>Ga0334900_1000047_pt1 | contig 219208 bp, 187 predicted proteins | sample GraSluR3_MG_2_FD_207231 | JGI IMG/M metagenome (GOLD analysis project Ga0334900, IMG submission 207231) | Sludge microbial communities from methane-producing bioreactor in Wageningen University, Netherlands - Granular Sludge_31_08-R3 | ecosystem: Engineered > Bioreactor > Anaerobic >... | reverse complement strand
TGTTAATAACACGGCGTTTTGTTTGAATTCTGAATCATAAGTGCGACGTTTTGGGCTACTCATCCATATCTCCTTCGTAGGCAGGATAGTAGCTTAACTCTGTGTCCACAACTTTGTAGCAGGATCATTGTGTGGCAGGATCAGAACAACCATCCCCCTGCCCGCTGGAGGTAGTTACTGAGCAACCATAAATACACCTCCGGCGGGCAAGGGGAATGATTCCCCTTGCATCCCCCGTTGCGCCCGTCCTGCGCCGGTCAGCTCCACTGCTTCGGGCGTACGGCTGCGGCATACGTTGGGCGTTCGGGAGCCTTCCGTGCAACGCTGCTTTATGGACCAGCTCATCGGGTGATTGACGGGATTCGGCAAGGCATGACGTAATTCGGCAGAGTAAACACCATCCGCCGCGCCGGAGCCATTTCTCTGCCGTCCGCCGACCCCGCGCATTGCGGGTGCAGGGAGATCATCTCCCTGCCCGCCGAGGCAGATACTGAACAACCCTAAATCCGCCTCCGGCGGGCAAAGGGATTGATTCCCCTTGCATCCCCCGTTGCGCCCGCCCTGCACCGGTCAGCTCCACTGCTTCGGGCGTACGGCTGCGGCATACGTTGGGCCTTAGGGTGCCTCTTCCGTGCAACGCTGCTTTATGGACCAGCTCATCGGGCGATTGACGGGATTCGGCAAGCCATGAGGTGATTCGGGAGAGCAAACACAGCTCGCCGCGCCGGAGCCATTTCTCTGCCACCGGCCGACCCCGCGCATTGCGGGTGCAGGGAGATCATCTCCCTGCCCGCCGGAGGCAGATACTGAACAACCCTAAATACGCCTCCGGCGGGCAAAGGGATTGATTCCCCTTGCATCCCCCGTTGCGCCCGCCCTGCACCGGTCAGCCCGACTGCTTCGGGTGTATGGCTGCGGTAGTGGTATGATGAGAGCATATTATGCAATTAGTAATTGCCAGAAGGATGATAACCTCATAGAGTGTTACTAATTTAAAAAAAGTATTCACATAATATCATGAATTCGCATGCTCTAGGTTCCAATGGCATTCTTCGGCTTTTGGTACGCCGTGGAAATCCCCTTATAATAGACGGAGGTAGCTATGAACTTGGTTGAAATGGAAAAGATTCAGTATGTGGATCAGTCGCCTGACCCGCGAGCGAATCCGGATGAACTTTTTTTCATCCAGATTGATCCGGAAAAATGTATCGGCTGCGATACCTGTCAGGAGTATTGCCCGACGGGCGCCATATTTGGCGATACCGGGAGTGCGCATAGTATTCCTCATGAAGAAATCTGCATCAATTGCGGGCAGTGTCTTACTCATTGCCCTGTCGGAGCCATTTACGAGGTGCAGTCCTGGGTTCGGGAGCTGAGTGAAAAAATCAAAGATCCGGAGATCAAGGTAATCGCCATGCCGGCTCCTGCTGTCCGGTATGGGCTTGGAGAATGTTTCGGCATGCCGGTGGGCACGGTAACCACGGGAAAGATGCTGACAGCTTTGCAGATGCTGGGCTTTGACCACGTATGGGACAATGAGTTCACCGCAGATGTCACCATATGGGAAGAAGGCACCGAGTTTGTCAAACGCCTTACAGGGCAGATTGACAAGCCGCTTCCTCAGTTTACCTCTTGCTGCCCCGGCTGGCACAAATATGTGGAAAGCTTTTATCCTGAGTTGTTCCCGCATCTTTCAAGCTGCAAATCTCCCATCGGGATGATGGGCGCACTGGCCAAAACGTATGGACCGGATGTGATGAAATATGATCGGTCCAAGGTTTATACGGTTTCCATTATGCCCTGTACCGCTAAAAAGTATGAGGGCATGCGCGCGGACCTGTGGTCCAGCGGCTACAAAGACATTGACGCAACCATAGACACCCGCGAACTGGCCTACATGATAAAAAAGGCAGGCATTGATTTCGCCGCTCTGCCGGACGGCAAACGGGACACGTTGATGGGTGATTCCACCGGTGGGGCCACGATTTTCGGTGTATCCGGCGGTGTTATGGAAGCGGCTTTACGTTATGCCTATGAGGCTGTGACCGGCAAAAAACCGTCGAGCTGGGATTTTACGATGGTTCGCGGCCTGAACGGTATCAAAGAAGGTACTGTGACCATTGGCGATGCAAAGATAAACGTGGCGGTGGTTCACGGAGCAAAGCGTTTTGCGGAAGTATGCGAGGTGATTAAGACAGGGAAAAGCCCGTGGCATTTCATCGAGTTTATGGCCTGCCCCGGAGGATGTGTCTGCGGTGGCGGTCAGCCTGTGATGCCCGGAGTACTGGAAGCTATGGACCGCAAAGTTTCCAGAACCTTTGCCGGACTCAAAGAGCGTCTGAACAGAATGTCGTCCAGCAAGGCATAGGAGGATGAAATGAGTATTGCTGCATTCACCCGTCGTCAGTTTCTGAAAGCCGGTTGCATGGCCTGCGGCGCTGCAATTGTTGGTATCCGCTTTACCGGAAAGGCATTGGCAGCGGTCAAGCAGGTTAAAGAGTATATGACCGACCGCATAAACAGTGTCTACGCTGCGGACAAAACGTTTGTGCATCGGGCATCGCAGGACAACCCGCAGGTAATCAAACTGTACAAGGACTGGCTTGAACATCCTATGAGCCATAAGGCTGAGCAGTTTCTGCACATGCACTGGACAGACCGGTCTCAGGGCATACAGAAACTGATTGCGGAACGCCAGTATCCCAACCCCCGCGCCGGAGAATTCGGCAACGGGTATCCTTACGAATAACCGCTGAATCCTCCGACGACCTGAAAGAAGGCCTTATCTGACTCAAGGGTCGTCTTCGTTTCCTGCCTCTTTTGCGCCGCGCTGGTGCCGGTCGGTCACCGGAATGTCGCTGCAGACGTTTTCCGCATGCGTGGTTTCCGTTTATTTCAGTCCGGATTTTGATCTGCACCCGAGACAGCAGTCTGCCTGTCCTGTTGACATGGTATGACCTGCGGGGAAACATGTGTGCAAATTTGCCGAGGGAAGGCTGAATAATGAAAAAAGCTGTGGATATACTTGTAATCGGAACAGAACCGCCTTGCCCGCGCTGTGACCTGCTGGGACTGCTGCTGCAGCAGGAGGCCCCGGAAGGAGGGAACTGGGTGTTGCGTCACTGTGCCTTTGATGCTCCGGAGGCGGTACAGCTGGGTACTGCACTGCGCTGCCGCATAGGTACAGCCAGACATGTGGCCTCAGCTGCGGATATTCATATGGACTGGGAAGAAGTATACCGTCTGGCGGCGGGACCGTCCGGAAAGGTGGCCTTGCGTCCGGCGGACCGCTGGTCGCCGGAACTTGACCGGGCGCTGGAACCGTGCCGTCTGGCAGCCGCTGCTGCGGGCTTTCTGATGACCCCTGTGCTGGTTATTGACGGACGGGTTGTGCATCACGGTAATGTCCCGCAGCGGGAAAGCATAGCGGCGTTATTGCGGAAGGAACTGCACGGAGCGGGCTTCTGACCGTCTTTGCAGGCGGTATGTCCTCTACGGAACTCTGTGCGGGGCCCCGCCGGTGTTGCCCGTGGAGTCAGGGCCGCGTTTTTGGTGGGGCGTTGTTCCTGTTTAAACGGACCGGCTGCTTTGCGGCTCTCTGCGGGAACGCGGCGTCGGGGGGCCGGCCTGCTTTTTTGCCGGTGGATATTCGCCCAGCAGCAGGTGTCCCGCCGGCAACCGGCGCAACAGCGGGATTGCCGTCACGCTTGCCAGTACAACACCGCATGTGATGAGTGTGAAAGAAAGCAGAGGTATGGTGACCAGTCGGTTCACAGCCATGGATACGGCTTTGAGAATTATCGGAGTATGGAGCAGGTAGATTCCCATGGTGTTTCTGCCCAGCCAAAGCAACGGCGCGGGGTGGAAGCCGGTAGCAGCAAAAAATAAAAAGAGTGAAAGCAGATAAGCGTATTGCGTTATCCTTGGCAGGTGCAGATTGCCTGCAAGGAGACCAAGCAGGCAGAGACCCAGAACGGGAAAGGTGGTCAGAACCAGAGGTCGCAGACCGTAACGGTTGTGCAGGCGCCACAGCAGCATGCCGCAGGCATGAAACTGCAGCCCGTGGACGGCATGGAGAACCGGTTCCTGCCCCGGGAAACCGGCCAGCAGAGAGAAGGGAAACAGGCCGCTGATGCCGTAGCTGTTCAAAGCCCAAACTCCTGCAGCCAGCAGTGCGCCTGCCGCATACACAGGCATTTTAAGCATAAGGGCCGCCGTAACGGGGCACACGGCTCTGATGAGAAACAGCGACGCCAGAAAATACAGCTGCGGAGCGTACACAGAGCTGTATGCCGCGGTTGCCACTTCGGCCGGAGAGCGCCCTGCGATTGCGTAATTGTCCATCAGCCCGGCAAGCTCGAAGGCATAGCGAGCCGCAGTGTACAGCACCGTGAAAGCAATCCACGGAACCAGCAGCCTGCGGGCGCTTTTTTGCATGAACTGCCGGTGGTGGTGTTCTTTATGAGCCCTGCCGAATGCCAGCAGATAGCCGTCTGTCAGGTAAAAAGTGGCGACACCGGCGGTCTGCACCACAAATGAAATCACGGCATACTGTGCAGGCGGCAGCGGCAGGCAGTAGCCCAGCACATGAATACAGACCACCATGACAATGGCAACGGCGCGCAGTGCATCAAGAGCGTCAAGCCTGCCCGGGGAAGCGGCGCGGCGTGGCTTGGACAGCGGCATGGTGGTTACTCCTCGGCTGAAATGAAAACGGGCCGGTGCGTTGTGGATACACATCCGGGCGCAATGCGGCAAGTGGGGTAGAATTCCGCGGCGGGAGAATGTGCGGCTATACATTAGCAAGATTAATTAAAGCGGCTGTAAATAGTAATTTTACTTCAGGCGCATGACCGGCCATTATTACATCGTAACTTCAGGAACCGCAGACCATCGCAGGGAGGCAGTCATGCATAGCTATATTGAAGCTCTTACCACCAGATACACCACAAAAAAGTTTGATCCGGACCGCAGGCTGGACGCCGAAACCGTGCAGGCGGTGAAGGATATTCTGCAACTCAGTCCTTCTTCGACCAACTCTCAGCCGTGGCATTTTGTCATTGCCGGTACGGATGAAGGCAGGCAGCGCGTGGCAAAGGCAGCACACGGGGTTTACGCATTTAACGCATCAAAAATCTGCGATGCTTCTCATGTTGTGGTGCTGTGCACAAAAACGGATATCGACACGGAATACACCACACAGGTGCTTGAGCAGGAAGAGCGGGACGGTCGTTTTCCTTCTGAAGAAACGAAGGCCGCCAACAGAAAAGGCCGTGAGTTTTTTGCCATGCTGCACCGTAACGAGTTGCAGGACGCTTTTCACTGGATGGAGAAGCAGACGTTTATCGCCCTTGGTAATCTGTTGTCCGGTGCGGCACATCTGGGCATACACGCATGCCCCATGGAAGGCTTTGATCACGAAGTGCTGGAAAAAGAGCTGGGATTGACGGAGAAAGGGTACAAGCCCTCGGTCATTGTGGCTCTGGGGTTTAGTGCCGCAGATGATTTCAATGCGGTGACACCCAAATCCCGCTGGCCTCAGGAACGGATAATAACCGAAATATGACGTGCGGCAGCAATGCCGCAGTCCCCTGCACCGCGTGCCGGTGCAGGGGATTTTTGTGTGCGGGTAAAGCTGTGCGGCCGTATGCCCTGCGGGCTATGCCCGCTGTGTACCAAGCTGCTGACGCAGGTGGCGGGTAAGCGCCTCCAGTGCTTGCAGATTGACATTGTCGTTGGCGTAGATGCAGGTGGAAAAGGCCGGAAGCGGGGGGAACCCTTCCTCCGGTGCGGGAATTTTCAGGTCGGGGGTCAGGGCGCTGCGGGGCAGCACGGTGATGCCCAGTCCGGCGCGTACGGCAGCAAGTACGCTGGCCATGCCCGTGGCGGTAAAGACCACCTCCCATGGGCGCTGCAGTGATTCCAGTGCGGCAATGGCCGCGCTGCGAAACACGCAGGGCAGCGGCAGCGCCACCAGCGGTACCGGAGCACCGGTGGCCGCCGGTTCAGCTGCAAGGTGGTCAAGCATGAACGCAGGGCGCGCTGCGGCGCAGTTGTATGCGGTATGGCAGGCCCAGACCAGAGTATCGCGGGCGATACAGGTTCCGGTGTGCTGTCCGTCATCGCCTGCCACCAGTACATCCAGTTTGCCGTGGTCGAAAAGCTGGCGCAGTTCCATGCCCAGCCCGGCATGGAGTTCAAGGTGGATGTCCGGAAAGCTTCTGATAAATTGCCGGATGGTTTCCGGCATGGCGTCAGGCCCGAAATAGTCCACAAATCCGATGCGCAAGGCCCCTTTGATGCTGGAAGCACTCAGCCGCGCAAGTGCTTCGTCATGCAGGGCCAGCATGCGCTGGGCGTAATGCAGCAGCATTTCTCCTTCGGTGCTCAGGCTCAGGGTGCGGGTTGTGCGCACCAAAAGCCTGCGCCCCAGCCTGTCTTCCAGTCTGCGTATGCGCTGACTGACGGCGGACTGTGTAAGGCCAATACGGCTGCCCGCCGCAGTGAAGCCGCCTTCTTCCGCCACCGCGGCAAAGCAGCGCAGCAGATCAATTTCCAGTTCCATAGGGTCCTCCTGCATAAGCGCGGGCGTAAGGCGCAAACTGTACGGTGTTAGACACAACCGGCTGTTTTGTGCAACTACCTGAGTATCGCACAAGGAGTGTGTCCGGCAGAACGCACCAGGAATAAAGGAGAACGTGATGCGATACAGTATACTGGCTGTCCTGATGGCCTGCGCGGTGCTGGTGTCTGCAACGGCTTCGTATGCCGTGGCGGAGGATATGACGTTTCAGCCCCGCGGCCGAGCGCTGGTTACCGGTGTTGAAGCCCGTGACGAGGCATGGGATTTTATCACCAACCTGTTTATCACCAATATTTCAGAAAGCGATGTAACCTGCAGGGTTACGGTGTATGATCATGACGGCAAAGATGTGAGCAGCCTGTGCAATGTGTTTACAGGCAACAGAATAGGGGCGCCCGTGCAGCTGAGGGCGGGCAACGGTAGCTTTGCTCTGCCGCCCGGTGCCACGCGGATGGTGCGTATATGGGCGCAGGGTATGGTTCCGGTGGTGTTCGGCCATGCGGTTATCGAATGGACCGGTGCCGACGCGCAAACAGACAAGGCGCTTATTGCGGCCATTAAAACAGTGAGGTCGGGCGGGGGCGGCACCTACGGGTTCATGTCTCAGGTAAACGGCGGCCAGCCGTTCTGAACTGCGGGCGAAAAAAAAAGCCCCTTCCGCCACAGCGGAAGGGGCGGATTGTTGCCGGGTCAGCCGGCGGTAGCAAGCCGCAGTGCATGCACCGCGGCACCCAGTGCGCCGTTCATGTCGGGCCTGTCGGCCACGAGCAGTGTTTCGTCCTGTATGAGGCGCAGCTCGCGGGCGATGAGCATGCGCATGCACGGGTTGCGGGCCACCCCGCCGGCAAAAACCAGCGGGGGCTGACAGTCAATGCGGTCCAGCATGGAAAGCGTGCGCCGCGCTATGGCACAGTGCAGCCCGAGAGCGATATCCGGGGCGGCGATGCCCTGCGCCATGAGTGATGTTGCCTCTGTTTCGGCAAAAACGGTGCACATGCTGCTGATGACCGGCGGATTTTGTCCTTTCAGCGCGTACAGGCCGAACTCGGCCACGGGAATCTGAAACACCGTGGCCGTGTATTCCAGAAACTTGCCGGTACCCGCGGCGCAGCGGTCGTTCATTTCAAAGCGCGCCACTTTGCCCTGCGGGGTAAGGGCAATGGCCTTGGTGTCCTGTCCGCCTATGTCCAGCACTGTCCGGGCCTGCGGAAAGCACGACGCGGCACCCAGAGCGTGCGCCTTGATTTCCGTTACGGTTTCCACCCGGCCGGCCATATCCATCTGCTCCACAAGTGCTCTGCCGTAGCCCGTGGCCACCAGAATATCCGGGCGCCACCCCTGCATGACCGCCCGCACCTGTGTTCTGGGGTCAAAGGTCGTGTCAGAGCGTGCACTGTGTACGGTTGTACCGTCCTTTTGGACCACCAGTTCGATGGAGCGTGACCCTATGTCTATGCCGGCTGTGAGCATTTATCCGCGCACCATTTCCACAAAAGCTTCCACGCGGGTTTTCAGCTGTTCCGCGTCTTCCATGGAGTAGTCGGTTTCCACACTGAGTACGGGGATGTCTTTCTCGCGGGCTGCTTTTTCAATTTTAAAAGCTTCGTGCGCATAGGGCTGACAGAACTTGAGGGCATAGTGCACTATGCCGTCCGCTTTCAGTTCCTGCGCCATGGCGGTGACATTGTGCAGCCGTTCCGTGTTGGGGGTAAAGCAGGCGCAGTCGATTTTCATATATCTGTCCACCAGCGCGTCTATCATTCCGTCAAGGGTCTCCTGCGATTCATCCACAAGGTCGCGTGTGTTGCGCGTGCCGATGCAGGACTCTTCTCCCACTATCACGGCGCCGGAGCTTTCCATGATGTAAGGCAGTTTCCAGTTGGGGACGGCCATGGGGCATCCTGAAAGCAGCAGACGCGGTGTGCCTGCGGGGGCTATGCCTTCCTTGCGCGCTATGCGTTCTTCCATCTGGTCGCACAGCGTGTTTATGGAGCGGGTGAAGCGTTCCGGGTCGTCGTAGAATGAAACCTGATTGATAAGCAGGGCGTCCCGTCCGGATATGGGGGCGGGATCGGCGCTGCGCAGGGCGGAAAGACGCTGCAGTGCCCGGCGTTTGGCGTTGACGGTGCGGATGCCCGAGGCAAGCGCCTGCGGAGTTATGGCCGTGCCGGTGAGCTGTTGCAACGCCTGCATGTAGCGCAGCACTTCGGTTTTAAAAAGATCGCGCGCGGCATCGCTTTTTGTGTTGGGTACCTCCATCACATGCATGGGAACATGTTCTGCAAAGGCTTCATAAGCTTTTTTCTTGCCGTCGCAGGTGGTTTCTCCCACCACCAGATCACAGGATTCGGTAAACGGACACAGGCGTGCCAGTTTGAAACCGATGAAGGATTTGATAAGGGCGCAGGTATTGCGGGGAACGAGCTTTTCCGCTTCTTCGGTTCCTGCATCGGCACCGGAGCACAGCCCCACATGCACGGCACCGGCAGCCAGTGTGATTTCTTCGGGAACAAAGACACAGAACGTGCCGATGATCTTCTTGCCCTGCTCTTTAGCCTGCTGCAGTTCCTGTATGCGCAGACCGTGTACTTCTGAAAGTACAAAATCCAGATATTCCATGCCCTGCAGGCGGCCCTGCTGCGACATGTAGATATCGCCGTAAAATTTGCCCAGTACTTCCAGAAGTCCGTCATGAGCGGGAATGTCGAGATTGAGTTTTTCCCACATTGCTGTGTATGCCGGGTTGCTCATTGTTCCTCCGATGCTGAAGTTGCGGTGAGCCCTGTGTGTAAGGGGGCGGGTCTCTTTCGTGTGCAGGAGGTTCCGGCAGCGGGCAAATAGTTTGTTCCGATGAAACGCTGCGCGTGTCATAGTCAATGTCTATGCCTGACGGTTCAGCCATTGCCAAACCAAGGCAACGGGCGGTATCACAGCCGTCCGGAACCATCGGCGGACAGCAGAAGACGGAGCGGGAATCATGAGTGACTTTACAGAGCAGAACCGGACGGCAGCCCCTGACGGCGGGTTTGTCATCGGAGTGGATGCCGGCGGCACATACACCGATGCCGTGGTGGTGGACATAGCCGGAGGGCACGCCGTGGCGCGTGCCAAGAGGCCCACAACACACTATCAGCCCAGTACGGGGGTTGCTGCAGCCATAGGTGATGTGCTGCTGAAGGCAGGCATCAATCCGGCTGATGTCCGCAGCACGGCGGTTTCCACCACGCTGGCCACCAACGCCCTGTTGGAAAACAAAGGCGTGGATGTGGGGCTGATCGTCATCGGTTTCAACCAGCGTATGGAGGTTCCTGCCGCTGCCGCCCGTTATGTGCCCGGCGGCCACAGGCAGGACGGTACCGAAGCTGAACCGCTGGGGTTGGAATTTTTGCTGGATCACCTGAAAGACCTGCATGGCAGGGTGGATGCATATGCGGTGTGCTCGCTGCACAGTTACGCCAATCCGGCTCATGAGCTGGTGGCGGCAGAGGCCATCCGGCTGACCAGCGGTCTGCCCGTGTTCTGTTCGCACGAGGTGAGCATGCAGGCGGGAATGCGTGAACGGGCCACCACGGCGGTGCTGAATGCCCGCTTGCTGCCGGTGATGGAACAGTTTCTGGCCGGTGTGCGCAAGGCTCTGGACGAGCAAGGCATCAGGGGAACGGTGCAGGTGGTGCGCGGCGATGCTTCGACCATGGGCATGGAACAGGCGGTGCGCAGTGCGGCCAGCACAGTGGCCAGCGGGCCCGCGGCCACGGCATGCTTCGGTGCGCAATACGCGGCCACGGCGTGCTGCGACTATGCGGGGCAGCAGCCGCAGGACGTGCTGGTGGTTGATGTGGGCGGAACAACCACTGATATGACCATTGTGCACGAGGGGCGGCCGGTTATTGATACCGGCGGCATGCTGGTGGGCGAATGGCAGACGCACGTAGATGCCGTGGAGATGTTTACCGTGGCTGTGGGGGGCGACAGTCTGGTGGAACTGGACCCCGTGGGAACACTGTCTCTCGGACCTGCGCGGGTGGTGCCCGTATGCATGGCCGCCGCCTGGGGGGTGGAATTGCCCGACCCTGCCTTGTGGGCAGGTCCGGGGCTGGGCGGGCGCTGTGTCTGTGCCGGTGCCGGTCTGGAAGGCGATGCCTGCTCCGGCGATGCGCTGCTGCAGCTGCTGTGCGCACGGCGCGTCATGCCGCTGGCAGAACTGCTGGCCGCGTTGTCCATGGCCGAGGTCACCTATAACGGCCGCATGATGCGGCTGGCCCGCGGGCAGAAAATTTTTGAGTGCGGATTTACGCCCACGGACGCACTGCATGTGACCGGTGCCCTGCAGCTGGGAGATGCCGGCGCATCGCTGCGGATGGCGCGGGCGCTGGCGGCGTTGCGGGGTGAAGATGCTGTGACCTTCAGCCGTAATGTTCTTGAGCGGGCTGAAGCCCGTATTGAGGAGGCCATACTGCAGCATGTGGCCCGCCGAGAGGTCGGGGCGAATTTTGCGGGATTTCTGACACGGCGTCAGTCTTTTTCTCTGCTTGATGTTTCCGTACGGCTTGCGGTGCCCGTGGTGGGCATTGGCGCGGCTGCACGGTATCTGGTGCCCGGGGTGGCCGCGCGGCTGGGAACCCGGGCTGTTTTTCCCGAACTGTATGAAGTGGGCAACGCCATGGGCGCGGCCGCGCTGGCGTTGCGCGGCATGTCGCCGTCATAAGGAGCACGGAATGCCGTACAGACCGTTGTGTTTTGATGCAGCCATGGAAGTGGCCAGCGAAGTGGAAGAGTTCGGTGTGGTACACGGGTGGGTAAGGCGCGACGGGCAGTGGGTGCTGCACGCCTGGGCGGAAACACCCGAAGCCGTGTATGACCTGACCGAGTCTAACCGTCCGGTGCGCCGTGAGGAATATTACAGGGCCAACGGCATCACCGAAGAGCGTCTGCGCCGGTATGCGCGAGTGGAATATTTTACACTGGTGGCGGAAAAAGGAGAGTTCGGCCCCTTTGACCGCACGCTGTTTTTTGCACAGACCAGCGCGCAGGACCCGCTGGAAGTCATCGGGAAAGCCTGACTGAAACGCCGAAAGGCCCCGTAAGGGGCCTTTGGAGTTGCCGGAGTATCTTCCGGCCGGGCAAAGGGAGTCATCAGGTAAGGGAAGAACAGGGGGAGTCTTGCAGCTGTCCCGCTGTATGGGGTGCCGTGGCCTTCCACCAGTTCATGGTCTGGTAGACACGCTGCCGCTCTTGGGCGGAGAGGGCACGCAGGGCTCCGGCGATAAACGATGACCCGGAAGGAGGAACGGGTCTGCAGGTTGCAGCAGGTTGTATCGGGACAGTGTACATATTCATAACCTCACCTATGCAGACCATAAAGCACAGGGCGTGCCAAAATGTTCATTTCTTTTATTCCGGGGTGTTACAAATGAGAGTCGGTGTTCAGGTGCAAGGTGTTGTGCATAAGCGGACAGCTGCGTGCAGCTTTTTGTGCAGCATGATGCACATGTGCAATGCCTGCAGGGGGATCAGATGAGCAGAACGCCTGATGGGGGCATCCCCTCCATACTGGAATTTACGCACGGACTTGTGCGTCAGGTTGTGCGCAGCGCAGATACCGTTGTGGACGCCACCGCGGGTAACGGTCACGACACCTTGTTTCTGGCAGGTCTTGTGGGACCGCAGGGGCGGGTGTACGGATTTGACGTGCAGGCGCAGGCACTGGAAAATACGGCCAGGCGTCTGCAGCGGCACGGTGCGGAAAGGCAGGTGACGCTGTTTCATGCCGGACATGAAGCGGCAGGCAGGCTGCTGCCTGCCGGTACTGAAAATCTGGCCTGCGCCATGTTCAATCTGGGGTATCTGCCCGGCAGCGACAAGCAGGTGGTCACCACCTGGCACACCACCGAGGCGGCACTCAGGGCGGTTATGCCGCTGCTGCGTGCGGGAGGGCTTGTGACGCTGCATCTGTATACAGGTCATGCGGGCGGCAGTGCAGAAGCCGCAGCGGTACACGATTTCTGCGCCGCGCTGCCGTGGGACGGCTGGCGGGTGCTGCGCTATGACTTTTTGAACAAAGAGAAAAACAGGGAAACACTGCTGGCACTGTGCAGGCAGTAAAGACGCTGTTGTGTGTCTGTCTTATTGATATAACAAGATTTTTGAGGATGAAAAAAATGAGCGGAGAACATCTTGTATTTCCCGACAAAGAGGATATTGACCTGCTGCGTGCAGTTATGCGGGCCATCGAGGAAAAGCACCCCGGACGGTTCAACGACGCGCAGAAGGTCGAGGCGTTTACCAAAACCTGCGACCAGTATGATGATTCGCTGCCGCTGGAGCGTTTTATCAAGCGTGCTATTATCAACTGCGTATGGGACCGGCCCATCATAGACAAGGATATTCTGGCGCGCGACTAGCTGCGGGCAGCGCCGTCGCGGTTTACTCAGGTTATATATGGCATATCACGATCCCACATCAGGCACTGCGCATGTGCGCCACGGTTTCAAAACCGGCCTTGCGGCGGTGCTTTCCTACTGGCTGGCAGAGTATTTCGGCTTCAAGTTCGGGTACTGGGCCGCCATATCAGCCGTTATCGTCATGCAGATGAACGTGGCGGATTCATTGCAGATGGGGTGGTACCGGTTTACGGGGACCGCTGTGGGGGCCGTCATCGGGGTTTTTGCCATTCTGGCGTTTCCCGATACGCTGCCCATGCATCTGCTGTCGCTTTTTGTTTCTGTGGCGTTCTGCGCATACATGACCCGGTACAATGCCCGGTACCGTATGGCTGCCATCACGGTATGCATCGTGGTGCTGGCCAGTTACGGGCAGCCGCAGCCTGTCATGTTCGGTTTGTTTCGTGTGCTGGAAATCACCGTGGGGGTAGGGTGTGCGTTTATTGTTTCCGTCACGTTGTGGCCCCAGCGGGTGGGCGAAGTGCTGCGCCAGCGTCTGCGTGCGCAGTTTGCCGAAGGTGCCCGTCTGTACCAGCTGATGATGGAGGCATTCATTGATTCGCAGAAAGAACTGGATGCCGGCATGCTGGACGGCTTCAATGCCGGAGTGCTGGAAGACAAGACCCTGTACCGCAAGGTGGCCAGCCACGAGCGGATTCTGTACCACGACGATGTCCGGCTGCTTTCGCTGAAGGTCGATACGCTGGCCAAGTGTGCGGCTCACCTGCGCGCCATGCTGCACGCCCTTAATAACACGCAGGGCGAAGGGTATGACGTGATTATGAAGCATGAGCTGCGCACACTGGCAGAAGCCACCATGGAAGGCATGAAAGCCATCGGCGCCGGAGAGGTGCCCTGTACGGAGCATCTGGAGAGTGCGTTGCAGGCGTGTGAAACACGGCTTGCCGCACTGCGCAGCGAAGGCGCCACCCGCCGCTTTTATCTGCAGAAGCTGCTGCAGTTTTTTGCTTTTTATCACAGCATACAGTTTATGGCGCAGGACCTGCTGCACTATGCACGCTGCATGCGCGAATCTGCCTGATTAACCTGTTTAACGTTTTTTTGCGGCCTGCTTACGCGACAGGGCCTGCGGTGGCAGGCCCTGCGTAAATACCGGCGCAGACAGGTGCGGCTATGAGCCTGCGGGTATGACAAGCACCCTGCAGGGGGCCAGCTTGAGCACGCGCTGTGTGACGCTGCCCAGCAGCAGCCCTTCCAGCACGGTGCGTCCGCGCGAACTCATGACGATGAGATCACATTTTTCCCTGCGGGCCAGTTCGGCGATTTCTTCTGCCGGAGAACCATCCACCACGCGTTCCACATACCGGATGTTATGGTCCTGCAGAATATCGCGTGCCGGACCGAGGATTTCGTTGGAAAGCTTTGCCACTTCGCGGGCATAGTCAAGGTGCTGCTTAAGATTGGGGAACACTTCGTTGCAGTGCACAAGCAGCACGTCGGCCGTGAATATATTGGCGAGGCTGGCCGCTTCTCCGGCAGCGGTCAGAGAGCTTTTCGAACCGTCCACAGGGAGCAGTATCCGTTTGATTTCCATAGTGCGCCTCCTTTCAGTACGACAGACTGGCATACAGCATATAACGTCTGTAGGGCTATGGCAACGGATTCCGGAAATTCAGGGAGTACGCACAAAAAAAGCTCTGCAGATGCAGAGCTTTTTTTATGTACGGGCTGCCGGAGAGGCTAAAATTCCAGATGCCGCGGCGTACGGGGAAAGGGAATGACGTCGCGGATGTTGCCGATGCCGGTAAGCAGCATGAGCAGACGCTCAAACCCCATGCCGAAGCCGGCGTGGGGAGCGGTGCCGAATTTGCGCAGTTCAAGGTACCACCAGTAATCATCAGGATTCTGGCCCAGTTCTTTTATGCGGGCTTCCAGCACGTCCAGCCGCTCTTCGCGCTGCGAACCGCCAACCAGTTCGCCGATGCGCGGCACCAGCAGGTCCATGGCGGCCACGGTTTTGCCGTCATCATTCAGACGCATGTAAAAAGCCTTGATTTCTTTGGGGTAGTCATAGACAGCCACAGGCTTTTTAAAGTGTTCTTCGGCCAGATAGCGCTCATGTTCGGTCTGCAGATCTGCGCCCCACTCGGCGGGGTATTCAAATTTTCTGCCGCTGGCTTTCAGGATTTCGATGGCTTCCGTGTAGCTGACGCGGGCAAAGGGGTGGGCGAGAATGTTTTCAAGCCGTGCGGAAAGCTCTTTATCCACAAACTTGCAGAACAGGTCCAGGTCAGCTGCGCAATGCTTCATCACATGGCTGATTACATACTTGACCATGTCTTCTGCCAGCTGCATGTCGTCTTCAAGGTCGGCAAAGGCCATTTCCGGCTCGACCATCCAGAATTCGGCGGCATGGCGCGGAGTGTTGGAATTTTCGGCGCGGAAAGTGGGGCCGAAGGTGTAAACCTTGCCGAGACTCTGTGCCATTATTTCGGCTTCCAGCTGACCGGAAACGGTCAGGCTGCATTCCTTGCCGAAAAAGTCCCCGTCAAACACCGAACCTTCTGCGGGTGCCGATGCGCTCACCGCGGGCAGGGTGGTCACCCGGAACATTTCTCCGGCGCCTTCACAGTCCGAACCGGTGAGAATGGGCGTGTGCACGTTGAAAAAGCCGTTTTCGCGGAAAAATGAGTGCACCGCGTAGCTTGCTTCCGCGCGGATGCGGAACGCGGCGCCGAATTTGTTGGTGCGCGGACGCAGATGCGCGATGGTGCGCAGGTATTCGTCGGAATGGCGTTTTTTCTGCAGCGGAAAAGTTTCGGGGTCGGCTTTGCCCAGCAGCGTCATGGTTGCGGCGCGCACTTCCCATTTCTGCCCTTTGCCCGGCGATTCCACCAGCTGCCCGCGGATGTCCACCGAAGCGCCCGTGGTGGCTTCTCCCACCGAACGGTAGGCATCGGTCTCTTCATCGACGATAACCTGTATATTGGTCAGGCACGACCCGTCGTTGAGTTCGAGAAAGGAAAAGCCTTTGGCATCACGGCGGGTGCGCACCCATCCGCAGATGCGGATATCGTCGCAGGGGGCGGATGCGTTGAGGGCGTCGAGTATCTGCGTACGTTTCATAAAAGAGTCTCCTTCGCGTGGCTGGTAGAACAATGGGCGGCCTGTCTGTGCGCGGCTGCTGCTTCTTGCGAAGGGATAGGCGGATTGGTGGTTGCGGTCAAGAGTGCGGCATCACAGCGTGCGCGCGGCACGGCGGAGGGGATTATGTGCAGAAAGTTGTTATTTTAACAAAAAAGTTAACTAAAATGTTTTCATAATGCTATTTTTAAACATTTATGTAAAAATTAATTTAAACAAAAAACAGGCATTTTTCATAACATGCTGTAATAGTTACTTCCGGGTTTGTTGGCACCGACTCTGCAATGTGGTACACAGGTTTTTTGCGGATCAACCCGCCCCACATCCATGCAATGTTCAAGACCCTAGTAAGGAGCAGCAGAATGAGCGGACATCAGGCAAGACTGAACGCGATTGCGGCAGTTACCAACTACAAGGCCGGAACGCCGGCATTCAGCTTTGCGGACTCGACGCCCACGGAACTGTTCGGCTCGAATGTATTTAATGATAAAGTCATGCGCGAGCGTCTGCCCAAAAAGGTGTACAAGTCGCTCATGCGCACCATCGAGCAGGGCGAAAAGCTGGATCCTTCGGTGGCGGATGTGGTGGCCACCGCCATGAAGGACTGGGCCATGTCCAAGGGTGCCACGCACTACACGCATGTTTTCTATCCGCTCAACGGGCTGACGGCTGAAAAGCATGACGGCTTTCTTACCCCTGACGGCAACGGTAACGTGCTGGCGGAATTCAGCGGCAGCCAGCTCATTCAGGGCGAACCGGACGCTTCCAGCTTTCCCAGCGGGGGACTGCGCGCCACTTTCGAGGCCCGCGGCTACACCGCATGGGATGTGACCAACCCCGCGTACATCATTGAAAACCCCAACGGAACGTTTCTGTGCATTCCCACGGCGTTTGTTTCGTGGACGGGCGAGGCGCTGGATAAAAAGACTCCGCTGCTGCGTGCCAGTCAGGCCCTGAACACGCAGGCGCGCCGCGTGCTGCGCCTTTTCGGCACTGATACGGGCGACAGGGTGGTTTCCTACGCCGGTGCCGAGCAGGAATATTTTCTGATCGACCGCAACTTCTTTTTTGCGCGTCCCGACCTGCAGCTTGCAGGCCGTACCCTGCTGGGGGCAAAACCGGCCAAGGGGCAGGAATTCGAAGACCATTATTTCGGCACGGTGCCGCGGCGGGTGCTGGCCTTTATGCTGGAAGTGGAGCACGAGCTGTACAAACTGGGCGTGCCGGTGAAAACCCGCCACAATGAAGTGGCCCCCGCACAGTTCGAAATAGCCCCCGTGTTCGAGGTGTCCAACCTTGCCACCGACCACAACCAGATAATCATGACGTCGCTTAAAAGCATTGCCAAGCGCTACGGCATGGCCTGCCTGCTGCACGAAAAACCCTTTGCGGGCATCAACGGATCGGGCAAGCACGTCAACTATTCTCTTGGCAACAGCAAACTGGGCAGCCTGTTTGACCCCGGCGATACCCCGCACGAAAATGCCCAGTTCCTTGTTTTCTGCGCTGCCATGATCCGCTCCGTGCACAAGTACGGTCATCTTATGCGCGCCGTTGTGGCATCTGCCAGCAACGACCATCGTCTGGGCGCCAATGAAGCACCGCCCGCCATCATGTCCGTGTATCTGGGCGAACAGCTGACCGATGTGTTTGAACAGATAAAGAACGGCGGTGCCAAGTCGTGCAAAAAACGCGGCATGCTGCAGGTGGGTGTGGATACGCTGCCGCCCCTGCCCATGGATGCGGGCGACCGTAACCGCACAAGCCCCTTCGCCTTTACGGGCAACCGGTTCGAGTTCCGTGCCGTGGGGTCCAACATGTCCATTGCCGGTCCGCAGGTGGCTTTGAACACCATGCTTGCAGAATCGCTGGACTACATTGCCACCGAGCTGGAAAAAACCACCGGCGGCGACCAGAGCAAGCTGCCCGAAGCCGTGCAGTGCCTGCTGCGCGATATCATCACCGAGCATGAAGCCGTTATTTTCAACGGTGACGGCTACTCTGACGAATGGCACAAGGAAGCGGAACGCCGCGGCCTCAGAAATCTGCCCACTTCGGTGCAGGCTTTGCCCGTGCTGACCGCACCAGAGGTTGTGGAACTGTTTGAAAAGTACGGTGTATTCTCTCGCCGCGAGCTGGAAAGCCGCCAGAGCATCTACCTTGAGCAGTACTGCCGCACCATTCATACCGAAGCCGCGCTGGTGGTGAAAATGGCCCGCACCCAGATATTCCCCGCGGCAGTGCGCTATCAGAGCGAACTGGCAGCCACCTGCGCAAACATGAAGGCCATCGGCATGGACTTTGTGACGCATACGCTGTCGGACCTGACCGAAAAGCTGCGCGGCCTGCAGCAGAATACCGATGCTCTGGATGCGCTTGTGAACAGTCATTTTGAATCCGAGATTGAAGAGGCTGCTTTCATGCGCGAAAAAGTGCTGCCCGCCATGGAAAAGGTGCGCAGCTATGCCGACCAGCTGGAAAACATTGTGGCTGACGATCTGTGGCCGCTGCCCAGCTATCAGGAAATGCTGTTTATCAAATAGGCAGACGCCTGTTTTTCCGACACTGTAAAGGCCCGCGTCAGCGGGCCTTTCCTTTTTCTGCGCCAGAAGCTATCAAGCGGAATCAGGAGCATGACGGAAGCAATTCTGCGTTGAATCCGTTTTGTCTCATGGCTAGTTTTGCAAAAATGTGATATGACGTTCCGTACAGGTTCATCAGCCGCCATGCCCGTCCGCTTGCGGGGCGGAACGTCGTGTCTGCCTCCTCAGCGGCGCCTTGTCTCATGCACCGCAACCAACCACCGAGAGGAAATAGCGTATGAGTACAAACTATCCCGTCTTCAACTGCAAAAACGGCGATGATGTCATCAGAGCCGTGAAGGACTACAATGTCAGCTTTGTGCAGTTCTGGTTTGTGGATATTCTGGGCAACCTCAAAAGTTTTCAGGTAACCCCTGACGAACTGGAAGCAGCCTTTGAAGAAGGAATGGGGTTTGACGGCTCCTCAATTCTCGGGTTCACCCGCATTGAAGAAAGCGACATGATCGCGTTTCCTGACGCTTCAAGCTTTCAGATATGCTCGTGGCGTCCCATGGACCGCCCCGTGGCCCGCATGTTCTGCGATATCCGCACGCCCGACGGCAACCCCTACGAAGGCGACCCCAGATATGTGCTGCGCAGGCTGGTGGATAAGGCCGCACAGAAGGGGTACACCTATTATGTAGGCCCGGAACTGGAATTTTTCCTTTTCGCCGACTCCACATGCCCCAGACCTCTTGATTCCGGAGGGTACTTTGACGCGCCCCCGCTGGATCTGGGCAATGAAGTGCGCCGTGACATTATTTTTGCCCTGCAGAAAATGGGCATAGATGTGGAATACAGCCACCATGAGGTGGCTCCTTCGCAGCACGAAATAGACCTGCGGTACAACGAAGCCCTGAAAATGGCTGATATAGCCATGACCTACAAGGTTGTGGTCAAAGAGATTGCCCGTAAACACGGCGTGTACGCCACGTTTATGCCCAAGCCCATTTTCGGCGAAAACGGCTCGGGCATGCATGTGCACCAGTCTCTTTTCAAGAACGGTAAAAACGCTTTCTTTGATGCCAACGACCCGCATCACCTGTCGGCCGAAGCCCGCCATTACATCGCCGGTCTGCTGACCCATGCCAGTGAGATTACCTGCATCACTAACCAGTGGGTGAACTCATACAAGCGGCTCGTGCCCGGATATGAGGCCCCGGTGTATATCGCGTGGGCGCAGCGCAACCGTTCGTCGCTTATCCGTGTGCCCATGTACAAACCCGGAAAGGAAGCGGCAACCCGTATCGAGCTGCGCAACCCCGACCCCGCCTGCAACCCGTACCTTGCCTTTGCCGCCATGCTGGGCGCAGGTCTGGAAGGCATAGAAAAAGGGTACGAGGTGCCGCGCGCGGTGGAAGAGAATATCTTTGCCATGGAGGCCGAAGACCTGAGCGCCAAGGGCATTGATTCGCTGCCCGGTTCGCTGTACGAGGCCGCGGTGGCCCTGCGGGACAGCGCCCTGATGAAAGAAGTGCTGGGCGAACATACGCACCAGAATCTTGTGGGCAACAAGCTCATTGAATGGGATGCCTACCGTACCCATGTTTCCGAGTTTGAGCTTAAGCGGTATCTGCCGGTCCTGTAGCCGGTGCACCGTCTGCCTCTCCGTGGCGGCGGTCACGCGTAAAGACAAACCCCGTCCTTTCCGGACGGGGTTTTATTTTCGGTAATGCCAGCCGCGGAGCAGACACAGCCATGCATGCCGGATGGCGGCAGACGCGGAATACGGGCCGGACAGGCCGCAGACACGGCTCTGCGCCTGCCGCGCTCGGTTATCTGCCGGTTTCTTTTCTCTGCCGGAGCCTGTTCTTTGTATAACATTATGCAAGCGTTCTGTAATACAAAAACGCCGCATACCGTTTGCAGAATATCTGACGGGCTGAAGCCGCCCCTAGCATAAATCCACAAAAAACGCGGGGCCGTTAAGCCCCGCGTCATGCTATTCTTCGTCTTCCAGCGCCCGCGTGTACTTGCAGGCAGGGCAGGCAATATGTTTGCCTCTTGCCTTGGTGGACTTGATAGTCAGAATTTTGGAATCGCACTGCGGGCAGGCTTCGGCCACAGGCCAGTTCCATGTGGCATAGTCACACTGGGGGTACCGGTTGCAGGAATAGAATATCTTGCCGCGGCGCGAGCTTTTTTCCACCAGCTGGCCGTCGCAGCCGTCATTGGGGCAGGGAACGCCGGTGGAAAACGGTTCGGTATGCTTGCAGTCGGGATAGCCCGTACAGGCGATGAATCTGCTGCCCGTGCGTGCCTGTTTGACCACAAGGTCTTTGCCGCATTCGGGGCAGGTGCCGACGGGTTTCAGTTCTTCCTGCTCACGTTCAACCAGCTGTATTGTTCCGCTTTCATCACGTGTGAAGTTACTGGTGTTTTTGCAGTCGGGGTAGCCGGTGCATGCCAGAAAGGGGCCGGCCTTGCCGAACTTGATGGCCATGGGTTTGCCGCATTCAGAGCACACGATGTCCGTTTCCAGCCCCGCCTTCACGGTTTTCATTTCTTTGGCGGCGGATGCCAGCGTAGGGTTGAAGTCGCTGGTGAAGTCCTTCATCAGTGCCACCCAGTCAAGGTCGCCTTCGGCCACTTTATCCAGCGAATTTTCCATCTGCGCGGTAAAGCCGATATCCATCAGCGTGCCAAAGTGGTTGGTAAGCATGTCACACACCACAAAGCCGAGATCGGTGGGCACAAAGTGCTTCTCTTCCAGACGGGTGTAGTCGCGGTCTACAATGGTGGAAATGATGCTGGCATACGTTGAGGGACGGCCGATGCCTTTTTCTTCCATCTCCCGCACCAGAGAGGCTTCGGAATAGCGGGCGGGAGGCTGTGTGAACTTCTGCTCTTTTTCCAGCAGGGTCAGTTCCAGCGTCTGCCCCTGCTGCATGGGGGGCAGCTCCACATTGGCTTCTTTGGCCGAAGCAGGCGCGGCGGCCATATACCCCGGAAAAAGCAGCCGTTCGCCTTTTACGCGCCACTGCGTGCCGCCGCATCCGATAAGCACCGTGGTGTCGTGGAAGCGGGCAGGCGCCATCTGCGAGGCCATGAACCGCGACCAGATAAGGCGGTACAGGCTGTACTGTTCCGGTGCCACCAGACCTTTTATTTTGTCCGGAGTCAGCGTTACGTCAACGGGGCGGATGGCTTCGTGCGCGTCCTGTGCCGAGCCTTTGGTTTTGTATACGGGCGCCTTGGCGGGGCAGTATTCTTTGCCGTACAGCGAGGCGATAAGCTCGCGCGCGCTGTCGCGGGCTTCATCCGAAATGCGGACGGAGTCGGTACGCATATAGGTGATGAGCGCCGTGGTGCCCATGTCGCCCAGATCAAGGCCTTCATACAGCCGCTGCGCCACCGACATGGTGCGCTTGGCGGAAAAACCGAGCCGCTGGCTGGCCAGCTGCTGCAGGGTGGAGGTGATGAACGGCGGCTGCGGTTTGCGTGAGCGTTCTTTCTCCTGCACCGAATCCACGATGAACGCTTTGCCCTCAATGGACTTTTCCAGTTCCTGCGCCTGCTCCGCGCTGGCAATGGCGGGTTTTTTGTCATCCACCTTGAAAAGTTCCGCCTTGAAGGGCGGGGGCGTTTCCGCGGCCAGATTGGCCCGGAAAACCCAGTACTCTTCCGATGTGAATGCATAGCGTTCGCGTTCGCGGTCTACAATCAGCCGCAGCGCCACCGACTGCACCCTGCCGGCAGAGATGCCGCGTTTTATTTTGTTCCACAGAATGGGCGAAATTTTGTAACCGACCAGTCTGTCGAGCACGCGGCGTGCCTGTTGTGCGTCAAACAGACTCCGGTTCAGCTCGCGCGGGTTTTCCAGCGCTTCGCGCACGGCGCGGGCGGTAATCTCGTTAAACTGGATACGGCTGATGTTTTTGTTTTCCTTGGCAATTATTTCAGCAACATGCCAGGCAATGGCCTCGCCCTCGCGGTCGGGGTCAGGCGCCAGAAATACATTATCAGCTTTTGCCGCAGCTTCGCGAAGGGCGGAAACAACCTTTTGTTTTCCCTGAATTACCTGATAGTCAGGAGAAAAGTCGTTTTCCTCGTCCACGCCGAGCTCCTTGGTCGGCAGGTCGCGGATATGTCCCACACTGGCCTGGACCATATATTTGTTGCCCAGAAACTTTTTGATAGTCTTCACCTTGGCGGGAGACTCGACGATGATGAGGTCTTTGCCCATGAGTTGTCCTTGTTCGCAGGCGGTTCCGCGGACGGAGCGCGTTGCGGCCTTTCGGGTGCTTGGTGTATAAAGCCTGTGCGGCCGTCGGGCTGTCACATGCTTTCAGGTAGGGGAAGATACGACAAATGCCAACAGCGTCAAGTTTGACGTGCCGCGCTTTGCCCGCTGAGGGCAGTCCGCGGCGGGCAGGAAGCCAGTAAGGACGGGATTATGCGCAGAAATATGAAAAAATGGCTTTTTGCCGCACTGACAGTGGCGGTACTGGTTGTCTCTGCCTGTGCCAAGGCGCCGTATACCGGCCGCAACCAGTTTATCATGATGGATTCGCAGCAGGAAATGGCGCTGGGGGCCTCTGAAGCGCAGAAAGTGATCAAGTCGGAGCAGATTGATACCACAAGCGACTATGCCCGTGCCGTGACCCGCGTGGGGCGCCGCATAGCGGCCGTGGCCGGACACCCTGAATATAAATGGGAATTTCATACCGTCAAAAAAGACGTACCCAACGCCTTCTGCCTGCCGGGCGGAAAAATATTTGTGTATACAGGGCTGTTTGAAGCCGCCAAAGACGATGCGCAGCTGGCCGCTGTTATCGGTCACGAAGTGGGCCACGCCATCGCGCGGCACGGGGCCGAGCGGTATTCCACACAGGTTGTGGCGCAGCTGGGGCAGCTGGGGACGGCCATCGCCGTGGGCTCCCAGACATCGCCTGAGGTGGCGCAGGCCGCGGTGGCGGCGTATGGTATAGGTGTGGGCGTGGGCATACTGCTGCCCTACAGCCGCACCCACGAATACGAGGCCGACCGGATAGGTCTTATTCTTATGGCCAAGGCGGGGTACAACCCGGAAGCCGCGCTGACTTTCTGGCAGAACATGGCTGCCAAGGGCGGCAAAAAACCGCCGGAGTTCCTTTCTACCCACCCTGCTGATGAAAACCGCATAAAAGCCATCCGCCAGCTGCTGCCCGAGGCAAAAGGCTACTACCGGCCCGCCTCTTCATAACCGTACGGCCGTGTCGGAGAATCGTCGGCCCTGCATGTTCCGGTTGCTGTCCATGTTTTTTTGCAAGGGTAACATGCCGGAAAAAAGAGGGTATGAAATATCGGCACTATGGTTGCTAGTCCTGCTGCGGGGTACTGCCCCGAGCGAGGAGGCACCATGGCATACGATCCTTTCAGCACCATAAGCCTGCAGAGGGCGGACAGGGTTCTGCGTAGGCCCGTTACCGGCCGTACACTGCCTGCACAGCAGACCGCCGCTGCAGGTTCCGGCACCGGACGCTTCGGGGAGCTGCTGGGCGGCAGCGCCCTGTCACGCAACGGTCAGAAGCTGCTTGATGATGTTCTGGGGCTGGGCAAAGGTGACGGCAAAGAAGAATCCCCGCTTGAAGGCGCCATGCTGGGCAGCATGAATCTGCTGAATACCAGAGCGCTGGCCACCCTTACCAGAGTGCTCTCCGGCCCGTCCGGCCCGTCCGGTCTGGCGGGTCTGGCATCGGGCGGAGCACCTGCCGGTACCGCGGCACTGCCCGTGGAAGGGCTGGCTTCGTTGCGGTCTGCCACAGCCGATGCCGTGGGACTGGGCAGTGAAACCGGTGAAGTAAGAGGCCGCATATCATGGAACGGTGCGGCTGCAGCCTACCGGCAGGCCGCGGAAGCTCCGGACGGCATGAGCGCGCTCCGGCAGGAACCTGCTGCGCCCGAATCTGCCGGACAGATTGCTCCTGCTGACGGGAAGAACGCCGCAGGCGGCGTTGCGGAGTCTGCACCGCTTACCGGCTGGCTGGCAGCGCAGTTTGAGTCCGGCACGCAGGGCGTGGCAAGCATCGGCTACGACCGTCATGGCGGCACCTCCTACGGAAAATATCAGATTTCCTCGCGGGCGGGCAGCATGGATGCCTTTATCCGCTTTCTGCAGCGGGCAGCACCCGAGTACGCGCAGCGTCTCAACGCCGCAGGGCCGGCCAACACCGGCGGTACGCAAGGTGCAATGCCCCGTGTATGGGCGCAAATCGCCGCTGCTGATCCGGCAGGATTTGAATCATTGCAGAACAGATTCGTGCGGGAGAACAATTTCCTTCCCGCTTTGCGAAAGGTTACCCGCAACTCGGTACTTGAACGCGACCATATGAGCGGTGTTCTGGGCGAAGTGCTGTGGAGCACCGCCGTGCAGCACGGGCCCACGGGCGCAGCTCGCATTTTCCGTCAGGCTCTGGGCAGAACCGGACAGGATGATTCTTTTACCGATCCTGCATTTCAAGGGCGGTTTATACGCACAGTTTATGACCTGCGCAGCAGGCAGTTCGGTTCCTCCACCAACGCCGTGCGCTCCGCAGTGCAAAACCGCCTTGAACGCGAAATGGAACTGGCGCTTTCATTGATCGGATCAGATAAATCGCTGTTTGCCTGATTTTGCGGATTTTGCCCGCCGGATGCCTGAGAAACCTGAGAAACCTGAGAAACCTGAGAAACCTGAGAAACCTGAGAAACCTGAGAAGCCTGAAGAAAACCCGTCAGGAGGCGGCTGAACCTTCCGCCCCTGTAATGCGCCCCGTGCAAGGCTCAGCGATGCCCGCAACGCGACGCGCCGTGCGGTTGCCGCCATGCAGCCGCAACCGTAAGCCCTTCGATGTCAGCTGACCGCGGCAGAACATGCGCAACGGGGGATGCAGGGGGAATCATGCCTCTTGCCCGCCGGAGGTCTTGTTCCGGTTCCGGTCTTCCGGTTATTCCATGCCGTATTTTTTCAGCTTGTTGTGCAGTGTTGCGCGGGTGATGCCCAGCCGGCGGGCGGCTTCGCTTTTATTGTCGGCACATTCGCGCAGCGTTGCCTCAATGGCGCGGCGTTCCAGATTTTCCAGCGAGAGCCCCGCATAAGGGTCATGGACGGTGTCGGGCAGCGGTGTGTCCGTATCGGGCACTGCTGCGGTGATATCCGTTTCGCCGTCAGCCGCTGCAATGTCCGGCGGCAGTTCGCGTCCGGTTACATATTCGCCCATGCTCATGATAACGGCGCGCTCCACGGCGTTTTCCAGTTCACGCACATTGCCCGGCCAGTCATAGTTGACCAGACAGTTCATGGCCTGCGGGGTGAATCCTTTGAGCATCTTGCGATTACGTTCGGCATAGCGGGTCAGAAAGTGTCCGGCCAGCAGGGGGATGTCGTCGCGCCGTTCCCGCAGTGCCGGTACCGCTATGCCGATGACGTTGAGCCGGTAAAACAGGTCTTCGCGGAACCTGCCTGCGGTCACCTCTGCGGTCAGATTGCGGTTGGTTGCGGCGATGACGCGTACATCGACTCTCAGCGGGTTGTCGCTGCCTACCCTCTGGATTTCACCCTGCTGCAGCGCACGCAGCAGCTTTGCCTGCAGTGCCAGAGACATTTCGCCCAGTTCATCCAGAAACAACGTACCGCCGTCCGCCTGAACAAACCGCCCGTCGCGTTTTTTGTCCGCACCGGTAAAAGCACCTTTTTCGTGGCCGAACAGTTCTGATTCCAGCAGCGATTCCGTAAGGGCGGCGCAGTTGACGGTTACCAGCGGTCTGTCACGTCTGCTGCTTCCTTCGTGTATGGCTCTGGCCACCAGTTCTTTGCCTGTGCCCGATTCTCCGGTGATGAGTACCGTGGCGTCGCTGGGCGCCACTGTGGCCACCAGCTCGGTAAGCCGGCGCACGGCCTCGCTGCGGCCGATAATGCGCGAGGCAGCCTGCCCCGCGGACAGAGAGCTGCGCAGCTCTCTGTTTTCCGAGGCCAGCCGCGTGTGATCAAGCGCGCGCTCCAGCGTCAGTTTCAGCTCGTCGAAATCAAGCGGCTTTGTCAGGTAGTCATAAGCACCTATTTTCAGGGCTTCCACCGCTGTATTCACCGAAGAATATGCCGTCATGATAAGCACGGGAATGGCCGGATTGTGGGCCATGATATGCCGCAGGGCTTCTATGCCGCTCATGCGGGCCATGCGGATATCCATCAGGATGGCGTCATATGCGCGCTCCTGCACCTTGCTCACGGCCACGGAACCGTCGTCGGCTTCTTCCGCCGAGTACTGCCAGCCGCGCAGCATGGTGCGCAGCATGGTTCTGTGCGCCTGATCATCATCCACTATCAATATGGTAGGAGCGTTTGTCATGGCTGTTCCTTTGACGCGCCGCCGGGTCAGCTGTTCGCGTTGCGTTGCGGTTCAAGCGGCAGAATGAGAGATATTTCCGTTCCGCTGCCTACGGAAGACTGCACGGCTATTTCGCCGCCGTGGGCCTCCACTATTTTGTGCACAATGGCCAGCCCGAGCCCCGTTCCCTGACTTTTGGTGGTGAAATACGGGTCAAACATGGTGCTCAGGGTTTCGGGCGTTATGCCGCAGCCCGTGTCACGCACCTTGAACCGCAGCAGCCTGCGGCCTTCGGAAGAGGTACTGTCGGTGTCAACGCTCAGCGTCAGTACGCCGCCGCTTTCCATGGCATCCAGTGCGTTAAGGCAGACATTCAGCAGCGCCTGCGTCACTCTGTCGGGGTCGAGCACTGCCTGCGGCAGGTCGTCCGCCGCGGCGAACCGCAAGTCTATGTTTTTGCCCGCGGCATCCTGCCGGATAAGGCGGAGCACGTTTTCTGCCAGCGATTCCGGTCTGCTGGGCTTTAAAGACAGGTCCGACGGGCGGGCCAGACCGATAAGGTCGGAAATGACGCGGTTGAGCCTGTCCACCTCCTGCACCATGATCCGGGCGGCATCGCGGTCTTCGCTGCCTTCGGCAAAGCGGGTGCCGAAATAGGTGGCATATCCTTTGATGGAGCTGAGCGGATTGCGTATTTCGTGAGCCACCCCCGCAGCCAGACTGCCTATGGCTGCCAGCTTTTCGCGTCTGCGTACTTCTTCTTCCAGTCTGCGCACTTCGCTCAGGTCGTGCAGCAGCAGCAGTTTGCCCATCAGCGAACCGTCTTCGCCTGTTATGCACGCACCGGTAACACTGACGGGGACAGGGCCTCCGGTGCCGGAAAGCACCGTTTCTCTGCCGCTCAGTATGTGCTGGGTGTCCAGCTGGCGTACGGCATGCATGAGTACCGGCGGCAGCGGCGGGCAGCTTGCGGCTGCTTCGTGCGTATCGTGAGCGGCGGTACCGTCTCCCAGCATGGCGCGGGCCGCATTGTTCATGAAAGAAACATCTCCGGCGGCATCCAGCACCACCAGACCTTCGGGGAGATTGGAAACAATCTCATCCGACAGGGCCTGTGTGCTTTCCAGCTCTTTGCGTGCGCGGCGGACATTCTGTGCCCAGATAAGCGATATGAAACCCGCAACCCCCAACAGCAGCACTATGGCTGCCATGGTCATGGTGTGCTGTTTGTCCTGTCTGCGGGCGTCCTCGAACGGCTGAACGTCGAACCCGACAAAAATGATCGGCGGCGGGCCGTCCGGCTGCTGCCAGTTATCCCACGCGTGGTTGCGCATGTGCGGCATCATGTGTCCCCTGCGGGCATGGCGGCCCTGCAGCGGTGCAAATTCACGGTAGACCACAAAGTATCGTTTACCGGCCTGCCCGAAAATGCTCCACCTCGGGCGTGTGTCAGGCCGCAGCAGGTCGGTGGTCACCTCGGCGCCGAAAAGCCGTTTGCCTACCTGTTCGTTGTTGCTGTGGGCCACAATATTGCCTTCCCTGTCTGTCAGGGCAATGAAATCAATATCCGGCTGGTCGGCCATTTCTTCCAGCAGCACCTGCAGGCGGAACGCGCTGCCGCGCATGCCCGTTCGTGCTCCGGCCTCAAATGCCTTGATAAGCGATCCGCCTTTTTCCAGCAGGATATTGGCCATGTATTGTTCCGAACGGGTGATGTTGCGCACTGAAAGCGCCACAACCACCACGCCCAGAATGACCGCCGCGCCGATAACCAGCCACGGCGAGGCAAACGGCCCGGGAAGGGAATGTTTTTTTCTGAAGTGCATTGCCGTCACCTTGCGTGTTCAATATTTGTACAGCGTCTATTTTTTATACAGTGCTTTTTCTCAAAGGTGTATGTTTTTTATACACTGACTTTCACTGTACTGTCCCGCTTCTGTGCATAACATGCCGGTTTGTTGTGCGATATTGCTTTGTGTGCGTGTATGGCACGCCTGTTGCTCTATCATGAGCAAATGCAAGCAACGCACCAGAAGGTGCACAAGGTAATCCGGAGGACATTATGAAGACCCGTTCAATTATCACCATAGTAGCAGCCCTCGGTATTTTTGCTCTGGCAGCAGTGGCTTTTGCCGGTCCTTACGGACACGGATACGGCCATCGCGGCGGATACGGCGGCATGGGTGCCGGCGGCGGGGCGGCCGTGTGCCCCTTTGGCGGCAGCGGACCCGGCGGTCAGGCCGCATATGATTCGCTGACACCCGAAAAGCAGGCTCTGTATGACAAGATTGTGGCCGAAGCCGACGGCAAGATGACCCCCCTGCGCGACAAGCTGTTTGCCAAGCAGGCAGAATTGAATGCCATGTACAACAATCCGGCCACAGACCCCGCGGCAGTGGGCAAGACTGCCGGTGAAGTGGCCCAGCTGCGCACTCAGCTGCGCAACCTGCACATTGAACTTTCCCAGCGCCTTGAAAAGGAAGTGGGGCTCAAGTCCGGCTTCGGACGCGGTCACCGCGGCGGGTTTCATCGGGGCGGCGGCTACCATATGGGTGGCGGCATGATGGGCGGACACTACTAAACAGCACAACGGCGCTGCTTCCTTCACAGCGGCAGCCGCGGCATACTGCGGGTACAGACCGGCCGGAGCAATTCCGGCCGGTTTTTTTATGCGCGGTCAGCGGTGTGCCGCGGCGGCAGTGTACGGACACGCACCGTGTCAACAACTGCAGATTGTGATGCGGCAGTGGCTTTTTCCGGCAGGGCATGCTAAGCTCCGTAGCAGGTAGTAAAAGTTGAGAAAAACTATAACCAATTGATTTGATACGTTAAAGGGATGACATGAAACAGCCGGAAGACTTGCAGCCCGTTGTGCTCAACCAGAATGCAGAGGTCGTGCTTTCGAAGCGTTATTACCGCAAAGGCCCTGACGGAGAACCGCTGGAAGATGCCACGGGGCTTTTCTGGCGTGTGGCGTCTGCCATCGCGGCGGAGGAGGGTAAATACCCTGATTCGTCGTGCAGGGCGGACGAACTGGCCCGTGAATTTTACGACCTGATGACATCGTGGAAATTTTTACCCAATTCTCCCACGCTGATGAATGCGGGCACTGATCTGGGTCAGCTGGCGGCCTGTTTTGTGCTGCCGGTGGGTGATTCCATAGAAGAGATCTTTGACGCCGTGAAACATGCCGCCATGATTCATAAATCAGGAGGCGGAACAGGGTTTTCATTCTCGCGCCTGCGTCCGGTGGCCAGCCGTGTGGGGTCCACGGGCGGGGTTGCCTCGGGTCCGCTTTCTTTTTTACGCATTTTCAATACCGCCACGGAGCAGATTAAACAGGGAGGCACACGCCGCGGGGCCAATATGGGCATTCTGCGTGTGGACCATCCGGACATTCTGGAGTTCATCCGCGCCAAGGAACGTGAAGGGGAATTCAATAACTTCAACCTTTCCGTTGCGCTGACCGAAGATTTTATGAAGGCGGTGGAAAAAGGTGAAGAATATCCCCTGATGGCGCCGCACTCCGGCGAAGCCAAAGGTACCCTGAATGCCCGTGAGGTGTTTGAGATACTGGTGCAGAAAGCGTGGGAGTCGGGGGATCCGGGCATTGTTTTCATCGACCGGATAAACCGTGACAACCCCACGCCCGCACAGGGCGAGATGGAGTCCACAAACCCGTGCGGGGAGCAGCCACTGCTGCCTTACGAGGCCTGCAATCTCGGTTCCGTCAATCTGGCCGGACTGTACCTTGCGGGGCATGGCAGCACGGCAGATTCCATAGACTGGGCAGAGCTTAAGCGTATTATCAGGCTTTCCGTGCGTTTTCTGGATAATGTCATCGATGCTTCGCGCTATCCGCTGGACCGCATAACAGAAACGGTGCACAGAAACCGCAAAATCGGGCTGGGCGTCATGGGCTGGGCCGACCTGCTGTTTCAGCTGCGCATTCCCTACGACAGTCAGGATGCCGTTAAGCTTGCCGGCCGTGTCATGGAATTCATCCGCGCGGAAGGCCGTGCCGCCTCCAAACAGCTTGCCAAGGAACGCGGACCCTTTCCGGCTTACGCCGAGTCAGTGTTCGGACAGCGGGACCTCGGACCATACCGCAACGCCACCATAACGACCATTGCCCCCACCGGAACCCTGTCCATTCTTGCGGGATGCTCTTCCGGGGTTGAACCGTTGTTTGCGCTCAGCTTTGCGCGGCATGTCATGGACGGCGAGCGTCTGGTGGAAGTGAATCCTTATTTTGAGCAGGCGCTCAAGGACGAGCAGTGCTATTCTGAAAAGCTGATGGAAGCTGTAACGCAGAAAGGGTCTGTGCAGACAATGGAGCACCTGCCGCAGCATATGCGCGATGTTTTTGTGACAGCCATGGACATAGAGCCCGTATGGCATCTGAAAATGCAGGCGGCGTTTCAGGAATATACCGACAACGCCGTGTCCAAGACCGTCAACCTGCCCAACAGCGCAACCATTGACGACATACGCAGCATTTACTGGATGGCGTATGAGCGGGGCTGCAAGGGGGTTACCGTATACCGTGACGGCTGCAAACAGTCGCAGGTTCTGTGCACCGGCGACGGAGAAAAAAGCAAGGAAGAGCAGAAAAAAGAACGCAGCGTTGTGCGTGAACGTCCTGATATCGTATACGGATTTACCCAGAAAGTGGAAACGGGGCTGGGTGTGCTGTATGTGACTATTAACGAAGTGGACGGAAGGCCGTTTGAACTGTTCACCACCATAGGCAAGTCGGGACGGTCCATCACCGCAAAGGCGGAAGCCATCGGCAGACTGGTTTCGCTGGCGCTGCGCTCCGGCGTTGAGGTGGTGGAAATAGTGCGGCAGCTCAAGGGTATAGGCGGAGAACACCCCAAGTTTCAGAAAAAAGGATTGCTGCTGTCCATACCCGATGCCATTGCATGGGTAATGGAAAACAGGTACCTAAAGGCCAAGGTGCCCGTACACGCTCCCAACGGGCTCGGTAGGCAGCAGTGCCCCGATTGCGATGAAGAACTGGTGTTTCAGGAAGGCTGCCATATCTGCCCTGCCTGCGGATTCACCAAATGCGGCTGATACGCCGCGCACCATCAGCACAAACAGGGGGCCTTTGCGCCCCCTTTTTCCGTAGCGGAATCCACACATGCTTAACGCCCAGCATCTTTCCCATAATTTCGGCCCGCACTGGGCTTTGAAAAATGTTTCCTTCCGGCTTGATAAAGGTGATTTTCTGTTTCTGTGCGGGCCTTCGGGCGCGGGCAAGACCACTCTGCTGCGTATGCTGTACGGCGCGCTGCCGGTATACCGCGGCTCGCTGAGTGTGGCCGGTTTTGACCTGCGCAATCTCAAAACCCGTCAGCTGCCCGCCCTGCGCAGACAGGTGAGTGTCGTTTTTCAGGATTTTAAAATTCTTCCGCGGCGCTCGGTGTATGACAACATTGCCATAGCACTGGAGGTGCGCTGCCTGCAGCGGGTGCATATCGACCGCAGAGTGCGCGCCGTGGCCCGCGGACTGGGGCTGGAGAACAGGCTTGCAGCGCCCTGCGGTGAACTTTCCGGCGGCGAACAGCAGCGGGTGGCGGTAGCCCGCGCCGTTGTGGTCAATCCGCAGATTCTGCTTGCGGACGAACCCACGGGCAACCTGGACCCTGAACTGGCTTTGCGTATGCTTGATATTTTCAGACAGTTCCATTCGTACGGCACAACGGTCATTGTGGCCACGCACAACAGAGAACTGGTGGAACGGCACCCCGGTGCCCGTGTGCTGCGGCTGGACGAAGGCAAAATAACCTATGCCAACTGGACAGGAGCCGAAATTTTTGAAGGTTCCGAAGCGGAGGATGCATGGTAGGCATCATTCTGCGGCTTTTCGGCCGGGGCGTGCGCGATATGGCCGCCCATCCTCTGGCACAGGTCTTCACGCTTCTTGCCGTCACGCTTGCCGTCTTCCTTGCCGGACTTTTTCTGATGGCGTTTGTCAATCTGGATCAGGCGCTGGGCACGGCCCGTGGCAAGGCCGTTTATCAGGTATACTGGCATGCCGATGCCGACATGAAAACAGTGCGCTCGCAATGGGACAGCTTCGGACATATGCCGTGGCTGACCGAAGTGAAAACGTATACTCCCGAAGAGGCACTGGAAACGCTGTCAGGCAACCTTTCTTTGGTAGGCGGGGTGGATACATCATGGATAGGTAAAAGTCCGCTGCCTCCCACCGCGGTTCTTGTTTTTGAACCCAAAGCAAAGGATATGAGCGGCTGGCACGATGAAACCATGACGTACCTTTCCGGACTGCCGGGCGTTCAGCGTATCGGGGCAAGCCCCGTGCGTGACGATCTTGCCCGTGCGTGGAACGTGTTCAGCCGTAATGTCATGTGGCCGGTCATAGGTTTTCTGGGGCTGGTGCTTTCGCTTGTGGTGGGCAACACCATCAAGCTGTCTCTGGTCAGCCGTGAAACGGAAATTGAAATTCTGCACCTGGTGGGTGCACGCAACTGGTACATACGATTGCCCCTGCTTATCACCGGCGGCATTCAGGGCCTCTGCGGGGGACTGCTGGCCACCGGCCTTTTATGGGTCACATGGATGCAGATACGCAACGTGTTCATGTTTCCGCCGGTAAGTATGCAATTGTCTTTTCTGCCTGTGGAGCAGGTGGCCATGCTGGTGGCCGTGCCTGCGGTCATGGGCGTTGTAAGCAGCTGGATAGCCGTGAAGCGCTGATCCATTCAGTGCGTTGCCGCAGGGTTTCCGGTAGCTTTCCGGCGGGTGTCTTTCCTTCCGGCCGGCTGCGCGGGCTTTGACGTCAGCGCGCACAGAGGACAACATGAGAAGCAAGAAAATGACACACGGGCTTGAAAAAGCCCCGCATCGTTCGCTGCTGTACGCCCTGGGCCTGACCCGTGAAGAACTGTCCAGACCGCTTGTGGGGGTGGTCAATTCCGCCAACGAGGTGGTACCGGGACACATCCACCTGCACACCATTGCCGAAGCAGTGAAGGCCGGAGTGCGCGCCGCGGGCGGCACACCCATGGAGTTTCCCGCCATAGCGGTATGCGACGGGCTGGCCATGAACCATGAAGGCATGCGTTTTTCGTTGCCCAGCCGCGAAATCATTGCAGATTCCATTGAGATAATGGCCACGGCTCATCCTTTTGATGCGCTGGTCTTCATACCCAACTGTGATAAGTCGGTTCCCGGCATGCTTATGGCCATGCTGCGTATGAACGTGCCGTCCATTCTTATCAGCGGCGGCCCCATGATGGCAGGCACGGGCAACGGCAAGGCCGCAGACCTCATCACCGTGTTTGAAGGTGTGGGCATGGTGCGGCAGGGCAGAATGACGGAAGACGAACTGGAGCAGCTTTCCGAGACGGCATGTCCCGGCTGCGGGTCGTGCGCGGGCATGTTCACGGCAAACTCCATGAACTGTCTTTCCGAAACCATAGGGCTTGCGCTGCCGGGCAACGGTACCACGCCGGCCAATTCCGCAGCGCGGGTGCGGCTGGCCAAACATGCCGGCATGCGCGTCATGGAGCTGCTGGAGCGCGATATAAAGCCGCGTGATATCGTGACCGAAAAGGCCGTGGCCAACGCTGTTGCCGCGGATATGGCGCTGGGCTGTTCCACAAACACGGTACTGCATCTGCCCGCTGTATTTGCCGAGGCAGGGCTTGATCTTACTCTGGGCATTTTTGACGAGGTAAGCCGCAAGACCCCCAACCTGTGCAAGCTCTCGCCCGCCGGTGACCAGCATATACAGGACCTGCACCGTGCAGGGGGTATTCCCGCGGTCATGGCCGAACTGGACAAGGCCGGGCGCATACACCGCGACGCACTGACCGTCACAGGCCGTACCGTGGGCGAAAACCTTGATGCACTGGGCGCCGCGGTGCGTGACCACGATGTCATCAGGCCCATGGAAAAGCCGTATTCGCCGCAGGGCGGTATTGCCATTCTGTACGGGTCGCTTGCGCCGGAAGGGGCCGTGGTCAAGCAGTCTGCCGTTGCACCGGAAATGATGCAGCGTACAGCGCGTGCCCGTGTGTTTGAATCAGAAGAAGCTGCCTTTGAAGCCATTATGGCGCAGCGGATTGAAAAGGGCGATGCCATCATCATACGTTACGAAGGGCCGAAAGGCGGTCCCGGTATGCGCGAAATGCTGTCTCCCACCGCAGCCATTGCCGGCATAGGGCTGGGGGCCGATGTGGCGTTGATTACCGACGGGCGTTTTTCCGGCGGAACCAGAGGTGCCGCCATAGGGCATGTATCACCCGAAGCTGCTGACGGCGGCCCCATAGGGCTGGTGCGTGAAGGGGACATGATCGAGATAGACATCCCCGCCCGCAAGCTGGACCTGCTGGTTGACGAAGCGGAAATGGAGCGCCGGCGTGCTGCATTTACGCCCGTGGTGAAAGAGGTCACCTCTCCGCTGCTGAAACGCTACAGCCGTCTGGTGACGTCTGCCGCCAACGGTGCCGTGTACAAGCGCTGACCCGTTTTTCTGTCCTGAATGACCTCGGGCACCGGCATAGTTCCGGTGCCCGTTTTTTTATGCATCACAGTTCCGAAACAGAAAGAGCCTCCGGCAGGGCGGGCTGTTTTCCCCGTCCCATCGTAAGCTTCCCCTGAAAAGACACAGGCCAAAACTGGAGTTTTCTGGCATATCCCCGTCAGGAGACTTTCATGAAGAAATCACGATTCACTGAGACGCAGATATTCTCGATCCTCAAAGAGGGCGAAGCCGGTATCAAAGTCAAAGACATCTGCCGTGCCCACGGTATTTCCGACGCCACCTATTATAGCTGGAAATCCAAGTATGGAGGCATGCAGGCTTCCGATCTGAAACGGATGAAGGATATGGAGGCTGAGCTGGCGCAGTTGAAGCGGATGTATGCGGACATGGCCCTCGAAAACCGTGCTTTGAAGGATCTGATCGAAAAAAAGCTTTAAGGCCGACCGGGAAACGCGAGGCGGTCGCTTATCTGACTGTCGAGCACAATCTGTCCATACTACGCAGTTGCCGCTGCGTGGGCTTATCCAGGACGGCCTATTATCGGTTGCCTGCAAGTGGGAGCCGTGATCACGAAGTCGTCGAGGCGATCAACTCGTTAATCGACAAACACCCTCGCTGGGGATTCTGGAAGTGCTTCAAGGTACTGCGTCGCAAGCATTGCTGGAACCACAAGAGGGTATATCGCGTCTACTGCGAGCTGCGGCTGAACCTGAAGAGCCGGGCAAAGAAGCGGTTGCCTCAACGCACTAAGCAGCCGCTGTCGATCCCGGCCCAGCCCAATCTGACGTGGTCTGCCGACTTCATGAGCGACTCGCTTTATGCGGGGAAACGATTTCGAACCTTCAACGTTATTGACGACTTCAACCGCGAACTGCTGCACGTCGAAATTGACACGTCCATTACCGGAAGGCGGTTAATCCGAGTGTTTGAACGGCTACGTTTGGAACGAGGCCTTCCCCAAGTGCTGAGGACGGACAACGACCGGAATTCCTTTCCGGTGAGTTTGTAGCCTGGGCCGAGTCGGCAGGAATGAGCATCCAATATATTCAACCCGGAGAACCTAATCAGAACGCGTACATTGAACGGTTCAACCGGACATATCGCACCGAAGTGCTTGATCTCTATCTCTTCAGGACTTTGAATGAGGTCCGGGAGATCACCCACTGGTGGAAGATTGAATACAACGAACAGCGGCCCCATGACTCTCTCGGGGACCTGACACCCTCCGAGTTTTTATCCAACAACGCTGGGAACTCTATTTTTCAACTGTTCTCTTGACGGGGAAGCTTACGCCGGGAAGTGACCAGACAGGCCGCATGACGGCAAGATCATCACCTTGCACCGCAATACACGGTGGTGTTCGGATGGATTTGAAATTGCCTGCGATAATCGGGAGGTGGTCCGTGTCGCCTTCGTCTTGGATTCCTGCGACCGGGAAGTCATCGGCCACATAGCGACAACAGGGGGCATCTCTGGCTCAATGATTCGTAATCTGATGCTGGAAAGCGTGGAGCGTCGGTTTGGTGAAGCTCATACGCCCCATTCGGTGGAGTGGCTTTCGGACAACGGCTCCTGCTACACGGCGAAGGAAACGGTGGAATTTGCTTTCTGGCGGGGCCTGAAAAGCCGCTTTACCCCGTGCGCAGCCCGGAAAGCAACAGAATGGCAGAGGCCTTCGTCAAAACATTCAAGCGTGATTACGTCGGCTGCAACGTCTGCCTCGATGCCTGGACTGTTTTGAAAAGTATCTCCGCGTGGATCGAAGACTACAACGAGAACGCCCCACACAAAGGTTTGCGGATGCGTTCGCCAAGAGAATTCATCCGTCTGTTACCAACCGCTGAGTGTCCGGTTTAGTAGAGGCAACTCCATATTGTTGCCTCCGTAGCTAATAAAATAGCAAACTATCCAAACAAGAAGACCAACCGTATTTCTATGGTTGGTCTTTATTTGCACCCCATTCTTAATCAGCTTAAGGATTTTGCTGAAGAAATTCATCCCACAAGAGGTCAAAATCAGATTGTGATTTCTTTGGCAAAGATTTTTTTTCAAGAAAGTCACAATACTTTTCCAAAAGGCTAAGTCCATGGGATGGCGTTTTATTCCACACATGGTTAAAATAATCATTTAACTGGGTTGTTGTTTTATATCTCTCATTTCCATTAGCACAGGGTAGTTCAAAAGTAATCGTTGACTTGCTCCCTTTCTCTGGAATGTAAGGCCCAAAATGTATTGTGCTTGCACCACTCTTTTTAACCCGCAAATAAAAGGGAATTAAATCAAAAGTGTGCAGTCTTATTTCGAATGCTTTTAAAAAATCTTTGGCATGCCCATTTAGCGTAACACTATGCTTTTCGATAAGTTCTCGTCCTAGGCCAATGTACCAATCGACAAGGCCCTGAATTTTAGGGACTTCATCATCCTTAGGATTACCTTCAAATTTCCCTTGATTTAAGGCAACGGGGCTAGCCTCATCTATCCGAAACGCTTTATAAGGCACTTGAGGGGTTAATATTCTGACCTTTAGTTCCCCTGCGAGAATCCTTTTAATTAGCTGGTCTCTTTGATCTGCGTTGCTAAGCTCAAACTCTTCCCGCAATCGCGATTGGCCAAAACCGACAATGTCAACCTCATCGTGTTTCAATAGGATAGGCTTTTCTTTAAGCGTATCTCTACTTGGGTGGGCTATTGCTAACGATTTATCTTCTTTTGCAATTTTTTGGCAATCCGAATTCTTCAACCAACACGAAATTCTAATACAGGTATCATCAAAATATTTTTCTAATTCACTTCTCAAAGGCGTAGGTAGGTATAATAGTATAATATTTATAATCCCTAGTGCAATTGTTGTAACGGATACACTAGTAAGCAACTCTACCACCTTAGACGAAGAAGAATCTAAAAACTTAGACAGCTCTGGTGATGCTAAAAAAGCATGAATTTCGGATGGATCTACTGACTTTGCGAGATCTGAAGACTCAACGAATGAATACAACTCAGATGATTTTGCCAATTTTGATGGAGCAGAAGGACTCATCCAAAAAATAAGCCCTGAAACGATGAAGCCAATGAAAATGATGGCTAAGTTGTACCAAAGGAATTTTTTTTTATTCATGGCCTAAGATGAGATATAATTATAGCTAATAGTGACTTGTGATGCAATGTCAGCCGATTGTTCTACAATGTTTTTCTGGTATGGACAGGGCGTTACCGTCATATCTGGGAAGCACCACACAGCCCTAGTCGAAGCACAATTGATCCTTAGATCACAATTTTTACAAGCTTCAAACCCAGGATTAGTCGTTGTCCTATATTTTATTAAATCATTTCCTGCAAATTTCTCAGTGAATCTAAGATATTCCCTATGGTAATCAGCGTCGTCGAGCATGTCGTTCATGAGCCGTACGGGGATAGCTTGATCAAGGCAAAACTTAATTACGCTACTAATTTCTTCAGGATACTTTTTTAAATAAACACAATTTATTTTGAAATAAACATTTTCCTTAACTAACCTGTCAATATTCCGTAATATAAAATCCAAACCATATTTTTTTGAAGCCCCCGCGATAACTTTATGTGTTTCATCACGTAGTGAATTCAAAGAAATATGGATAACATCAAGCTTTTTGATAAGCTCAAGAGGAAGGGAGTGAAGAAGGGTACCATTTGTCGTTATCTGAGCTCTTAAACCTAAACTTTTAACGGACCCAATCAAGGCGGGTAGTTTTTTATATAGGAGCGGCTCTCCTCCTGAAAAACATACCGTTTCACCTGAAGTCTTTGAAAATGCTTTTATACACTCTTCTGCAAATTCAAACTTCATCTGAGAGTGTTTAGTCGCATTAAAATCCCGAGAACAAAAAACGCATTTTTGCGTACAATTATCCCCTAGAATTAAGCGTAATTTTGGCTTACTCTTCATACTTTTTCTTTATCTATAGCACTGTTATTCGAACTATAATAAAAGGATTATAGTCACTTTCAACAACAAAATCAACACGGCCTCTTTAACTTTTCATGCGCGCAAATATCGACGCACACTTCACCTCCAATGGAACAGAGTATGTAAACCTCCCCAAGTTAGTGCCACCCAAAGGTAGAGACATTCTGGGGTCACAGGGCCTCCGGTTGCCCGCAGCCGGTGTTTGCAGTAGTTTCTTACGCATCGGGAATCAACAACAGGAAGACGTATGAAAAACCTGCTTTCCACACGCGAAGTTGCCCAGTTTCTGGGTGTGAACGAAAAGATGGTCTACACCCTTATTTCCGACAAGGGGCTGCCTGCGACCAAGGTCACGGGCAAGTGGCTTTTTCCTGCGCACCTTGTGGAGCAGTGGGTGGAAAATTCCACCATCAATTTTCCCCGCCGTCACGAATCCGCCCCCCCTGCAGAGGGTGTGCTGCTGGTGGCGGGAAGCAATGACATTCTTTTTGAGCGAACCCTGCGGCTGTTTATGGACGCCCAGCCGGACTATATTGCCGCTTTTGCCAACATGGGCAGTATGGGGGGCATCAAGGCGCTTCGTCGGGGTGTCTGCCATATGGCGACCAGCCATCTGAAGCAGGAAGACGGTGCGGAGTACAATTTTGCCCATGCCGAACGTGAGCTTGAAGAGCGTCCGGCTGTGGTCAATTTCTGCCTGCGTGAACAGGGGCTGCTGGTGCCGCGGGGGAACCCCGCCGGTATTTCGTGCGTGGCAGATGTGGCCGGTGGCGGGCTGACGGTGGCCAACCGCCCTCTGGGTACGGGCACGCGGCTGCTGTTTGATTCCGAGCTGGCGGCGGCCGGTATAAATCCCGCGCGTCTGAAAGGGTACGAAAACGAATTTTCGCGCCATATGGATGTGGGGCTTGAAGTCCTTTCCGGCAGGGCGGATACAGCGCCCGCCATCCGGGCCGTTGCCGGGCTGCTGGGGCTTGATTTCATTCCGCTGGGGTGGGAACGGTTCGACCTGCTCATTCCGCGCGATACGTTTTTTGAACGTCACATACAGCTGTTTATGGGATTGTTCACCACGCCGGAATTTGCAGCACTGGCGGGGCAGCTGGAAGGGTATGACACCAGCCGTGCCGGCAGAGTCGTTTTTCCGGGCGAGACGCTGCGCGAGACCCGACGTTGAGAAGGAAGCGGCATTGCCGCGAACCGGTTTTTATCTGCCTGCCTGTTTCGTCGCCCTAAGAGCGTGCGTCACCGGCAGGCTTTTCAGTCTGCGGGCCGCAGCGGCGGAAACCGGCACTGCCGGAGAGTCTGCGGGGCAACAGCCCGGCGGCCCTGCCATGGCGGCGGGCAGAAGAACTCACGCCCGAAGGGGGCGGGCAGAACCAGCCGGAAGGCGTGCAGCAGCATCCCCGCTCTGCATGCGGGAGCACCATACTTCACATCGCCGATGACGGGATGGTTCCGTGAGGCGAGCTGTACCCGTATCTGGTGTGTGCGTCCGGTGGCAAGCCGTATGCCCAGCAGGGTGGCGTTGTCGAGGCGCAGCAGCGGCACCACCTGACAGAGAGCTTCTCTGCCCTTCGGCGGAGCCGTATGCGGCTGCGCGCTGCCGGCGGGCAGTGCGTGTATTTTTTCCTTTCCCGGCGTTCCTTCTTTCACCAGTACATCTGTCAGCGTCAGCGCCTCCTGCTCCGGCCAGATACCGCACACCCACGCACAATAATCCTTTATCAGGCTGTGCCCGTTGCGGAAAAGGTCCTGCAGGGTGCGCAGGGCCGTATAGGTTGTGCCGGCCAGCAGCAGCCCCGAGGTGTTTTTGTCCAGCCTGTGGGCCGGTGCAGGCATGAAGTCGGCGCCGGCAAAGTGTGCCGCCAGACGGGCGGTGACACAGTCTGTGTGTCCGGTGCCCGGTTGTACGGGCAGGCCTGCGGGTTTGTTGATGACCAGCAGACCGTCGCCGCTGGCGATGATTTGCGGCAGCGGCGACGCAGAGACCGCAGGAACGGCGCAAGCCGCATCGCAGGAAGGCTCTGCGGCGGGCCGCACCGGCGGTATGCGGACCACGTCGCCCTCTGACACTCTGTCATAAGGTTTTGCGCGGCCTTTGTTTACACGGACTTCACCCTTGCGGATGATGCGCATCAGAAACTGCTGCGGCACACCGGAGCCCAGTCTGCGTTGCAGAAACTGCAGAAGCTTTTGCCCTGCCTCTGCCCGGGTGACCTCTATGTGGCGTACCCCGCCTGTTGCCGGTGCGGTCATATCTGCTCCGTGGGATGTAAAAGGCCCGGACGAGTGCGTCCGGGCCGTTCTGTCTGTTCTGTTCCCGCCCTGCGACCACAGGCAGGCGCACAGGTGTTATTCCTCGCGGAATGTCCGGTCGATGGCGGTGCCGGGAGCGGCGCTGTCGAGGTCAAGCGGATAGGCCAGCACCTGCGTTTTGCGCGAGCGGACGCCCAGTTCGCCGGGGTGCGTGTTAATGGCCACCACAAGGTCCTGAATGCCGTCGTTGTTCACGTCTGCCACGTCAAAGCCGATGATGGCGCCTTTGATGCGGCGGGTTTTCCACTGCAGGGAAAGGCCTACGCCGTCCCAGTGCAGGGCGTGAATTTCAGACTGCGGGAAAAAGCGGTAGCGTTCGAAGAACTGCGCCGCCGTGGAAATGGGCCGGACCACCAGAAGTTCATAACGGCCGTCACGGTCAAGGTTCACGGCGCGCATGTTCTGGGGAATGTAATACATGTCGTCAATGAGCACGGTGTCTTCACCCAGACCGGGCATGCTCATGTCGATGGGAATGCCAACGGAAGAGCCCGAATAGGTTTCCTGCGTCTGGGCAAGCCGTCCGCCGCGTTCGGTGTATGTGACAAGGTGTTCGCGGTCGTTGAGCACCACCAGCTTGGGGCCTTCGCCGTCGCTGGCGGGCAGCCACGTGAAGTTGAGCACATTGGTGCCTTCGGGCAGGTTCAGGCTGCGTCCCAGCTCCATGGAACCGCCCATCTTGAGCACTTCGTGCACCTTGCCGCGGAAAAGTTTGGGCCGTCCGACGGCCTGTCCCACCAGTACGGGCATGTAGTCCGGCGGCGTTTTGACCACGTTCATGTAGTAACGGATTTTTTCCGCCACCACGGTAAACGTGTTGTTGCTCCAGTTCAGGATAAAGCTTTTGGGTTCCTGCGAGCTGTCATAGGCGTTTACCACTATTTCCATAATGCCGTCGCGGTTCATGTCGAGCATGTTGATGCTCAGGCAGGTGATGGAAAGCGGCAGCTGATGTTCGCCGGCGGGTTCCAGCATTTTTCCGTCAAAGCGGTATGCGCGCACCACATGCTCGTCCAGCAGCATGACGGCGTTTTTGCCCGTGCCGTCCAGATCGCCTACCACCATGCCGCGTGCGGCAAAGGGCAGCGACTGGCTGCGCATGCGGGTGTCCACATTTTCATTGCCTGCATAGCGGAACTGCGGGTTAAGATACACCTGCCTGCCGGCGTCGGATTCGTTGTGCATCAGGTTGGGGTTCATCTGATTGACAGCCTGCGGCGCCGGAGCGCTCTGGGCGGCGGTCTGCATATCCGCGCGTTTGAAAACGTCACGGTTTATCTGGTCGGAAACATCTTTGAGCGCGGGAATCAGCTGCAGCACGGGGGTCTGTTTGCCCACGGGAGCCACATTGCCTGAAGTGTCCAGCACGCGCACGTCCAGACTGGCTTCAGAGCCCATAACGGTCACGTCGCCCCATACCAGATAATCGGCATTCAGGGCGGAACGGGCAGCAGCGGCGGCGTTTTCGTCGGCGGGATACTCCTGCGCGGCAACGCTGCTCTGGGCTATGGATTCAAAGTTATCCTTCAGATACAGCCGCGAGGTAAGCATCTGCGGAACGGCTTTTTCCAGATATTTGTACTGGTCGGGGCCATGTATCTTGAAAGGCAGGACTGCATAGGTCTTCAGTCCGCCGGCATCGGCAACGGAAGGCAGTACGGCCGTGACGGCCAGCAGCAGGAGTGCCAGCGGAAAACGCAATATACGGTGCATCAAGGTCTCCTTGGTCGCAATCTCGGGAACATGCATCGGCAGCGGACACGCTGCCGTGACTGTCCTCTCATAATACCTCTTGCTGATGCAAGCAAGCTTAGGGTAGACGCGCAGCAAAAACAGGAGTGCAAATGGCAGAATCCCCTCAGGCGCGGTCGTTCCGCGTAGTATGTCCTGCCGGACAGGAATCGCTGGTTGAAGCCCTGCTGCACAGTCAGGGATACGAGTTTGAATCGGAGCCGGTATCGCCCTGGACCCGCAGGCTTACAAAGGAGCCCAGACCGCTGGGCAGCAGTCTGGCAGCTTTTTTCGGACTGATTTACATTCAGGACAGATCTTCCATGCTGCCGCCACTGGCGCTGGCGCCGCAGAACGGCGATGCCGTGCTGGACATGTGTGCAAGTCCGGGCAGCAAAACGGGCTTTCTGGCGCAGCTGGCAGGGCCGGACGGTTTTGTGATGGGTAACGAACCCAACGCGCAGCGGCTGGCAACCCTGCGTCAGAACCTGTTCAACCTGAACCTGCCGCATACGGCCACCTGCGGCTACGCCGGAGAATCCCTGCCCCTGCCGGATGCATCATGGCAGAAAATCCAGCTGGACCCGCCATGCAGCGGCTGGGGCACCGTGGATAAAAACCCCAACGTGATGAAGCTGTGGCAGGGGGATAAAGTCAAGCCGCTTGTGGGCATCCAGCGGCTGCTGCTCAGAGAGGCTGCGCGGCTGCTGGCTCCGGGCGGGGTTGTGGTTTATTCCACCTGCACGACCAACGTGCAGGAAAATGAAGAACAGGTGCGCTGGGCAACGCAGGAACTGGGGCTGATCCCCGAACCGCTGGCACCGTTTGAAGGTTTTGTTTTTGAAGACCCGCTGCTGCCGGGGTGCGAGGGAACGCTGCGGGTGGATGCATCCCGTTCATCGGCACAGGGATTTTATATCGCGCGTTTCCGCAAAGAGGGCGATTCACCGCCGCCCGAACCTGTTTCTGCCATGCGGGTGCAGGGAATACACAGACAGGCATTGCGCGGACCGTGTGCAGATCCGGACATGCTGCCGGACGGCGAGGTGGCTCTGTTCGGTTCCGCGGCCATGTTTCTGCCGCAACAGGCCCTGAACTTGCTGCCCGAATCCTTCCGCTGGCGGGGATACCCGCTAGGCAAGGCTTCGCGCGGCGAGGTGAGGGTCTCACCCCGGATGCGCTGCATGATGCCCCCCGCAGATCAGTGCGCCGCAGGCGCGTTGAATGTGGAAGAGCCGGAACTGATAAGCGGCCTGCTGTCCGGCCAGAGCATTGATCTGGCCCGCGGTGCGTATGCGGGCAGCGTGGATGCATCCCTGCCGGAGGCCGGACTGTATTTCAGAGGGCTGCCGCTGGGCAGGCTGCGTATCAAGGGGCGCCGTGCCTTGTGGGCGGAGCGCTGATCATCCCCGCGCTATGAAAAGATCGTTGAGCAGAGAGCTTTTGCCGTATCTGAGGGGGCGGCCGTCCATATCGGTCACAGTGCCGCCCGCTCCGCGCAGAACGGCTTCTCCGGCGGCGGTGTCCCATTCCCATGTGGGGTGCAGACAGGGATACATCTGGGCCGTTCCCTCGGCCAGCAGGCAGAACTTGTAGGCACTGCCTGCCATCAGGCGCGTATGGGGCAGACCATCCATGTAGGCATCCAGTTTGGGTGTTGCGGACACCCGGCTTTGCAGCACCACCGGTTGTTTTCCTGAAACGGCGGGGGCGGTATGCAGGCGCACCGGCATGCCGCTTTCATCTTCGCGCCATGCGCCCGTGCCGGGCAGACCGTAATAGGTAAGCCCGCGCGCAGGCACATGGACAACTCCGGCCAGAGGCATGTCGCGGCGCATGAGTGCCACACAGACACTGTAGTCTGCCTCTCCTTTTAGATAGCCTTTGGTGCCGTCCAGCGGGTCCACCAGAAAATACAGCCCCCAGCCCCGTCGTACCTCGGCAGGGGGAATGGATTCCTCTTCTGAAATAACGGGAACAGAAGGAGCCATCTGTGCCAGTCCGGCACACAGAACGGCACTGGCCGCCCTGTCCGCCTGAGTGACGGGCGAGTCGTCGTCCTTGTGCCATATGGCGGCTTCACCTGCCTGCACAATGGCCTGCTGACGGGCGGCGATTTCTTGTCCCGCCTGTCTGGCTATGCGGATCATCCCGCTCAGGGGTACGTTTTCAAACATGGCGTGCTCCGGGGATACAAGCTGGCTATGCGTCCATCTTACTGGTAATAATACCTCATGTGTAATCTGTCACTGCCATGCCGTCTCAGGGCTGTCCGTACATTGTTGTGCGCCGTCATGCTGTTTTTACTTGCCGGCGGATGCGGACACAAGACTGTGCTGCCGCCGGTAGCGGCCGGCGGCGATTCCGTGCTGCCGGAGCAGGGCCAGCGGCACAGGCTGGCCGTGGTACGCACTGCGCAGGCTCTTGTGGGTGTGCCCTACAGATGGGGCGGCAGTTCGCCGCAGCAAGGGTTCGATTGCTCCGGACTGGTCTGGTGGGTTATGCGGCATAACGGCATTGCGGTGCCGCGCATGACAGACGGGCAGGCGCAGACCGGTACCGCGGTGGCCCCTGCGCAGGCGGCCGCCGGTGACATAGCGGTTTTCCGTATCGGATACGGCGGGCTGCACACTGCCGTCATAAGCGGCAGCGGCACCATGGTGCACAGCCCGAAGTCGGGCAGCACCGTGCGTGAAGAAAGCTACCTTTCGCGTTACTGGCTTCCCAGACTTGTCACGGTGCGCCGTATTCTTCCCTGACGGTACATGCTGATAAAAAAACGGCCGCGGAATTTTCCGCGGCCGTCAGACGTTCACAGGGTGTGTTATCTGTTCACACCATCGACCAGGCTTTTCGCCGGCGAAAATTTGACCACCTTGCGGGCAGGAATGGTCATGGGCTGGCCCGTCTGGGGGTTGCGGCCCTGCCGTTCGGCGCGTTCGGCTACGGTCAGCGCGCCGACATTGGGCAGACGCACGCCTTCGTTCTTTGCAATGCCGTCGGCCAGAACCTGACAAAAGGCATCGTACGCTTTTTCAGCGCTGACTTTGGTTTCAAACACTTCAGGCAGTGCATCTTTGAAAGCCGCAACAAATTCAGCTTTGGTCAGCATGTGGAGCTCCTCCTTCAATGGAACTTTGTTTCCCCCCGGAAAAAGCCTAGTACCAATAGTTACCCACTTCTATGCAGTGTCAGACAGACCTTGTCAATCGGGGGCCGCCCGAAAATCCGCCCCATATGCGCCTTTCCCCGTTTTTTTCCGGTTCATGTTGCCATCGCGTGGCGAACATATTACGGTTACGGCAGTATCCTGAGCATTCTGTCTTCTCGGGGCTTCACCCGCAGGGAGGAAACCATGCCGCACCGCACTGCCGCAGACACGCTGCTGACCATAGCGGAACTGGCAGCCAGACATGACCTGCCGGAGTCCACTGCGCGTTACTACTGCAAGCGCTTTCTGCCGTTTCTGCCCCATACGGGCGAAGGAAAACGCAGGCGTTATCTTCCTGAAGCACTTGAAATATTCTCGTTTATCGTTGCCGAAATACGGACGCATAAAAACGCCATGACCGTGGAGCACGCTCTGCGGCGGCATTACGGTTCTGCGCTGGGCGCCGCGCCGGACTGCACTCCGCAGGCAGAACTGCCGCCCGCGGCCGCGGTGCCGTCGGCGGTGCAGCTTTCTGCCGAATATGTGCATCAGGGGCAGGCGGCGCTGTTCGCTTTGCTTGAGCAGCAGACCAAAGCCATGGAAAGCATTGCGGAATCGCTTGCGGTAATGAACCGCAAGGAAGAAGGCATAGCCGCGCTGGAGCAGACTCTCGGAGCGCGTGAAAGTGAGATAGCCGAACTGCGCAAAGAGGTCGTGCAGCTGAAAAGCCTGCTTTCCACAGCCGAGCAGGTGCATCAGCAGGATCTTGACCAGATGCGCAAGTGGCTGAGCAAGATCGCGGGCGAGCGTTCCGGCATGCGCGGACAGGATATGTGAGCGGCCTGCCGTCTGTTGCGGTGTTTATGGCCGCTGAAAACCCCGCCGGACGGACGCTCCGTTTTTCCGGCGGGGTTTCTGACGCCGCGGGTGCGGCGGAATGTTATGTCGTTGCGGTGTTCCTGCGGGCTTTGCACCCGCGGCATCACATGGCGCTGCGGCTTATATGTGCCCAGCTGTTGCCCAGACGGGCTGCTGCGCGGACCGCTTCGATCATGCTTTCTTCGCTGGCAATGCCTTTGCCCGCAATATCAAAGGCCGTGCCGTGGTCAACAGAAGTGCGGATGACCGGCAGCCCTATGGTGATGTTGACGCCGGTGTCGAAATACAGCGATTTGAAAACGGCGTGCCCCTGATCGTGATACATGGCGATGGCAAACCGGTACTGACCGCGTACCATGCGCGGGAACAGCACATCGGCCGGAACCGGACCTTCAGCCGGTATGCCCTCCGCCACGGCCTTCTGTACAGCGGGGGTTATGATGTCGCGTTCTTCCGTGCCGAACATGCCGCTTTCTCCGGCGTGCGGATTGACTCCGGCCACTGCCACCGTCTCCTGCGGTGTGCCCAGTGCCGTCGCCAGCAGATGGGCCAGCCTGATGCGCTGGTACACGGCATCCACGGTAAGTGAATCAATGGCGGAACGCAGCGACTGATGTGTGGTCACATGAAACACATATCTGTCTTCCGCGGCCAGCACCATGGCATAGTTGCGCACTCCGAAGCTTTCTGCCAGCAGTTCCGTGTGTCCGGGGTGGGTGTCGCCGCCCATATGCAGCGCTTCCTTGTTCAGCGGGGCAGTCACTATGCCCTGAATGTCGCCGCGTTTGGCCAGTTCTATGGCTCCGTACACATAGGCCGCAGCTGCGCGGCCTGCTTCCGCTGACAGCGTACCCGCCACAACGCCGCGTAAAGGTCCGTGCGGCTGAAAAACGGCCACACCGTCAGCAGGCAGCGTATCCAGCGCTTCCACTCCGTCCACAAGTATGCACCTGCGGCCGTTCATATATCGTTCGTGCGCCTGCATAAGCGCCATATCGCCCACCACAAGCGGTATGCACATGGTGTGAATTTCATCGCGTCCGAGGGCCTTGGCTGTTATTTCCGGTCCGATTCCCGCAGGGTCGCCCATGGTCAGCGCTAAAACAGGCAGTTTCACTCTCTGCTCCTTGGTTCTGTATGGTATGGCGGGCAGCCCCGTCAGCGGCGGGCTGCCCGGCTGTATTGTCAGTCCAGTTCACGCAGGGTGCGCACGGCCTGCACCAGAGCGCCCTGCGTGCCGAAGCCGCCTGCTTTGGTGACCACTTTGACGCCGTCCGCATGTCCTCCGCTGAGTCTGCCCACAGGTATGCCGGGGCTGACTTCGGCAATAAGGTCCATGCCTGCCGTGTTCAGGTGGGCCAGCATGGCGTGGCCCATGTCGCCCCCTGTGAGCACAAGGCCGGACGGTTTTTCCCCGTCCTGCAGCAAGGCCAGCGCCTCGTGCACCACCTGAGTGGTGCGCGCGGCCACACGCGCGGTAAGGGGGCGGCGCTCCAGCCCGATGCCAGCACCTCTTTCCAGCAGGTCCTGTACTTCTTCCCGGTTGCCCGGTGTGGCCACCGCCACGTCTTCGCCCCGGCGCAGCATGGCCGCCAGCGTCTCGGCCTTGGCGCGCAGTGCCGTCTGCCAGTGCCTGTCGTCAAGCAGCAGCTCGTCGGCGGTAACCAGCAGCAGTCCCGTTCCTTCGTGCTGCAGCTGCTTCAGCTGTCCGCGTGATACGGGGTTGACCGAGCCCACCACCGTGACAACGGGGCGCCTGCCTGCTGACGATTGTGCCAGACGGGCCGCCACCGGAGCGGCAAGTCCGGCGGAGCCCACAAACAGCGCCCGCGGGGCAAAGCGGGCCACAAGGCTTTCCAGCAGGGCAATATCCTGCGGGTCTGCTGCATCGGCCACAATGATGGCGCTCCTGCGCCGCGCTTCTGTGAATATGCTCTCCAGATAACTGTCGCCTCTGGTCATTTCTGTCAGCGAAAGCCCTATGGCAGGACGCGAGGACTGAGCGGCAAGCAGGCTGGGGATATGGCTCTGCCGTACGGGCGATACAGGGTCCGCTCCGATGGAGGTGCGTGATACCGGCTCGCCTCCGGCCAGCAGATAACCGCCGATGAGAGTTCTTCCGTTTTCCGGAAATGCCGGACACAGGAGGGCCAGTTCCAGCCCCCATACGTCCATGACCGCATCAATTTCAGGCCCTATCTGCCCGCGCAGAGTGGAGTCCACCTTTTTATACAGCGGTTGTACTCCGGCCGCCTGCAGCCGCTGTGCAGCCTGTTTCACGGCCGCATATGCCTCCTGTGGGGGCATGGCGCGGCTTTCTGTCTGCACCACGGCCACGTCCACACCGTTCAGGTCTTCCGCCGACCAGTTGTGCGTCAGAATGCGCGTACGCAGTCCGGCTTTGGCAAACTGCACGCCGGTGTCACCTGCGCCTGTCAGGTCGTCGGCGATAACTGCGTATCTGGTCATGCGCGCTGCTCCTGCGGGGGATGTGCAGCATCATAGCGCTTGCACATGTAGTGCGTCATCAGCGGGCACAGTATGGCTGTTACCAGCACCGCCGCTGCAACCTGTGCGGTGGCCACCGCCTGAAAAGGCGCATACGAGGGGTCGGCCTGCACCACCACAAGAACGCTGGTGATGGAGTTGCCCGCAGTGGTTCCCGCAGCAAAGCCTATGCCCGGATTGGAGTTGCGGATGAACAGCCTGTAGCCGGCAAAGCACAGAAAACCCGTGACCAGCGTTACACCGATGCCCAGCAGCACGCCTGTGACGCCGCCTGTCACAAGGTTTTGCAGGTTTATGCCCGTGCCCAGCGCAAAGGCGAAAAACGGAATGGTAATGGCTGCAGTGGGCTTCATCATTTCGGCAAACTTTTTGTCCAGATTACCCAGTACAAAGCCGACAATAAAGGGAATGACCGTTCCCACGATGGCCTGCCACGGTACGTTGGCATGTCCGGAAAGGCCCAGCGCCAGCAGAATGAAAAAAGGCCCGTCGTTAAGGCCGCTGGCAATGTAGGCGCCGCGGTCCTCATCTGTGCCGTACTGTCCGGTAAGGGCCAGCCACAGACCGCCGTTGGAGTTGGTGAAGGCTATCATGGCGGCCAGCAGCGATACGCCCAGAATGCCTTCGCGTCCGAAGATGTTGCCGTACAGAATGATAATGACGGCAGGAATGAACGTTTTGGTAAGCAGCAGGACCCCGCAGCGCTTGAAAACGCCCGTGCTTTGTCTGGCGTTTATCTGGGCGCCCGTGGCCAGTATGAGCAGACCGATGAGCGGCAGTGCGCTGTTTTTGAACAAGGCGGTGGTAAACGACCCCAGCCCCAGAAATCCGGGAAAAAATGTGCCTGTGACCGAACCCAGAATGAGGGGCACCAGCATCATGCCGCCGGGCAGCCGCTGCAGCCAGTCAACGATGGGAACCTGTTTCATCCTCTTCCTCCTTGGTTACCGGCTGTCAGTCTGTCAGCCGGGGTTGGCGTGACCGCGGCGCAGCTGTGTGCGCCGCCATAAGGCAGGCAAAGCGAATCCGCAGGCGGCCGCAGCTTCCGGCGCGGCCTGTCACCGCCGTCTGCTCCCTTCCAGAGGCACGAATTCGAATCGCCCGGCTTCCGACAGCTTCGCTTTCTGCTCATCTGTCAGGTCGTCGTCCATAATGCACAGCGAAAACGCCGACAGCGGCGCTACTCTGCCCAGAAATGCGCAGTCCACTTTGGAACTGTCGCCTACCAGAATGCTTGAAGCGCTGTTGCGCAGTACCAGCTGCTTCAGCGCCAGCCGTTCCAGCATGCGGTTGGTGGCACCGTGTTCCGCGCTAATGCCCGCGGTGGCTATGACGGCCATGTCAAAGCGCATGCCGAACGAGTCCAGCTGTGTCACCGGCAGGGTGCCGGTCACTGTGCGTGATTCCGCATGTACTTCGCCGCCCAGCAGAATTGTGCTGATGTAAGGCCAGCGCAGCAGCTGCAGGGCAATGTTCAGCCCGCAGGTGACCACCGTAAGCGAGGTTTTTTCCACAAGAAACGGCAGCATGGCCTCCGGCGTTGTCCCGCCGTCGATGAAGACCACACTGCCTGAAGAAATATGTGCTGCCGCAGCCTGTCCGATGACACGCTTTTTGTCTCTGTTCCAGCAGGTGCGGCGCATGAAGCCCGCTTCGCCCTCGATGGCGGCAAAGGCTCCGCCATGCGTTCTGTTCAGGTAGCCTCCGGCTTCCAGTTCGGCCATGTCCCGCCGGATTGTTCCCACAGAAACGCCCAGCATCTCCGCCGCCTCGGTTGCCCGTATGGCGGAGCGTGTTTCCAGCAGGGCGAGAATCTGCGTGTGCCTGTATCGCTTCATGAACACCTCGTGCGTTTTGTCTTGTGCAAAACGCAGCCCGACCGGCGGCGTAGCGTCTCCGGTCATGGCTGCACCCTAGCAACCGGTACAATACGATCAAAGAATGATCGCTTTTGATCGTTTTTTACCTGTTTCTGTCGTTTTTAACAGCGGAAGAAGTGTGCTGCTGCCGTATGGCGGAGTGCGGGTGTCGTGCGCGGCCGTCATGGTATGCGCAGGCTGTTGCGCCCGCGGTGAAAGGCATGGCGGCAGCGCCGTTGCGGCGGACCGGAGCAAACCCTGCCGGTTGCCTTGCTGTGCCGGTATCGCGGCTGCAACCCGGACATGCGGCGTTTAGGACATGCCGGATACTGACGGCACGCGCCGGTATGTGCCGGCGCAATAAAAGCGCCCCGCGGGTGAAGCGGGGCGCAGTGTATTCAGAAAAGAGGACGGCCGTGATGCAGGGCGGCTAGTGCCCGCATGAGCACCCGTGGCTGTGCCCGTGCGCGTTGTGCCCCCGCCGGAAGGTTCCGGGCAGGGTGCGGTAGGCCACCAGCCCCAGCAGCACCACCGCGGAAGCAATGGCGATAACGCCGTGTGATTCTTCTTGTGCGGCCCCCACCCATGAAGTGATGCTGAGTCCCAGATAGGCATACAGCCAGTTTACCGCCAGACCGAGTGCAATGGAACATACCGCGATGCTGGCCAGATACACGGCGGCAACCTTGCGGCCCATCAGTCTGGCAACTACCGTGAAAGTCGCTGCGTTGGTCGCCGGCCCTGCCAGCAGAAAGACCAGCGCGGCACCGGGTGAAAGTCCTTTGACGGCCATGGCCGCAGCCACGGGGGTTGAGGCGGTGGCGCAGACATACAGGGGCATACCCACCACCAGCATGACCAGCATGCTCATAAGGCCGTCACCAAGATAGCTGGCAAAAAATGTGTCGGGAATAAGCGTGGTGATGACGGCAGCCAGCAGAATACCCACCATGAGCCATTTGCCGATGTCCGCAACCAGTTCGCCGAAGCCGAACCGCATGCCGCTGATGAATTTTTCCCGCATGGTGCGGGGGGCGGGGCCGTCATGTCCGCACGACCCGCAGCCGCAACCCGCAGATGCTGCGTGCTCCGCGGCGGGAAGCACAATCGGTGCGGGCATAATACCGTGAGTGTGTTCTGTTCCGGCATGCGGGCCGCAGCTGCAGCCCTGATGTGTCGCTGCGGTGGCAGCGGCCGCTGATGAAGCCGCCTGAGGGGATTCTTCCTCCGGCAGGCTGTTTACCGCCACTCCGGCGATGATGGCCGTGAAAAACGAGGCCACCGGCCGGACAACCGCCATGACGGGGTCCAGCAGTGCGTAGCTGACGGCTATGGAGTCAACGCCGGTTTCCGGCGTGGAAATCAGAAACGATGTGGTGGCGCCGCGGCTTGCTCCCTGCTGGCGCAGCCCGGCAGCGGCGGGAATAACTCCGCATGAGCATAAAGGCAGAGGCACCCCGAAAAGCGACGCTTTGAGCACCGGAAGAAAGCGCCCTTTTCCCAGATGGCGCGCCACCAGATCTTCTGGCAGATAAGCTTTAAGCAGACCGGCCACAAAAAAACCCAGCAGCACATAAGGTGATGCGTCCAGCAGGATGTCCCATACGGCGAATGCGTAGCGGGCTAAAAGTTCAGACATGGTTCCTCCCGTGAGGCGTGTGTTTTATGAACAAACATACATATGAGCAATCGTTCATATGAAAAGTACGCCCCGGCTATGCGCTTGTCAAGACAGTGGTGTGAAAAGGCGCAGGAAGCGTCGCGGGTATCCATGCAGAAAGGGGGATTGCCGGTCTGCGGCTTTTTCCGGAGCATTACGGCCCGATCATTACGACCGGCTGACTGAGACGGGGGACAAAAAAAAGGAGCAGGATAGTTCCTGCTCCCTGATGACCGGTGCGGGTGCTGTTATGCGCCGCCCTTGGCCACGGCAAAGCCCTGCGGGGTAAGTCCCGTGGACGAGGGGGTTCCGGCAATGCGCGAAAGATATGCATCGCCCAGAGTTTCAATGTGATTGTTTTCATTGTCAAAGTAGCTCAGGTGCAGCTGCTCTTCCTCAATGATGGTCTCAAACAGTTTGGCGCTGATGCTGTCGCCGTTTTCGCGACAGACCTGCAGAAACTGGTTGTAAGCATCAATGGTATCGTCTTCGAGGTCGGTGTCGAAGGCATAGATTTTTTTAACATCCTGACGCTTTTCAATGGTGCCGGGATAGTCTGTCACGGGTTCTCCGCCCAGTTCTTTGATGCGCTCGGCAAAGGCTTCCGCATGGCGCATTTCGTCAATGGCGATCAGCTTCATTTTGCCTGCCATTTCGCCGTAGTCCATATCGTCCAGCCCGTAGTGCTGGTTCATGTACTGGTGAATGGCCTGAAGCTCCATGGCGCGGGCCTTGTTCAGAACTTCAATGACATTGGCGCGTCTTTCTTCTCTTCCTGATGCGGTCATGAATACCTCTCTTGAGTTTGCTGACGGAACAACGTCGTGCTGTGTGGCCGTCCGCCCGTGACATATCCGGTTACGGACTTTGCGCCCAGCCGACGGGCTGTCTGTGATGACGAAAGTCAGTACCTGTATACCGCGCCGGATGGCCCGTGACAAGGGATGTGTACATAAAAGTACGTTACGGTTGCACAGTCTCGCCGGAGGCTGCTTTTGCTTCAGGTGCTTTCATGTCTCCGACGGGCAAGGGGACTGACTCCCCTTGCATCCCCCGTTGCGCGATTTCTGCCGCGGTGGGCTGACTGTTCAGGGGCGTACGCTGGCAGCCGTCTGGGGGGGAAAGCGGCACAACGCGCTGCAGGCGTTTCTGTGCCGTGCGCGCAGGGCGTACCGAGGGTGCAGGGAGATCATCTCCCTGCCCGCCGGAGGCTGCTTTTGCTTAGGGGGCTTTTATGTCTCCGACGGGCAAGGGGACTGATTCCCCTTGCATCCCCCGTTGCGCGATTTCTGCCGCGGTGGGCTGACTGTTAGGGGGCGTACGTTGACGGCCGTCCGGGGGGAAAGCGGCACAACGCGCTGCGGGCGTTTCTGTGCCGTGCGCGCAGGGCGTATTGAGGGTGCAGGGAGATCATCTCCCTGCCCGCCGGAGGCTGCTTCATCTCCGGCGGGCAGGTTCTTCAGCTGCGGCCGTGCGGCCGGAGCCTCAGGCTGTCCACAGGGGGACAATTTCGAATTTGTGCACGTCCACAAGGCCCTTGTCGGTAAGCTTCAGCGAGGGGATAACGGCAAGAGAGAGGAACGCCAGCGCGGCAAAGGGGCTGCTGAGCTTGTATCCCAGTGTGGCAAGGGCTTCGTTTACGCCGCGCAGACCGGCAAGCACATCCTCCACGGGGGCATCGCTCATCAGTCCGGCAATGGGCAGCGGCAGTGATGCCAGCACGCGGCCGTCACAGGCGACGGCAAGACCGCCGCCGATGCGCTGCACTTCTTCCGCGGCGGTAATCATGTCGGCATCGTCCATGCCCGCCACTATCAGGTTGTGCGAATCGTGCGATACGGTACCGGCCAGTGCGCCCTTGTGCAGCCCCAGACCGGCGGTGAATCCCAGCCCCACGTTGCCGGTGCCTTTGTGGCGTTCAAAAACGGCCAGTTTGGCAAGATCGCGGGAAGGATCGGCCACTGCGGCACCTTCGCGCAGGGTGGGCGGCAGTTCCAGAGCATGGGTTATCACCTGTCCCGGCACTATGCCGATGACGCGCAGGTTGCCGTTGCCGGCCGCCACATGCAGCGAGTCCGTGTTCAGACCGGCCACATGCACGGTGTTGGCGCTGAAGGCTGCGCTGTGCCCTGTGAAGTCGATCTCTTTGACATTGCGTCCGCCCAGATAACATTCGGAGATGCGCATGGTCTGCAGGTCGTCCAGCAGGACAAAGTCTGCGCGATAGCCCGGGGCCACCGCACCGCGACGGTGCAGCCGGAAATAGCGGGCCGTGTTTATGGAAGCCATCTGCACGGCTCTGACAGGGGGAATGCCGGCAGCCATGGCCTTGCGCAGTATGTCGTCCATGTGTCCGCTTTCCATCAGGTCGTTGACCACTTTGTCGTCGCTGACAAAAGAGACATTCTGGGTATTGAATTCGTTGAGGACGGTGACCAGCTCTTCGAGGTTGTGCTCCTGCGAGCCGCCTTCGCGGATCATCAGGTGCATGCCTTTGCGCAGCTTTTCGCGGGCTTCGTCCGCATCGGATGTTTCGTGATCGCTTGCGGGGCCGCCCAGCACATAGGCATTCAGCGCTTTGCCGCGCAGCAGGGGGGCGTGGCCGTCAATGACGTGAGAAGCTGCTGCCTCCAGTTTTGCCATTACTTCGTCGTCGCGGAAAAGTACTCCGGGATAGTTCATCATTTCCGCGAGTCCGGGCATGCGGTCGGGGTAGCGCGAAAGAAAATCCTGCACGTCTTCCGCCCGCAGGGTGGCTCCGGCTGTTTCCATGTGTGTGGCGGGCACGCACGAAGGCATCATCACATAAACGGACAACGGCAGACCGGCGCTGGCGTGCAGCATGTATTCAATGCCTTCAGCGCCCATGACGTTTGCTATTTCGTGGGGGTCGCACATGACCGCGGCAGTGCCGTGGGGCGCGGCCGCGGCGGCAAAACGTGCGGGTGACAGCAGGGTGGATTCAATATGGATATGCCCGTCGATCAGACCGGGAATGCAATGGCGTCCGTTTCCTTCAACAACGTGCAGAGCTTCATATTCTTCAAATCCCACAACAATGCCGTCTTTGACGGCGATGTGCGCGTCGTGGATTTCGCCGGAAAGCACGTTGACCAGCCTGACGTTGCGGACCAGCAGATCCACGGGGCTTTCATCCTGCGCCGCGCCGATAAGTGTGTTCATGGTATTGTTTTTCATGTCTGTTTGTCCTCCGGCAGCCGCTGTATGCGGCGGTGCCTGTTACGCGGCGCGGGGCCGCTAGCCTTCCCGGCTGAAGGGTACGCCCAGCGAAGCCGGTGCGCCGCCTCTGCCTCTGGTTTTGTCCAGCCGCATGACCACGATAAGCACCAGTATGGTTATCAGGTACGGGAACATGCGCAGCAGATTGACGGGAATGACTTCTATGCCCGTCGCCTGAAAATAAAATTGCAGAGCCGTGAGTCCGCCGAACAGCAGCGCGCCCAGAAACGCGCGGAACGGGTACCACGTGGCAAAGATGACCATGGCGATGGCTACCCAGCCCTGTCCCATGGTCATGTTTTCCTTCCAGCCGGGGGTGTAGGCGATGGAAAGATACGCGCCCCCCAGCCCGGCCATGCAGCCGCCGAAAAATGTGCAGAGATAGCGCAGCAGCACCACGTTGACACCCATGGCATCTGCGGAGCCTGCATCTTCGCCCGCGGCGCGTATTTTAAGGCCGGTGCGGGTGCGCAGCAGCACCCACGCTGCCAGCGGCAGCAGCACATAGGCTACATACACCAGCGGCGTGTGCGTGAAAAATATTTTTCCGACGACGGGGATGTCGTGCAGATAGGGAACGTTCCACACCTTCATGCGCAGGGCGGCCTTGCCTATGTATGCCCGTCCCAGAAAGCTGGCCAGACCGGCTCCCAGAATGGTGAGCGCCAGACCGGAAAGCGTCTGGTTGACGCGCAGCGTGATGGAAAAAAAAGCGTGTATCAGCGAAAAAAGTCCGGCAGCCAGCATGCCGCCGGCCACGCCCAGCCACACGTTTCCCGTGGCCAGTCCGGCGGCCACGCCGCATAGTGCGCCCACCAGCATCATGCCTTCAACGCCCAGATTGAGCACTCCGGAACGCTCGGCATAAATTTCTCCCAGCGCGGCAAACAGCACCGCCACCGAAGACTTCATGGCTATTTTTGAAATGAATACAATATCTTCAATCATGGTTGTTCCTGCACAGGACAGTCGTGCCTGCCTCTTTTGCCGTATCCGGAAACAGCATGCCGTCATGCATCGGTATTTCCGGCGGCAGCTGCGGGTGTAAAACGTATGTGGTAGCGTTGCACGGTTTCGCCCAGCAGAAAGCCGAACAGCAGCGCCCCTTCAAGTATGCGGCTGATGGATGCGGGCAGCTGCATGAACGAGGAAAGCTGTTCGCCTCCAACCAGAAAGACTCCCAGCAGGGCAGCGCAGGCAGGTACCCGCAACGGCTGCATGGATGCCAGGCAGGCCACGATGATGCCGTCAAAGCCGTAACCGGAGGCGAAGCCTTCCTGCAGGCGGTAGTGGATGGCGGAAACTTCGCCCATGCCGGCCAGACCGGCCAGAGCTCCGCTGATGCCCATGACCAGCAGTATGTTGCGGCCCACGTTCATGCCTGCATAACGTGCCGCCCGCGGCCCTGCGCCCATGACGCGGGTGGCGTAGCCCCATTTGCTGCGCCCCAGCATGACGGCCAGTGCTGCCGTGGCTGCCAGCGCCAGCAAGATACCGGCATGGATGCGCATGCCGAAAAGACGGGGGAGCATGGCTTGCTGCGGAAATGTCATGGTGCCCGGAAAACCAAACCCGCCGGGGTCGCGCCAAGGGCCGAAGTACAGGTGTTCCACTATGATTATGGCCACATAGTTCAGCAGCAGAGTGGAAAGAATTTCACTGACATCGGTCCAGACTTTGAGCGCTGCGGGGATAAGAGCCCACAGGCAGCCGGCGGCCGCGCCGCACAGAATGACAGCCGGCAGTACAGCCCACGGCGGCAGAAAAGGCGCAAGGTAGAGCGCCGCCCAGGTGGCGCCGATGCCGCCCATGACAAACTGGCCTTCGCAGCCGATGTTCCACAGCTGCATGGTGGCTGCCAGCGCCACGGCAAGGCCGGTTAAGGTAAGCGGAATGGCTTTGACGGCCACTTCTGCCAGCCCGTAGCCCGACCCCAGCGCACCGCGCAGCATAAGGCTGTACGCGGTAAGCGGATTGGCGCCGTACGCGCTGATTACCAGCGCGCCGGTGATGAAGGCTGTGGCCAGCGCCAGCAGCAGGGTGAGCAGATTGGGGTGGCGCAGCGGGGTATGACGTTTTTCCAGACGGATCATGCTGTTTCTCCGGACGGTGCGGCGGGCGCTGCGGCAGTGGAGCCGGCCATGAGCAGACCTATGCGCTCCACGGAATCGGCGTCCTGTGTATCGATGATGTCCATGAACCGGCCGCGGAACATGACGGCCACTCTGTCTGCCAGCGACAGGGCTTCTCTCAGGTCGCCGGTCACCAGCAGCACGGCAGAGTGGCGGCGCTGGGCCAGCATGGCCGACCACACGTCTTCCGTGGCTTTGATGTCCAGTCCCTGTGTGGGCTGTTCGGCAATGAACAGTGCAGGGTCGTCGGCCATTTCCCGCGCCAGCAGCAGTTTTTGCAGATTGCCGCCGGAAAGGGTTCCGGCCGGTGTCCGCGTGCTGTGTGCCACAATTTCAAACCGGCGTACGGCCTGTTCCGTTTCTTCGTGCATATGGCTGCGGTCCAGCCACGGCCCGTTGCCCGCCTTGTCCAGACGGGTAAGAAAAAAGTTGTCGGCCAGTGTCATGCTGCCGATACTGCCGGTATGGTGTCTGTCTTCGGGAACATAGGAAAGTGCGCGCGGCCGGTGGCGGGCCCATGCCGCCGTGCTGTATGCGGTGCCGCGGTACCGGATGGTGCCGCCCGACGCCGGAGTACGTCCCGCCACGGCTGCCGCAAGAGCCTCCTGTCCGTTGCCCGCTACCCCCACAATGGCGAACACTTCACCTTTGCGCACACTGAAGCTGATGTCTGAAAAGCCCCCCAGCGGTGATGTCGCGGACAACCTGTGCACCTCGAAGACCACTTCACCGGCGGGCATTTCGGGCTTGTCCACGCGCAGCACCACTTCACGTCCCACCATCAGGCGGGCCAGCTCCAGCTTGTTGTTGATGCGTCCGGGCTCGCTGCCGGCCACGATGCGTCCGCGCCGCAGGATGGCGATGCGGTCGGCGGCTTCCATCACTTCATCCAGTTTGTGTGTGATGAACAGAATGCCGCGGCCGTCCGCCTTGAGCTTGCGGAAAACATCAAACAGCCCCGCCACCTCAGGCTTTGCCAGAACGGCCGTGGGCTCGTCGAAGATCAGTACCCGCGCATTCTGCACCAGCAGCTTGAGTATTTCGACCCGCTGCCTGCCGCCCATGGAAAGGTCGCGGATGCGGGCTGCCGGATCGACGTGCAGCCCGTAGCGTTCTGCCAGTGTGCGCATGTGCGCCACCACCTGCTTCATGGACAGGCGCCGGCCGCAGGCATCGGCTGCCAGCAGCACGTTTTCTGCGGCTGTCAGCGTGTCTACCAGCATGAACCGCTGGTAGACCATGCCTATGCCGCGCTGCATGGCCTGCGCCGGCGAAGAAAACTGCACCGGCTGGCCGTCAATGCGGATAGTGCCTTCATCAGGCCGGTAGCGGCCTGCAATGATGGACATGAGCGTGGATTTGCCTGCGCCGTTTTCTCCCAGCAGGGCCACTACCTGACCGGCGTGCACGGCAAGGTCGATGCCTGTGTTGGCACAGACAGGACCGAACCGTTTGCTGATTCCTTCGCAGGCAAGAAGCGGAGCATTCATGCTATTCCGGCTCCACCACGGGTTCGGGCAGCTTGCCCAGCCCGTATACGGGTGCGGGCAGCAGGGGCGATTGTTCGCCCTCGGTGGCGGCACAGAAAACCCCGGCAATGACCGGCGCCGGCATATCTTTCTGTCTGGCCACTTCTTCCAGTATGTCTGCCAGACTGAATATGGTGCCGCCGGACGAGACCACATCGTCCATGAGAATGAACCGTCTGCCGCGGGCCAGCAGGTTCATGTCGCGTTCGTACAGGGCCAGAAATTTGCCGCCGCTGGTGATGGATGATGCGCCTATCTGTATCACCGGCCGTCGCTGCGCCTCCATATGCGGCTTGATGCGGTTGTATGCCACCGCCACGGCTTCCAGCCCCAGTTCTTCGGCCACCACCTGTGCCAGCTGCAGGCCTTTTTCCACCACTGTCAGCATAACCACGTCGTCCATGGTGCCCACAACTTCACGCACTTTTGCAGCCAGCAGGCGCCCTAAGTCGCGGTTCAGGCGTATCTGCCCCACCAGATTGAGCGATGCTATCTTCAGCGTTCTGCCGTCGGCAGGCAGCCGCACCAGCGGCAGTTCGACGGCGTAGGGCAGACCTTTGACCTCCCAGCGGTATTTTTCACCGGAATCAAGACCTTGCAGAACGTCCATGGAGTCTCCTTGTTGCGCACGACAGCAGGGCAGCCCTATGCCATCCCCGTCTGGCACGCTGTGAAAGGTACGGAAACAGGAGACTCCGGGCCGCAATGCGACCCGGAGCCGGAAAACCGTTATGGCTGTTTCGACGCGGAGTTACTGCGGCAGATTGCCGCTTACTCCGTCAACGAAAACCATCATGCCCAGCAGGTCGGCGTCCGAAGCCTGCTGTCCTTCGGCAATGATGACCTTGCCGGACTGGTCTTTGACAGGGCCTGCGAATATGCGGTCGTTGCCTTTGGCAAGCTCATCGCGCAGCGCTTCCACCTTGGCCCGCACGTCGGCGGGAACATGGCTGCCGAATGCCGTCAGGCGGATGGCATCGTCGTCAAAGCCGCGCCAGTAGGAGCGGGCCTGCCATGTGCCGTCGAGAGCCGACTGCACGGTCTGCACGTAGTAGTTGCCCCAGTTGAATACGGTGGAGGTAAGAACACAGTCCGCGCCGTATTCTTCTGCGGGGCTGCCGTAGCCCACCGCGGGCAGGTCGCGGGCGCATGCGGCCAGCGAGCTTTCGGGGGTGTCGGCCATCTGGCGGATAAGGTCGTGGTCACGGTCGGCCAGTGTTTCGGCCAGCGTGGTTTCCTTGATGGGATCGGCCCATGATTTCATCCAGACCACGGTGTTCAGGGTGGATTTGTCATAGGCTATGCCGGCTTCTTCAAGCCCGCGGATGAGGCCCAGCGTAAAGGAGTTGATACCGCGGATGGGTTCGGGGATGGGGTGCGTGCCCACGGTGCCCACACGGGTGAACCCCATGAGCCCTGCGGTGTATCCGGCCAGATATTCGGCCTGATACATGCGTGCGAAATAGTTGCTCAGGTTCGGGCCCATCTTGTAGCCGGAGCAGTGTTCGAACTTGATGTCAGGGAAGTCTTTTGCAACACGCTCGATGGCGTCCATGTGCGGAAAGCTGGTGCCGAAGATGAGGTCGTAGCCCTGCTGTGCATAATTGCGCAGCACGCGTTCGGCATTCTGGGGGCCCACGTTTTCGGTGTAGGCGATTTCAATCTTGTCGCCCAGAGCTTCCTTGAGCTGCTGAATGCCTTTGTAATGGGCGGTGTTCCAGCCGCGGTCGTCAATGGTGCCCAAAAGAGCGAAGGCTACCCGTAGTTTACCTTCGGCCATGGCGGGCATGGCGGCACACAACAGCAGCGCCACGGCTGCCAGAAAAGAGCAAATACGTTTGGTCATCAGTGTTTCTCCTCACGGGACCGTACTGTAGAAAATGGAATCGCCCGAAAGCGGGCGCAACAAAATATGAAAGCACCGTAACTGACCGTTGTCAATCTGCGCGGGCATGAAACCGGACGGAGAGACCGCAATGCAGGGATAAATGTAGCATATGCAACATGTACGGCATGCCCGGTCAGCAGAGGCCGGGCCGGGGGCGGTCGGGCCGCCCTGTGTATGGTGTGCATGGCGCAGGCGTGCTTCGATACGGAATATAACTGCATTATGCACATTGTACGATGCAATAGTGAAAATATGCATATTGCACACGCAATATTGCATGTGATCAACATGCGCATAGAATGATTTGCATCTGGCTGTATGAAAGGATGATGGCCGGTGATAAGAGCGATGATTACGGCACGATCAAGGTGACGTATTCGGGTATTGTTTGGTAGGTGTTGCTGCGATGTATTATGATATTTGACACTCAAACAAAAATTTACTACCACGTATACTGCCCGTATCGTAATGTGCTGAAAGCAGACACGGCTGTTGTGGTCTGTCTGTGTTTCGGCCAGCTGATTTCAGGAGGTTGACGTGAAGCGTTTATTCGGGGTGACGTTGCTGCTTGTTTCCTTTTTGTGCCTGCCGGTTGCAGCTCAGGCCGACGCCATCAGATTCGGCGTGCCGCCATGGCCCGGTGTGACCGTCAAGTCGGAAGTGGTGTGCCAGATACTGGAAGCCATGGGGTACGACACCGTGCAGCTCGAAATAGGTCCCCCCATTATCTACAAAGGGCTGACAACTGACGACGTGGACGTATGTGTGGCTGCGTGGATTCCTCAGCAGAACGAAATGTTTCTGCCGCTCAGAGACAAAAAAGCCATTGATGTTGTGGCGGTGAATATCGATGAAGCCGGTACCAGCCTGTGTGTTCCCTCCTATGTATGGGAAGCCGGTGTGCGTTCCATTGCGGACCTTGATGCCCGCGGCGAGATGTTCGACCGCACCATCTACGGCATCGAGGTCGGCAGCGGCATGCAGACCAGTACAGAGGAAATGATACATGACGATGTGGCGGGGCTGGGCGACTGGACACAGGTGAGCAGTACCACACCGGTCATGCTGCGGGCGGTGCAGGAACGCATACGGGCAGGCAGATGGGTGGTTTTTCACGGCTGGCAGCCCCACTGGATGAACTTTCAGATTGATATGAAGTATCTTGAAGGTGCCCCCGGTACTGAAAAGCTGGTCAGCGAAAGCGTGGTGTACACCATTGCCAGCAGACAGTTTGCCACGCGTCATCCGCAGGCGCATGCCTTTCTTAAAAAGTTTTATGTGCGGGGAGCCACGCAAAGCCAGTGGATAAATGATTTCGGGTTCAGAAAGACGGCTCCTGAAAAAGTGGCTTCAGACTGGATTCGCGCGAATATTGACACGGTGGCAACATGGCTTGACGGGGTGACCGCCGCTGACGGCAGTGCCGGAATTGATGCCGTGCGTGCCGCTTTTAACCGCTGATATTTTTTCCGCCGCCGCGGCATGGGGTCGCGGCGGCGGGTGCACACACGCAGAAAGGCCGCAGGCCCGTGTGTTTTTTGTGCCGGGCGGCTTCATTGCCAAGCCGCCGGCCGGACCCTGACAGGGAGGTCGGTTTGAGAAAATCGTTATTGTACATTGTATTGCTGGCATGTTGTGTTGTTCTGCCGTTGCAGGCACAGGCTGATACCGTGCGTTTCGGCGTGCCGCCGTGGCCCGGCGTGACGGTGAAGACAGAAGTCCTCGCCCAGATTATCGAAGCCATGGGGTACGATACCGAGCAGTTGGAGGTGGGTCCTGCCATTGTGTACAATGGTCTGACCACCGGCGATGTGGACGTGTATGTGGCGAGCTGGATTCCTCTGCAGAATGAGATGTTCAGACCGCTGAAGGAAAAAAACGCCGTTGACATCGTCGGAGTGAACCTTGACGAAGCAGGGGTGAGTCTGGCCGTGCCCACATATGTGTGGGAAGCCGGAGTACGCTCCATAGCCGATCTTGATAAGTATGCCGATAAATTCGATCATACCATTTACAGCATTGAAGTCGGCAGCGGCATGCAGGTTTCCACCGAGCAGATAGTCAAAAATGACGTGGCAGGACTGGGCGACTGGAAAATGCTGTGCAGTCCCGTACCGGCCATGATCCGCGCCGTGCAGGACAAGGTGCGTGCCGGCGAATGGGTGGTGTTCCACGGCTGGCAGCCTCACTGGATGATATATCAGATGGATATGAAATTCCTTGAAGGCGTGCCCGGTACGGAAGGTCTGGTGAATAAAAGCACTGTGTACACGCTGGCAAGCCTCGACTTCAGAGATCGCTTTCCTCAGGTGCACAAATTCCTTGCCAACCTGTATATCAAGGGAGCCACGCAGAGCGAGTGGATCAATGAATACGGGTTTAAAAAGCGCAAGCCCGCCGATGTGGCCCGCGACTGGATAGGTGCCAATCTGGATACCGTGGAAACATGGTTGAAGGGCGTAAATGCAGCTGACGGCACCCCGGGCATTGACGCGGTGCGTGCCGCCTTTTCCTGATGCTGCACAGCAGTGCAGGCGGCCGCGGGACAGGTTCTGCTGTCTTTGGCGGCCCCGGCAGGGGCTGAATGCGCTCTGTTTCCTGCACCCGATGGTCTGTGCACTATGAAAACGATGAAGCCCGGCAGCATGCTGCCGGGCTTTTGTAGTGAAGAGTCATTGTGTCCCGTTTGCGGAAGGGGGCGCCTGCGGCTCTGCTACCTTCTGCGTTTCCAGAAAAATACCCCTGCAAATCCGAGCGTCATGAGGGCCATTGTGGACGGTTCCGGTGTGGGCGTTGGTGCTGTCCCGACGTTGTCCCACATGGCGGTATATGAGTTGCCGTAGTTTCTCGAGTTCAAAATGATGCTTTGGAGTTCCCAGCCTGCATAGTCGTACAGATCCTGTGTGTAGATGAGGTTCTCGTCCACATAGTATGACATGGTGTCATCGGTATGTGTCATGCGTATGGTGTGCCATGCGTCCAGAGCATAATCGGCCTGAGAAACGAGATCCCAGCGGCCCTCAAAGGTGTTCCATGTGTAAAAGCCCGCTTCAGTGTCCGGGCCTGTCTGCCAGGCCAGCAGGGGATAGGCCAGCGTGCTTTCCTGAGGCTTACGGACAACTCCCCATATGCCGACATTGGCATGATCCCATTGGGAATCAAGGTAAAGATCGCCGTAAATGGAGCTTGTGGGGAACTTGCCGTCAACCTGATGCGCGTAGCCTTGATAGGTGTAAAATGATTCTTCCGGCTTAGGAGGGCCGATGTTGATCTGCAGCCTGTTGTCTCCGTCAAAACTGACGACCTGCATGTCGAGAGTTGCACCACGGTCAACGCGCCAGGCAGACAGGTCCGGATCGTCAAAAGTGATGATTTGCGCCTGAGGTGCCGATACAGCGCATAAAAACGAAAGCAGCGTAAATAGTATAGCTTTGCGGATCATGCCAACTCCTTGGTTGTCTGTAGGTAACGCTCAAGGAGATATGAAAAAATTATGCCGGAGATGTTCTTGTATGGTATTGTCGAATGTTATGGAATGTGTGTCTGTAAATAGTTGTCAGGCTTTACGACATGTCTGCGGCGGGTGTCAGAAAAAGCGACACCGTAGCGGGCTGTAGGGGGGGGCTGATTGTGCTGCCGTATGCCTTGCACGTTGCGGCTGGTCGGGCAATGACGGGGCTGTGCGCGGTTATGCAGCAGGATTTCTGTGCACGGAACGAAAAAAGGACTCAGCACTATTCAATGCTAAGTCCTTAGTTTTTCTTATGGTGGGCAATACAAGATTCGAACTTGTGGCCTTCAGCTCCGGAGGCTGACGCTCTATCCAACTGAGCTAATTGCCCGAGAACCACATCTCCTAAACTTACACTTGCTTTCTGTCAAGAAATAACTGACATGAAAGCTCCCGGATGGCACGCAGAAAAGAATGAAGGGGCCAGCGTGCCGGAACATATTGATTTTCTACAATGTTGCATAATTCCGGCCGATGTGTCCATGAATCTCTGGCGTGTGCTGCACAATTTTGCTAAAAACGCTCTTCTGGAACCGCGGCCGGTTGCGCGGAGATAGCCGGCTGCAGGATAAACCGGACAGGAACAGCCATGAAACGATTTATTGTAGGCGTTTCCGGCGCAAGCGGCATGCCGCTTGCCGTGACGTTGCTAAATGCCCTCACATGGGCCGCGGATGTGGAAACACATCTTGTGGTGTCGCGTGCGGCGGAAAAGGTGCTCACGCTGGAATCGGGAATTTCCGTTGACCAGTTGTATGCTCTTGCCGATGTGCGGCACGACCCCGAAGATGTGGGCGCCGCCCCCGCCAGCGGTTCATGGCGGCATTCCGGCATGGTTATCTGTCCGTGCAGCATGACCACGCTTGCCGCGGTAGCCAACGGCATAGGGTCCAACCTTATTCACCGTGCGGCGGATGTGACGCTGAAGGAAAACAGGCCGCTGATTCTGGTGCCGCGCGAGACGCCGCTTGGCAGAGTGCATCTGCGCAACATGCTGGCCGCGCAGGAAGCCGGGGCGGTTATCATGCCGCCGTGTCCGGGGTTTTACAGCCGGCCCGAAAGCATACAGGACATACTGAATCATCTTGTGGGCAGGATGCTTGATCATCTGGGCATCGAGCACGACCTGTGCCGCCGCTGGGGCGGTTTGCCGGCCTGACAACCAGACAACGGGAAGGAGACGTTTTCATGCAGCATCTGCTTACGTGGCATGGCCACGCCAATTTTCAGATTGCCACAGAGGGCGCCAACATTCTGATAGACCCTTTTTTCGAGGGTAATCCTTCCGCTGCCGCGGCGTGGCAGGGCATAGCAAAACCCGACCTTGTGCTGGTCACCCACGACCACGGCGACCATGTGGGCCAGACCGTGGAGATATGCCGTGAAACGGGCGCCATGATGGGTGCCATAGTGGGTACGGCTGAAAAGCTGGCCGCTGCGGGTGTGCCGCAGCAGCAGGTGCTTAACGGCATCGGGTTCAACATCGGCGGCACAGTGCTGCACAACGGTGTGGCCGTGACCATGACGCAGGCGTATCATTCTTCGGAATCCGGCGCGCCTGCGGGGTATATACTTACGCTGCCCGACGGCTTTACCATTTACCACGCCGGTGACACGGGTATTTTTGCCGGTATGGAACTGTGGGGGCGTCTGTATTCCATTGATGTGGCGCTGCTGCCCATCGGCGGGGTGTTCACCATGGATGCCAAGCAGGCCGCGCTGGCGTGCCGTCTGCTGCGTGCGCGTTCGGTGGTGCCCATGCACTGGGGCACGTTCCCCGTGCTGGAGGGCAATACGGCGCGTTTTAAAGAACAACTGATGAATTTTGCTCCGGACTGCCGCCTCTTCGACATGAAGCCCGGAGAAACCCTGACGCTGGAAACCGCGTCAGAAGGCTGTGCCTGCGACTAGCAGGGTTCTCATGCGTGCGTCTGGCATCGTGCGCCAGAGAAACACATCGGCGGTAATAAGATGGATTGGGTAGTCTACCTGCTGGCCTGTGCCGACGGTACGCAGTACTGCGGCGTTACCACGGACATGGATCGACGCCTTGACGAGCACAATCGGGGCTGCGGCGCAAAATACACGCGTTCGCGGCGTCCTGTTTCACTGCTTGTCAGCGCCTCGTTTCCTGACCGGAGCACAGCGCAACGGGTGGAATGGAAAGTAAAGAGGCAGCCCTCCGGCAAAAAAAGGGCGTTTCTGCTTGCAATGGCAGAAACATCCGGCTCTGCCGCAGCGTTGTCATAACGCGATGCCGAAAGACGCATGGCAAGGAAACATACAAGATAATGGTTGAAAAACTTCTTTTCGCAGATCTTCCCCTTTCCAAGGAAGTGCTGCGCGCGATACAGGACATGGGCTTTGAGGAGGCGTCTCCCATCCAGACGATGTCCATCCCGCACATACTGGCGGGTAAGGATGTGGTCGGACAGGCCCAGACAGGCACGGGCAAGACTGCTGCGTTCGGCATTCCCATTCTCGAGCGCATTGACCCCCGTGATAAAGCCACGCAGGCCGTGGTGCTGTGTCCTACGCGTGAACTGGCCATTCAGGTGGCCGAAGAAGTGACTACACTGGCCCGCCACAAGCGGGGCATCAGTGTTGTTCCCGTATACGGCGGACAGCCCATCGAACGGCAGGTCCGCGCTCTGCGCCGTGGTGCGCAGGTTATCGTGGGTACGCCGGGCCGCGTGATGGACCACCTCGACAGAGGAACCATGGACATCAATACCGTGAAAATGGTTGTGCTGGACGAGGCGGACGAAATGCTCGATATGGGCTTCCGCGATGACATTGAATTCATTCTGGGCAAGATGGAGCAGGAAGTACAGACCGTGTTCTTTTCCGCCACCATGCCCCGCGCCATTCTGGATATGGCGCAGCGCTACCTCAAGGAACCGGAGTTCCTGAAAGTCACCCAGAAGCTGCTTACCGTGCCCAGCATCGAGCAGATATACTTCGAGGTGCGTCCTTTCCAGAAGCTGGAAAGTCTGTGCCGTGTGCTGGACGTGTATAATCCCAAGCTGACCATCGTGTTCTGCTCCACCAAGGTGGGCGTGGACGAACTGGCAACCAATCTGCAGGCCCGCGGATATGATGCCGACGGACTGCACGGCAACCTGAATCAGGCCCAGCGCGACAGGGTGATGAACCGCTTCCGCAAAGGAAACATTGATATTCTGGTGGCCACCGACGTGGCTGCCCGCGGTATTGATGTGGAAAACGTGGAAGCCGTGGTCAACTACGACATACCCAACGATGTGGAAAGCTATGTGCACCGTATCGGCCGTACGGGCCGTGCGGGCCGTGCGGGCCGTGCATTCACCTTTGTGTCCGGCCGCGAATTCTACAAGCTGCGCGACATCAAGCGCTTTACCAAGGCGCAGATAGCACAGCGTCAGGTACCCTCGCTTTCCGAAGTGGAAAATGCCAAATCCACCCAGATGCTCAATGAAGTGACCAACCAGATACGCACCGGCGGTCTGGAGCGCTACATAGAACTGGTGGAAGGCATTATCGGCGAAGAGTTCACCTCTGTGGAAGCTGCCGCCGCCCTGCTGCGCATGATGATGCACCGTAACGCAGGCGATGCCGTGACCGAAGAGCAGAAGTTCGGTGATACCGGTGCCCAGCCGGGCATGGTACGCCTGTTCTTTAACGTGGGCCGCAAAGCCCGCGTGACGGCACGTGACTTTGTGGGGGCCATTGCCGGAGAAACCGGCCTGCCCGGACGGATGATCGGCTCCATAGATATCTATGACCGGTTCACGTTTGTGGAAGTGCCCAACGAGTTTGCCGCAGAAGTGCTTGCAGTGATGAACGGCAACCAGATACGCGGCAACAAGCTTGCCGTGGAACCTGCCAGCCGCCGCTGAGTACCGCCGCATCAGTGCTGAGTATACCGCCCGCTCCGGATTTTCCGGAGCGGGTTTTTTTGCGGGCGGGGCCGATGTTCCGGCACGACGGAATGCCGACGTGCTCAGCGGACAACGGTGAAAACCGGTTCAGCTGCTGCGGGGGCAGTAGCGTTGCCACCCCATCAGCTGCGCGGCGCCGGCAATGGTGGTGCCGTAAAACAGAACAGGTTTTTGCGGAGTGTGCTGCAGAAAGTCCCCTATGCTGTTGTTGGCCAGTGTGGTGCCGGTAACCAGCAGCAGGTCGGCCCATGCCAGTGCGTCCTGTGCCGTATCGGCACCTTCTATGCCGACGCCTCTGCGTTCCTGCCCGATGTTGTCCGGATCAAGATCCACAACACGCAGGGGCAGCACTCCGGCCAGACTTTCAATCATGGCGGGCTGCATACCGGCCAGCGTCACACGGCACCTGCCGTAACGGCGTATGATATGGGCCGGAAGATCCCGTGCACAATCCTTGGGGCCGCAGTCCTTGCAGTGCACGGTGTTTGTGACACACTGCTGCCAGCGCAATACGGCATTGAGCACAGAGACGAATACCGCCCGCTGGAAGTTGCCGTCCAGCGGCAGCGCGGCCACCTGTGCCAGTGTGCCGCTGAACGTACCGTAGCTGTCTGTGAATGCCTGTCCGCGCGCATGGCGGAAGCAGGCTTCCATGAGTTTTTCCTTGCCTTTCTGGATGGGAAAGTCGCTGCGGCCGGGATTGCCGATGGCCTGCTCTACGCTGAGCGGACCTGCGGTCACGCTTACCGGATCGTCCATAAGACCTTGCTTGTGCCACGCGGGAACAACCTGATTGCGTAATGATTCAAGAATGCTGGGCATAGAGTCCTCCTATACTGCCGAAAGCCGTCTGAGCATGAAAAAGATGGCGAGCGAGAAAAAACCGATGATGGCCGACAGCACCATGGCCCGCTCGAATTCGCCGCTGAACACGGCATTATATATTTCCAGAGACAGCGTGTTGGTTTTGCCCACAATATTGCCGCCCAGCATCAGGGTGATGCCCACCTCGCCCAGCGAACGCCCCAGCGCAAGAAACCAGCCGGAAAGCACGCTGCGGCGCACATTGGGCAGCAGGACAAGCCAGAACACCTGCCATTCGTTTTTGCCGAGCACGCGCGCTATTTCGGCCAGACGCCGCACATCGCCGCGCAGCGCAGCCTCCACCGGCTTGACCATCAGCGGCAGACCGGCAATGAATGCGGCCAGTACCACACCGTAAAAGCTGAAAATAATATCTACCGGCAGCATGCTGCCCACCATGCCGTTTCTGCCGAGCAGTAAAAGCAGTACAAAGCCTGTGGCAATGGGAGGAAAGACGAGCGGCAGCGTGGTGAAAAAGTCAACCGTGCCGCGCAGCAGCCCCGGAGGTCCGGAAAGATAGCAGGCCAGCAGAACACCGCAGACAAGATGCAGCAGACCGGAAACCGCAAGCGTTTTTGCGGTCAGCAGTACCGGGCCCGCGGTTTGCGGTTGCATCAGAATCTCTGCCAGAGGCATGGGCTACAGTCCGTTGGCGGTGATGACGGCACGGGCCTGCGGTGATTCCAGAAAGCCCATGAATGCGGCGGCCTGTTCCGCCGAGGGTGCTGCGCGCAGTACTCCGGCCATGATAAGCACAGGCGTATGTGCAGTTTCATCCAGCACCACATACCCGCCAAGCTTGTCCGCCACATTCAGTGCGTGAGTCAGGTTCATGAATCCGTAATCCACTTCTCCTGCCGCAAGGTATGAAAAAACCTGCGGAACTGTGGCCACCTCTATCAGTCTGGGAGCGATGTCGGGCAACCTGCCCGTGGAAAGCAGAAACTCGCGTGCAGCAATACCGTAAATGGCTTTGGCCGAGTCCGGCAGGGCGATGCGGGTTGCTCCGGGGTTGTCCAGCACCGCGGCGGAGTCTGCCGTTTTGCCCGGAGCGGCAGCCAGCACCAGTCTTCCGTGACCGAGTGTGTGCCGGCGGGTAAAATCCAGTTCCGCCCCGTGCAGGTAGGTGCTGTCGCCCAGCACCACATCCACCTGCCCGCTCTGACGGGCCAGTGCGGTTACGCGGGCCATGTTGCCGTACACCAGATCAACCTTGATGCCGGTCTGCAGGGTGAATATCTCTGCCAGTGCATTGACCAATTTTTTGTATCCTGCACCCGATGCCAGTACTATGCCGTCTGTTTTTTCCGGCTGGCCGGATGCGGCGGCACCGGACGGCATGGCGGAAACGATCAGACACAGACAGAGCATCCATGCCGCCGGCAGTGAGTGAAAAACGGAACATCGGCGAACAGGCATACACACCTCCGGTCATGCTGCAGGACGGAAAAAAACAACGCAAACAGCGCATGGGCTGATGCGGTTATAAACGTCTGTAGACAGCACGGGGCGGGGTGACAATGCGGTCACGAAAAAAATAAAATGCGTGACAGAATATGAGAAAACAGATGGCAGGTTGCCGCAGACTGAGCGTGTGCGGCAGCTGTGGATAAGAAAACCGCAATGCGGTCAGGCTATGTGCAACAGCGGCCGGTGCCGTGCGGTTGCGGTTCAGGTCAGCTCGCGTGCCAGCCGCCCCAGATCGCGCAGTGCTTCTTCCATTCTGGGGTTCCAGATACCGCAGCATGACAGCCTGATATAGTTTGAAAAGCGGTCACGGGTGGAAAATATTGAGCCGGGGGCAATGCCCACACGGCGGGCCCGGGCTTTAAAAAACAGCTCAACGCCGTTGACGGCGGCAGGCAGTTCCACCCACAGTACACCGCCGCCGCGGGGGCTGGTTACACGCGTTCCGTCGGGAAAGGCGGAACCGATGCATTCATGCATGGCGCATATCTGTGTCTGAAAGGCGGAGCGCAGTTTTTTCAGCTGTCTGTCGTACAGCCCCAGCCGCATGAATTCGCCGACGGCTGCCTGCGTGGGGGTGGCGCAGCACACATTGGTGGTTGCCTTCACCTCCAGAGCTTTTTCCATAAAGCGGCCGGGCAGCATCCATCCGGCGCGGTATCCCGGTGCAATGGTTTTTGAAAACGAAGAACAGAACACAACAAGCCCTTTTTTGTCATACTGTTTGAATGACGCAGGGCGCTGCGCATCGAAGTGCAGATCAGCGGACACATCGTCGTCAACCAGCGGAATACCGCGTGCGGCCAGTATGTCGACAATCTCGCGTTTGGCTGCGTCGGGCGTCAGCGCTCCGTCGGGGTTGTTGAAGTTGCCTGAAAGAATGCAGGCGGCCACCTCAAACGTGGAAAGCGCCTTGGTGAGGTCTGCCGGGTTTATGCCGTGCTTGGGGTCGGAAGGAATTTCCACAGCACGCAGGCCCAATGTTTCGAGCAGCTGCAGGAAACAGTAGTATGTGGGCGACTGGATAAGGACATTGTCGCCGGGACGGGTGAGTACCCGCAGCGCGATGTACAATGCTTCCATGGCGCCTGTGGTGGCCACCACCTCGGAAGCGCGTGTGGGCATGCCGTCTTCGCAGGCGCGCTTTGCGATCTGCCTGCGGTATTCCGCATTGCCTGCAATGGTTTCATACGCTACGCATTGTTCCGCATTGCGCCGGCTCAGTTCAGCCAGTATCTGCCCCAGCTTTTTGCCGGGCAGCAGCGAAGGGTCGGGGCTTACCACGCCGAAAGGAGCCATCTGCGGATTGCCCACGGCTTCAAGCACGGTGGCAATAAGCCGGCTGCGGTTTGCCTCGCGGGGTTCTTCCTCTTCTGCCGGAGCGCTGTGCGGCACAGGCAGAGGGCTGGGCAGCGTGCGCACATAATAGCCCGACCTCGGGCGCGATTCCACAACCCCGCGACGCTCAAGCTCTTCGTAGGCATGGCACACCGTTGCCAGGCTGGCGCTCAGCGTGCGCGCCACAGCCCGCAGAGAGGGCAGGCGGGAACCCGGCGGATATTGCTTGGAATCGATGAGACGCAGGACGTGCTGCTCCACTTCATGGTATCGGAAGGCTTCGCGGCGGGGTGTTTCCATTATTCTGTACTTATCGAATTTTGTAAAAACTGTATCTGTTCTGAAAATTGTATCTGTGTTTGAATCGCTCCGTCAAGCTGAGAATGCCGGTGTGGTGCGCCCTGAACGGGGCGGCAGACGGCAGAGGTTGTAATCAGAGAGGAACTGGCAATGAGTGAATATGAGTGTGCAGCAGGGCAGCGGGCAGAGACGGACGCTGCTGCCGGTCCGCAGGGGGCCGCTGCCGCGGTGCGCGCGGGACGGGGTATGCGCCGCGCCGTGCCCATTGTGCTCGGATATCTGCCCGTGGGGTTTGCTTTCGGTGTGCTGGCGGACAAAACCGGTCTTTCACCGCTGGAGGCGGTGTTTATGTCCACCGCGGTTTTTGCGGGTTCCGCACAGCTGATTGCCGTAGGTATGCTGGCCACGGCGGCCGGAGCCGGTGCGGCCATGTTTTCGGTGGTGCTTACCACATTTGTGGTCAACCTGCGGCATCTGCTTATGGCGGCATCGCTGGCTCCGTACCTGCGCCGCTGGTCACGGCCGATGCAGGCACTTTTTGCTTTTCAGCTGACTGACGAAACTTTTGCCATGCACGCGGTGCATTTTCAGAGCAGTAAAGCCGGGAACGGCGTAGCAGCTTTGCAGAACGAGTATGTGCCGGACAAAGCGGAAACACTGGGGCTTAACATGACCGCGCAGCTGGGGTGGGTTGCGGGTTCTGCTCTGGGAGCGCTGTTCGGCGGGCTGATAGGTGATGTGAAGCCTCTGGGGCTTGATTATGCGCTGCCCGCCATGTTTGTGGCGCTGCTGGTGGCGCAGGTGCGCGGCAGGCTGCATGTGGTGGTGGCGGTGACTTCGGCTGCTGTTTCCGTGGGGCTGGCGTATGCGGGGGCAGGTCAGTGGAATGTGATTCTGGCCACGGTGTTTGCCGCCACGCTGGGCACGGTGCTGTCAGGGCGCGGCGGCGGGCCGGTTGTGTCACAATGCAAATCAGCGGAGCCTGCGGCGGGGCCTGCCGGCACGGCGTCAGCAGTGCAGACCCGCGGGGCTGCCCGGGATTGCGCAGAACACATGTCTGCATCGGAGGAGTAACTATGAATGCTGATGTTTTCGCGCTGATTCTGGGCATGGCCGCAGTTACGTATATTCCGCGGCTTGTTCCCGTGTGGCTGCTTTCTTCGCGCAGTCTGCCGCCCGTTGTGGGCCGCTGGCTCAGCTTTGTGCCTACGGCGGTACTTTCCGCCCTGCTCATGCCGGCACTGGTTCTGCGCGAGGAGCATTTCGACATTACCGGTAACATTTACTTCTGGGCGGCGCTGCCATCATTTGCCGTGGCAATGCTGACCCGCAGCTTTTTCGGCACGGTGGCCGCAGGCATGGCCACGGTGGCGGCCGCACGCTATTTCGGGCTGGCCTGAACTTGTCCGGTTTCAGGCTTCCGGCCTGCAGGGTTGCTCCGCAACGCCCCGTCTCCGGCCAGCTGACGCTCTGACGGCTGCGGGGCACGACCGGGCCGGCCAGCCTGCGCAAGCCGTGTTTGCCGGTTGATAACTTCCGGTACGGCATTGTTCCGGCCGGTATGTCCTGTCAGGAAAAGCTTGTGGACGGGCAGCAGGGCCGTCTCTTGTTTCAAGGTGCATACCGGCCACAGCCGCAGCGTGTGCCCTTGCGGCCCAGGCGTTATTGCACCATCGGTATTTTAGGGACTCTGAAGGCCACCTCGGTGCCTTCTCCGGGGCGGCTGTGGATGTTCAGCGTATAGCGGGGGCCGAAAATCTGCTCCAGCCGCTGTCTGCAATTGGTTACGCCGATGCCGGAGGAATGGGAGTCGGTCTGATGGCGGGCAAGCAGTCTTTGTACCTGCTGTTCGTCCATACCCACACCGTTGTCGGCAACGCGTACGGCCAGTTCGTCGCCGTCTCTGCCCACCTGCAGGGTGATTACGCCGCCTTCTTCACGCCGTGCAATACCGTGCCGTACACCGTTTTCCACAATGGGCTGGATTATCAGCGGCGGGATAGGCCAGTCGGTGCAGTCCGGTTCTATGGTCACATCCACTCTTACCCTGTCGCCGAACCGTGCCTGTTCAATGGCAAGGTACGAGGCCACCTGCTCAAGCTCTTCGTACAAGGGGACAAACCCCCTGCTGCTGTCGAGGCTGCGACGCATATACCTTGAAAGGTCAAGCAGCAGCTCGCGCGCTTTGTCAGGGTTTGTCCGGCAGAAAGAAGCGATGGTATTGAGCGAGTTGAAAAGAAAGTGCGGGTTTATCTGTGCCTGCAGTCTGCGGATTTCTGCATGGGCCAGCATGCGCGCTTTCAGATGAATGTCTTCCAGTTCCAGCTGGGTGGAAAACAGTCCGCCCAGCCCTTTGGCGATTTCAAAGCGGATACTGTCCAGCGGCTCGCTCTGGCTGCCGTAAAATTTGAGCGTGCCGGTGACTGTATCGCCTTTGCGCAGGGGGATAATAATGGCGGAGTTGAGCGGGCAGCCCGGATGTCCGCAGGCAATCTGCCGTTTGCCGCTGAGAAATGTCGGCTGACCGGAATGCAGTACACGTCGTGTGGCTTCGGTCTGGATGGGTTTGTCCACCAGATGATGTGTGTCGCCTGCTCCTATGTGTGCCAGCACGGTTTCCGTGTCTGTAATGCTCACAGCGGCCAGGGGGATGTTGTCGTAGATTATGCGCGCCGTGGCGGCAGCCGTTTCTCTGTTAAGACCGCTGCGCAGATGGCTCACCGTCTGGTTGGCAATGGAAAGAATCTGTTCCGCATGGCTTGATTCGCGGCGTTCACGCCCTTTGGATACCAGATTGATGATTTGTACAAACAGTGCGGCGCCCAGCGAGTTGACCACAATCATGGGCATGCCGATGACTTTGACCAGTTCCACCGCCTGCGGAAACGGGCGCGACAGAGCCAGCACCAGAATCATGTGAACGGTTTCGCCTACCAGACCCAGCATGGCAGCCAGCCGCCAGTCCATGCTTTCCTTGACTCGCCATGCCACCAGCCCGGCAAAAAGCCCTTCGAGCACGGTGGCAAGACCGCACGGCAACGCGCTGAAGCCGCCGGGGTCGATGATGTTGCGGTGCAGTCCCGCCATGAGTCCGGCACCCAGTCCCACGGCCGGTCCGCCGAACAATCCTGCCGTTATGACAGCCATGGCCCGCAGGTTTGCCACTGACTCAAAGATGGCGTTACCGCTGTAAGTCCCCAGAATGCCGAATAACCCGAAAAAAAGAATACAGAAACTTTTTTGCAGGGGGGAATTGGTGTCGCGGCGCAGTTTCTGCACGGGACTGATGGACAGCAGCATAAACGCTCCGGCAACCATGAGGCCGAAACGCTCGATAAGCGTTATGAGCAGAATGCCCGTTGTCATGCTGTTTCTCCGCTGCGGCAATACGGGGCGGTCACCGCTATCAGACCAGCCCCAGCCGTTCCTTGAAATCTTTGACCCTGCTGCGGTTGACGGTGATTTCTGTCTGGCCGGGGTCGCTCATGACAATGTTGTATTTGCCGTGCATCCATGGCGAAAATTCGCGGACATGCTGCATGTTGATCAGTTCTCCGCGGGTGGCGCGGAAAAAATCATGCCCGGCGAGTTTCTCTTCCAGCTTTTGCAGATTTGTCACGCCGTGGCACGGAGCCATACCCTCGGTTGTGTGTGCCCAGATCCGTTTGCCCTGAGCCTGAATGAAAAAAACCTCGTCAGGCTGCAGCAGCACAATGCGCCCGCCGCGTTCCACTGCTACCCGCGTGAGCACAGTGCGCCTGCCCATCTGTTCAAGCAGTCTGCCAAGACGGATGTCGTCATGCAGCGGCGGAGCGGTCTGCGTCCGGCTGTCCTGCTCCTGTTCCGTGCGGGCAGCCAGAGCTTCGCGCACACGGTCAAGGCTTTTGGCCAGCCGCTTTTCCTCTATGGGCTTAAGCAGGTAGTCCACGGCATTTTCATCAAAAGCGCGGATGGCGTACTGGTCGTACGCAGTGGCAAAAACAACAAGCGGAGGTTCGGGATAATCCAGCAACTGCTCCACAACATAAAAACCGTTGTGGCCGTACATCTGGATGTCCAGAAACACAAGGTCGGGCTTCTGCTGCGCAATAAGCGCAAGCGCCTGCTCCGCGGAATCCGCAGTGCCGGCTACCTGCACATCTGCAAAGCGGGAAAGCAGATAGACCATCTCATCCCGTGCAGGCGGTTCATCATCCACAACGATGCAGCGAATTGTCATGCATCTGACCCTAATGCCGGTGCTGCAGCTTGTCCATAGGGGCCGGTAACGGTGTGCCGCTTGCCCGCGGCGTGGGCGCGGTGTACACACACCCGAGTTGTACTCTTTATCGGAGGATTACATGAAACGACTGTTGAAAAATCAAGGTGCCTTCTTAGGTGCCATGTTGATGGCCGCTGTGGTTGTTTTGTCTGCTGCACCGCAGGCGCGGGCGGCAGCCGAACAGGACCGGCTGAAAGACATGGTGCGCGAGGTTCTGCGCGATAACCCCGGGCTGGTTATGGATGTGCTGCGGCAGAATCCGGAACAGGTGCTGGATATCGTGCGTGACGGTAACAGAATTGCCAGAGACAGAGCCATGCGTGCCCAGTGGCAGGCCGATATGACACAGCCCAAGCAGGTAAAACTGGACGGGCGTCCCGTGCGCGGGCCGCAGGATGCTCCGGTGACCATTGTGGCATACTCGGATTTTACCTGTCCCTACTGCGCTCAGGCTGCCGGCACCGTGGCCGCTCTTATGGAGCATTACAAAGGCAAGGTGCGGTTGGTTTTTAAGCATTATCCTTTAAAATCACATGATAATGCCGAAACAGCTTCACGCATGTTTGTGGCTGCCGCCATGCAGGACGAAGCAAAAGCATGGGCGTTGTACGACGCCATGTTTGTGGAGCGGGCCCGCGTGATAAAGGAAGGCAGTGCCTTTATTTCTGCCAAAGCCGTAGAACTGGGACTGGATGCCGCACGGCTTGCGCGTGACGCGCAAAGTGACTCGGCAACACGAATTTTGCGCGAAGACAGACAGGAAGCCGAAAACCTTGGGCTGGAAGGAACCCCGACATTTCTTGTGAATGACATCGTCGTGCGTGGCTCGCTGCCTCTGCCACAGTTTGCGGATGCCGTGGATATGGCCTGGGCAAAAGCCGCCGGTCGCTGAGCCTGCCGGTAGACGTAACGGGAATGACTCCCCTGTCTGTGAAAAATGACCGGAAACCTTTTTGAATATGCCTCCGGCGGGCAGGGAGATGATCTCCCTGCACCCTCGATGCGCGCGCATGGCGCGGCCCGGTCTCGGTTGCAGCGCGTTGTGCTGCTTCCCCGCCAAACGGCCTTTAGCGTACGCTTCGGACAGTCAGCCGAGCGCGGCAGAAATCGCGCCATGGGGGATGCAAGGGGAATGATTCCCCTTGCCCGTCGGAGACATAAAAGCCCCCGAAGCATAAGCAGCCTCCGGCGGGCAGTGAGATGATCTCCCTGCACCCTCGGTGCGCACGCAGGGCGCGGCCCGGTCTCGGTTGCAGCGCGTTGTGCTGCTTCCCCGCCAAACGGCCGTCAGCGTACGCCCCGGACAGTCAGCCGACCGCGGCAGAAATCGCGCCACGGGGGATGCAAGGGGAATGATTCCCCTTGCCCGTCGGAGACATAAAAGTCCTTGAAGCAAAAGCAGCCTCCGGCGGGCAGTGAGAGGATCTCCCTGCACCCTCAGTGCACGCGCATGGCGCGGCCCAGTCTCGGTTGCGGCGCGTTGTGCTGCTTCCCCGCCAAACGGCCTTCAGCGTACGCCCCGGACAGTCAGCCGACCGCGGCAGAAATCGCGCCACGGGGGATGCAAGGGGAATGATTCCCCTTGCCCGTCGGAGACATAAAAGCCCTTGAAGCATAAGCAGCCTCCGGCGGGCAGGGAGATGATCTCCCTGCACCCTCAGTGCGCGCGCATGGCGCGGCCCGGTCTCGGTTGCGGCGCGTTGTGCTGCTTCCCCGCCAAACGGCCTTCAGCGTATGCCCCTGACAGTCAGCTGAGCGCGGCAGAAATCGCGCCATGGGGGATGCAAGGGGAATGATTCCCCTTGCCCGTCGGAGACATAAAAGTCCTTGAAGCAAAAGCAGCCTCCGGCGGGCAGGCGCTGTTGCACAAACAGAAAAAGGGCGCACATGCGCCCTTTTTGATGGAAGAACTATCCGTAGCAGCGGACGGGGATATTCCCGTGCAATGGCCGCAGAATACGGACCGGCAACTGATTAATGTGCCACTTTACCCAGAAATTCGCGCAGGCGCGGATTGCTGGGGTTATCAAAGAATTCCGAAGGAATGTTTTCTTCCTGAATGCGGCCCTGATCGATAAAGATGACCCGGTCTGCCACTTCTTTGGCAAAGGCCATTTCGTGTGTGACCACGACCATGGTCATTCCTTCCGCGGCAAGGCGTTTCATGACGTCCAGTACTTCGCCCACCAGTTCAGGATCCAGCGCCGATGTAGGTTCGTCAAACAGGATGACTTTGGGCTGCATGGCAAGGGAACGCGCAATGGCCACGCGCTGTTTTTGTCCGCCCGAAAGCTGTTCGGGGTACGCGTGCGCCTTGTCAGGCAGTCCGACTTTTTCCAGTAGTTTCTGGCCCAGTATTTCGGCTTCCTGCCTGGGCATTTTGCGTACTTTCACCGGACCTATGGTTACGTTCTGCAGCACGCTGAGATGCGGAAACAGATTGAATTGCTGAAAGACCATGCCTGCTTCTGTGCGCACATAGTTGATATCGGTATCTTCGGCGTACAGGTCGAAACCGTCCACCTTGATACAGCCTGAAGATATTTCCTCAAGCCGGTTGATGCAGCGCAGGGCGGTGGATTTTCCCGAACCGGAAGGCCCGATGATGACGACGACTTCGCCCTGCCGCACGGTCAGGTCGATGCCTTTAAGCACTTCCACGTTGCCGTAGCTTTTGTGCAGATCTTTTATTTCAATCATGGGTTTCATGGGTGTCTCCTTTCGGCTCAGCGGCTGGTGCGGGCATTGAGTTTGCGTTCGTACATGCGCAGCACCTGCGACAGAGTCAGGGTCATGCACAGGTACATGATGGCAACGGTAAGCCACACCTCGAACGCCCGGAAGTTGACAGCGATGATTTCCTGTCCCTGACGGGTCAGCTCGCCCACCCCGATGACAACCAGCAGCGAAGTGTCCTTCAGGCTGATGATGAACTGGTTGCCCAGCGGCGGTATCATGCGTTTGAACGCCTGCGGCCAGATGATATACAGCATGGTCTGCAGATGTGTGAGCCCGATGGAGCGCCCTGCTTCCATTTGTCCGGTGTTGATGGACTGGATGGAACCGCGCACTATTTCTGCGATATAGGCACCGGAGTTTACCGCTATGGCCACAACGCCGGCAGTGACGGGAGGAATGCGGATGCCGAGAACCAGAGGCAGGCCGAAGTACAGAAACATGACCTGTACGATAAGCGGTGTGCCGCGGATGGCTTCGACATAGGAAACAGCTACAGCGTTGCACAGACGGTTGCGGGATATACGTCCGAGGCCGACCAGGGTGCCGATAATAAAGCCGAAGACAAGACCAAGCACCGTGATGATGATGGTGAGCTCAATGCCGTCCCACAGCAGGGGGGCGGTATCCAGCATCACTTCGGGTTTGAATTGAAAAGCCATAAAACCTCTTGTTGTGCGCCCGGGTGAGTGTGTCGCATCCGCATGGCGGTGCATGAAAAACGGCATAGGGATGGCGCGCGCCATCCCTATGCATGTCCGGGCGGTTATTATTTACAAACTGTAAAGACTACTTTTTTGCAGGGGCGTAGCCGAACCACTTGATGTACAGTTTTTCGTACGTGCCGTTTTCACGCAGCTTTTTAAGCGCAGCGTCCACTTTGGGCTTCAGGTCGCTGCCCTTGGGGAAAGCAATGCCGTAAGACTGCCCCTGATACAGGGGGCCAACAACTTTAACCTGACCTTTGCCTGCTTTCTGGGCAAAGTCTTTGACCACGGGCATGTCAAAAATAACTGCATCGGCACCGCCGGAAAGCAGTTCAAGGAACATGGCGTCGTTGTTGGGGTACAGCTTGATATTGTCTTTGGGAGCAAAACCGGCGGCAAAGTCTGCGCTGGAAGTGGCCAGCTTGGTGGAAATGATTTTGTCTTTCAGGTCTTCGATGCCTTTGATGTCGTTATTGTCGGCACGGACAAGAATAACGAGACCTGAATCGTAGTACGGGTCGGAAAAATCAACTACTTCCTGCCGTTCGGGCTTGATGGTGATGCCGGCGATGCCTGCATCAAAAGTGGCACTCTGCAGACCGGGAATGATTCCGTTGAAGTCGTTGGGCTGGAAGGTGTATTCCACACCGATTTCGCTGGCGATGGCCTTCCACAGTTCGATGTCGAATCCGGTGTAGTTTCCGGTTTCGTCTTTGAACTCGAAAGGTTTGAAATTGGTGTCGTGCGCAACAACGAGCTTCTGCGCCCATGCGTTGGCCGAAAGAAGCATAACAAGAGCAAAAGCTGCCAGAATAACGCGCTTCATGATGAACCTCCTGGATGGGTGAGTCCCGGCATTCCGGGTATACATGTGCCGGTCCGGTGCAGGTACCGGCCGAGTGACGGGAAACAGTAGGCTGTGCTCAGCCAAATCGAGATACCGTAGCCTTTTAGTCCCCGAAAATCAATATTTCGTGGCTCCCGAGTTCATTTTGGCTCATGTTTTTTTCAAGCGGATTGCGGCCGGTATCTCTGTTTTTTGCCTGACAGAAGTATCATCACGTGTAGAAAAGCAGACCGCAAAAGTAGTCAAAAAGGGTCGTTTTCGGACGCCCTTATTTTGTTTTCATATGTATAAAAAACAACAAAAATTTCAGAAAAGAAAACAGAAAGCGGCTTCTGAAGCAGAAAACTTATGGCCTGCTATTCAGAACTGGTATTCCGTAATTGTCCGTAATGTGCTGGTTGGATGCTGAAACAGGTTCCGCAGCGTGCTGTTTTTCAAGCGCAACGAGTTCCGTTTTCCCTCGATTTCACACCGGACACTGTTCGTTTTACGGGTATCAGGCGATGCCGGAACTGCTCCTGCGGCAGATGCAGTATGCCGGGAAAAACGGATAGCCCCTGCTGCCCGCCGGAGGCTGCATTGTCTCGGGGTTTTTTGTGTCTCCGACGGGCAAGGGGACTGATTCCCCTTGCATCCCCCGTTGTGTGATTTCTGCCGTGGTCGGCTGACTGCCCGGGGCGTACGCCGACGGCCGTATGGGGGGGAGCAGCACAGGGCAGTGCAACGCGCCGCAACCGAGACTGTGCCGCGTCCTGCGTGCGAACCGAGGGTGCAGGGAGATCATCTCCCTGCCCGCCGGAGGCAGTCTTTGTATCGGGGTTTTTTATGTCTCCGACGGGCAAGGGGACTGATTCCCCTTGCATCCCCCGTTGCGCGATTTCTGCCGTGGTCGGCTGACTGTCCGGGGCGTACGCCGACGGCCGTATGGGGGGGAGCAGCACAGGGCAGTGCAACGCGCCGCAACCGAGATTGTGCCGCGTCCTGCGTGCGAACCGAGGGTGCAGGGAGATCATCTCCCTGCCCGCCGGAGGCAGTCTTTGCATCGGGGTTTTTTTATGTCTCCGACGGGCAAGGGGACTGATTCCCCTTGCATCCCCCGTTGTGTGATTTCTGCCGCGGTCGGCTGTCTGTCCGGGGCGTACGCCGACGACCGTATGGGGGAGAGCAGCGCAGGGCGGCACAACGCGCCGCAACCGAGACTGTGCCGCGTCCTGCGTGCGAACCGAGGGTGCAGGGAGATCATCTCCCTGCCCGCCGGAGGCAGATCTTCACGCAGCCTTTGCGGGGTGCCGCATGGCGGGGGTACACAAAAAGACGCCCCTGCACATAGTACAGGGGCGCCTGCGGATTGTATTATCACACGCGGAGTGCGCTTCAGCTTTTGGGGGCCAGCCCCAGTCTGCCGGCAACGGCGCGGGCTGCTGCAAGGGTGAACTCTTCCGGCGCAAGAGCGTTGCGCGCGGCTTCGTCCATGAGCAGTTCCGGAGCATTGGAAAGTCCAGCATCGGGGGTGACGCCGTATTCAGCGGGCAACGTGCCGGAAAAATACATGTCCTGAAAGCCGGAGAATTTGAGAGCGTGCGCCGTGGCGTCGAGCACTGCTGTTTCGTGCGGTGCGATGATGCCCAGTTCGCGGGCACGCATGAGTCCGGCCAGACATTCTCCGCCCTGCGTGCAGGCGATGTGTCCGTGGCGGTTGGCAATGATCATGGCATCCATGATGGCCTGCTCGGTCACCTGCACCACCTGAAAAGCTCCCTGTCCGCCGATGGCTTCGAACTGGCCGGCAAAGTGCCGTACGCGCGGGAACGAGACAGGATTGCCGATCATGGCGGCCTGCGCCACGCTGGGCTGTACGGTGACGGGGGTAAATACTCTGCTGGCCGGGTCCTGCACGCTGTAATAGCGGTATACGGGGTCGGCATGGTGTGACTGCACACCGAAAACGCGGGGCAGGCAGCTGATGATGCCCAGCCGGTGCAGCTTGAGGAACCCGCTCATGACAGCGGTTATGTTGCCCGCGTTGCCGATGGGTACAAAGATGCATTTGTTCTGCATGTCCCAGCCGTACCACTGGGCAACTTCAAATGCATACGACTCCTGCCCCAGAATGCGCCAGCTGTTTTTAGAATTGAGCAGCGCCACCCGGTAGTTTTCGGCCAGATGTTCAACCACCTTCATGCAGTCATCGAACACGCCGGGCACTTCAAGCACTGTGGCACCGCTGCCCAGCGGCTGCGAAAGCTGCTGCGGGGTTACCTTGCCGTGGGGCAGCAGCACCACGGATTTGAGCGGTGCGCCCACATACGAGGCGTACAGGGCGGCGGCGGCAGAGGTGTCACCTGTTGAGGCGCAGACGGTCAGGACTTCATCCCATCCGTGTTTGCGCACCAGCGATTTGAGAAAGCTGAATGCGCAGGCCATGCCCCTGTCCTTGAACGATGCGGAAGGGTTCTGTCCGTCGTTTTTAAAGGCGAAAGGAATGCCGGCCATGTCGCTCATGGCGGGCGAGGCTTCGATGACGGGGGTGTTGCCTTCACCCAGATAGATGATGTCTTCGGGTTCCAGCAGGGGAGCCATCAGCTCGTAAAAACGGAAAATACCGCGCAACGGGGTTGTGCGCGTGGCTGCGCGGGCATCGAATATGTCCTGCCATTCTTTGCCGGAACGGGCGCTCAGCGCGTCGAAATCCGTGTTATCCAGCAGAAACACACCGCCGCAGTCGGGGCAGGTGTAGTGCAGTTCATCCACATTGTAGCGGCTGCCGCAGCCCAGACAGAAATATTCCATTTGCCCGCGGTAAGCGGGAAAATCATGCGCTGCCGTCATGTTATTCATGTTCCTTGTGCTTTTTTTTCTGCCACGGTTTTTCTTCGCCCCGGGCAAGGCGGCCTATGTTTTCGCGGTGGCTCCAGAAAACCAGAGTCATAACCACGAGAGCCAGCGGGATATATGTAAAGTTGCCGGTTATCAGCAGCATAAGGGGCAGTGCGGTAACCAGTGTCAGCGACCCCAGCGAGACAAATCCGGAACGCCAGATGACCAGTGCACACAGCAGTGCGGAAACAAGCAGCGGAGTGAATGCCAGAGGAATAAACACACCGAGGGTGGTGGCAACGGCTTTGCCGCCCCTGAAACCCAGAAATACGGAATACAGGTGTCCCAGCAGCGCAGCCAGCGCCGTCAGGCTGAAGAATACTGCAGAATCGCTGAACGTCATGGCCACGGCCACAGGTACAACGCCTTTAAGTACATCGCAGACCAGTGTCAGCACGCCGAATCCGGTGCCGCACAGCCGTGCCACATTGGTGGCGCCCACATTGCGGCTGCCGCCTGTGCGCGGGTCGACGGAACAGAACGTCCGGGCGATGACCAGACCGAAGGGGACAGAGCCGATGACATAGGCGGTGACGAGCCAGAGCAGGTAGCCCATAGGGGAGTTCTCCTTGCGTAATGCGCGTTGCGCGGGACTATTGTTCCATGACGTCCAGTATCTGGATCTCGTTGTTAAGCGGATGCACTTTGCCGATGCGCACCATAAGTCTGGTACCGGGGTGCGCCCTTTCGCCGAAAGAGGACCTGCGTCCGCGCACAAAAATCTGCTGATCGGGCAGCGACACGGTGACAAAGGCATCGTTTTCGTCCGTCACCACTGCGTCCCACCACGTTTTATCGCCTTTCTGCTTGAAGTACAGCAGTTTCCAGTATCTTGGGCGGAAACGTTGCACCTGCCCTGCGGCATCCAGCCGTGCGGTGAGCAGCGGCAGCATGGCATCAAGCTCGTCGCGCGACCAGCGGGGAGTGCCGGTGCCGAGATAATGTATGAGTTGCGCAACGTTGACAAGGTCGGGATAGCGCCGCAGCGGCGATGTGACAGGGCTGTAGGCGGGTACGCCTATGCCTGAATGCCTGCGCGGGGCCGTTTCCAGCACGGCGGACGACAGCGCCTTGACCACGCGGGCGATGTCATGGGGCTGGTCCCATACTCCGGCGTATTCCTTGGGCACGCCCACGTCCTGCGTGCGGTGCAGCAGGGCTATGTCACGGTCTTTTGCCCACAGGGCAATACCGCTGTTGGCCAGTATCATCATTTCGCTGACCAGCAGGCACGATGCCGGAGTGGGGCTGTCGTGCTCAATTTCCACCTGTGTGTCGGCTCCGGTGCCGGTAAGAGTGGTTTTGGGGTCCGGGCGTTCGATGACCACGGCCCCGCAGGACACCCGTTGTTCCAGCAAGATGCGCGAAAGCGCGGCTCCGGCCTTCAGCTGGTCAGCAAAGGCGGCGGCGGGGTTGTCGGGGGCGTCCCAGCCCGGATCGCCGTTCAGCACGGCTTCGCAGTCGGCATAACTCAGGTTGGCGGCCAGCTGTACCCAGCACGCCTTCAGGGTTGTGGCTTCCAGTTGTCCGGCGGGAGCAATGTCAAATTCCATGACCAGAGCCGGTCGCTCCTGCTGTCCTATGAGACTGAAAAAGTCCGTGCCCAGCTCTTCCGGCAGCATGTGCAGATTGCCTTCGGGAAGATATATGCTGGTGGCGCGGCGCATGACGGCTTTGTCCAGTTCGCTGCCGAATTCCCATCCCAGAGCGGGGCAGGCAATGGCCAGCCGCAGGCGGTGGCCGCCGTCGGCGCGCGGTTCGATATGGAAGGCATCGTCGATGTCACGCGTGGAGGAGGAATCGATGCTGATGAACGGAATACCGCAGGGTTCGGTGCGTGCGGCAAGCACACGGCGGCGCAGGTCTGCGAGTGCCTGTGCATGGGGAGCGTGCCAGTCGGGCGATCTGTCATAATCGGCCCTGTCCAGATGAAAATTATGGTGGGCGGGCACAATACCCCATGCCTGTGCCAGCAGCAGAGGCAGGTGCGGCACGTCCGGCAGCCCTTTGGATATCTGTTTCCACAACTGTTCTGAGTCGTGATCGTCCGGTTCTGCGATGCGTTTGCGCAGCAGGGCTTCAATTTCGGCGGCCAGTCCGGCATCTTCAGGCGTGCTGGGCGGGGTGCGTCTTTTCTGGTGGGTTTCCCACAGAGCGCGCAGAAAATCATGACCTTCGGATGCGAGCTGTTCGCGTTTCCGGCGGGCTTCCTGTTCGGTCATGCGGGCGTGCACTTTTTCTGCGTCGTATATTTCAAACTCCGGCGACTGAAACTTGAAATGTGTCTTGCATTCCAGCAGCACGCGGCCCATGGCGGCTATGTCGTCTGCGTCGGGCGATTCGTGCAGCAGTTCGGCAAACCACTGCGCCGTGGCAGCCTGTACTTCGCCCTGCGCCAGTTCCCACAGTTCCAGCGGGTCAAGCGCGGCCGCTCTGGTGTTGCGGCGTTCTTCGTGCTGGTTCAGCAGATCCAGTGCTTCCTGACGTGATTTGTCGGCACCGTACTGCGGACCGGCCCATGGCATGACGCGTGCCGCTGCGAGCTTTGTCTCCCGCTTGCTCTGGGTGAGAAGGCGCAGTTTGCCGGACTGTTCTTCCTGAACCCATGCTATCTGGGGCTTGTTGCCCTGCATGAATTCGACGATGCAGCCCGGGCCGGGGTATTGGACCAGAGGGGAGGTAGCGCTCATGATTCCTGCTTGTGTTTGCGCGTGGTTGCTTGTTTCAGCGGTATGCGGAGGGCGGCATGCCGCCCTCCGCTGCCGGTTAATGCTTGAAAGACCGCTGGCCGGTGAAGACCATGGCTACCTGCGGGGCAGCCTCGTTGCAGGCCATGATGACCTCGTGGTCGCGTATGGAACCGCCGGGCTGGGCAATGGCGGCCACCCCGTGGGCAATGGCCGCATCCACTCCGTCGCGGAAGGGGAAAAAGCCGTCGGACACCATGGCGGTACCGGGCAGACCGCCCCTGTCGGCGCGTGTGCGGGCTTCGATGTCTTCAAGAGCTTCGGCTGCTGCGGAATCGCCGGCTGCCTTCTGCTTCAGTTCGTACAGCGAACAGCCCTGTTCGCGGAAGGCCAGCGTGTCGGCATATTTGGTATAGGCTTTGTGCACTGCCAGTTCCACGCAGCCCACGCGGTCCTGTTCGCCGGTGCCGATGGATACGGTGGCGCCGTTGCGTGCAAAAATGACAGAGTTGGACGTGACGCCCGCTTCGACAGCCCATGCGAAAAGCAGGTCGTCGGCTTCCTGCGGGGAAGGTTTGCGCGCATTGACGGTGACGCCGTCTTTTTCCGCCGTTGCAGGCAGAAAATCATCTGCGCTCAGAATGCGGTTGCGGAAAGAGTGCTGCATGATGATGCCGCCGTCCTGCAGCGACTTCAGGTCGATGAACGGCATGCGGGCCAGTTCGGGCAGACGGCTGATGCCGGGAATCTGCAGAATACGCAGATTTTTCCTGCTTTTGAGCATTTCAACCACGCCTTCTTCAAAATCAGGAGCCGCCACCACTTCGAAATAGCATGAACTGATAAGCTCGGCTGCTTTTTTGTCCAGCGGACGGTTGACAATGACCGCGCCGCCGAAAGCCGCGATGCGGTCGCACCAGAAGGCGCGTTCCAGCGCGGTTGCCACGCCGTCACCGCTCCATGCTGCACCGCTGGGGTTGTTATGTTTCATGATGAGGGCAGCGGGCTTTGCATCAAGGTATTGCAGGATATTCAGCGCGTTGTCCACGTCGGTGAAATTGGTCTTGCCGGGGTGCTTGCCGGCCTGAATCATGTGCTTTTCCTCAAGGGAGGAGACAAGACCGGCACCCGGCCCGCGGAAGGTTACCCCGCCCAGTGTCAGGCTGCCCTTGTCCAGCTGGTACAGGGCTGCGGGCTGGTCGGGGTTTTCGCCGTAGCGCAGGCCTTTTTCCTGACCGTCGATGGTCCAGGTGCGCTTGGTGTAATGCAGTTCCTGATCGCCCAGACGCAGGGTCATTTCAGCAGGAAACGGATCTTCCTGCAGGGTGCTGTACATTTTCTTGAGGTCGCTCATGCTGCTGTGAACTCCGGCTAGACGGACGCCGCGCGCCCGTGCAGATTGATTGGATGGCGGCGGCGCGTGAACCGGCGCCCCGCCGCATGCGGTCATGCGAGGCGGGCAGGGTACCACAGGGCGTTGCGGTGGGCAATTTCCATTTGAAGCCCCGCCCCGTTTGGCGTAGCGTGGGACCTCATCCGGCCTTTACCGGCCGGCGTGTGCGGACCGCAGCATTGTGTTATTGCCCCGCCGTTATCAAACATGCAGGAGAATCAACCCGATGGAACGAGCATTGCTCAAGCTTGCCCGTCAGCTCAATTCATACGACGAGGCGTCCCTTATGGCGTTGTGGGACACACTGGCCGAACGGGTCGAACGGTTCGAGCCTTCTTCCCGCTGGGAAGAGGCGGCCATCGCCTTTGGCATGGTGCAGGCCGTGCGCTGGAAAAACCAGCTGCATAACAGCCATATGTCCGAAATGGCCCGCCCCGATGACGGACTGCCGCCGCTTTCCGGTTACGACGGCGATATCAGCCTGTTCGAGGGAGCGTCACGTTCCGGCGCCGACGGGCCAGTCGGGGGGCAGCCCGCTCAGAAGAGGGCCAAGATCCTCAGTTTCAGGCCGCGCGAGAGTGAGTAATCCGTTGAGGATGTAATAGTAGAAGCGGATGTTCTCCACATAGGCTACCGCCTCGAACCCGCGACAGTAGCCGTGCTTGGTGCGGCTGTACCAGCGTTCCCATGCAAGCAGAGGATATACCTCTTTCAGTTCGCGCCACGTGCGGCCGGTGCCGCCGCGGGCGCGGCTGAGCTTGATGGCGTCGAACAGATGGCCGGGCCCCTGATTGTATGCCGCCAGTGTGAAAAACCAGCGGTTCCAGGGGTCAAGCTCCATGTCTTCCAGCGAATCCCACAGCATGCGCAGGTAGCGGGCGCCGCCCCGTATGGACTGCTCCGGGTCAAGGCGGTTGATGCCCAGCAGCCGGGCGGTGTCCTGCGTTACCATCATCAGGCCGCGCACACCTGTTTTGCTGCGTGCGTCGGCGTCAAAGCGTGATTCCTGATAGATGACGGCGATGAGCAGCAGCGGATCGATGCTCTGTTCTCTGGCAGCGTTGCCGATGGCCTGTGCATACTGCGGTACTTTGCTTTCCAGAGCGCGGCGCAGCAGTGCCACGTCATAGCGGTCCACCTCTTCCGGCAGAAAGCCGAAATACCGCTCCTGCATGTCGTCCAGCAGAGAGTCGTTTTCGCGCTGGGCCCAGAAAGACAGCGCAGCCTCGTTGAGACGCGCGTCGTCGCCGCGCCAGAACCAGCGGTATGGTATTTTCTGGGTGAGCACCTTGGCGGTGCGCACACCGGGGTAAAATGGCTGCCACAGGCTGTACCCCAGATTGTCCAGCATGGCGAACCGGGCGCTGTTGGTGTCGAGCGACTGGAGAATCGGCGTCAGGTAGACGTCTTGTGAAGCCTCGGTCATGGGCACGCATTCCAGCGTGTCGGCCTTGGCTTCCAGTATTTCTTCCAGTTCGGGGTCTGCGGTGACCAGTACCGGAGTGTCGCACATTTCATTGCCGCGGCGCAGGCCGTAGCGGCGCGTGCTGTGCACCAGCACCGGGTTGTAATGGCCGTACGCCGGGCCGGACACCACGGGTGACGGCGGCGGTGCGTCGTTGTGGCGGGTTGTTGTCTGCGGAGCGGCGGTTATGTCGCCGCCGTATCCCACAATGAGGTCGCCGCGTCTTTCGGCCAGCGCCTGCAGGGCGTCTTCCATGGTGGAAGCTTCGATCCATTCAATATCATAGCCGGCCTGGCGGGCAAAATGCATAACAAGTTCATGTTCGTAACCCGGGCCGTAAGGGGACAGAGCGCTGGAAACACGTTCCCTGTGCGGGGCCACCACGCGCAGCGTGTTGTCGGGCTGCTTTTCGCGCTCGGAGCATGAGAGCAGGATGCTCAGCACCGTCACTGACAGTGCGGCGAGCAGGCGCTTGCCCATGCGTGTATGTGATTGTTTCATGAGAAGGTGACGTGTCCGGACGGGATGCGAGGCGAGAAACGTACAGAGGAGAGCCCGTCCGAAGCAGGTTGCGGGGCCTTTTCCGGTGGCCATCCGTTTGACTTTTCTATTGGCGGCATGTAGGTAATGATCCCTTATGCCGTGCGCCGAACTCCTGTTTTGCGTCGGAAAGGCGACCTGCATGTCACAAGGAGATGGAAATGTCAAACGTGGTAATCATGGGAGCACAGTGGGGCGACGAAGGAAAAGGTAAGATCGTCGACCTGCTTTCCCGGGAAATAGACGTCATCGTCCGCTTCCAGGGCGGAAACAACGCGGGCCACACCGTTATTGTGGGTGACAAGTCCTACATACTGCACCTTATTCCCTCCGGCATTCTGCACGAAGGCAAAACGTGCCTTATCGGCAACGGAGTGGTGCTGGACCCCGTGGTGTTCTGGAAGGAAGTGGAAGCCCTTGCAGAGCGTGGTATCGACGTGGGCCCCCAGAGGCTCATGATCAGCCGCAAGGCCCATGTGATCATGCCTTATCACAAGGCGCTTGATGTCGCCCGTGAGGACTTTAAAAACAAAGAAAGCAGGATCGGCACCACAGGCCGTGGCATTGGTCCCTGCTACGAAGATAAAATGTCGCGCATCGGCGTGCGTGCCGGCGATCTGGCCGACCCCGCACTGCTGCGCTCGAAGATAGAAGCCGCTCTGGTGGAAAAGAACGCCCTGTTCACGGCATTGTACGGGCGCGAAGCCATGTCCGTGGATGCGGTGTTTGACGAAGTGATGGCCGTGGGCGGCCGTCTGGTGCCGTATCTGACCGATGTGTCTTCGGTTATCGAAGATGCATGGGCAAATGATTCCGGCGTCATGTTCGAGGGCGCGCAGGGAACGCATCTGGATATCGACCACGGTACATATCCTTTTGTGACCTCTTCCAACACCGTGGCCGGCAACGCCGCCGCGGGCAGCGGTATTCCCGCTTCGCGTCTGGACCGTGTGGTGGCCATAGTAAAAGCGTACACCACCCGTGTGGGCGCAGGCCCCTTCCCCACCGAGCTTGATGACGAAGCCGGCAACCACATGCAGAGCGTGGGGCACGAATTCGGCGCCACCACCGGCCGCAAGCGCCGCTGCGGGTGGCTGGACTGCGCCCTGCTGCGCGAATCGGTGCGCCTGAATGGTCCCACCGACATAGCTCTGACCAAGCTGGATGTCATGAGCGGGCTGAAGGAACTGAAAATCTGTGTGGCTTACGAATACAACGGCCAGCGTCTGCAGCACCCGCCGCAGGAACAGAACGGCCTTGCCCATGTGACACCGGTATATGAAACCATGCCCGGATGGGATGACGACATAACCGCAGCCAAAACATGGGAAGACCTGCCCGAGGCCGCCCGTAATTATATCTGCCGTATCGAAGAGCTGCTGGGCGTGCCTGTGTCCATGATTTCCGTGGGCCCCGAACGCGACCAGACGCTCAACAGGAAATAAGACGTGTCCGCTCAGGGTGAAACGCTCTGTGCGCCGCATGCCTCTGATATCATAGCCCCGGCCCTGTCGTCGCGTCACGACAGGGTGCGGGGCTATCTTGAGCGGCTTGCCGGCTCTGTGCCGCAGGTGCTGCTGCTGGAAGGCGGCACCCCCCGCGAACGCGAGGCCGTGGCGCTGTGGTGGGCCGCGCGTCTCAACTGCGCGGGGACCGGTGCGCCCTGCCTTTCCTGCGCTGTCTGCACCCAGTTTGCCACGCGCAACAACCGCGATATGTTTTATCTGGACGGTGCGCAGGGTTCCATCAAGATTGATGATGTGCGCGCCGTGCGTGCCGTGCTGGGCGAACCGCCCAGAGGCCGCTACCGTGTGGTTGTGCTGGCCGAGGCTCAGTCGCTGGGCATAGAGGCCGCCAATGCCCTGCTTAAATCGCTGGAAGAACCCCGTCCCGGAACCAGTTTTGTTCTGCTGGCCCCGCAGCGTGAGCGTCTGCTGCCGACTCTTGTTTCCCGCAGCTGGGTGCTGACTCTGGCCTGGCCGGACGGCGGCGCCTGCGACCCTGCCGTGCAGGAATGGGCCGATGCCCTTGCCGGTTTTGTGTCAGGCGAAGAGGGCTGGTTTGCCCGTACCGGTGCCAAGGGCAGCATCGATCAGGGAACTGCGTTGCAGCTGGTGGCATTTCTGCAGCGCCAGCTTGCCCTGGCTCTCACCGGCCGCGGGGCGTCTTCGTTTGCCCGCCTGCTTGTCTCGCGCCTTGATACCGCCGCCATGCGCCGTCTGGATGAAGCGCTGGCGGAGTGTCAGGACTCTCTCATTTACAATGTGAATCCCGCTCTTGTCCTTGACTGGCTGGCAACGCGCCTTTTCGCATGGGCGCGTACGTCCCGCCGCGCTTGATTTTCGTTGCCTGCCGGACGTGCTGCCGCTATGGTTGAGGGTATGCGCGGCCGGTTTTTCCGCGTTCTGCATATCCCTCAAGGGTTTGGTATGATGAATGATATGGAAGCTCTTTATGCGGCCCAGACGGTGCTTATCATTGAAGACAGCCCCGTTCAGTCAAAAATAATCCGCAACCAGATAATGGCGCTCAGCCAGTTTGACACGCTGGCTGCATATACGCTGGAAGAAGCCAGAGCCCTGCTGACCACCCACAAAGAGCGTATTTTCGTGGCGGTCATAGACCTGAATCTGCCCGACGCCCCCAACGGCGAGGGCGTGGACCTGTGCCTTGATTTCGGGGTGCCCACCGTGGTGCTTACCGCCACCTTCAACGAGGATATCCGCAGACGGTTCATCGAGCGCAACGTGGCCGATTTCTTTTTCAAGGGCACCATTCAGGATATGGACCCCATGGTCCGCAGTCTGGAGCGGCTTTTTAAAAACCAGTTTGTCAAAGCCCTTGTGGTCGAAGATTCGCGCATGTCTCGTGCCCACCTGCGCCATCTGCTCGAAGTGCAGCGCTTTCAGGTGCTGGAAGCCGCCGACGGGCTGGAAGCCGTGGACAGGCTGGCGGAAAATCCTGACATCGGTCTGATAATCACCGACTACAACATGCCCAACATGGACGGCTTTGAACTGGTGAAGACCGTGCGTGCCCGCTACAAGGTCGACCGTATCGCCATAGTGGGCGTTTCCGCCGCGGGGTCAGGTTCGCTGACGGCGCAGTTTCTGAAAAACGGCGCCAACGATTTTCTGACCAAGCCGTTTGAGGTGGAGGAATTTTACTGGCGCGTTAACCAGACCGTAAGCGTGCTGGAAGTGATGAAAGACCTGCGGACCTGTCAGGATACCCTGCCGGAGGGATAATGCACTCTGGACGTCTGAGTTACAGCACGGTACCGCCGCAAGAAGCCCGCGGACATGCCGCGGGAGCGCCGGTTCTGTACTGGATGCACCGCGAGATGCGCGCCCGTGACAACTGGGCGCTGTTGCATGCGCAGCAGTGCGCCGCGGCCGGCGGAGCGCCTCTGGCCGTGGTGTTCTGCCTTGTACCGCAGTTTATCGATGCCGGACTGCGGCATTTCCATTTTATGCTGCAGGGGCTGGAAGAAACTACCCGCATTCTGGAAGAGCTGGGCATTCCGCTGTTTCTTCTGCGCGGTACGCCGCCGGAGGAGGTTGTCCGCTTTGCACAGGCGCACGGCGCGTCACGCGTGGTGACCGATTTTGACACGCTGCGCATCAAGCGGCAGTGGATACGCAGCGCGGTGGAAGCCGCCAGACAGCTGGACATAGCCGTGGATGTGGTGGACAGCCGCAACGTGGTGCCCTGCCTGCGTGCTTCTGACAAACGCGAATACGCGGCCCGTACCATACGCCCTAAAATTCACCGCCTGCTTGATGAATACCTTGATCCGCTGCCTGCCCTGCAGCCCGCAGCCGTGCCGTGGAAAGGCGCGTATCAGCGTCCGGACTGGCAGGCGGCGCTGGACAGTCTGCAGGCCGATGCATCAGTGCAGCCGGCGGGCTGGCTGCCCCCCGGAGAGAACGCGGCACTGGCCGAACTGACGGCGTTCATCAGGGTGCGTATGCACCGTTATGCCGCCGAACGGAATAATCCGCTCATGCCGGTGCTTTCGCATCTGTCACCATATCTGCATTTCGGCATGCTGTCGGCTCAGCGCGCGGTGCTGGAGGTTATGCAGGCACAGGGGACTGCTGCCGGAGGCACGTCCGGCGAAGGGGCCGCTGCCTTTGTGGAAGAACTTGTGGTGCGGCGTGAGCTGGCGGATAATTTCTGCTGGTATGAACCGTCCTACGACAGCGTGGAAGCTTTTCCCGACTGGGCGCTGAAGACGCTGGACAGACACCGCGCAGACCGCCGCCCGTATCTGTACGATGAGCAGCAGCTGGAAAAGGCCCGCACCCATGACCCGCTGTGGAATGCGGCGCAGCAGGAAATGGTGCTTACCGGCAAGATGCACGGGTACATGCGCATGTACTGGGCCAAAAAAATTCTTGAATGGACCGAGTCGCCTGAAGAGGCGCTGCGCATTGTCATCCGCCAGAACGACCGCTGGTCGCTGGACGGGCGTGACTCCAACGGATACGCAGGAGCGGCGTGGTCTGTGGGCGGGGTGCATGACAGGCCGTGGCGCGAACGCGAAGTGTTTGGCACCATCCGTTTCATGAGCTATAACGGAGCACGGTCCAAATTTGATGTGGACGGTTATGTGGCCGCTGTGGCGGCGCTTGAAAATCATCCTGTTCCGGCACCCGTCTCCCGCGGGGGCGGCCGGCGGAAACCGGCACAGGGCCTGCTGCTGTAGTGCTTCGCAGGAGCGGCGGCAGGACTTACCCGTCATTGCACGGCGCGGACAATTATGTCCGGACCGTGTGTATCAAGGAGTGCATCATGGCTGAACAGGTTGCCCGTACGGTGCTGCTGGTAGAAGACAGCCCCGTGCAGACACGGATAATCCAGAATCATATTGAAACCTTGACCCCCTTCCGCGTGGTGACGGCATCTTCGCTGCAGGAAACCCGGGATGCTCTGGAAACCCGCCGTGCTCTGGCCGGCACTAATCCCGAAGAAGGGCTTTTCATTGCCGTGGTGGACCTTAATCTGCCCGATGCGCCCGACGGCGAAGCTGCCGATGCCTGCATTGCCGCGGGGGTACCCAGTGTGGTGCTTACGGCGTCTTTCGACGAAGGGGTGCGGGCACGGTTTTTTGACCGCAGTGTGGTGGATTATTTTCTCAAAGGCAGCGTCCGCGACATGGATCCCATGGTGGCGGCGCTGGTGCGGGTGTTCCGTAACCAGTGGGTGCGGGCTCTGGTGGTGGATGATTCGCGCACGGCACGGCATCAGATGGCGCACCTGCTTGAAGTGCAGCGCTTTCAGGTGCTTCAGGCCGAGAACGGTCGCGAGGCGCTGGAAATTATCGAAGCCGGTAACAACATCGGGCTGGTCATTACCGATGACAATATGCCCCGCATGACGGGGGTCGAGCTGGTCAGCGAACTGCGCCAGCGGTACAGACCGGACGAGATGGGGCTTATCGGGGTATCCGCTGCGGGTTCCGGCCCGCTCACCGCCCGTTTTTTAAAAAACGGTGCCAGCGATTTTCTGACAAAGCCGTTCGAGGTTGAAGAATTTTACTGGCGGGTGAATCAGACCATGGACAAGCTGGATATGATGCGTGAGCTGATGGCCTTCAGAAAAGGGCGGGCCTGAGTTGCCCCGCGTGCGCCTGTATTTTTGTGACGCGCTTCCGTGACCGGAAGCGCGTCTTTTTGTATGCGGAAGCCTTTCTTGCGCATGTGGCCGCACAGCCGGACCATGCCCGTTTTTGTCTGCACAGTCCGTCGTGGTTTTATCTGCACGGCAGCGCGTTGCGGCGGTGCCTCATATCGTTACCGGGTGCGCGGGTCGGCCTGCGCATCCTGCGGGGCAGGGTGTGCTGCAATGGGACCGCAGGCGGGCGGTTCGCTGATGGTAAAGGCGATTGTCTGCTGCATGCCCTGCAGAAAATCGCGCATTTCGCGTTCCTGATGGGGCGAAAAGACCACCTGCAGCACGCCGTCAAACTTGTTGATGACGCTCATGTAGCCCAGATTGTCCTGCGCTTCGAGCAGAAACCGGAACATGCCGACATCCGCCGGCGCCACATGCACATACAGCCGGCGGGAAAACCGCGGGGGTGGCAGCGGGGGCATTGGTTTTCGTCTTCTGTGTTTTGCCACGTTCAGCTCCGGAAAATATACAGGCTAGGGAAAGACCTTGCCCGGATTCATGATGTTGCAGGGGTCGAACAGCTGTTTGATGCCGCGCTGCAGCCGCAGTGACGCCGGTGCTATTTCCAGCGGCAGCAGGTGTTTTTTGGCTTCGCCCACACCGTGTTCGCCGGAAATGGTGCCGCCCAGTTCAAGTACGCGGCGGGCAACGGCTTCTATGCCGTCTTCAAGACGCGGTGCCTGCGTGTCCGGCCGTGCCGCGCGGGGCACGGTGAGAATAAGGTGGATGTTTCCGTCGCCCGCATGGCCGAAGGCGAATATATCCAGCCCGAACCGGTTTTCAAAGTCGGGAACCTCGGCAATGAATGAGGCTATGCTGCCGATGGGCACTACCACATCTTCCGAGAAGGACCGTGCCGCATGTTCGCGTATGCGTGTGGAAACTTCGCGGCGTACGTTCCAGATGGTGTCGCGTTCCTTCCTTGTGCCGCCGGGCATCAGGTGCGTGGCGCCGTGCTCGGTGCATATGGCCGCCACCATGTCGATTTCCGGTGTGATGGCTTCCGTCCGTCCGTCCAGTTCGATGATCAGCAGCGAGGCGGATTTGTCTTCCACGGAAAAGGGCAGCTTGTCACCCACAAGCCCCAGACACTTATGGTCCAGAAATTCAATGGCGCTGGGCAGGTGCCCGCGTCCCAGCACGGCGGCCACTGTGCGCATGGCATCGGGCAGCGACGGGAACACGGCTGCCAGCCCCACCGTGGCGGGAGGCAGCGGGATGAGCTTCAGATACACGGAGGTGATGATACCCAGCGTGCCTTCCGACCCTGTAAGCAGATGCGCCATGTCGTAGCCCACAACGCCTTTGCGCGTGCGTACTCCCGCCTGTATCACTTCGCCGTCGGGCATGACGGCTTCGACACCCAGCACATAGTCGCGCATGACACCGTATTTGACGCAGGCGGGGCCGCCGGCATTGGTGGCCACGTTGCCGCCTATGGTCGAGGTGTCCAGACTTGCCGGATCAGGCGGAAAAAACAGCCCCTGTCCGGCTGCGGCATCGCGCAGCTCTCCGGTAATCACTCCGGCTTCCACGTGAGCGTACAGGCTTCGGGTATCCAGCGTGATGATGCGCTTCATGCGTTCCAGCGATATCACAACTCCGCCGCTCAGCGGCAGGCAGCCGCCGGCGGTGCCGGTGCCCGCCCCGCGGGGAATGAGGGCAAAACCGAGCCGGCTGGCAAGCCGGACTATGCGGCTGACCTGTTCGGTCGTTTCGGGCAGTGCCACGATGTCCGGTGCGGCTGTGAAAGGCGAAGAATCGCGGTCATAGGGTTCTCCGGGGGCGGTCAGTACGCCCTGCGGCCCCAGAATGGCTGTAAGCTCTTCAGCAATGCGGTCAAGGTCGGGTGTGGTGGTGCAGGTCATTTGCGTTTCTCCGTGCGGGCAGCCGGATATATGGCCGCTGTCCGGGCTGTTGCCGCAGACAGGCTGGCCCTGTGCGTAAAAAAAGCCGCTCACGCCTTTCCGGCGGGGCGGCTATGTCGTGTCGGCATATGGTCGGCCCCGCGGAGCGCGGAACGGAGGGTTATTTTTTGCTGCGTCCGAAACCGGGGATGTACAGACGCTGCTCAAGCTTGTCCAGTATCCACGTGGCAACGGTCACCAGTGCCAGATAGTACATGCCGACCACCATGAACGCTTCGGTGAAGCGGAAGGTCTTGGTGGCCACGGCACGCGCTTCGCCGGTCAGTTCAATGCAGGTGATGATGTACGCCAGCGAGGAGTATTTGATGAGGTAGATCACCTCGTTGCCGCAGCCGGGCAGGGCGCGGCGGAACGCCTGTGGAATGACGATCCAGAAAATGGTTTTGAATTTGCTCATGCCCAGAGCCTGAGCGGCTTTTATCTGGCCCTGTCTGATGGAAAGCAGGGCGCCGCGCACATATTCCGAATTGTACGCACCGCTGCACAGCACAAAGCCTGCCAGCGCGGCTGTGTACGGTTCAAGATAAATGCCCACGTTGGGCAGGCCGAAATACAGCACAAAAAGTTGTACCATCAGCGGAACACCGCGGAATACCGCCGTGTAGGCATTCATTATTTTTTTAACCGGCGCGGACCCGAAGACACGCAGCGTACCAACGGCTATGCCGGTAAGCTGTCCCAGCAGCGCGGAAGGCACAATGAGCAGAAAGCTCATCAGCAGACCTCTGTTCAGCGCGGGAAACAGCTGGTCGGTATAAAAGCTGTCCAGCACTAGCACAGCTCCTCGCACAGGTTGGAAAGCCTGCTGCAGAAATCCTGCGTGCGTGTGTTGGCGCCTTCGGCCAGCAGTTCCGCCGGAGTTCCCTGCTCAATGATGGCACCGTCCTGCATGAAGAGGATTTCGTGTGCCAGAGCCTGTGCAAAATCCATCTGGTGTGTGGCCATGATCATGGTCATGCCGCCGCGCGCCAGATCGCGGATAACGGTGAGCACTTCGCCCACCAGTTCGGGGTCCAGTGCCGAAGTGGGCTCGTCCAGCAGGATGACCTTGGGATCCATGGCCAGCGCGCGGGCTATGGCCACACGCTGTTTCTGCCCGCCGGAAAGCTCGGCAGGGTACAGTGATGCGCGCTCGACCAGCCCCACACGTTCCAGTTCCTGCATGGCCCGTGCGGCGGCGTCCTTACGGCTCATGCCCTTGACCTTGCGCAGTGCAATGGAAACGTTGTCCGCAGCGGTCAGGTGGTCAAACAGGTTGAAATCCTGAAAAATCATGCCTACCTGCTGGCGCAGTTCGTACAGCTCGGCCTTGCGGTGCAGTTCCACCTTGCGGTTTTCCAGATACACGTCACCGCTGTCCGGCGGAATGAGATAGTTGATACACTGCAGCAGGGTGGATTTGCCTGCGCCGGAAGGGCCGATAAGCACCTTGAGTTCACCCTTGTTGACGGAAAGGGTGACAGATTTGAGTATTTCTTTGCCGCCAAGCTGCTTACAGACGTTTTCCACACGCAGGATGGGGCTTTTGGCTGCTGTCATGGGTTAAAATTCCTTATGTGGTGTAGCCCGGAATGCGGACTTTTTTCTCAAGTGCGGCAAGCAGTTTGACGCCGGTCAGGGTGATGACGAAATACAGTGCGCCGGCCGCGATGAACAGCGGCAGATGCTCGTAGGTGCGCGATGCCACAAAGTGCGTACGCGTGAAAATGTCCATGGCGCCGACCACATAGGCCAGAGCCGAGTCTTTGAGTATGATGGAATATTCGTTGGACCAGCCCGGCAGGGAAAGGCGCAGCGCCTGCGGCAGTATAACGGCCCGTATGGCCTGAGAATCGCTCATGCCCATGGCCCGTGCCGCTTTAAGCTGCCCTGCGGGCAGCGCCTGTATGGAACCGCGGAAAATCTGCGACTGGTAGGCGGCGCTGGTCATGCCCAGCACCAGCGCCGTGGCGGAAATGGCGCTCAGGTTCAGGCCCAGCAGTTCAAACACGCCGAAATAGAAAAGAAACATGAGTACCAGAATGGGAACGCCGCGGAAGAACCATACATACAGGCCGATGAGCCTGCGCAGAAAAGGCGAACCGTACACCTGTCCCACTGCCATGGGTATGCCCATGGCCAGCCCCAGCATCATGGCGCCGGCCACAATGAGCAGAGAGACCAGCCCCCCCTGCAGGATGTAGGGCATGGCTTCGAGTACGGTTGTGAGTTGTTGCATCATCAGTCTTATTACCAGTTGGAAAAAGTGTGGCGTGCCGCATGTGCGTGCGGTACGCCGTGAGCGGCCGTCCGTCGGGGGACGGCTGATGCCGGCGGCAGCCGGTGCCGCGGGTCTGACAGGCTGTGTGCGTCGGGCGCGGCCTGCATCGGTGCGTCCGGCGCCTGTCCGCTATACAGAAATTTCGTCCGGAAGGCGATAGCTGTTTTGCCGCATGTTCCGGCGGGCACACCGGCCGGAACATGCGGCAGAGCATTACGGCATCAGTGCTTTTCGCCCAGATACTTGGCTTTCAGCTCTTCCCAGTAGGGGTCGGCTTTCAGCAGTGCCAGTCCCTTGTTGATGGTTTCCAGCAGTTCTTTGTCTTCTTTGCGTACGGCTATGCCGAAATATTCAGGATCGGTGAAGGAACCCACCACTTCAATGGGCTTCACCCGCTGGGCGTCCTGCGCAGGGGCGATGTCCATGGCGGCGGCGTCTATGCGGCCGTTGATCACATCTTCAATGGCCAGCGGTGCGGAATCGTAAAAACGGACGGTGTAGTTCCACTCGGGCTTGTTGGGTTTTTCCTTGTCCAGCCAGTCGGCTTCAGAGGTGCCGGACTGCACGCCCAGCTTTTTACCGCCGGTGAATACCTGCTCCACGGTAAGGCCGGAGCCTTTTTTGGCGATGAATACCTGCGCCACGGTCCAGTACGGGTCGGAGAAGCTGACCTGACGGGCGCGCTCTTCGGTGATGCTCATGCCGGAACAGACCATGTCGATTTTTTTGGAGACAAGGCTCTGTACGATGGTGGACCATTCCATGGGCTTGTGCTTTACGGTGAATCCCATTTTTGCGGCAATCCATTCCATGGCGTCCACGTCGAAGCCTGCGGGTTTGCCGTCTTTGTCCACATAGGCAAAGGGCGGGTAGTTGGCGTCAATGCCGTTGATGAGGGTCTTGCCCGCAAAAGCGGTTCCTGCGAAGGCCAGCGAAAGCGCCAGCACTGCTGCCATGATGGTGAACTTCCTCAACATGCTCGTATCCTTCTTCGGGGTTGGAAAGGGTTGACTGCGGGCACGAAGCCGGACGGGAGTGACCACTTCCTTGAGAGCGGAAGTTCCCGTAATGCCGAGACAACAACAGTTTGTCGCTAGCAGAAAGCGGCACACCCTGCAAGTTGCAAAAATACAAAAATGGCAAAATGAAACGTCGTGCGCCGGTTTGCGGCTGCCGGTGTTGTCAATTTTGCGTTTGCAGGGCAGCGGCTTGCCACACGGACGCGGGGCAGGCACAATGCAGCAAACCGGCATTTAGCCGGCTTGCGTATAACGGCCGCCGGAACGGCCGAAATCCAGTCAGGAGTATACCCATGAAGAAATCGTTCGGCGCAAAGACGCTTGCATATCCTGCTCCGCTTTTCTGCGTGGGCACCTATGACGCGCAGGACCGCCCCAATATCATGGCTGCGGCATGGGCAGGCATCTGCTGCTCAAAGCCGCCCAGTCTTGCCGTTTCGCTGCGTCCCGCAACCTATTCGCACGGCGCCATTCTGGCCCGCAGGGCGTTCACCGTGTCCATACCTTCCTCGGCGTATATGGCTCATGCCGATTATGCGGGCATGGTCAGCGGCGAGACCGAAAACAAGTTTGAAACGCTGGGGCTGACTCCCGAAAAAGGCGGATTTGTGGATGCACCCTATGTGGCGGAGTTTCCTCTGGTCATCGAGTGCGCACTGACTCATTCGCACAGCATCGGTCTGCATACCCAGTTCATAGGCGAAATACTGGACGTCAAAGTGGATGAAACCTGTCTGGGCGAAGACGGTATGCCTGATATCCGCAAGGTTGATCCGGTCATTTTTGCACCGGTGACGCGCGGCTACTATGCCGTGGGCGAGTATCTGGGACAGGCTTTCAGCGCCGGCAAGACGCTGAAAAAATAGCTTCCTGCACCATATGGTAAACCGCCCCGGAGAATAATTTTTCCGGGGCGGTTTGTGTTCCGGCTGCACGCGGTGCCGCTGCTGCGCAGCAGCGCCGGAGGCACCGCGAAGCGCGGGCGGCAAACGTCATGCAAGCTGCCTGAACCAGACGTTCATGCTCTCTATGCGTCCGGCGATATTTGTATTGTTGACCAGTGTGCCCGCATAGCGGTAGCCGCAGCGGGCAAAGGTCACATTCATGCCCGCAGAAACGGCACGGGCGATGGTGTAGGCCGTGCGTATGCCGTTTTCAGGCAGGGCTTTTTCCATGTGCGCCAGCAGGTGACGCGCAAGGCGTTTGCCGCGGTGGGCGGGCAGCGTGGCAAAGTCTGTCATTTCGGCGTTGGCATGTGCGGTGTCCATTTCGGCGGAAGCCAGCGCCGCAATGCCGTCACCGGCCATTGCCCCGAAAAAGCGCACGTCGTTTTTCATGCAGTGCTCCAGATAGTCCGGTTCGTGGATGGGAAACGGATAGCTGGGAAAGACGCGGGCATACAGCGCCGCCATCTCCCGCGTATGGCGGGGCCGCATTTCCTGCAGTTCATATCCCGCAGGCAGTGCGGACGGCGGCAGAGGGGGTTTGGCAGCGGCTATCTGCAAAACTGAGCGCATTTTTGCACTGTCGGCGGGTTTCTGCCGCCACAGCCGCAGAAAGCGGCTCATAAAGCATATGTCGCCGTCTCCGTTCTGCATGCCGGGCACACAGGCTTCTTTGGTGAATCCGTGCTGCGTGAACAGCGGAATAGCCTTCTGGGGAACCTTGGCAAACAGTTTCGAATACCCGTGTTCCTCGGCAAGGCCGTATACTTTTCTGATAAGCTGCGGGGCTTCGTCAGGGTCCACCTTCATCAGATAGACTCTGTCGTTCAGCGGGCCGTGCTGTATGACGGAACGGCCGACGGTGCGCACTTCGTCGGGCTGTTCCGCATCGGGAGGACACACGGGGCGTGTCTCGGTGACAAATTCGGTCAGGCTTGTCTGCATGCTGTCACCCCTTTGCCTGCACCGCAGGCGCAGCGCCGTCGTCCGCGGGGTTGTCCGCAGGGGCATCGCGGCGGGCCAGGCGCTCGTTGTTTTCCGGTGTAAGGCTGGTTGTGTCGTCCCAGTCCGAGAGCAGCTTTTCTATACCTATGGCGCCGGTTTCGTCCGCGTCGTCTTCTTTCAGCGTCAGATGGCACGACCGGCAGTCGCGGTCGCAATAGGATGGCTCATAGCTGTCCGGTTCGGTGTATGTTGTTATGACGCCTTCGTAATTGCGCAGCACCACTTTGTTTACGCCCTGAGATATGGCGTAGTTGGGCATCATGGGTATTTTGCCGCCACCGCCGGGGGCGTCTATGACATAGGTCGGAACAGCCATGCCGCTGGTATGTCCCACAAGGCTTTCAATAATTTCGATACCCTTGCCCACCGGCGTGCGGAAGTGGGAAAGCCCTTCGGACAGGTCGCACTGATACATGTAGTAAGGGCGCACTCTGTTCTGCACCAGCTTCTGGTTCAGAGTTCTGAAAAGGCGGGGGCAGTCGTTCACATCCGCCAGCAGAACACTCTGGTTGCCCAGCGGAATGCCCGCATCCGCCATGCGGGCCAGTGCCCGGCGTGATGTGCGGGTAAGCTCTCTCGGGTGGTTGAAATGTGTGTTCAGCCACAGCGGGTGGTGTTTTTTAAGTACGGCAAGCAGCCCGTCGGTGATGCGGTAGGGCAGGACCACGGGCATGCGGCTGCCGATGCGGATAATTTCCACATGCGGGATGCTGCGTATTTCACCCAGCAGCCAGTCCAGCCGTTCGTCAGAGAGCATCAGCGGGTCGCCGCCGGAAAGCAGCACGTCGCGTATGGCGGGGGTGCGGCGGATGTATTCAATGCCCTGTTTCAGCTGTCCGCGGTCCGGCACCGAGTCCCTGTCGCCCACCTTGCGCTTTCTGGTGCAGTGGCGGCAGTACATGGAGCACAGGTTGGAAACGTGAAACAACACGCGGTCGGGGTAACGGTGTGTAATGCCCGGTGCGGGGCTGTCTTCATCTTCGTGCAGCGGGTCTGCCATGTCGTGCGGGCTTACGTTCAGTTCGCGTATATCCGGAAAAGCCTGCATGAAAACGGGATCGCTTTCGTAGTCTTCCTGATCGATGAGCGAAAAATAATAGGGGGTGATGGACATGGGGAATTTGTCCAGCGTGCGCTTGTACAGAGCGCGTTTTTCATCGCTGAAGGTGACCCCGAGAATTTTTTCCGCTGCTTCGACAGTACGGATGGAATTGCGGACATGCCATTTCCAGTCCTCCCAGCCGGAGGTGGAAGTGCTGTTGCCCAGCATGCTTACTACTTCGCGTTGACGTTCGTTGAGCTCTTTCATGGATGGTGGCGCGGCAACAAGGGCCGTCTTGTTGCGTCTGGCCGCGTGTCGGCGGGGCTGCCTGCGGGCAGCGCTGCGGCGCTTTCCGAGTGCGGCATGTATGCAAGTTTCCAGTCAGTGCAGGATTATATCTTGTAACAAAACGCCGCATTCAGAAGACTGATTTGTCTTTCTTTCCTGCTTATGTCTTATTTTACTATACAGAACGTCAGTTTTTTGTCAAATCGCGGACGGTAATGTTGTTTTTTATATACTTGATGTATTTTATGCGTCATAAAAATTTTTATAAAGACAATGTTTTTGTTGTATGCATTGTAATAGTATACTCGTTGCATATTGACTTTTTTTGTTGCGTGCAGAGAATTCCGGAGAGGCTTTCTGCTTTTAAGGCAGGCTTTTTATGGTAATGTACTGTTTTTACTGGGCTAATGCTGTCCGTGTTGCCGTTATGCCGGTTTGGGACAGGCAGGGGCCGCCCTGTAGAACGAAGTGCGTGAAAGCCGCCGGAGGGCATAAAAAAAACCGGCCGGAGCCGGTTTCTGATTGTGTGCATGCGGTCGGTTACAGTTTGTAGCCGATGGTCCGCAGAAATCCTTTGCGCTTGGCGATATGCTCTTCCGTTTCCACACCCTTGGGAGCAAAACCGTCCACCACGCCCATAAGGCCGCGGCCCTGATCGGTTTCGGCGACAATGCCCTGCACGGGGTTGGCTGTGGCGCAGAAAATACGGACCACTTCAGGTACCTGCTGGATGGTGTTCAGGATATTGATGGGGAACATGTCGCGCATGAAGATGATGAAGGTGTGTCCGCAGCCAAGCGCCTGCGCGTTGGTGACGGCAAGGTCGATGAGCGACTGGTCTGTGCCGCTCCAGCGGATAAGGCAGTCTGCCGAAGCTTCGCAGAAGGCAATGCCGAATTTTGCTCCGGGCACCGTGCACACAATGGCCTCGTGCACGTCTTCAACGGTTTTGATGAAGTGGGACTGTCCCAGAATCATATTGAGGCTTTCGGGGTTTTTTACGGAAACAGTATGAAGCTGCATGGCGCCTCCTTATGAGAGCAGAGAAAGTTAATACGCGGTGCATGTGGCCGCATCAGAGAATGCCCCTGTTCTGCCCGCGTGCTGCCCAAAGCGCAAGGAAAACCCGAAGGCACGGAAGCCCTGTCGGGGGCATGAAAAAACGGCCTCCGTCGCCGGAAGCCGTTCAGTCGGTTAAAATGTTCGCAAAAGAAAGAAGGTAATTTGTATGTAGCAACTGCCGTGCCAACATGTGTGGCCGTGCTATTTTGTCTTGTATCATGTTGTTATATAAGTATTTAATTGTGTGGTGCGTTTGCAGGGTGCAGCGACGCGAACGTATAAAAACTTTAACCGGCGAAGAGAAGCGTATACCGGAGTAAAAGTTTTTGCACCATACATCCGGCGGACCGGCAGACGGAAGATCAGTCAGGATATCGGGCGGGGCGCTGCGGACATGCGGCGGGCATCAGGTATGCATCGGGCAGGGTGGCTGGCACCCCGCCCGATGCAGGCAGTTATTGCTGCTCCACGTACAGATATCTTTTGATTTTGTGCGTGGGAGTTTTTTCAAAAGGTTCAGTCTGCTCAAACACTTTATGCAGACGCGCAAAGCTGGCCACCTGCTGGTTGGCGGCAGTGCGTATTTCTTCCAGCAGGTCGTCTGTTTTTTTAGCCATTTTGGCTGCAGGCAGCGATCCGTACTCTTCGTCAAGCCGGGCATAATCAAGGTGGATGCGCGCTGCGAGCTTGCCTTCGTGACGGTAGACCAGCGTTTCAAGCACATAGGGCGACTGCTGGATGACCGCCTCTATCTCTTCCGGATAAATATTTTCGCCGCTGGGGCCGACAATGACATTTTTCAGCCGTCCCTTGATGTACAGGTAGCCGTCGGCGTCAAATTTGCCCAGATCGCCGGTGCGGAACCAGCCGTCTTCGGTGAAAGTGTTTTTGGTGATTTCCGGCGCTTTGTAATATTCACGCATCACATTGGGGCCTTTGACCAGAATTTCGCCTTCTCCCGTGGCCGGATCGGGGGCGTCGATGCGCACCTCCACGCCGATGAGCGGCCAGCCCGTGGATGTAAAGCGCGTGTGCGCCGGACCGGACCCCGCCACAAGGGGCGAGGTTTCTGTCAGACCGTACCCGATGGCGTAGGGAAAGGCCGCCTCACGCAGGAACTGCTCCACATCGGGAGCCAGAGATGCTCCGCCGATGCAGAATATGCGCAGCTTGCCGCCGAAGGTTTCCAGCAGTTTTTTGCCGGCCACGGCGTTCAATTTTTTGCGCACCGGAGCAATGCCGTACAGCAGGCGTTTGAAAAAGGATCCTGTCAGTTTGGGCAGGATGGCTGATTTATAAATTTTTTCAATGACAAGCGGCACGGAAAGCATACATGTCGGGCGCACTTTGCCCATGGCCGGAATAAGTGCGCGGGCGGTGGGCGGCTTGTCCATATAATGGATGTGGGCACCGTTGAGCACCGGCAGCACAAGCCCCAGCGTACATTCGTAAGTGTGTGAAAGCGGCAGGATGGAAAGCAGCCTGTCGCCGGGGCCTACCTGAACAATGCTTTTGACGGCGTCGGCGTCGAAAACAATGTTCCGGTGCAGCAGCACGACACCCTTGGAATGGCCGGTGGTACCGGATGTGTAGATGAGCGAGGCCACGTCGTCCTCTTTCACCTCTGCCGGTTCCATCTGGGCAAGCCGCATGGCTTTTTCTTTCAGTCTGCGGAATTCGCGCAGACCGGCGGCCTTGAATTCGCGCACAAGGTCGCGCGATGTGCCCAGCTCCACCGGACGGAATGTTTCCATCAGCAGGAAAACCGGCGTTTCGTCATAATGCCCGTCTTCCACCTTGCTGAACAGTTTTTCAGAAACAAAGACCGCCTTTGATTCTGAGTGGCGGATGATGTGGTGCACCGCGTCCGGATGGAATTCCGGCAGGATGGGCACTGCCACGGCGCCCATGGTGGTGATGGCAAAAAAAGCGATGCCCCAGTTGGGGCTGTTTTCCGCCAGCAGGGCCACGCGATCGCCCGGCGCGATGCCTTGTTCGATCAGCAGACCGCTGAGGGTTTCCACCTGTTCTTTAAACTCGCTGTAGGTGACAGGTGTGCCGCCCACGGCGGAAAGTGCCGGTTGATCGGCAAAGAGTTCTGCGCTCCGGTCAAGCACGTGGCGCAGCGTGAATATTTCAAGGGACTGCATCTGATAGCCTCCGCAGGTCGTTACGGCCGGTAAAAGGTCCCCCTTCGTGTAAGGGAAACAGGCGAAGGCTGCAATCCCGATACTTGACCCCGCGGCGGCATGCCGCATACTCTGCCGGCTGTTACTGGCAGTGCAACCCCCATAAACAGAGGTGACAAATGATCAAGCATATTGTCTGGTGGACGCTCAAGGAAGAGGCGGAAGGCGCCACAGCAGCGGAAAATGCTGAAAAGATGATCCGTATGCTGCGCGAACTGGATGGCCGGATTCCGTCGCTCATGGCCATTGAAGCGTCTTCGGCCATTGCCGCGACCACAACGGAACAGGTGGATGTTATTCTGCAGACCGTGCATGCCAGTGCGGAAGATCTGCAGGCATATGCGGAGCACCCGGAGCATGTGAAGTGCGTGGGCTTTATCAAGGCCGTGGTTTCCGGCCGCAAAGCCATTGATTACGAAGTATAACGCGGTGCTGTGATGGTACCCGCCAATGCCCCGCCCTGCGGGGCATTGTTGTCTGTACGGGGCGGAAGGTGCAGTTTTCTGTCTTTTTGAAGGACTGTCCGGAGCACGGAGGAGCTGTGCAGCTTGCGGGCGTCTGCCCGGTGCTGCAATGCCCGGTGCTGCAATGCCGGATGCTTTTGTCCGGGAATGCTCCGCAGGGGGCGGGCGGCCGCACGGGCGTCAGGAACGGTGCCGCGGGCAGGGCCGGTTGTCTGCCACCTGTTTGCCGGAACTGATGCCGCCTGTTTTTCTGTGTGCCGGGCAGGCGTATGCAGGTGGTGCAGAAGACAGGAGCCGGAAACGAAAAAAGGTTGCGACATGTGTCGCAACCTTTGCTTACTTGGTGGGGCGTGCTGGATTCGAACCAGCGGCTCTCTGCTTAAAAGGCAGGTACTCTACCGGCTGAGTTAACGCCCCCGAAGTGAGGAATGCGTTGTACGGTGCGAGGGCAAAACTGTCAAGCGGAAAAATGAAAAAAATCGTCGACAGTCTGCCGGCCGCGCCTAGAAAGGTCCGTCGGGAGTCAGCAGTGCCACGCCGCCCATGTAGGGACGCAGAACTTCGGGCACCACCACACTGCCGTCGGCCTGCTGGTAGTTTTCCAGTATGGCCACCAGCGTACGGCCCACAGCCAGCCCCGAACCGTTGAGCGTGTGCAGGAACACAGGTTTTTTAGCATCGGCCAGTCTGGTGCGGATATTGGCTCTGCGGGCCTGAAAATCGGTGCAGTTGGAACACGAGGATATCTCGCGGTATTTATCCTGTCCGGGCAGCCACACTTCCAGATCGTATGTTTTTGCCGCAGAAAAGCCCATATCCCCGCTGCACAGGGTGACAACCCTGTAATGCAGGCCCAGCTTCTGCAACAGCACTTCGGCGTGACTGCGCAGTTTTTCCAGCTCTTCAAACGATTTTTCAGGGTGGGCAAACCGCACCATTTCCACTTTGGTGAACTGATGCTGGCGTATGAAGCCTTTGGTATCCTTGCCGTAGCTGCCCGCTTCGGAGCGGAAGCACTGTGTCTGCGCGGTATAGGCTATGGGCAGTTTTTCTTCCGGCACCACTTCGCCGCTGTGCAGGTTTGTCAGCGGTACTTCTGCCGTGGGAATAAGATAGTACTCGGAATCGCGCAGCTTGAAGAGGTCTTCCTCGAACTTGGGCAGCTGTCCGGTGCCGGTCATGGTCTGGGCGTTGACCATGGCGGGAGGGTAGACTTCCATGTACCCGTGTTCGCGGGTGTGCACGTCCAGAAAGAATGCCGTCAGGGCGCGTTCCAGCTTTGCCGCCCAGTGCCACAGCACGGTGAAACGGCTGCCCGTCAGACGGCTGCCGCGTTCAAAATCAAGCCCCAGTGCAGGGCCGATTTCCCAGTGCTCTTTGGGAGTGAAGTCAAAAGAAGGCTTTTCTCCCCATGCATGCAGAAATACGTTGTCGTTTTCGTCTGCTCCGGCGGGAACGCTTTCGTGCGGGATATTGGGCAGAGAAATGAGCCACTGGTGCACTTCGGCTTTTACCGTTTCGGTTTCAGCGTCCAGTGTTTTGATGCGGTCTGACAGAGCGCCCAGTTTTTCGATGAGTGCGTCGGCGTTTTCTCCGGCGCGCTTCATGCGGGCGACATCGCCGGAAGCCTTGTTGCGTTCGCTTTTCAGCGCTTCCACTTCCAGCAGCAGTTCTCTGCGGCGCTGGTCAAGTGCGGTAAACAGGGTGATATCAATGCCCGAATTGCGTTTGGCAAGGGCCTCGGCAACCACTTCGGGATTGTTCTGCAGCAGTTTAAGGTCAAGCATGGGGATTCTCCTTGGGCGAAATGCAGTGGGGGAGAATAGCCCCAAGGCACTGACGGGTCAACCTGCCGCTCAGCAGACGGTAAAACCGTCTGCACGGGTATATGGCCGGCTGTGCAGACCCGGACGGTGCGCCTGCCGGAAGTGTCTGCCGGACGCGTCTGCCGGACACGTCTGGCTGACGGGACGACCGGAAGCGTCTGCTAGTTGCCGGTACCCGTGGTATCCGCGTTGGCCCCCAGCGCCTTGCCGTGGTGCTTCAGCAGGTAGTCCAGCAGACGGGGATATTCTTCGTTGCTCACCATCTCAAGCGGGCCTTCGGTGGTGTACAGCCCCACAAATACAGGGTCCATGAGAGAAACAGGGCAGGAATAGGTGTCGCGGGTCATGACCCATACCGTGACGGGAATGCCCTTGTGCATCATGTTGCGCTGAAACGCGGGAAATCCGGCCGGAGTCATGGATACTGAATACCCCAGCGCCAGCATGACGCGCTGAACGCGGCTGGTGGAATCTCCGCCGGCGCTGGCATTGCGCAGCAGCTTTCTGAAGACGGCGGCTTCCGCCGTGGGGGTTTCGTTTACTGTGCTGGTCTTGGCCATGTGTCGCTCCTTATCAACTGCGTCTGTGCGCAGTTTTCATGTGCCGCGGTACTGAAAACCCGTAAAGGGGTCTATGGCCTAGTATCCATATTGTCAGGCTTTTGGCGTATGTCAACGCCGTTTTTGCGGACAGGCTGTGGCTGATGCCGATACTGGTTGTGTATGCAACCAAAAAAAGAGAGTTAGCACGCATGCACCGCACAAAACAAGTGCATGACCACAGGTTTTTTGCGTTGCTTTATTTTTATGCAGTGAATGGTCAACCAGTGCAGGGGATTACCGGATGAAATTTCACAACCGGCGGCATAGTCTGTGTGTCATGTTACGGGTGGCTGCTGCGGGGTGTGGCGATGCAGCTGTACTGCAGGTGCGCGGGAACCGCGCTGATTTTATCTTGATGCGCATATGGCGGCGCTGTATTCAGAGGATAACAGGGCGTGTGTGAGGCGCCTGCCGCCGATGCAGGTTGTGCGAAATCTTTTATGAAATATCAGGCATGAAAAACGCGAAGCAGTTTATAACATTGTACAACAAGGCCGCGGAAGAGCGTTTTGCGCGGTTTGGTGAATATTATCCCGTGCGGACATGGGACGAACTGTATGCCGACCAGAATCGTATTTATGAAGAGCACCTGAAAGACAAGACGGTTTGCGGGGCGGCAACATCTGCGTATCTCCGGCTGTTGCCGTCTGCGCTGGGCGATTTCGGGCTGTATACGGCGTTTCAGGAGCGTAGTTGTGAAACGCTTAACAACGTGCTGTTTCAGACGGCAAGACGTCAGCTGCTGCTGGGCGGAATAACTGCCGGCGGCACTGACCACTGCAACTTCCTTCTCGACCTTCTGACTGCGTTTTCCTGCAACGACTTTGAAGTGTTTGCACGTTTTTTCCCTGCCTCCCTTCCTTTCGCGGTCTCTCCGTTTTATGTGGCTCCGGCCATGAACATGATCAAGGTGCTGTATTACGGCGAGTCGGTACACTTGCCGGAGGTGCTGGCACAGGCCGACAGTTTTTTGAAAAAGAAGAGTGCGGTCTTTGACACTGCGGTCGTGGGGTACCTCGCGGCGCTTATCAGACGGGATCACAAGGCGGCCGGCGGGGCGCTGGAACAGGCATGCGCCGGATATCAGCGTATGCAGACGGGGTATGTTTTTGGCAAGTATATGAAGTGCTTTGCAAAAGAAGTCCACGGTCTTTACCGTCTGGCAAGGCTGGTGGACAGTGACTTTTTCGAGACAGTCACGCCGCCGGAGCATCCGGCCTTTTGTGCAGAGTTCGAGTGCTGGCAAAAAGAGCATCAGTACCCTGCAGGGCGTTTGTTTTACCGGTATCCTGATGAAATGCACTACATGAACAGGATATTCGCGGCCCCGATTCCCGATGTGGCACTGGTGGTCGGGCACAGGAAAAATGAGCGTTACAAAGATGTTGATAAATTTCTGGCAGACCTGACAGCGGCGGTGCAACGGGTGCCGTGAACCGGGCACAGGCACATTCCGGCGGCGGGCTTTATTGCGGGCAGCCGTGTGATGCAACGGGGGACGGGCCGCTGTCAGCCGTCATCGGCATCCTGCGGTACTGCTGCTGCTGCGGGCTTGGCGGCGGCAGCACACCGCAGGCAGCAAGGCACCTGCGGTCCGGTTCAGATATCGCTTATACTGCGCCTGTTGCGTTTGGTAAGAGCCCGCTTTTTTTTGTCATCCAGTCTTTTGCGTTTCTGGGCGGCCGGAGTTTTCGTTTTTGTTCTGGGCCTTGGGGTGTGCAGCGCATGGGTAAGCAGGGCTGCCAGACGTTGCAGGGCCGTCCTGCGGTTGGCATGCTGACTGCGTCCGTCCGCGCAGGAAACGGCCAGTTCGCCGGCGGACGAAATGCGCGAAGCAAGCCGCGAGGCAATACGTTCCTTTTGCCGCCGGTCAAGGACAGCGGAGTGCAGAACGTTGAAGCGTACGGTGACCCTGCTGGCGGTCACGTTGACATGCTGACCGCCGGGACCTGACCCCCGCGAGGCACTGAACGATATTTCATCTTCGGGGATGACAAGGCTGGTGCCGTCATCCAGTTGTACTTCAAGCATAATGGTATCCTGCATGGCGCTTGTGCCGGTAAGCCCGTGCAGGAAGCGCCGTTATTTTTCCTGATCTCTCAGCGTTTTTTCCACCAGACCGCACAGCGCCTTGCAGACGTCGGGGTCGATATCGATGAATTTGACACCTGTGGTGTATCCCGCGCCGTTGCGGTCAACCCACGCAACTTCTCCGATGGCCTGCAGATATTGCTCGGCGTCGTTTTCATATACCTTGAAAAAGCCGGGAGAATACTTGTTCAGCGTAGGAATGTGAACCTTCAGTTGCAGCTTGTCGCCGGGTTCAAACCGTGCGGGGGACTCAAAGCTTACTCCGCCTCCGCCTATGTCGGCGCAGTTGCTGGTCACCCGCCGCTGGCTGGAGAACGGAAACTGCAGGATGCTGGCCTCTATGGAAAAGCCTTTCGGCAGCCGCGTGAAGCGGCGTTTTTCCTCTTGATGGGTCATATGCTGGCCTCCTTTCTGAATAAACCGGACAGGGGGAGAGTGTGTGCGTACCATAGCAGAGCACGCCCGACCTGACAAACGCCTGCGGATTATAATCAGAAGAATACCGTGTCAGTAGTCATTGACTTGGAAGGATGCGGGATTATAGTTCCCGCAGTTTTCATCCATAGACAACAGCAAGGAGACAAACACAATGAAGATAGCACTTCCCACCCGCGACGGCGTCGTGGATCAGCATTTCGGCCATTGCGAATATTTCACCATCATGACAGTGGACGAAAGCAGGCAGATTGTGGAAGAAGAACGCCTGACCCCTCCTCCCGGCTGCGGCTGCAAATCCAACATTGTTCCTGTTCTGGTTGAAAAGGGCGTTAAGGTGCTGCTGGGCGGCAACATGGGACAGGGCGCCGTGGACAAGCTTGAGTCGCACGGTATTCAGGTGGTGCGCGGCGCACAGGGTGCCGTGCGGGACGTGGCTGCCAGCTGGCTTGAAGGCCGCCTGACAGACAAACAGGAAATTTGCCATGCCCACGGCCATGAAGGCTGCCACGGGCATTAATATAACTTGAAGAACAGGTAGACCGACTATGACACAATGCCATTGCGGCTCCGGCAGAACGTACGAAGAGTGCTGCGGGCCCCTTATTGCCGGAACCAGCCAGGCCGCCACGGCCGAGGCCCTCATGCGTTCCCGTTTCAGCGCGCACTGTGTGGGTGCTTATGAATATCTTGAAGCCACAACGCACCCTGATATCCGTGATGAAGCCTCGGCCGATGAAATCCGGCAGTGGTCGGAACATATGCGCTGGACAGCCCTTACCGTGCTGCGTACCGAAAAAGGCGGCGAAGAGGACAACAGAGGCATTGTGGAGTTTCAGGCGGATTACACCATGCGCGGTGTGCCCCAGACTCTGCGCGAGACGAGCAGCTTTGTGCGGGTGGACGGCCGCTGGCTGTATGAAGACGGTCATGTGCACAGCCAGACCGTGCGCCGTGAAGAGCCCAAGGTGGGCCGCAACGAACCCTGCCCCTGCGGCAGCGGCAAAAAGTACAAGAAGTGCTGCGGCCGCGCCTAGTCCGCAGCGGTTTCAGGCTGTTTTCACGCAGCATCGTCACCTATCCGGGCCGGAGCGCAATACGCTCCGGCCTTTTGCCTTGTCCGGCAGGGGGTGTCCCGCCTGCGCCTGCCGCGGCAGGACATGACAAGCACCGGTAAAAACGTATACACTAGCGGTATGGCAAAAATAACTCCCATCAAGGCCATCAGGCGGTTCTGCATTGCCTGTCAGGGCGGTTCGGCCGCCATGGTGCGCGGCTGTGACGATGCGTCGTGCGCGCTGTATGTCTGGCGTCTGGGCGAGGAACAGCCGCAGGCCGGACGTTCGGGCGTGCAGGCCATCCGCTGTCACTGCCTGACATGCAGCGGCGGAGAACGGGCCGAGGTGCGCCGCTGCGCTGCGCGGGAAACCTGCGCACTGTGGTCGTTCAGGTTCGGCTGCAGTCCGGAAACATGGCGCAGAGTGCGCGCCCGCAAAAGAGGGGCGCAGCCGCTGCTTTTGCCGGGTATCAGTCTGGGCGGGCGGTAACGTGTTCCGTTCCGGCATATCTGTCATGCGAGGAAGATTATTATGCCCGACATTGCGCTGCGCATAGCGGCAGTTCTGTTTCTGGCGGTACTGTTCGTGTCCGGCGGCTGCCTGCATAAAAAGACGGCCATACCCCGCTACGATGCGCACAGTCTGCATGAAGACTATCTGGCACACCGGCAGCATGCCGCCGATCTGGAAGGGCGGGTGGTGAACATAAGCGGTACCGTGACCAGATTGGACCAGTCGTTCATGCGTTCAGTGTATCTGGTGCTGGATGACAGGGTGGTGGTGTATATCCGGCAGGATCAGGTGCACCGTCTGGGAGAGCTTAAAGTGGGCGTGGGCGACCATGTGACATGCGCGGGTATCTTCGGCGGCAGCAGTCTTGTTGCACAGTACACCACGGCTGCCGGCGGCGCTGTGCTGGTGCTGGATAACGCCGAAGTGACGGGTGTTTCCGGTTCGTGGCTGCCGCAGCTGCCGCTGTGGCGCTGAAACGCCGCCCGGGGTTGTTCTGCCGCGGGGTGTGCGGTTCACGGCGGCCGCGCTGCCTGTATCCCCGCCTGTGCCGCTGTCTGTGCCGCTGCCTGTGCCGCTGTCTGGCGGCAGAGCCTTGTGTGCCCTTTTTTTCTGCAAAAAAGCAGACCGTACAATGCGTAAAAGCCGCCGGAATGTTCCGGCGGCTTTTTTTACAGAAAGGCGGACCGCCGGATTATTCCGGCAGGCGGGTGCCCAGAAGACGGGTCATGATGAACACGGATGCGATACCCAGAGGCAGCACCAGCAGCACCGGCAGGCCGAGGCCCGCGGGCAGGTAACCGAACAGCACCGCACAGGCTCCCACGGTAAGGGCATAGACAAGCTGTGTGCGCGTGTGGTCGATGTGGTCGCACGCGGCCCCCATGGAAGACAGAATGGTGGTGTCTGAAATGGGCGAGCAGTGGTCGCCGAAAATGGCCCCCGTAAGCACGGCCCCGATGTTCATGATAAGATAGTTGTGTTCCGGCGTGATGGCCCATGCCAGCGGAATGGCCAGCGGCATGAGTATGCCCATGGTGCCGTAAGATGTACCGGTGGCGAACGAGATGCACGAACCGAGGATGAAGATGATGCTGGGCAGCAGGAAGGGCGGCAGCGCATCGGAAAGAACGGTCACCAGATAGCGTGCCGTGCCCAGTTCTTTGATCATGCCGGAAAGCGACCACGCCAGCAGCAGGATGACGGCGGTGATGCTGAGCGATTTGATGCCCTGAACCCATGTGGAAAGAGCTTCTTCCAGCGTGAAGATGCGGCGGCTGACCCCCATGGTGATGGCCACAATGCCTGCCAGCAGCGCAGCCTGAAAAAGCACCACCGATGCGTCGGAGGCGCCGAAGCAGTCACGCAGCGAGGCAAAGCCCATGGGCGATTCCTTCACGGAAGCAATGAGGGCAGCGTTGTCGCCTGCCATGATGGCGTTGTAACCGTTGAAGTAGAAGCCCAGAAACGCCGCGACGATAAGCACCCCGATGGGGATGATGGCGTTCCAGATGCTCAGCGGGGTGTCCGGGTCCGGCTCAAGGTCGGTTGCTTCGTCGGCAACCATGGGCTTGGCGTTGTCGTCCAGCACCTTGCCGGTGGTGCGCGCACGCTGTTCGGCTTTCAGCATGGGGCCGAATTCGCGCAGCAGCCAGATGCCCGCCACCACAAATACCAGCATGAAAATATTGTAAAAACGGAAAGGCAGCGTTTCCACAAAGGTGCCGTAGGCGTTGCCCTGCAGGCCGATGGCGTCGAACCCGTCTTTGATGAGGCCTATTTCGTAGGCCACCCATGTGGATATGAGCGCCATGCCGGCAATGGGGGCGGCAGTGGCATCGATGATGAACGCCAGTTTTTCGCGGGAAACTTTCATTTTGTCGGTGACGGGGCGCATGATGGGGCCCACGGTCAGCGAGTTGGCGTAATCGTCAAAGAAAATGACTATGCCCATGAGAAATGTGGACATCTGTGCGCTTTTGGCATTTCTGGCTTTGCGTGCCAGTGCCTCTGCAATGGCCTTTGCGCCGCCCATGCGCGAAACCAGTGCAATAAGGCCGCCGATGGCCAGCACCTGCAGCACGATGCCCGCGTTCCACGGGTCGGCCAGCGAGGTCAGAATTTCGCCCGACAGACGCAGAAAACCGTCCACTATGCCGGAGTACAGGTCAAAGCCTTTTGCTTCCAGCATGAATGCGCCGGAGAAAACACCGATAAACAGCGAAAGCACCACGTTGCGCGTGATGAAGGCCAGCAGGATGGCCACAACGGGCGGGATAAGCGTCCAGATGCCGAACCGTTCGGCATTGACGGGGCCCAGGCTGGCATCCGCGGCCAGCGCCGGTATGCTGCACAGCAGCAACCCCGCAAGCGACGCCGGAATGCCTGTAAGAAACGAACGCATACTACCCCCTTCACAAGTGTTGTACTGGTCGTTCCGGAAAATGAATAAAAATACAGCGCAGGACAGTAGCGCAGAGACGGTGTGCATGGCAACTGTTTGTGCAAGTGCGTACACCGTATATTTAGTGGTACTCTTTAGAACGCCTGTATGCAGAAGGGGTTGGGGCTGCAAAAAAAGTCGTCCGCTGCAGCTCCCCTGAAGATGGCGGACACAGAAAAAGCCGCTTCATGCATGAAGCGGCTTTGGTGTTGATATCAGGTGCGGCGGCTGCCTGCGGATGCATGCAGGCAGAAGCGCGTCCGTTACCGTCCGCGCTGAGGCGGGGCGGTATTTCTGCGCTGCGGCACCGCTGCGGCGGATGTCTGCCGTCAGGTGCCTGCCTACAGGTCGAAAAGGCCTGCGCCGGTGATGACCACCGAATCCACGGGAACATCATCGTGCTCACCCATGGGTTTGGTTTTCAGCTTGCCTATGGCATCAACCACGTCCATGCCTTCAACCACGGCACCGAAAACGCAGTAGCCGAATCCGGCATCGGAATCGTCCTGATGGTCAAGGTCGGGGTTGTCCACAAGGTTGATGAAAAACTGTGAAGTCGCGCTGTGGGGGGCTGCGGTGCGCGCCATGGCAATGGTGCCGCGGACGTTTTTAAGGCCGTTGCCTGCCTCGTTGGCAATGGGTTCGTGGCCTTTTTTGTCTTCCATGCGCATGGTAACGCCACCGCCCTGAATCATGAAATTTTTAATGACACGGTGGAAGATGGTGTTTTCGTAAAAACCTTCCTCCACATAGCGCAGAAAGTTTTTCACGGTTTCAGGGGCCTTGTCGGCATAGAGTTCTATCAGCATATCGCCGGAAGATGTTTCCAGCAGCACCATGGGATTGCTCATGTGCGTTCCTTCCTTGAATGATGGGAGTAATATCCGCCGTGTTTGCCCCGCCTGCGGGAAAAAGGCAAGCGGCCTTGCACCGTTCTGCCGATGTGGTATGCTGAGCTGTAAATCATGCAACATATTCTTTCAGTTACGAATATAAGCAATGGAGGTCTCCATGAGCGAAAATGATTCTGCACAGAACAGCGAAGAACGCCGGTGGCTTATACCCGAAGAAGGACGCAAGCATCTGGCCGGTGTGTTTGCCGGACTGCCCGGTGAGGTCACTCTGGATGTCTTTACCGACGGCGATGAAAAAAATCAGTACAATGAATACACTGTCCGGTTTGCGCAGGAGCTTGCGGAACTGGCCGATAAAATAGACACCCGCGTGCATGCTCTGGACAGTGCCGAGGCTCAGCGGCTGGGCGTCACGCTGGGACCGAGCACGCTGCTCAATGCCGGAACCTACGCCATACGGTTTACCGGTGCACCGCTGGGAGAAGAAGCCAGAGGGTTCATCGAAGCCATTATGCTTGTTTCCGCCGGTAAGGCCGCTGTTTCTGAAAACGTGGGCAGGATTCTTGAACGGCTGGAAGAAAAAAGAACCGTCCGGGTGTTTTCGTCGCCGGGGTGTCCCTACTGCCCCGGGCAGGTGGTGAACGCGGTGAAATGCGCCATTGCCAGCCCTCAGCTGGTCAGTGCCGAGGCAGTCAATTCTGACGAATTTCCCGAGCTTTCACGCAAGTACGGCGTCGGTTCGGTTCCGCATACCAACATCAATGACGAGTTTGACGCCGTGGGGCTGATGCCTGAAGAGCGCTTTGCGGTTGAACTGGTAACCATGAAGGACGCTTCCGGCATGGTGCGTGAAGCCGGACAGGATGCGGGCACAGGCGACTACCCCGTGGAAAAGGTTGATCTGGTGATTGTGGGTGCGGGGCCTGCCGGTCTGACGGCCGGTATCTATGCCGAACGCAGCGGCCTGAAAAGCGTGGTGCTGGACAAGGCTGTTGTGGGCGGACAGGTGGCGGTGACACCCGTGGTGGAAAACTATCCCGGCTTTAAAAATGTGGGCGGCATGAATCTGGTGGAGATGCTGGCCGCGCATACCCGTGAATATGCCCATGTGCAGGAGCATGAAGAAATAGAGGAAATCAAGATAGGCCGTAACATAGAGGTGTACACGGCAAGAAACGTGTATCTGGCGCGTGCGCTTGTGTTTGCCACCGGTGCCCAGTGGCGTGAACTGGGCGTGCCGGGAGAGGATACCTACTTCGGCAAGGGGGTTTCGCACTGCGCATCGTGTGACGGTTTCATGTTCAAGGGTAAAAAAGTCATCATTGTGGGCGGCGGCAATACGGCACTGACCGATGCGCTGCATCTGAAAAATCTGGGTGTGGATATCACCGTGGTGCACCGCCGCGACGCCTTCAGGGCGGAACAGCAGCTGCAGGATGCGCTGGAGCGCGAGCAGATTCCCGTGTTGTGGGACACTGTGGTGGAGGAAATACTGGGCACTGACGGTCTGGTCACCGGTGCCAGACTGAAAAACGTCAAAAGCGGCGATGTGCACGAAGTGGCACTGGACGGGGTGTTCGTGGCCGTGGGACATGTGCCTAATTCCGCTCTGGCTGCCGAACTGGGGGTCACGCTTAATGAAGACGGCACCATAGCGGTGGACCGTGCCATGCGTACCAATATCCCCAGAGTGTACGCTGCCGGTGATGTGACCGGCGGCATACGGCAGATAGTGACAGCCGTGGGCAACGGTGCCACGGCGGCGCTGTCGGCATTTGAAGACCTGCAGTCTTCGCGCTGGAAGAAATAAGTCCGGAGAATCCCTGCGGGCGGCGGCCGGTTTACAGAAAGGCTGCCGCCCGTTTTCCATGGTGTGTCACACAGCCAGCCGGACAGCGTTTTTTCCGGCGTTTTTTACCGCATACATGGCCTGATCAGCCTGCCGCAGCAGGGTTCCTGCGGTCAGCCCGTGGTCGGGGTACAGGCTCAGCCCGATGCTGGCTGTCAGCGTACAGACATTTGCATCGCAGCGGTAGGGCGGACGCAGCGCGTCCAGCAGGCTTTCCCCCAGCCGCCGCAGGTCTTCGGTTCCGCCCACATCCCACAACAGCACGGCAAACTCGTCACCGCCCGGTCTGGCCGTTATATCGGTTTCGCGCACGCGTTGCTGCAGTCTGCGTGCCACCTCTTTCAACAGCATGTCTCCTGTGCCGTGGCCGAATCTGTCATTGATCTCCTTGAACCCGTCCAGATCAATGAACGCCACGCCCACCTTGCGCGTACTGCGCTGCGCCTGCGCCAGCAGCCGCTCAAAGGCTTCATCAAAGCCGTAACGGTTCATGAGGCCGGTCAGCTTGTCCGTTGAAGCCTGCGTCCGCAGCTCACGTTCCTGCATCATATGGTGCGTCACGTCAGAGATGACGCCCTCTACGCGTGTCACTTCGCCCTGCATGTCATAAAAGGCCTGACAGTTTATTTCCGCCCAGAAGTGTTCGCCGTTGCGGCGCAGCATCTCGGCACGCTGCGCCGTGAGTTGCTGCCGGTTGCATAAAAGGCCCATCACTTCGTCGTGTGTCTGGCTGCTGACCCACAGCGAGCGGACGGACGGAGCGTTTTCCAGCAGGGTTTCACGGCTTTCGTAACCGAACATGCGCGCAAAAGCGGGGTTGGCTTCCAGCAGGAGACCTTGCGGCGTGCAGGTGAAAATGCCGTCCAGAGCATGCATGAAAATGGTGCGGTACCGTTCTTCCGCCTGCCGCAGGGCCGATTCGGTTTCCTTGCGCGATGTGATGTCAAACGCTGCGCCCACTATGCCCGTGATGGTTCCGTTATCGTCGCATATGCTTTCTTTGTACAGCAGCACCTCAGTGCCGCCTTCTTCCGATTCGACAACGGTTTCATACCGCTGCACGGCGGGGCCTGCCGCTGTCAGCAGCACTGCGTCGGCATCGTTGTATATCTGTGCCATGGCGGGCGAGGCGAAAGCTTCGACCGTACGGTCCACCAGCGCTTCGGCAGGGCGGTTCACAAGCCGGCAGAAGGCGCGGTTCACAATCTTATAGCGGCCCCGGGCATTTTTAAAAAAGAACGGGTTGGGCATGGCATCAATGACCGACTGCAGCATGGCGCCGGTGCGGCGCATTTCCTCTTTGCTGTTGTGTTCGTCCGTCATGTCATAGATAAGCCCGAAGATGCTTTCATTGCGGGAACTTATGAGCGCGGACGTGATGGCGTGCCGCAGACTGCCTGATTTGTCGCGCAGCAGGATTTTCTGCCTGCTGACCACGCCGTCGCGGCGCAGCTTCTGCATGAGTTCCTGCCGGTTTTGTCCCGACGGGTGCATATCCAGCGGCGTGACGGTGCGCAGAAATTCTTTTTCATCATGCATGCCGTACAGCAGCGCAAGATGCTTGTTGGCTTCGATAAAGCGCGAACCGTCAAGCGTTGAACGGTAGATGCCGATGGCGGCATGGTGCATGAGCGTCCGTATTTCGCGTTCTCTGTCGGCCCATTCGGTTGTTTCTCCCAGCCGCTGGCGGAGCAGTTTTTCCATCTGCGCAGCGCGGCGGGCGGCATTTCTGGCCCGGACCATGCCGGTAACCGCCATACCGGCGGATACGACAACCAGTATGCCCAGCAGCAGCATGTAGGGCCTGCCGCCGTATGTCCATGTGCCGGCCATTACGTCCGCAGTGCGCTGAGCGGCCGGTACCGCGGGCGCGGCTGCCAGCAGGGTCAGGCAGGCAGCGGCGGCCTGTGCCGGAAGTAAAAAGGGGTGTCCGTATATGCTCATGGGGTGCGGCTCCTGTCTTTTGCCGTCATAATAGCACATTTTCCGTGCAGCGCGAATAGCGGCGGCCTGCCCGCGGAGAGCTTTTCAAGCCTGTCCGGTAAGGGTACAAGACCGGCATGATACATGATGATGATAAAGAACGGTTCGTACAGGCGCTGCTGGGCTGGTTTTCCGTGAATATGCGCGATCTGCCGTGGCGCCGCGATTATACTCCGTACCGCGTCTGGGTATCGGAAATAATGCTGCAACAGACACAGATGGAACGGGGCGTGACCTACTTCAACCGCTGGATGGGGCGTTTTCCCGATGTGGCCGCCGTGGCGCGCGCTGCGGAAAACGATGTGCTGAAGGCCTGGGAGGGTCTGGGGTATTATTCACGCGCGCGTAATCTGCACAGGGCTGCCCGTCTGATAATGCAGGAGCACGGCGGGGTTTTTCCCTGCCGGTATGAAGATATCAGGGCGTTGCCCGGTGTGGGCGACTACACCGCAGGGGCCATAGCGTCCATTGCGTTTCAGCAGGATGCCGTGGCTGTGGACGCCAATGTGGAGCGCGTTTTTTCGCGTCTGTTCGACATTGATACTCCCATAAAGGAAAAGGAAAACGCGGCCTTTGTGCGGCATACGGCGCAGAGCCTGCTGCCCCGCGGCAAGGCCCGCCTGTTCAATCAGGCTCTTATGGAGCTGGGCGCGCTGGTCTGCGGAAAAAAAGCCCGCTGCCCGCTGTGTCCCGTGCAGCAGTGGTGCGAGGCGTTCCGTCTGGGGATTGTGCAGGAACGTCCGGTGCTTACCGCCCGCAAATCCATAGTGCCTATCGAGGTGGCCACCGGCTTTCTGGTGCATCAGGGCAGGATATTTATTCAGAAACGACCGGAAATGGGCGTATGGGCAGGATTCTGGGAGTTCCCCGGCGGTTGCATAGAGCAGGGGGAGACTGCGGAGGAAGCCGTGCGGCGCGAGTTTATGGAAGAGACGGAGTTCGACGTTGTTCCGCGGGAAAAGATAGCCGTGGTGCGTCATGGCTACACCACATACCGCGCCACACTGCATTGTTATCTGCTGGAACTGCGTGGCGGCAGTGATGTGCCCGTACTGCATGCGGCTACGGAAAGCCGCTGGGTGCGTTTTGCCGAGCTGGACGGCTATACGCTGCCTGCGGGGCACCGCAAACTTGTGGATATGATGGCCGGCAGCCTGCAGTGGCAATGGCTGCAGGGCGGCTAGTCCGCAGTGCCCGTTGCGCCGGAGCACCCGGCCGTGCGGGGTGTTTCAGCCTGACCTGAAGTACGGTCAGGGTCAGGCAGGGCGCGTGTCATGTCTATGCGTACCCTGTCACCCGGTTTCAGTGTGTCGTGCATGGCATATACGGTCAGCCCGGTACCGGCCGCATGTACGGTATAGCGCACATGGTGGCCGCCGTAACGTACGGCAAGCACTTTGCCGGGCCCTGCAGGGTCCGGGGCAAGCAGCAGCGCTTCGGGCCGCACGCGTATGCCGGCCGGACCGTGCGGCAGCCCCAGCTGCAGGCAGGCTGCGGCATCCAGCACATTCACGGGTCCCAGAAATTCAGCCACACTGCCGGCAATGGGGGCGTTGTGCAGGTTCTCCGGCGTGTCGTACTGCTCCAGCCTGCCGTTCAGCATCACCCCGATGCGGTCGGACATGGCAAAGGCTTCTTCCAGATCGTGGGTCACACTGATGGTGGTTGTGCCGAAAGTCTTCTGTGTGCTGCGTATGAATTCCGCAGTGGACAGTTTGAGGTTGCGGTCAAGGTTGGCAAACGGTTCGTCTAGCAGCAGCACGGCGGGATTGACCACCATGGCGCGGGCGATGGCGACGCGCTGTTTCTGCCCTGCGGAAAGCTGTACCGGATATCTGCCGGCCAGTTCATGCAGCTGGAAAAAATGCAGCATTTCCTCCACCCGTCTGGCCCGTTCCGGCCGCGGCGTGCGCCGCGCTTTCAGTCCGAAGGCCACATTGTCGTGCACGGTGAGGTTGGGGAAAAGCAGATAGTCCTGAAACACCATGATGGCAGGATGCTCCGGTTCTTTTTCCCAGAGTGCCCTTTTTTTTTGCTGTGCCGGTGCGGGCAGACCCGAAAAAAGCACCTCTCCGGCATGGGGGTGCTCCAGTCCGGCGATGATGCGCAGCAGCGTGGTTTTGCCGACGCCCGAAGGCCCCACAATGGATACTATGTCGCCTGCCTGTGCCGCAAAGCTCACATTGTCCAGCACGGGCCTGTCCGCGTAGCGTATGCTTATTCCCCGTATTTCAATATGCATTCGATGTTTTCCAGATAGGATGTGATGCGGCCGTATGTGAATTCGTTGCGCAGGGTGCGGTCGCCGCGGCTGTACTCATACCATGCCATGAAGCACCACGAAAGTGCCCGCAGCAGAATGGTGCGTTCCAGTACGCGGGTGCGCAGGTGCAGGGCTTCCAGTGCGTCTGCGTCGACGCTGCCGTGCCGTGCCTGCAGATACGCACGCAGAAAGTCCGTGCGGCTCTGCGCATCAAAGGTGAAATCCGTTTTCCAGCGCGTGGTGGTGGGCACCAGAAAATGGCCCAGATCCTGATGACAGCACGAGATGACGGCTTTTTCCCAGTCCACAAGGCACAGGGCTACTCCGGCCTGTTCGTTGCCTCTGCGCGGGTGCTGCGGCGGCAGGACTATGAAGTTGCCGGAATTGACCTCGGTGTTGGTGATGACCTGCAGTTCGCCGGCAAACAGCTGTGCCGTGTCGTCCGCCAGACGCAGGACGGTGTCGCGGTAGTTCAGCAGCCGTGTACGGATGTCGCTGCGCGGGTGGTCCGGCTGGCGGTGCAGCAGACCTGTACTTTCCCGCGCGATGTCGCGCACCGGATCAGGCTGCGCGATCATGTCCCCCCGCGGCGGCAGAGGGCAGCCGTGCACCCGGGCGAACAGGCGGGCCGCATCGGCCGCGTGCAGGCGGTAATCAGGCGGTGTGCCCGGAATATATTCCATCAGCATGGCACCCTTTCCGGGGCCGTGTTTCCACGGCAGCGGGTCCAGTGCATAGGGCTGCGGCGTCAGGCCGCTGGAGGCCACATGCCGCAGTACCGAAAATTCGTACTCCGACTGGTTCCGCAATCCCAGCTGGCTGCCGTGGTTGATGCGCAGCACCGCCGCACGTCCGCCGCACTGTACCAGCCAGTTTTCATTGTATTCACCGGCGGCCAGAAAACTGACCTGCCCGGCGCTCACGGGCTGGCTCATCCAGTTTTTTTCTGTCAGATATGCGGCTAAGGTGGCGGCACGGTTCATGCTGGCTCCTTTTTATATGCTTTTTGCAAATGCGCGGCACAGAGTAAGCTAATCGCTGCGTGCTCACAACCTGCCGCGTCCGCGTGCATGCGCCGTCCGGCACATGCCGCCGGTGTAACATCCGCCCATCGGGAGATATATGACTTCAGCACACAGCGCCGCCATGTGGATGCGGTATCCCGCTTTTCTCAGAGAACGTCTGCTGCATGGCAGTGCAGGCAGTCTGCATCTTCTGCAGGCGGCTTCCGACATGCTTTCCGCGCTGGAAACGGCTCCGGTGGCCGACAGAATGTTCTGGTGGCATACCGGACGGGAGCTGCTGCTGGCAGCGTGGGAGGATGACTGTCTGAATATCCGTCTGGGCGGGCAGCTGCTGGAACTGGACGGTCACGCCCGCCGGCAGGAGGGGCGCCCCTGGCTTTCCGGCGCGTTGCGCAGTGCGCTGCAGGCCCTGCAGCAGTCCGGTGCTGTGCCGGAGAATCTGCGTTACTACCAGCGTCTGGCCGCGCAGGGTGATTACGGACGCTGCATGCGCTACCTTGACGGCGAACGTGCAAAGCATGGGGATAACATCTGGTGGGTGCAGCAGGTGTGCGCCGTGGGTGAACTGACCGGCAATGCGGAATGGAGCCTTGAGCATGTGCGCCGGTATGCGGCGACTGCTCCGCAGGCACTGCAGCCGGTGCTTGCCTATGCCGGTGCGGGGCTGTGGCTGTGTGCGGGCCGTGCTGATACCGCGGAAGCCGTGCTGGAGCAGCTGCATGCGCAGGCCGGAGAAGTCACCGCTGCCGGTATGCTGTGCGGTGTGGCCGCAAGGCTCGGGCATATCCGCCAGCTGCAGGGACACAGCCATGAGGCGCTGCGGTTGTGGCAGGATGTGCTGCGTGCGCGTCCTTTTCATGTTTCGCTGGCTCTGCGCGCGCACGCAGTGCGCGGCGGGCTGCATGTGCCCGCCTGCAGCACAGGGCTGGGCAGGGTGGCGGCGCTGCTGTATTCATATAACAAGGCGGCCGATCTGGATGATGCCCTCGGCCATCTGGCGCACAGCGCGCAGCAGCTGCACACCATTGTGGCGCTGGACAACGGCAGCACGGACGGAGCACACGGCACGGGCGCCGTCATAGACGCGTGGGCGGACAGACTGGGCGACAGAATGCATGCCGTGCATCTGCCGGTGAACATCGGCGCACCGGCCGCCCGCAACTGGCTGATGCATCTGCCTCAGGTCGCGGAGTGTGATTTTGCCGCCTACCTGGACGACGATGCGGCCCTGCCTGCAGACTGGCTGGGGCATATGGCCCGTGCGGTGCAGGTGCGTCCGGCCGCTTCCGTCTGGGGCGGCAAGATAGTGGACGCCGCTGCCCCGTACATCGTGCAGTCCGCTGACCTGCATCTGACCATGGCCGGTTCCGCAGATGATACGCCGGAGCAACGCAGCGCGCTGGCCGGTGAATCGCTGGTCTCGGTGCGGGCGTGTCCGTTCAATGTGTCCGACGTGCACGCGCAGGTAACGGACTGGGGGCAGTTCGACTACATCAGGCCCTGTATTTCCGTCACCGGCTGCTGTCACCTGTTCCGCACCGCCGACCTGCTGGATTCCGGCGATTTTTCGCTTATGTTTTCGCCCACGCAGTATGACGATCTGGAGCATGACCTGCGCATGGCGACACAGGGGCGGCATGCCTGCTATACGGGATTTCTGACGGTGCGGCACATGAAGCGTACCGGCAAGGCGGTCCGCATGAGCGCCGCGCAGTACGGCAACGGGGCGGGCAATAAATACAAACTGCACAATATGTATCCGCCCGAAAGCATTATCCGGCTGCGGCGGGCGGAACTGGATATGCTGGAACGGCATTTGCTTGAAATGCTGGCAGACGCCGGTTAGGTGCCTCTTCCGCTGCGGCGGGGCTGCATCTGGGGCATATTTCATCAAGATTGCCTGCGGGGTGCGGGCGGCGGAACCAAGGAGCCATCAAACCATGCATGTCAAATATCTGATCATCGGTGCCGGTCCCACAGGGCTGGGAGCAGGAAGACGCCTGCGCGAACTGGGAGAAAACGACTTTCTGCTGCTGGAACGCAACGCCTACTGCGGCGGTCTGGCCACCAGCTTCACCGACGATGCGGGGTTCACATGGGACATCGGCGGCCATGTGGTTTTTTCGCATTACGACTATTTTGACCGGCTCATAGAGTCTCTGCTGGGTGACGCCTATCTGGAACACCAGCGCATTGCGCGGGTACGTATTGCACAGCGCTGGATTCCGTATCCCTTTCAGAACAACATCAGGCATCTGCCCCGTGACATGCAGTGGGAATGCGTGCAGGCGCTGTTGCCGCATATCAGAACACAGGTGCAGCCGCACAACTTCCGGCAGTGGATTGAATATGTGTTCGGCGCAGGTATAGCGCGGCATTTCATGCTGCCGTACAATTTCAAGGTGTGGGCCACCCCGCCGGAGCTTATGGCCTATCACTGGATAGGCGAACGGGTAAGCGTCATCGACCTTGAAATGGTGCTGAAAAATCTGGTGCTGGAACTGGATAACGTGAGCTGGGGCCCCAACAACATGTTCCGTTTTCCTCTGCACGGCGGTACCGGAGAGATTTTTCACCGCATGGGTGCGCAGCTGGACGGACATGTGCGTCTTAACACCGCCGTGGTGCAGGTGGACCCTGCAGCGCGCACCGTGCGCACTGCTGACGGTGATGTCATCAGCTATTCGTATATGCTGAACACCGGGCCGCTGGACAGGCTGGTGCTGGACTGCATAGACACGCCGCACACCATGCTGCGCGATGCGGCGGGCAGGCTGAGCCGCAACGGTGTTTTTGTGGCGGGCGTGGGGGTTGAAGACACCCGCGACGATGACACCTGCTGGATGTATTTTCCCGAAGATGACTGCCCCTATTACCGCCTTACCAATTTTCATAATTATTCACCCAATAATGTGGCGTTGCCGGGCAGGCAGCGGGCCCTGATGGCCGAAACTTCGTGGTCGGAACACAAGCCCGAAGATCTTTCGTCCCTTATGGACAAAACGGTGCAGGGACTTGTGAATACCGCCATGTTGGACGAAGCGCACCGCGACCTGATAGTCTCGCGCTGGAGCATAGCCGTGGATTACGGCTATCCTGTGCCCACGCTGGAGCGTGACGGCGCCCTGCGCACTCTGCATCCGTGGCTTGAAGAGCACGGCATTAGTTCCCGCGGCAGATTCGGGGGCTGGAAGTACGAAGTGGCCAACATGGATCATTCCGTGATGCAGGGGGTTGAGTGGGCCGAGCGCATGGTGCAGGGCACGCCGGAAACAACTTACACTATTCAGGAAAAGTGATGAACGCGGAACATTATGCGCGGCGGCGCGAACGCCTGCGTCCGCTGCTGCGCGAAAACGGGCTGGACGCCCTGCTTGTCAGTCTGGATGCCAACCGGTTTTACCTGAGCGGTTTTGAACTGCATGACGCGCAGATAAATGAAAGTTGCGGCCGTCTGCTCATAACAGCCGACGGACCGGACTGGCTGTGCACCGACCCGCGGTTTGAAGAGGCGGCCCGCCGTCTGTGGGACAGGGAGCACATTTTCATTTACAGCGGCAATGCCGCGGAAAGACTGCGCGAGTTTGTAAAGGGACGTTTTTCCGGTGCCATAGGATACGAGTCGTCCTGCGTCAGCATGGCGTTTTACGATTCGTTCGCCGGAGGATTGTCTCTGAAAAAGGCCGACGGGCTGGTTGAAAAGCTGCGTGTGATAAAGGAACCGGAAGAAATCGCACGTCTGGAACGCGCATGCGCCCTGAACCACAGGTTGATGGAATGGCTGCCGCAGGTGCTGTATCCGGGCAGAACCGAGGCGCAGGTGGCGTGGGACATTGAAAAGTTTTTCCGTGAAAACGGCGCCTCCGAGCTGGCTTTTCCCAGCATTGTGGCGGCCGGAGCCAACGCGGCCATGTGCCATGCCATTCCCGACGACACGGTGCTGCATGAAAACTGCCCCCTGCTGGTGGATGTGGGCTGCCGCGTGGACGATTACTGTTCTGACCAGACCCGTACGTTCTGGGTGGGAGACCGCCCTGCGGACGAGTTTCTGCGCACCCGCGACATGGTGCAGCACGCCCAGCGGGTTGCCATCGACATCATGCGCCCGGGCATGCCCCTTGCCGATGCGCACAATATGGCACTGGCCGTTTTTGAACGGCACGGCGTGGCAGCCGCTTTCACGCATTCGCTGGGCCACGGCATAGGGCTGCAGACGCACGAGGCGCCCGCGGTCAACCACCGCACCGATGCCCGTCTGGAACCGGGCATGGTCATCACCGTGGAACCGGGGTTGTATTTTCCTGTGTGGGGCGGTGTACGCTGGGAATATATGGTCCACTGCACCGAGGATGGTGTGCGGGTGCTGTAGCGCTGTTCTGCGGCGTGTGTGCCGCATCTGACTGCCGACGGAAAAACCGGCCGGAAAACACACTCTGCGCGTTTTCCGGCCGGTTTTCTGTTTGTTTCAATATGTTTCAGGTTCGGCGCAGGTCTGCGGTGGCTGCAAACACCTTTTCCGGTATCCAGCCTTCTTTTTTGTCCGGTGGTTATAGACATTGCCGGATGCTTGCAGTAGCCCAGTATAAGATTTCTTTTATGTTTAAACGGTTCAGTCTGCGCGTGTGCAACGTTTTCTGGCTGTAAATGCCACCGCATGCTGACAAGGGTTGCGACATAATGGAACGTCCCCGGGCGTGCCGACCGCAGGCATACGCATGGTTCAAAAGCGATCGACAGGCAAAGACGGCGTCCCGTTGTCCGTGGCCGATGAGCGAGGAACTATATGGGAATACGACACAAGTTGTTATTGCTGCTGGGTATTTGTGTTGCGGGATTCGGTGCGCAGTTTGCCGCTGACCGTACAGGCAACATCCTGACGCAGGATGTGCTGGCGCTGGAAAGGCTGGCTGTGGACGCCAAAGAACAGGTGCTGCAGGTCCGCCGGCAGGAGAAGAACTACCTGCTGCGCACGGACAGCGAGTCGCTGGACAGTGCGCGGCAGAGTCTGGAAGCCATCAGAGACAGCCTGCGGCGCATAGCTGCGCAGCAACCGGAGGCCGCCCGGCAGACAGAGCGCATTCTTGACCGGCTGGGTGTTTATGCCGGAGCTTTTGAAGCCGCCGTACAGGCCCACAGTGCTCTGGGTAATCTGGAAACGGGTATCGAGCATGATTTCATCATGGCGGCCAGAGAGCTTGAGTCGGCCGTGGATGCTCTGGGTGACAAAGATGTGCTTGTCGTGCTGCTGCAGCTGCGGCGGCAGGAAAAGAATTTTGTGATGCGCGGCGGACAGTTGTACGTTGACAGGGTGGATGCCCTGCTGAAAGGACTGGAGCGCGGTCTGGCCGGAAACAGCGAACTGCTGGACAAGCTGCGCGGCTACCGGCGTACTTTCAACGCTTATGTGGAACAGCACGGGGTGAAGGCTCGTCAGACCGCCTTGATGGTGGAAGCGGGACAACAGCTCGAGCCGTCCATACTGGCGTTGCGCGAGAACTTTGCGCGGCAGCGCGGAGATATGGTTGCCCGTGTGGAAATGGTGACGCTGGGCGTGGGCGTGGGGGCGACATTGTTTGTGGTGGTGCTGGTACTGTGGCTGCTGCGTTCCATTGTTGTTTCACTGGATGCGTTGCAGCGCTATTCCGCGGCGGTTTCCGGCGGAGACCTGACCGCTGTTCCGCAGGGTGAATTCACCGGTGAACTTGCCCGTCTGCGCGATGATATCATGGCCATGGTTTCCGGGCTGCGCAGCCAGATGCAGGAAGTGGCCCGCAAAGAGCACGAAGCGTTGCAGCAGGCGCAGCGCGCCGAGAGCGCAACGCAGGAAGCTTTGAGAAAAGAACATGAGGTGCGCAGTCTGTTCGGCAGAATGCAGGGGGTGGCGGAACGCACCGCAGAGATTTCCGGCAGGCTTGCAGAGTCGGCCGCAGGGCTGCACCATCAGGCGCAGACCGCTGCCGACGGCGCGCAGGTGCAGAAGGACCGCCTGACGGAAACGGCCACCGCCATGGAAGAAATGACCGCCACGGTGGTGGAGATAGCCCGCAATGCAGGCAGCGCGTCGCAGGCGGTGGCTGTCACGAGAGAAAAAGCCCAGCAGGGGCTTGGTGTGGTGGCCCGTTCGGAAGAAGCCATGCGCAGAGTGAACACTATTGCTCAGGCCTTGCAGGAAGATATGGCCCGCTCCGGACGCGATGCCCAATCCATCGGTCAGGTGATTGATGTGATAAATGAAATTGCCGACCAGACCAACCTGCTTGCGCTTAACGCGGCCATAGAAGCCGCACGTGCCGGTGATGCCGGACGCGGTTTTGCCGTGGTGGCGGACGAAGTGCGCAAACTGGCCGAAAAAACCATGGCCGCAACCAGAGAAGTGGCCGAGAGAGTACATACCATTCAGTCGGCCACGCGCCAGAATCAGGCCAGCATGACCGAGGCTGTGGAATCGGTGGATGAGGCCAACCGGCTGGCCGCGGGGTCGGCAGAGGCGCTGCGCGAAATTGTCCGTCTGGCCGATGATGCCGCCGGGCAGGCGCAGTCCATCGCTGCCGCGTCGGAACAGCAGTCCGCAGCATCGGAACAGATAACCCGGGCGCTGGAAGCGGTGAACTCTGTGGCCGATACCACCACGGAGGGTATGCACGCCATGCTTGATTCCGCTGACGGGCTGGCCCGGACAGCGCAGGAACTGGACGGGCTGATAACCGAACTGAACCGCTGAGAAACAGCGGCGGGTGTATACAACCGGCGCAGCACGCCGGGATAAACGGAAAAAGGGCCGGTGTCTCCATGGGGGGCACCGGCCCTGTCGTGCGGTTGCGGGGCGTGCTTGTGCCGCGCTGCCGGCAGCGGGGTACCCGCGTGTGGCGCGGCTTTTCTTTTTCAGACAGGAAAATATTTATCACCGACTAAAAAAGTCGGGATGATGCGTTGACAATATCCTACGCTGTGGGTAGGAATTAAATCATACCGATTAGGTATGAGTTTGCAGGCGGCTCGCACAGGGTGTTGCCGGGGCGGAAAGCAACCACCGCCGCGCGGAGTGGCAACCGCGCAAAGCCGGCGCATTGCAGGCCGTGGCAGAAGCGGCAGTGTCCGCTTCACATGCTGAAAGGTGCACGGAGGGTGCACCACATCGGGAAGGGCGTTCTTTACTACACACCAAACCAAGGGTGGACGGTATGCAATCTCAGGAACTCTTCTCACTGGCAGAGGCCGGCGACACCAATGCCCAGTTTCATCTGGGAGCCATGTTTTACGAAGGACGCGGAGCCGCGCAGGACTACGCCAAGGCAGCCGACTGGTTCGGGCGGTCTGCCGGGGGCGGTTACCACGAGGCCCTGAACATGCTGGGTGTGATGCACTATCACGGTCAGGGTGTGCGGCAGGATTTCACCCGCGCGGCGGAGTGCTTCCGTCTTGCGGAACGGTACAGCTTTAATGATGAGCCGCTGTATGATGACATAGCGGCGGACTGGCGCGACAGGCTGCTTTCTCCCGAAGCGGTGGACAACAAACGTCAGTTTCTGCACCGGGCGCGCGTGCTGGGAGGTGAAGCACGGTACGGTATCGGCTCGGGTCTGTGCGGCACCGCTGCGCAGACTGCCGTCAGCCATGCGGCGCGGGGGCTTTTCGGGTCGGCCGCGGCGCTGGGCAACGGCAGAGCCATGTACTCGCTGGGTGTGATGTGTCGTGACGGTCAGGGCGTACGCGCCAGCAAAACCCGTGCGCTTATGTGGTTTATGCTGGCAGACCGTGCGGGGCTGGCCAAGGCGCGCGAAGCGCGCGCCGCGCTTGAGGCGGGCATGCAGCAGGCAGAGCTTGAGCGTGCGGAAAAACTGATGCGCCGCTGGCTGCGTGTATATCCTGCCGATACGGAACTGGCTGCTGCGGCGTAAGCCGCCGGCGGTGCCGCGCTTTGCGCCTTTTGTCCGCGGGCGGGGCGGCGGGTGCGGCACAGACGAGTCCGGTCTTTTCCGGTCCTGGTGAGTACGGGTGCGGCGGCTGCGGCTGTACGGGCCGCATGCCGGACTCGCCTGCGATGCTGTAACGGTTGACGGGCAGACTGCTTTGCAGAGCTGTTCTGCCGCGGGGCCGGTATCACACAGCCATGGCACGGGATACGGTATCCAGCAGAACACCGGTTGCAGCCGGTCTCTGCACCACGGGTACCCCTTTGCGCAGGGCGGCGGGACGCGGTCCCACGCTGCTCACCACGACCACCGGAGTATGTCGTAGTTCAGGGTCGCGCCGCATGCGGGCATAAAAAATGGTTCCGCCGGGGCTGGGCATGTCCATTTCCAGCGCCACGAGATCCGGCTTTTGTGTGCGTATGACATCCAGCCCTTCGCGGGTGCACGCGGTGACGGTCACCTGATACCCGTTGGCGGAAAGCACATCGCAAAGAGACCGGCGTTCTTCGGTGTTGCAGTCCACAACAAGAATTCGCTTGCTCATTGTTATTTCCTTCACAAGGCATGCTGGTTAAAACCCCCGCCGTCGCTCAGGACGGCGGGGGTTGGTTGTTTTGCGGGCAGAATCAGGCAGCGGCCGGAGTCTGTCCTTTCAGTTTGCCGAGGTTGCGCAGCAGTTCCACAACCACGCCGAGGCCTTCTTTGGCTTCTTTGGAACCCAGAGCTCCCACCACGCCGAATACGCCGCAGGGCTTGGCTTTTTCCATATCCAGCGCGCCGAGCATTTCCACTGCGTTGGAAAGGAAACGCTGGACATTGGGGTCGGCCAGCTGCTGCAGCAGACGGGTGAGATACACAAGCGATTCGCCCATGCGCTCAAAGTCTTCCGGGCTGTTGGCGGCCAGAATGTTGCCGCCGGCGTTTTTCAGCGCGCCCATTTTTTTGAACACGCCTTCCTGTTCCCACCGGCCCAGTCCTGCGATGACATGGGGCCATGTGGGCGCAATGCCGGGATGGATGGTGCGCCACAGGTCGATCAGGTTTTCAAGCTGATCAAGCGTGTAGTTGATGTTGCGCACGCTTTTGAGCCCGCGGAAACCGAGTTCTTTTATATCATGCAGATTCACATCACCCTGCAGGTCCTGACAGGTTTCAAGGCTCAGCAGGAACATGTGCTTGATGATGGGATTCATGTCTTCGACAAGCTCGCGCATGGCGGTGCCGCGCTCTTGCAGCTCGTCAAGGCGCTCCTCCATACGTTCGAGCTTTTCGAGAATGCGTTCTTCGTTGGTCATGTCTTACCCCCCGACCTATTTCTTGCGCAGCAGGGAAATATCCTTGCCGTGCAGGTACATGTTGGGCTCCAGAGGCAGGTCGTGACCCTTCAGCATCAGGTTGAAGTACACCCACTTGAACATGAGCTTGCCCCAGTAGTTGATGTGGCTTTCGGCCAGCAGTTCGCAGGGGCCCACACCCGGGAAGGGGAACATGCCCGGCAGGGGTTCCACATCGTAGCTGAAGTCGATGAGCGAGGCTTTTTCGTAGCCGGTCAGGATGAAGCAGGTGGAGTGCCCGTCAAAATGGTGGTAGTGGCCGGAACCGGTGAGGTCCGCCATCAGGTTTTCGGCGACGATGTCCGCTTCGAAGTGTGCGACCGAGCCGGCCTTGGAGGTGGGCACGTTGGTGCCGTCACCAAGGATATACATATTTTCCCAGCGCTTGGACTTCAGAGTGCCCTTGTCGGTTTCCAGGAAGCCGACTTCGTTGCCGATTTCGCTGTCCACCACATAGGTGGGGCCGAAGTTGGGCGGAATGGAGACAAGCAGGTCGTAGTTGATTTCGTCACCCATGACGGATTCGATGACCTTGCGCTCGGCATCCACGTTGTCCACCACATAGTTGGTGGTCACCTTGATGTTTTTCTTGTCGCACAGTTCGCCCAGAATGCGGGCGCCCACCGGCTTGGTAAAGGCACCTGTCAGCGGAGTGACAAGCTCTATCTCGATATCGTCGCGCACGCCCATTTTGGTGAAGTACCAGTCGGCCATGTAGACGAATTCAAGCGGTGCAACCGGACACTTGATGGGGCTTTCGCAGATATGGTGAACCAGACGCCCTTTTTTGAACTGCTTGAGCTTTTTTTCAAGGGCCACTGCGCCGTTGGGTGTGTAAAAATCGTGGATGTCGCCGTGCCAGTCGTCCATGAGGCCGTCGACTTCTTCGGGCGCAATACGGCAGCCGGTGGATACGATGATCCAGTCATAGGTGTGCTTGCCGTTTTCGCAGGTAACCACTTTTTTAACAGGATCCACGTTGACGATGGTGTCCTGCACAAATTCCACGCCACGGGGAATGAACGACTTTTTGGGGCGCTCGCAGTCCTTCAGGTTGTATATGCTGAAGGGCACAAACAGCCAGCCCGCCTGATAATGATGGGTGAGGTCGCGGTCGATGATAGTGATTTCCCACTCGCGTTCCGACAGCTTTTTCCTCATTTTGGTGGCAATCATGGTACCGCCGGCACCAGCACCAAGAATGAGCAACTTTTTCATGCCGTTCTCCTTTATGGCGCTTCCAGTCAGGAAGCGTGTAATCTTGTTACGCCCCTCCAGTGGCAAAATGGAGCGGCGGGTATCCTTCCGGCCCCCGGATATCCGTGGGCGTTGTCGAACGCCCGGCGGAAAAGGCGGGCGAGCGTTTCCTTATGGTTGTTCCGCTACGGGGCAGGGCAGCCGTGGCTGCATGAGCATTGCCCCTTGGCGGTAAGCAGCGTGTCGCAGCAGCGCCCGGTGTTCATCCCGCGGGAAGAAAGCAGCTTTTCGCGGCCGGTATGCGGACCGGATTCCGCCTGCTGTGCTTTGGCGGGGCGGCTGTTTTTCTGGGGCGGTTCGGGCAGGCTGGTGCATTCGGGGGCGGGGTCGTTCAGCAGGTCCAGCAGGGTTATGGCGTCCAGTGTGCGTTCAAGGGCGCGGCTGACGCCTGACCACATCTGGCGGGTACGGCACGATTCCTTGGAACGGCAGCGTTCCGGATCGTCGCAGCAGTGTGTCAGGTCTATGCCGCCTTCCATGGCGCGTACCACATCGCCCAGACTGATCTGTTCAGGGCGCATGGCCAGCATGTGACCGCCGGTGGCGCCGCGGACACTTTCCACCAGACCGGCCTGCTTCAGCGGGCGGATGAGCTTTTCCACAAACTTGATGGAGATACCGGAACGATCTGCCAGAGCGGCTGCAGGAATGGGGGCTTCGTCGGCATGGCGTGTAAGCATGACGAGAATTCTCGATGCGTAGTGTGACGATGCAGAAATGCGCATGTGTCTCTCCCGGTTCCATCCATGCCGGCATCGCGGACGGCGGCGTGGATTGTGTAAAGCGGATTTAATTTATCTAGATTAATACAGTCTGGATTAAGCAAAAGCAGACCCCCAAAATCCAGACTTGTTTGGTCTGATTAAGACAATCGAATCCCCCCTGTCAAGGGAGGAGATTAAAAAAATGTCAGTAAATTGCAGGGTATTGATATTTGTGAAAAAAAGTCTTTTTTTGAGTGGGTGTTCAATCTGCTTTGCAGGGGGTGTGAGAGTGCTGCTATAGCGTTGCCGGCTTGAATATATACCGGAACAGGAGGAGATTACGCGGGCGGTCGCTCACCCTGTGACAGACGCATGCATTGCACCGCGCCGGATGCATACAAAACAGGCGGCCCATCGGGGCCGCCTGTCTGCGGTGTTTTGTGTCAGCCGGATGCTGCTAGCGCAAGGTCAGCGAAACTCCGGGTTTCTGTGCGGCTTTTCCGCCCTGTCTGCCGGTGATATCAGGCTGTACCAGCAGCAGCCTGCCGGCCACATCGGGACGGAGGGCAAGGATGGCCTGACGCACGGTTCTGGCCCGTTCCAGTGCAAAAGCGCCGAGGTCTGCATCGCTTACGGCGGTGCTGCGGCGCAGAAAAGCCTCCATGAATTCAACCGGCTGGTCTTTCACGATGCCGAAGAGCCCTGTGGGTTTGGCTTCAGGGTCGTCGGAAGGCTCTTCTTCGTATGCGGAGCGCAGATATTCCGGATATTCCTCGGCGGTCACCATGACTTCCGCGGGAGACGTCGCCGCCCTTTCGCTGCGCGGCAGGTCCAGATATTTGCGGGTTTTTATGCGCAGGTCAAAGGCGGCTTTTTCCAGCGCCTGCCTGTCGCGTACGGCGTCGGCCAGCCCCTGTATTTCCAGCTCCAGTCCCGGCCTTTCGGCCAGTGCGGTGGCGATGGATGATATTTTCTGCTCTGCCGCGGCATCCAGTGCGGTGCTTCCGGCAGACATGGCCACAAAGTCCAGATCTTCTCCGCCGCCGAAGAGTCCGCCTATAAGCGCAAAGGGCGATGTCATGGCCTTCATGACCAGATTCACCACGGCCTGCAGCACTATGCCGCCCACCCGGAAGTTGGGGTCGTCCAGCCGGCCGCGGACCGGCAGCGAAATGTCGATGTCGCCTCCGGGGCCGCGCAGCAGGGCTATACCCAGCTCCACAGGGTAATTGGGGGCGTCGGGGCGTCTGTCTTTTTCTCCCAGCGCCAGCCGTGCCACATGCAGCCGGGTGTCGGATGTAAGCAGCCAGTCCTCGGTTTTAAAGCGTGATTCGACATCCAGCCTGCCCCGTTTGACGGGATAGGCGATGCCCTGCAGCGAGTACGGCGAAAACGCCACAAGGTCGAGGTTGGCTATGCGCAGGGCCAGATCGGAATACGGTGGTGAAACCAGCGGGTTGAGCGCTCCCTGCAGTGTCAGCGGAACACCGTTCAGCCTGCCGTCGACCCTCAGGTCGGGGCGTGAAGCCGCGGAAAGGGAAACTGACGAGAGGGTGGCATTGAGTCCGGCCAGTGTCAGTTCAAAGGGCGGCGAAACAGAGACGTCGCGGAAATGCACCGTGCCGTCGCTGATGAAGGCGCCGCCCAGCCGTACGTCTGAAAAGTGCTTTTCCAGACCGGCAGGCGATGCGCTGTCTTTGTCTGATGCCGGTGCTCCGGGCATGGTGGCATTGACGGCCACACGCATCTGCACATCACCGTCTGCACCGGTTTGCGGCAGCACTGATTCTTCTTCCGGAATGCCGGTTACGTCTGCGGTAACGGTGGCGTCTGCCACGGCGGTGGCGTTGACCTGCACGGGTCCGGCACGCAGTACCCGCTGCAGGTTCAGCATGCCGTCCTGTTCCCGCAGGATATCCAGTTTCGGCTTTTCAAGGCGCACGGTCTCTGCGGAAAGAGTTTCGGCCGCGCCGTCAAAGGCGATGCCGTTGACGGCCAGACTGCCCAGCGATGCGATGCCGTCCTTGTGCATGGCGTCGCGTACCAGTACATCTCTTACTGCCACGCTGCCGCCGGCACGGATGCCCTGCATGCCGTTGCCCCGCACGGAAACGCGCAGGTCGCTGTCCACACCGCCTTTGGCCAGCACCATGTCGGTGACGGCTGCAAGGTACGGATCAAAGGCCGCCAGCGACATGTTGCGGGTGGAGGAGCGTACGTCGGCACGCAGCGGGTCACGGGTCAGGGAACCTTCTGCGGCAAGCCTGCCGTGCGGCAGCCAGTTGCCGGAAAAACTGAACTCCACCGGCGCGGCGGCATCGCTGCCGGCACCCGTCACATCCAGATTGATGCCGGTGACCGTCAGCCGTGCGGCGCGGGGCAGGGTTTCATCCAGCAGCACACATTCGCTGTTTTGCAGTGCGGCCTTTTGCACGGTGAACGACCACGGACTGCCGTCGCTTTCCTGCGGGGCGGTGTCCTCTGCCGTTCCGGCCGTGCTGTGTTCTGTAAACAGCCGTTGCAGGTCCATACTGCCGTTTTTTTCCCGCACCATGCGGACAAAGCCGTCGCGCAGCGTGATATCCGCCACCTGTGCCTGACGGCTGTCCGGACGTATCTGCACGCCGGAAACGGTCAGTTCGGGTATGCGGATGCTCGGTGTTTTATTGCCCTGTTTGCGCAGTTCCAGTGCAGAAAGGGTAATCCCCGCATCCTGCACGGTGGCGTTCAGGGTTGCCCCCGCGCTGAATGAAGCGCGGGCACGGGCACTCAGCCTGCCGCTGTCCAGCAGCAGGGGCTGTGCCTGATGTATATACGGGGTGAACAGACGCAGGTCGGTGTTGTTCAGAGATGCCTGTATCTCGCCGCTCAGGGGGTTCAGTCCCAGAGTGCCTTTCAACGCGGCGGTTCCGGCTCCCTGCATAGAGATGCCCACAGAGCCTTTGCCGCCGGTTGTGCTCAGATTGTTCAGTGTTATGTCCAGCGGGCCGAAGGTGTGGTTGAAGCCGCCTTCGACCATGTTGTCATGCAGGGCCACCGAACCGCCGGTAACCGATGCCGCATCAAGCTGTATGCTGAAGCCGAAGCCGTCTGCCTGCTTTGCGGTCTGTCCGTCTGTGTTTTTCGGCACGGTGGCGTTTGCGGCAGCTGCTGAACGTTGCACCGGCGCCATGTTTTCCTGCGCGGCAGCAGGAGGAGTGAGCAGCGCCGCCGCATAGCGTTGCCAGTTCAGCTGCCCCGACGCGCTGCGCGTGATGTCCGCAAAAGGTTTTGTCAGTACGGCGCTGCGGACGTGCAGCAGCTGTTCAAACAGGGAAAACCTGCCGATATCGTATGAGAATGCATCAAAACCAAGGACTTTCTTTTTGCCGTCGTACAAAGCCACATCGGCCAGTGTGCCGTTGCCGCTGATATGCAGCAGCGAACCCGAAGCCTGTTCGGCGAAAGAGAAATTGACAGCGGTTGAAAGCCGTCCGCTGGCGAGTTCCAGCGGAATTCCGGCGGGAATATACTGCCAGTAATCCTTCAGTTCGATGTTGTCTGCGGCAAAGATGAAGTCGGTGCGCAGTTTGTTGCCGAAAGGAACTATGCGCCCCTCGAAGTCGACGGCATTGCCGTTGACGGTGGCGTTCATACGCGGTTCCACGGGAGCGTCCCTGTCTCCGGCCAGACTGGAGGTGAACGGTACCTGCAGATTGAGGTCCGTCACGGTGTGGGTGATGCCGTGGGGCGTGTCACGGAAGACGATGGAGCTGTTTGTCAGCATGAAATTGCGTACGGCAAAAGGAAATACCGCGTCGTCCTGCCCGCTGTCTTCCGGCCGGGCTTCGGCGGAAGGAGGCATAAGGTCGGAGAAGTTGTATTGCCCCTTGCCCATGAATTCGAGAGACACCGCCAGCCGGTCGATGGATATATAGCGGATGACCGGCGCCCGGTAGAATATGGTGGTGATATCCGGTGCCGCCCTGACGGAGCGGAAGGAGATGAACGGACCGGAGCCGTCTTTGCGCAGCACGGCGGTATCGCGCAGCTCGACGGAAAGCGTGAACGGGTTGAACGACATGCCGCCCACGGAACAGTTGCGTCCCAGAGCCTGCGACAGGTTGCTTTCCACAGCGTCGCGCGCGATGTGCGGTACCAGAAAAAAACCGCCGGCTGTCCAGACGGCAAGCAGTCCGGCCAGCCAGAGTATGGCAAGTTTTGCTTTGCGCGGCAGGGTGTTCCAGCGTTGTGACAGATTCATGGGAGCCTCCGGTCATATGACGTGATGCCCGCACCATAGCGCAAGCAGATGCTCTTTTCCAGAAGCGTATCTGCTTTTCCCGAAAAGAGATGCTGGCGGAGCGGGGCGGCGGAAGGCTGCGCGTTGCCCTTGGGTGCTGCGGCAAAGGTTGCGCCGTGGCACCCAAGGGCTGCAGGGAATTGCCGGGGTGACCGGCAGGGCCTGTGGTCGGACCGGCATGCGGCGCCGCATAAAAAAGCCCCCGCTGCGGCGGGGGCTCTGAGTGCTGTGACGGATCAGCCAATGCGGCCGGGACCGTCGGCGGCGTCGGGCTCCACGGGCACGCTGCGGATCTTCACCAGGAAGAAACCGGCGCACAGCACAGCCACGGCAATGCCGAAAACCTGTGCGATATCCATGGAAAGGCCGAAGCCGATTTTGGCGTAGGCAAGGTAGGTTGCGCATACTGCCGTCATGAATGTGGCGGGGATGGATGCCATCCAGTGTGCCTTGCCGTGGCGGACAAGATACATGGCGCCCGCCCACAGCACGATGGTGGCCAGCAGCTGGTTGGAAAAGCCGAAGTAGCGCCAGATGACTGCAAACGGCGTGAGCGTGATGGCGTAGCCGACTGCGAACAGCGGCACGGCAATGAACAGACGCTTGACCGGTGCCTTCTGAGGCAGCTTGATGAAGTCGGCAATGATGAGACGGGCGGAACGGAAAGCCGTGTCACCGGAAGTGATGGGCAGAACCACCACGCCGATGATGGCAAGGAAGCCGCCTATGGGCCCCATAAGGGTCATGGATACAGTATCCACCACGGCTGCGGGGCCGCCGTTATCCAGCACGGCCTGCAGTTCTCCGGGGGTGTGGAAAAAGCTCATGCCCAGAGTTGCCCAGATAAGGGCGATGATGCCTTCGCCGATCATGGCGCCGTAGAATATGGGGCGTCCGCATTTTTCATCGGGCACGCAGCGGGCCATCAGCGGAGACTGCGTGGCATGGAAGCCGGAAATGGCACCGCAGGCGATGGTGATGAACATCAGCGGCCACATGGGCAGGTTTTTGGGATGCAGGTTTTCAAGCGTGAGACCCTGCGGATAGAATTCGTATCCCTTGGCGATGAGCATGATGGTCAGGCCGAACGCCATGATAAGCAGCACCACGGCGAACAGGGGGTACAACCGGCCGATGATTTTATCCACGGGCAGTACGGTGGCGATAAAGTAGTAACAGAAAATGATGCCCGTCCAGATCATGGTGGCGGTGGCCACGGCGCCGTCGCCTTCAAGGCCGAAGCCCAGCTTGACTGCCAGCAGCTTTGCCGGACCGAGAACAAACACGACGCCCACAAGCAGCAGCAGAATGACGGCGAACACGTTCATGAAGTGCTTGGCGAAAGAACCAAGGTTGTAGCCGACGGCGTCGGGGATGGATTTGCCGCTGTAGCGCACCGACATCATCCCTGCGAAGTAGTCGTGCACAGCACCCGCGAAAATAGATCCGATGACAATCCACAGCAGGGCCGCGGGACCGTACAGCGCACCCAGAATGGGGCCGAAGATGGGACCCAGACCGGCAATGTTCAGAAGCTGGATCAGCCAGATTTTTTTGGGATCCATCTTTACATAGTCCACACCGTCTTCCATGGTGCAGGCCGGTGTGGCCCGGCATTCATCCGCGCCGAAGGCGCGTTCCACTACCTTGCTGTATACGGCGTAGCCGACCAGCAGTGCTGCAACAGCCAGAAAAAAGTACAGCATGACTCCACTCCTTTTTCAAAACTCCGGTTCGATGCGCGGGGGCGCATCCCTCCTCCGCCAGAAAACGGGCTGCAGCGGCAGGCCAGCCGTCCGGTGCCCGATGGTCTGATTGTAGAAAGTTATACTCTTATTCCGGAGCGCTGCAAACGTGCAGGCACGAATTGCACTTGCAGGGGATGAATTGCCGGTCAGGGGGTGTCAGTTGCATCGGTGCATAAAAAAAGAGCATCCGCCATGGGCGGATGCTCCGTTTTTTGTGTCATATGCTGCCGGTAAAGGCCGCTCAGCGCACAATAAGTCTGAGGAAACGTTTTTTACCCAGCCGCACGACATACTCGCCGGCAGTCAGGGGCGTGTTGGGGTCGTCCAGTTTTTCGCCGTCCAGCGAAAGGGCTCCCTGTTTGATGAGGCGTTTTGCCTCGCCGCGTGAACCCGCAAGCCCGGAATCGGCCAGAAACGCCGGCGGAGTGCTGTCTTCGCCGCAGGAACACGAGAACTCGGGCATGTCGTCGGGCACACAGCCCTGCGCAAACACGGCATTGAAGCCCTGACGCGCTTCGGCGGCTTTATCGCTGCCGTGGTACTGCGCGGTGATGTGTTCGGCCAGCTCTTCCTTGGCTGTTTTGGGATGCAGCTCGCCGCTTTCCACCCTGCGCTGCAGCTCGGCAATTTCGTCCAGCGTTTTGGTGGTGATAAGTTCGTAATAGCGCCACATCAGTTCGTCGGAAACGGACATGAGCTTGCCGAACATGTCGGCGGGCGGTTCATCTATGCCCACATAGTTGCCCAGCGACTTTGACATCTTTTTGACGCCGTCAAGCCCTTCGAGGATGGGCACAGTGAGCACGCACTGCGGTTCCTGACCTTCCTGGCTCTGCAGATGTCTGCCCACCAGCAGGTTGAATTTCTGGTCGGTGCCGCCCAGTTCCACATCGGCTTCAAGCGCCACGGAGTCATAGCCCTGCACGAGGGGATACAGAAATTCATGGATGGAAATGGTCATGTTGCTGCGATAGCGCTTTTCAAAGTCGTCGCGTTCCAGCATGCGGGCAACGGTATATCGCGAAGCAAGACGGATGAAATCGGCTGCGCCGAATTTGTCCATCCATTCGGAGTTGAACCGCACCTCGGTTTTTTCAGGATCCAGAATTTTGAAGACCTGTTTTTTATAGGTCTCGGCGTTCTGCAGAACCTGTTCGCGGGTGAGCGGCGGGCGGGTTTCGGAACGGCCCGAAGGGTCGCCGATCATGCCGGTGAAGTCGCCGATGAGAAAGATGACCGTGTGGCCCAGCTCCTGAAAATGACGCAGCTTGTGAATAAGGACGGTGTGTCCCAGATGCAGGTCGGGCGCGGTGGGGTCGAATCCGGCCTTGACGCGCAGCGGTCTGCCTTTGGCAAGCTTCTTTTTCAGTTCTTCTTCATCGATGAACTCCGCACTGCCGCGCAGAATCGTCTTGAGTTGTTGATCCATGTCCATTGTCACACTTCCATGTAGTTGTATTTGATCGGGCTGGTGTTGCAGAGAACGGCACTGATGTCAAAGACGCCGTCTGCCGCGCACCTGCCCCGCATCAGCACGCTTTTACGGTTCAATGCGTATAATTTCAACCTGCACGGCTTTGCCTGTGGCGGGGTCCAGTTCCGTCAGCAGTCCGTTCAGACCGCCGCGGCCCTTGGCCGGTACAAACCGGCGGGGCAGCCTGGTGACCATTTTTTCCACAATGCAGGCATGATCCATACCCAGAACAGAGCTTTCCACGCCGCACATGCCAAGGTCGGTCATATATGCGGTGCCCTGCGGCAGAATCTGTGCGTCGTTGGTCTGCACATGGGTATGCGTGCCGCCCAGCACGGTTATGCGGCCGTCCAGATACCAGCCCATGGCTTTTTTTTCACTGGTGGCCTCGGCGTGAAAGTCCAGCAGGCGTATGACGACATCGCCGGGCAGCGATGCCAGCAGCGTCTCTGCGCACTGAAAAGGGCAGTCCACAGCTTCCATGAATGTTCTGCCCAGCAGGTTGATGACGGCTATTTTGTGCCCGTCCGCGCTCTGCCGGACGGTCAGCCCGTTGCCCGGAGCGCCTGCAGGATAGTTGGCGGGACGTATGAGGCGCTCCTCACGGCCCAGCACTGCATAAATTTCTTTGTGTTTCCATATGTGGTTGCCCGATGTGACCACATCGGCACCGGCCGCGGCAAGTGCCGAAAAACCTTCGCCGGTAAGGCCGATGCCGCCGGAGGCGTTTTCTCCGTTGACCACGGTGAAGTCTGCACCGCACCGGCTGATCAGCGGCGGCAGATGTTCGCGCAGGGCCAGTCTGCCCGGCTTGCCCACCACGTCGCCCAGCATGAGTATACGCATCAGTATCCGCCTCCGAAAAGCAGCACATCCACTTGCGTACCGCTGTCCAGCCCTTCGCTGTGTGCCGGTATGCGCACGACACCGTGTGCCTGCAGCATGGTGCGCAGCAGTCCGGACTTGCCTGTGACCGGAGTGGCCGTGACCCGCCCGTCCTCTTCTGCATGCAGCCGTACGCGGATGTAGTCTTCGCGCCCCTGTCTGGAAGCAATGTTGCGCGCCAGCACCGCCCGCCGCGAAGCCCATGCCGACTGGTCAAACGGCGTGCGTCTGCCCGCCAGCCAGTGAACAAAAGGGATGCCCAGTACAAACATGACAACCTGCGCCGAGGTGACCTGCCCGGGCAGCCCCCAGACGGCGCAGCGGTGACCTTTACCGTCTGCAGAGGCCAGTATGAGCGGCTTGCCGGGGCTTATGGCAACGCCGTGGTTGATGACAGCGGCTCCGTCCAGCGAATCAAGGGCGGCCATGGTCAGGTCGCGGGTGCCCACAGAACTGCCGCCGGAAAGAAGGACCATGTCGTTTTCCGCCGTGGTGCGCGCCAGCATGGCGGTCAGTGCCTTTTCGTCGTCCGGCACAATGCCGTAACAGGTTACGGCGGCTCCTGCGGCACGGGCCATGGCCTGCAGCGCGTGGCTGTTCACATCGCGCACCTGTCCGGGGCGCGGCGTGGCATGGGCCGGAATAACTTCGTCTCCGGTGGAAAAAATGCCCACGCGCGGCCGGCGGTGCACATGCACCGTCTGCACTCCCAGCGCGGCGAGCAGGCCTATTTCCTGCGCGCGCAGCAGCGTACCGGCGGTCAGCGCCGGTTGCCCCTGCACGGCATCTTCGCCCCGCAGCATGACGTGTTCGTGCGGCGCCACGGATTTGCGTATTTCAACGGTGCCCGCGCCCATTTCCTGCGTGTGCTCCACCATCACCACGGCATCGGCTCCCCGGGGCAGCAGCGCGCCGGTGACTATGGCAGCGCATTCTCCGGCGGCTATGCTGAAATCTGCGGGGCGTTCGATGCTGACGGTGCCCGTACATTCAAGGTAGGCGGGGTTGCCTTCGGTGGTGCCGAAAAGGTCCGCGGCGCGCACGGCATAGCCGTCCATGCACGAACGGTCTGCCGCCGGCAGGTCTTCGGGCGAAACCACAGGCGCGGCCAGCACGCAGCCGTGGGCTTCGTCAAGCGGGGTCTGCAGCGCGGGCAGATGGTCGAATCCGCGCAGGCGGTCTATAAAGCTCTGCACATCCAGCACGTTGAAAAAATCTGTTTTCATAGTTTCACTCGCATGGCTTGGGAGGATTTTCCATGCCGCGGGCTGCCGGTATACCCGCAGGGCACACAGGTGACGCTGTACAAAAAAACAGACGGCAGACATGGAGAACGGGAAGCATAGCCGTCATGCGGCCGGTGCACAAGGACGAAAGCGGCAGCCCGCAGGAGGCGCGCAGCGCGGGTAAGAGCTGCACCTGCGGTATGCGGAGGGTGCGGCCGGAGCAGTTGCCGGGCGGGGTTATTCCATGCGGCCTTTGCTGATGCGGATAATGCGGTCGGTGACATCGCGCAGCCAGCCGTGGTCATGCGATACGATAACCAGCGTGGTGCCGCGTTCTCTGCGTTCGGTCAGCACCGCGTGGCGCACCGCTGCAGAACTGTCTTCATCAAGCGAGGCGGTGGGTTCGTCCAGCAGAAGCACACGGGGGCGCAGGACCAGCCGTGCCGCAAGGGCCACGCGCTGTGCCTCGCCGCCGGAAAGCCGGAACCATGGACGCCGCAGAAAATCATCAGGGTCGAGCCGTACCCTTTGCAGTGCTTCTGCAAGGCGGCTGTGCGAGGCGTCTTCACCGCGGGCTCGCAGGCCGTATGCAATGTTTGCGGCCACGCTGCGGTGCAGCAGATAGGGTTCCTGAGTCAGCAGGGTTACCTGCCGCCGTACGGTCGTGCCCGCGGCGCACGCGTCGCTTCCGTCAAAAAAAAGAGAGCCGGAGGCCGGAGGCTCCAGAAAAGCCAGCAGCCGCATAAGCGTGGACTTGCCGCTGCCGTTGGCACCGGCCACGCCCAGTATTTCTCCCTGCGCTATGTCCAGTCCGGCAATATCCAGCGCCGTATGCCGCGCGCCGTCGTTGCCCGTGTACTGCTGGGTCACGTTGCGCAGACTGTACAGCGGCGCCGTGTCATGGTCAGCCGGGTTCATCGTATCACCGCCCTGCGTTTAAGACCGGAAAGAGAAAGGTTGACCAGAAAGGCTATGACCATCAGCACCACGCCCAGTGCAATGCCCATGGCGAACTCGCCTTTGCCTGTTTCCAGCGCAATGGCCGTGGTTATGGTGCGGGTGTGCCACTTTATGTTGCCGCCCACCATCATGGATATGCCCACCTCGGACACAATGCGTCCGTAAGCGGCCACAGCGGCAAGCAGCAGATGATAACGCACTTCCCACAGCATGGCCCGCAGCACCTGTCCGCCCGAAGCCCCGAGCGTGAGCAGCGTGTCACGCAGGCGGGTGTCGGCGTATTCCACGGCATTGGCGGTCAGCGCTATGACCATGGGCAGTCCAAGCAGGGTCTGACCTATGGCCACCCCCGGCAGGGTGAACAGCAGCCCCGCCCCGCCCAGCGGTCCTCTGCTGGACAGCAGGGCATAGACGATAAGCCCTATGACCACGGTGGGAAAAGAAAGCAGTGTGTCCGCAAGCATGCGCAGCGCCCGCTTGCCCGGGAATGAACAGTATCCCAGCAGAAAACCCAGCGGCGCGCCCAGAATAACGCTGGCCGCCACAGACATGGTGGTTACCGCCACTGTGGCGTAGACGGCTGACCATGTTTCGGGATTGCCGTCCATCAGCAGGCCGAATGCCTGTGTCATTCCGTCCAGAATAAAGCTCATGCGTGGCTTCCGTAGGATTTGGGTGCCAGCCGGAGAAAATACGCTGCCGGCGGCCTGTACTGACGTATACTGACCTGTAATGACAGAGGGGCGAACGGGTCGCCCCTCTGCCGGTGGCCGGACGGTTGTCCGGCATAAATCGGGCCGCTGGGTATTACTCGGCGTTGGGGGTGAACAGCGCCTTGCCCATCAGCTTGAAGTCGCCGATGGTTTTCTGGGTGGCGGGGCTGGCCATCCAGTTGACGAACTTGTCTGCAAGGTCTTTTTTCACCTTGGGGCAATGGGCGGGGTTGACCGGAATGGCGCTGTACTGGTTGAAGAGAATTTTGTCGCCTTCCACCAGAATTTTCAGCGGCGGGTTGCCGTCCATGGAGGCTTCGTATTTGATGTAGGTGCCGCGGTCGGTCATGGTGTACCCGCCTTTTTCGGCAGCCACGTTGATGGTGCGCAGCATGCCCTGTCCGGTCTGCACATACCATGCTTCTTTTTCAGGGGACGGGCCTTCGATCTGCTTCCACAGGCTTTTTTCCATCTTGTGGGTGCCCGAGTTGTCGCCGCGGCTTACAAATACGGCATTATCCGCGGCTATCTTGCCCAGAGCCGCGGCCACGGTCATGCCTTTGACCCCTGCGGGGTCGGCGGCGGGGCCGATGATGACAAAATCGTTGTACATAAGCTGGGTGCGTGCAGTGCCGAAACCGGCATCAACAAAGGCTTTTTCCGCTGCGGGGGCGTGTACCAGCAGAATGTCCACGTCGCAGTTTTCACCCATTTTCAGGGCTTTGCCCGTGCCCACAGCTGTCCAGCGCAGTTCAATGCCGGTGTCTTTGGTAAACTGGGGGGCAAGGTCATCCAGCAGACCGGTGTTGTCGGTGCTGGTGGTGGTGGCCATCATAAGAACCGGTGCTTCGGCGTACGCAACGCCGGTCAGGCTCATCACAAGAGCCAGAACAAGTAACAGCTTCCGCATCGCTTTCCTCCGTCATGGTTTGTTTGCGTCAGTTCCGGTACGCAATCAGCTAAATAAAACACAATGCGGAAATTATTACCTGAATACCTACCGCCATGTCCATAGGAGAACTCTTGCTTCTGCTCCGGCACAGCAGAAAAATACCCCTTCGCGACGTGTCGGGCGCTGTGCGGCAGGGCATGAAAAAAGCCGCCCTCTACGGGCGGCCTGAGCTTTTTTGGGGGGGCGCTGATGGTGCCGCAGGGTCAGATGCCGCCGCCGCAAACGCCGCAGTCTTCCGATTCTTCCTGTTCGGGCAGGTCTTCCAGCCGGACATCCAGCCCTTCGTCAGAGCCGCAGATATTGAACAGATGTTCGCCGGACATGAGGTCTTCCAGAGTGATGGAGTTAAGCTCGCGTTCAAGAACCTCGGAAATGCGCAGCCACGCCACCCGCGTTTTGCAGGTGGGCGTGCGTGTACACAGCTCGTTGTCGGTACAGCAGTCTGTCAGGCGTATGCCGCCTTCCATCACATCGACTATCTGGGCCAGTGTTATTTCAGAGGGCGCGCGGCTAAGCATATGCCCGCCTGCAGCCCCCCGGACGCTGTTGATAAGTTTTGCTTTTTTGAGCGGTTTGATGATCTGTTCGATGAATTGAACGGAAACCCCTGTCTGTTCGGAAAGAGCAGACGCGGTACGGGGTGCGTCCGTGGCGTGCTGGGCCAGATCCAGCAGCAGTCTGGCTGCATAGCGGGTGCGGGCTGAAAGCTTCATATCTGCAAAATGGGATGTTGGAAAATAATGGAGTAAGGCGCCTGAACGCGACGGATACCCGCCGGGTGCGCGGCACGTCAACAAAGCCCGACTTGCGTCCGGTCGGGCACCGTTTACCGGGAGTGTAAGCCGTATCCGGCGGCTTGTCAGCATGAAGCCGGAAAGAGTTTTTCATGCGGGCGGCGGCATGATGCCGCGATAATGCATCATGCCCGCTGTCGGCGGCGTGCGATGTGGTGTATGCTGGGGCAGCGGGATACGGCCGGAACACATAACAGCAACAAGGAGCCGTCATGGATAACAGTGAGACAGCATCTGCAGGGCGTGCGGCCGCACATGGTCCGGGAACAGTGCTTGTGCTGGGGGCGTCGGGCTATGTGGGGGGGCGCCTTGTTCCCCTGCTGCTGGAAAAAGGATGGCATGTGCGTGCCGCCGGGCGTTCCGCGGAAAAGCTGCGCTGCCGCCCGTGGGCGGCACATCCGGCGTGCAGCATAACCGAGGCTGATGCACGGGATGCGGGTTCGCTGCTGCAGGCCATGCGCGGCTGCGAGGCAGCGTACTATCTGGTGCATTCCATGTCGCCGGGGGGCAGGGGGTTCGAGGGGGCGGACAGGCAGGCCGCCTGTGCCATGGTGGAGGCCGCCAACGCCAGTGCCGCGGAATCAACCGCGGCGGACGGCGGGTCCGGTTTGCGGCGTATAATCTATCTGAGCGGGCTGGTGCCGGATGATCCGCAACTCAGTGCGCATCTGCGTTCGCGGGCGGAAGTTGCCCGTATTCTCGCGTTGGGCAGGGTGCCTGTGACAACTCTGCGCGCCGCCCAGATTCTGGGTTCCGGCAGTGCCTCGTTTGAGATTCTGCGCTATCTTGCCGACAGACTGCCCGTGATGATCACTCCCCGCTGGGTGCGCACGCAGACTCAGCCCATAGCTGTGTCCGACGTGCTTGCCTATCTGGCAGGGTGCCTTGAGCATCCCGAAACCACGGGGCGTACATATGATATCGGCGGGCCGGACATCCTCAGCTATACGGAATTATTCGCTCTGTATGCCGATGTGGCGGGGCTGCGGCGGCGGGTGATTATTCCCGTGCCGTTTCTTTCACCCGCACTGAGCGCACACTGGCTCAATGTGGTCACGCCGGTTCCGCGCGCACTGGCTGCGCCGCTGGTCGAGGGGTTGCGCAACAGGGTGGTCTGCGCCGAAAATTCCATCCGTGATGTCATTCCGCTGCAGCTTACTGACTGCCGTACGGCCATAAGTATGGCTCTGGACAAGGTACGCCAGCATGCCGTGGCCACCTGCTGGACCGACGCCGGAGCCATCACCCGCCCCGAATGGCTGGCGGAAGGCGATGCCTCCTATGCCGGAGGCACCGTGCTGCAGGACGGTTATTCCATGCGTGTTGCCGCTTCGCCGGAAGCCGTGTGGGAGCCGGTGCGCCGTATAGGGGGCGAAACCGGCTGGTATTACGATGACTGGCTGTGGCGGCTGCGCGGGCTGCTGGACAAACTGGCGGGCGGTGTGGGCGCGCGCAGGGGCCGCCGGCATCCCGTGGATCTGCGTGTGGGGGATGCGCTGGATTTCTGGCGGGTTCTTTCCGTACGGCACGCGGAGCATCTGCTGCTGCTGGCCGAAATGAAAGTCCCCGGCGAAGCCATGCTTGAAATCCGTGTGGTGCCCGTTGGCGCGCAGACAGAGCTGCGGATGCGTGCATGGTTTTTACCGCGCGGTCTGTGGGGACTGGCTTACTGGTATCTGGTGTACCCGCTGCACGGGCTGGTGTTCAAAGGAATGCTGCGTGCGCTGGGTCGCAAGGCCGGAGCCGACGGAAGCGCGCCGGTGCGTAAACTGCCGCCGGAAGACCCCGCGGCGTGCAGGCTGCCGACGGACGGCGGAAGCGCCCGCTGAAAAAGTACGGCAGCGGCCGGTCCGTATGCACACGGACCGGCCGCTGTGTTGTTTTAGTAAGGAAGAATCTTGCGGCCGCGTACTTCGTGCAGCACTTCGGCCATGGCCAGATAAAAGGCACTTGCGCCGCAGATGATGCCCTCAAAACCGGCAATGGTGCCTATGGTTTCACTACCGGTCCAGTCGCGCACGGCAAGCAGCATGGACAGCACCGTCAGCGAAAGGAATACAAAGCGCAGCACCGGCGAACCTTCACGCGTGCCGAGGTACATGAACAGCGTGAAGACTCCCCACAGGAAAAGATACCAGCCCATGAAGGCGTGGGGTGCCGGTTCGGCAAGCCCTGTTTTGGGCAGTACGATGAGTACCACCAGCGTGAGCCAGAAAAGTCCGTAGGAAGTGAAGGCAGTAAGCCCGAAGGTATTGCCTTTTTTAAATTCCATGATGCCCGCGATGATCTGGGCTATGCCCCCGTAGAAAAAGCCCATGGCCAGAATCATGGAACCGATGGGGAAAAATCCTGCATTGTGGATGTTCAGCAGAATTGTTGTCATTCCGAACCCCATAAGACCGAGAGGGGCCGGATTGGCAAGCTTGTGCTCCATTGTGATGACTCCTTGGTGATGTGGTGTCTGAGGCTGTTTGCTCAGTCAGCGGGCTATATATGGAGTTTGCCGTATTGGCAAAGGGTACTGACGTGCCCGCTCGCTTTTTGGCAGGTGCCGCTGCATATGCGGCGGCGGCAGGCCTGTGTCACATTCTGGCACAGGCACGCGGTTATAACAGTTATACTCGACGTTGACCCGCGCGGAGGATACTGTGGCAAGGTCTGTAATCTGAAACCGGCAGCACCGTTTCAGCAGGTGCGCCGTGCAGGTGGTCATGAGCCAGCTACAAGATGAAATCATCCTTTTTGCCCCCGATGACGCACATGAGGCACCGCGGCAGCCCGCCGGCGGTGCATGGGATATCCTTGTGGTGGATGACGACGAGGCTGTCCATGCGGTGACCCGCATGGTGCTGCAGCATCTGGTGTTTGACGGGCGCAGCATACGGCTTGATCATGCCGGCAGTGCGGCCGGTGCGGAAGAGAAGCTCCGCCGGAACACCTATGCTCTGGTTCTTCTTGATGTGGTGATGGAGACCGATAACGCCGGACTGGAGCTTGTGCGCTGCATCCGTGATCTTCCGGCCCTTGCGGAGACCAGAATAGTGCTCTGCACCGGGCATCCGGGACAGGCGCCGGAAGAGCGCATCATGATGGATTACGACATAGATGATTACCGCGACAAAAGCGGACTGACGTCGCAGCGGCTCAAGACTGCCGTGTTTTCCGCTCTGCGCAGTCATCAGCGGCTGTGCGAGAACAGAGACCAGCGGCTGGAGCTGGCCCGCAGCCGCAACCGCCTGCAGGCCCTCATGGGGGCGCTGCCTTCGGCCATTGTGGGGATAAGCGCCGGGGGGCACATCATCTTGTGGAATCCTGCGGCGGAACGGCTTTCCGGTCTGCCCGAGGGCGAAGTGACCGGCCGTGACTTTGCGCAGCCGCTTGAGCAGCTGTCCGTAGATGCTGCTCTGCTGCACCGCGTCATGCAGGACGGCGAAACCTACACGCGCCTGCGCGAACGGGTGACGCTGCCGCAGGGCACAACCATCGTGCGGGACCTGCATATCCACCCCGTGCCGCAGGCAGGGGGGGCGGTTGTGCGGCTGGACGATGTTTCGGTGCGTGACCGTATGGAAAACCTGATGGTGCAGAGCGAAAAAATGCTCTCGCTGGGCAGCATGGCCGCAGGTATGGCGCATGAACTGAACAATCCACTGGGGGCAGTGCTGCAGGGGGTGGATACCGTGCGCCGCAGACTGGACGGCGCTCTGCCCGCCAACGTGCGGGCCGCGCACGAAACGGGTCTTACGCTGGCCGCTCTGGGACGTTACATGGAACAGCGCAGGATTCTGTATTTTTTGGACGGCATAGAACATGCCGGACGCCGTGCCGCCGTCATTGTGCGTGATATGCTGGATTTCAGCCGCCAGAGCGGTGAAAAACAGCCCGCAGACGTGCACCGGCTTATTGCTGCCGCGCTGGAACTGGCCGAAAAAAGTTATGATCTGCACGACGCATGGGATTTCCGCAATGTGCAGGTGGAGCGCTGTTTCGCGTCGTCGCTGCCGCAGATTCCCTGCGCTGCGCAGGAAATTGAACAGGTGCTGCTGAACCTGTTTCACAACGCCGCGCAGGCCATGACTCCCGAAGTCATGCAGAACAGAACCCCGCGGCTGTGCATCCGCACGGCTGCTCTGGAGACGGGCGTGTGCATAGAAGTGGAAGACAACGGGCCGGGAATCCCCGAAGACATCTCAAAACGGGTGTTTGATCCGTTTTTTACCACCAAGCCGCCGGGCAAAGGTACCGGACTGGGCCTCTCAGTTTCCTTTCATATCGTGGTGGACCGCCACGGCGGAGAGTTTCATATGATTTCTCCGGAATCGGGCGGAGCCTGCTTCCGCATACTGCTGCCGTACACAGCCGGCCGTGGCGCGGGGGCACAGCAGCAGGCCTGTTGAAGCCGCAGGCAGTCATGCGCCGTGGGGAACGGCCATGACCATGGGGTCCACGGCAGCGTCAAATTCTTCTGCCGAAATAAGTTCCAGTTCCAGACAGGCCTCTTTGAGCGTTGTGCCCCGCGCATGTGCGTGGTGCGCCGCTCTGGCGGCATTGTCGTAGCCGATGACGGGCGACAACGCAGTCACAAGCATGAGCGACCTGCCCAGATGGTCGCTGATACGCTGCATGTCAGGCTGCATGCCTTCCACTGCATGGGCGGTGAATGAACGGCAGCCGTCTGTCAGCAGGCGCACGGATGTCAGCAGATTGAAAATCATCAGCGGCTTGAAGACGTTCAGCTCGAAATTGCCCTGCGAACCGGCTATGCCGGTGGCGGCGTCCAGCCCCATCACCTGCACGGCCACCATGGTCAGAGCTTCGCACTGCGTGGGGTTGACCTTGCCGGGCATGATGGACGATCCGGGTTCGTTGGCGGGCAGTCTGAGTTCGCCGATGCCGCAACGCGGCCCCGATGCCAGCCAGCGGATGTCGTTGGCTATTTTCATCAGTGAACCGGCAAGGGTGCGCAGCGCTCCGCTGGCCATGCACACGGCATCGTGGGCTGAAAGCACGGCAAAAAAATTGGGTGCCGGTACAAAAGGCAGACCCGTGAAGCGCGCAACACCCGCGGCAGCCATGCCCGCAAAACCACGCGGAGCGTTAAGACCCGTCCCCACTGCCGTGCCGCCCAGCGCCAGTCGCAGCAGATGGGGCATCACCGCTTCTATTCTTTCCAGTCCGTCATCAAGAAGAGCTGTGTATCCGGAAAATTCCTGCCCCAGCGTCATGGGCACGGCATCCTGCAGATGTGTGCGGCCCAGCTTGACCACCGACTGCCAGTCGTGGCTTTTTTGTGCCAGCGCGTTGCGCAGCGTGCGCACCGCAGGCACCAGTTCGCGGGAAAGGGCTGTGGCTGCGGCTATGTGCATGGCCGCCGGAAAGGTGTCGTTGGATGATTGTGACATGTTCACATGATCATTGGGGTGCACGGGAGATTTGGAACCGGGAATGCCTCCGCTCAGCTCAATGGCACGGTTGGCGATGACCTCGTTCACATTCATGTTGGTCTGCGTGCCGCTGCCCGTCTGCCAGACCTTGAGCGGAAAGTGACCGGAAAGTTTTCCGTCGGCTACTTCATCCGCTGCGGCGCATATGAAACCGCACAGTTCCGGGTCCAGTCTGCCCAGATCACGGTTGGCAATGGCGGCAGCCTTTTTCAGCAGCCCGAAAGCGCGGATGATTTCTTCGGGCATGGTGTCCTGCCCGATGGCGAAATATTTGAGCGAGCGCTGCGTCTGCGCGCCCCAGTAGCGATCGGCGGGCACTTCCACTGCGCCCATGCTGTCATGTTCCGTACGGGTGGCTGGGGGCATGGCTTCTCCTTCATGGTGACATTGGTGCGGCGGGGAATATTTTTGCGGCGGTGCGTCTGCACATGGTACGTGCGGCATGTCATGGTGTCTATGCAGAAGGGCCGCGTGCCCCCCTGCGGATGCACTTCTTTCACTCGCCGGCAACGTTGCCGGCCTCCTCCTCTGCTCCGGCGGAAGCAGGCTGTGCATCGTCTCCGTCCTGCCGGAGCGGGTCAGGCACGGGCAGTCCGTAATGTGCGGGCAGGCTCCGCAGCGCCTCGTTGAAGCGCTTCAGCACCGGATCCCGTATGGTTTTTCTGGAAAAACCCACATAGTAGTAAGTCGTGGCTGCTGTTCCGGCATAGCGCAGTCCGCGCAGGTTATGCAGGGATATGAGCGTTTCCCCCACGGCTTTGTTTGAAAATACGGCATCGACGCGGCCTTTCTCCAGTTTGAGGAAGCCGGTCAGGCTGGCAGGTTGTCTGTCTATGGTGAACATGCGGTTGCGGTTCAGCGCTTCAAGCGTCTGTGATGTGTTGGAAGGACCGTAAACGCTTACTCTGTATCCTGCCATGTCCGCTGCAGACACCAGCTGGACGGGATCATTTTCGTGTACGAAAAAACCGTACTCCACGGTGCTGACGGGCACACTGAACCTGAGCCAGCGGTCCCTGCTGCGGGTGCGTACGACAGGAAAAAGTCCGTCAGCCTGCCCGTTTCTGACTTTGCTCTGGGCGCGGCCCCACGGATAGACGGCTACCGAACAGGGGAATCCCGCTTCTGCGCAGGCGGCCAGCACTGCTTTTACCACCGTTCCCGCAGGTCTGCCGTGTTCGGTATAGGCATAGGGCGGAAATTCCTGCGTTGCGAACAGCAGCGGAGCAAGCTCCTGCCGGTCATCGGCGCTGACCTGCGCACAAAGGAATATGATGAGCACCGCTGAGATACTGCTGACAAAGAGGCCGACGGGCCGTTTCATAAGGCACCTTCCTGCCGTGCGTGACTGCGCATGACAGACAGACCATAACACAGGCGCGCTGAGGCGCACAGGTTGCGGATGTTATAAACATCGCCGGTCTGCACGGCGGATGCAAAAAAAAGCCCTGCAGAGCAGGGCTTGAAGTCGGGAAGTCTAGTTGAGGATGTAGCGCATGGGATCGACGCACACACCGTTCAGGCGTACCTCGTAGTGCAGGTGCGGACCGGTGCTGCGGCCGGTATTGCCCATGTAGGCGATGAGCTCGCCCCGGGCCACTTTCTGCCCTTTTTTAACTGCAGAGCTGCGCAGGTGGGCATAGCGGGTGACAATGCCGGCGCTGTGCCGGACGAGCACGGTACGGCCGTATGCGCCGTCTGTTCCGGTGAACAGAACTTCGCCGTTGGCCGGAGCGTATATGGGGGTGCCGGGACGGTTGGAAATATCCAGTCCCTTGTGAAAGTCCTTGCGTCCCGTAAAGGGAGACCGCCGCGGGCCGAAGGGAGAGGTTATCCAGCCTTCGGTGGGCCAGATGGAAGGCGTGGCGGCCAGCAGTTCGCGGTTTTCGTTAAGGGCGTTCAGCAGTTCCTGCTGTTTGACTTCTTCAAGCCGTACTTCGGTGTTAAGCTGCTTGAGAAAGCTGTGCATTTTGCGGGCCAGCAGTTCCTGCCGGTGAATGGGCAGGTAGTCGCTGGAAAAATCGTCTGTGCGGGCACCGCCGACGGAAGAGGTTTCCGCAGGCTCTCTGTCCATGTTTATCATGATGCGCAGTTTGGAGTCGAACTGGCGGATGCGCTGCAGGTCGTCGCGGATGCTCTTCAGCTTGCCCGCCATGCTGAGAATCTGCACATTCTGTTCGTCCACCAGCTTTTCAGACGATGCCAGCTTGTCCCGCAGGGTGTGATACTGCGAGTAGTATTTGGCAAAGTAGATATTGCTGCCCACAAGACCGGCCATGACAAGCAACAGGGCGCACAGCAGCCACCCGCGCAGCCGTAGTTTGCTGCAGCAGCCCTGATCGCCTTTGAAGATGACAATGTGGTATTTGTTAAAAAGCATAGCCGGGGGGTTATGGTGTCAGTTCGTGCCGCCGGAACAGGACAGGCGGATCAACGATACTAGTTACTTTGATTGCGCTTTATGTGTCAAGTCAAGCTGCCAGCGTATCAAACCGTTGAAAACATTGCTTTTCATTGTTTTGTTGTTTTTACACATGGCTTTAAATTCATCCATGACCTCGCTGCGGCGCGAGTTGAAAGCCGAAGGACAGGGGTTTGTCCACAGCGGTAGTTCCCATGCGCGCACCGCACGATGGATGACAGATTTTTCCACCAGCATCAGCGGCCGGATGACTTTAAGCCTGCCGCCGAAAAAGTCTTCGCACATGCCCATGCCTTCCACCCGTCCGCCTTCGTACAGATTCATATAAAATGTGGCCACAAGATCGTCGGCGTTATGACCGAAGGCCAGATGCGTCAGGTTGTACCTGCCGCACAGGTCAAAAAGGTGCTTGCGGCGCAGCATGGCGCAATAAAAGCACGGCGAGTTGCGTCTGTTTTCCGGAGAATGGGCGCGCGGGCCGTGGTCCGTCAGTTCCACATGGCCGGCCACGCCGTTGCGGTGCAGCCATTCCAGCAGTGGGGCATGGCTTTGCGGGTCAAAGCCGGGATTGACATGCAGGGCCATTATTTCAAAGTGAAAAGGGACAATGCGCTGTCTGTACAGCAGCACCTGCAGCAGTACCCAGCTGTCCATGCCGCCTGATACCGCCACCCCGACCCGGGCGCCGGGGTACAGCATGCCGGTGGTCTGCATGAGCTTGCCCGCGCTGGCGATGCATTGTTTCTGTGCGTAGTTGAGCTGTTCTTTACCCATGTATGGATTCCCCGCTGTGTGCCGCTGACGGCAGAGTGTGCCGTGGACCGGCGCGGGGTGAGATACCTGCTTCCGCCGTGCGATGCAAGTTTGTGCAGTGCCACTGCGGCCGGAAAAGGTGACGGTTGCACATGCGGACACATCTTGAGCGCAGGGTGGAAGCGCCTGCCCGTTTATGATATGCTGTGCCAGGTATTGACAGCGACAAGCGCTGCGGGTAAGCTGCGCAGCTTGGCGTGTTGCGTGCCGTAAGGACGAACCACGCAGAATACAACAATACCGGCAGGACGCGCGACACGGCGCTGCGGCACAGCATTACCGGAAAACCGGCCGCCCGCTTCGCGGTATGCCTTTTTATTTTTTATAGATACAAGTGCACTCATGAGCAGACGCCTGTTGGTAACGATGGCCGTTACGGGGCTTGCCTTACTCGTCGCCGCGGGGGGCTACTGGTGGACGCGCCGCGTGATGGTGTTTTCCGATTCCGCCTGGCCTGTGCCTGCGGTCTCCTCCCTTGCGCGCATTTCCATGATTTCCGGCGGTACGCCGTTTGATCTGATATCCGGCGACGGCCGCTGGGTGGTGCAGGACCCGCAGACAGGTATGATGTGTCTTGCCGATTCCGCCCGCGTGAACCGGCTGGTGGACACGGTGCGGCAGAACCGCCCCGTGCAGCATCTGGGCGCGTTCGAGCCTTCTGCAGCCGCAGCCTACGGGCTGGACAAAAATCTGACCGGTCTTACGTTTTACGGGCGCAGGCAGTGGAGCATTCATGTGGGAGCCGAAGGCTGGCGCAAGCATACCGTGTATGCCCGCGCCACGCAGGAAGGCGACGACATGTACCTGCTGGACAGCGTGTACCGCGACATGCTTTCGGCGGAGGCCGCATCGTACTGTGATATGGGGCTTGTGGGTGTTTCTGCCGCGCAGGTTGTCCGGCTGGCAGTGGAAGGCCCCGGCATTGGTGCGTGGGAGGTTGCCCGCACGGCTTCGGGATTTGCCTTTTCGGGGCAGCTGGCCGGTACAGACGCGCAGGTGTCTTCGCAGGCTGTCGATTTTTATCTGCATGTGCTGACGGGGATGAGGGCTTCCGGTCTTACGGAAACTGCACCGGAGGATCTGCCGCCCCCGCAGCTGCGCATCAGTGTGTGGCGGCAGGGAGCAGCCCGGCCGGAAGAGGTGCTCATTTATCATACCGGCAACGGCGGTTCTTCTTTTTTGTGTCAGGCCAGCCGGCAGCCCGGTTTTGTGCTGCTGGAAGATGACCGCGTTGACAAGCTTTCGCGCTCTGCCTTTGATATGAGCGAGCGCCCTGTGCTTTCACGCCCGCTGAACGGGGTGGAAGGGCAGAAGATAACCCTGCGCAGAGACGGTGTGGAAACCACCTTTCTGCTGGGGCGCAAGGAACAGGGATGGCGTGATCTGGTAACCGGCGGCACCGTGCTGGGGCTGGATGTCATCACCTACGGACTTGGTTCGCTGCAGTACGAGTTTCCGCCGCAGGACACGCCTCCGGAACAGGCCGTGGCCTGGCTTGTGTGGGAACTGTACGGAGAGGGCGGCGCAGCGGCGCTTGCCTTGTATTTTTATAAAGATCCGGCGCTGCCCGCGGGGTTTTGCCGGGTCAGGGTGGACGACACGGGACCGTGGTTTACGGTGGGAACGCGTCTTGTGGATGACATGCTGAGCAGGGTGCCCGCTCCGGCACCGGATCCGGTCATGCCGCAGACAGAGCCTCCGTCCGCACCGTCCTCTGCCGCCGCCAATGCCACAGAACAGGCAAACGGGCAGTGACCGCCCGCATTCAATATCGTCAAGGAGTCTAACATGGCACGCATTACCGTAGAAGATTGCATGGAGCGCGTAAGCAACCGCTTTCTGCTTGTACAGATGGCTATCAAGCGCGTGAAGCAGTTCCGCGAGGGATACGAGCCTCTGGTTCCCTCTAAAAACAAGGAAATCGTGACCGCCCTGCGCGAAATCGCAGCCGCCAAGGTTGTGCCTGAAGACGAGCTGTCCGCCGCCGCGGCGGAAAACAGAGCCGAATAAAGCATCATGAGCCAGCGTGACTATTACGAGGTGCTCGGGGTTTCGCGGGATGCCGCAGACGATGAAATAAAACGTGCCTACCGCAAAAAGGCCATGGAATTTCATCCTGACAGAAATCCTGACAACCCCGAAGCGGAAGCTAAATTCAAGGAAGCCGCGGAAGCATACGACGTGCTGCGTGACGCAGAAAAGCGCGCACGGTACGACCGCTTCGGCCATGCCGGTGTAAACGGCAACGGCTATGGCGGAGGCGGCGGCTTTTCCAGCACGGAAGATATCTTCGCTCATTTCGGAGATATATTCGGAGACCTTTTCGGGTTCGCCGGCATGGGCGGTGCGCGCGGTCCGCGTCCGCAGGCCGGTTCCGATCTGCGTTACAATCTGAATATTTCTTTCAGACAGGCGGCACGGGGCGACGAAGTCACCCTGCGCATTCCTAAAAATGTGACCTGTCCCGACTGTTCGGGCAGCGGCGCGGCATCGGGAACACAGCCCGAAACCTGCCCCCAGTGCGGCGGTTCGGGACAGGTGGTGCGCCAGCAGGGCTTTTTCCAGATGGCCATGCCCTGCAGTGCCTGCCGCGGCGAAGGACGTATAGTGCGCAACCCGTGTCCGCGCTGCCGCGGTGCCGGACAGGTGCAGGACATCCGTGAGCTTTCCGTACGCATTCCCGCCGGAGTGGATACCGGCAACCGTCTGCGTCTGCGCGGCGAAGGCGAACCCGGCGTGCACGGGGGGCCCCCCGGCGACCTGTATGTGGTCATACGGGTGGACGACGACAAAACCTTCCGCCGTCAGGGACAGGACCTTGTGGTGCGCAAAGAGATTTCCTTTGTGCAGGCCATTCTGGGCGACAAGGTGGAAGTGCCCACGCTGGATGATCCCGTGACCGTGGATATTCCGCGCGGCACCCAGAGCGGCGAAGTGTTCCGCATCGCCGGCAAGGGGCTGCCTCATCTCGGCAGCAGCCAGACAGGTGCGCTGCTGGTTGAGGTCACTGTGCGCATTCCTTCCAGCGTCAATGACGAGCAGGAAAAACTGCTGCGCGAATTTGAGCGGCTGGAAGAGAACAGACCCCTGCGCAAGGTCAAGAATATGTTCAAAAAGGCCGGCAAGGCCATGGGAATGGACTGAAAATGAGCAGCGGCTTTTCACACATGGACGGCGACGGTTCCATCACCATGGTGGATGTGGGTGACAAAAAAGACACCAGACGCACGGCCATCGTGCGCGGCAAGGTGGAAATGGCCCCTGCCACGCTGGACATGCTTGTGAAACAGGCGCTGCCCAAAGGCGATGTGCTTACCACTGCCAAAGTGGCAGGCATTCAGGCGGCCAAACGCACGTGGGAACTTATTCCCCTGTGCCATCCGCTGTTTCTCAGCTATGTGGATGTGCGTTTTACCGTGGATGAATCTCTGCCCGGCGTGGTGGTGGAAGCCGAAGCCAGAACCACGGGGCAGACGGGTGTCGAAATGGAAGCCCTTGTGGCCGCGCAGGTTGCGGCCATGACCATTTACGACATGTGCAAGGCTGTTCAGAAGGACATCGTGCTGCGCGACTGTCGTCTGGTGTACAAATCGGGCGGTAAAAGCGGCGAATTCAGAGCCTGCTGAACCACCGCGCCGACGCCGTTTCAGTAGACATGTTTCGGGCAGGGCCCCGTTCCGTCACCTGCGGAGCGGGGCCTTGTCGTATGTGCCGCCGTACCTGCCGTGCGGCGGCAGCGATGACTGCAGGGGAGCGCTTCCGGTATGCGCTCCGGAGAGATTATGAAGATTTCAGTACTCAATCTGACAAAATCATACGGCGGACACGAGCTGTTCTCCGATTTTTCACTGGAGGTGCCTTCAGGCGTGCGTCTGTGCGTCTGCGGGCCCAACGGATGCGGCAAATCGACCTTTCTGCGCATGCTGGCAGGAGCCGCAGCGCCCGACGGCGGCAGGGTGACCTATCCGAAAAACTGCCGTCTCGGCTATGTGGAACAGGAACTGGACGAGACCAGACTCGACACCCCCCTGCTTGAGTGGGTGCTGGATGTGCTGCCCGACTGGAATGATTTCTGGCATGAATGGGAGGCAGCTTCAGAGCGGCGCGACGAGGCCGCCCTGCGTTCTCTGGGCCACCGGCAGGCCGAACTGGAGCAGGTATACGGCTACAATCCCGAGCACCGCGCGCGGGCCGTTCTTTCGGGGCTCGGGTTTGCCGAGAGCAAATGGGACAGAACCCTGAGAGAGCTTTCCGGCGGCTGGCGCGAAAGGGCCAAGCTGGCGCGGGTGCTGACGGCGGGGGCCGATGTGCTGCTGCTGGACGAACCTACCAACCACCTTGATCTGGATGCCGTGGAGTGGCTTGAACAGTTTCTGACGGAGTATAAGGGCGCACTGGTGTTTGTGGCCCACGACCGGGTGTTCATGGATAAGGTGGGTACCCATGTGCTGTATCTGGGCGGCAGCAGGCCCATGTACCGTAAAGGCACGTTTACGCAGTTTCTGGCGCTGCACGAAGAAAACGAAGCACGCAAGGAACGCGAGATGCAGCGCATGGCCGAAGAGATTGAGCGCAAGATGGATTTCGTGCGCCGTTTCAAGGCCAAGGCGACCAAGGCGCGGCAGGCCAATTCGCGCAAGAAGCAGATAGAAAAGATGGAACGCGAGCTGGACGGTGTGACGCTGGAGGCCAGACGGCGTACGCTTGATTTCGCCTGGCCCGAACCTGCGCGGGCGGACAAAACCGTGCTCAGCGTGGTGGACCTGACGTTCAGCTTCGGCGACGGCACCGCCCTGTGGCCTGCACTCAGCTTTCAGCTGTACCGCGGGCAGAAAATAGCGCTCGTGGGACCGAACGGCTGCGGCAAGTCTACGTTGCTCAAGCTTGTGGCCGGCAGGCTGGAAAAAACCGGCGGGTCCGTGGTGCAGGGCAGTCTGGTGCGTATGGGCTATTTCAGCCAGCATCAGCTGGATACACTTAATCCGGCCAATACGGTGCTGGGTGAAATACGCAGACTGAGCGACCCCCGTACCACGGAAGAAGAGCTGATGAGCGTGCTCGGTCTGTTCATGCTGGGACAGGCGTACTTTGAGCGTCAGGTTTCCGCTCTTTCCGGCGGCGAAAAAAGCAGGCTCATTCTGGCCATGCTCTTTCTTGCGCGGTGCAATTTTCTGGTGCTGGACGAACCCACCAACCATCTGGACCTTGAAAGCCGCGAGGCGCTGGTGGATGCGCTGGACAGTTTTCCGGGCACGCTGCTTATGGTGGCGCACGACAGACATCTGCTTTCCTGCGCTGCCGAGCAGGTGTGGGAGCTGGGCGCACAGGGCTTTACCGTGTACGAACGGGGCTATGAGGCGTGGGATGAGGCCAGAAAGGCCCGCCGCATCAGTCTGGACGCGCGGGATGACAGTGCGGAGCGTCCGGTGCAGGCAGGGCTGAGCCGCGAGGAGCAGAAACGCATAAAGCGGGAACAGGCAGAGCTGCGCAACAGACTGCACAGGGAGATGAAGCCCCTGCAGCAGAAGTACGATGCGCTGGAAAAAGAGTTTGAGTCGGTACTGGCGGAACAGACCGAGACCGAGACCCTGCTTGCCAGTCCTGATGTGTATGCCGACGCCGGCAGGGCTTCGGAACTGCTCAGGCTGTTCCACAGTCTGCAGGCCCGGGGTGAAGAGCTGATGGAGGCCATGGCCGATCTGGAATCCGGCATGGCGGACATAGAGGCCCGCAGACAGCAGGCCGGTTTGTGATGTTTTTATTTGTCGCCGGAAGTGTGGCGTCGTGATACGGGAACAGTATGAAATCTGTTGATGTAGTGGCGGGCATTCTGTGGCGCGGCGGCCGTTTTCTGGCAGTGGAGCGCCCGCAGGGCAGACCCCGTGCCGGCTTCTGGGAGTTTCCCGGCGGCAAGATAGAACAGGGCGAAACTCCGGAGCAGGCTCTGGCGCGCGAGTTGAAGGAAGAGCTGGGCGTGGATGTCCGGGATTTCTGCTTCTGGCGCAGCGTGGAGCATGCTTACGAGGATCTCGCCGTGCGCCTGAGATTTTTTCATGTGACCGGCTTTGCGGGCGAGCCTCAGGGGCTGGAAGGTCACAGGCTGGCGTGGCTGCGGTGCGACGAGGCGCTGCGGCTGCGTTTTCTGGAGGCGGACAGGCCGCTTGTGGCCGATCTGGCCACCATCACATTCTGACGGGGGATACCCATGAGCGCACTGTTATTTGTCATGGCGCTGCTGGCGGGGGCCACCCTGCCCACGCAGGCGGGGATAAACAGCGGACTTCAGGCGCACTGGGCGGGCAGCCCGGTACTGGCGTCGCTGGTATCATTCAGCGTGGGCACCGCGGCGCTTGTGTGCTGGTGTCTGGTCACGCGCACCGCGCCGGCGGTACCTGTTCCGGGCACCACACAGTGGTGGCACTGGACAGGCGGTCTGCTCGGGGCTTTTTTTGTCAGCGCGGTCACTTTTCTTGCGCCCCGACTGGGGGCCACAACCATGGTCGCGCTCATTCTGGCGGGACAGGTGGCGGCCTCGGTGCTGCTGGATCACTTCGGGGTGCTGGGCTATCAGGCCCGATCCGTCAATCTGCCGCGCCTTGCGGGGCTTGTCATGGTGGGGGCGGGCGTGTATCTCATCCGGCGGTTTTAATTGTGCGCCGCAGGCGCCGAGGGTTTTCTTTGCCGCAATGTTGGCATAGAATGGTTCAGGACCGTTTTCGCCGGATCTATGGCAGGATCGGGCGATAATGCATAAGGCCGGCAGGGCCAAAGCGGAAAAGCATATGCGGCAGCTTGAACTCAAGGATTCGATGAAGATCGGCATAAAAGAGCTTGATGATCAGCATCAGCAGCTTACAGAGATCATCAATGAGCTGTATTACGCCTATATGCAGGGGAATCACCGTGCGGTGCTGTGCGGTCTCATAACCCGTCTGAACGACTACGCACATGAACATTTCGCGCTGGAGCGCCAGTACATGGAGCGGTTTGTCTTTGAAATGCCGGATTATGAACAGCATATGCAGGAGCATCGCGAGTTTTTTACGGACGCCATCGGTTTTCTGTTGCGCTACATCGAAGAAGGTTCTGAAATAACACCTGAAATGCTTGACTATCTGCAGGACTGGTGGAAGGACCATGTTATGGTGCGTGATAAGGAGCTGGGCAGATTCCTGCGTTCGCGGGGCGTTACCGCATAGTCCGGAAAACGGGCGGCGGCACATGTTTTTCCACTCACAAGGAGTTTTTAATGTCCAAGGAACGTTTGGTCGTTGCGGTTGTAGGTGCCACGGGTGCTGTGGGCCGCGAAATGCTGAAGACGCTGGAAGATCGTGAATTTCCCGCTCATGAGGTGCGCGCGCTGGCCTCTGCCCGCAGCGCAGGAACCACCGTACCCTTCAAGGGTGGCGAGCTCACCGTGCGCGAACTTACCGAAGACTCCTTTGAAGGTGTTGATATCGCATTGTTTTCTGCAGGCGGCGGCACTTCGGCCCGGTTTGCCCCCCATGCCGTGAAATCCGGCTGCGTGGTGGTGGACAACTCCAGCAACTGGCGCATGGATGAGCGCTGCCCGCTGGTGGTGCCCGAGGTGAACCCCGACGCCCTCAAGCTGCACAACGGCATCATTGCCAACCCCAACTGCTCGACCATCCAGATGGTTGTGGCCCTCAAGCCGCTGCATGATGCGGCAGGCGTACGCCGCGTGGTGGTTTCCACCTATCAGGCTGTTTCCGGTACCGGCCAGAAGGCCATATCCGAACTGGAAAAACAGGTGCGGCAGATGTTTAACATGCAGGAGCCCGAAGCTTCGGTATATCCGTATCAGATAGCGTTCAACTGTCTGCCGCACATCGATGTTTTCCTTGAAGACGGCTACACCAAGGAAGAACTGAAGATGGTGCAGGAAACCGTGAAGATAATGGGCGACCCGTCGGTGAAGGTTACCGCCACCACCGTGCGCGTGCCGGTTTTTTACGGCCATTCCGAATCGCTGAACATCGAAACGGAGAAAAAGCTGACCGCGGCGCAGGCCCGCGCCGTGCTGGCGCAGGCTCCCGGCGTGCGTGTGCTGGATAATCCTTCGGAAAATATCTACCCCATGGCCATTCATGCCGCAGGTGAGGATGAAACCTTTGTCGGGCGCATCCGTGAAGACCATACCATTGAAAACGGTCTGAACATGTGGGTGGTGGCTGACAACCTGCGCAAAGGCGCCGCACTTAATGCCGTACAGATTGCCGAAGAACTGGTGGAGCGTTCTCTGCTGGATATCGCCGATCCCGGAAAATTCCTGTAATACAACGGAGCAGTTGCGTTGATACCTGTTCTTGATACCGATGCGTGGGTGGAAAAGCTGCTTTCGACACGCCGCAGTGCCGAAGGCAAGATTCTTGCGTTTTACGAACACCGCATGGAGGCCATCTGCCGTGACCCGCGTCTGCTGCTGATGCCGGCCGATGATCACCTTGCCCACCGCGGCGACGGTGTTTTTGAAAGCATGAAGTTTGAAGGGCGCAGGCTGTACCAGCTGGATGCCCATCTGGAGCGCATGGAGCGCTCGGCGCGGGGGATATACCTGACACCCCCATGCACGCAGAGCGTGCTGCGCGACATCGTGCTGCAGGTAGCCCGCGCAGCGGACACGCCCGACGGCTGCATACGCATTCTGCTGGGACGTGGTCCCGGCGGGTTCGGCATCGACCCTGCCGAGTGCCCTGTGCCCAGCCTGTACGTTGTGGCGTACAGCCTTACACCCAAGCCCGAGGAATGGTATGAAAAAGGCGTTACCGCGTTCCGGACGTCCATTCCCGCCAAACAGGGCTATCTGGCCACCATCAAGAACGCCAACTATATTCCCAACGTGCTCATGAAACTTGAGGCCCGTTCCCGCGGCTGCGACATTCCCGTCAGTTTTGACGAGAATGATTTCATTGCCGAAGGCCCCACGGAAAACCTCTGCCTTGTGGACGCCGACGGCACGCTGGTTGTTCCCGAATTCACCAACGCGCTTTCCGGCACCACCATCATGCGTGTCATTGATCTGGTGCGTGATGAAATGAATGTGGCATTCCGCAAGGTGCGCGAGGATGAACTGTACCGCGCCGCAGAAGTCATGGTGCTGGGCACCACGACGGAATGTGTGAGTGTTGTCTCCTTTGAGGGGCAGTCCGTGGGCGGGGGCAGACCCGGCCCTGTGGCACGCCGTTTCCGCGAGCTCCTGCGCAGGGATCTTGCGGAGAACGGTACTTCTTTTTAACCGGAAGCCTGCAGAAGGCAAACGCCCTGCACCCGCAGAACATACCGGGGCCGCGCCGCAAGCCGGCGCGGCCCTGTTTTCTCGGGGCGGGCAAGAACGCAACACGGTAGCGGCAGTGATGGATATGCATATAGTTTTGCTTGACCTCGGGCATGAATTGCGCGGCGGTCAGCGACAGGTTTTTTACCTTGCGCAGCGGCTGGCGGACAGCCCTGAATTTTCCTGCGTCGTTGCCGCGCCGCGTAACGCTCCGCTGCTGCATATGGCGGCGGACGCCGGTCTGCCGGTGCTGCCGCTGGGCGGAAGGCGCGCGTGGGACCCGCGTACGCTGTATACCCTGATGCGGCACCTGCGCGGCAGAACATGCATTCTGCACACCAACGACGCCCACAGTGCGGGACTGGGGGCCTGGCTGCACAGCCGCAGCGGCGGCGCCACCCGCCTGTTGCATACCCGGCGGGTCTCGTATCCGCTGCGTCAGGGCTGGCGGGGCCGCAAATATCTGCTGGCAGATGCCGTGGTGGGGGTCAGTGCTGAAATAGCACAGGTCATGCGCGATTCAGGCATGCCCGCAGAAAAGGTGCACGTCATTCATTCGGGCATAGACGCTTCGCTGTATACTCCCAGAACCACCAGACAGGACGGGCGGCTGGTCATCGGCATGGTCGGGGCGCTTACGCGGCAGAAAGGGCATGATGTGTTTGTCCGCGCGCTGGGCGAACTGCATCGCGGTGCAGCGGGCACGCTGCCGCCGTGGGAGGCGCGCATCATAGGCAGCGGGCCGTTGTTTGAGCCGCTGCTTGAGCTTGCGCGGCAGGAAGGTGTTGAAAGCCGTATGGCCTGCCTCGGCTGGCAGGACAGCAGGGTCATGATGCCCGGTTTTGACATACTGGCTGTGCCATCGGTGGACGGCGAAGGTTCCAGTGCCGTCATCAAGGAAGGCTGGGCCGTTGGGCTGCCCGTCATTGCCTCGGACCTTGCCTCAAACCTTGAGCTGGTGCGGCACGAAGATAACGGGCTGGCATTTGCCAACGGCGACCATGGTGCTCTGGCGCGGGGCATCGCCCGTCTGGCTTCGGACGCGGGGCTGTGTGCCCGTCTGGTGCAGGGGGGCAGGCAGTCGCTGGTAGAATTTACCGACGTCCGCATGGCGGGGGCGTATATGCGGCTGTACCGCAGTCTGCTGGTCTGATGCCCTGTGCCTGCCCGCCGCGGCCGCGCGGCTGCGTTTGTTATTCCTGTGTGCCGTCGTGCTTGGTGTGCGGCGGTTTTTTGTTTTTGCCGGTATGCAGTATTCTGTACAGTTCGCGCTGCAGTTCTGCCGCATCAATGGGTTTAGAAATGTAGCCGTCCATGCCCGCGGCAAGGAATATTTCCTTGTCCCCTTTCATGGCATGTGCCGTCAGCGCTATGATGGGTATGTTTTCCAGCCCTGCTATCTGGCCGCCGCGTATGACCTTTGTGGTTTCTATGCCGTCCATGTCGGGCATCTGGATATCCATGAGAATGCAGTCCGGTTCATGGTCCTGCAGCAGTTCGATGACATGCAGTCCGCTGGTGGCCGCGGTGACGGTGTGTCCCATTTTGCGCAGCAGATATGTGGCGGCCATGCGGTTCACTTCTTCATCTTCCGCCAGCAGAATGCGGGCGGGCGGCAAGGCGGGTATTTCCTGCTCCTGTCCTCCGGCCGGTTGCTCTTGCTGCTGCGCCTTGCGCAGCAGCAGCGAACAGCAGATGGTGGTGCCCACCCCGGGGGTGCTTTCCACGCTTATATTGCCGTTCATCATGCTTACCAGAGACCGTACGATGCCCAGCCCCAGTCCGGTGCCCTGATAACGGCGGCGGTAGGTTCCGTCTACCTGGAAAAAAGGATCGAAAATGCGCGGCAGCATTTCCGCTTCCATGCCGATGCCCGTGTCTTCCACCGTTACCAGCAGCCGCGCCTCTTCGTCAGCCGGGGCGGTAAGCAGCAGCACGTCGACGCGCACGGAACCTTCGCGTGTGAACTTGACGGCGTTGCCCACAAGATTGAACAGAATCTGTCTGATGCGTGATTCATCGCCCACCAGCACGTCGGGTACTGCCCGGTCCACCACAGCCGTAAGGGTGAGTCCTTTCTGCCGTACTTCTTCGCTGAAGTTGGCCAGCACGGAGTTCACGGTCTCGCGGATGCGCAAAGGTGCGTGGTCCAGCGGTGCCGCTCCGGCGTCGATGGTGGAAAAATCCAGAATATCGTTGATGATGGCCAGCAGTTTGCGCCCGGAATCCAGCGCAGTTCTTGTCAGGCGCAGCGGTTTGGGGTCGGTAATTTCGTTGCCGAGTATCTGGAGCATGCCCAGTACGCCGTTGAGGGGGGTGCGTATTTCATGGCTCATGGTGGCCAGAAAGGCGCTTTTGGCTTTTGCCGCGGCTTCTGCGGCCACCTGTGCTGTTTTCAGTTCCGTGATGTCGGTATGCGACCCCACGGCCAGCAGCGGCGCGCCTTTTTCGTCAAATTCCATGACACGCCCGCGTGAAAGCAGCCATATGGTATTTCCGTCGTGTGCGGTAAGATTGAACTCATGCTGCAGGTTGTCGCCGCCTTCTCTGAAAAAACGGCTCACATGGTCTTTGATGTCTTTGAGTTCTTCATGGTGCACCGGCAGACAATGGCATTCCTGCATGGCGCGGAACGGGTCGGGCGAGTCCATCTTGCCGCAGGTCATGGTGTCTTTGGCGATGTCATAGGCCCATATGATGTCGCTGGTGGCGCGCAGCACCATGCCGAAGCGGTGCTCGCTGCGCCGCAGGGCTTCTTCCGCCTCTTTCTGGCGTGTTATGTCCCTGCCTGTGCCCACGGTGCCTATCAGCACACCCCGCGGATCGTACAGCGGCGATTTCTGCACTTCCAGAGCCAGATACTTGTTCTGTACCAGACCGTCTTCCACAAATCTGCCGGGCTTTTGCGACAGCAGTACGATGTCATCGCTGTTGAGGCACAGTTCCCCGAAGGTGTGCTGCCAGCCCAGCGCGCGCTGGCGCCGTGCGAAATAGATATCATCGCGTCCCAGCGGGTCTATGCCGTCGCAGCAGAGCAGTTTTTCGCAGATGGCTCTGTTGGCGAAAAGGTAACGGCCCTTGGTGTCCTTTGCCCACAGCATGTCTATCATGTTGTCTGCCATGGCGCGGGTCAGGTTGATACCGTCTTCGCAGGGAACGCCGTCAACCGGCAGCACCATGAACCGCCATGAGGTCCGGGACGCCGCGGAGTCGTGATGCGGCAGCGGAAGCGGCATGGCCAGCACCGGCAGCGAGCCCCCTTGTGCGGTGCGGATGCGCAGGGGAATGCTGACCAGCACGGGGGTGCTTTGCGTGCACAGCAGGGCCAGCTGCCACGGCACGGCCGTGAATATGTCTGCGGGGTCTTTCAGGGGCGCGGTCATGCCGGCCAGTTCCAGCAGCGCGTCGCTTACATGGCTGACGTACAGGTCGCGGCCCATTTCCGGAGATGTGTCCGCCTGTTTCCCGGCCTGTTCTCCGGTCTGCTCTCCGGCTCCGGGACGCAGAGCCACCTCTGCATACGGCAGCCCGCCCAGCGGTCTGGCCTGCGCCGCATGCTGTGTACCGCTCAGGGCGCTTCGCAGCGTTTCGTTTTCTTTTTCCAGACGCCACAGGGCTTTGAGCAGGGCGTGCACGGCATACATCATTAAAGCCTCTCGCGTTTGCAGGCACAAGGTCAACTGACACTATGCCATTATCACAGGGGTATCGGCAAGGCGGCGCCACCTGAGACGCATAATTAATCAGTGACGGCATGTCCGTTTGCTGAAATGAGTATAAATGATCGGGTGAAAGCCATGTAAAAGGACTGCCTTTTTGACAATTCTGTCTGGCCGGTATATGCTCCTCACGGGATACCCGTCTCCGCAGACGCATACGGCGCACGGAGGCTCCGGCGGCAACAGTGGCGGACGTTGAGGAATGATGGCATCAGGCCGCGTACGCATGACGCCCGCATACCCGCGGGCAGGAGGTTTTTTCATGAGCAGAAAAATGACGGCTTTTGTTCTGGGTGTTGTTGCCACGGTGCTGATGGCCGGCACTGCCATGGCCGGTACCGTTAAAATCGGTCTTATGTGTCCGCTGACCGGTTCGTGGGCCAGCGAAGGTCAGGACATGCGCAACATTGTTCTGATGCTGGCCGAACAGACCAACGCTCAGGGCGGCATTAACGGCGACATGGTGGAGATAGTGGTCGAGGACGATGCCGGGGACCCCAAAACTGCCGCACTGGCAGCCCAGCGTCTTTCCACCATGGGTGTTTCGGCCGTCATCGGCACATACGGTTCGGCCATTACCGAAGCCTCGCAGGCCATCTATGACGAGATGGACATCGTGCAGGTGGCTACCGGTTCCACGGCCATCCGGCTTACCGAAAAAGGTCTGCCGTTGTTTTTCCGCACCTGTCCGCGCGACGACGAACAGGGCCGCGTGGCCGCAGCCGTGCTGAAGGAAAAAGGCTATAAAAAGATCGCCATCCTGCACGACAACACGTCGTATGCCAAAGGGCTGGCCGAAGAAACGCTGACTCTGCTGAAAAGCGCAGGCACCGAAGTGGTGTTCTATGATGCGCTCACTCCCAACGAACGTGATTATTCCGCAATACTTACCAAGCTGAAGGCCGCAGGGCCCGACGCCATATTCTTTACCGGCTACTACCCCGAGGCAGGCATGCTGCTGCGGCAGAAGCAGGAAATGAAGTGGGACGTGCCCATGATGGGCGGCGACGCCACCAACAACCTTGATCTGGTGAAAATTGCGGGCAAATCCGCTGCCGGATTCCTGTTCATCAGCCCGCCCACCCTGCAGGACCTGCCCGACAAGCAGGCAAAGGACTTTGCCGCCGCGTACAAGGCCCGCTACGGTACCATGCCTGCTTCCGTGTGGTCTGTGCTGGCCGGCGATGCCTTTATCGCTCTGAAGGCCGCCATCACCGGTGCCGGTTCCACCGACCCTCAGGATATTGCCGCGTACATGAAAAAAGATCTCAAGGATCTGCCGGGTCTTACCGGTTCGCTTTCGTTCAACGAAAAAGGCGACCGTGTGGGCGACCTGTACCGCCTGTACCGCGTGGATGAAAACGGCAACTTTGTACTGCAGCCGTAACCACCTTACCCCATTGGCAAACACGGACGGGGGGTGTATGCTCCCCGTCCTGCCGCATAGCCGGATCATGCCGGTCAGACCGGTGTGACGCACCGCACTTTCAGCGCACCGCATAGCCTTTTGCCGCGGTGCAGCCTGCCGGGCATGATTTTTTCCTCCGCGCCGCACGTTTACGGCGTGCTGCAGCGGGCGGAAAGGCAGGACAGCCGCAGCGTGTCGCGGCTTTTCCTTCACGCCGGTTTTGCGGCCGGCAAGACACAGGGTTTACGTTCATGGAAGAGTTTTTCCAACAATTGACCAACGGTCTGGCCGTGGGTGGCATATATGCCCTTATCGCCCTCGGATACACCATGGTGTACGGCGTGCTGAAGCTTATCAACTTCGCGCACGGCGACCTGTTCACCATCGGAGCGTATCTGGGGCTCACCCTGCTGACATCCATGGGGCTTACCGGTCATCTGGGCGCTGTGGCAGGAGTGCTGGTACTGGCTGTCATGGTGCAGGTGCTGGTGGCCATCATCGGTTACCTGCTTGAAAGGGTGGCCTACAGACCATTGCGGCAGTCGCCGCGGCTTTCCGCCGTGGTATCGGCGCTGGGTGCCTCCATTTTTTTCCAGAACGCCGTGATGCTCATCTACGGTGCGCGTTTTCAGGTGTATCCGCACGATATACTGCCTTCCGCCACCGTAAGCCTGCTGGGCCTTGATGTTCCTCTGGTGCGCATTCTCATGTTCCTGACGTCTGTGGTGCTCATGCTGGGGCTGTACTTTTTTATTCAGAAAACCAGAACAGGTACCGCCATCCGTGCTGCGGCCATTGATCAGGGTGCAGCCAAGCTCATGGGCATCAATGTGAACAGGGTTGTTTCTCTGGTCTTTCTGATAGGTCCCGCGCTGGGCGGCGCCGCCGGCCTGATGGTGGGGCTGTACTACGGCCAGATCAATTTCACCATGGGGTGGGTGTACGGGCTCAAGGCGTTCACAGCGGCCATTCTGGGCGGTATAGGCAACATACCGGGCGCCATGGTGGGCGGCCTGCTGCTGGGAGTCATCGAAGCGCTGGGTGCGGCATATATTTCCATCGCCTGGAAAGATGCCATCGCCTTCTTCGTGCTCATCATCATTCTGATAATCAGGCCGACAGGCCTGCTGGGCGAAAGGGTGGCTGACAAAATATGAACAGACGCTACGCGATGTACATGGTCGCTGCGGCGGCGTTTGCCACCATGCCGGCCTTTATCAACCCCTACTGGACCGATGTGCTCAACACCGTGGGACTGTATGCGATTCTGGCTCTGTCGCTGAATATCATTCTGGGCCATGCGGGCATGTTTCACATGGGGCATGCCGCCTTTTACGCCGTGGGGGCCTACACCACGGCCGTTCTCAACGTGACATTTCATGTTCCCGTGCTGTGGGCCATGCCTGCGGCCGGTGTGCTTGCGGCATTGTTTGCGCTGGTGGTGGCACGTCCCATCATTCATCTGCGGGGCGACTACCTGCTTATCGTGACCATAGGCATAGTGGAAATTGTGCGTATAGCGCTGGTGAACAACATTTTTGACATGACCGGCGGCGCCAACGGCATTTTCGGCATAGCCCGGCCGGAACTGTTCGGTTTCAAGATCCGCAAGCCCGTGCATTTTTTCTATCTTATCTGGGGCTTCTGCGCTGTGACCATCCTGCTGTTCCACTGGCTCGAAAATTCGCGTTTCGGCAGAGCGCTCAACTACATACGTGAAGACGAAGTGGCCGCGGAAGGCAGCGGAGTGAACACCGCAGCCTACAAGCTGGGTGCTTTTGTGCTGGGTGCTTTCTGGGCGGGTATGGCCGGAACTCTCTTTGCCGCTAAAATGACCATCATCTCACCGGAATCATTTTCTTTCTGGGAATCTGTGGTCATGTTCACCATTGTGATTCTGGGCGGCATGGGTTCCATCCGCGGGGTGTTGCTGGGGGCCTTTCTCATCGTCGGCCTGCCCGAAGTTTTCCGCGAGCTGGCAAGCGCCCGTATGCTGGTGTTCGGTGCGGCCATGGTGGCCATGATGATTTTCCGTACGCAGGGCCTGCTGCCTCCGGCACCGCGCCATTATGACCTGCGGGGAATCATGTCCGGCACGCAGACGCGGGAGGAGCGCGCATGAGCCTGCTCAGACTGACCAACCTTACCAAGACCTTCGGCGGGCTTATTGCCGTCAATGATGTTTCCATGACTGTGGAGCAGGGCAGCATTGTGGGGCTGATAGGCCCCAACGGCGCGGGAAAGACCACCGTGTTCAACCTGATAACAGGCAATTACAAACCTGACAGCGGTACGGTTGAATTTGACGGGGAAGACCTGACCGGCAGGCCGACGCACCGTATTGTCGTGCGTGGTATCGCGCGTACTTTTCAGACCATACGGCTGTTCCAGAACATGAGCGTGCTGGAAAACGTCCTGGCGGGCTGTCATTGCCGCATGAAGTCCGGCCTGCTTTCGTCGTTGTTCCGCACCCGCAGCCAGCGGGCGGAAGAACGCAGGGCGCTGGAACGCGCCGTGCACGAGCTGGAATTTGTGGGGCTTGCCGCGCAGCATGCCAATCTGGCCAGAAACCTGTCATACGGCAACCAGCGTCTGCTCGAAATTGCCCGTGCGCTGGCTTCCGACCCGCGCTTCATCATACTGGACGAGCCCGCCGGGGGGATGAACGACCACGAAACAGCCCAGCTTATTGATCTTATACGGGCCATACGTGACAGGGGCATAACCGTGCTGCTTATCGAACACGATATGGGGCTGGTCATGAAGGTGTGCGAACAGCTGGTGGTGCTGGAATACGGTGCCGTCATCGCGCAGGGAACGCCCGACGCCGTGAAGGCCGACCCCAGAGTTATTGAAGCGTACCTCGGTGCGGACGACGACCTGTAAGGGGGACGGATGTTTCTTGAAATACGCGACCTGCATGTGAAGTACGGCAATGTCGAAGCGCTGCACGGTGTCAATGTGACCGTGAATCAGGGCGAAATTGTCACTATTCTGGGTGCCAACGGTGCCGGAAAATCCACCACGCTCATGGCTGTGAGCGGACTGGTGAAGCCGTCGCAGGGCGGTATATGGTTTGAAGGCGAGCCGCTGCACAAGCTGCCCAGTCACGAGGTTGTCAAACGCGGCATCACGCAGTCTCCGGAGGGACGGCGTGTGTTTGGTACGCTGACCGTGCAGGAAAATATGAACCTGGGGGCGTTCACCCGTAAGGATCAGGCCGGAATCCGGCGCAATCTGGATTGGATTTACTCGCTTTTTCCGCGCCTTGCAGAACGCCGCGAACAACTGGCAGGCACTCTTTCCGGCGGAGAGCAGCAGATGCTGGCCATCGGGCGTGCTCTTATGGGCGACCCGCGCATTCTGCTGCTGGACGAACCCAGCCTCGGCCTTGCGCCCATACTGGTGCGCTCCATTTTTGAAACCGTGCGCAAGATCAATCAGGCCGGAGTGACGGTGGTGCTTGTGGAACAGAATGCCCGTGCGGCTCTCAAGCTGGCCACACGCGGTTATGTGCTGGAAGTGGGCAACATTGTCATGGAAGATACGGCGGCCAGTCTGCTGGCCAATCCCGAGGTGCAGAACGCGTATCTCGGTGGTGCCGGCGCATAAGACCGGCAGACAGGCAGAAAACGGATTAAGGCCGGTGCACCGTGTGCGGTGCGCCGGTTTTTTTTATTGCACGCACGGCAGGAGCGGATGCGGCGGCTCGTGTGCCGCGGCGTTTCAGGTGCAGGTATCAGGCTCGTCTCTGAAGGCGGCGGCAATGGCTAGGAAGTCATGCTCCGCCCGCAGAAAGGCATCAACCACGGCGGGGTCAAAACGTGTGCCGCGTCCTTTGAGTATGATCTCGCGTGCCTGATGGTGCGGAACGGGCTTTTTGTAGCAGCGGCGGCTTATAAGTGCGTCATAGACATCGGCAAGCGCCATAAGTCTGCCTGCCACGGGTATCTGCTCTCCTGTCAGCTGCTGCGGATATCCCGTGCCGTCCCAGCATTCATGGTGCGTGTGCACCAGTTCTTCCGCCATCTGCAGAAAAGAACTGCCGCCCAGTCTCATGGAAGCGTGGCGCAGAGCATCACGCCCGTATACGGTGTGCAGCTTTATCTGATCCATTTCCTGCGGGGTCAGAGGCCCCTGTTTGCGCAGGATGGCGTCGGGCACGCCTACTTTGCCGATGTCGTGCAGCGGGGCGGATTTGCACAGCTGTTCAATGCCTTCGGGGGTAAGTACGGAGCGGAAGCGCACATGTGTGCGCAACTGCCGGGCCAGCACGCGGACATACGCCTGTGTACGCATTATGTGGGCGCCTGTTTCATTGTCGCGTGTTTCCGCCAGTGATGCCAGACTGAAGAGCGCGGCATCCTGCGTGGTGGAAAGCGAGCGGCGCATGTGCCTGTTGGTGGTGGCCAGCACCTGCGTCATCAGCGCCATGGCGCTCAGCAGCAGCATGGCGCCCTGCAGCAGTACGAACGGCAGCGGGGCGGGCAGGGTGCTCAGTACGCCGTGGTCAGCGTGGGTAAGCCATGCCCCCAGTGTGCCGCCGGCCAGCAGCAGGGATGAAAGATGCGCGGGCGGCAGTTTGAATCCGGCCCATGCCGTGGCGGGGATGATGATGAACAGCAGCAGATAACGCAGTGAATCCGGCAGCGGATGCGGCCCCAGTACCAGCAGACACAGCAGCAGTGCTGCTCCCGAAGCTTTTAACAGACGCCGCCTGTCCGGTGTTGCGGCATCGGGCGGTGCAGGACGTGTCCATGCCAGAGCGGCCATGCCCGAAAGAATGAAGCCCGCACCCTGGGCGAGAGTCCATGCACCCCATACGGTCGAAGCCTGCGAGTGGTGCACGATGCCTGCAAGTGTCAGACTGAAGGTGCCTGCCGTGGCCGCGGTGACGCTTTGAACCAGCGGAGCTGCGCAGATGAACAGAACGGCATGGCGCGGCAGGTCGAAAATACGTACCTGCGGGGCCTTGGCCTGCATGAGCTGCCATGCCAGTGCGATGCCCGCGGTGTTACCTGCGGCCAGCGCCAGCGCGGGCAGCGGTGGCAGAGCCGTCATGCCCGCGCAGAAATCGGCCAGCATGAGCACAGGCAGCATGGTGCCTCCCCTCAGGGTCAGCATGGCAAATCCGAAGCCGGCGGCGGGATGGATGGAGGGCGGCAGACCGCAGGCGATTCCCGACTGCAGCCCGCAGAGCACCGCCACAAAGTATATTGCCCCTGCAAGGGGCAGTTGCAGCCGCTGCCGTACCGGAGCGCTGATGACCGGCCATGCGCGGAGTATCCCTGCGGGCAGGGCATGTTTTTCTGTGTAACCGCGGCATGAATCAGCCATGTTTCCCCCTGAATGGTGTCCGCGGCGCGGCGGACGCACGTGGTTGTAGCAGGTTGTGAGGGGGCCGTGTGCCGTGTGTGTGAAGGAATGATGACAAAGCGGTGACGCAGCATGAGGGGGGTGCCGCAACAGGCGGAAAGGCGGGGGATTCAGCGGCCGGAACGGTGTTTGCGCGGCGGGGCATAGCGGGCGCGGAGTGCGCGGAAAAGCTCCGGCTTGCGGTCGTACTGGTGCACGATATACGGCGGCCGTTCTGCATGCGGCAGCGGGGCCACATGCCCCTGTTCATCATGGGGCGGTGTGCCTTCCACATAGCCCAAAGTCAGTACGGGGCCGGTGTTGTCGTGTACCGTCACAGGCATGGTGCGGGCCAGTATGCCGCTGTGCAGCAGAAAATTATGCACACCCTGATCATAGCCCGCCATGCCGTTTGCCGGAACAAACGGCAGCAGCCTGTCCAGCATGAGCTGCAGATAAGCCGTCATGCCGCTGTGGCAGCCTGCCGTGGTTCCGGAACACGATATGGGCTGCGCGTGCAGCGAGCGTAATGCATCGTCTCCCAGATGGCCGGTTATCCAGCGGGTCATGTACGGACAGCGGCCGATGCTCATGCGCCGGTCTTCCAGTGTCACATTAATACCCGCAGCCCAGCGGAAGTCGAAAGGATTCTGCTGAAAGACCACGTCGCGCACATCGGTGATAAGAATGCGCCGGTACCGGCACGACGCCGAGGCCAGATAGTCGCGGTACAGAGTATACCGCAGGGCATTGTAAGGCAGGTGGCTGCAGGGGGCGTCGCGTTCAAACGGTATCAGCCGCACCCCGTGGGCGGCGATTTCCTGCAGCCCGCGCGTGGTGGGCGAGACAAACAGCACGCAGTGTCCGGAAAAGCCTGTCTCTTCGAGTGAGCGTACAAAAGGACGCACATCGCCGTAGTGGTATCCCGCTGCAAGCCCCATCACAAGGTCGGGCCCGCTGTCATCACGTGCATGCCATGCGGGCAAAGAAGGCGGTGCCTCGAACGGTGCCTGATGCATATGTGCGTTTCTCCGGTGTGTGTCAGAGCGCAGCGTTGCGGAATGCCGTCAGAAACCGCGAGCGCAGCGTTTCGCTCATCAGAGCGCGTTTGACGGGGGACAGGCGCAGAAAACCGCCCAGAAGGTGCCGCATGAAGTGCTCGGTACGGCTGTTGGGGTTGTCAAATATCAGGTTCTGCAGCGTTCCGCGTTCAAGACTCTGCAGGATGACCCGTTCGAATGAATCTTCGGGATGAAAGACCCGCTGCCGGCGCTTTTCCAGCACCATGGCCCCCGTCGGGCATTTCAGGGCGCATGCCCCGCAGCCCAGACAAAGCGATGTGTCCACCTGTACGCTTCTGCGTCTGCGGGTGTCCGGGGTAGTCTGTGCTGCGGGTACCATGGTTACGGCGTCTATGGGGCACGCCGCCGCACATTTGCCGCAGCCGGTGCAGCGTTCTTCCTGTATCTGCGCCATGCAGGTTGATGAAACAAGAATGTTGCCCAGCCCCGTTTCGCGTATGCCCTGCATCAGATTGCAGCAGCAGCCGCAGCAGTGGCAGATGAAATTGGCGTCCTGACGGACGTTGTCGGTGGAAAGTGTGAGTGCGAAATCACGCGACCTGTCCAGTATGTCGAGCATTTCCGCTTTGTCTATGCGGCGTGCGAACTTGTTGCGGATGAGAAATTCCGCTCCGCTGCCCATGGAAGTGCACGTTTCCATGGGCACGCGGCATTTCTGCCCCATATGATGTTTTTCGTGTCTGCAGGAACACAGCCCCACGGAAAAAACACTGTGCCGTTCCACCAGCGCAGAGGCTTTTTCATAATCCAGTATTTCCACGTGGTCGCCGGCAAGCACCTGTTCATAGGGCAGTGCGCGCATGACGGATACCTGCTGACCGTCGCCGAAGTTTGCTTCGAAAAAGGCTTTGTCGCCAAACATGTAGTCGTGGAAAAGTTCTGCCCACTGCCTGAGCGGAAGGTTTCCCCCGGTACGCATCATGGTGAACTCGAAGATGCCGATGACGATGGGGCTTATCATGTACTGATATGTGCTGCCGTCCCAGATATCGAGCACAAGCCCTTTGCCGCACAGGGTTTCAAGCTGCGGGACAAGGTCTTCGGGCGGCATGCCGCAGAGTGCGGCTATGCGGGCCGCGGTGGAGGGGCGGTACGGCATGCGGCTGACAAGAGCTGCTTCCTGCGGGGTATACAGGGCGCGCAGCATGGCCTGAAACGCGGGGGAATCGGGCGTGCGCACGGGGGTGCCGTCTATGGTTGCCGCCAGTGAACGGTAGATGTCTTTGGCTGCCAGATGTCCCATTGCTTTTCCGTCATGCAGTTATGCCGGCGGGCATGCACAGGCAGCCCGCCCGCCGTGTACATGGCACGGGCGGGCAGGTTTGGCAATGTGTGCGCGGCGGCGCGTGCGGCTGCACGGTGTGTGATTATGCGCTGTCTTTTGAGCTGCCGCAGCTGCCGTGACCGCCGGCTGCTGCGGGGTCACGGGGGTGAACGCCTTCTGTTTTGCCTGTTTTCGGCTCGGCCGGGGTTCTGGTGCGGCGTTTTTTAGAGCGCGTCGGAGTATGTTCCTTTGCCACGGTCGAACCTGATCCGTGCTTTTTAAGCACCTGCTGGTACTGCGGGTTGTGATGCAGGTTAAGTGTCAGGATGACGTGGTCCTGCTCGCTGGAAAAGCCTTTGCCGCTGAAAAACCGCAGTGCGGGGCCGTTGCTGGGGTCCGTATCGGCAATAAGGTAGCGCGCACCTTCAGCCACCATGCGGTCCACCATTTTGTCGTACAGCCGGTGGCCGATGCCGCAACCGTGGAATTCCGGCTCGACGCCTATCCAGATAATGTAGCCGTAGGTCCATGATGCTTTACTTATCAGTGTGCCGATGATGAATCCTGCCAGCCGGCCGTCGGCTTCGGCCACAAGACAGAATTCGGGGTCGGTGTTGTAGTGCCCCACCACTTCCCACTCATCCCAGGTGCGGTACAGAAAAGGATACAGATCGCAGGTGAACAGTCGTTCGCCCATGTGAAAAACAGGAGCCAGATCGTCAATGCTCATTTCGCGGATGTGAATTTCCGGCGAATGGGGTTTGTCGGAAGACATGATTATCCCGTAAGGATGCTGCTCGCGTAAGGGCGCGAGGTGATGCCCCGCGGCGTGCCGAAGGATTCGGCACGCCTCCGGGGGCGTTTGCGTCCAGTATAAAGCGCATGGCAGCCGTGTCAACGCGGGGGAAAAAAAGCGGATTATATCTGCCGCGCGGATTACTTTCCGTCTGTTTCGCGGGTCAGCAGCAGCCGCCAGCGCAGCTTCAGCCATAGCCTGTGCAGATAGCTGAACGGGGCGCGGGCGGGTTTCATGCGACCGGCCAGTGTGCGGCGCGGGTAAAAAACAAGATCAAGCAGATGGTCGGTGCGGCGGCCCGCAGCGGAAAGGCTGCCCGCACACCCCGCACAGTAGGTGAATATTCTTTTTTGCGGCGCTGCGGCTGCGCGGCGTGCGGTCCATCCGCCCGCAAGGTCGGGGCGCACCGCGCCTACGGCACCGCCCTCGCCGCAGCACAGTGTGCGGCGGCGTGTGCCGGGCAGCTCTGTGACGTCTATTCCGGCTTCTGCCGCCAGAACGCGCGCGGCATGGTGAATGGCCGGAAACTCACGCAGCGGGCACGGGTCGTGCAATGCGGCCGTGCAGGAAGGTGCGCTGCGGTCATGACCGGCGGCCATGGCAGGTCTGCGGGCCAGCACTTCGTATATGCTGACAACCTCCATATCCTGTGCGTATGTGGTGAATACCTTGTGGCAGTTGGGGCAGGCCGTGACCACCCGCCGTATACCGTGTTGCGCAAGCCGGTTGTACAGCCGAGTGAACCGTTCGTTGAACAGGCTCTGCATACCCAGATCATGCGAAGGCTTGCTGCAGCAGGCAAGCACGGCACCGGCGCGGGGAAACACCGTGCGCAGATAGCTGAAGGCCGCCTGTACCGTGCGCGGGCGGGTTCCGGCCAGTGTGCATCCGGGAAAAAATACCGTGTCGGCCCCCTGCGGCAGGCCGTACAGGGTGAAAGCCGTAGATATGCCCAGCGCTTCATAGCCCAGAATACGCCGGTAAGGCGCCGTGTCCAGCAGGCCGGAGGCCACAGCGGCGCGGCGCATGTTCATGAACATCTGCGCCGGATCGAGTTTTTCCGGACATACTGCGGAACACAGCGAGCACAGGCTGCATGCATAAGCGTTCAGCACTGTCTGCGGGCTGTGCTGCAGTTGACGGGCTATGTGCGCCGGAGTGCCGTGTTCCTGCAGAAAAGGACACATTCTGACACAGGCACCGCATTCTGTACATTGGACGGCCATGCGTGCCGCATCGGGAACAGACGCTGTGCTGGCCGGGGACGGCGGGGCGGAGTCGGGTGCTGTCTGCGGTGCTGAGGGCTGCTGGGGCGGCATGGAAAGCTCCGTAAAGTGGCTGCGGTGGCGGGGAATGTTACGGGAGTAACGCTGAAATATGACCGTCCGCGCAGGGCAGGGTCAAATTGAAAAACGCCTGCATATGCCGTTAGATGTATAGATATATGTAATAATTGCAGGGTCGGTTGCAAATGCCTTCGGGCCGCACGGGGATGCATGCGACCGCCGGAGACCTGACGCCGGACAGGCGCCGGGCAGGCACCGGTGCGCACGGGGGATTTCCCTGCTTGCGTGTGCGGCTCGTTTGTGGAAATGTGGCGCTCACATTTCTTTGAGGTGCAACGTATGAGCAGCAATCAATCCGATGCGGACATCCAGCGGCAGGACCTGCTGGAAACCGCCTGCGAAGCCCTGTTTGAAGGGGGCTTCAAAAAGATAAAAGGCCTGCTGGAAGAACTGGACAGCCCCGACACCGTCGAAGGCTTTCAGCCCGACCTGCAGGGAGAAAATACCAAAGGCGTGGTGTACTACTTTGTCGTGGAGACAGAGGTGACGCTGGCGCGGCTGGAAACTGCAGAGCGCATCCGCGCTCTGGCTGTCCATGCCGCGGAACACGGCTGCCAGTGCGTTATCATCGTGCCCGAAGGCGATGAGGGCGTGGCCGGAGCCGTTTTGGAAGAGCACGATATTCCCGAGGACAATCTGGATATCTGGGAAGGCTGAATACAGCCGGAACCATGACTACAGGCGCACGGCCCGCAGGGCTGTGCGCTTTTTTTTCCGGCGTCCGCCGGCAGGCGGGGCCGTATGAACAAGAATTACGGGGCGAGTGCCGGCTGCTGCGGCAGAATGATGCGGATCTGCACTGTGGCGCTGCGTCCTGCCGCATCGACCAGCGTCAGCCGGGCAAAGCCTTCACTGTCCGGCAGCCAGTAATGCTGGTCTTCGGGCAGGGGCAGTCCGTTGACAACCCAGCGCAGCGGGGCGGTGCCGCCCGATGCGCGCAGAGCTATGCCTTCTCCTGCCTGCTGCCCCAGTGATTCCACAGTGGCTCCCTGCTGCGGGTGCAGTATGCGCGGAGGCTCGCCGGCCAGTACAGGCAGGCCCGTGCCGCTGCCCGGCACAAAGCGCTGCAGCCCCGTAGGCAGCCTGCGGTTGTCGCGCACATCCAGCACCCCTGCCGGGGGAGAAGGCCACGGGCCAGTATCCGGCGGCAACCTGCCGAAAATATCGAGCAGCAGCGGTACGGCGGCGGTGCGCCCCACTGCGCCGGGGCGGGGTCTGCCGTCTGGCCTGCCTGTCCACACCCCCACCACCCAGTCAGGAGAAGCACCCACGGCCCACGCGTCGCGGTATCCGTATGACGTGCCCGTTTTGAAGGCGACAGGTCTGCCGCCGGCCGCGGCTGACAGATAGCCCTGCGGCCTCGGCGAGTCTTTCAGAATATCAATGACCTGCCATGCCGCAGCGCTGTCCATCAGCCGGAATCCCTGCTGCGGGGCGGGCAGGACGGCGGGAACAAACTGCGGCGGCAGCGCTGTGCCGCCGTCTGCCAGTGCTGCATACAGGGTTGTGAGGTCCAGCAGAGTGGTGCCGGCACCGCCCAGCGCTATGGGCAGTGTGGCATCGCCTTCCACGGCCAGCGTTGCACCGGCGTTACGCAGCGCCGCAACCAGTCTGTCGGGGCCCAGTGCGTACAGCACGCTGACGGCGGGCACGTTCAGTGAGTCACGCAGAGCCTCGCGCACCGTTACAGCGCCCTGATACCCCCTGCGGAAATTACGCGGGCTGAAGTCGCCGAACCGGTGTGCTTCGTCACTGATGAGGGTTTCGGGATGCAGAATGTGTTCACTGAAAGCCAGTCCGTAGATGAATGGCTTCAGCGTGGAACCGGGTGAACGCAGTGCGCGGGGCAGGTCCAGATAATTGCGCGAAGCGTCGGCATTTTTGCCGCCCACATAGGCTCGCACCTGCCGGGTGGCGCGGTGCAGCACCACGGCTGCGGTGGCGGCTCCCTGCTCCATGCTCAGGGCATGACGCTGGCACAGTGTTTCGGCTGCGTGCTGCACAGGCAGGCTCAGGGCGGTGGCAATGTGCTCACGGCGGGGGGCTGCATTGCGCATGTTCAGGGCCAGAACAGACGCCAGCGCGGGCATTTGCCTGCGGACAGCCGGAATGGATTCCGTGCGGGCTTCGGTGTGCTGTCTGCCGCTGATAATGCCTGCGGCGTGCATGCGGCCGAGAATCTTATCTCTCGCTTTGCGGGCTTCCAGAGGGTTTCTGTCCGGCCGCAGCTGCGTGGGGGACTGAGGCAGTGCCACAAGCAGCGCTGCTTCTCCCGTGGTCAGCCTGCGCGGTTCTTTACCGAAATATGCCAGCGAGGCGGCCCGCACCCCTTCAATGTTGGACCCGAACGGCGCCAGAGTGAGATAGATGGAAAGCACCCCGTTGCTGCCGTAGCGCCAGTGCAGCTGCATGGCGCGCAGGGCTTCGGTCAGTTTGGCTTTCAGTGTACGCGGCCGCGGCTGCAGCAGCCGTGCTGCCTGCATGGACAGTGTGGACGCACCGGATACCACATGCCCGGAAACGGCAAGCTGTGCCGCGGCCCGCAGAACAGCCAGCGGGTCCACCCCCGGATGCATGCCGAAGCGTTTGTCTTCATAGGTTCTGAGCATGTCGAGATACCGGCTGTCCACATCATGCGGTGTTGTGTGCAGCCGCCACATGCCGTCGGGACTGAGAAAAGCGTGCAGCAGTCTGCCCTCTGCATCGGTCACCAGCACGGAACGCCGGTTGTAGCGCGAGAGGTCGGGCGGAAAGGCCGCATCCAGAACAAGTAGCAGCATTACCGTACAAAACAGCGATATGCCGACGGCAGCCGCGGCGCGGATGAACGCCGGGCGGATGAGCGCCGGGCGGGTGCGTGCCGTGTGCTGCGTGGCGGGAGGCTGGTGCTGTGTCAGAGGCATGGGAAAGTCTGTTTCGGGCGGGTTACCGTTGCACATAATGCGCGCCGGCGGCATATGCCGCCGGCGCGGGAGTTCCGGTTGTTTCTGCCGGCCGGGCTGTTACGGCGCAATGGTCATGCTGCCGGCTTCGCCGCGTACGGCGAACTGCGGGTCGTACATGTCTTCCGCGCTTGCCGGCGGTATGGTGAATGAACCTGCGGTGACAGCGCGCACAATGTATGCGGCCACCAGCGGTTCCCTGCCGCGGGCGTTGTTCCACGGCAGCCGTTCAAAGTCATAGACGGCCACCACGCGGTCGTCCTGCCGTTGCAGCAGCGATGCTGCCGTGGGTTTAAGCCAGGGCTGCGCAGCATTGTTTTGCGGAATTATGGTTTCCACTTCCAGACCTGCCGGCAGCAGGTCCTGCACCACAATCTGTCTGTGCTGGCTCTGAAGGGCCCGCAGTGTAAGCCGCACGATGAATCTGTCGTTACGGCGCACGGTGGCGGTGTCTACCGGCTGTCCTTCGAATGTAAGATATTCCCGTTTAAGAGAAAGGCTTTTGTGCGTCACAGCGGGGCGCGGCGCGGCAAGGGCAAAGTCGAATGCCGTGGTGACCCATGCGATGCCTTCGCCCGCGTTGCCCAGCGCAGGGGCACTGCCGCCGCTCTGCAGAAAGGCGCTTTCGGGCAGACGGATTATGCTGAAACCGCCGCGGGTGGTCACCGGACGTCCGTCCAGTGTGACCTGTGTGCGTTCAGCCTCCTTAAGCAGACCGTGCACGGCCAGCAGCTTCCAGCCCGCCTCCTGTGTGGTGGTGCGCATGAGGCCGTTGTCGGGGCCGAATCCGCCGCCGCGTTGCAGCAGTTCGGCGGCCAGTTGCACTCTGCCTGATTCCGCGGCTGCGGCTACGGCAAAAGCCAGATTGCGCTTGCCGGTACCGTAGGGGGCAGGCTGCGCGTTTTGCGGCCGTACGCCCGATGCGATGACTGCTCCCGCACGGTCAAAGCTTGATGCGGCGCGGGGCCTGTCGCCCACAAGGTCAAAGGCTCTGCCGAGACTGGCCCAGCCGGTGCTGTCCAGCTGCGGCGAGCTGTCGTGGAAGTAGCGCATGTCCGCCGTCAGCAGCACGCCGGACTGGGCAAGAACCCTGTAGGCGTATGCCATGGCCTCGGGCGAGGCCCCGTATGACCCGCTGCGGGCCACTGCGGTAAGATATTTTCTTGCACCGTCCAGCACCGGTTCGGGCACGTTGTGTCCCTCCAGCGCAGCACGCGTCAGAAAGTCCATGGCGTACACCGTGGTCCACGGGTCGGCACGCCATGTGTCGCCCGGCCACATGTTCAGACTGCCGTCAGGGTTCTGCATGTCGCCTATGCGGTCTATGGCGTCGCGGATTCGTTCTGCCGCGGGCGATGTTTCTTCCAGTCCGCTCATGGCAGCCACCTGCCGCAGGTACAGAAGCGGCATGGCGCGGCTGGCTGTCTGCTCCAGACAACCATAAGGGTAGCGGTCAAGCCAGCGCAGCAGCGACGGCACATCCGCTCCGGGAACAGAGCCGGCCTGCACGGATGTCTCCAGCGTTCCTTTCAGAATGTGGTTCGTGGTAAGGCCCTGTGCCAGAAGTGTTTTTTCAAGCAGGGCCGTGTCGATGGCAAGGGATGACCCGGGATCAAGCGTGACGGAACTGCGTACTGTCTGATGGCCGAACGCGGGCCGTACTGTCATGTCGCGGTGCAGGTCGGCACGGAATTCCGGCCCCTGTACAAGAGCGCTGATACTGCCCTGTCCGTTGCCCTGTGCGCTTACAGTCACGGGCAGCAGTACCCGCTGCCCCTGTTTGAGTGTGACCTTGAGGTCTGCCGGACTGACGGAAAGGGTGCCGTTACCTGCCAGCGTCACAGTGTAGGTGCCTTCCGCCGCCTCGAGATTGTGCAGCAGTACGGTTGCCTGTGCCGTGTCCTGCGGCGCGAGGAAACGCGGCAGAATAATATCCTGCACCAGCGGGTCGCGTACCGTCATGTGCGCCGAAGCGGAACCGACACCGGCAGTGTTCCATGCCACGGCCATAAGCCGCAGCCTGCCCTGAAATTCGGGAATTTCAAGAGGGATGCTGGCAAGGCCGGAACTGTCGGCCGTCACCACGCCGCTGAACAGCGACACGATGCGCAGCGGTACTGCCTCCAGCGAACCGGATGCTCCGGCCATGTCGCCGCCCTGCCGGATGGTCCCCGTGGTGCCTTCGCCTTCTATCAGCCTGCCGTAGTCGTCGCGCATGGTGACACCCAGCCGGCGTTTGGCAAAAAAGTATCCGTCCGGAGAAGGGGACGAAAAGCGTGTGAGCTGCAGAATGCCTTCATCCACGGCGGCCAGCGTGACATGCGCTCCGGCACCGCCCTGTATGCGCACAGGTACCGAGACCGTGCTGCGCGGGCGGATGCGCTCCGGCGATGCTATGCTTACCGCCAGAGTGTGCTCCGCCATGTCCACGGGTATCCATGAAACACCCACGGCACGCACGGGCGAGCGTCCGGTGCGCTGCTGCAGGGGCTGGTGCAGCGTTACCAGCGCGTAGGCGCCCGCCCCCCAGTCCTGCCGTACAGGAAGGTCAACCGTGCCGCCACCGGCGGGTATGTCCGCCGTGATGACATCCAGCACCCGCTCGTTGGCAATGACTACCGTGGCCTTGCCCGCCACAGGGGAATCGATGTGCAGGCGCGCCTGCGAACCGGCCTTGTACAGCGGGCTGTCCAGACGGACATCCAGCCTGTCCGGCCTGTCGTCATCGGTTTCTGCACCCCAGCCGACATTGAATGTGTATGCCACTGTCTGCTTCTGTCCGGGGGCACTGATTTCTATCTGGTACCGGCCCCAGTCAAGCATACGGCTGATGCGTGCGGGAGCGTCCGCCGTAACTGCCAGCGGTTCGGTGCGGGTTTCGGCCACGCGTTCCACACGTTCGTAGCGCCAGCTGCCGCCGGTGCGCGACCACTGCCACGAAACGCTGATGCGCTTCCATGTGACGGTGGCGTTATCCAGCCCCGTGGTGCGTCCGCCTGCATCCACGCAGACGGCTTCAAACCGGGCGGGTTGCCCCACGGGGGCGTATCCGTCGCGGAACAGAGGCCGCAGGCCTATGTACTCCTTGCGCGCAAGTACGGGTACGGAAACAGCGGCACGGGTGGTTCTTCCGCCGGGTTCCTGCACGCGCACGGTTATGTCTGCCAGCGCGGGCTGGTCCAGCAGCAGCTGCGTATCGGCCCGGCGGGCGGACGCTGCCGCGGTGAGGTCGGCAAGAGATATCTGCAGCGCTGTTTTGCCTGTTTCGTCTGTGGGGGGAACTTCGTTGTCCATGCGCAGCGGACGGGCGGTGACGTCGCCGAAAAGGTACCCCGCATAGGCTCCCTTGAACGGAGCAGGGTCGGGCCGCAGCGTTGTTTCGGCCTCGGCCTGCAGACCGTTGCCCGGAGCGCCGTACAGAAAGTCGGCCTGCACGGCTACTGCGGCGGGGGTCTGCGGCGTTATGGCGCTCTGCGCGGTGTGCAGGCTTACGGCAAGGCGTTCCGGCACAAAGTCTTCCACCTGAAAGAACACCTCGCCCACGGGTGGCCCCTGCGGGTCGATGTGGGCCGTGGCTTGCCAGCGGCCGCGCAGGGCTGTTTCCGAAAGATGTACAGGCAGATGCGCCGCTCCCTGCTCCTGCCGCTGTACGGTGGTGCGGCGGTAGATTTTGCCGTCCGGCCTGACGACGGTGACAGTCAGCGGGGCATCTGTGACGGCCGCTCCCTGCGGGGTGCGCAGCATGGCCATCAGGTTAACGGTTTCGCGCGGGCGGTATACGCCCCGGTCGGTGTACAGATAGGCATCAACACCCTGAATGGGAGTGCGCCCCTCTATGCCGCGGTCGGAAAGATCGAGCGGAGTGCCCCGCAGGTCCAGCAGGGCGGTGTCGTCTTCTCTGGCAGCGGTCAGCAGCACGGGTTCCGCGGCACCCTGACCGCGGGTGAGACCGGCGGCAAACGAGGCCATGCCCTGCCTGTCGGTGACGGCTGTGCCCAGTTCTTCAAGATTGCGGCTGATCAGCGTCAGCGTGACACCGGACACAGGCTGTGCGGTGGCATAGGAACGCACAGACACTGTCATGCCGTCAGTGCCCTGATAGGTTGTAAGGGCAAGGTCGGTTTCCAGTACAAGTTGCCCGCCGACTTCTTCGGGCAGGTCTTCATAGCTGAATGTGCCGGAAGAGGGCGCCAGCGGAGCGGGTGATCCGATAATGAAATACAGTCCCGGTTTATTGCGGATGGCCACGTCGCGTACGGGAAACAGCGTGGTAACCGGTTCGTTGAGCTTGGGCACCACCTGCATGGTACCGTTCCATGCCAGCGTGGCCTGCGTGCGGTTGAGCTGAACCACATCCCACGGGTTGAAGCGTCTGCCCGAAAGAATATCACCATATACCTGCGTGATGGCGTGGGGCGGCATGCGCAGCACGGCCAGCCAGCAGTTTTCGGTGTTTACGGTGGTCACGGGCAGCCCGCGGGCAGAACCGCGCGGCAGTACAAAACCGCGCTCAAAGTTTACCGAAGGCTTGAGGTTGCGCAGTGATATGCTGACTTCGGCGTCCGACGCCAGAACATCTCCCGATGCGGCAGGCAACCCGGCGCGCAGCGTCACCGCAATGGTGTCTCCGGCTTTGCCGCCGGTCAGGCACATGCGCTGCGCCTGAATGCGCGATACCGTCAGTCCTGCGGCGGACCGAATGTAGTCCTGATAGGATACATTGCCGGAAGCATCCAGTGCCTGTGTGAAGTCAAAGCATATTTCCGGGCCGTTTTCCGATTCTGCAAGGGTCGCTCCCGTATAGCTGAACTCGGGCGGTTCCTGTGCGGCAACTGTCTGCTGTTCGTGCGGTATTTCAGATGTGGCATTGGTAGCGGCGTTGTGCGCCACGGAGGGCTGCCTGTCAGAGCGTTCTTCCGTATCGGAACCGCATCCGGCCAGAACAGCCAGTGCCGCGAACAGCATGGCGCAAAGAAAGACACGGCATGCGGATACAAGGCGTGCTGATGAAGTCATGGAAAAAGCCTCCTGCAAATCCGGCACAGGCGCGGCGCAGGGCAGCGGGCCGGTGTATGTACTTCTCCGCGCAGATGCGGCGGCATGTTGTATCATCGGTCTATACTGACTTTGGATGCGAAAGGAAACACATGCCGGAAAAAAGACTGTACCCTGATTTGCAGGATAGCGGCAACATGCCGGATGCATACTGTGTTTTCCGGCAGTCTGTTGTGCGGTGTGCCACGCCTTATCTGAGTGAATCTGCAAAAGCATGCTGCGCGCAGTCACAGGCTGCATGACGGCAGGTGTACAAAGTAAAACGGCGCCGTCCCGTGCGGGGCGGCGCCGTCTGCGGCTGCAGATACGGGGTCAGATACGGCCTTCCTGCCGCGCGTGGCAGGCAACCAGAGCACCGTCTGGCTGCATCAGGGCCTCGGGGGTCTCGTGGCGGCAGCGGTCGTCCGCGTGCGGACACCTGCCGTTGAATACGCATCCGCTGGGCAGGTTGATGGGCGTGGGCACATCACCGGTCAGGCGGATATGCCGCGAGCCTTTCTGCCCGATGCGCGGAATGGCGGAAAGCAGCGCCTGCGTGTAGGGATGGCGGGGATTTTCAAAAAGCGATTCCGCCGTAGCCAGTTCACACAGGCTGCCCAGATACATGACCGCCACGCGGTTGGAAATGTGTTCCACCACAGACAGATCGTGGCTGATGAACAGATACGTCAGGCCGAATTCTTCCTGCAGGTCCATCAGCAGATTGAGTACCTGCGCCTGAATGGACACATCCAGTGCGGATATGGGTTCGTCGGCCACAATGAATTCCGGCTTGACCACCAGCGCCCGCGCGATGGATATGCGCTGCCGCTGGCCGCCGGAAAACTCGTGTGGGTATCTGTCTGCCCATGCGGGGTTTATGCCCACCTGATCCATCACACCCGCCACGCGTTCGCGTACTTCGGCGCCGGTCATGGCTGGGTTGTGAAACCGCACGGGTTCTTCCAGAATCTGACGTACGCGCATACGCGGGTTGAGCGAGGCGTACGGGTCCTGAAAGACCATCTGCATGCGGGTGCGGTAGGGCAGGGCTGCTTTTTCTGACAGATTGTCTATACGCTGGCCGCGGTAGATTATTTCACCGGCATTGGGCCGGTACAGCCCTATGACCGTGCGTGCCAGCGTGGATTTGCCGCAGCCGGATTCGCCCACCACAGACAGGGTTTCGCCTTCGTTTATGGAAAACGAGACATTGTTCACGGCATGCACCACGGTTTTTCTGCGTGTCAGTCTGCCGCCTTGAAAACGCAGCTGGTCCAGCAGTCCGCCGGAAATGTCGAACCGCTTGGACAGGTTTTTCAGATCGAGCAACGGTGTTGTAGCCATGACTTATTCCAGAATGTGGCAGGCAGCCATGCCGCCTGATTTCTTGAGTTCCAGACAGGGCCGCTCCTGAAGACACTGGTCTTCGCGGCAGGTACAGCGGTTGTTGAACGCACAGCCTCGGGGAATGGAGCCGAGACCGGGCATGATGCCGGGTATCTGGTTGAGGCGTTTGCCCTTGACCCCCTGCGGCAGGGCGGCCAGCAGACCTTTGGTATAGGGATGCTGGGGCGCGGCGACCACTTTGTCCGTTTCGCCCATTTCAACTATGCGCCCGGCATACATGACGGCTATCTTTTCGGTGACCTGAGACACCACGCCGAGGTCGTGCGTGATGAGAATAAGGCCCATGTTTTCCGATTCGCACAGCTCAAGCAGCAAATCCATGATCTCGGCCTGAATGGTCACGTCCAGCGCCGTGGTGGGCTCGTCCGCGATGATAAGCGCGGGCGAGGTAAGCAGCGCGATGGCGATGACTATGCGCTGGCGCATGCCGCCGGAGAACTCGTGCGGGTACTGTTTAAGCCGTTTTTCCGGCGAGGGTATGTACACCTTGCGCAGTTTTTCCAGCGCAATGGCTTCCGCTTCTTTCACCGAGACTTTCTTGTGCGCCAGAATGGTTTCCACCATCTGGGTACCTATGGTCAGCACGGGGTTCAGGGTCATCATGGGATCCTGAAAGATCATGCTGATGCGGTTGCCCCTGATGTGACGCAGTACTTCGGGCGAAGCTTTGGTCAGGTCGTGTCCTTCAAACAGTATGGAACCGCCGGTGATGCGGCCGGGCTTGCTGACAAGATTGATTATGGAAAAGCCGGTCACGGATTTTCCCGCCCCGGATTCGCCCACAAGGCCGAGCCGTTCCCCCCTGTTCAGGGAAAACGAAACATTGTCGACCGCTGTGAGCTGCGTGTCGCGCATGGCGAACTGGACGGTCATGTTTTTGACTTCAAGCAGCGTGCTCATGGTCTAGTCCTTGTAGAGTTTGGGATTGAGATAATCCCGCAGCCAGTCGCCCAGCAGGTTTATGGTGAGCACAAGCAGCACCAGCACCACACCGGGGAACAGGGTGATCCACCAGCTGCCGCTGAAAATGTACTCGAAGCCTGACTTGATGAGCGAACCGAGCGAGGGCTGGTTAACGGGCATGCCCAGTCCCAGAAAAGACAGGGCTGCTTCGCTCATGATGGCGTTTGCCACCTGCACGGTGGAAATAACCAGCACCGGAGTAAGCGTGTTTGGCAGGATATGCCGCCACATGATGCGCCGCGGTTTCAACCCGATGACGCGTGCCGCTTCTACATATTCTTTTTTCTTTTCGGCCAGTACCGATGCACGCACGGTACGGGCATACTGGGGCCATTCGGAAAGACCGATGACCAGCACGATGAACGGTACGGCGATTTCGGCAAATTTGGCCACGCCGAAAGCTGCCTGAATGACCGCACCGAAGAAGATGGCAACCATGTATGAAGAAAATGAAAGCTGTACGTCGGTAACACGCATCAGCAGGCTGTCCAGCCGCTTGGAGCCGTATCCGGCCATAAGCCCGATGAGAATGCCCAGCGAAGCCTGCAGCGCCACGGCGCCCATGCCGATAAGAATGGACACGCGCATGCCGTACAGGATGGCGGAAAACATGTCGCGTCCCTGCGCATCGGTACCCAGCAGAAATTCGGCGGAACCGCCGGCTTTCCACGAGGGAGGCGTTTCGGCGTTCATTACGTCGATGCTGGCACCGTCATACGGGTTGTGCGAGGTGAGCAGCGGCGCAAACGCGGCTGAAAGCACCAGCACGGCAACCACGATGAAGCTGGTCAGCGCTATTTTGTCGCGTACGAAGTGATACAGAAAATCCGAATCGCGCAATTGTTTCAGTCTGGCCAGCATCTATTTCCTCCCCGCGACGCGGACCATGGGGTTCACCAGTCCGTATATGATGTCCACCACCGTATTCACCACCACGAAAAGAGCCCCCACGAAAACCATGTAGGCCACCAGCAGGGCGGTGTCGGATCGTTCGACGGCTTCGATGAACATAAAGCCCATGCCCTGCCACTGAAAAACCGTTTCGGTGAGAATGGTGTAGGCGATCATGAGGCCTATCTGCACGCCGCCCACGGTAATGACCGGCAGAAGCGTGTTTTTAAATGCGTGCACCATGAGCACTCTGCGTTCGCGCAGCCCTTTGGCGCGGGCGAACTTGACGTACTCTGTTTCCAGCACTTCCTTCATTTCTGCGCGGATAAGCCGGATAAAAAGCGGCAGCATGATGGAAGAAAGCGCGATGCTGGGCAGGATGAGGTGTTTGAGCCCGTCAAGCGTAAGCAGGCCGGTGCTCCAGAAACCGAAAAGGGTTACGGTTTCTCCTCTGCCGTATGATGGCAGCCAGTGCAGTTCCACCGCGAATATGTAGATGAGCAGGATGGCTGTCAGAAAGACCGGAATGGAAACACCGACAACGCTGAAGCCCATGAAAAAACGCGATAACGGCGAGTTGGGCCGGTAGGCCGCATACACGCCCACAGGGGTTGAGATGAGCAGAATGAGCAGTGTGCTGCAGAAAACCAGTTCGAGCGTGGCCGGAGCCTTGTCGAGAATGACTTCCATTGCGGGCTTGCGGTAAAAGAACGATTGACCCAGATCGCCCTGAGCGGCGTTTTTGACAAAACGCCCCCACTGGACAAGGTAGGGATCGTTCAACCCCAGTTGCTCACGCAGGGCCTCACGTTCCTGTACAGAAACGCTGACGCCCACCATTTCACGCACAGGGTCGCCAAGCGAGTGTTTGATGGCAAACCCGATGAAGCTGATGACAAACATGACGATAAGCGCCTGTGTCACCCGTCGAACAATAAAAGCGATCATAGAGTGCTTGCGGGGTTTGAGGGTTAGATGACTGTGGTTGGCCGTCTGGCAGACAAGCGGGAACCGGCCTTTGGGCCGGTTCCTTATGGCGCCTGTCCTAAAGACGCTTTGCGGGGACAACAAGCAGGAGTTGTTTGCCTTCCCTACAAAGCGTCTTTGCACAAAGCGGAGCGGACCTGACGGCCCGCTCCGCGACATGGACGGTTTATTCTATTACAAGGTCGCCAAAGTACGGGAAGTCCATCACGTTGACGATTTCCTTTGCATTCTTCACGCCGGGGCCCACTGCCCACGAAAGGTGCTGCCAGTGCAGGGGAATGTAGGCGGCCTCTTCGTAGATGATTTTTTCAGCTTCCTGCAGCAGTGCGGTGCGCTTTGCCTTGTCGGTCTCGCTCTGCGAGGCGATGGTCAGCTCGTCCACCTTTTTGTTGCAGTAGTTGCCGCTGTTGTACTGGCCGTAGCCGGTTTCCTTATTGGGGCACATCAGCAGAAACTCGGTGTAGTTGGCGGAGTCTTCGGTATCGGGGTGCCAGCCCACCATCTGGATGTCGGCCACCTGTGCGTCAAACTCATCCCAGTACTGAGCCTTGGGCATGGTCTTCAGGTTCACGGTGATGCCGATTTTGGCCATCATGGAAACAAACGCTTCGGCGACCTTTTCATCGTTCACGTAGCGGTTGTTGGGGGCGATCATGGTAACTTCAAAGCCCTTTTCGTAGCCGGCTTCCTTCATGAGCTGCTTGGCCTTTTCCAGGTCATAGCGGGGTGCCAGTTCGGGCACGTAGCTGTAGAAGCCTTCGGGGCTCTGCTGACCGGCTGCGGTGGCGCGGCCTTTCATGATTTTTTCGGCAATGCCCTGATTGTCGGTGGCGTATACAACGGCCTGACGCACGCGGGGATCCTTGAAGGCTTCCACGCGGTTCTGGTTCATCTGCAGGGTGATCAGGCGCGAACCGGCCATGGTGATCAGCTTGACAGTTTCGTGGTTGGCCAGACGGTCGTAGTCCTGAGGCGGAACAGGCATGATGAAATCAACATCGCCGGACAGAATGGATGCCACGCGGGTGGCGTCGTTCTTGATGGGCTTCAGGTCGATTTCTTCCACGTTGCCGCGGGGGCCCCAGTATCCGGGAAATGCCTTGAATACCATGCGCACGCCCTGTTCGCGGGATTCCACGGTAAAGGGACCGGTGCCGGATTCGTTGACGTTGGCAAAGGAGGGGCCGGTCTTTACGATGGCGTCCTTGGGCTGGCCGTTTTCATCGTTTCCGCTGTAGAACTTGCTGTCCATGGGGAAGATGTAGGTGGCCATGTTCAGCATCAGGGGGTAGGGCTTGTGGGTGATCAGATCGATGGTGTAGTCGTCGATGATCTTGGGCTCGGCAAAAGGCTCGAACAGGGCTTTGTAGTCCTGCGATTTTTTCAGACGGGCCAGCGTCCACACCACGTCTTTGGCGGTAAATTCATTGCCGCTGTGGAACTTGACGCCCTTGCGCAGGTGAAAGCGCATGGTCAGGGGGTCTATGCGCTCGTACTTTTCGGCAAGGCGGGGTTCAAAGGCCATATCCTGCGTCCAGCGGACGAGGGGGTCGAACACCAGATGCGAATACTGCAGCATGCCGCCGGAAAGCTGCACATGGGGGTCCAGAGACACAGGGTCGGCATCCATGGCAAGGTGCAGAACCTTTTTTTCTGCCTTGGGCGCTTCGGCGGCCTTTTCGGCGGGGGCCGATTCAGCCTTTTTTTCTTCCGGCTCGGCGCTGCAGCCGAATGCCAGACTTGCAACCAGTGCAAGCAGCATGAGTTTCAAGACGCGCTTCATCCAGTACCTCCAAATGAAATTTTGCATAAAAGCGGTGCCCTGCTTTGCCGGCGCACTTCCGCAGTCGCCGGTACGGGGATAAGGGGCTGCCGATGAAAAATCGCCCCATCTAAACCGAGCAACGCCGCCGCCGTCAAGGGCTTTTCGCTTCAAATGCCATTGATATGTCACAATGACATTTTTGTAACATGTTTGATTCCCATGCTATTTCGGCCGGGTGCGCTGCGGGGGCGGCGGCCGGGCATGGTGTCTGCCGGGGCGGCGGTGCCTAGCTGAACGCGCGCACTATCCGCCCGAGAGCTTCATGCAGCACGCTGCGCGGGCAGGCGAAGTTAAGGCGCATGCAGCCGTTTCCGCCGGTGCCGAAGCTGGGTCCGTGGTTGAGAGCCAGACGGGCCGTGCTCTGCAGCCGGTCGATGATCTGTTCCGAAGCCAGTCCCGTGCCGTTGAAATCAAGCCAGCTGAGATAGGTGGCTTCCGGCAGCATGGGAGATACGCCGTCCAGCGCCGACAGGGTGTCGTGCACCAGACGTCTGTTGCCGTCCAGATAGCTCAGCAGTGCTTCCCGCCACGGATTGCCGTGTCTGTATGCGGCAATTCCCATGGCCAGCCCGAATGCCGACGGGTCGAACAGTCCCGCGCCGTGCATGGCCTGCTGCAGGCGCGCCCGCAGGCCGTCGTTCTGCACCACGGCCATGCCCAGCATGGATCCGGCAATGTTGAACGTTTTGGTGGCGGAAATGCAGGTGACCGTTCTGTCGGCTATTTCCGGTGACATACGGGCCAGAACTGTGTGCGTATGTTCCGGGTAGACAAGGTCGTGGTGGATTTCGTCGCTGATGATGATGACGTCGCGGGCAAGGCATATTTCGGCCAGACGCTGCAGTTCGCCGCGGGACCATACCCTGCCGCCGGGGTTGTGCGGGCTGCACAGCAGCAGCAGTTTGCCGCCGGCATCTATCTGCTGTTCCAGATGGTCATAATCCATGACAAAGCGGGGGCCGTGCGGCCCGTCTTCACAGCGCAGCGGGTTTTCGAGCACGGTGCGGCCGCAGTTGCCCGGAGCAAGCATGAAAGGCGGATACACCGGCGGCTGCACTATGACGCCTTCGCCCGGGCGGGTGAACGCCTGAATGGCAAGGTGCAGCACCGTGACCACGTTGGGCATGCGCAGCACCCACTGCGGACGGATGTCCCAGCCGTGGCGCTGTTGCAGCCAGCCGCACAGCGCTTCGTCGTGATCGCGCCATGCACCGGGGTAGCCGTACAGGCCGGAACGGGCCATGGCGGCCACGGCATCGTTTACAGCGGGCGGAGAGCGGAAGTCCATATCCGCCACCCACATGGCAATGCCCTGCGGGTCGCCCTGTGCAGGAACGCCGAAGCGTGTTTCCATTTCGTCCCACTTTTCGGAACGCGTGCCGAGCCTGTTCAGACGGGTATCAAAATCGTATGTCATGGAATCTCCGGTTGCTGTGCTGCTTTGGAGCGCTGCAGTGCCGCGTGCCGTTATGCGCGGGGATGCAGGTACATGCGGCGGTGCAGAAGCATACACGGGCTACACCACTCTGCGCCGGAAGTGAAGGGCTCCGGAAGTGGAAGGAAGGGGATGCTGCCGCAGGGGCATGGTCTGCGCGTTGTGCACTGACGCGGGCAGAGACAAAAAACAGCGCCTCCGGCCTGTGCCGGAGGCGCTGAAAAGAGACATGAAGCAGTCGTCAGTATTGTACGCCGTTGTAACATGTGCGGTCGTCATACTCCATCTGTTTACCCTTGTTCCATTGCGAAACAGGGCGGTAGTAGCCGACGATGCGTGTGTAGACTTCGGCGTCCGCCCCGCATGAGGGGCAAGTGTGATGTTCGCCCTGCAGGTACCCGTGATCTTTGCACACGGAAAATGTGGGCGTGATGGATATGTACGGCAGCTTGGTATTGCTGAACGCCTTGAGAATGAATTTTTTCAGCGACTGATGGTCGGCCACGGCTTCGCCCAGATAGGTATGAAACACGGTGCCGCCTGTATACAGAGGCTGCAGTTTGTTCTGGTGTTCCAGCGCCGCGAAAACGTCTTCGGTGGTGCCCACAGGCAGGGCGGTGGAGTTGGTGTAATAGGGCGTGCCGTTACCGGAAGCTTTGATTTCGGAATACAGACGCTTGTCGATGCGTGCCAGCCGGTAGCTTGTGCCTTCCGCCGGAGTGGCTTCAAGATTGTACAGGTTGCCGGTTTCTTCCTGATAACGGGCCGTCAGGTTGCGCAGATGTTCCAGTGCGCGCTGCATCAGCCGTACACCGGCGTCGGTTTCAATACCTTTGCCCAGCAGGTTGAGGCAGGCTTCGTGCCCGCCCACCAGTCCGATGGTGGAAAAGTGGCCGTTGAGTCCGTTTTTCAGATACCTTCTGCTCCATGGGAACATGCCGCGCTCAAGGTTGTCATTGACCATTTTGCGTTTGAATTCGAGCGACTGGCGTGCAAGGTCGGCATACTCTTCCAGCAGGTCGAGAAAATCTTCCTCACCCTGCGCCAGATAGGCCAGCTTGGGCAGGTTGAGCGTGACCACGCCGATGGAGCCTGTCAGATCGCCCGCCCCGAAAAGGCCGCCGGTTTTTTTGCGCAGCTCGCGCAGGTCCATCTGCAGGCGGCAGCACATGGAACGTACGTCTTCGGGGTTCAGGTCGGAACTGATGAAGTTCTGGAAATAAGGGACACCGTACTTGGCGGTAAGCCGCAGCAGCAGGTCGCCTATTTCGCTGTCCCACGGGAAGTCGGTTGTTATATTGTAGGTGGGAATGGGGAACGAGAAAATGCGTCCGTCATGGTCGCCCCCCAGCATCACTTCAAGAAATGCCTTGTTGATCATGTCCATTTCGGTCTGGAATCCGGCATAGGTGTCGTCGGTCAGCATGCCGCCGATTATGGCCGCTTCCTTGCCTATATGGCGCGGGCACACAAGGTCGAAGCTCAGGTTGGTGAAGGGGCTTTGCCCTCCCCAGCGCGAGGTTGTGTTCAGGTTGAAGACAAATTTCTGTATGGCCTGACGCACCTGCTGGTAGTTCAGGCCGTCCCTGCGCACAAAGGGCGCAAGGTAGGTGTCCACATTGTTGAAGGCCTGTGCACCGGCCCACTCGTTCTGCAGTGTGCCGAGAAAATTGTTCATCTGGCCCAGTGCTGTATCAAGATGCTTTGCCGGTCCGGCGCTGGAGCGTCCTTCCAGATTGAAACCTTCCAGCAGCAGGTCGCGCAGACTCCAGCCCGCGCAGTAGCCCGCCAGCCCGAAGGAAAGGTCGTGGATGTGAAAGTAACCGTGTTCGTGCGCCTGACGCACTTCCTCGGGGTACTTTTCCAGCGAATATCTGGCCTGCAGCGTGCCGGAAAGATGCAGCATGAGCCCCTGAAACGAGTGGGTCATGTTGGCGTTTTCATTTACCCGCCAGTCAGCCTTGTCCAGATAGTTGTCTATGGTCTCGGAAATATCCAGATACGCTGCCTGCTGTTCGCGCAGCTGGCGCCTGTTTTCACGGTAGATGATGAAACGGCGCGCCACATGGTACAGCCGTGACTCCATGAGAATCATCTCAATGGTGTCCTGCACCTGCTCCTGGCAGGGGACGTCAATGCCTTCGAGGCGTTGCTCCACCTTGCGGGCAAGGCGTCTGGAGAGCAGCGGGTCTTTAATGCCGCTGGCTTTGAGCGCTTTCAGTATGGCCAGCGCTATGCGGTCGGGTGACCACGTCTCCAGACATCCGTCGCGTTTCTGAATCTGTTTCGGCATGAGACCTCCTCGGGGCGACATAGTCCTGAAGTTTCAGAGTGAATCCCTGCGGCAGATACTGCCGCGCGGTGTCAATGTGGTCAGGGGTAAGCACGGGAACCTGTGTCAGCCGGAAGAGAAACGACTCAGGCGCGGTCTGCGCCAGTGCAAATATGCGGCTGAGTCCGGTGCGGGCTTCTTCGGGGCTGTGTGTGCCGCCGGTGAGCCGGGGGTAAAGCTCCCACGGGCCTTTCACATCCACGGCAAACAGGTCCACAAGCTGCTGCTGCATGAGCGATTCAACCACGTCGGGGCGCATTCCGTTGGTGTCCAGTTTTATACGCATGCCGAGCGCCTTGATGTCGTGCAGCACCGTTTCCAGCTGCGGCACCAGAGTGGCCTCTCCGCCGGTCACGACCACGCCGTCAATCCATTTTGCCCTGTTTTTCAGGTAGGTGAGTATGGATTGTCTGCTGATGGCGGGAACCTGTTCCGGCTGCCATGCTATGGTGTAGTTGTGGCAGGTGGGGCAGCGCATGTTGCAGCCCCCCATGAAGATGACGCTGGTGTTGCAGCCGGGCCAGTCGCACAGGCTGACACGCTCAAATCCGCGGACGTAGGACCATGCAGAGTTCATTATGATAACTTCTTGGTATTGCTGCCGCCGTCCGGACGCGCAGGAATCGGCGTCTATCGGAAAGCCGTTTTTTATGTGTGAAACTGCTGTGTTGCGGCAGGGAGGTTGTGATTTAGAAAATGTGTAGCAAAACTTTAAACAAAGTACGTACGCACAGGTCAGAAAGATACATGAGGGGGTGCATCTTGTACAGGCCGCTAAGGGAAAAAAGAGAAAAGGAAAATGGTTATGCCTTGTTTTTGTTTGTGTTTTTGTAATTTTTCATGTTGTTTTACTTTTTGAGGCCTTGGCCGGAGGGGGTTTTCCACAGTGAATAACCATGTGGAAAACCGAGGTGCCCCTAGAGGGATGCTTGCTTGCCCTGTACCGCCCCGCTGTTCGATGTGTATGGTGTTAAAATACAGTGTTTTAGCGTGTGGATACGGTCTGTGCGGGCGTAAGCGCACAGCATGAAGGGGTTTTGTGTGCGCAAGGGCACAGCGTTGTATAGAAAAACCTTTTTCTGTGCCGGTGAACATAAAAAAAAGCCCGCACAGGCGGGCCGGAAAATTTGCAGAAGCCTTTTGCTATTCCAGACAGAACTCCACGGTGAATTCCCCGTGATTTGTTTTGAAGGGAATGGCGATGACAGGGCTTTTGGTCACATGGCTGATGGTGTGTCCGTCGCCCATGATGACCGAGGGGGTGGCTCCCTGAAAGGTCATGCCCATTTCAGAAAGGGCGGCGCGGGCCTGACCTGATATCATGTTGGTCACTTCGCCCACGGCGTCTTTGGTGTCCTGTATGATATCCTGAATGTCGTCACCCAGCATGGCCTTTACCACGGCTATGGCGCATTGTTTGGTAAACGTCACGGAAATACTGCCGTTTTTGTGGCCGGTAATGCCCACAACGGCTGAAACGTCACCCTTGGCAACGTTGTTTTTCTTTACATACGGCTGGCCGGGTATGGGCTGTATGCCTGCCATGGTGGACAGCACGTTGGTTGTGGCCGTGACGAACGGCTTTGCGATTTCAATTCCGCTGCTGCTCATCCTGAGCGTCTCCTTGCTTTCCTGAAAATGGCGTGTGCAGCACGTCAGCGCATGCGCACCGCACCCTACAGAGCGAATACATGATCACTTTCAGAACATAGCGATACTACGTGACGAGTGTGTTTCCGTCTAGTCCATTATGCTGACGGTTTCATGCAGCGGAATGATATTATGTGTGTTCAGCATGCTTCGGCGGCGGCAAGATTGGTCTGCACGGCACGGTACAGCCGGTTTTCGCTGCCAATCCTGCCGCCGATGAATGCAAGAGCATGTCCGAAGTGTTCGCGGGCTTCCTGCAGTCTGCCTGCCTTGAAGCAGACAAGACCGAGGTTGTTGCGTATTTTTGCTTCGAACGTGTCGGAATTGAGCTGACGCGCCTGCCGCAGGGCCTGCTGGAGCAAAAATTCGGCATTGGCAAGGTTTCCGTCGGAAAAAGCCTTCATTCCGGTACGGTTGAGATGGGTGATACGGCTGGCGGCGCACATGGTGTCTCTCCTTTTGCGGTGTCCTGATTATCTGGAATGGTTGCTGAGGCACTGGCGCAGCGTGGAAATGCCGCACGAGTGGATCATGGCTACGGGAATGCTGCGCGAACGGGCATACTGCATCACTTCCTTGCGGGCGGAATGCGAGACTTTGTTGGTGAACACGATGACAAGGTCTGTGGAGCCCATCTGGCCGGAAATTCTGTTTTCCTTGCCTGTGAACACCTTGAGGTCAACGCCGCTTTTTCTGGCGGTGTCGATGTATTCTCTCTTCAGTCTGTCCATGCCTCCGATAAGGGTGGCGCACATAATCTTTCTCCTGCGTAGTAGGGTGTCATGTTGAATTGCACAGCATGGATACAGTCTATAGTGAAAATGAAAATCAATGTCAACTAAAAAAGTGGTACAACTTGGCTGTCAGCCTGTGCTAACAGTGCGGTCCTGAAAACCGCGGCGGGCGGTCTGCGCCCCGCATGGCCGCACGTAGAAAACAGTCCGGAAAAAAATAATGAAAAGAATGAAGGTTAACATACAGCTGCTGTGGTTTATAGCTGTCTGCTGTGCGGCATTTGTACCGCAGCAGGCGGCTGCGCATCCGCATGTGTTTGTGGAGGCGCTGGTACAGCTGGAGATTGAGAACGGCCGCCTGAAGGCTCTGCACGAGACGTGGAGCTTTGACGAGATGTCCAGTGCCTTGTTTCTGGGCGATCTTGATTTGAATCAGGACGGTGCGCTGACGCCTGATGAATGGGAAAAACTGAAGGCGGACATTACCGGCTACCTGCACGAGGAAGGCTTTTACACACACATTTATGCGGGCGGAAAGACCGCCGGTGTCACACGGGTGGAGCATTTCACCGCCACGTTCAGCGACGGCATGCTGCGGTATTCCTTCACGGTGCCGCTCGATCTGCCTGCGGCTGCAGGAGAAGTGGTCAAAGTGGCCTTGTACGACCCTACCTATTACACAGCCTTTTTCTTTGATGAACGGCATGTGACGGTGAAGGGTGCGGACAAAGCAAGGGTGGTGCTGCAGGAAGCTCCTGAACTTGCATATTATTACGGGCAGATAGTGCCCTATGCCATAGAGCTGGAGTTGTAATGGTGCTGAAAAGAGTGTTTCCGGCGGTGGTTGCCGTATGTCTGCTGGCATGTGCCGCCCATGCGTCGCCGTTTACAGGCAGCGGGGGCAATGCCCGCGGTCCCGCTTCCGAAAGCGGTTTTTTTGCGCTGGAGCCGCCCGCGGGGCAGGTTTCCGGCGCGGACGGTCAGCATGCCGCACCAAAAGAAGCGCGGGATGCGGCTGAGCGCGGGACCGGCGGCGGATTTACCGGCGGCAGGGGGCATCAGCACGCGCCCGCGGCCGTTTACGGTGCGGATGCCGGACAGGGCGTAGAGCCTTTTTTCACTCCGCCGCCCCTTTATAACCGCATCATCAGTCTGTCCACCAGAGCGCAGCATTATTTGCGGGGGCGGATGGTTTCCTTTGCCTCGGGCATCAAGGAGTCACCTTACGGTACTTCCTTCTGGCTGTTTCTGGCCGTGTCATTTGTGTACGGCGTGGTGCACGCCATAGGGCCGGGACACGGCAAGGCCGTGGTCTTCTGCTATTTTCTGGGGCGTTCGGGCGGAATATCCCGGGGGCTGCTTATGGGCAACCTGCTGACATCTGTTCATGTGCTGTCGGCGGCGGTGCTGGTTTTTGCCGCGCATCTGCTGTTCGAGCAGGGCGCCGCCCGCGGTATCCACGGTGTGAGCGGTCCCGTGCAGCGTTTCAGCTACGGCATTATCATGCTGGTGGGCGCCGCCATGCTGCTGCATGCACTGTACGAGCTTTTCAGCGGCAGGCTGGGCGGACGGGTGCGGCAGGCCACGGCGGAATGTCCTGCCGGCTATGGCAGTCTGACTGCCGTTTCCGTACTGGCCGGACTGGTGCCCTGCCCGGCAGCGGTGCTTATACTCACCTTCGCGCGGGGGCTGGACATCACACAGGCGGGAGTGCTGGCGCTGGTGGCGCTGGCGCTGGGCATGGGGCTGACCACATCGGCGTTCGGCCTGCTGAGCATGGTTTCGCGCAGGGTGCTGCTGCACAGCACGGGGCGCAGCACACGGGCCGTTGTGGCCGGTTATGCGCTGCTTTCCGTCACGGGGGCGCTGGCTGTGACGCTGCTGGGCTTTATCATGTATACCGGCAGCGTCTGAGGTATAAAAAAGGCATCCCTGCGGATGCCTTTTTTTGTTACAGGACGGCGCGGATGCGCCGCGGGCCGGCTATTCGTCGACCCATGAAATACATTCCACAGGACAGGTGGAAATGGCGTCTTCCACACAGTCGGCGCCGGTCTGCGGGTCGATGACTTCTGCACACGAGCCGTCGCTGGACATTCTGAACGCCTCGGGGCAAAGTTCAACGCACGATTCGCAGGCCACACATTCTTCCTGATCGATAACAAGATTTTTAGCCATACAATATACCTCCGGATACTGATAATATGTTAGTTGCCGGAAGACTATCATGGCTGCGGAACGGTGTACACAATCGAGTGCCGTTCGCGCGTGCTGACCGGCAGAGTGATGATGCACGGCTGAAACTGAGGTGCAAATGAGTAACAGTGCAAAGGCCATCAAGGAAAATCTCGCCAGAGCAAAGGCGTATTTCAACAGGCATGATGTGCAGCGGGCCGTTGCCGCCACGGCGGCGGCGCTGCAGGCATGGGTGCAGGCCGGCGAACCGGCGGGCAAGAATGAACTGGTGAGCGCCCTGCGCGAAGTGGTGGCGCTGCTCGGAAGGGCCGACGAGGTCACAGGAGAGCTGGGCGGCCCCCCGGTGTGGCAGCCGGGGCAGGAAAAAAGTCTGCTTATCCAGCTGGCAAAAGTGTTGCGTGCCCTGCAGCATCAGGAACTGGATGAAGATCATCGCAAGATTCTTGAACGCAAGCAGAAACTGGACAGGCTGTTCATATACGGCAGCCGCCTGCTGGAAACCCATAAGCCCAAAGAAGCCGATGAGGCCTTTCAGGAAGCCATGACCTATCATAAAGATGAGGACGTCATATTCCGGATGATGGGCGAACGCATGATGGCCGCATCGCAGCCGGCGCTGGCTTTGCGGTATCTGAAGAGGGCTCTCAAGGCTTCTCCCGAGCGTCAGGTGGTGGAAATGACCATTGATGCCTACAAGCGTTCGGGAAATCACGGTGCGGCTGCCAAGCTGCAGCAGCAGTTCGCTGCGCTGCTTGGCTCCTGATGCCGTGACCGTGGCGGGGCGGAAATACCCGTGCAGTCATGAAGGCAAACCGCACGAGACAGCACTGTCTCATGCGGTTTTTGCTGTTCTGCGGGCTGAAGTGTGCGGCTGTGCGGCAGTGCCGCGCGCAGGGACTACAGCTCGAGAAGCTTGGCGACGCGCTCGGGGTCAAGTGCGTGGCCGGTACGGGTTGCATCCGCATTATGGTGCAGCCCGCCGCCCAGCAGATTCATGGTCATGCCGTAGGCCTGATCAACATCGTCGGCCGCGGGTACGCTCTGCATGGGCTGCTGCGCTGTCGGTGCCGTGGTGGTGGCGCCGGTCTGTCTGCGGCCGGAAGCCTCTCTGGCTTTTGCCAGCATTTCTTCAATGCGCGAAAGCGATGAACCGAGAGCCTCGTTGCGTGTGGCGGTAATGGACATGCGACACTCCTTGGGAAGGGTTTTCCTGTAGTGCCGCAAGATGCAAAACACGGTCACACTGATAGTTTAAGCAAAAAATACAGAATGTTGTAATTTTGTGCGTCTGCCTGCAGGCAAGCTTTGCCGCCGGTTGTGCCCCTTTATCCCAGCCTGCGGCGCAGGGTGTTGCGGCTGATGCCCAGCCGCCGTGCCGCACTGCTCAGGTTGCCGTTTTCTTCATGCAGCACGGCGGCAACGGCTGCGCGTGTGATGTCTTCCAGTGTTCCATGCAGCAGATCGCGGGAAACCGGAGCAGCGGCCGTGCCGTACGCCGGTGTGTGCGCATGCTCGGCCGTGAGGGCGGCGTGAGGCGTCCACGGAGTTATGTCGGCGCCCAGCGCGGCTTCCTCCGGATACAGAATGGCATACTTTTCCGCATAGTTCTGCAGCTCGCGCACGTTTCCCGGCCAGCCGTGGGCCATGATTTTCCGCTCTGTACCGCGGGGCACCGGCGGCGTGCTGCGGTGCTGTTCCGCGCTGAAGCGTTCCAGAAACATGTTGAACAGCAGCAGGATGTCTTCCGGCCGTTCACGCAGCGGCGGTATGCGGATGTCGAGCACATTGAGGCGGTAGAACAGGTCGGCACGGAATCTTCCGGCGCTTACCTCCGCCTCCAGCGGGGCGTTTGATGCGGCGATGACACGGACGTTCACCGGTATGACCGCCGTGGAACCCACGCGCATCACTTCATGCTCCTGCAGGGTGCGCAGCAGCCGCGTCTGCAGTTTGGGGCTGGTTGCGTTTACTTCGTCCAGAAACAGGGTGCCGTTGTGCGCCAGTTCAAACATACCGGCTTTGCCGGATTTCAGTGCCCCCGTGAAAGCGCCGCCCGCGTACCCGAAAAGTTCGCTTTCCAGCAGGTCTTCCGGCAGCGCCCCGCAGTTGATGGCCACAAAATTGCCCTGCGCGCGCGGGCTGTGGTTGTGGATACTCTGGGCAAAAAGTTCTTTGCCCGTACCGGTTTCGCCCACAAGCAATATACTGCTCTGCGTTGCGGCAAACTGTTCGGCCCGTGCGATGCACCGGTGCATGGCGGGGCTGCGGTGTACAATGGAGCTGAACGTGTGGCGCGCCGTGGGGGTGTCCGGTTTGGCGCTCTTGCGGAAGCTGTGTTCCAGTTGTTCAATCTGCCGTACGTCATGAAAGGTGCATATGAGCGCATCCATGGCGTCGTCGTGCATGGTGCCGGTGACGGTAACCGCCAGCTTGGACCCGCCCACGGTGACAAGTTCGCGCACGGTTTCGGCGCGTCCTTCGGGAACGGCACGCCAGTCCAGCTGAGGAAAAAGATCGTCCATGGACGTGTCTGTGCAGCCCTGATCAGGCTCCAGCATGGCGCGTACCGCCGCATTGCAGTGCAGCATGCGGCCATCGGGTGAAGCCAGCAGTGCCCCGCCGTCCATGCGGTCCAGCACGGTCTGCAGCCTGCCCGCCATGGTGGCCTGCCGTGTGAGGTATGAGTATGTGGCAACGGCATATTGCAGCGTGTTGGTAACGGAATCCGCACCGTTCTGTACCAGAACCCCTTCCATGCCGTACCGTTCCGCCGTGCGCGCCGCCACAGCGTCCCCTGCGATGGCGGCAATGCCCTGTCTGCGGGCGGCTTCCATTATGTGTCCCATGCCGCCGGGGTGGGCCGTGGCATAAAAGTCGATGGTGAACCCCAGCGCCGCGCTGGCTCCCTTGGCCTTGCGCAGAATGTCACTGTGGCCGACGACGCCGATGCTTTTGCCGCTCCTGAGCAACGGTTCGAGGCACAGGTAAATGTCAAATGCCGAAACCTCCAGCTCGGCCACGGGCAGCGGGCATTGCTCGCGTATGAGCTGGGCTGTCAGCCCGCGGCTGATGAAAAAGTCCACACCTTCGGCCATAAGGTTTCTGGCAATGCGCACTCCGTCTTCCATGCTGCCGGTATGTACCGAAACATCAAGATCCAGTTCCTGACAGATGGACCGGCACAGGGTGGCCAGACTTTCGTACGGGGCTATGAGGGCTATGCTCATGAAGCGGCTCCGGTTATTTTTTGATCAACTGGTCAAAAATGATGCACCATAATTGAACAGATGGCCAGAATTGAAAACATGCCATTCTTTCAACTGTATGATATTTAATGATAAGATTGTTTTGGCACGCTTCGCGCTATAGATTGAGTAAACAAACGCTGCTTCATAAGGAGTACGCCATGACAACATATCAAGCTACTATCAATCACACTGTGAATGTTTCCTCTTCCGCTGATGCTGCCCGCAACAGCAAGCGCGAATCCGGCCGCACCGGCAGGGACGCAGCCCGTCAGGCAGCACCCGCTTTTGCCAGCGCCTTTGACGCCTTCGGCAAGGGCTGGGGCCGGAAGTAATTCTTCATGCATACCGGCTGGTACGCTTCCCCCTCCTTCACCGGTGCGGCTTCCGCAAATTCCGCGCCGTCCGAGTGCCAGCCCGCTCCTCCTTGCGGCTCCCTTTTCACGCTGTAAGAAAAGGGAGCCGTGGTGTTTTTATCCTGCGGCCGGATTGGTCATCCGGCCTTGGTCTTGTAGCCTCCTCCCTTGGAATCCGGCAGCGTTGTGCCGGAACTCCATACAGAAAACGCCCCGACGGTGCAGGTCGGGGCGTTTTTCGTTGTGGTTTGTTATGCGGTTACTGCGGAATGGGGTGATGTGCCGATTCTGACATATCCAGTTCACGCGTGTGGCACACGCCGCAGTTGTTGGCCCCGCCTACGGGTCCTGCCATCTGCTGATACTGCAGGGGCTGTATGTTGTCGCGCTCCATGCCGCCCCATGCGTTGTCGGCCATATACACGGCATGGGTTGCGCCGTGGCATGCCTGGCACATCATGGCTGCCATGTAGTCGTGCCCGTTGCTGAACAGGTCGGCGGACGATGCCGTCCACTGGCCGAAGGCGCTGGGGTCCGGCGGCGGAGACTGCATGAAATCGTGGCAGGTGGAGCAGTGGGGCAGTTGCGTCCATGCCTCGCGGGGGGGAATCTCGGCGGCCGATGCCGCCTGTTGCGGCTTGAGCGGTTCCATCAGTGCGCGCGCGGCGTAGCGTTCCTGCTCGATTTCGTTGCGCAGCAGACCTATGGCGTGGTCTTCCATGTGGCCGTGGCAGTTGGTGCAGGTAAGCCCCATCATGTTGTGGATGCCTCTGAAACTCTGCGTGGCCCCGTCCGGTGCCGAAGGATGGCAGCCGTTGCACGCATCGGCGTCGCGCCCGGTCAGATAGCTGGCGTGCCAGCCGTGAATGGCGGCGGAGAATTCCGGAATGTCGCTGTTGCCGTCGTGGCACGACTGGCAGCGGATGACCTCGCCGGCGGCTGCCTGTGCGGTGAAATCGGTCCCCTGAATTTTGTCGTGTACGGCGAATATGTCATTCTGAGTGGCCTTGCTGATGCCGGACATGTCTTCCACGGCCCACTGGCCGCCGTGGCATCTGTTGCAGGCCACTTCGCCGGAAGCTGCCACCACGGTTTTGGTTACCGCCAGCAGCGCGCCGGTGGCTTCGTCGCGTGCCTCCACTATGTATACCGGATACGGATTGAAGGTGTCCGGCTGCGGATAGGGGGTTACGGCCACATTAAGCGCCTCGTGGGCACGCATGTCATCGTTGGCGGCAAAGGTGCCCTGCGGGCCGTGCCCGTCTTCGGGCCGGTAGGTTATGGTCACACCCGAAGTTATTATCTCCGGCGTGGAGTCGCGGCGCACAAGCTGACACCGCAGGTCGCTGCCGGCGGGAGCAAGATTCAGGGCGCCGTCTTCCACCACGCTGTGCATGCCTCTGGTGCTCCATGCCAGCAGCACATAGGGCGCCGTTTCTCTGTCAAACGAGGGAATGGCGGTCTGCAGGGTGCGTATGGCCGGTGGTGCTGTTTCGTCCGTGCGTCCGTGCAGGCCCGTGACTATATAGGCGGCCAGAGCCCGGCGTTCTTCCACTGTGCCGAGAAATGGCGGCATGTGCAGCCGCAGCTTGCCCTGTCCGTCAAGCTGCGAATCCATGCCGTACACACTGAATTTTTCTGTTTTATCCAGTATGCTCAGCATGGGGCCGGTTATGCCGTGACAGGTCATACACTGCAGTTTGTATATTTCCTTGCCGGCTTCCAGCACGTTATCTTCTGTGATTTCCTTTATATGAGTCCAGCGGGCTGTTTTCAGAATACCCTCGCTGAGCACACGGGGCACATCCTCCACGCGGATGGAACTGGAATAGGTGTGCCCGTACAGCAGGTATGGTCTTCTGCCGGCTTCGCGCACCCATTCAAAAACGCCGATCTGGGCCAGTCCCAGCGCCAGCACCAGCCATACCAGCGGCCGGCGGACAGAAAGCGGTCTGAACCATGCAATGGCAAGACTGAGCACCAGTATGACAATGCCCAGCGGAATGAACGCCTGTACCAGATGCGGAGTCTGGGTGGAACGTTCCATGACCATGGACTGCTGCGGGTCGGGCAGGATGAGCAGATACCAGATGCCCGAAAGCGCGGCAGCGGCAAAAGGCAGTCCAACCCACATGGCGGCGCGCCGCACCATGCGTTCGCGGGTTTCCTCATGCGGAATGCGTATGGCCGTCACAAAAGCGAACAGCCCTGCAAACATGAGGCACAAGGCAAAACGCAGACTGAGCGAAGGCCAGAAAGATACGTTGAAGAAACCGTCCCAGAAAAGATGTGTCTGCGCCCATTTGCCCGGCGTGAGCATGACAGTGATGATGCCGTTGATGACCACAAGCGACATGAACGCGAAAAAGGCATACACCCAGCCCACCTTGATGTGCGCTTTGCGGGGCATGGAGTCGAAATAATAGTGATAAACCAGAAGCGCGGCGATTTCTCCGAGGAAGAACGCCCATTCCGCCGCCCACCCGAAAGCGAACGAATGTGTGAGCGTGCTGGTGACGGTGGGTGAAAGCACGCTGATGGTGAACCAGATACCGACGCCGGTCAGTCCGCCGGCCACCATGGTGGTAAGCAGAAAGAATCTGGTGTGGCTGCGGACATGGTCCAGAATGTGGTCTGATTTTTCGCGCACGGCTTTCATTTCTGTCAGTACCAGATAAAAGCCGCCGCCTACCGCGAAGTGGGCGATGAAAACATGGACGATGGCGATGATGGCAATAACGAGGCCGCCGCTCAGAAAGGGCGTCCACCAGACTGGATATTCCATTTATCCTTCTCCTTCCGTACCGTTGGCGGTGGCATTGCCGTGCTGTCTGCGGCCGTTGAGAGCCAGCCGCAATACCCAGACCATCAGGGCTCCGGTGAGCAGCAGAGAGCCGAAAAACAGAATCAGCGGGGAATACTGGCCTTCACTGGGAATATCGGCCGCACTGAACCACGGGGCCAGATACAGGGTGCGCAGTACGGAGCGCACACCGACCATCAGCGCCACGGCGCCCGCGGTGAAGGCGATGGTCAGCCGCAGGCGCGAGCGCCATGCGAAATGCAGTGCCGCAAGGCCGCATACCGTGCCTGCCAGCAGCAGCGCCGTGCCCAGCCCGTGGCGTCCCATGAACGCCGTGGTGAGCTGGCGCGGCAGCGAAAACAGAAAAAAAGGTCCCGCCAGCATCTGCGCTGCCGTGCTCCAGAAAAACCAGCGCAGGCCGTCATGTGTGAGCGAGGCCGAAACGTCGGCACTTATGGTGCCTTTATGCGCCGCCCGGCGGGCCAGCAGCGCCAGCGTCAGGCCGCCCACGGCAAGACAGGCCAGCAGAAAGTGCAGAATGCGCGGCCACAGCGTGGGGTCGCCCAGATTAAGCATGCTGCCGTCCTGCTTTTCAAAGTAGCCCACCCAGCGGTCGGGAGACAGCATGAGCGTGACGTTGTTTACCAGCACAAAGCCGGTGAACAGCAGCAGGGCGCATGCCGCAGCGATGAAGACCGTGCCGTTTTTTTTCTTGCGGCGGCTGCCGGAAAAACCGTACAGCAGGTAATAAGCAGCAATGAGGACAAAGATAAGTCCCAGCCAGTACACAGCCATGATGACGGAGCTTGTGTACAGAAAGCCGCCGTACAGCACCTGTGCGAAAAGCAGCGGTGCCACGCCGAAATTGATTGTCAGGGCCAGCAGACTGGGCAGAGCTTTGCCCAGCAGCGTGGGGGCCGGGTCTTGCGGACGGGTTACCGCGCGCACCGTGGCGATGACGGCGGAGCCGACCACGCTGTTCATGAACAGCAAATGAAAACCGAACGTGAGCAGCAGAAATCCTTCGAGCCATGCCCAGTGGACCGGAATGGAATCTGCCGGAGGGATGAGGGCCGCGGGATTCATGGACATTTCCTCCGTTTTGTTGCGGGCGGAACCTGCCCGGTGTGCAGTCCGCAAAAAGTAAGCACGAGCTTACACCGGACAATATATACTTGGGATTGCTTTGTGCAGCAAGGATAGATACGCATTATATTGAGTTTTTGAGAGAAAAAGGTAAGGTGCCCCGCATGCTGAACAGGATTGTCGAACGTTCCGTCGTGGTGGCTGCCACTCCGTGGACAATCTGGCGTGTGCTGACGGATTTTTCTGCATGGCAGCGCTGGAATCCTTTTATGCCTTCCATGCAGGGGACAGCCGAAGCGGGGCAGGATGTGGAAGCGCTGATACGGCTGTGGGGCAACAGTCCCAGCCCTTATATGCTGCGGGTGCAGCAGGCCGACTTCTGCCGCCAGCTGGTGCTGACCGGTTCGTTTCGTATGCCCGGTCTGGCCGATGTGATCCATTGCTTTATCATTGCGCAGCTGGACAGCCATACGTCACGCTTCACCCACGGACTGCGCGTGTCCGGCATTTTTGTGCCGCTGCTGGCAGGTCGTATCGGGCGGGCTGCCGGGCAGGGTATGGAGACCATGAACATTTCACTCAAAGCCGTGGCTCAAGCCCGGCGGTAGCTTGCATATGCCCTCAGTTTTTCTTCTGTTTGATATAGGCAATACCAATGTTAAAATAGGCATTGCAGACCATGACGGCGTGGTTGCCTCGTATGTGCTGCCCACAGACACGCATCAGACAGGCGATTCGCTCGGCCTGCGTCTGGCGGATGTGGTGCGCCATGCGGGATTTGCCCCCGGCGACGTGACAGCCTGTGTGGCCAGTTCCGTGGTTCCCAGTTTCAATCCGCTCATGCGGCAGGCCTGCGGGCGCTACTTTGACCGCCGGCTGCTGCTGGCGCCGGAGGACATAGCCATTCCGCTGGAAAACCGCTACGAGCGCCCGCAGGAAGTGGGAGCGGACCGGCTGGTGGCAGCCTTTGCCGCACGGCGGTTGTGGCCTGCGCCGCGGTCCATTGTTTCGGTTGATTACGGCACGGCAACGACGTTTGACTGTGTGCAGGGCGAAGCGTATCTTGGGGGGCTGATATGCCCCGGAGTGCACTCCGCGGCAGGAGCACTGGCAGCGGGCACCGCACGCCTGCCCCGCATCAGTCTTGATGTGCGCGAAGATTTGCCGGTGGTGGGACGCAGCACCAGCATGAGTCTCAACCACGGGTTTGTTTTCGGGTTTGCCTCCATGACCGAAGGTCTGTGTCACAGACTTTCCGCCGTGCTTGAGGCGCCCATGCAGGTGGTGGCCACGGGAGGTTTTGCCTCTGCCATCGCCCGCGTAAGTAATTGTTTCGATCATGTCAGGCCCGACCTTTTGCTGGAAGGCCTGAGAATTCTCTACATGGAAAGCGGAATAAAGGGCTGATGCCTTTGCCGCAACCGCCCCAACAGGCGTAGCGGAGCAGTATTGACGCTCCGCCAAGCTCAAGGAGAACAGCAGTATGAGCACCATCGTTTCCGTCTGGGCCAGAGAAATCCTCGATTCCCGCGGCAATCCCACTGTGGAAGTGGAAGTTTCGCTTGAATCCGGCCATTCCGGCCGCGCCGCCGTGCCTTCCGGCGCTTCCACCGGCAGCCGCGAGGCTCTGGAACTGCGTGACGGCGACAAGGGCCGTTACCTTGGCAAAGGCGTGGAAAAAGCCGTGGACAACGTGATGGGCGAAATAGCCGAGAACATCGTCGGCATGGACGCTCTGCGTCAGGTCGCCGTGGACAACGCGCTGATCGACCTTGACGGTACCGACAACAAGGACCGGCTGGGCGCCAACGCCATGCTGGGCGTATCGCTGGCCACCGCCCGCGCCGCGGCCAACTTCATCGGCATGCCCCTGTATCAGTACCTCGGCGGCATCAATTCCAAAGTACTGCCCGTGCCCATGATGAACATCATCAACGGCGGCGAGCATGCCCCCAACAACCTTGATATTCAGGAATTCATGATCATGCCCGTGGGAGCGCCCACCTTCAGTGAAGCGCTGCGCATGGGGGCTGAAATTTTCCACAACCTCAAGGCGCTGCTGGCTGCCGACGGTCACGTGACCAGCGTGGGCGACGAAGGCGGCTTTGCTCCCAACCTGAAAAGCCACGACGAGGCTTTCCGGTACATCATGCGCGCCATCGAGACCGCCGGCTATATTCCCGGGTCGGAAGTGGCCCTGGCCATCGACGCCGCGGCTTCCGAATTTTACAAGGACGGCAAGTATCACCTCAAGGGCGAGAACAAAGTGCTCTCCTCTTCCGAGATGATTGACTGGCTTATGGATTTCACCCAGCGTTACCCGCTTATTTCCATCGAAGACGGCATGGCCGAAGGCGACTGGGAAGGCTGGCAGGAAATGACCGTCAAAATGGGTGACAGCGTGCAGATTGTGGGTGACGACGTTTTCGTGACCAACCCCGACATTCTGGCTCAGGGCATCGATGAGGGCGTGGCCAACTCCATTCTTATCAAGCTGAACCAGATAGGTACCCTCACCGAGACGCTGGACACCGTGGAAATGGCCAAGGGTGCCGGTTATACCACGGTTATTTCGCACCGTTCCGGAGAAACAGAAGACCATTTCATCGCCGACCTTGCCGTGGCACTGAACGCAGGGCAGATCAAGACCGGCTCGCTGTGCCGCAGCGACCGTCTGGCCAAATACAACCAGCTGCTGCGCATCGAGGAAGATCTGGATGACGAGGGCATCTACTTCGGCCCTTACATGGCTTCGCATTTCGGGCTGGGCGAAGAGTAAACCGCGCTGCTTGCATCCTGCCGCGGTTGGCTGTATGTAGCCGCCACGGAACCCGCCCGCGGGTGAGGATGCAAACAATGTCATACAGGGATTTCACATATCCGGCGCATCGCGCCTTTGCGAACCCTGAATACGTGCGACCTGTCACCGGCCGGAGCTGTCTGCTCCGGCCGGTTTTTTTGTTGCGCCGGTCTGGCGGCGCGCGACAGGCTGCATAACCATACTATGTGCTGCATACACTGCAAGGAGTACGCCCATGATTCTGCTGGACGGTAAAGCCACCGCCGCGGCTTTGCGCGAAGAATTGAAAAAGGATGTGGACGCCCTGAAAGACCGCGCCGGAAGAGCGCCCGGGCTGGCTGTTATTCTGGTGGGCGACGACCCCGCATCGCAGGTGTACGTGCGCAACAAAGAACGTGCCTGCGCCGACGCCGGAATCCGTTCCGAAGCGTTCCGCATCTCTGCACAGACCACGCAGCAGGAGCTTGAGGAACGCATTGTCGCCCTCAACGCCCGTGAAGACATAGACGGCATTCTGCTGCAGCTGCCTCTGCCCGCCGGACTGGACAGCCAGCGCTGTCTTGAACTTATCGACCCCGCCAAGGATGTGGACGGCTTTCATCCTGTCAACATGGGCAAACTGACGCTGGGGCTTCCCGGCTTCCGGCCCTGTACGCCGGCAGGCGTGATGACACTGCTGGAACGCTACAACCTGTCGCCGGCGGGCAAAAAAGCCGTTGTGCTCGGCCGCTCGAATATTGTGGGCAAGCCTTTGGCGCTCATGCTGGGCGCTTCGGGTCCTTTTGCCAATGCCACTGTCACTGTGTGTCATTCGCGCACTCCCGACCTTGCGCAGCAGTGCCGCGAAGCGGATTTTCTGTTTGTGGCCATCGGCAGGGCCAACTTTGTCACCGCAGACATGGTGAAACCCGGTGCCGTGGTGGTGGACGTGGGCATCAACCGGACGGAAAACGGCCTTGCGGGAGATGTTGATTTCGGCCCTGTAAGCAAGGTGGCCTCTGCCATTACGCCTGTGCCGGGCGGAATAGGCCCCATGACCATCGCGCAGCTGCTGGTGAATACCGTGGCTTCGTGGAAGAAACGCTGCGGCGTGTAACTGCGGGGTAACCGCATGCCGTCCGCCGTTGTCTCTGCCCCGGCTGCAGGAACACCGCCGTGGGGGCTGCCTTTCGCCGCGCATGGCGGACGGCCGCGCGGCTGCCGCTGCATACATAACTGCCCGTAACACAACAAACAGGCTGCACATGGTGCGGCCTGTTTTATTTTCTGCGGGTAAAGGCTGCTGCGCCCGTGTTGCCTGCGCCCGTGTTGCCTGCGTACGGGGTGCGTATGCCGCTGGCGGGAGCATACATTCCGGCAGGCAACTTTTTCCTGCGGTGTTGCGGCGCAGTGATCTGCAGCGGCGGGCAGCGGCAGCTTGCGGACACCGCCGTGCGGGCGGCAGCGAGGTAAGCGCCCCGCATGGCCGCATATCTGGCACGGTCCATGCTTACTGCAACGCGGGGCATATTTTGCCCTGTGACCAAGCCCCGCGTGACCAACGGGCAGGAGACCGCGTATGACCATTGCATCGCTGTATATCGGAGCCACCGGCATGAAAACCCACAGTCAGGGTATGCAGGTGATCGGTAACAATCTGGCGAACATCAATACGGTCGGGTTCAAGCAGTCCATGATGCTGTATCAGGACCTGACGAGTCTGGATGTGACCACCGGGGGCAACAATCCCACGGTGGGCATGTCGCAGCAGGGTATGGGTGCCTCTGTGGCGGAGGTGCGCGTTCTGCACACTGCGGGCGGCTTTGAACCCAGCAATACCGTGACAGACCTTGCCATTTCAGGGAAAGGATTCTTTCAGGTGGCGCAGGGCGACAAAACGCATTACACGCGGGCCGGGAATTTCCGTTTTGATCTGGAAGGGTACCTTGTGGACCCCGGCGGTTACCGTCTGCAGGCCAAACCCATTGAAAATGGTGTGGCGGGCGGGCTTCAGGATTTGCAGCTGGTGGCGGGGGAAAACGGTAACATGGTGCTGCCCCCCAGTGCCACGACATCGTTGTCCATCATTTCCAATATCGGGGTTACCTCCGACAACAGTGCAAGCGCCACGGATCCGTATTTTTCGCTGCTGCAGCAATGGAACGGCACGGCGGAACCCCCGCTGGGCGACGGAGCATACGGGCACAGCGACAGCATAGCAGTATACGACGCCGCCGGAAACAAGCACGAGGTGTCGGTGTATTACGATGGTGCGCCGGACGGTCCCGACGGACAGCGCATTGTGGAATATGTCATGGCCATGCCGCCTTCGGAAGACGGAGGCGCAGGGGCTGGAACATCCGCCGCCGGGCTGCTGATGGCGGGTACGCTCACGTTCAACGCCAACGGCGAACTGATCAATATGACAGCCTATACCCCTTCAGGGGATGCTTCGCAGCTTTCCAGCTGGCAGCCGGCAGCCATGGGCGCGGACGGCTATCCTTCGTTTACGGCCACCTTTGCAGGGTCCGGCGGAGGGGCTCAGGTAATGACCGCGGGATTCGGCATGACAGGCACAGGCTGGACAGGCGGCGGCAGCGCCGCTTCCGTGGGCAGCAATGCCTCGCAGCTGCCCGGGCTTGCAGGCGCGGCCCGTCAGGCGCGGGTGACCACGGGGTACGAAGGGTCTTCCTCCAACCTGCACCGCACACAAAACGGGTACGCGCAGGGCGGTCTCATGTCGCTTGCCATTGACAGCGAAGGGGTTATGAGCGGCAAATTCAGCAACGGGCAGGTTGTTGATTTATATCAGATTCCGCTGTTCCGCTTTACCAGCGAATTCGGCCTGCGGCGTGAAGGCGGCAATCATTTTTCGGCCACCAGAGAATCAGGTGAAGCGCAGGAAGGAACGGCAAAGACAGAAAATTTCGGTTCCGTGGCGGCATCAACTCTTGAAATGTCCAATGTGGATGCATCGCGCGAGTTTGTTAATATGATTATCACGCAACGCGGATTTCAGTCGCAGAGTAAAGTTGTGACAACTGCAGACACCATGCTGCAGAAAGCACTGGAACTGAAACGCTGATACGGTTCTCAGTAACGTTTCCTGAAATATAAAGGATGAGCAGATGCTCATCCTTTTTTTTATACCTAAATCGAGCGGAGGGTCCTCGTTGAAGTCTCCTCGGCAAAGAACGGGGGGAGTTGGGCTCCAAAGATGGTGCGACTGAAAACGGCTTGGTTGTCGGGCAGGAAAAAAAGGCCCAT
>Ga0334900_1000046_pt1 | contig 225890 bp, 201 predicted proteins | sample GraSluR3_MG_2_FD_207231 | JGI IMG/M metagenome (GOLD analysis project Ga0334900, IMG submission 207231) | Sludge microbial communities from methane-producing bioreactor in Wageningen University, Netherlands - Granular Sludge_31_08-R3 | ecosystem: Engineered > Bioreactor > Anaerobic >... | reverse complement strand
TGCCCGGGGACAACTCGCAGTTCGAAGTGAATCTCATCGTGCCTATCGCCATGGAAGAAGGTCTTCGTTTCGCCGTACGTGAAGGCGGCCGGACCGTGGGCGCTGGCGTAGTCACCAAGATTCTCGACTAGCCCGCAGGGGTGGTCGGTTATTATGAAGAAAATTCGAATTAAACTGAAAGCTTTCGATCATCGGGTTCTCGATACGTCGGCCCAGCAAATATCCGATACGGCGGTACGAAGCGGAGCGAAGGTAGCGGGGCCCATCCCCCTTCCTACGGAGATCAACAAATACACCGTTCTCACGTCGCCTCATATCGATAAGGATGCCCGGGAACAGTTCGAGATACGTACGCATAAGCGGCTCATCGACATCCTCGATCCTACGCAGAAGACCATGGATGCGCTTATGCAGCTGAATCTCCCCTCTGGAGTGGATATCCAGATCAAGCTCTAGAACGGAGCGGGGAGCGCTGAGCTCAAAGGAGAAAAAGATCATGACAATGGGAATGTTAGGACGAAAACTGGGAATGACCCAGCTTTTCGATGAAGAGGGAAAAGCTGTTCCTGTTACCATCGTCGAGGCCGGCCCGTGTCCCGTGGTGGCGCACAAGTCCCCCGAAAAGGACGGCTATGCGGCGGTACAGCTCGGTTTTGAGGAGAAACGTCCCCACAAGGTGACCAAGCCTGAAAAGGGAACCTTCGACAAGGCGGGAGTAGCTCCCATGAAGCATCTTAAGGAGTTCCGGGTGGAAGACCTGGATTCGTATCCTGTGGGAAGTACCGTGACGGTGGAACTCTTCGAGGCCGGAGAGACCGTGGATGTCTCGGGTACCAGCAAGGGTAAGGGATTTGCGGGGGTTATCAAGCGTCACAACTTCAACCGGGGGCCTCAGAGCCATGGAGCTTCGCTTTTCCATCGGCGCCCCGGTTCTTCCGGAGCGAGCAGCTATCCCGGACACGTCTTCAAGGGCAAAAACATGCCCGGCCAGATGGGAAATGAAAAAGTGACCGTGAAGAACCTCAAGATTTTTGCGGTGGACCCGGAGCACAACCTGCTCATCGTAAAAGGTTCCATCCCCGGAGCGACCAAGTCTCTTGTGCTGATCCGGAAGGCGAAAGTGTAGGGAGGGAGAAAAGAATGCCTACAGTTACATTGTATGATTTTCATGGCGAAGCCCTTGGCGAAGAGGAATTGAAGGATTCCGTCTTTGCAGCTCCCCTGCACACTCCTGCCATGCATCAGGTGGTGGTGGCCCAGCTCGCGAATCGTCGTGTGGGAACCCATGATACCAAGCGGAGAAGCGACGTGCGGGGCGGGGGCCGGAAACCTTATCGTCAGAAACACACCGGCCGGGCGAGACGAGGTACCATGCGCTCTCCCATCAATGTCGGCGGTGGGGTGGCTCACGGTCCTCATCCGAGGAGCTATCGCCAGAAGGTGAATAAAAAAGTTCGCCGCCTTGCTCTTCGGAGCGCCTTGTCTCTCAAGGTTTCCGGCGGAGCTTTCCGGCTTTTTGTGGCTCCCGAGCTTGACAAACCCTCCACAAAAGATATGATTAGATTTTTGGAGCGCATCGACGTGAAGGGCAAGACCCTCGTGGTTACCGGAACCTCCAGGCAGGAGCTCGTGAAGTCCGCCTCGAACATTCCCGGGGCCCGGGTGATTCACGTGGACAGCATCAACGTCTACGACATCCTGGGGCACGCTCATCTCGTCATGACCAATGATGCGGTCCGTAAGGTTGAGGAGGTGCTCGGGTAATGAAGCGTGTTATCGCCCATGACATCATCGTGCGGCCCATCATTACCGAAAAAAGCAGCCGTCAGATGGAAGACGGCAAGTATACCTTTGAAGTGCTCCCCAAGGCGAACAAGGTGGAAGTGAAAAAGGCCGTGGAAGAAGTTTTCAAGGTCAAGGTGCTGAAGGTACACACCATCAAGGTTCGCTCCAAGCCCAAACGGCTTGGTGCATTTTTGGGGCGGTCCCGATCCTGGAAAAAGGCGATCATCACCCTCGCCCCGGGAGAGCGGATCGAGTTCTTCGAAGGCGCCAGCGTGTAGGGGGAGAATCTTATGGGCATTAAAAAATACAAACCTACAACCCCCGGTCGTAGAGGGATGACCGTCTCTACCTTTGAAGAGATCACCAAGGGCACTCCCGAAAGGAGTCTCGTGGAGTCCCTCTCCAAGACCGGCGGACGGAATAACAACGGCCGAATCACCATGCGTCATCGCGGTGGGGGTTGTAAACGCAAGTATCGTATTATCGACTTCAAGCGCAATAAAATCGGGATACCCGGCAAGGTGGCGGCCATCGAATACGATCCCAACCGCTCCGCCCGGATCGCTCTCATCAACTATGCAGACGGTGAGAAGCGCTATATCCTTGCTCCCATCGGTCTTGGGGTGGGAGACACCGTTACGGCGGGCCCCGATTCTGACATCCGTCCCGGAAATGCCCTGAAGCTCAAGGACATTCCCCTGGGAACCACCATTCATAACATCGAACTTCAGCCCGGTCTGGGAGGAGTTATGGTGCGTTCTGCCGGAACTTCCGCCCAGCTCATGGCCAAGGAAGGCAAGTACGCCTTCGTGCGCATGCCCAGCACCGAGCTTCGGCTTGTGCTCCTGGAATGCATGGCCACCATCGGCCAGGTGGGGAACGAGGACTATGAGAACATCACCGTGGGCAAGGCTGGAAAAACCCGGTGGCTCGGACGGAGACCCCACGTGCGCGGCATGGTCATGAACCCTGTGGATCATCCTCTCGGAGGTGGTGAGGGGAAAACCAAGGGTAACAAGCATCCCGTCTCTCCCTGGGGCACCCCTGCCAAGGGTTTCCGTACCAGGAAGAAGAAGCAGTCTGACAAGTTTATTGTCCGGCGCCGCAGTGCGAAGTAGGGCGTGAGGAGGAATCGCACATGCCTAGATCGTTGAAGAAAGGCCCTTTTGTGGAGGAAAAACTCCTTAAAAAGGTGCAGGTAATGAATGAGGACGGGAAGAAACGGGTTATCAAGACCTGGTCCCGGCGTTCCACGATCTTTCCTGAAATGGTGGGACATACCATCGCCATTCACAACGGAAAGACTCATATCCCCATTTATGTGAGCGAGAACATGGTGGGGCATAAACTGGGCGAATTTGCTCCCACTCGGCGTTTCGGAGGCCATGCGGGCCAGGAACGCAAGAGCCGCGTCAAGTAGTGGAGGAGGACTCGAGAAATGGAAGTACGTGAAGCCCGTGCTACGGCACGTCAGGTGCGGATTTCCCCCACGAAGGTGCGGCAGGTGATGAGGCTTATCGCCGGAAAGCACGTGGGAGAGGCCCTGTTGGCCCTGAAATATTCGCCGAAGAAGGCTGCCCGGATTGTGGAGAAGGTTCTGCAGAGTGCCGTGGCAAATGCGGATCATAACTACGGTATGGACGTGGAAAGCCTTGTGGTTTCCCGGGCCTATGCTGACAAAGGACCGGTGATGAAGCGGTTCCGTCCCGTTTCCATGGGAAGGGCGCATCCTTATCGTCACCAGACAAGCCACGTCACCGTTGTGGTGACTGAGCGCTAAGGAGGGGTGGAATTTGGGCCAGAAAGTTCACCCGATAGGGTATCGTATCGGAGTCGTACGCGACTGGGAATCCCGTTGGTACGCAGACGGGGATAAGTATGCCAAGAACCTTCACGAGGATATCAAGCTTCGTAAATGGATCAAAGACCGCTGGGGACATGCGGGAATATCCAGTATATCCATAGAACGCGTGGGGAACGTTATTTGTTTCACCGTTTTGGCCGCCCGGCCTGGTGTCGCAATCGGCAAGGCGGGGCAAGAGATTCAAGACGTTCGGGAAGAGCTTCAGAACATGTCCGGCTCCCGGGTGATGATCAACGTTCAGGAGATCAAGCATCCCGACATGGAGGCCCAGGTGGTGGCGGAAGGTATCGCCCAGGCCCTGGAACGGCGTGTCAGCTTCCGGAGAGCCATGAAGCAGGCCATTTTCCGGGCCATGAAATCCGGAGCCAAGGGAATCAAGGTTCAGTGCTCCGGACGGCTTGGAGGTGCTGAAATTGCCCGGCGGGAGTGGTATCTCGAGGGGCGTCTTCCTCTCTCTACCCTTCGGGCAAATATCGATTACGGTTTTGCCGAAGCCCGTACGATTTATGGAGTTATCGGCGTGAAGGTGTGGATCTGCAAAGAGGAAAACACCATGAAAGGGAAGGAATCTGCCCAGGAGGCGGAGACTTCCGGCAGGAAAAAGAGGAGGTAGAGTGACGCATGCTGAGTCCGAAGCGCGTCAAATACCGGAAACCCCATCGTCGGCCCCTCAAAGGGGTTACTAAAGGGGGAGGCTACGTGGCCTTCGGTGAATACGGTCTGCAGGCTCTCGAAGGAGCCTGGATTACCGCCCGACAGATAGAAGCGGCCCGAGTGGCCATCTCGCGAAAAATGCGTAAGGGTGGCAAAATCTGGATTCGCATCTTCCCGGACGTGGCCCTTACCAGAAAACCCCTGGAAACCCGAATGGGAAAGGGGAAAGGAAATCCTGAGTACTGGGTAGCTCCGGTGAAGCGGGGCAGAATCATGTTTGAAGTGTCGGGAGTACCGAGGAGCGTTGTAGAGGCAGCCTTTATCACTGCGGCTCACAAGCTGCCCATTAAAGTGCGCCTCGTGTCCCGAGAGGGTCTGGGTGGTGAATAACGATGAAAAGTCGCGAAATGCGTGACCTTACGATACAAGAGCTTAATGACAAGCATCGACAGTATAAAGAAGAGCTTTTCAATCTCCGTTTTCAGCATGCCATCGGGCAGCTTGGAAATTCCGGAAGGATCAAGGAAGTAAAGCGGACCATCGCCCGGGTTCTTACGGTGATGCGAGAGAAAGAGCTCACTGTTGAGCGCGGTTTAAGGAGGTAGAGGGCAATGGAAAACGCAACTGCCCGAAGAAAAGTACGCTACGGGGTTGTGGTGAGTACGAAAATGGACAAGACCATCGTGGTCAAGGTCGATCGGAAAGCAAAACACCCTCTTTACGGAAAGCCTGTCATTCAGGCCAAGAAGTACATGGCCCACGACGAGAATTCCGAATGCCGCACCGGAGATACCGTACGGATCGAAGAGTGCCGTCCCCTGAGCCGGAATAAGAGATGGACCCTTAAAGAAATTCTCGAGCGGGCTCCGATTCTCGACGAGCACAAAGGAGAGTAGCCATGATTCAGCTTCGTACCGTATTGAACGTGGCAGACAACTCCGGGGCCAAGAAGGTCATGTGTATCCAGGTTCTCGGAGGAACCCGCCGGAAGGTGGCTTCCGTGGGAGACATCATCGTGGCTTCCGTAAAAGAGGCCATTCCGAACAGCAACACCGAAAAGGGCAAGGTTGTTCGCTGTGTGGTAGTACGCACGAAGAAGGAGATCCGCCGGAAGGACGGCAGTTACGTCCGGTTTGACGACAATGCGGCGGTTATCATCGAGAACAACGGCGAACCCCGGGGAACGCGTATCTTTGGTCCCGTAGCCCGGGAGCTCAGAGAGAAGCGCTATATGCGCATCGTTTCCCTGGCTCCCGAGGTCGTATAGGGGGATTATAAACATGGGAAAAATGAGACTTAAAAAGGGAGACAAGGTTCGGGTCATCTCCGGCAAAAGTGCCGGGATGGAGGGTAAGATTCAGCGCCGCGACCCCGTTCGGGACGTCATCGTGGTGGAAGGTGTCAACATGGTCACCAAACATGTACGCCCCACGCAGAAGAACCCTCAGGGGGGAATCGTCAAGCAGGAAGCCCCCATCTATGCCTCGAAGGTCATGCTTCTCTGCCCTTCTTGCGGAAAGGCCACCAGGGTAGGACGCGCATATCTCGACGATGGCCGCAAGGTCCGCCTCTGCAAGAAGTGCGGCGAGGTAATTGATAAGATTTAGGAGGATCCTGTGCCATGATGCCGAGAATGAAGAAAAAATACACCGAAGAGGTTGTAGACCGTCTCCGCAAGACCTTCCAGTATGGAAACACCATGGAAGTTCCCCGGATTGACAAGGTGGTTGTCAATGTCGGAGTGGGAGACGCGAAGCAGGACATGAAGCTTATGAATGCTTCCATGGATGAGCTTGCCACCATTACGGGGCAGCATCCCATGATGCGGCGGGCGAAGAAATCCGTGGCGGGTTTCAAGCTTCGGGAGGGAATGCCCGTGGGGTGTTACGTAACCCTTCGGGGAGCGAAAATGTGGGAGTTCCTGGATCGCCTGGTCTCCCTGGCTCTGCCCCGAATCAAGGACTTTCAGGGGATTTCCAAGAAAAGCTTCGATGGTCGAGGAAACTATAATTTGGGGCTCAGGGAGCAGCTTATCTTCCCTGAAATCGATTACGATAAGGTGCTTCGGGTTCGCGGAATGAACATCACCATCACCACCACCGCAAAAAGCGACGAAGAAGGTCTTGCCCTTTTGACGGAACTTGGCTTTCCTTTTGCCAAGTAGCATTTTCTGGGGGTAGAGAACATGTCCCGACTAGCGTTGGAGAACAAAGCGAAAGCGGAACCGAAATTCAAGGTGAGAAAGTACAATCGTTGCCCTCTCTGCGGGCGTCCTCGGGGGTTCATGCGGAAATTCAACATGTGCCGGTGCTGCTTCCGAGACCTTGCCAGAAAAGGACAGATCCCTGGCGTCGTCAAGTCGAGCTGGTAAATTGAGACGGGACGACGAAGGAGGCAGAAGGCATGTATGTAAATGATCCTATCGCGGATATGCTTACCCGGATTCGAAATGCCAACATGGTCTACCATGATATGGTGGATATGCCGTTGAGCAAGATCAAGGTGAGCATCGCCAGAATACTTAAAGAAGAAGGATATATTCGCAATTTCAAGGTGATTTCGGATCCCAAGAAACCCTATCAGGTATTGCGGCTCTTTCTTCACTATGGCGCGGAAAGAGAGCGGGTTATTCAGGGGCTTCGCCGGGTAAGTAAGCCCGGTCGTAGAATCTACGTGGGCTCCAAGGATCTTCCCAAGGTAATGGGAGGGCTGGGCATTGCGCTGGTCTCCACTCCTAAGGGCCTGATGACCGATTCTCATGCCCGTAAAGAGGGACTGGGCGGCGAAGTCCTCTGCTATGTTTGGTAGGGGGAGCGAATTATGTCTCGTATAGGAAACAAGCTCATTACCCTTCCTAAGGGTGTGGATTTTCAAGTTAAGGGAAACGCCGTGGTCGTCAAAGGCCCCAAGGGAGAGCTCTCTCTGGAGCTTCGCCCCGAGGTGAGTCTGGAAGTCGAAGAAGGACAGGTCAAGGTGCTTCGACGGGATGATTCCAAGCCTTGCCGGGCTTTCCACGGCATGACCCGGGCGCTTCTCAGCAACATGGTGGAAGGGGTCAGCAAGGGTTTCGAGCGAGCCCTGGAAATCGTGGGCGTGGGGTACCGGGCCCAGATGCAGGGGAAAAACCTCGTTCTGAGCCTGGGTTATTCGCATCCCATCGAGGTGGAACCTCCCCAGGGAGTCGAGCTTGCCACGGATGGTCCCACCAAGATCTTCGTGCGGGGTATCGACAAGCAGATGGTGGGACAGACCGCTGCGAACATCCGCGGTTTCCGCCCCCCCGAGCCCTATAAAGGCAAGGGAATCCGCTACGCTGGAGAGTACATCATTCGTAAGGCCGGAAAGGCCGGAGCATAGGATTACGAGGTGAACTGCATTGATTAAAAAGCGCAGTCGAAATGAAATGAGAGTGCTTCGGCACGAACGTGTACGCCGTGCTCTTCGGGGAACGGCCCAGAGGCCTCGTCTCAGCGTTTTCGGGAGCCTGAAACACATCTCCGTGCAGGTCATTGATGACGATCGGGGATGTACGGTGATTTCGGCCTCCACGGTGGAAAAAAACATCAAGGAGCAGCTGGAGAAAACCGGTAACCGGGATGCGGCGGCTTTGATCGGCAAAACCATTGCTGAACGGGCTCTTTCAAAGGGAATCAAGGCAGTGGTCTTTGACCGGGGTGGTCATAGGTTCCACGGCCGGGTAAAAACGCTTGCGGACGCCGCTCGTGAAGCTGGGCTGGAGTTCTAGGAGGAGGTACGTTTATGGCCGCAAGGAACGAAGCTGCGAATCACTCGGATATGATGGAGCGCGTGGTTTCCATCAACCGTGTCAGTAAAGTCGTCAAAGGTGGAAAGCGCTTCAAGTTCAGCGTTCTCGTAGTAGTTGGAGACGGTGATGGCCGGGTAGGTGTCGGCATGGGGAAGGCCAAGGAAATTTCCGAAGCCGTCCGCAAGGGCATCGACCGGGCGAAGCGGAACATGGTAAACCTTAAGCAGGTGGGAAGCACCATTCCCCATCCCATCATCGGCCGTTTCGGAGCCGCCCGGGTTCTCCTGAAGCCTGCGGCTCCCGGTACGGGGGTTATCGCGGGGGGAGCGGTGCGCGCCATCATGGAGCTCGGCGGTGTGAAGGACGTGCTCACCAAGGTGATCGGCCGGACGTCGAACCCCGTGAACGTGGCTCATGCAACCATGCAGGCGGTGGAGTCCATGCGCACCCCCGAGGAAATCCGGAGATTCCGGGGCCTCGAAAAGAAAGAGAAAAAGGAGCAGTCCCTGGCTGCTGAAGGAGCCTAGGAGGAATTCTCATGGTAAAGCTTAAAGTTACCTGGAAAAAAAGTGCCATCGGCAGACCTGAGCGGCAGAGGAGAACTCTTCGCGCCCTCGGGCTGCGGAGGCTCAATCATGCGGTGATTCATCAGGATTCGCCGCAGATCCGGGGCATGCTCCGTGCGGTAGCCCATCTCGTGCAGTGGGAAGAGCTTTCGGAGTAGCTGAGGGAGGGAAGAGAATACAATGAATCTTCATGAACTTCGACCCGCTCCGGGAGCCAAAAAGGCTCGTAAGCGAGTGGGGCAGGGTATCGGAAGCGGTAACGGCAAAACTGCCGGTAAGGGGCATAAGGGACAGAAAGCCCGCGCTGGCGGCGGAGTCCGTCCGGGATTCGAAGGAGGGCAGATGCCTCTTTCGAGAAGAATCCCCAAACGTGGCTTCAGCAATTACCGTTTTGCCAAGAACTATCAGATAGTGAATCTTCGGGATCTGGAGAGCACCTTTTCTGCCGGGGCGGTGGTGGATTTTGACGCCCTCGCGAAGGCGGGGCTCGTGCGGAAGGCGGGTGAACCCGTCAAAATCCTTGGAACCGGGGATCTGGGGAAGGCCCTTACCGTAAAGGCCGAAAAGTTCAGTGCTTCCGCGGCAGCCAAGATCGAGGCCGCAGGGGGAAAGGCCGAGGTGATCTAGGGTGATCAATTCTTTCCGCGATGCTTTCCGACTGCCGGATCTCAAGAGAAGAATACTTTTCACCCTGGGAATGCTTTTCATCTTCCGCCTCGGAGCCCATATTCCCACGCCGGGCATCGACGCCGAGGCTATGTCGGAACTTTTCCAGCAGGGAGGAGTTCTGGGGTTTCTTGACATGTTTGCCGGGGGTGCTCTGCGCCGATTCAGCCTCTTCGCTCTCGGCGTGGCCCCCTACATCAACGCCAGCATCGTCATGCAGCTTCTGGTGGTGGTCATTCCCGCTCTCGAAAAGCTCCAGAAAGAGGGGGACGACGGCCGTAAGAAGATAGTTGCCTACACTCGTTGGGGAACTGTTTTCTTCGCTGCCGTCCAGGCCATAGGTATGACCTTCTGGCTCCGCAACCTCGGCATCTTCAGCGGAGGTCTCCTGAGTGGCATCGTGGTGGTGGTCACCATCGTGACGGGATCCATCGCAGTGATGTGGCTGGGAGAGGAAATTTCGGATCACGGCATCGGTAACGGGATCTCCCTTCTCATCTTCGGAGGGATCGTAGCCCGGATTCCCGAGGCCATCATCCGCACCTGGTCCCTCCTCACCGTGGGAGAACTCAGCGTCCTGGCGCTTCTGGTGGCTCTCATCCTCATGGTAGTGGTGGTGGCGGGATGCGTTCTCCTCCAGGAGGGGCAGCGCCGTCTTCCCGTGCAGTATGCCAAACGGGTGGTGGGCAACAAAGTCTACGGAGGGCAGAGCACCTTCATTCCTCTTCGGGTGAACCAGGCGGGGGTTATTCCCATCATCTTCGCCTCTTCGGTGCTCCTCTTTCCGTACACGATTCTCAAGTTTTTTTCGGGAGACTGGGCTATCCGGGCACAACAGCTCTTCGCTCCGGGAAGCGTGGTCTACCTCGTGTTGTATGTTCTCCTTATCGTGTTCTTCGCATACTTCTACACCGCGGTGGTTTTCAATCCCGTGGACGTTTCGAACAACATGAAGAAGCACGGAGGATTCATCCTCGGGATCCGTCCCGGGCGTCCCACGGCGGAGTACATCGAAAAGGTCATGAGCCGGATCACTTTGGGAGGAGCTACCTTCCTGGCCATCATCGCCATCATTCCCACCATCATGACCTCGGTGGTGAACGTCTCCACCTTCTACTTCGGAGGCACCGCAGTGCTTATTGTCGTAGGAGTTGCTCTTGATACGGTACATCAAATTGAGGCTCAGCTCCTTATGCGTCACTACGAAGGAATTCTCAAGCGCAGTGATAAGTCCGGAGGGCTTTTGCGGCTTTGATCCGGAGAAAGGAGCGTTCCTAAATGAAGCTTGTTTTTCTGGGGCCTCCCGGAGCGGGAAAGGGCACCCAGGCTGCGTCGGTAAAGGAAGCGTATCCGGTGGCGCATATTTCCACGGGGGATATGCTTCGGGACAATGTCAAGCGGGGGACTTCTCTCGGTAAGGAAGCCAAGGCCTTCATGGACGAAGGCAAGCTCGTGCCGGATGACGTCATCATAAAAATGATCCGGAGTACCATCTCCGGAGAGGCTTGTGCGGGGGGGTTCATCCTTGATGGTTTCCCCCGTACCGCTCCCCAGGCGGAGGCGTTGGACGCACTCCTGAAAGAAATGGGGACTTCTCTGGACCGGGCCATCCTCTTCGATGTGGATGACGAAACCGTGATCTCTCGCCTCACGAGCAGAAGAGTTTGCAGCACCTGCGGAGCTATCTACAACGTGCATTTCGATCCTCCTCCGGAAGACGGTGCCTGCCGGGTTTGCGGCAATGCTACCATCGTCCAGAGAAAGGACGATACCGAGGACGTCATCCGCAAAAGATTGCAGGTGTATCACGAACAGACCGCGCCGCTTATCCAATACTATACGTCCCAGGGAATTCTCTCCCGACTGGACGGAACGGGGCCCAAGAACGCGGTGCTGGCTCTGCTCGCTAAACGGTAATGTAATACGATGGGCCTGGTAAAAAAAGAACACGAGATCCTTCGCATGAGGCGCGCCGGACAGGTGGTGGGAGATGTACTCAAGGCCATGGGAGAGATGGTTCGCCCTGGAATTTCCACCCTTGAACTCGATTCCGAGGCGGAGCGCATCATTCGAAAAGCGGGAGGAATACCGGCTTTCAAAGGGTATCGGGTACCCGGTATTCCCTCTCCCTTTCCCGGAACGCTCTGCGTCTCCATCAACGAGGAGATTGTTCACGGCATTCCGACAAAAGAAAGAGTGGTGGAGGAAGGAGATATCGTCAGCATTGACGTGGGAGTACAGCTTGAGGGCTACTTCGGCGATGCGGCCTGTACCTTCGGGGCGGGTGCGATTTCTCCCTTGCGAAAGAAGCTCTTGCGTGTGACCCTGGACTCGCTTCACGCGGCACTGTCCGTGGCCCGGGGGGGAAAGACCCTTGGAGATATCGGGCATGCGGTGGAGACGGTGGTGCTTTCCGAGAATTTTGGTCTTGTGCGAACCTATGCCGGACATGGCATAGGAAAGAAGCTTCACGAATTCCCTCAAGTTCCGAATTACGGGAAGCCGCAAACAGGGGTGACGTTGAAGTCCGGCATGACCCTGGCCATAGAGCCCATGGTCATGACCGGAGGCGAGGAAGTTCTTGCGAAGGGCGACAGGTGGACGGTGGTTACTGCTGACGGTTCCGATGCCGCGCACTTCGAGCATACCGTGCTCATCTGCGAAGAGGGAATCGAAATCCTGACGCCCTGGGAAGAATGGAAACCATCCCTGGTTATATCGTAATGCGGCAACCGAAAAGAAGACTTGAGGGCAGGTGAAAAATTTATGGCCAAAGATGACGTTATCGAAGTTCGTGGTAAAGTAGTTGAGCCTCTCCCGAATGCCATGTTTCGGGTGGAACTTGAGAACGGTTATAAAATTCTTGCGCACGTATCCGGGAAGATGCGGATGCATTTCATTCGCATCTTGCCGGGAGACAAGGTTTTGGTACAATTATCCCCTTACGATCTTACACGGGGTAGGATCGTATATCGTTTTAGATGATCTCCTCGATCCGGATGGCGGACGCCTTTTCCGGCGAGAGATTGTACAAGGGAGCGTGAATTCTCATGAAGGTAAGACCTTCGGTAAAGACAATCTGTGAGCACTGCAGCATCATTCGCAGAAATGGCGTGGTGCGGGTGATTTGCAGCAAGAATCCCCGGCATAAGCAGCGCCAGGGTGCAAGGAGGTAGTCGGTTAATGGCACGTATTGCAGGTGTGGACCTTCCCCGGGATAAACGGGTGGAAATCGGTTTGACGTACATATATGGTATCGGCCTTGCCACATCCCAGAAGATTCTCAAGGTCACCGGGGTGGATCCCAATACCCGGGTAAAAGACCTTTCCGAGGAAGATGCAGCGAAGCTGCGCGCGGAAATCCAGAACAATCACATGGTGGAGGGAGACCTTCGGCGCCAGGTGACCATGAATATCAAGCGCCTCGTGGAAATCGGCTGCTACCGTGGATTGCGGCATAAAATGGGCTTGCCCGTACGGGGTCAGCGTACCAAAACCAACGCGAGAACCCGGAAAGGTCCGAAGAGGACCGTGGCAGGCAAGAAGAAAGCCGGCAAGTAGGGCCGGCCTAAGGAGGTAACATCGAGTGGCCAAGCGGACTGTACGTAGAGGAAAGCGCAAAGAGAAAAAACACGTATCTCATGGGGTGGCCCATATTTACTCTACCTTTAATAATACTATCATCAGCTTGAGTGATCGGCAGGGAAACCTCCTTTCCTGGTCCTCGGGAGGGAATGTCGGCTTTAAGGGAACGAGAAAATCCACTCCTTTCGCTGCCCAGCTTGCGGCTCAGGCGGCTGGCAAGGTAGCTCAGGACCATGGGGTCGTGGAGATCGACGTGGTTGTCAAAGGGCCCGGCCCCGGGCGGGAATCCGCCATTCGGGCACTGCAGGCGGCGGGGCTCCAGGTGAACGTCATCCGGGATGAAACTCCCATTCCCCATAACGGATGCCGGCCCCCCAAGCGTCGCCGGGTATAACCCAGAGTCATTTCCCGGTATTGGATATAAGGGAGGAAACATAAAGGATGAGTAGATATACAGGATCGGCATGTCGTCAGTGCCGTGCGGAAGGAACCAAGCTTTTTCTGAAAGGAGATCGTTGCTACACTGAAAAGTGTGCCATCTCCCGCAGAAATGTGCGGCCTGGACAGCATGGAGCGAAGCGGATCAAGGTCAGCGACTACGGCCTTCGGCTTCGGGAAAAACAGAAGCTCCGCCGTTTTTACGGTATGACGGAATCTCAGTTCCGGACCGTTTTTGCCAAGGCTGCGAAGATGAAGGGCGTGACGGGGCATAACTTTCTCCAGACCCTGGAACGTCGCCTGGATAACGTGGTCTATCGCCTCGGCATCGGCGTAAGCCGTCGTCAGGCCCGGCAGATCGTGTGCCATGGCCACATTCTGGTGAATGGACGGAAGGTGGATATTGCCAGTTTCCTCGTGAAAGTCGGGGATATCGTGGCAGTGGCCGAAAAGAGCAAGAGCTCTCCCCTCATCAAGGAAAACGTGGAAGTCTCCGCATCCCGGGCAATTCCCGAGTGGCTTTCGCTGAACTCCGAGAAAATGGAGGGATCCGTCGTTTCATTGCCTGTACGGGAGCAGATTGATTCGCCGGTTAACGAACAGCTCGTGGTTGAGTTCTACGCTCGCTAAACCTTGAAAAAAGGCGGAAAAACCATGGAAAATCTCCAAATTGGGATCCATGTGGAGGCCGACGAAGCCCAGCCGAGAAAACACGGCAGAATTGTCGTGGAGCCCCTCGAACGAGGCTACGGAGATACCCTGGGAAACGCTCTTCGTCGGGTTCTGCTCTCCTCCATAGAGGGAGCAGCGGTCTCTGCCGTGCGTATTGAAGGGGTGCTGCATGAATTCAGTACCGTTCCCGGAGTGAAGGAAGACGTCATTGAGATGATTCTCAATCTCAAGCACGTTCCTCTGCGCTCCCACAACGATGAAGTGAAAGTGCTGCATCTCGACGTGGAGGGGCCCAGGAAGATCGTCGCCGGAGATATCACTCCGGATAGCGATATCGATTTCGTGGATCCCGATGCGTTCATCTGCAATCTCGAGGCAGGCCACACCCTTCGAATGGATTTCTACATCGAGAAAGGTACAGGGTATGCCACTATAGACCGTCCGAGACCCGGCTACTTGCCGGTGGACGCTCTGCTCATTGATGCCATCTATTCGCCCGTGAAAAAGGTGAACTACGAAGTGCAGAATGCTCGGGTGGGGCAGCAGACGGACTATGACCGCCTTGTTCTCGACATCTGGACGAACGGCGTGGCTTCTCCCGAGGAAGCTGCGGGAGAAGCCGCCAAGATTCTGCGGGAGCGTTTCTCCTTGATTTATATGTCTCTCAGCGGGGATACCGACGATGGGCTCGAAGCCCTGCAGGGACTCACGGGAGGAGCTGCTGCCGAAGAAGCGGAGCAGAAAGATGAGTGGGAGGATGTTTTCCTTTCCCGCCCCATCCGAGATCTGGAGCTTTCCATCCGAAGCGAGAACTGTCTGCTTCGGGGAGGTATCCAGACCGTGGGAGATCTGCTCCAGCGTCCCCGGGAGGAACTTCTCAAAATCCGTAATCTCGGTAAGATCTCCCTCAAGGAAATCGAGGAAAAGATCGAAAAGCATGGGTATACCATGTACAGTGAAAAAGAAAAGAACAAAGGTCAGGATATATAAAGCAGGAGGAGGAGTCGCCTACAATGAGGCATCGGATGGATCACAGCAAGCTTGGCAGGAGTGGTGCACACCGAAAGGCTATGCTTGCGAATTTAACAGCGAGCCTTTTCGTGAATGGTTCCGTGCACACCACTCTTGTTCGGGCGAAAGAGCTTCGCAGGACTGCGGAAAAACTTATTACCCGGGCTCGGGGGGGATCCCTTCAGGATCGCCGCCTGGTTATTTCCCGAATGAATCACAAAGAGGCGGTAAATAAGCTTTTTGACGAGGTGGCACCAAAATACGTAGGGCGTCCCGGCGGATATACCCGTATCGTGAAGACGGGGTTCCGCAAGGGGGATGCCGCCCCCATGGCGGTCATTGAACTGGTGGAGTAGAGTCGTCATATGAAAAACGATGTGGTGTGTTCCTTCTCGGGGCTTTCGTTCCAATACCCCGGAAGTGACACACCCGCATTGTGGAATGTGACCCTGACCCTTCGCCGGGGAGAGTGGATTTCCCTGGTGGGTTCCAATGGTTCGGGCAAATCCACCTTGGCAAAGATGATGAACGCCCTGCTGATTCCTACGCAGGGCCATTCTTATGTATGCGGTTATGACACCAGGCTTTCGGAACATCACCGAGCCATTCGGGAGCGGGTGGCCATGGTGTTTCAGAATCCGGAGAACCAGATCGTGGCGGTTACCGTGGAAGAAGACGTGGCCTTCGGCCCGGAGAATCTCGGGCTCCCTCAGGAACTTCTGAAGGAGCGGGTAGCCTGGGCCATCGCTGCGGCTGGTCTCGAAGGGCTTGAAAAACAGCCCACCTATGCACTTTCGGGAGGGCAGAAACAGCGGCTTGCCGTGGCGGGAGCTCTGGCCCTCAATCCTCTCTGTCTCGTGCTGGACGAGGCTACTTCCATGGTGGACCCCCAGGGCCGGAAGGATCTTATGGAGATCTTCCGGAGGCTGCATCGACAGGAGGGCATGACGGTGGTGAATATTACCCACCGACTGGAGGAGGTCTGGGATTCCGAGCGGATTCTTGTGATGGAGGAAGGACATCTCTGTTGGGAGGGGTCTCCGGAGGAATTTCTCCGGGCTCCCAGAAATTCCTGGGATCTCCAGGACACTCCCATGATGGAACTTGTTTCGGGGCTTCATACCCGGGGGGTTCTTCGGGAGGATGTGCTCCCTCTTCCGGGAAAGGTGGCGGATGCGTTGTGTCCATAGAATTTTCCGAGGTCTCTTTCAGTTATCACAAGGGAACACCCCTCGAAAAGAAGGCTCTTCGGGAGATCTCCTTTTCCCTCGCTCCCGGAGAGTGGAAAGCCGTGGTGGGCCACACGGGAAGCGGTAAATCCACCCTTGCCCAGCTTTGCAACGCCCTTCTTCTTCCAGAGGGAGGGCGTATCGAAAAGGACTCCCGGAACTATGCGGATATGGATAAAAGAGAACTGCGTCTTCTCCGCAGGGAAGTGGGGCTGGTTTTTCAGTATCCGGAACAGCAATTTTTCGCAGAAACCGTGGAGGAGGAGATTGCCTTTGCTCCCAAAAATTGGGGAGTGTCTCCGGAAGAACTTCCCCGAAAGGTGAGGGAGGTTCTGGAAAAGGTGGGTTTTCCCCGGGAACTCCGCTCCCGAAGCCCCTTCGCTCTTTCGGGGGGGCAGAAGCGCCGGGTGGCCGTGGCCTCGGTGCTTGCGGGAGAGCCAGAGTATCTTGTTCTCGACGAGCCCACCACGGGTCTGGATGCCAAGGGAAAAAGAGAACTCTTGCTTCTCCTGGATAGTTTGCGGCATCGGGGAATGGGCATACTTCACATTACCCACGATCTTGACGTGGCTCTTTCCTGGTGCGATAAAATTCTTGTGCTGCATCAGGGCGAATCCGTGGCTCGGGGAACTCCCCGGGAAATTTTGGATCATCTCACGGAATGCCCCGTCCGGGGGCTCGTACTCCCTCCTGTGGCAGAGCTCTCCTCCCTATTGCGACAGCGGGGAGTATCCCTTCCCCTGACGAACGACATCCGGGAAATTCTGGATTTTTACGGAGGGAGCCCATGAAATTTCTCAACCATCTTACCCTGGGACAATATATTCCCCTGGATTCCTTCGTGCATCGCCTCGATCCCCGGTGCAAGATTCTCGGGGTGCTCTGCTTCATGACCGGCGCCTTTGTGGTGAAGGATCCCCGTTTTTTTCTCTTTTGGGGGGGCATTCTGCTGGCATGCGCCCTTCTCTCGAAGCTTTCTCTGGGTATTCTCCTTCGCGGTGCCCGGCCCATTCTTCTGCTGGTGCTCTTTACGGTGGTGCTGCACCTCTTTTTTTCCGAGGGAACGCCTCTCTGGTCCTGGGGAATCTTCCGCATTACCCGGGAGGGCATTGTGGGAGCTTCCCGAATGGGGTTGCGGCTTCTCTTTCTCGTGATTTTTGCGGGGTACCTTACCCTTACCACTTCTCCCATGGAGCTTGCGGACGGCATTGAAAGCCTCTTTTCTCCCTTTCGGAGGTTCGGTTTTCCCGCTCACGAAATGGCCATGATGATGACCATCGCTCTTCGTTTCATTCCCACCCTTTTGGACGAGACGGATCGTATTATGAAGGCCCAGCTCGCCCGGGGGGCTAACCTCGAAGGGGGGGGGATTCTGCGGCGGCTCCGGGCGTTCGTACCCGTGCTGGTGCCCCTCTTTCTCATCGTTTTTCAGAGGGCGGAAGATCTTGCGGTGGCCATGGACGCTCGATGCTATACTGGAGGAAAGGGCAGATCCCGCATGTATCCTCTGAACTGGACGGTGAGAGATACGGGGGCTCTGGCATTCTCTTTTCTGGTGCTCGTTCTGTCCTTCTCTCTGGAGAGAGGAATATTGTAGGGCTATGCACTACGCAATTCAGATCGCCTATGACGGGAGTTCCTTCTCGGGATGGCAGCGGCAGGATCGCTCCCGGGGAATCCAGGAAGAAGTCGAGAGAGCCCTGGGAGAGATCTCCTCTCGGAAGGTTTCCGTGGTGGCTGCGGGGAGAACGGACAAAGGCGTTCACGCCCGGGGACAGGTAATTTCCTGCGAACTTCCCCGGGCCTGGGAACCCCAGAGGCTGCGGCTCGCTCTGGATGCCTGCCTTCCCCCGTCCATACGCACCATCCGGGTGGCCCCGGTGCCTTTCGATTTCGATGCGAGGTATGACGCCCAGTGGCGGGAGTACGTCTACTTCCTCTGGTTTGCCCGGTATACCTATCCCCATCTCCGGGGATGTACCTGGCCGCTCTACCGTTTCTGGAACCATGAGGCGGTACGCCGGGCCTGCACGTATCTCGAAGGAACCCACGATTTTTCTTCTTTCTGCAGATCTTCGGATCTTCCGGAAAATCCCGTGCGTACCCTCTACAGGGTTTCCTATCGCAGAAGAGGTTCTCTCGGGTGGCTTCGAATACGAGGCAATGCCTTTCTCACCAATATGGTGCGTATTATTGCGGGATCTCTTCACGAAATAGGCCTGGAAAGGCGGGATCCCCTTTGGATGCGAACGCTTCTCGAAGAGCACCGGGATCGGGAGGCTGCCGGAAGAACGGCTCCTCCCGAGGGGCTCTTTCTCTGGAGGGTGGGATACGGGAACAATCTCTGGAATTCATGATGCCTTCGGAATGAGCCGGGGAAGTTCGGAAATTTCTTGGAGAACACGCGCTTGTTGTAACCATCCGCTGCGGTATGTACGAATTTGAAAAAAACGCCTGTCCCTGAAAGTATACCTCCAGGGGAAGCCGTTTCTGGTGAGGGAGGGGTTTCTGTTGTTCGGAACGGATATCGGCATCGACTTGGGAACTGCCACGGTACTTATTTTTGCTTCCGGAAAGGGAGTGGTGCTCCGGGAACCTTCTGTGGTGGCCTACGATCAGGAAAACGAAAAAATCCTGGCGGTGGGAGGGGAGGCCAAGCGAATGCTCGGCAGAACTCCCGGGCACGTGGTGGCGGTGCGGCCTCTCCAGGATGGAGTCATCGCGAATTACACCATGACGGAGACCATGCTCCGTTACTTCATAAAAAAAGTCACCAAGGGAATGAATAAATTTTTCCGCAACCGGGTGATGATCTGCGTCCCCTCCGGAGCTACCGATGTGGAGCGCCGGGCGGTGCTCGAAGCGGCCATCGAGGTGGGGGCCCGGGAGGCCTATCTCATCGAAGAACCCATGGCTGCCGCCATCGGAGCGGGCATTACCGTGGCGGAACCCCGGGGAAACATGGTGGTGGATATCGGGGGAGGCACCACGGATATCGCGGTGATTTCCCTGGGGAGCATCGTGCACTCCGAATCCCTTCGGGTGGGGGGAGACAAGTTCGATGAAGCCATCACGCGGTTTGTGCGGAAAAATTTCAACCTTGCCATCGGTGAGCAGACTGCGGAGCTCCTGAAAATCGATATCGGCACCTGTTATCCCGTGGGAGAGATGCGCAGCATGGAGATTCGCGGACGGGATCTCGTGCTGGGACTTCCCCGGGAGATCGAAATTAACAGCTACGGCATTGCCGAGGCCATCAGCGAGTCCGTAGAGGCCATTATCGAAGGAATTCGTCGCGTTCTGGAGCTAACGCCCCCGGAACTTTCAGCCGATATTATAGACAGGGGAATTTTCCTTACCGGTGGAGGAGCTCTTTTGCGTGATCTCCCCACGCTTATTTCCGAGCATACCGGGATCGCCTGCTACATAGCGGAAAATCCTATGGAATGCGTGGCTCTCGGAACAGGTAAGGCCCTGGAAGAGCTGGACAGTATGAAAGAGGCCGGCACGGTACTCTCCGCATTGCGGCGAGGGAGGCGTCTCGGTCGCTCTTAAGGAGGATATAGCCCATGTTTCGCGGATTTTATGCCGGAACATCCGCCATGTTGGTGCAGGAAAAAATGCTCGATGTGGCGGCGAATAACCTTGCCAACGTGGACACCGCGGGATTCCGCGGCCGCATAGCGGTAAACAAGGCCTTTCCGGAGCTTCTCATGGAGAAGGTGGATGGTAACCCCGGAGAGGTCTATCCCCCCAAACCGGAGCTCTGGAAGCGCCGGGAGCTCATCGGTGATATGGCCTTTGCCAACGTTCTCTCCGAAACCGCTTTGGATCTGCGGGGAGGGCCGTTGCGGCACACGGGAAATACCCTGGACGTGGCTATCTCCGGAGAGGGCTATTTTGTGGTGGAGGATGCAGCGGGAAATGCCTTTTACACCCGGGCGGGACATTTTGTCCGGAGCGGCGAGGGGCAGCTTGTGACCCATGAAGGCATGGCCGTCATGGGTCAGGGTGGAGCCATAGAACTTGGCGAAGCCTCCCGGATTTCCATCGACGATGGAGGCCAGGTCATAGTGGATGGGGAAGTGGTGGACCTCCTTCGGGTGGTGACCTTTCCTCTTCCCACCTATCTACGCCATGAGGGACGTTCGCTTCTTTCGGAAACCGGAGATTCCGGAGCTGCGGAAGATGTCGAGAACATACGGCTTGCCTCGGGATTCCTGGAGATGTCCAACGTGAATATCGTGAGTGAAATGGTTCGTATGATTCAGGCGAACCGGGCTTACGAGTCCGCATCGAAGACCGTGACCATTCAGGACGAAAGCGCGGGGAAGCTGATTCAAACCTACGGAAAGAGCTAATGCCTCGAAAGGGGTACTTTAATTCATCCTCTACTGAGGGAGGCGGAGCAGTATGATTCGATCGTTGTATTCCGGGGCGACGGGAATGATCGCCCAGCAGACGAACCTGGACGTGGTATCCAATAACCTCGCCAATGCGAACACCGCGGGGTTTAAGAAGATTCGGGCGGACTTCGAGGATCTTCTCTACCAGATAGATCGGGAACCCGGAGCTCCGGTGGAGCCGGATTCCATGGTTCCCACGGGAATCCAGGTAGGTCTGGGAACCCGGGTGGTGGGAACCAACCGCATCATGACGGCCGGAAATCTTCAGGTTACGGGGAATCCTCTGGATGTCGCCATCGAAGGAGACGGCTTTTTCCAGGTAGTGCTTCCCAATGGAGAGATCGCCTATACTCGGGACGGTTCCTGGAGTATCGACGGAGAAGGGCAGATGGTCACCTCCAACGGCTATCTTCTCGATCCCGCCATCGTGATTCCCGAGGATGCCCTGGAGGTTGTCATCAGCGCTACGGGGGATGTGAGCGTCACGCTTCCCGACGAAGTGGATCCCCAAAATGTGGGGCAACTCGAGCTTGCCCGGTTCGTGAATCCCGCAGGACTCAAGGCGGTGGGGAAAAACCTCTTTCTGGAAACTCCCGCCAGCGGTGATCCCATCGTAGCGGAGCCCGGGGATGAGGGCATGGGCACCACCATTCAGACCATTCTCGAGATGTCCAACGTTCAGGTGGTGGAGGAAATGGTGAATATGATCGTGGCTCAGCGGGCCTACGAAGCGAATTCAAAGACCATCCAGACTGCGGATAACCTTCTTCAGATTGCCAACGGTCTCCGAAGGTAGCGGCTGCGCATGGCTGCAAAGGCGTTTTTATGGCGGGATGGTTCCCGCCTTTTTTTGTTTCTTCTCGTTCTGCTCGGAGGGCTCTTCGGGGTTTTTCTTCCGGATCTTTCTTCCGGAGGAGAGCCGGAGCTCCATGTTCGCGTAACTGCGGATTTTCTCGAAGCGGGTCGTTCCATACGGCTTGGCGAAGTGGCGGAGATCCGGGGAGAACCTCTGCTTGTCTGGAAAGCATCCCTGGTGGAGCTCCAACCCCGGGGGGAAAGCTTTTCCTCGGAAGATCTTCTTGCCCGTATGGTGGATGCGGGATTCGGCGGCGTCCTCCTTTCCCTTCGGATGCCCCCTGAGGTTCCGGTGGTTCCTGAGAAGGAGATTGCCCGGGCCGTCCGGCATCTGGCGAACTGGACCTGGAGAGTTTCGGTGGAACATGACGCCCCGGTGCCTTCGTCTCCTCTCACCTCTCCTCGCACCATAGCCCCCGGAACGAGCCAGACGGTGCTGCGCTTTCGGGACGGCACCATTCTTCCCGTGCGTATCCGGTGGGAGCAGCCGGTCTGCAAGGCCCAGCAGAACCTCATGAAGGGGGCCATCCTGACGGAAGAAAATCTCTGTCTCGCCTCGGCGGAGCGCATCGGCAACCGGGTGCCCGCTTTGCCGAACCAGGCTCTGGGAGCTCGGGCATCCAAGAATATTCCCGGAGGAGCCAGCATCTACACCTCGGATATCGATCTCCTTCCCGCCGTGACCCGGGGCGAGATAATCACCCTTCTCTACAGATCCGGAAGTCTCACGGTCCGGGCAGCGGGAGAGGCCCTTGAAGGAGGCGCTTTAGGTGATATTATATCCGTACGGAACGAACGCACCCGGCGAGTGGTGAAAGGAAAGATCCTCGCTCCCGGTATAGTGGAGGTGGAGTAAGACATGAGCGAAAAAAAACGGAGGGCATACGGTACTCGAAGCAGCATCCGGATACTTGGAGGGCTTCTGCTTCTTTTTCTGGCGTTTCCCGGGACAGCCCCGGCCACGTCGCTGTGGCAGGATGGAAGCAGCCTCTTCGGAGACGATCGTCCCTCCCAGGTGGGAGATATCGTGACGGTGGTGGTGGATGAAAAAACCAAGGTCACCGACGAGGCCACCACGGAAATAAAAAAAGATAATTCCTCTTCCGGGAGCAATCCCGACGGAGGATGGGGGTTTCTCAACTTTCTGAATAAGCTGGGGTTCACCTCGAACGTGAATATGACCGGAGAGGGAAAGACCGAACGGGAACATAAGGTGGAATCTCATATTTCCTGCCTCGTTACGGAGGTGCTTCCCAACGGTAACCTCGTACTTGAGGGAACCCGGGATCTCCAGACACACAAGGAGACCCTTACGGTAGTTTTCCGAGGGGTTATCCGCCCTCGGGATGTGGGGCCGGACAACACCATCGATTCCACCAAGGTAGCCAATCCGGAACTTGGCATTCAGGGAAAGGGTGCCCTTTCCCGAGTGCAGCAGCCGGGGCTTCTCACCCAGATCCTGCAGGCCATCTTCTAGAGCCCTCGGGGAGCCTGCCTTTTCGGGGGAGCCTTGAAGCTTCCCCGGAGGAACGAATGAAAAATGCCCGCATCGTTATGTCGTAAACCGTCATAGTAAGGAGCGAATGTTCATGAAGCGCAAAATTCCTTTATTCGGAGTGTTTCTTCTTTCCACCCTCCTTCTCTCGTCTCTGGCTTCGGGGGCTTCCTTCCAGCCTCTGGTGCGCATCAAGGATCTGACCAATATCCAGGGAGTTCGGGAGAATCAGCTTGTCGGCATGGGCCTGGTGGTGGGGCTCCCCGGAACGGGAGACAAGGGCGACATGGCCCTGCGGATGATGCAGAACATGGCCCGTCAGTATGGGGTGGGAGTGGACCTCAAGGCCATCAAGAGCAAGAACGCCGCGGTGGTTACCGTGACCGCCCAGCTTCCCGCCTTCGTGCGCCCCGGCCAGACCGTGGACGTTTCGGTGGCCGCCATGGGAGACGCCAAGAGCCTTCAGGGAGGAATGCTTTTGCAGACCCCTCTTCGGGCGGCGAACGGCGATGTCTATGCGGTGGCCCAGGGGCCTCTTTTGGTGGGAGGATACGAAGTAGGAGGCGAAGCGGGGGCGGTGGCGAAGAACATCACCACCGCAGGAATCATTCCCGGAGGGGGTATTGTGGAGCGGGATGTACCGGTCTCCTTGGGAAGAGGCGGGAACATCGTTTTCCAGCTCAAGAATCCCGACTATACCACCGCCCAGCGGGTGGCGGACACCATCAACACCCTCTATTTCAATGCCGCGAATCCCCTGGATGCCAGCCGGGTGGAAGTTCGGCTTCCCCAGGGTATGGGGGGTAATCCCTCCCGGTTTATCGCGGAGCTGGAAAATCTCGAAATACGCCCGGATGCGGTGGCCCGGGTGGTGGTGAACGAGCGTACCGGAACGGTGGTCATGGGAGCGGATGTGCGCATCAGCACCGTGGCGGTGGCTCACGGCAACCTTACGGTGCGTATCGAAGAACGTCCCGAGGCCTCTCAGCCCGAACCGTTCTCCCTGGGCGAAACCGCCATACTCCCCCGAACGGATGTGGAGGTTACCGAAGATCAGGGACAGCTTCTGGAGATTCCCACCAATACCAACGTGCAGGAACTTGTGGAAGCCCTCAACGGCGTAGGTGCGTCTCCGAGGGATGTGATTTCCATTCTCCAGGCCATCGACCGGGCGGGAGCACTTTATGGAGAGCTGGTGATTCAGTGATGACGGATAGCTTGAATGGTTTGGGCCCCAAGGGGGCGGAGCTTCCCTCTCTCTTTCGGGAAAGCTCCCTTGAAAAGAACCGGAATGCCACGGTTCGGGATCGGGAAAGCCTCCGAACCTCCTGCCAGGAGTTCGAAGGCATTCTTCTCGGCATGATATGGAAGAACATGTTCGACCATGCCCGTTCTCTCGACGGAAAAGATGAGCGCCCCTTCGGCATCATGGAAGATCTGGCCATCGAAATGGCGGCGGACTCCATGAGCAAAGCCGGAGGCGTGGGGCTTTGGAAGATGCTCTATGCCCAGCTTGCTCAGGCTCTTCCGGAAGAACCTTCCTCGGAACAGAGTTAGGAAACCTGGGACGTTGGAAAGTTTCAAAAATCAACAGTGGTGGAAGAACGGTTTATTTTTTGAATGCGTGGGATGTGGACGATGCTGCCGAGGGGAACCCGGAGCCATTTGGTTTACCCCGGAGGAAGGATGTGCCATAGCGGCTTCTCTCGGAATTTCTTTCGAGGATTTTTTTGCCTCCCGAGTGACTTCCGTGGGAGGAAGACCCAGCATCCGGGAGCATCGAAACGGGGACTGCATCTTTCTGGATCCCGAAAGACAGCGGTGCCGGATCTATGCGGTGCGCCCCGCCCAGTGCAGACTCTTTCCCTTCTGGCCTTCGGTGCTGGCTTCTCCCGAAAGATGGGCCGCCCATGCCCGGTCCTGTCCCGGCATGAACCGGGGCCGGCGCTATGAAGAAACGGAGATTGCCGCCTTTTTGAGGAAATCTCCCTTCAAGGATCTTTAAAAGCGGAAGGGTTCTTCCATTAGTGCTTTTATGATGCTATGGTACGAATTGTGCGCTATTTTCTTTACATTCCACCACTTGTCAGACAGGGAATTTAGAGTTAGAATATAAACTGTTTATGGACATGGGTACATTTTTTTAGGGATAAACTGTGTAAACAGTTTTACTTTGTTCAGAGGAGGCACAACGGAATGGCAGAAGTAAAGTATTCGGTAGCGCCGCAGGATGTCTTTTCCACCATCGCCGAGGTTATGTTGCGAGATGGATTCGATATCTGTATTGATATGGAGAAATCCAAGGGAAGCCATATCTATAATAAGGTCAATGGTGACGAATGGCTTGACTTCTACACCTTCTTTGCTTCTTCACCCTTCGGCATGAACCACGAGAAGCTCGCCAACGACGAATTTAAGGAAAAGATCTTCCGGGCTGCCATCAACAAAGTGGCAAGCTCCGACATCTACACCCAGGAAATGGCGGAGTTCGTGAAGACCTTCAAAGAAGTGGCCATGCCCGCAGGGTTTAACCACCTCTTCCTTATTGACTACGGCACATTGGCGGTGGAGAACACCTTCAAGGTTGCCATGGACTGGAAGGTTCGGAAGCTCATTTCCCAGGGCAAGCTTACCCGGGGAGCCGCGGTGAAGGGCAAAAGGGGCACCAAGGTCATCCACTTCAACGAGGCTTTCCACGGTCGCAGCGGGTACACTCTTACGGTGACCAACACCAACGACCCCAATAAATATCAGTACTTCGCCCAGTTCGACTGGCCCCGGGTATTGAATCCCAAGATCATCTTCCCCCTGGAGGAGAACCTCGGCATCGTTCAGTGGATGGAGCGCACCTCCCTTAACCAGATCAAGGCCCTTCTCGAGGCCGATCAGGACGACTATTGCGCCATCATTCTCGAAACCATCCAGGGCGAGGGCGGAGACAACCAGTTCCGCACCGAGTACCTTCAGGCTCTTCGGGATCTCTGCGACAAGCACGACGTGCTTCTCATCTTCGACGAAGTACAGTGCGGCATGGGAATTACCGGTAAGATGTGGGCCTGGGAGCACCACGGCGTGAAGCCCGACATCTTCAGCTTCGGCAAGAAGGCTCAGATTTGCGGCCTCGTAGCGGGCCCCCGGATCGACGAAGTCGAAGGCAACTGTTTCCAGGTGTCCAGCCGCATCAACTCCACCTGGGGAGGCACCGTGGTGGACATGGTTCGGGCTACCCGGTATCTCGAAATCTACCGGGACGAGAAGGTTCTCGACTACGTGAGCAACGTGGCGGGCCCCGCTCTTCTCAACGGTCTCAAAAAGCTCCAGGAGGAGTTCCCCCAGTTTATTTCCAACGTCCGGGGCAAGGGTGTCATGTGCGCCTACGACTTCCCCAATTCGGAACTCCGGGATCGTTTCAAGAACGGATGCTGGGAGAGAAAGATGCTCATTCTTCCCTGCGGCAACGTTACCATGCGCTACCGTCCCGCCCTTAACGTTCCCGTGGCGGATATCGATAGAAGCATCGAGATCTCCCGGGAAGTCCTCAAGGAAATGGTCAAGGAGTGCGGTTGCGGCTGTGGCTGCTGCTAGACTCCGATAAAAAATCCGGAAATTTGTTCAGCTTGTTATCGAAAAGGGGCCCTAGGGCCCCTTTTTTCATGGATACGTGCTATCATTAAGGATGCAAAAAGAGAAAAAACAATTTTTCTCCTTTATTCCATCCGTCAAGGGGGGTTGACATGGCTCTTCTGTTCGAAGCCAATTGGGGATTCATCATCTCCCTGCTCTTGTTGAGCGGAGGCATCGCCTTTCTGGGGGATCTTATCGGCCGACGAATAGGACGCCGCAGGGTCTCTCTCTTTGGCCTCCGGCCTCGCCATACCTCTTCTCTCATTACGGTGATCACCGCCCTCTCCATAACATTAGGAACCCTCTTCGCCCTGGCGGTGATGAGCGACTCAGTTCGTACCGCTCTCTTTCGTATGAAATTCATCCAACGCCAGGTGACGGAGCTTACCTCGGAGCTGGAGAAAAAAACTGAGGAACACGCTTCCATGAAACAGAGTCTCTTCGAGGCTCAGGGGGAACTCGGAGCTCTCGAACGCCAGCGGATCCATCTGGAGGAGGAAATCGAAGAAATGAAACGGGGGCTGGAACAGCTCCGAGAAGGGCGTATCGTGGTGGTGGCCAAAGAGATCCTCGCCCAGATCGGTCTGGATCGGCCGGTGCTCTCGGAAGACATTTCTCCCACCCTGGAAGCCTTGCGTCAAAACGCCTCCTTCGCCCTTTCCGAACGATCTCTGGGAAGAGAAATTCCGCCGGAGATTCTTCTTGCTCCGGGAACCTCCGAGAAGGTTCTTCAGGCTTTGGAGGAATCCCGGAAGGAACGTAACGTGCTCCGCCTGGTGGTGGAGGAAAACGCCATTTATGGCGAACCCGTGATGTGTCGGGTGGACATCATCGAAAGCGAAAAAATCTATTCTCCCCGGGAGGAGCTTGTGCGGCAGACCTTTCCTGCCGGATTGGATCGCTCTCAGGCGGAGCAGGATCTCTACGGGCTTCTCCTTCAGGTGAATCGAAAGGCTGTGGCGGAGGGAGTTTTGCGAGATCCCATTCGGGGAACCGTGGGTAATTTGGAGGGAACGGATTTTTTTGAAGCCGTGGATTGGATAGACAGCGCTCCTTCTCCCGTAACCATCACGGTTCGGGCTGCAGAGGAAGTCTATACGGAAGGGCCCGTAAAAGTTCTTCTTGAACATTTCTTCGAGGAGGAGTACAAATAAAGCGGCGTGAACTCTTTTCAAAAGAGGGGACGTACGGAAGTTTTTTGTGAAACCGCAGAGAGGGGATCAACCAACGTGATCATTGTGGCATGTCAATTGTGCGGGGAAATGAAGGTTCTTGCGGGGGCTCCGGATGCGGATGGATTGGCTCGGGTAAGCTGGATATGTCCCTGCTGCGGAGCGGGGCAGATAGTGCAGATTCCCATAAGCCTCGATGCCCGGGGGACCAGCCTTCGGGGGATCTGCGGAGGCCTTTCGGTAATCACCGAAGAGGGTTATGTATCCGCAAAGGCTTAGTAAAACCTCGCCGCTTCTGGAGAACTACGTTTTCTATGACAGCAAGAAAGCCGTTTCTCCCCAGGGGATTTACCCCCTTTACCGGTTTACCCGATGGGGAAAAAGCCGCACCGTGGATCAACTGGAGCGGATGATCCAGGGGAGCAGCCTCTGTTGTAGTGTACACTATCAAAACCGGGAGATCGTGGCTTTCTGTAGAATTCTCACGGATTTCATCTTTCGGGCCACTCTGTGGGATATCCTGGTGCATCCCGATCATCAGGGAAAGGGAGTGGGAAGCGCCCTCATGGAGTATGTCCTTGACCACCCCTCCATACGGGAAATTCCTCTTCTTCTTGTCTTTACGGGAGATCTCGGCCCCTTTCTCGGCAAGTTCGGCTTCTCCGAAAGCGGCGAAACCTACGCCCTTCTTCGGCGCCCCATCGAATATTCCTGATGTCTCCCTTGTACTTCTCTTTTGGAGCGGATTATGAAACCGCCTTTCTGAGAGCTCTTTTCTGGACAGTTTGTTCTGAAAGCGCTGCTCTCGGAGTGGCTCTTTTTTTTCTGCGCTTCAAGAAACGGGATTTCATTGCTTCTCCTCTGTTCAGCCGGAGACGTATCCTCTTTGCGGGTTTTTTTGCAAGCTTTGCCACGCTCCCCTATCTCTGGTTTCTCTTTCCCCGATATGTTACCTCGTACTTCTTTTATGCCTTTGGCGGGGAGGCTCTGGTGATCACTCTGGAGGCTCTCTTTTTTGCCGCCTATTTCTCGCTTCCCCCGGGAATCGCTTTTTCCATCTCGCTGTGGTGCAATGCCGCCTCTCTTGGAGTGGGGAAAATTCTTGCCCTGTACTGATCTCTCCCCGGAGCAAAGATTCCGGCAGACAAGAGTGTAGCCCCGGGAAGGAGTGCCCGGAGCTGCACTCTCGGAAAACCGCGAAGAAGCCCTTGGCATCCGAAATGCCCATGCTTTTTCGGTAACCTCCCGCCAGGAGTGCCCGAAAACCTTTCGAATTTTCCATGCCGAAAGGTCGAAATCCGGAATCACCCTTTTGCATGGGTACACCGGGCCTTCGGGCTTTTTTGGCCTGAAACGGCGGGGGACTTCCCGGCTTTTTTGGAAAAGAACCGCACCATAAGACATCCCCCGGGAGCGCGGATTGATTCCGCAGCATTCCCGGGGGATGTCTTGATATTTTGTTCTCCGAACAATCGTCCGCTTTCGATTCTAGGAGAAAAGAGCCTCTCCCTCTTGACGGGCTTCTTCCAGAAGGGCGGCATCCTTTTGAGCGTCCTGAGCTTCTCCGAGGCCTCCCCGGCAGAAGATGAGGGGGGTGGGCATCTTGTGAAGAGCGCAGCTCCGCTTGAAGGAGAATATCATGCCATCGAAGGCATCCTTTCCGGTATCCCCTCCGGAGGCCACGAGAATGCCCTTCTTTCCTTCCAGCCGAAGGGGAGTGTTCTGGGCCACGTAGGGAAGAAGACGGTCCCGGAGGGCCTGTATGGGAGCGCTCCAGGCGTACCAGTAGAGAGGACTGGCGAAGATCAGATACTCCGATTCCTTTACCGCCGGATAAATCTGCTGCATATCGTCATCCAGAATACAGGGCTTTCCCGTGGTCCAGCAGCGGCGGCAATCCACGCAATCCCCTATGTTCATGGAAAAAAGACGAAACTCCCGAACCTCCCAGCCCCGTTCCAGAGCGGGTTTTACAAGAGCCTTGGAGAGGGTTTCGCTGTTCCCCTCTCTTCTCGGGCTTCCCAGAAAAAGACAGATAGATCCCATGGTCTATTCCCTCCTCAAGAGAAATTTTCGGGAGAGCTTCCCCCTGAGGTAGAGTATAGCAGGAAGAGGCTATTTTTCCTCCTCCGGTTCTTCTGTGGACGAGGAAGTATCCGGAATTCGGGCGGAGCAGCCCTTGCTTTGGGAGCATCCTCCGCATCCTCCGGGGCAGGTGCCCTCCCGGGCGCTCCGGAGGAAGGTGCGGCCCAGAAGGAAAGCCGCTCCCAGCACGATGACGAGTACCACAATCGTCTGCATTTGAATATACCTCCTATTTCAAAGCCCTGTATTGCTTCATTCCGGGGCTCTCGCTACGATTTTTTTCCGCTTCTTATATTCCGATCCCCAGGAAAGAACCCAGCTGAAAAACCCCTGCGGAAAGGAGAAAGGCCAGAAGGGTGTTGAAAACCAGGGCGAAGAGTCCCCATGTCCAGGAGCCCGCTTCCTTGGCGATACAGATCAGGGTGACGAAACAGGGAGCGTAGAAGATTACGAAGAGGATCACCGAGAAAGCTTTCAAGGGAGACCACTCGTCGGAGCGTTTCAGCACCTCGCTCAGAGATCCCGCTTCTTCGGGATCCGTGGCTCCCAGAGAGTAGGCGGTTCCCAGGGTGGAGACGATGACTTCCTTGGCTGCCACACCTCCCAGAAGGGCGATATTGGTGCGCCAGTCGAACCCCGCCCAGCGGGTAATTTTTTCCATGCCCTTTCCCATGCGTCCCGCCAGAGAGTTCTCCAGAGCTTCCTCCGCCCGGCGTCCCTCCAGAGCGAGAAGTTCCTCTCGAATTTGGAGCTCTTCCGGAGCAAGCTCCTCTTCGGGAATATCGTAATCCAGCACTCGGGAAGAGTCTTCGAGGGCATACGTTTTCAGAATCTCCCGTTGGGTCTCCTCAAAGAAAGCTTCTTTCTCCGGAGAGAGAAGGGGAAAGGTCATCATGGCCCATACGAGAATGGAGATTCCCAGAATTACGGTGCCCGCCTTTTTAATGTATTGCCACGTGCGTTCCCAGGTATGGATGCAGAGCCCTTTGAGGGTGGGGAAACGATAGGGGGGCAGCTCCATCACGAAGGGAGTGGATTCTCCGGGAATTACCGTGAGCCGAAGAATTTTCGCCGTTATCAGTGCTCCTGCCCAGGAGATAAGGGTGATGGCAAAGAGCATTTCTCCCCGGGCGGTGGCGAAGAAGGTTCCCACAAGAATGGCGAAGATGGGGAGCTTGGCGCCGCAGTTCATGATGGGGGCGGTGAGGATGGTGGCAAGCCTTTCCTTGCGGGATTTTATGGTACGGCTTGCCATGACCCCGGGCACCGCACATCCTCCCGCGATACCTCCGGAGATGATGAAGGGCATCACGGAGCTTCCGTGAAGGCCGAAGATGCGGAAAATGCGATCCAGCATGAAGGCCATCCGGGCGAGATAGCCCGAATCCTCCAGAAAGGAGATGCCGAAGAACATGAAGAGAATCAGGGGGACGAAGCCCATGACGCCTCCCACACCGTCGATGATTCCCGAGACGATCATGGAGCGCAGAAGCCCCGGAGGAAGAAGATTTTCCGCGGTATCTCCGAGCCAGCCGAAGAATGTCTCGAACCACCCTACGGGGATCTCGCTGTAGGTGAAGGTGACCTTGTAGAGGGTCATGAGGATGGCCACCATGAAGAGAGGCCCCAGAAAGCGATTCGTCAGCACCAGGTCGATTTTGTCCGAAATGTAGAGTTTGCTCTGGTGGCTGGCGTAGTTGACGATGCCGTGGCTCACCAGGGATTTGATATAGCCGTACCGCTGATCCGCGATGAGCGCCTCGGGATAGGTGTTCAGGGTGCTTTCGAGATGTTTGAGAAGCTGTTGATAGCCCTCGTCGAAGGCTTTCGCTACTTCCGGAGCCTGCTTTTTGCAGTATTCCCGGATCTGTTCGTCCTGTTCCAGGTACTTCAGGGAGAACCACCGGGGATCGTAGCGGTTCTGCAGCATGGGGTGCCCTTTGATGCGATCCTCCATACGATCCAGGGCCCGGTCGATATCGTGCCCGTAGCTCAGCCGAAGGGGCTGGGGCGGAGGATTGTCCTTCACCGCCAGAGCCGCATCCAGAAGCTCTTCCACCCCCTTGCCGGTGCGTGCCACCGTGGGGATCACGGGAATTCCGAGAAGCTTCGAGAGCTTTTCCGGATGGATGGTAATGCCCCGGCTGGAGGCCACGTCCATCATGTTCATGGCGCCGCAGAGGGGAATTCCCATCTCCAGGAGCTGGATCATCAGGTAAAGGTGTCGTTCGATGTTCGAGGCGTCGATAATGTCGATGACCACTTCGGGCTTTTCCTGTACCAGGTAATCCCGGGTGACGATCTCCTCCAGGGAGTAGGCGGTGATGGAGTAGATCCCCGGAAGATCCACCACGTGGATGGACTCTCCCCGGTGGGAAAAGGTACCTTCCTTGAGCTCCACCGTAACTCCCGGATAATTGCCCACGTGCTGTCGGGCTCCGGTAAGTTCGTTGAAGAGGGTGGTTTTACCGCAGTTGGGGTTTCCCGCAAGGGCGATGGTGGTCATGCTTCGTCCACCTCCACGTCGATATGGTCCGCTTCGCTGTTCCTCAGGGTGAGGGTGAAGCCCCGAAGCCGCAGGGCCACGGGGTCGTAGAGGGGGGCCCTTCCTTGAACGTAGAACTCCGTGCCCGGTACGAGCCCCATGTCGCGGATGCGGCGGCCCAGTTCTCCCTTGGCCCGGATGGCCCGAATAATCCCCTTTTGGTTGTCTTTCATGTTGCGCATGGCGATGACTGGCATGATGTCACTCCTCCGATTTTTCCGAAAACCTTTCGGAAAGCTCCCCCAAGGGGAGATTCTTTCATGTACAATAAGAAGCATGGTTGCCGTGATGGCTGTCTTTCGGAGATGGATACCTCCTTTGGTATCTTCTCATCTCCGGTAAAAAAGTATAGCATGGAGAGGAATATATGTTCAATAGGTCGAACAACGGATCCCCGGAGTTTCCAGGGATACTTCATCCGTGCCGCAGCCCGCACCGGTGATGCGGAGCCGGAAGAAGCGCGCCGGGGGCAAGCAGCTTGATTCGGAAAGGTGCGATGTAAGAGGGAGAGAACGCAGACGTTCCCGGCACAAAGGATAACCCTCTTCAGAAGCGGACATTCGGAAGCGTGCAAAAGGAGGATCATCGAGTATGAGAAAAAAAATTATGCTGGCCATGGTCATCGTCGTGGGAGGCCTTCTCTTGGGTATGGGGGCGTTTCTCACCACCAACATGGGTACCGCCTTTATCGGCAAGGTTCTGGTGGAACAGGCCCGGATCCATCTTGATGCTTCTCTCACCTTTCAGGAGCTCCGGGGCAATCCTCTCCGGGGATACACCATGGAAAATCTGGGGCTTTTCAAAGAGGGAGTTCCCTTGGTAGAGGTGCGGCAAGGATTCGTCAAGGTGGGGCTGAGACCCCTTCTCAGAAAATCCTTCGAGCTCGACCGGATGGAGCTTCGGGATTTCCATGTTTTTCCCGAACGCCTTGCCTCTCTGCTGGAACCCCTGAGAAATCTCCCTCCGGAGCTTCTCCGCCCCTTGGAAGGAAGCGTTCTGGAACTGCACCAGCAGGGAGATGTTTTCTCCCTGGGAGGGAAGCTCCTGTACGGCACCCTTCCTCTTGAAGGGGACGCGGTTTTCCGCCTGGAATTCTCTTCCGCCCCCGGAGGCGGGGTGGATCGGATAGAGATGCTCCGCACGGAAATCGATTTCGGAGCCGGACAGCTTCGGGGAGAGGGGGTTCTTCTTCCTCAAGCCTCTCTCCGGGGAGAACTCCATACTCCAAGCCTGGAGAAGCTTCTCGAACTTCTGGAAATTTCCGGAGGCTCGGGGCTTGGATTTCCTCTCACGGCCTTTCTGGAGGGCACCGGTACCGGAACGGAGGATCTGCGGCTTTCCGGAAGACTTCTTACCCATCCGGGAACGCTCTTCGGCGTTCCTCTGGGAGAAAGCGTCTGCGATTTTTCCTGGGCTGAAAACCGTCTGGAAATGGAGATTCCCGAGTTTCGCCCCGGAGGCATTCCCTTTCGGGGGCACGGATCGTATCAGTATTACGAAAAGGCCGGGGCAGCCCTTCCCGGAATCTTCTCCCTCTTTCTTGCGGCGGAGAACATTCCTCTGGAGGAGCTTCGGAGCGTGCTTCCCGGGGAAATTCACCTGGGAGGAACCGTGGAACAGGGAACCATTCAGGTGGAGGGAACGGATGGGCAGTTTCAGGGAGATGCACAGATCTATGCTCCCCGGGTTTCCCTGGGGGACGAAAGCTTCTCGGAGCTTAAAATGCAGATCAAGCTTCGGGAGCGGAACACGCTTCATATAACTGCCCGGGGCGAAGGCTGGGGGGGCAATCTGGCTCTTTCCGGCAAGGGATCTTTTCCCGGTCCCTCTCTGGATCTTTCCTTCAGCTCCAAGGGGCTCCGGCTTGAGCGCCTTCAGAAGTTCCTTCCTCCTCTGCAGGGATATCCTCTCCGGGGAGATGTCCACATCGGAGGAACCCTTCGGGGAATTCCGGGGTCTCTGGTTATTGCGGGGGAGGTGGAATCTCCCAAACTTGCGGTATTCGATACCTTTGTGGATGCCCTGCGGCTTCCCTTCGCCTATCGGGAGAAGGAGCAAACTCTCCTTCTGCAGAAAGCTTCCGCCCGGATAGAGCAGGGCAGCCTGCACCTGGACGGAACCTTCCGGAACCTGGCAGAAGCTTCTCCCTCCGGAGAGGGCGCCCTGGAACTCCGGAACGTTCCGCTCGCCTCCCTGGGGAGCTGGTATCCCGAGCTCAAGGATGCGGGACTCAAGGGAGATCTTACCCTCAAGGCATCCTTCAAGGGCCCCTTGAACGCCCCCGGAGGGGATCTGACGGTGTACGTTCCTCTTCTGACCCTTTCCGACGGCACCCAGGTGCGCCACGCCAAGGGAGAATTTCTGCTCGCCTCGGGGCAGATGCCGAAGCTCCTCAAAGGAGAGGTGAAGGATCTTCCCTTCACGCTTGCCGCTGCGGATATCCGGCACCCCTCGGGGGTACTCCTGGAAAATCCCCGGGGAGAACTTGCCCTGAACTTGGGAGAGCGGAAGCTCAGGATTTCCAGCCTGGAGAGCCGCATGGGAAAGGCCGCCCTCCGGGGGCAGGGAGAGATTGCCCTGGGGGATCCCGCCGCAAAGAGCGCCTTCCATCTGGAGCTCGGAGGAGAAAATCTGGACATCTCCCGGCTGTACAAAACCGATGCCGGCGAGATGCCCCTTCAGGGGGTGGCCCAGATGGGGATAACCGCCGAAGGAACCTTCGACAAACCCCGTTTTGCGGTACGCCTTAGTGCTCCCAAGGTTCGGTACGACGTTCTCACTCTGGAAAAGATACATCTTCAGGGCCAGGGAGGTCTTGAGGGCTTTACCCTTTCGGAGGCCCGGGCATCTCTCTACGGAGGAACCCTCAGCCTTTCGGGAGGAGTTCTTTTCAAGGGAGATGTTCCGGAGACGGATATCCGGGGAGATTGGGCGAATCTCAGCCTTGCCGCCCTGGGAAAGGATTTTCCCAAACTCAAGGATCTGGAAGCCCAGGGAACCCTCTCGGGAACCTTCGCTCTCAAGGGATCCCCGGAAAACCTTCGGGGGAGCGGAAGCTGTTCGGTGCCGGAGCTTCGGCTCTTCGGCCTCAGGGCGGAACAGGTAACCCTTCCTCTCGCTCTCGAAAAGGACACTTTGAAAATAGCCGCCGCCAAGGCCTCTCTCTACGGGGGAACCCTGGGGGCCAACTTCTCGGCCACCTTTTCCACCGGGGCCTGGCGCAGCGATGCCAAGGGAGAACTCATCTCCATGGGGCCTCTTCTGCAGGATCTCACCAGAAGCGACAAAGGGCTTCACTGCAACGGAGTTCTCGATTTCAAGGGAGCGGGGAACTTTCTCTCCGGGGCTCTCCGGGGAGAAGGATCCTTTGCCACCTCCAAGGGGCACCTCACCGGAGTACCCTGGGCGGATCTCATCGCCAAACTTCACGGAGGACGCAACGTGGCCTTTCAGAAAATTTCCGGCACCTACGAGCTGGATGCCTATCGCTTTCTGCTGCGTTCCGGAGAGGCCCAGCCGGAACCGGGAGACCCCCTCTATCAATCTCTTCGGGCTTCGGGGCCCATATCCTACGAAGGGCCCATGAACATCGCCGTGGAGGGAATGGTGAACGTACAGCTCGTGAACGCCCTCGCCGGAGGAACTGCAGGGGGTGTGGCGGGGCTTATCCAGAATCCGGGATCCCTGGAAGGACTCCTTCAGGGCGTTCTGGGAGGGGTTTCGGATTTCGGAAAAAGCCGGGACTTCCGCAAAGTCACCTTTACCCTGGAGGGCACCGCCAAGGATCCCAAAATGAAGAACCTTCGAATGGAGCAGGCCCCTACCCCCACTCCGGGATCTCCGGTCATCGCAATTCCCGAAACTCCTCAGCCCGGAACGCCTCCCACTCCCACGCCGGAGCCCAAGAGCCTGGAAGACCAGCTCAAGGAAGAACTTACAAAGGAAATCCTCAAGATCTTCGAATAGATTTTTCAGGAATTTCCGAAGAGCCGGAGGAAGATTCTTCTTGAGAAAGATTGGATAAAACAAATGGCAAATATAACAAATACATTCGCAGCCGAAGGAACACTGTTATGAAAATTCATCATGTGGCGCTCTGGTCCCGAAATATTCAAAGACTCGCGGCATTCTATGCGCAATATTTCGAAGCCTCTCCGGGGGATCTCTACGTTAACGAGAAAAAGGGCTTCTCCTCCATCTTTCTCCGTTTTTCCGACGGGGCCAGCCTGGAACTCATGAGCATGGCCTCCATTCTGGAAAATCCGAAGGATCCGGGAAAACAGCATCTCGGGTTCATTCACCTGGCCATCTCCGTGGGGAGCGTGGAAAAGGTGGATGCGAAAACCGAAGAGCTTCGAAAGGACGGCTGCGGGATACTCTCCGAGCCGAGATGGACCGGGGACGGATACTACGAAAGCTGTGTCTGCGACCCCGACGGAAACAGAATCGAGATCACCGTATAGTCGAGAACGAGGCATTCCTCGCGATTCTTTTTCTCTGACCGATAATTCTCCTAAAAATGGAGAATATCCCCAAATATTGGACCTTCATTATGTCCGGGATGCCGTGTTGGTGTTTAAGAAATTTGCCATGTAATGTGCGTGTGATCTTGATGAAAAGTGCTTGAATAACCAAGGCCTTTCGGTAGAAAAAAGATTGCGCGCCTATGACTTGATGAGCGTATTCCTATAAGCTTTTCTTTGGCGGGATCTATCTCTTTTTTCAAAAAAATGGTTTTGTAAAAGAAGATTTAAAAAATATTCAAGAAGGGTTTTATTTATGAAAAAATATAAGGTGCTTTCCCTCTTTTCTGGAGGAATGGGGCTTGATTTAGGTATTGAGCAAACCGGTGTGTTTGAGATTGTTGCATGTATTGAGAAGATTCCTGCGTTTTGCGAAACTATTCGGTTAAATCAAAGAAAGGGACGTTTGCCAGAACACTTAAAAGTAATCGAGGCTGATATTACAAAACTTTCACCGAAAGAGGTGTTAGATTCTCTTGGCCTTCAGCGCGAAAATGTGGATGTTATTGTGGGAGGTCCTCCATGCCAGTCCTTTAGTACTGCGGGTAGACGTGGAACGATTCAAGATCTGCGAGGGACTCTTCTTTGGGAATTCTTGCGATTTGTAGAATATATTCGTCCGAAAATTTTTCTCATGGAAAACGTGCGAGGGTTGCTTTCTGCCGCATTGAAGCATCGCCCCATCAAAGATCGACCGGAAAAAGGAGGGCTTCCTCTAACAGAGGAAGAGACTCCGGGCTCTGTGGTGCGCTTATTTGCCAAAGATTTGGCGAGCTTCGGTGCCGTGGGCTATCATTTGGACATCTACGAGGTTAATGCTGTAAACTACGGGGCGCCTCAAATTCGGGAAAGAGTATTCTTTATAGGAAATCGTTACAATATGAAAATTGAATTTCCGCCTCCTACCCACAGTCAATTTCCAGAAAACAGTCTTGCGGAACTTCAGTGTGATCTTTTTGAACGACCTTCGTTAAAACCTTGGAAAACTCTTGGTGATGCCATATCAAATCTTCGGGAAGATCAGCCTATGGTTCTCGATTTCAGCCCGAGGAAAAAACGTTACCTTGAAAAAATCCCTCCAGGGTCAAACTGGCGAAGTCTTCCGGAGGATCTCCAAAAGGAATCCATGGGGCAAGCCTGGTTTGCCAAGGGGGGGCGGTCAGGCTGGTGGCGAAGGCTTACTTTTGATCTTCCCTGTCCGACTCTAGTGACAATGCCGAATCATGCAAGCACTGCTCTTTGCCATCCTGTCGAAACTCGTGCTTTATCTATTCGCGAATATGCTCGGATTCAAGAATTTCCCGATGATTGGCAATTCTGCGGAACAATTCTGGAACAATATACGCAGGCAGGCAATGCTGTCCCTACCCGATTGGGAATGATTGCCGGAGAAGTGCTTTCAGAGGCTCTTCGGAAAGTGACCGAACGAAACTTGAAACCTGTACCGGTAAGTTCTACAGAGCCCCGGATTGTATATCTTCAATCCCATGTTAGAACGCGCCGTTGGGTTAAAAACGGGAAGGCCGTTATATGGGATGATGAAAAAGAAAACGGCGGAGCTGTTTATGGAATGCCGAAGACGATCAGGAAGGTTCGGGGGGTAGAATGATATGGCACGCAGTCATGAGGGACTTCCTAAAGCGTCTTTGAGGCGACTTTCAAAATTGCAATTGCTGGAGCATTTGCGGCTGATTGATGATTCCTCGGAAAAACGTCGTCGTGTTTTGTCCATGGAGACTTCTTTCCGTAAAAAAATTCAGTCACATATTACTTGTTTACCTGATAAAGATGCTTTTTTTTGTAAGTTTAATACAAGCCCCTACGTTTTACTCATTCATGCTTGTCAAAAACGCTACCAAAAAATCAGTGAAATCGAAAGCGATATTTTACCTGCAAAACAATTTTCTTCGATGGAGACTTCAGCAGGTAGAATGGTAGAAGAAGTGGTCCTTCCCGCATATGGATGGGAGTGTGTGGCAAGTGAGATGCATACGGCGAATTCTGCGCTTGATGGAAGGAAAAAGGAAAAAAACTTAATTCGCCTCGTGACGCTTAAAAGTGGCCCACGATGCTTAAACGATGAAATGAGTGAGAATTTTGCTGATGCGATCGTAAATAATTATAAAATTTGGTCAAATAATGCTGAAAAAACTAAAGTTGATTTCAGCTACGGCGTTTTATATGGAACGGAGAAAAATTCCAATAAAAAAGATTGGCATATATTAAGAAAAATCGAAGAAAAGAAGCCTTCTGCCATAACTATAAGCCCTAAGGGTCGTTGGAATTGCTCGTTTCAGGAAGAGGGAATTGAAGTCGATATAATGGTTCGCATTGGACTTGATTGGTGGAATTATCTGGGAGGGCCAATGTGTTTTGTGGAGGTACTTACAGCCCTGATACGCGCATGTATTTATCCTGGTTCACTGGATTCAGAAAAACATTCCTATATAATTTCCGACTTGGGACAAATAGTCTCTACGGAATCCATAAGCCAAAATTACAATGTGTCTTTGCTTCAGAAGAGCCAGATTCCGTGGTTTTTTTTGGTGGCTAGGCATTTTTGCGACGAGCTTACGGAATAGGCCTTTTGTGAAGGTTACGCTAGATGTGCATGATAATCTAACGTGCCATAATCCTTTGGATGTCGAGGATTTTCATGATAGCATGGGATGATGTTAAAGAACGGATCTTATAATAAGGAGATTGACTGTATGCTGAATCATAACGTGCTGGAGATTGTCATGAAAACTGTGATGCCGAGGGAGGTGTATATGCACTGATATCGAGCCATATGCCTCCCAAAAGTTTGCGTTATTGTTTTGTTTCTTGATTTGTCCGTTACTGTACGAACTTTTGGAGGTTGGAACATTGCACACTATACATATGAACGATCTTGGCCTTTCCGAGAGCCTCGAGGCGACCTCGGTTTTGTATGAGAATCTGCACGCGGGGCGCGTTGTCTCCCAATCCAAGGATCTCTATCGGGTGATAACGGAGAAGGGCGAAGGTACGGCGGAAGTTTCCGGTAAATTCCGGTTTTCCGTATCAACCCCCGGGGACTATCCCGCAGTGGGGGATTTTGTAATGCTCGATCGCGCCGGAAATGCGGAGGGGCATGCCATCATTCACCATGTGCTTCCCCGGAAAAGCGCCTTTATCCGAAGAGCTTCGGGAACCGCCAACCACGAACAGGTGGTGGCGGCAAATATCGACACCCTCTTCATCTGCATGTCCCTCAACAGGGATTACAATCTTCGGAGGGTGGAGCGCTATCTCGGCATAGCCTGGGATAGCGGCGCCACTCCCGTGGTGGTGCTTACCAAGGCGGATCTCTGCGAAGACCTTTCGGAGAAGCTGGAGGAGCTCCGGAGAGTGGCTCCGGGGGTGGATGTACTGGTTACCTCCAGCCTCACCGAGGAGGGACATTTGCCGGTGCGTCACTATCTCGGCAGGGGGAAAACCGTGGCTTTCGTAGGTTCCTCCGGAGTGGGCAAATCCACCCTGATAAACCGGCTTCTGGGCACAGAGGCTCTCCAGACCCGGGAGATACGAAAGGACCACCGGGGCCGGCATACCACCACCAGGCGGGAACTTCTGATTCTTCCTGGAGGAGGTATGGTGATCGACACCCCGGGAATGCGGGAACTCGGTATCGAAAGCGCGGATTTTGCCAAGGCCTTTGCGGATATCGACGAGTTAGCCGCAGCGTGCAGATTCCGGAATTGCACCCATACCCGGGAGCCTTTCTGCGCGGTACGGAAAGCCATAGAGGAAGGGCTTCTTTCGGAGGAGCGCCTCGAAAGCTATTTCAAGCTGAAAAAGGAAGCCCGGTATGAGGGGCTTAACTCCAGGCAGATCGAAAGTGAAAAAATTGCCACCATGTTTGCGGAAGTGGGGGGCATCAAAAACGCTCGAAAGTTTGCCAAGGAGAAAAATCGGCGCCGAGGGGGGTATTGAGATGAACCTCCTTATTCGCCGGGAAACTCCGGAAGATTTTTCCAGGGTGTACCACGTGGTCCGGGAGGCCTTTCGAGACATGCCCCTGGCGGATCATGACGAGCAGAATCTGGTGGTGCGGCTTCGAGAAAGCCCCGTCTTCGTTCCCGAGCTTTCTCTTGTGGCTCTGGCGGAGGACAGCCTGGTGGGGCACATTCTCTTTACGGAGCTCACCATCAGGGGAGAGGAGATGACCCATACCACCCTCATGCTCGCTCCTCTTTCGGTGCTTCCGGAGATGCAGCGCCGGGGCATAGGAGGAAGACTCATCCTGGCAGGGCACGAAGCGGCCCGAAATCTCGGGTACTCCTCGGTTCTTCTGGTGGGACATCCCGCATACTATCCCCGTTTTGGCTATCTCCGGGCAAGCACCTTCGGCATCACCCTGCCCATGGAAGCCCCCGACGAGGCCTTTCTGGCATGCGAGCTCGCGGAAAGCGCCCTGAAGAACGTACGAGGAGAAGTGGAATTTCCCGAAGCCTTCGGCTTTGGAGGATGAACCGCCTCTGAGGATTTCATGAAGAACGTTCCGACGGAGCCCTTTTTTCGGAATACGAAGGGGAGCCCTTCCGTGCCGATGCCATAACGACGGGTCGGTCTTGCGTACCTGCCGCCTCCTTCCGGAAGATGGCAGGTACGCTTTCTATTCCGAGGGTGCCGTGTTCTTTCGGAGACAGGGACATCCGGGTTTTTTCGAACTTCCCTATGGACACCATGCGGGAAGAGAAATTTTTCCAGACAAAAGGAGAGGAACCGTATGAACATTCGAGCTGCTGCCGTGGAAGATATCGAGGGGGTTCTCGCACTCCAGGAATTGAACCTGGTAACGAACCTTTCGGAGGAGCAGAAGAAAGAGGGTTTCGTCACCACCCCCCTTTCGCATGGACAAGTGAAAGAACTTATATCCATACAGGGGTTGGCGGTAATCGAAGAGTCGGAAAAAATCCTGGGATATGCGGTTGCCGCAGGATGGAATTATTTCAAGGGGCGCCCCATGTTCGATTACATGCTGGAGCGGTTTCAGCGGATAACCTACAAGGGAATCCGGATAACCCCGGAAAACTCTTATGAATACGGCCCGGTATGCGTGGATACTTCCCTTCGAGGCACCTCGGCTTTTCCCAAGCTTTTTGCCAAGAGCCGGGAGATGATGGCCCCGACGTATCTCATCGGCACCACCTTCATCAACAAGGTCAACGATCGATCCTTTCAGGCTCACACGAGAAAGGCGAATCTCGATTTGATCGACGAGTTCGAATTTAACGGAAACGATTATTACGGTCTGGCCTTTTTGACCCGGTAGATTTTTCGGCGTGCGTCGTCTTTCGGCGGATTCCCGGAATCCTGCCGAGGGGCCGGATGGGGGAGAGAACGCAGAATCGTTCTGCGGAAGAAAGGAAGGGAACCATGAAAAAGATCGCCTATCTCTATGTTTTCGACACCCTGGCGGATTGGGAAACGGGGTACGTTTTGGCGGAGCTTCATTCGGGCCGATTTTTCAAAGATACCGCTCAGAAATACGAAGTTCGGACCCTGGGGGCTTCCCTTGCTCCCGTCACCACCATGGGAGGCTTGAAGATAACGCCGGATATGCCCGTCCAGGAGGCCGCGGAGCCTGATGCGGGCATTCTCATTCTCCCCGGAGGAGAAACCTGGCTGGAGGCTTTTCACGACCCCATATTTCAGAAGGTGAGGGCCTTTTTGAATGCCTCCATTCCCGTGGCGGCTATCTGCGGAGCCACGGCGGGGCTCGCCGCCCGGGGTTTTCTGGATGCCTGCGCACACACCAGCAACGATCTGGGATACCTCAAGGCGGTCTGCCCCGCCTACGGAGGAGAAACACACTATCGTTCCCAGCCCGTGGTGACCGAGGGCAACCTCATCACCGCCACGGGACTCGCTCCTCTCGATTTTGCCCAGGCCATTCTGAAAAAGCTCGACGTCTTTCATGACACCACCCTCGAAGCCTGGTACAAGCTGCATCAGACCGGGGATGCCCAATATTTTTACGCCCTTGCGGAAAGCCTTGCACCGAAAGGATAACTTTTCGATATTTCAAGAAAAATTCCATGATGGACCCCGAAAGGAGATGGGCCTGGCACGTTACATTTTGTGGTTTCCCTCTAGAATGGAACCCGTAAAAAGAAAGGAGCTCCAGGAACCCGTAAAAATGCCAAAGGCCGGGGGGGAAATGCTTTCAAAGCATGGAAATTCTCGACGGGCTTTTGGTAAAAAAGGAGAGATCTCAAGGCATTATGCGTACCTTCAAGAAATTCGTTTCCTACTACAAACCTTATCGGTTTCTATTCTATATGGATTTATTCTGTGCCCTGGTGGTGTCGGTGATAGATCTTTCGTTTCCGCTCATTCTCAAAACCCTGGCGGGGGGGCTTTTCCTCGGTGAGGCGGAGAATATTTTCGGAGTTATCGGCTATATCGGCGCCGCTTTGCTGGTCATGTACGTGGTCCGCTATTTCGCCCAGTATTTCATTACCTCCTGGGGACATATCATGGGGGCCAGAATGGAACGGGACATGCGCCGGGATCTCTTTGCTCACCTCCAGAAGCTCAGTTTTTCGTATTATGACAAGAACAACACCGGAGACATGATGTCCCGCATCGTCTCCGATCTCTTCGACATATCCGAACTTGCACATCACGGGCCGGAGAACATTTTCATGTCGGTACTCAAACTCACCGGTTCCTTTATCATCCTTCTCATGCTGAACGTCAAGCTCACCGCAGTTCTATTCATCTTTACCGCCGCCATGATCGTCTTTTCCTTCTATCAAAACAAGAAAATGCGGGCCATCTATCTGGAAAACCGCCGCAGAATAGCCCACGTGAACTCCCGCGTTCAGGACAGCCTTTCCGGTATCCGGGTCGTAAAGCTGTTCGCCAACGAAGGGTTTGAAAACGAGCGATTCGAAAAGAGTAACCATCTCTTTCTCGAATCCAAGAACAACAGCTACCACGCCATGGGGGGCTACATGGCGGGAAACTCCTTTTTTCAGGGACTTTTCTATACCGTCATCATCGTTTTCGGAGGCATTTCGATTGCCCGGGGAGAACTCCCGGTGGAGAATCTTGCCCTCTACGCCCTGTACGTCAACATTTACATGAACCCCATACAACTGCTCCTCAATTTTACGGAACAGTTCCAGAAGGGATATGCGGGATTCCGGCGTTTTCTGGAAATTCTCGACACCCCCCCGGAAATCGTGGATGCCCCGGATGCGGTGACCCTGGAAAATGTGGAGGGCCATATCGAATATAAAGACGTATCCTTCTCCTATGAGGGGACGGTAAAAGTTCTCAGCAACATCAATGTAAAGATCGAGGCCGGAAAAACCATGGCGCTCGTGGGGCCTTCGGGGGGAGGAAAAACAACCTTCTGCATGCTGTTGTCCCGATCCTACGACGTTACCGGAGGCAAGGTGCTCATAGACGGAAAGGATATCCGCTCTCTTACGCTCAATTCCCTGCGTTCCGCCATCGGCGTGGTGCAGCAGGACGTGTATATCTTCTCCGGCAGCCTCAGGGACAACATCGCCTACGGAAGGCTCGACGCCACGGACGATGAAATCGTGGAAGCCGCCAGGAATGCGAACATCCACGACTTCATCGTATCTCTGGAGGACGGGTACGACACCTACGTGGGAGAACGGGGAGTACGGCTTTCGGGAGGGCAGAAACAGAGAATCGCCATCGCCCGGGTGTTTCTCAAAAATCCGAAAATACTGATTCTCGACGAAGCCACCTCCGCTCTGGACAACGAAAGCGAGCGGTGCATTCAGGAATCCATCGAAAGGCTTTCCCGAAACAGAACCACCATCGTCATCGCCCATCGGCTCAGTACCATCCGCAAGGCCGATGAAATTATCGTCATCACCGATGAGGGCATTCTGGAGCGGGGGCGACATGCGGAGCTTCTTCGAAGCGGGGGTCTCTACGCGCGCTACTACAACATGCAGTTCGAGGGGATCGAGAAAATTTTTTGAGCCCTCCGCCTTCTGGCGGAGCCCTCCCATATCCTCAAGGGAAGGGCGGCACTGGAAGGAAAAATTGACCTCCTGGCGTCATGACGCTATGACGTTATTGCCTTCAAAAAAAGGGAGGAGGGGAGAAAATGTCCAATCTATCCAAACGTTCCACAATTTACCTGGAGCCGGACCTCCACCGGGCTTTACGGATGAAGTCGCTGGAGACTTCCCGTTCCATGTCGGAAATAATCAACGATGCGGTAAGGGAAGCCCTTGCTGAAGATGCGGAAGATCTTGCGGTCTTCGAGCAAAGGTGTCAGGAACCTCTGTTCAGTTACAAAGAGATGCTTGAAAAGCTGAAAAAAGATGGCCGGATATAGCATCTTTTTTAAGAAATCTGTCTGGAAAGATGTCAAATCCATTCCAGATAAGGATTTAAAAAAAATATTATCATGTATTGAATCCCTCGGGGAAAATCCTCGTCAACCCGGTCCCAAGAAACTCGGTGGTCAGGAGAGATACCGATATCGAGTTGGGATCTATCGCATCATCTATTCCATTCAAGATGATGAACTGACCGTGTGGGTGGTCAAAATCGGGCACCGAAAGGAAATCTATCGTTAGGTTCTGCGTGGATGAAAAAAGCGCAGTTTCGCAAAACAAGAGCGAAACAGAAGCGAAAAAAGGGGGTTCAAGAGTCATGGACGCCGAAAAAGCAAAACTTGCGGCGAGGTTGCTTTCCGTAATGGAGGAGGATATCTGTCCTCTCACGGAAAGGGAGGTGCCCAAGGGGAACAAGGTCTTCGGAGCCGCAATACTGCTTAAAGAGGATTGGTCCCTCGTGGTGGCGGGAACCAACCGGGAGGGTGCTAACCCTCTGTGGCACGGTGAAATCGCCACCATGAACGACTTTTACGCTCTGTCTTTCCATCCCCGGCCCCAGGAGTGTCTTTTTCTCTCCACCCATCAGCCCTGTTCCATGTGCTACTCCGCCCTTGCCTGGGCGGGATTTCCCGAAGTGTACTACCTTTTCGGTTTCGAAGAGACCCGGGATCTCTTTTCCATACCCCACGACATCCGCATCCAGCAGGAGCTTTTCGGCTGTACCGTGCCGAACAAGAAAAACGCCTTTCTCGAACTTATCTGCCTGCGGAAGATGATTCCTCCGGAAAGGGAGGATCTGAAAGAGCGTATAGTAAGTCTGGAAGAACGTTACGCCAGGCTTGCGAAGGCCTATGAGCAGGTTCGGGATTCCTGTGAGGAAATTATCCGGAAGTAGAAGCGATTTATGGTTCTCTTGTCAGAGAGAAAGCCTGGTGGGGATTCCTTACGTTGCTATGGTCAGAGTGTGAGAATGAAAAATATTTTTATGGTAATTTTGTTGCTTGTGCTCGCTTTTTCGGTAAGTCCAATTATTGGACGGGATGTTGGGTTGCCGTCTCGTGAACCAGAAAAAGTGATACCCCTTTTGTTTCAATTCAATGAAAAATTGCATTATGATTATGTCGAATCAATACTGGGAGAACCGGACAAGGATATGGGTAGCGGAATTTACGTTTTGGAATTCAGATTAAAAGATAAAACTATTGTCGTAGTTGGAACACCTGATAAGAAAGAAGTCTGGTATATTTATCGTGCAGGCTTGAAAATAAATGATGTCTTTCAAATTTATGAAAAGGTCGAATAACTTGTAGGGTGTATAAAAACGGAATACTTTGCAGTCTTGCTTCTTTGCAAAGATAAAGTGCGAGGAAATTACCCGGAAGTAGAAATGATTTATGGTTTGATCGTCAGGGGGAAAAGTAAATGAGTACGAGAATAGACATTCCCCGGGAAGCCCTTGATGCATTTTGCCGTTCCTGGAAGACCAGAGAACTGGCGTTATTCGGTTCTGTGCTACGGAAGGATTTTGGAGAGCAGAGCGATATTGATATTCAGGTGACCTTTGCATGGGATGCGATTCCTTCATTGTTTGATATGGTTGCCATGGAAGATGAATTAAAACGTATTTTTGGCCGTTCCGTGGATCTCGTGAGTCGGCGGGGGCCGGAAAACAGCCGAAATGTTTTTCGCCGACAGGCTATTTTGGAATCTGCGGAGGTTGTCTATGCAGCGTGATTTCGCATATGTTGGATTCCGTGGCGGCAAATGATTGGGATGCGAAACCAGGCAATTCACATGTATGATGGTGTGGATCTGCGTATCGTTTGGCATACGATCCAAAATGATGTATTCCCTTTAGTCGAGATGTTGGAATGCCTCATCGTATCGAAAGACAAATAAACTGTAGGAAAATCAAACCCATTTTTTACCCTTTTCGGCACCAAATATATCGTTATAGAAAAGGGTACATTTATATTGTATTTGAAACGGAGGGAAAGCCATGCCCGAGCCTCAGGAGAATGTAACTGTTCGGTTGATAAATCAGAAGGTGCAGTTTTCCGGCATTTCGAGCGGTAATCCGGATAAACCGATTACCTTTGATTATGTTCCTCCCATAGGGGATGGAGAAGGATATAACGGGCTTGAACTGTTGCTGATGAGTTTTGGCGGCTGCAGTGCCACGGCCCTGGTGTACCTGCTGCGAAAAATGGGCAAAACCGTATCCGGATTGGAAGTGAATGCGAAAGGGATCCGGAGGGTGGAACCGCCGATAAAATTCGAGAAAATTTTTGTGGAATACCTTCTCAAATCGGAAGACGTAACGGATACGGATATGCAAAAAGCTCTCCGGCTTGCCGAGGAGTCGCTTTGCCCGGTCTGGCAGATGATAAAGAACAATACCGAAGTTGTGCCGACATACAGGATTATTCCCTGAGGTCTCTTGCGGAGGAAGAGACCTGGGTATCAGCTTTTAGAATCCATGATATCAAAGGGTATCTTTGTAACGGCACTTCAAAAACGGGGGAGTTTGAAAATGCGGGAGCAGGAAATTACATCGGCCATATCGGAAATGGTGCACGATCTCTACTGGACTCACGACATCAATTGCGCACGCACCACGCTGATGGTGCTTTCCAGGCTTTTCGATCACGAAATACATCGACAAACCCTTCACAGTGCCATAGGCCTGCACGGAGCCGGGGGATATCGGGGGCAATGCGGTCTTGTGGAAGGGGCGCTGATGTTCATAAGCCTCTACGCAAAGGAAAAGCTCGGTATGGAGGAAGCGGCGATCTCCGGAATGTGTTTCGACTTTGCGGAAAAGTTCGAAGAACATTTTTCCTCGTTGTCGTGCTCGATCCTTCGTCCGGGGGGCTTCAACGAGAACGATCCCCCGCATCTCTGCGAAGATCTGACGAACCGGGGAATCGAATACAGTTATCGTTACATTACTTCCAGCGTTAGCGGCGGATAGCGGAAGAAACGCTCCCGTGGAACGGGGATCTCTTTCCATGGGAGCGTTTGTCTTTTCGGGAAACTACGTTCAAGGGGGAAAAAAACATGGAAAAACTGCATATCCTGTGGACGAACGCCGACGAAGAGGTGTTCGACAAAATGGTTCTCATGTATGCCCGAAATTCCAAACGTAAAGGGTGGTGGAACGATATAGAACTCATCATCTGGGGCCCCACCGCGAAACTTGCAACGGAATCCGAATCGGTGGCCCGGGGAATACAAGAACTTCTTGAGGCGGGGGTAGTTATTTCCGCCTGTAAATCCTGCAGCGACGCCCTGAAAACTACTCCCAGACTGACCGAGATGGGGGTGGATGTCAAATATGTGGGAAAGAATCTCACCGAGATACTCAAATCCGGAGGAAAACTGTTATCGGTGTGATGTGCTTTGCGATAAAAATTAAAAATCAGCAGTGCTTTTAGGGTCTTTTATTGCAAATAGAAGCGGAATTGGGTAGGGCAATGTGAGGAACAAGGTTGCTGGAACCGGCGGAAATTTTTAATGCCAGTCAAAATGTGCCTAGTGTTTTTTTGTGCGATCATGGCATACTAATCTTAATTATTTGACAGGCGTTGGCGAGTATGAGCAATTCCTATAAAGCCGTTGAAAATCCTTCTAAAATGCTCCCGTCATTTATTTGTCATGTAGATATTTTAGAATTTTTCAACTTAACAAAGAGGCTATTGGATCTGGAAAAGGCGAACAATTTTTTCGAGACTCCGAAAAACATTATCAGAAGCATATAAGCCTGGAAGAAAGAGTGCTGAAGGTTGACTGGGAGGAGCAGAGATTTTTTCAATTAAAATACTTGTAAATAATTTTGCAATGTATAATTTTTGCAAAAATTTTGTGCGGATTAGGCAAGTCGAGTTTGTGCGTAAAGGATGAACAATGAAAATACGCGAAGAATATACATGCCCGCTAGAATTGACGCATGATCTTACAAAAGGCAAATGGAAACCAATCATTTTATGGCAGCTTGGCAAAGGTGGGAAATCCTTGTCGCAGCTTGAACGTGAGATCAAAGGCATAAGTCAAAAAATGTTGCTGGAACAGCTTAAAGAACTCCTTGACTACGGTATCATCGACAAGCATTCTTTCGATGGATACCCGTTAAAGGTCGAATATTTTTTAACCGACCGCGGTAAAAAGCTGCTGGAAGCCGTTACGATTATGCAGAATGTTGGCATTGAACTGATGAAAGAAAATGGCATGGAAGATATCCTGAAAGCCAGTGGTATTCTGGGTTGACCGTGCCTACAAAAAAGTGGGTAATTTACTGCGAAGGCTCCGCGTACTACGATAGAAACATATAAAACCATCGTAATATACGGGAGGTAACCCTATGCTCCGGAATGCCGAACAAACCATAGGAAACCTGATTGATAAGCAAAGCGTATCGTTTATCGCTTCGGTCGATCAAGAGGGATTTCCGAATGCCAAGGCCATGCTGCCGCCAAGAAAGCGTGAAGGTGTCAAAGTTTTCTATTTCACCACGAACACGTCTTCCATGCGCGTAGCTCAATACCGCGCCAATCCAAAGGCGTGCATTTATTTTTGCGACAGGAGGTTTTTCCGGGGCGTCATGTTAAAAGGCACAATGGAAGTGCTGGAGGATCAGGAAAGTAAGGAAACGATTTGGCGGGAAGGAGATACGATGTATTATCCGAAGGGTGTCACCGATCCCGACTATTGTGTTTTGAGATTTACAGCACAATCCGGCAGATACTACACCAATTTCAATTCTCAGGACTTTCCTGTTAAATAGCTTTGGTTTTTTCTTATTCGAGGTCACTTCGGGTCAAGTTGGCCCGAAGTGACCTTTATTCGACAATGACGTTGCCCATAGTCTCATTTGGGCAGCATTGTTGCTCGACATTGACCGCGGTAAGGTCGTTCCGGACTGGCTGAAATCCACGCTATGGCCCATCGGCTATATCCATTTTTTCCGTTTGAAGTATACTACCATGCCGCAGCCGACAGAGAACATGATCAGCCAGACCAAATAATAACCCCATGTCCATTTCAATTCCGGCATGTGTTCAAAATTCATCCCGTAAACTCCGACGATGAAGGTCAGCGGGATGAAGATCGTGGCAATGATGGTGAGCACCTTCATGATTTCGTTCATACGGTTGCTGATGCTCGAAAGATAGGTGTCGTGCATACCGCCAAGAAGATCCCGGAAAGTTTCCACCATATCGATGACCTGGATCGTGTGGTCATAGAGATCGCGTAGGAAAACCCGGGTTTCTTGGCGGATGAGCGGCGATTCGCTTTTTTCAATGGCTCCGACTTCCTCCCTCAGGGGCCACACCGCCCTGCGCAAGCTCAGAATGTCTCGTTTGAGCCGGTGGATCTCCTGGAGGTCGTCAGGCCTTGGATCGGTCAACAGGTGATCGTCGATATTCTCAATAAAATCGCCGATGCGTTCGACCGCGAGGAAATACTGGTCAACCACGGCATCCATCAGGGCGTAGGCGAGGGAATCGGACTTCATGCTGCGTATCCGTCCTTTCGCGGACCGAAGACGTTCACGCACCGTATCGAAGACATCTCCTTCATTTTCGAGAAAGGATATGACATAATTCTCTCCCAGAATGAGACTGACATGCTCCACGTCGGCTGCATTGGTGGTCTCGTTGTAGCTTATCATCTTCAGAACAATGAATAGATAACTTGGAAACATTTCTGCCTTGGGACGCTGGTCGGTGTTGACCAGGTCTTCGAGGGTGAGGGAATGGAGGTTGAAGCGTTTGCCCACCGACTCGATCATTCCGAGGTCGTGAATGCCGTTGACGTTTATCCATGTAACGGTTCCTGTCTGGGCCAGATCGGCACCCTTCTCCAAGGTTGTATCCGAAAATTCATGGAGGGTATTTTCGTCATAATCGATGACATCGATGCGGGTTTTTTCCTGTTTCCGTTCTCCAATGAAAATCGGCGTTCCCGGAGCCAATCCGGCTTTTGCGCTCTGCCGCTTTGCTTTATTTTTCTTTTCTTTTTTATCCATTTGACCTCTTCCTCGAAGCGAATTATGTCGCAACCTACAGCCAAATTGAAGCCTTTGACGAGTATAACACCAGCTGACGTTCATTTTGTAACGTTCTTTGAGCAAAAGTTCAAAGGTGACAATCCTGGCCATGTCTCCCGGAAATGTTTCGATGGAACTTGAGGAATTTTTCCAATGCCGGGCAGATATGGAGAGGGAGGGGAAGCGGATTCAAGAGCCCGATCGGTAATTCCTGCGCAAGGAAAAGGCCCTGGCAGAAACCGCAGCCCCTCTCTCGTAAAAACGGTAAAGATGCCGGATGGCTTGGAGGCTTTCTTGAAATCCGTAACTACGTGTAGATATCCGCAACCCCCATAACTGCGAATTCTTTTTACGTGCCGGGAGAAATGGTGGGTCTCCCCGGGGAGTTTTTTTCGAATCCTGATGGCCCTTTTGTAACATCGTAACCTCGGAACGTACAACACGAAAAAAGCACCTCCTGAGCCCAGGAGGTGCTTTTTTCGATTCCGAAAATTTCAGTAGTTTTCCGGGATAAGGACACAATGCCTCTAACACTCGTGTCCTCCGGAAACCTTCGGCAGGCTTATCCCCAGGGCGTTGGCGCACTCCAGGGAGTGGAAGCAGAGGAGTCCGCCCTCCACTGCCGCCCGGCGTAGGGCGAAGCCGTCCCGAAGGGCGGTCTGCTGGTTTCCCGGTATGTTTACCAGAAGATCCCATTCCTTGGCGGTAATTCGTTTAACCAGGCTTTCTCCCTTGGGGACCGGCCGTACGGGAATGCCCCATTTGCTCAGATGCTCCGCCGTGCCGGGGGTGGCGAAAAGTTCCCATCCCGCGGCGGCATAGAGCGCGGCGGTGGCGCAGCAGGCGGATTTTGCCCGGTGGTGTACCGAAAAGAGCACCTTTCCCCTGGCGGGAAGGGATGCCCCGATGGCCTCCAGGGCTTCCCGCAGGGCCCCGGCGAAGTTTTCCGAAACTCCCAGCACCTCCCCGGTGGACTGCATTTTGGGCCCCAGCCGGAAATCGATGCCCGGCAGTTTTTCCGTGGAAAATACGGGGATCTTCACTCCGAAGGGGCCTTTATAGGAGAGCAATCCCAGTTCCGGGGCGATTTCCCTCAGGGATTCCCCCAGAGCCACTCCCACCGCGAGATCCACCAGAGGTACGTGGGTGAGCTTGGTGACGATGGGTACCGTCCGGCTTCCCCGGGGATTCGCCTCGATAACGTAGAGGGTGCCGTCGTGGAGCACGAACTGGATGTTCAGAAGTCCCTTCACGTTCAGTTCCCCCGCGATGCGGGAGGTGATGCGCAGAATTTCTTCCCGGTGCCGGGGCTCCAGGGAGAGGGCGGGAAAGAGGGCTATGGAGTCTCCCGAGTGTATTCCCGCGGGGTCCAGGTGTTCGAAGATTCCCGGAATCACCACCTCGGATCCCTGACAGACCGCATCCACTTCGAACTCCTTTCCCGGCAGGAACCGGTCCAGAAGCACCTCCTGATCCGTTTCGAGAGAAAAGGCCTCTTCCAGTATTCCCAGAAGTTCCTCCTCTTCGTAAACCACCGCCATGGCCACGCCCCCGATAACGAAGCTGGGGCGTACCATGAGGGGATATCCCAGAGTTTCCGCAATACGGAGTCCCTGATCCGCCGTGCGGGCCACCGCTCCCGGAGGAAGGGGAATTTCCGCCTTTTCCAGAAGGGCCGAAAATTCTCCCCGGCTTTCCGCCCGGCGGATTCCCGAAAGATCCGTGCCGAGAAGAGGATACTCCGGAGCGATGTTCATACCCAGGCTGAGAGCGGTCTGGCCTCCGAAGCTCGCAAAGTACCCCCCGATCTTTTCGCGGCGGAAGATTTGTTCCACCTCTTCCCTGCAGAGGGGTTCCAGGTAGAGGGCATCGGAGCAGTCGTGATCGGTGCTCACCGTTTCGGGATTGTTGTTGATCATCACCGCCCGGTATCCCCGGCGCTGAATGGCCTGCACCGCCTTGACGCAGCAGTAGTCGAACTCCACTCCCTGGGCTATCCGTATGGGCCCCGAGCCGAGCACCGCCAGGCTCTTGGGGGATTCCGGCCCTTCCGGAAGGGAATCCCCCTTCATACCGTAGGAGGAGTACCAGTATCCGGAGCCCGAGGGAATTTCTCCGGCGCATCCGTCCACCTCCCGAAAGGCCGGGGCGAGAGCCGGAGATGCCTGGGCGTATAGGGCCTTCAGGTTTTGCGGGGAAATTCCGGTATATTCCGTTATGGCCGCATCGGGAAGTCCCATTCCCTTGGCCTTCCGCAGCAGTTCCTCCGAGGGTTCTCCCAAGGCTTCCGAAAGCTCCCGGAGAACTCCGGTGATTTCCCGGAGTTCCTCGATAAAGTAGGGATGGATGCTCGTTTTTGCGGCGATTTCATCCCCGGATGTTCCCAGAAGGAGCAGCTCCATAACGGCTTCGAGCCGCCGATGTGTGGGGGTGAGACAGGCCTTCCATAGATTTTCCGGAGTGTCGAGCCGATCCGGGGAGGGGAGGTGGGATTTGCCGTCCAGGGAACGGAAGGCCTTGAGCAGGGCGGCGGTGAAGTTGGTTCCCATTCCCAGCACCTCCCCGGTGGCCTTCATGATGGTTCCCAGGGAGACGTCCGCTCCGGGAAAGCTTCCGAAGGGCCAGAGGGGCACCTTGAGGGCCACGTAGTCCAGAGCGGGCTCCTGAAGGGCGCTTCCGGTGCCCGTCACGGGATTGGGCATTTCCGTAAGGGCCTTTCCCAGGGCGATCTTGGCGGCCATCCGGGCGATGGGATATCCCGTGGCCTTGCTCGCCAGGGCGCTGGAGCGGCTTGCCCGGGGATTTACCTCGATGATAACGTACTCCGAGCTGTCCGGGCTGATGGCGAACTGTACGTTGCAGGCTCCCCGGATATCCAGGGCGTCCACGATATCCAGGGCGGCGGAACGCAGCCGCTGCCACTGGGCATCCGTAAGGGTGAGCACCGGAGCCACCACCACGGAATCTCCCGTATGCACCCCCATGGGGTCGATATTCTCCATACTGCAAACGCAGAGGCGGTTTCCGTAGGCATCCCGGAGCACCTCCGCCTCGATCTCCCGCCACCCCTGAAGATAGCGCTCCAGAAGTACCCGCCGTACCGGAGAGGCCCGAAGTCCTTCCGCCACCCGGGCTTTCAGGGAGCTTTCGTCCCGGGCCACCCCGCCCCCGGTGCCTCCCAGGGTAAAGTCCGGCCGGATGATAAGGGGAAAGGGATTGGAGGAGCTGAAAGCCAGGGCTTCCTCCAGGGAGGAGACGCAGCGGCTTTCCACGATGGGCTGCCCCAGATCGAGCATGCAGCTCCGGAAATCGTCCCGCCCTTCCGCCCGCTGGATAGTCTCTACGGAGGTGCCGAGGATCCGGGTACGGTACTTCTCCCAGAGCCCCAGGGCGGCGCATTCCATGCAGAGATTCAGGGCGGTCTGGCCTCCCAGGGTGGCGAGAACCCCCCCGGGGCGGTGCTTCTCCAGAATATGCCGCACCGTATCCGGCGTAAGGGGCCGGAGATAGACGTAATCCGCCAGCCCCAGATCCGTCTGAATGGTGGCGGGGTTGGAGTTCAAAAGAATGACCGTATATCCCTCTTCCCGAAGAGCCCGGCATGCCTGGCTTCCGGAGTAGTCGAACTCCGCCGCCTGACCTATCCGGATGGGGCCGGAGCCGAGAACGAGGATGGAAGATCCCTGAGAAAGCATGTTCATGAGCGGACCCCTCCTTTCCAGGTTGCCGCAGTTTCCAAAAAGGTGTCGAAGAGATGCCCCGCATCCCTGGGGCCGGGGCACGCTTCGGGGTGGAACTGCACTCCCCGGGCGGGGAATTCCCTATGCAGAATTCCTTCCACCGTACCATCGCCGAGATGGCGGAACCACACATCCAGCTCCGTCTCTTTCAGGGAGGTTTCCTCGATGGCGTAGCCGTGGTTCTGGCTTGTTACGTATCCCCGCCCCGTGGTAACGTCCTGCACGGGTTGGTTGGCCCCCCGATGACCGTAGGGAAGCTTGAAGGTGCTTCCTCCGCAGGCCAGAGAGAGAATCTGGGTTCCCAGGCAGATGCCGAAAAGGGGGAGTTTCCCCACAAGCTGCCGTACCGTGGCGATTTCCCGGGAGAGCACGCTGGGATCTCCCGGCCCGTTGCTCAGAACCAGCCCCGAAAGGTTTTCTTCTCCGAGAATGGTCTCCGGGGGAGTATCCGAGGGAAAACGCACCACCTCGCATCCCCGCTCCAGAAGAGAACGGGCTATGCCCTCCTTCATGCCGCAATCCAGAATGCCTATGCGCAGATCTCCTTTTCCCTGCCGCAGGATTTCCCGGGGAGAAACCCGGGCCACATGATCCGTAAAGGAAGTTTCTTTTGGGGGAAGCGCTTCGGAGTCCAGGCGCCCCCAGAGGGTTCCCCGGCTTCGGAGATGAAGAATAAGCCCCCGGCAGTCTATGGATTCCACCAGAGGTATGTTCCATTTCCGGAGCCATTCGTGGAGCTGTATGGTCCCCTTCAGGGGGCTCCGGCGGATATGCTGGGTGAGCACCCCGGTGGTCCAGGGACGGGAGCTTTCCAGATGTTCCGCATCCACTCCGTAGACGTTTATCAGAGGAAAGGCGAAGAGAAGCATCTGGCCGCAGTAGGAAGGATCGCTGATGGATTGGGGGTAACCGCTCTGGGAGGTGGTAAAAACTACCTCCCCCTCCCTGGGGGTTACGGGGCTGGAAGAGCGTCCCCACCACTGGGTGCCGTCCTCCAGGGTGAGGCAAACCGGATACGTTTCGGGCATGTCGAGACCTCCAAAAAACATTAGTTACAAAACGAAGTTAAAATAAACCTTTGAACATTCCTCGGTATTATACGTACCCTCCGGAATTCGTCAACCCCTTTTCAAACAGGAAAGAATCATGCCTTGGGGTGATGCGGCGCGAAGGTGCGGTGGCATGAGCTCCGGAAGTCCCACCCATGGAAAATCCCTTCTTCTGCAAAGACTTGACAACGGGATCATGCGGCGTTACACTATCCGCAGCTTGCTACTAATTTTATAGCAAGCTGCGGATAGTGTAACATGGAGTTTGCAATACGTGTCATGACAACCTATATTGAGGAGGGGTATCATGAAGTTTTTGTGGGCAACAATCGCCGTCCGTAATTTGGACGAATCCATCGCCTTTTATACGACCTTGACGGGACTTCACGTGGTAAAGCGGTTTCCCGCAGGGCCCGGCGTGGAAATTGCGTTTATGGGCAATGGAGTGAAGGATGAGACGTTGGTCGAGCTTCTGGCGGATAGCAATGCGGATGCCGTTTCGTACGGGGAAGGCCTTTCCCTCGGCTTTGCGGTGGATTCCGTGGATGTCATGCTGGAAACGGTGCGGCGCCATAATATTCCCGTTCACCGTGGGCCGGTGAATATCCCCGGAGGATCGCGGTTTTTTTGCGTTAAAGATCCGGATGGGCTGAGCGTGCAGTTTTTTCAGCAAGCATGAGAGAAATCCTCTCCCCCTGGTAGTGCAGCCGGTGTGCCATCTCGGATACCGCCGCGTCGGAATCACGAAACATAAAGGACGAACCCGACGTTTTTTGAGATAAAGCCGCGTAAAGCCATTCCAAGGATTTTCAAGGAACTATCCCGCATGGCCGAATGTGCTTGCGGCGAAACATGGTGCTGCGAGGAGAACCCATGAATATACAATCACTGAAACTTGCCTATTTTTCCCCCACAGGAACCACCAAGACGATTCTTCACAGTATTGCCCGCGGGATCGGTCACTCTCCGGCGGAGTTCCTGGATATCACTTCCCCCGAGGCGAGAACCCGTCCTCTGCATATCACGGAAAAGGATCTTCTTGTTCTTGGGGTACCCGTCTATATGGGACGGGTGCCCGCCTTACTGCAAAGCTGGCTTTCTTCGATTCGTCCCCGCCGAACCCCCACCGTCTGCGTGGTGGTCTACGGAAACCGGACGTATGGAGATGCGCTTCTCGAATTGCATGATAGGGTACAAAACCGCGGATGCATTCCCATCGCCGGGGCGGCCTATATCGGAGAACACTCTTTCTCAAGCTCCGAACTTCCCACCGCCGAAGGCCGTCCGGATATGCGCGACCTTCGCCATGCAGAAGCTTTTGGGCGTACCATAGGAGAGAAGCTCCTCGCCATGACATCCCTCGATCGCGCCGCCAATGTGCATATCCCCGGAACCTATCCCTATGAAGGGGTAACGAAACTCTGGAGTGTCGATTTCATTGCCGTTAGCCATGCATGTACCCACCGGGGAACGTGTGTGGAAGTTTGTCCCGTCGGGGCTATCGATCCGGAGAATACGCGTATAATCGACACGGAAAAATGTATAAGTTGTTGCGCCTGCATAAAACATTGCCCCCAAGGCGCCAGAACGATGAAAAACGGTCAGGTCAAAGAGGCGGCGATACGGCTTCATACGCTGTACAAAGAGCGCAAGGAACCGGAGTGCTTTGTGTAATCTGCCGATGGTTTGAAGGGTGTCGTGGCATGAGCATCCGGTGGTTTGCGTTATCGGGGCGATGAAACGGGAGGAAATCTCCGGAAATACGGGGTTTCTCCAAAAAACGGAACATCGAAGATAAGGAGTTTTCATGACAATTCCAATTCCAGGAAAACCTGTGAGAGGTTCGAAAACGGGAGTTCCCATTATGGCGCTGCTGGACTTGCTCGGGAGAACCTGGGCCATGGGCGTGATATGGCAGCTTCAGGATGGTCCGCATACCTTTCGAAAGCTTCAGGAACGGTGCGAATCGATTTCTCCTTCCATCCTCAACAGTCGCATCAAGGATTTGCGGGAAGCCGACATTGCCGAGCGTATCCTGGATGGATACCGACTGACGGAACGAGGCCGGGAACTCGTAACGCTTATTCGCCCTTTCGGAGACTGGTCGCGGAAATGGGCGAAAGAGGTGTTTCATTGTACCGAGCACGATCCGGACTGAACGTGGTGGATCCCTTCCGAAGCGGGGATCCACCACGTTTTTATAAAGAGGGTGTCAGCTCCGGCTGCGAAGGGCTTTCTCGGAACGCTCGATCAAGGAGGGTGCCTTTCTGCAGGGTTTTCATTGACAAATTTTTACATTTGTTTTTTAATGGAAATCTGTTTTCTGGTGTATTTTTATGTAACTATTTTGTATACGTGCATGGGGGTGTTTTAAAAAATGGCGGAGAGTACGGGGAAAACGGAAAAAAATCTTGCGGCGGTCTGCGGGCTGTATTGTGAAGCCTGTTCGCTGTTCATAGCCACGAAGGAGGATCCCGAAAGGCTGAAACAGCTGGCGGCAAAGTTTCAACTTTCCGAGGAAGTCATGAGATGTTACGGGTGCCGTTCGGAGAAAAGAGGCCCCTACTGCCAGCAATGCGCCATGTTTTCCTGTGCGGCGGAGCGGGGAGTCGATTTTTGCGTGGAGTGTCCGGAATATCCCTGTGAGACTTTAAAGGCCTTTCAGGCGGAAAGGCCCCATCGGATCGAACTTTGGGAGGATCTCGAACGAATCGGAGCCGTGGGGTATACCCGGTGGCTGGAGGAGGCCCGGAAAAAATACTCCTGCCCCGCATGTAAAACTCTTAACTCTGCCTACGACCTGAAATGCAGAAATTGCGGAGAAGAACCGAGCTGTGAGTACGTGGCGAAACACGGAGAGGAAATCAGGAAAGTCCTGGAGGTCTCAAGTCAAAAAGAATAATCGGTGCATGGGGTTGAAGAAAAGGAGTGAAGAATTTGTTCATCTGAGGAGGAGCGGATGATTTACCGAAAAATCTTTCGCTGTTTTGTATGGATTTTCATGGCCGCCACGATGGTTTTTTCGATGTGCGGCGCCGGGATTTCCCGGGAGGTGCTCGCTGATATGGAAAGTGGAGAGCGGTATGATGGCGGTGCGGCGATGGAGGTGTACCTGCACTACGGGGCGGATACGGATCCCGGGGAATATGAAAGGGCCTTTGTGGATTTGCCGGAAGATCTGCAGAGCCTCTGCACATTGATAAAATCTCAGTTTATTCACCCGGCGGCGGATCTGCCCCGGTACCGGCACCTTCTTCCGGAAGGTCGGGAAAATGAGGATGAAAAGTATCCTACCGTCAGAGCTCTTTTGAAAGGTTTGTATGACCGGGATTCCCGGGGGCTCGTTTCCGATCGTGCCCCGGAGTGCCGCCTGGTGGTTTCATGCCGGTATCACGCGCTTTTGCTGGGGGCCATATTGAAATACCAGGGTGTTCCCGTGCGGATTCGTTATGGATTTGCATCGTATCTCGGGCGGGGGCGTTTTGTGTATCATGTGATATGCGAAGTGTGGGATGCGGAAAGGCGGCGGTGGATACTGGTGGATCCGGACCGGGAGAGAGTGAATTTTCCTGAAGAGGAATTTTCCTTTGCCGGTAAGGTATGGCAGGAATTCCGGCGGGGAAATCTGAATTCCGCACTTTACGGCGTGGGGGACTGGTGGGGCTTTCACCCTGTTCTCGATATCCTGTGTCATGACATGGCGGCGGTTCTGGGGCATGAGCCGATTTACTGGGAGCAGCCGCCGATTTCTTCCGATCCCTTGGCGGATCCGAAAAAGCTTTCCGAGGAACAGCTGGCGGTGTTGGACCGGGTGGCCTTTTTTCTGGAGGATCCGCAGCGTTATTATCTGGAACTGCGGGAACTCTACGAAACTTATGATTTTTTGCAATTTCCCTGACGTCCGTGAAGATGGCTGGTTGAGAACGATGCCTCCAGGGAGGCATGCATGGCGGGTGGTACGGGGAAAACGGGAAAAATTTCGCGGCGGCCTGCGGGCCGTATTCTGAAGCCTCTTCGCCATATGAAAAGGAGCCTCTTCACAGAGGCTCCTTTTCATATGGGCGTGCCGGATTTTTGCGGGGTTTTCGCCGCATCTTCCGGTGGAATCCGGAACGTGGGCCGGTATATTCCGCAGGTTATCGAGCTTCCAGGGGATAGCGTTTTTCGAAGCGCTGCCGTGCCGCGGGGTTGTCTTCTTTTTCCAGCGCTTTAAGATATTCCCGGCGTTCCGAGGCTTCCCAGAGGGGATCCAGGGCCTCCCGCACTCCCCGGGCGTAGCTCTCCAGCCCCGCGGCCACCTTTCCTTGCAGTATGGCCTCCAGTCCGGGATGGCAGGGGCGGGCCTGGTGTTTTTCCACAATCTCCCGGAGTACGTGAGGGTGGTCGATAACCATGCAGGGGCGCAGAAGGTTGTCGTCATCGTAGGGCTGGGCTTCCCGGATGGCGGCGAAGAAGGGGCTCCTGGCGATGTCTACCAGGGATTTGCCGTGGATGTTATCCACCGCAAAGGGAACGAAAACGCAGGGTTCCACATCTCCGTTGGCGATGATGTGCCAGTACTTCTGGCCTCCCGCCATGCAACCGTCCACATGGGGGCCGTCGTTCCAGAAATCCCCCACGAATACGGGAAATTCCGGGTTTTTCCGCCAGTCCCGTACTTTGAGATGCAGAGCCTTGCGCTGCTGCGGCGTGGCCATATAGGAGAGATCCGGGGTTTTGCCGATGGGAACGTACTGGAAGATCCATCCCATGTAGCACCCCGCATCCCGCATGGTGCGGATGAAGGTGTCGCTGGCGATGGAATCCGCACTGCGGTTCGTATAGGTGGCGCTGAAACCGAAAGCCATGCCCGCCCGCTTCATGGTTTCGAAGGCCTTCAGAATGATATCGTAGGAGCCTTTGCCTCTCCGGGCCTCGGTGCTCTCCCGGGAGCCCTCCACGGAGATCATGGGAGCCACGTTGCCCAGGGCGGCGAGGCGTTCTATAATTTGTTCCGAAAGAAGGGTGCCGTTGGTGTAGAATTGAAAGTAGCAATCCCGGTGTTTTTCCCAGATATCGAAAATCCTGGAGTGAAGAAGCACCTCCCCTCCCGAGAGAGTGTGAAAGAACATGCCCAGTTCCTTGCCCTCCGAAATGATGCGGTCCAGAACCTCGTAGGAAAGCTCTTGGCCCTGATCGTATTCCGAGGCGTAGCATCCCTCGCAGGAGAGATTGCATCGCATGGTGGGGCTGATGGTGAGAAAGTTGGGAAGGTGTACCCCCAGCTCCCGCATCTTGCGATCCCGGATTCCTCTGCCGAGGACCATGAAGTTTACCATGAGATTCTGGAGAATTTTCTGGAGAGAGTTGGGGTTAAGCTCCCGGGCGATTCGCCGGAAAACCCCCGCATAGGGGTGATTTTCCCGAACCAGGGCGGCGATTTCCCGGAAGATTTTCCGGTGGTAGGACGCAGGTGCCAGAGCGGCGATGTTTTCGAAGAGCTTGGCGAGATCCGTAAGATCTCCGCTCCTCGCCTTCTGGATAATGGAATCCAGAACCTTGGTGCTGACGAAACGCTGGGTCTTTTCTTTAAACGTGAGATTCATGACCCATCCCCCTTTATATAAAATGTAGGATGACCCCGGGGATCATCCTCCGGATATGCGGAGGCGACAGGCAGAATTATCATTATTCTTGTTATTGTGTGGAAAAGAGCTGAAAAACAAGGTTATTATCCCGTTTATGTTCCAGTATACTCCTGGCCGGTGAAAAATGCCACCGGGGAAGTGGCGCGGGGATAGTACGGAACCTGGGAGGGGTATCATGTTCGTATGTGTTCTTGGAGATTCGTCGTGGGGTATTCTTCCCGGTCTGGGACGTTGGAAAGAGGGGGGAGAAGATGCTTCCCACCTTTATACCGCCAGGGGGGGAGAGATTTTTATGGGCATTTTTCCCTCTCTGGAAAACGCTCCCGCTCCGGAGGATCTTTTTCCTTTTCTTCTGGCCCGGGGAGCTCTTCTGGAAACCGGGTTTCCCGCTCTTCTGGCGAGAAGCGGTTCCTGGAAGAGCCCGGAGGTGCCCTTTATCGAAATGGGAGGAACCTCTCCGGAACATCCCCTCTCTCTGGAGGGGGAGAAACGCCGTTTTTCCCGGGCTCTTCAGCTTGGAAGAGAGCTTGGTAAGATTACGGATCGTCTCGTTCTGGGAAGCTGTGTTCCCGGAGGCGTTCTGGGAAGCCTGTTGCTCCTTCGGGGATTGGGATGGGAGGAGGAGGAGCTTCTTTCGGATGTGGAGGAGATAACTTCGCAGAGGGATCTCCTCTGGAACGACTACGCTTCCAAAACGGGAATCCGGGAAGGAGGGCTCCAGGGAAATCCCTGGGAGGCCCTTCTGTTGAGCGGAGATCCTTCTCTTTCGGTGCTGGGGGGTATTGCCGCAGGGGCACCCCGGAGCTGCGGGATCTTTCTCGGAGGAGATCTTTCCATGCTCGGAGTAGGAGCTTTTCTGCGTGCCCAAAAAATCCGGCGTCCTTTGGGAATCGATCTCTTCCCTTCCCGAAACGAAACCCTTCGCAGCCAGAGAGAAAGGCTGGCGAAGAACCTCCAGATGGGATACCGGGAGATCGCCGGGGGAGAGTTTGCCGGAACCTGGGGAACCTTCCGAAAGGATGACGCGAAGGATCTCATGGGCATGGCGGGAGCTCTCAGATATGCCGAAGATCTCGGGGTCTCCCGGGAGACGGTGCTCGCACGGGTTTTGGATCTTTACGGCTCTTTAGGAGAGGCTCCCCGAAAGAAAACAGTCTGATGGATGTTAAAGCCCGGATCCGCTGGTTCCCATGGCAAGAGATGTGTGAAGAATGCCCTTGAGGGCCTTTAGTTTGTGGGAAAGCTCCTGCACCACCTCGGCTTTTCCCCGAACTGCCAGGATCTCCAGGCAGGTGTCATGATCCAGATGGATGTGCTGGGTGGATACGATGATCTTGTGGAAGTTGTGCTGCAGTTCCACCAGAGTGTTGGAAAGCTCTCGCTTGTGATGATCGTAGACGAGCACGATGGCCCCCGCCACTTCCTTTCCCGAAGTCCATTCGTTTTTCACCAGACTCTCCCGGATGAGGTCTCCGATGGCCTTGGAGCGGGTGGGATAGTGCTGGGAAGCGATGAGGGCGTCGAACTTCTCCAGGAGATCCTGGGGGAGAGAGACGCTGAATCGGCTGATACGGGACATGGGTAAAGCCTCCTCTCGAAGTACAGTACGAGATTATAGCATTTTTTCGAGAAGAGGAAGATGTTTTTGTATCTCCTCCAGCAGAACCGCCTTTCGGAAAGGCTTGCGTATGAAAGCGTTCGCTCCGGCTTTTCGGGAGGCGGATTCATTTTCCTCCATGACGTTAGCGGTGATGACGAAGATGAGAACCTTATCGCCTCCGGGGAGGCTCCGGATCTGCTCGGTGGCTTCAAGTCCGTCCATGACGGGCATGAGGTGATCCATAAGAATGATGTGGGGAGACCATTCCTGAAAGAGCCGGATGGCCTGAGCTCCCTCCAGGGCTTCTTCCACCTGGAAGCCCTCTTTTTTGAGGATGTAATACAGGAGCTGGCGGTTCGTTTTCACGTCGTCCACGATGAGCACCCGAAGATTCGATGGTTTGGAAGGTTCTCTTTCCGAGGAGAGGTCTTGGGGGGAAACGATTTTTTCTTCGTCCATAACATGGCCTCATTTCAGCAATCGAAAGTTCCGGAGCCCTTTTTCGCGGTAAGAGAGCTTCCGGAGGGAATGCCTGGAATGTTTCTTCCCATTATAGTATAGAGAGCCTCGAGGGAGGAGGCGGAAAAAAAGTTTTTCCATTCCCTCGATCCCTGGCAGAAAACAAAAAAATCCGGGAAATTGCAGTCCCGGGATTCCTGTATCGATTCGTTTCTTCCGGAATTAACTCTAAAAACCCTTGATTTTCTCGTACTTCATGTCTTGAACTTAAGATCTCTCGGGGAAGCAGGATTTTCTCGAAAAAACGAAAAATAAAAGAATGTCGGGTTCCTTTCCGTTTTTATGGTGGAGTTTTCGAGTAATTCCGGATACAATATCCTTGTTTCCTGAAAAGGCTATGATTTCTAAGGTGAAGTCGTGTACGTTTCTTCCCCGGAAATTGTCTGCCGAGAGAGAGGGAGATACATGGAGAAGAGAGTGCGGAGTATGTGGCCTGGACGATGTCTGGGCATATTATTTGTTCTTGTTCTTCTTGCGGCTTTTCCGGCAGAGATGGCGGAGGCTTCTTCGTCATCCGAAGAGAAGAGCGCCGTGGTGAAGGTGGCCCTTTACGAAGGAAGGCCCAACCTTTTTACGGATTCCTCGGGAAAGGCCGCAGGTTTTTTTGCGGATCTTCTTGAGGAGATCGCTCGTCTCGAAGGGTGGCGCCTCGAATATGTCCCGGGTGCCTGGGCGGAAGGCCTGGAACGGCTTCATCGAGGAGAGGTGGATCTTGTCTCCAGCCTTGCCCGTACGGAGGAGCGGGAAAAAATCTATGCCTACAGCAGCGTTCCCGCCATTGCCGCCTGGTCCACCGCCTACGTGGCTTCGGAAAGCCCCATCCTTTCGCTTCTCGATCTTCGAGGCAAAAAGGTGGCTCTTCTGGAGGGATCCATACAGCAATCGGGATTTATCGACTTTATACGGGGGTTTGATTTGGGCCTTACCCTTCTTCCGGTGCCCGAGGAGGAAACGGGGTTTGCCATGGTCTCCCGGGGAGATGCGGATGCGGTCATCTCCGTGCGTACCACCGGAGAGATCTACCGCTCCCGGTACGGTCTCAAGGAGACCGCCATCATGTTCAACCCCAGAGAAGCCTATTATGCCGCTTCGGCAGGAGATCCCAAGGGACTTATTCCCTCTCTTGACGCTCATCTGGAACGCATGAAGAAAAATCCCGATTCGCCGTATTACGAAATTGTGCATCGCTGGTTCCCGGAAAGCCCCCAAAGGCTTTATCTGCCTCTTTGGATACGGGCCGCCATGGGGGTGGTACTCGGATTCATTCTCTTCAGCCTCGCCATGATGATCATGCTGCGCTGGCAGGTCAAGAAACGTACCGCCGAACTCCTTGGGGCAAAGGAGGATGCGGAGAAACAAAACCTCCGGCTTCAGGAAGAAATTCGGGAACGCCTGCGGATCGAAGAAATACTTCGGCAGCACGAGGCCCGCCTGGAAGAGCTGGTCTCCGAACGGACCCGGGATCTTCGAAAGACCAACGAAGAGCTGCAGCGGGAGATCGCGGAACGCCGGCAGGTGGAGGAGGAACTCTTTCAAAAAAAAGAACAGCTCCGCCGTATCAGCGACAATCTGGTGGAAGGCTTTATCTATCAGGTTGCCTGTTCGCCCGCAGGGGATGCCCGAAAATTTCTCTATGTCAGCGCCGGAGTGACCTCGATTCTCGACATTTCCTCCGAAGAGATCTATGCGGACTCCATGGCCATGTATACGAGAATTCATCCTTGTGATCTGGAGCGGTTTCGATCCGAGGAAATCCGGGTTCTCGAAGCCATGAGCATCTTTAACCTGGAGGGACGGTTCTCTCTGCCGGACGGCACCGTTCGATGGCTTCGCCTTTCCTCCACTCCCTACCTGGAAAAAGACGGCAGCGTAATTTGGGACGGCATCGCCATGGACATCACCGAACGCAAGAGCCGGGAACAGGAGCTCCGGGAGAGCCGGGAGCAGTTCAAGGCCCTGGCGGAGTATTCCGAAGACGTGATCATGCGTTTCGATCGCCAGCATCGGCATCTCTACGTCAACCCCGCTGCGGAAGTCCGGACGGGTATCAAGCCCGAGGCTTTTGTGGGCAAAACTCACGAAGAAATGGGATTTCCCAAAGATTTGGCCCGGCTCTGGGGTGAATCCATCGAACGGGTATTCCTCACCGCCAAGCCCGTTCAACTGGAATTCCAGCTTCCCGGAGGGCATTGGATGGATTGGCTTTTGATGCCCGAGCTTTCCGAAGGAGGCGAGGTAATGGCGGTAATCTCCGCTGCCCGGGAGGTCACCGAACGCAAGCTGGCGGAGGAAAAAATCCGGGAGATAAGCTTTTCCGATTCCCTTACGGGGCTCTACAACCGTCGTTATCTGGAGCAGGAAATGCAGAAGCTCGACATCCCTGAAAAATTGCCTCTCACCGTTGTCATGGCGGATTCCAACGGGCTCAAGCTGGTAAACGATACCTACGGCCATGCGGTGGGAGACGAAATGCTTCGGGCCATTGCGAGAATTCTTCAGGAATCCTGCGGCTCCGAAGGGCTCCTGGCCCGTTGGGGAGGGGACGAATTCGTGATTCTTCTGCCTTGTACGGAGACTTCCCGGGCCGGAGAGATCTGCCGTACCATCGCGGATCGCTGCCGGGTCACCCTGGTGCGGGATATTCCCGTATCCATCTCTCTCGGCATTGCCCAAAAAACCTCGGAAGAGGAAAAGCTTGGGGACGTTCTCAGCAGGGCCGAGGATGACATGTACAAACGCAAACTTGCGGAAAGCCGCAGTGTCCGAAGCGGCGTGGTGAGCGCCCTTCTCAAGGCCCTGGGTGCCAAAAGCTGCGAAACCGAGGAGCACACCCGGAGAATGGAAGTCCTGGCCCTGAAGATCGGCGAGAGGGCGGGGCTTCCCGAATCGGAGCTGAAAAGGCTGAGCCTGGTGGTGATCCTTCACGACATAGGTAAAATCCATGTGGATGAGGCCATTCTCGGCAAGGAGGGGCCTTTAACTCCGGAGGAGTGGGAAATCATTAGAAAACATCCCGAAACGGGATCCCGCATTGCCCGGTCCACCGAAGATTTTGCCCACGTGGCGGAAGATATTCTAGCCCATCACGAACGTTGGGATGGAACGGGATATCCCCGGGGCCTGCAGAAAAGGGATATCCCCCTTCTGGCACGCATCACCGCCATCGTGGACGCCTATGATGTGATGACCCACGGAAGACCCTACAAGGAGTCCCTTTCCGAAGAAGAGGCCCTGGAGGAGTGCCGGCGGTGCTCGGGTACCCAGTTCGATCCCGAGCTGGTGGAACTCTTTCTGGAAATTTCCGCCTCCTTCTGAGAATAGTGAGATCCACTCTCCGGGGAGAAAATGCACGTTTTTCTCCGGAGAAATGCCCGGGGGAGGTTGTTTTTTGGAAGAGAAAGGGTATACTGTCAGGCGTAAATATGCGTGCGCACACATTAAACGGCCGGGAGAGATCTATGAATAGAGAATCGGAACTTTTTACACTGCTTCGGAGCATCGTCAAGAAGACTCGGAAAATCCTGGAACGTGAGATAGCCCCCCTGGGGATGGGGCATGCGGAGATGAGGCTTCTCATGATGCTCTATCATATGGATGGCTGTTCCCAGGAGGAGCTTGCCTCGGGAATCGAGGTGGATCGCACCAATGTGGGGCGATCTCTTAAGAAAATGGAAGGCCTCGAGTACGTACGAAGGGAACGGGATTCCGCAGACAGCCGGGCCTATCGGATTTACCTGACTTCTCGGGGATGGGGCTTGCGCCGGAGGCTGGAGCATATTCGGAGCTGCCTGGAGAGGACCATCGCCGGAGGCGTGAAGGAGGAGGAACTTCTCCTGGTAATAGATCTGCTGGGGAGAATGGATCGCCAGGTGGATCAGGGGCGTTATCTGGCGGTGAAGGAAGCCTATCCCTTTGTTGCGGAAGAGGGATTGCCGAAGGAAGAGAAGAGGCCGGAAGGGACGAAAAAAGAATGAATCATACTGATTGCGGAGGAAAAGAGGGAACGTGCTCTTCGGAGGAACATGGATTGTGCGGTTCCCGGGGCATTCCCCACCGGGGCGGAAAAAGCAGCTTCGGCATGCACGATGCGCCTCGGATTTTTCGGGAGATGAGCCTTCTGGAAGGGGAAACCTTTCTGGATCTCGGATGCGGCCCCGGAGATTATGCCCTGTACGCTTCGGAAATCGTGGGATCCCGGGGGATGGTCTATGCCCTGGATCGCTCGAAAGAGTGCGTGGATAGCCTTCAGGAAAGGGCCCGGTCCCGGGGAGCCGAAAATATCCGGGGTATCTGCGGAGACTTGCGTCATTCCCTTCCTCTGGAAGGGGGATGTGCGGATTGTGCCTTTCTCGCCACGGTGCTCCACGGTATGGATCTTCTCCGGGATGGGGATGCTCTTTTCCGGGAGATCCGGAGGGTTCTCGCCCCCCGGGGACGTTTGGTGATCGTGGAATGTGTAAAGAAGCGAACCACCTTCGGCCCCCCGGAGGAGATGCGCCTCGCTCCGGAATTTTTGGAGGAGTTCTCCTCCCTCCGGGGATTTGAAAGGAAAAAATACGTGGATCTCGGACACACCTATATGATAGAGTTCCTTCGGGAGATATTCTGAGCAGCTCCCAAACCCCGAAAAGGAGACGCTGAAATTTTATGGAAAGCTATTCCGGTAAACGGCACGAAACCATTGACACGGTAATTTTCGATATCGGAGGGGTTCTTCTGGATTGGAATCCCCGGAGCCATCTCTTGGAATGTGCGGCAAATTCCCATGTGGCGGATCTCTTTATGGATCGGGTATTTCTTTCTCCCCATTGGAACGACCTGGATCGGGGAACTCTTTCCCTCGAGGAGGGAGCCCGATTCTTTCGGGAAAAGGTGACTCCCCACGAAGAACTTTTCGACGCCTTCTGGCCGGGAATCTTCGACATTCTCACCCCTCTGGAGACGAATGTGCGGATTCTCGAAAAACTCCGCCTCCGGGGGTACCGTCTGCTGATGCTCTCCAACTTCATCGAAGAGGGCTATCATTACGTGCGGTCCAAATACGACTTTTTCTCTCTTTTCCACGGAGGTGTCATCTCCTGGGAGATCCGGGCTCTCAAGCCGGAGCCCGAAATATACGATACCCTCATTCAACGGTATGATCTGGATCCTTCCCGGAGCTTCTTCATCGACGACCGGAAAGAGAATGTAGAGGGCGCCCAGGCCAGGGGATTGCAGGCTCTGCACTATATCCCCCCAAAACCTCTGGAGGAATACCTGAGCTTTCTTCTCCCCTGATGGAAATGCAGGCTTACCGCGAGCACTTGCCCTGAAGGACGGAACGTTTCGGAGAGAGAATCGCCGCCCTCTTTCCGGGAGCCTCTTTTGAACCGCCTTTCCCCGGAATAAAATTTTTGTTATAAAAAGAGTCCCCCGGGTGTGCGATTGCATGCAATTCGGGGGACTCTTTTTTTTGTGTTATACTATGAGGAAGCAACTGAAAATAGCCAGTCTTGAGAATTTCCCCTTCACGCTCCTTCAACGAGAAATGCCACGGTTTCGCACATCCTTTTTATTACGCCCGCGACTACGCACGTAACTTCCCTTGATTGCTACGATCCTTGGGGTCTTTGAAGGTCGGCCGGATTTTGTGCCAATTCCTCTCCCGCGTTACGTGCACCCTCATGTTTCCGAGAAGGTTCCAAGGAGAAAGACGAGAGTCAGAGATAGCTATAAAGGAGGGAAATTGTATGAACCATACCACGTTTTCTTTGCGTTCCTGCGAGCTTCTGGCCATCAGCACGGGGAAAAAGGCCAGAACGCTTCAGGAGCTGCGGGATGCTCTGGGGGATGTTCCCGGAAGCAGCCTGCACTATCATTTCTGGGGCCGCCTCATGCGCCCTCAGATAGGAGAATCCGAGTACAACAACGATTTCGCCTGGTGGGCGGGACACTCTTTGGGAGAAAAGGCTCTGGCGGAGCGATTGAGCGTCATCAACCCCGGAGACTATGCCAGTTTGGAAGATCTGAGGGAAGACATGATAGCTCTTCTGGAAGATCGTATGGATCAGGGAGATTTTTTCAGCTGGGCCCGATCTTCCTATCCCTTTTTCTTTACCCGGGCCCAGATGCTGGTTTTCGATACCGGAGTGGGGGTGAGCCGTCCGGAGGAGCTCGCAGACGCTCTGAGGCGCGTTCCCTACAGCTCCGTGTTCTACCACTTTCTGGACGCCCGGCGGCGCACTCCCGAAGGAGAGGATGATTTTTGCTACTGGCTCCGCCAGTTCGACGAGGAGGCGGAATCCCTGCGAAGAGAATTGCAGAATGTGGATCCCCATCTTCTTTCTCTTGAGGAACTTCAGGAGCATATTGTCTCTATCGTGGAAACTTGCGGCATTTCTCGGGGAGGTGAAACCCTATGACCCTTCGAGTTCGAGATTACGAAGATATTGTGGGGGAGGGCACTCTGCGGCAGATAGAGCAGCTCGGCTCCCGGCTCAAAGGAAGCCGGGTGGTGCACGTGAACTCCACCAAGCAGGGGGGAGGGGTGGCGGAGATTCTTCATCGCCTGGTGCCCCTCATGGAAGATCTGGGCATCGAAACCTCCTGGGAGGTAGTGACCGGGGCGGAGGAATTTTTCCAGGCCACCAAGATCATTCACAATTCCCTCCAGGGTTTTCCCGAAGTGCTTACCCCGGCACTCCAGAAGGTCTATCAGGAGACCAACGAGGAGAATGCCGCCCGGCTGCGGGAAAATCTGGAGAATGCGGATTTCGTAATCATCCACGACCCCCAGCCTGCGGGGCTTCTGGATCTCTGCCCCAACCGCCGGGGTACCTGGATATGGCGCTGTCATATCGACGTGAGCGCTCCCAACCGGAATACCTGGCGTTTTATTCGGGATAGGGTGAAAAACTACGATGCCAGCATCTTCTCTCTGGCGGATTTTGCCCAGCCCCTGCCACATCCCCAGTACCTCATCCCCCCGAGCATCGACCCGCTCAGCCAGAAAAATCGGGATATGCCCGAGGAGATGGTTCGCAAAACCCTTCTGGAGTATGGCATCGACCCCGAACGCCCCATGGCGCTTCAGGTGTCTCGATTCGATAAATTCAAGGATCCTCTGGGAGTTATTCAGGCCTTTCAGATTTGCTCCAAACGGCAGGATCTTCAGCTCGTGCTTGCCGGAGGAGGCGCCTCGGACGACCCCGAAGGAGAGATGGTGCTTCAGGAGGTACGGCAGGCTGCGGCGACTCTGGAGGACGTGCATGTGTTGGTGCTTCCTCCGGATGCCCATAAGGTGATCAACTGTCTCCAGAGGGGAGCTTCCCTGGTGCTGCAGAAATCTCTCAAGGAGGGTTTCGGCCTTACCGTTACCGAAGCCATGTGGAAGGCGCGCCCGGTCATCGGAGGAGACGTGGGAGGTATACGGCTCCAGGTTATCGACCGATACAACGGATTTCGGGTGAGCACCCCGGAAGGGGCGGCCCTGCGGATGCGCTACCTCCTGCAGCACCGGGAAAAGGCCCGGCGCATGGGGGAAAACGGCCGCGCCTATGCCCGGCAGAACTTCCTCATCACGGGACAGCTTCGGAGCGTGCTGGCCCTTCTGGAAATTTCCCGACATAAAGAAGAACGGGAACGGCTGGAGGTTTTCATTTCGTGACCATACCATGCATGGCTCCTCTCGAAAGATCCTTCCGGGCCTGTCGGGAGGAGCGGATCCTCTTTTTCGATTACGACGGAACTCTTGCCCCCTTTCGGAAGGATCGTTCCAGGGCGTACCCCTATGAAGGAGTGCGGGAACGGCTTGAAAGGCTTTTCCGGAGGGGAGTGGAAATCATGATCGTCACGGGACGCAGCCCCCGGGAGATTCCCCCTTTTTTAGGGCTTTCCTTTCCCGTGGAAGTTTGGGGTGCCCATGGGGGAGAGCGGCTTACCCTCGGAGGAGATGTGGAGCGCCTTCCCCTTCCTCCGGAGCAGGAAGATTTTTTTCGAGCCGCCGGAGAAGCCCTGGAGAGGCGGTATCCTTCTCTGGTGGAGTACAAGTCCTTCAGCGTGGCCTTCCATCTGCGGCCTCTCAGAGACGAGGCGGAGCGGGAGGGGTTTCGAAAGATTCTGGAAGAGTTCGATCCTGCGGCGGAGCGGGTAGGATTGATAAAGGCCTTTTTCGACGGAGGCATAGAGTACCGGAGTCCCCTCACGGGAAAGGACAAGGCCGTGAATCGAGTGCTCCGGGAGAGAAAGCCTCCCTTCTTCGCCGCCTATTTCGGAGATGACGCCACGGATGAAGATGCCTTCCGGGCTCTCCGGGGACGGGGCGTTTCGTTTCTCGTTCGTTCCCGCTGGCGTTCCTCCGGGGCGGACTGGTGGATCACGCCTCCGGAGGAGCTTTTCGGCATGATGGATCTTTTTTCCCTGTGGACAGAGACGAGGTGTTAGACATGACGGAACATAAAGGTGTGAAGAGCAAAAATTCGAAGCTGGTGGTAGTATCCAATCGGCTTCCTGTGGTGCTCTCCCGGGAGGAGAATCAATGGCAGGCGGCTCCAGGATCGGGGGGGCTCGTGACGGCTCTCAACCCCGTGCTTCGGGATCGGGGAGGATACTGGATAGGGTGGCCCGGCACGAAAGAGGATATCCCCCGGAACACCTTGCAGAACCTTCTCTCCCGGATATCCCGGGAGAGCGGCTATCGCCTGGTGCCCCTCCAGCTCTCCGAGGAGGAGGTGGCGGGGTATTACGAGGGCTTTTCCAACGCCCTTCTGTGGCCCCTCTTCCACGATCTCCAGACCACCTGCGTCTTCCGTCCGGAGTTCTGGAAGTGGTATCGCCACGTAAACGGCCGCTTTGCCGCCCTGGCAGGGGTCTATTCCGGCGAGGAGGATTATCTCTGGGTTCATGACTATCAGCTTCTCGGGGTTGCCCGGGCTCTCAAGGAGCAGGGATATTCCCGGAAAACCTATTTTTTTCTGCACATTCCCTTTCCCTCTCCGGACATCTTCACCTGCCTTCCCTGGAGGATCCCTCTTCTCGAATCCCTTATGGACTACGATTTTATCGGTTTTCAGACCATTCGGGATCGGCGGAACTTCACCGCCTGTCTCCGGACGGTGGAAAACCGGATCAAGGTTACCACCCAGGGGCCCATCAGCAAAATCCACTATCGGGATCGGCAGGTTTCCCTCGGAGCTCTTCCCATAAGCATCGACGCGGAGGATTTCGAAGAAGCCTCCCGATCTCCCGAGGTGGAGGAACACGTGGAGCGCCTTCGGGAGATTCACGGGAGCCGGAAAATCATCCTCGGAGTGGACCGGTTGGACTACACCAAGGGCATTCCCCATCGTATCGAGGCATTTCGGGACATGCTGGAACGCTATCCCGAGCTCAGGGAGAAGGTCACCTTCATTCAGGTGGTAGTTCCCAGCCGGGATAACGTGGAGGCCTATCGGGCTCTTCTGGACGAGATCGAACGGATGGTGGCTCACGTGAACGGAGGATACACCACCGAAAGCTGGGTGCCCCTTCTTTTCCTCTACCGCTCTCTCTCCCGGGAGGAGCTTCTCGGGTACTACCGCCTGGCGGATATGGCCCTGGTAACTCCCCTGAAGGACGGCATGAACCTGGTCTGCAAGGAGTACTGTGCGTGCCGCATAGCCGAGGACGGAGTGCTGGTGCTCAGCGAGTTCGCGGGAGCCGCCGCCCAGTTTCATCGGTACGCCCTCATGACGAACCCCTACGATGTGGAGGGTTTGGCGGATACCCTGGTTTGGGGGCTGTGCATGAAAAAGGGGGAGCAGAGGAAACGCATGAGAGGCTTGCGGCGGATCGTGAAGAAACGGGATATCTACTGGTGGGTGGATCAGTATCTCCGGGCGTCTTCGGGGAAAGAGCTTCATAACTTTCCCTATACGGATCTCCCCCCCTTGGGGGATATGGTGCTGGATCAGGAAGCCTTGTCCGGAGGCGAGAAACCCCCCTCGGAGAACCTTTGGGACGTTATGGAGGATTACTCCGGGCATCCTGAAACGTCGGGAAAGCTTTTGTAGCCACGGTTTTTCGTCGGCAAAAAGAGAGACCTCCGCAGCCTTTCAAGGGCTGCGGAGGTCTCTCTTTTTGCATGTTCCGGGCTCGTCGGTTTTGCCGGGGCAAGGGAAAGCGGGATTTATGACTCCCGGGGAGAATCCGGAGCTCCGGAAGTTTTTTCTGGAGGAAAGGTTTTTACGATATCCCGAATACGTTCTCCCTGAATCACTTCCTCCTCCTGAAGGGTCCGGGCGATCTCCCGAAGGGCTTCCTCGTGGTTTCCAAGAAGGGAGAAGGCCTTTTCATGGGCCTCCTGGACGAGGCGGCGGATTTCCGCATCGATGAGCGCGGTGGTCTCCGGAGAAAGATCCTGTCGGTTTCCCTGTTGAATTCCCAGATATCCCGATCCTGCGGGGAGGGCCAGGCGCAGAGGCCCCAGCTTTTCACTCATACCGAATTCCGTTACCATTCTCCGGGCGAGATCCGTCACCCGCTCCAGGTCGTTGGAAGCCCCGGTGGAGGTCTCCCGGAAGATGAGCAGTTCCGCCGCCCGGCCTCCCAGCATGACCGCCATCCGGGAGAGAAGCTCCTTTTCGCCGATAAGATACTGGTCCTCCTCGGGCATCTGCATGGTATATCCCAGGGCTCCCTTGGCGGTGGGGATGATGCTCACCTTATGCACCGGATCCGTGCAGGGGAGGAGCTGGGCCACCAGGGCATGTCCTCCTTCGTGGAAGGCCACCTTTTCGCGGAGTTCCTTCCGGAGGGGTACTTTTCGCTGAAGTCCCGCGATGACCCGTTCGATGGCCAGGTCGAAATCCTCCATGGTAATGTTTCCCCGGTTTTTCCGTACCGCCAGAAGGGAAGCCTCGTTGGCGATGTTTGCCAGATCCGCCCCGGAAAATCCCGGAGTTATCCGGGCGATGCGCTCCAGGTCCGCATCTTCGCTCAGGGGCATGTTCCGGGTATGGATCTTCAGAATCTCCTTGCGTCCTCCTTCGGTGGGGAGGGTCACCTGAACCTGTCGATCGAAGCGTCCCGGACGGAGGAGGGCGGGGTCGAGAATTTCCGGCCGGTTGGTGGCGGCCATGATCACTACACCCTGGTTGGATTCGAAGCCGTCCATCTCCCCCAGAAGCTGGTTAAGGGTGTTTTCCCGTTCGCTGTTCCCCCCCATGGAGGCGATGGTGCTTCTCGCCTGGCCGATGGCGTCGATTTCGTCGATAAAGATGATGCAGGGAGCCTTTTTCTTGGCCTGGAGAAAGAGATCCCGCACCCGGGCAGCCCCCACACCTACGAACATCTCCACGAAGCTGGAGCCCGTGAGAAAGAAGAAAGGTACCTTGGCCTCCCCTGCGGTGGCCTTGGCGAGCATGGTTTTTCCCGTTCCCGGGGGGCCCACCAGGAGAACGCCCTTGGGAAGTTTGGCCCCCATGCGGTTAAATCGCTTCGGCTCCGTGAGATAGTCGATGATCTCCTTGAGCTCCACCTCCGCCTCGTCCAGCCCTCCCAGATCGCTGAAGGTGACTCCGGTCATCTCTCCATGAATCTCCCGGGCCTTGCTCTTCCCTACGGACATAACCCCCGCCCCTCCCTGGGAAATGCGCTGGATGAGAAAGTACCAGATCAGGAGAAGGGGAAGAAAGGGGAGAATCCATCCCAGAAGGCTTTCCAGGGCTCCCTGGGTCTGATCCTTGGCCTTGAAGGAGGTCTTTGTCTCCAGAAGCCGATTCACCAAATCCGGATCCTCCACCCGTACGGCGTTGCGCAGAGTCTTGCGGGTGGTCAGGTCTCCCCGGAGAGTAAAATAGATTCGATCATCCGTAAGAGAGACTTCCTCCACTCTTCCCGCGGCAAGATTGTCGAGAAACTCGCTGTAGGGAGTTTCGGTCTCTCCGATAAGCATGGGGCGGAGAATGAGGTCGTTGAAAAGCCATACCACCAGGAGGGCCACCAGCATATAGCCCAGGGAAAACTTCATCTGCTTTTTCTTGCGGTCCATTCGAGGTGCTCCTTTGCTTTGAAATGGTTGGAAAAGGGGTTTCCCCGGAAGGGGGCCTCTCCTCAATAATACGATAGAAATGCTAGAATGGGAAAGAATCCCCCGGGTTTCTTTCGGGGGATCCTGTCTCGATACTATGGTGCATGGAAAACATGAAAAGGAGGGAGTGCACATGGGAGTTCGAAGCGGAGAGGATACCCGCTATTTTCGGGGAAACAAGGAAAAGGTTTGGAAGGAAGTCCTGCAGACCTTGAGCGAGCGGAAGTTCTCCATCCGGTCTATCAACGAGGGGGCGGGGGAGATCGAGGCGTCTTCGGGGCTTTCCTTTCTTTCTTCCGGGGCCCGGCTGAACATTCTGGTGACTCCAGTGAATCGGGAAACCACCAGGGTACGTGTTTCCGGAAAGGCCAAGGGAATTACCCTTATCGATTACGGCCGTTCCGCCCGGGAGGCCAGGGCGGTGCTAGCGGGGCTGGAAGAACGTATTCCCGCAGTGGATCTTCGGATGGATCTTGAAGAAGAAGTCTCGCTTCCACGGCAGGAAAAAGATTTCTCCAAAAAAATTCCCGGAGCTTCCTGTGCTCAATGCGGAGCTTCTCTTGAAGAAAATTCCCGGTTTTGCTCCGTCTGCGGCGCTCCCGTGGAAAAAGCTTCCGGAACTTCGGCCAAAATCTGCACTTCCTGCGGCGCTCCTCTCGGAGAGGGAGCCCGGTTCTGCGGCAGCTGCGGCAAGCCCTCGGAATAGAGCGACAAGAATTTTCGATATCATTTTTTGGAGGCTGAAGCCCTCATGGCGAACCCCCAAGTATGGATAACTCGCCCCGGAAGACCGAGAGTCCGCCTTTATCCGAAAGCTTCGAGAACATTTCTGGTTCTGTAAAGCCAAAGAGCTTCACGCCTCAGAGGATGCCTGACACTCGAAGAAATCTTGAGAAATTAGAGTTCCATATACAGTTTGGTCGCGACGCATCTCAAGGGAGACATGGCCCTTGATAGATGGATTAATTGTATTCCTTGTTGAGAAAGTACGGTTGCATCGCTTCGATAACAGGCAGGTGATTGAGATCATAGACATAGCTATAGTAGATGATGATCCTGAGGTTTTGATGGATTTATCGCGAAGCGTGACCGCTTATATGAACAGGCGATCCCTTCCTTTTTCGGTGCGCACGTTTACCAGCGGCATGGAATTGTTGAGCCACATTCAGTACTTTGACGTGGTCTTTCTTGATATACAAATGGATGGAATTTCAGGGATGGAAGCGGCAAAAAAGCTGCGCATGGACGAACGTGCACGTTGCATAGTGTTTATTACGATTCTACGTGAATACGTCTTCGATGCTTTCGATGTGGAAGCTTTCGACTATCTTCTTAAACCAATAGATGGCGAACGATTTCACCGAATGATGGATCGTATATGCCGACATTTTCACGAAAGAAAAGAGTCTGGTTTGTTGATCTCGTCTCGAGGAAATAATTTTAAATCCGTTTCTTTCTCTGACATTATTTATTGCGAAGCCATGAATCATAAGGTTTTAATTCGCACGAAAGGCTCCCGATTGGAATGCTGTTTAAAAATAAATGATCTGAAGATTCGTTTGGATAATCGTTTTTTTCAGTGCCATCGCAGCTATTTTGTCAATATGGGATATGTCTGCGGTTATGAAGGTGGTTTTGCTTTACTTAAAAATGGGGAGGAAATCCCGGTTTCTCGGCTGCGGGCAGGAGATTTTTCTCGAAAAATGCTCCATTACATGAGAGATGTAGTGAGTTGAAGTGGATATTCTTTCATTTGCCATGTCAGGAATATACGAAGTAGGAAAGATCTTGGGCCTGTGGTTTTTTTCTCGTTTTCTACATGGCAAGGCAAGATTTCGTCATTATCTCGGATATTTACTAATATCCGGAGTGCTGTATGTGCTGGAAGTATATTTTCGGTCAAGCTTTGTGGTTTCTCTTATGCTTGAAATAGGTATACTCTGTTTGATCGGCATCACTTTATATAATAGCGCTTTTTCCGCCTCCGTTTCAGCGGCCGTTTTGACAGTGTCTATTCTGGTATTGTCAAACGGAGTTATGAATCCCGTTATGCACTTTCTTGGCCCTGTGGTGATACGAATAAATAGCGGTTTACTTCCGGTGATGAGCATGGTGGTTTCTTTTTTATCCATCCTGCTGACATGGTTGAGTTATCGGGTTATTCTGAGAAAATTTCACGCTATTTCCAACCGTTACCTTGCGGTTTTTTTTATTCCCATCCTCCTCCTGTTGCTGATGGAACGATATATTTCGGAACATGTTTACGGCAGTGTGATCATTGTCGGTAAAACGGGAGTCGTATGCCCCACGGTGGATAACTTCCAAATATTCGTTTTGGAATCGTGTGCCTATCTATGTTTTTTCGTCGTCTTGTACGCCTGCCAGAAGTTGTCTGAGGACTATTCCAACCAAATGCGCCTCGTGCTTTTGGAACGAGAAATTTCATGTCAAAAAGAGTATTTACGGGAGGCAAAGGCCCGACACAGACAGACCCAGGCCTTTCGCCACGACATTCAAGGCCACCTGATAGCCTTGGACGGCCTGTTGAAAAGTGGAGAGTTCGGAAAAGCGAAGAATTATCTAAGCAGGCTGGAAGAGGTGTCGGAATCGCTTTCCTTAACGTGTCAAACAGGAAATACCGTGGTAGATGCCTTGCTGAGTAGCAAACTGAGCATGCCCCGGCAAAATGACATACAAATCGAGTGTTTCGTTGAAATCCCCTCCCCATGTTCGATAGACGATATGGATTTATGCGTTATATTTTCCAATGCCTTGGATAATGCGGTCAAGGCTTCCATGCGGGTGCATGGAAAGGAGCGTTACATCAGGATTTCCGGAAAACGTAGGGGAGATTTTTTCATGCTTGAATTTGAAAATAAATATTCTCCCGAAAACGATGCCGATGCTGGCACCGGCATCGGCTTGTCAAATATTGAAACCATAGCGCGAAAATATCGAGGAGCCGTCACGGTGGAAAAGGCAAACCCGGTTTTTCGCTTGAATGTACTGCTTGTCATTCCACGTCACGTAACCGACAACTCAGGCAAATCGGCTTGATTTTGCCATATGCGCTGTTTAAAATCGGGCCACGGTGTATGATTTTAATCTGACAGGGGGTACGTAATATGAGAATAGAAGCTATCTCCATGCAAGATGGATTTGCTCGTGGCAATGACAAGACTGGTAAAGATTCTTCTTTGGATGCTCAGCAGCTTGAGAAAACGGAAGAGCAATGGGCAAAAAACCGGAGAAACGATATAGGCGGAGAACATGATGCTAAAAAAAACGAACATATTGAGATGCAGATGGGTAATACGAGCAGTAAGGTCTTGTCCTTGCTGCGGCAGGAATATGAAAATTCTTTGGATTTCAAGAAAGATTCGGAAGCAGGGGGAGCTTTTATTGACAAATATGTGAAGGGCGATGCTGCGGTAGCGAGAAATGCGGCTGGAATCTATAACGTTGAAAGAGACGGGGATGGAACCTCGAAAATTCTTCTTGAAAGATCGGAGACTTCACAATCCCGCACGGCTTTGAGCGAACCCGGAATAAAGCGCCTTGATGACACGGAGGAAGAAGATGAGCCTGAGGCAATATCCGATGAAGATGAGGAGGAGGAATCCGAAAAGATATCAGACAATCCTTCGAATGATAAGAAGAATAGATGGGCTACGGTAAATACCGACAGAGTCGAGGCGGAGATTCGTAAGCTCAACCAGGAAAAACGACGGATTGAACAGGCATTGGGAGGAATTTCTGTGGACGATCCTAAAAGAGAAAGTCTGCAAAGACGTTTTGAGATGATTGAAGCCGAACTTAGTATGAAAGATACCGATACGTACAGAAAGCAAAATGCCACGTATTCAGAGGGTGTTTAATGATTTTTACGTGCTTTAAATCAGAAAGAGTACGTGGCGCGCTTAAAGAGGGAACTCCGTACGGAGTTCCCTCTTTAGCGTTGATTTGGTTTGCAGGCTAATTTTTCTAGCCTTCCAGGGGAAGCCGGATTTCCACTGCCAGCCCCGAGGGTGTGCCGTTCCAGGCTTTGATGGTTCCTCCATGCAGGTGTACCGCCCGCTCCGCTATGGCCAGCCCCAGCCCTGTGCCTCCACTTTCCCTGGTGCGGGCGGAATCCACCCGATAAAAGGGAGTGAAGAGCCGGGGAAGTTCCTCCTCGGGAACTCCCGGCCCCTCATCCCTTACCAGAATTACCGCACCGGGGATTTCTCCGGGTTGACTTTTTTCTTCCATTCCAAGCTCCAGGAAGACTTCTCCCTCCTCGGGGCTATGGCAGAGAGCGTTACGCACCACGTTTTCCACCGCGCTTGCCAGAAGCCGGGGAAACCCCTGAAGAAAAAGCTCTTCCGAAGGGAGTTTCAAGTGCACTTGTATGTTCCGGCGACGGGCCTCGAAGGAGGCATCCTCCTCCAGGTTCCGAAGCATTTCCGAGAGGGAGAACCGCTCCTTGAACCTTTCCGCAGCTTCCGCCTCCATCCGTGAAAGAGCCAGAAGCTCCTCCACCATCTGATCTATCCGAAGGGATTCCCGTTCTATCCGATCGAGAATCCGGGTCATCTCCGGCGGACTCTGTTTTCGAGCCAGCTCCAGAGCTACCGAAAGCCGGGCCAGAGGCGAGCGGAGCTCGTGGGAGATGTCCCGAAGAAGGCGCCGCTGGTTGGAAAGAAGATGATCCAGCCGCAGAGCCATGGCGTTGAAGGCGTGCCCCAGGCTGCCGATTTCGTCATTTCGTTTCTCCACCGAGAGAGGAACCCGGGCCGCAAGATTCCCCGAGCCGAGCCGGAGAGCCGCCTTCTGGAGCTGCTGCATGGGTTTGGTGAGATGCCGGGTGAGACCGTAGCAGAAGAAGAGTGCCGCCCCCAGAAGAAGAAGGGTGCGCAGAAGGGCGGTTTTGCTTTGGCTTTCGTCCAGGAGAGGGCGCAGTTTCGTAAAAACCACCAGGGCATAGGTGCCTTTTTCCGTGGTGTAACGCCGGGCCACCAGAGCGGAACGATCATCGAAGAAAACCTTTCCCTCCTCCGCAAGGGCGGCTTTGATATGAGGGTTCGGAGGAAAGGGGGGGGCGGAGGATTTCCCGGGCCGTTCTCGTTCGAAGAAGAGATTTCTTCCTTCGTCGTCGAAGAGAAGAGCCATGAAACGGGAATCCTTGCGGAAAATATCGTGGAGAAAGTGCCGGGTTTCTCCGGGGCCCTGTTCTTCGAAAAGGGTTACCAGATTCTCTCCATAGGTATCCAGATAGAGAAGCAAATCCTCCTGGGCCTGATTTTGCACCACCGTGCGGTTGATGAAATAGGCGGAGCCGATGACCACGAAGAAAATGGCTCCCGCCGCGAAGAGAAACCAGAAGAATATGGTAGTAAAAAGGCTTTGGGGGAAAAAAGAAAAACCTTCGGGACGTTTCATCGCTCATTCTCTTCTTTCAAAACGTAAAGATATCCCTCACCCCGGATGGTTTTGATCCGCTCCTCCCCTTCGGCAAGAGCCCCCATTTTTTTACGGATGTTGCTTATATGCACGTCCACGCTCCGATCGAAGGGAGAATAGGAGCGCTCCAGAACTTTTTGGGCCAGCGCCTGCCGGGAGACGATGCTTCCCGCATTTTCCAGAAGCATGTGAAGAAAGCGGAACTCCACTCCTGTAAGGTGCAGGGGATTGCCTGCGCATGTGGCGGAGTGGCTTTTGCGGTGCAACTCCACATCTCCCACGGCAAGAACCGATTCGTCTCCGTCGGCATGAGCATTCCGGGCTCTCCGAAGAATGGAGCGGATCCGGGCGGTAAGCTCCCTGGGGTTGAAGGGCTTGGGGAGATAGTCGTCCGCCCCCATCTCGAGGCCCACGATACGGTCCACATCCTCGCCCCGGGCGGTAAGCATGATGACCGGCACCTCCGAAGTATTTCGCAGGTGCCGGAGCACTTCGAAGCCGTTTTGTCCGGGAAGCATGATGTCCAGTACCACCAAATCGAAATTCCCCGCAAGAGCTTTCTCAAGCCCCTCCTTGCCGTTATGGGCGGTTTGAATCTCGAAGCCCTCGGGTTCCAGATATTCCTGCAGGAGATCGCAGAGCTCGTGGTCGTCGTCGATAACAAGAATTTTTTCCAAGAAAATCGCCTCTTTTCCCGGTATTTCCGGATTTTTCCCGGAGCTGACGAAAGTCGGTTTTACGGGAAAGTATAGAAAACCTTCCGAGATAACCATACCGCATTTTCCGCAAAATTTCCGAAACCTCAAACTTCTTTGCGTTTCTTTACATTCTCCCGAAAGCGTCTTTACGAAAAAGAGGGTATTCTTACGCCGTCCCGAAGAAGGGCCCAGGGGCTCTCTTCATTCGTAAAGGATACAAGCGATATTATTTCAGAGGAGGAATGTACGATGACCAACAGAAAAAGAAAATTTTTTTCCGTGGCTGCTCTTTGTGCGGCGGGAATCCTGGCATGGAACACCGGAGGATCCGAAGCGCATCCCCGGAACGTGGCCTTTCAGGGCGGCGGTTTCCCCGGCGGCAATATGCTGAGCTGGAGCCAGCAGGAGGCTCTGCGAAAAAATCATGAGACTTTCATGCAGAATCGGGAGAAACAAATGCAGGCCCTTGGAAAAACTCTTTTTGCTCCCGAATCGGCTCCCGGAGAAGGTCGGCTTTTTTCTTCCGAAGCCGTGCAGAAGGCGGGGCCTATGATGGAGCAGATGTTCCTGGATCAGTACAAGGCTTTCGAGGAAGGCCGGAAAATGCTGACCCGGGATCAGCGGGAGGCTATGCAGGGAAGAATGAGAATAGGGCAGAAGGATACCCGTAGCGGAAGGCATTCCAACCATGGCCCCCGGGAAGCCTGGGGAATGGGACTTATGGGAGGATACCTGGAGAACGCTCTCGGATTGACCCCCAGTCAGAGGGAATCCTTCCGGAAGGATATGGAAATCGACGGAGTGACCCTGAAAAAACTCCAGGAGAACCGGGGAAATTTCTTCCAGGCCTTACGGGAAGGAACTCCCACGGAGGAGCAACTCCGGAGCATGGCCGCAGAGAAAGCCGCCTTCTGGGGAGAGTGCACCGAGAGAATGAACGGAGCTTTGGAGAAGCTTTATCCTGCCTTCTCGGAGAATCAGAAGAAAGCCTTCGCAGAGATGAGGGAACGCATGGCGGAAAACATGGAAGCCGGTCTTTTTATGACCCCTCGGATGGGGCATCCTCATGAAGGCCGGAACTGCAGGCATGACAGTATGCATTTCCGGGATGACCGGGGCGGCAAAAAAGGTTTCGGAAAAGAGTTTTCTCCGGGCACGAATGAGCCGGGCGAGGCTTCCGAAGGGAGAATGTTCCGGAATTTCCCGAAAACCACCCAGGGACAGTAAAAAACCGGAGAACCACAGATTTTCTAAAATCTCAAAGGAGCTCTTCCTCAGGAAGGGCTCCTTTTTTCGTTTTTAAAACCGCTTGGAAATAAGATAAAATTTTTTACGTTTTTTTACGATCTCTAAAGGGCGCCTTTACGCAAAAAGGTATATGTTGAGCCCAAATCCGAAGGATTCCAGGGAGGCTGCAATCTTTTCGGAAAACCAGGCTTCCATTCCAAAGAAAGAAAGGAGGGACATACTATGAAGCGGTATGTTATCACCCTTTTCGGTATGGTGCTCGTCATGGCGGCAATCCTTGTTTGGGGTATTCCCGATGCGTATGCCCGAGGCGTGGGAAATTCTCCGCAGAAAAAATCCTTTGCCGCCAGCGGATCCGGAGGATTTACAATTCCAGAAGCCGGGCAGGGAGGGCACCCCCATCCGCACCCTTATCCGCGTCCGCCCCAGCCGTATCCCTACAACCCTCATCCACACCCCTATCCGCGTCCGCCTCAGCCGTATCCCTACAACCCTCATCCGCACCCCTATCCGCGTCCGCCCCAGCCGTATCCCTACAACCCTCATCCGCACCCCTATCCGCGTCCGCCCCAGCCGTATCCCTACAACCCCCATCCACACCCCCAGCCTTACTGGCCCTTTTCGCTTCCGTGGAGTATTATCATCCACATTCCTTTTGACTAGCTTTCATGAAGGCCCCTTGGAAAGGGGCCTTCATCGGTTCTCCAGGTGAAGCAGGAAAGGAAAAATCCCTTCCCTTTTTCATAAAAACGGAAGAAGATCCGGGAAATTCCTGCTATAGTAAAGGGAGTTTCCGGTTATCAAACATCGTATGTTCGTCAAAGGAGAGGGTAGGGTGCATCCCGAAAAGTCGAATCTCGGAACCGAGCCTCTGGGGAAGCTTCTCTGGAAACAGAGTTTTCCCGCCATGGTGGGGATGGTGGTTCTTTCTCTCTATAATCTGGCGGATGCGATTTTCGTGGGGCACGGGGTGGGCGTTTTAGGCCTTGCGGGAATTACCGTGGTCTTTCCTCTGCAGATTCTCATCAACGCTCTGGCCCTGGCTCTGGGAGTGGGGGTTGCGTCGCTTATCTCCCGAAGCCTTGGGGCGAAAGACCTTGCCACGGCCAAACAAGGGCTTGGCACCGCTCTGAGTATGGGGGTGCTTCTGGGGTGCCTTCTTCTTCTGGCGGGGCGCCTTTACGAAGAGCCTCTGCTGCATCTTTTTGGAGCTTCCGAAGAAATCTTTTCTCAGGCAAGAGCCTATTTCCATATTATTCTCTGGGGAGCCCCCTTTCTCGGATTTGCCATGGTGGGAGTCCATGCCCTTCGGGGAGAGGGACGCCCCCTGGGAGCCATGGGGATTCTCCTGCTCATGGCGGGGCTCAATCTCGTACTGGACCCTCTCTTTATTTTCGTCTATTCCCTGGGACTTCCCGGAGTGGCCTGGGCTACGGTAATCTCCCAGGCCGTGGCGGCTCTGGGGGCTTTCGTGCTACTTCAGCGGGGATCTCTGAATCTCTCGTTTTCCCTTATGATTCCCCGGTTTTCTCTCTGCCGGGCCATGGGCGGAGTGGCCTTGTCCTCCTTTCTCCGCTCCTCCTCGGGGAGCTTTCTCGTGGTGCTTCTCAACCACAGTCTTCTGCATTACGGAGATAATTCCTGCGTGGCCCTGGCGGGTATGCTTATGCGGCTTTCCAGCCTGGGAGTGACCCCGGTGCTCGGCATCGCCCAGGGAATGCAGCCCATTCTGGGGTATAATTACGGTGCCCGGCTCCATGATCGGGCTTCGAGGGTTATGTGGCTTGCTTTCGGGTGGGCCACCTTTTTTTGCGTCCTCTTTTTTCTCGGAGTGTTCTTCTTTCCTCATGCCATCTTCTGGCTCTTCTCTCCGGATCCTCTTTTGGTGGAGCGGGCCCTGAGGGTTTCGCGCATCATGTATCTGGGATATGTCTTTGTGGGATTCCAGGTGGTGGGAATCACCATCTTCCAATCCCTCGGGAAAGGCTTTGCCGCATCGGTGCTTTCCCTGGGAAGGCAGCTTTTTTTCTTTCTGCCGGTACTGCTCCTGCTGCCCCGGTTCTGGGGGGTTGCGGGAATATGGGCGGTTTTTCCTGCGGTGGATCTTTTGACGGCTCTCCTCACCGCATGGCTTCTCTACAGCTATCGGAACATCCTCCCGGGAGGGGCCCGGGAGTTATCAGGAAAGGGGAAGGATAATGGAATCGTGTGACAGGGTGGCGGCTCTCGCGGAGGAACTTCAACGAAGCAATCTCGATGCGGTCTTTTTCGGAACCGGGGCGGAACTTCGTTATCTCACGGGAATCCATACGGGTACCTGCGAGCGTTTCAAGGGGGTGTTCGTGCTTTCCGACGCCAGGATGTTCGGAATAACCCCCCCCATCTACTACGAGGAGTTTCGGGCTCAGCTTCCCCAGGAGTGTCCTCTCTACATTTGGGAAGATGCCACCTGGTTCTATCCGGTAGTGCGGGATCTTTTGCGAACCTACCGGCTTGAGGGAAAACGGCTGGGAATCAACGGGGATGTCCTCGGGGTGGATGCCTTGGAGATGCAGCGAGAAGCTCCTCTGGAACTCGTGAGTGCCCGGGGGATTCTGGATTTTCTTCGGGTGCGCAAGAGCCCGGAGGAGGTGTCACTTCTCCGGAAAGCCCTGGAAATTACAGAGGAAGCCCTTGAAGCGGCTCTGGAGCACGTGGTTCCGGGAGTTACCGAAGGAGAGCTTCGGCGGTTTCTTCTCGGATATTTCGAAGAGGCGGGGGCCGAAGGGCCTTCTTTCGATCCTAACGTTTCCCGGGGAGCCCATACCGCCACGCCGCACTATTTCGGAACCGCCGGAGTGGTGAAGCCCGGAGATCTCCTCCGGTTCGACATAGGTTGCCGCTATAAGGGATACTGCGCGGATCTGGGGCGTACCTTCGTGGTGGGCTCTCCCGAGGAGGAAGCCCGGGAAATATACCGGGTGGTACGACAGGCTCAGGAGGCGGCCCAGGAGGCGGTGAAGCCCGGAGTGTCCGCCCATAAGGTGGACAAGGCGGCCCGGGAGGTTATCGAAAAGGCGGGGTTCGGAAACTACTTCAACCACCGCCTGGGGCACGGGCTCGGCATGGCCATACACGAAGCGCCGGATGTCAAGCCCGGAAACGCGGAAACCCTCGAAGAGGGAATGGTTTTTACCGTGGAGCCCAGCATTCTTCTGCCGGGGAGGTTCTGCGTGCACCTGGAAAATACCGTGGCGGTCACCTCCGGAGGGTGCGAGGTGCTCAACGCGCGGGAGCCGGAACCCGAACTTCCAAGCCTTTAGAAATCTTATGCTTCCCGGAGGCGGAGACAGAGGTATTCCTCTTCGGGGAGACAGATCTCTTCCAGTGCAAGAAGCTCTCCTATCTTCTGACGTTTTCGTAAATAGCGCTCACACTGCTGGGTCTTGTCGTATCCCAAAAGAATGCCCAGAATAAAGTCCTCCTCCTCGGTGTAGTCCTGCAGGTTGGCCTTGTCGATATGGCGAATCACCTCCACGCAGGAGGCATCGCCGAAAAAAACGTTGACTTTTTCTTCCCCCACGGAATAGATGACGTGGGGGATCTTTCGTTTCAAGAGTTTGGAGCGGATCAGGGGCAGTTCCTTCCGGTTTCCTGTATGGAGAATGAGAGATCGCACTCCCTTTTCGTACTCGTATACGTGATGGCAGAATACGGCGGCGGAATTTGTAAGGTTCATCTCGAAAACCGTCCTTTCTTCAGACTGCGGGAGCTTCGGATTCGCCTGCGGCGCGGGAAGCGAAAATCTTTTCCAGGGCGGCGGGGCTGGTTTCTCGAAGAAGATGCAGGGGTTTTCCTTCTTTCTTGCAGATTCCCTTGGTTACCCGAAGGGCGTTGTGGGAGTTGATGGAGGTAATGAAGACCACCCGATCCGAAGACTGGATGATCTGTTTGAGATTCTTGCCCCCCTGCTGGCAGTTGCCGCAATGATAGCGGCAGCGGGCGCCTAGGCGCTCCACCACTTCGCGATACTGCTGTTCCAGCCGGGAAAGCCCTCCGATGACGGAGATGGTGGTGTCCGAAAGCATGCAGAAGGGGCATCCTTGGGAGGGGCATACCGAAGGGGCATCTTCTCCGGGGGCATGAAGCTCGGGGTTTTCTCGTTTGGGACAGGAAAAGAGAGGATTCTCCCGAAGTTTTTTGAGAGGCCCATCCTGTTTCTCCGAGGATGCCTCCACCTCATGTCCCGGAGAATATTCCAGAAGCCGAATCCGGCGGCGAAGCTTGGAGATTTTTTCTTCGTAGGCATCTCGAAGTTTTTGTTTCTCCTCCCGGAAGGATTTTTCCCGGGCCTGATGCCGTGTTTCCCGAAGACCGATCTCTTTCTGGAGATCCTCGCACTGCCGTCGAAGTTTTTCCATCTCTCCGGAAATGCAGGAAAGGCGTGCCTCTTCGGCAGAAGCTTCTTTTTCGGTATTTACTGCGGACTCCTCTTTCTCGCCGAGACTTTTCTGGTATTCTCGAAGAGCGTTCAGAACGATTTTATGAGCTCCGTAGATTCCCTGGGCCTGAATCGCCTTGCGGGGATCGTTCAGAACCGCCCAGAGGCCTCCTCCCAGAGGTTTGGGATGAGGTTTTCCCAGAAACTCTCCCAGGTTGAGGGGGGAATCTTCATGATGCCTTTCCAGAGCCTGCCGGAAGTTCCGATATTTCAGAGAAAAATTTCGGCTTAAAAAGCGAGGAATGGGGCCTTCTTCCACGTGGCAGGCATGATGGAGGGCGTAGAATCCCAGGGCGGGATCCTCGGCATCCTCCTCGGGAAGAATTTTATACTTCGTACAGAGGTCTCGGATCTCCCGGTTCGAGAGGCTCAAACCGAGAAGCGTACATATCATGAGGCAGTCGTATTCCCAGAATTTGCCTACCCGGGAGTTTTCGAGAGATGCATGTTTCATGGGAAAATCCTCCTTTTGTTTTATTATACTAACAAATTTTCGTCATTGTACGTTTTTTGTTTTGTTGTGTCAAGAATCATGTTCCTGGTTTTTGCGGAGTCTTTTGAAGGAACGGCCTCTGGAGGTTCTTTGGTTTTTTGTTAGGAATATCTCTTTTATGAAAAAATGCTGCCTTCCGAAAAGAAAAAGAAACACCTCCCCCGAGGAGGGGGGACTCGGCAGTATATTTTTCCCGGAGCATCCGTTTTGCGTACCCTAATCAGGTTCACGAGGAAAAGAAAGCCATGGAGAGGAGATGCGATTTCATGGATTATCAAAACCCCCGGTTCGGTCTTGCCCAGATGGCCCCCCGCTTTCTTGACGTACGGAGTAACGTTTCCCGAATGTGTGCCATTCTGGAGGAGGTTTCCGGAGATACCGCCTGCGTGATTTTTCCCGAGCTTTCTCTTACGGGATACGGTCTTTCCAGGGAAGCCCTGCCCGAAAAAGAGCGCCCCTTTCTTGCCCGGGAGGTGGAACGGGGATTGGAGCAGATCGCCCTCGCCACGGAGCGTACGGAAACAGGAGCCTTGGTAAGCTATCCCGTGGTGGAGGAGGAGCGGCTCTACATCGCCGCGTCCTGTTTTTTCCGGGGAAAGCTTCTGGGAGAGCATCGCAAGGTAAACCTCTGCAACTACGGCCACTATCGGGAACACGAGATTTTTACCCCCGGCGATACGATCACCGTCATAGACGCTCCCTTCGGAAGGTGCGGCATCCTGATCTGCGAAGATCTCTGGCATCCGGAGAACGCTATTCTGGCGGTGCAGCGGGGAGCGGAATATATTCTTGCTCCTTCGGCGCCCTGCGTGCTTGCTCCCGAAGATGCTCCGGAGGCTCTTCTTCCCTGGCATCATATCGGCCGGGGAATCAGCGTGGCCCAGGTATGCTGGGTTCTCTGCTGCTGCCGTACCGGCCGGGAGGGAGAATCCTTTTTTCTCGGGGGTTCCCATGCCCTTTCTCCCCAGGGAGTTCTGGAAGCGGAGCTTCCTCTTTTAGAGGAGGGGTATGCTTCTCTTTCGATTTCCCGCAAGGCCCTGGAGGAGATCCGGCAAAGGCGGCCCCTGGGAGCGAATCTGCGCAGGGATCTTTGCGCCCGTTCCTTCGAAGAGCTTCTTGCCATGCCCGAAAATCTATAAACCCCGATTTTTAGAGTAAAAAAGAGATATTCTGCTAAAAACGCCTTTTCAGGCATCACAATAGCTCTCATTTCCTTCAACCGGGGAAGATTCCTTTAGAAAACTCTTGTCTGATCTTCTTTGACCTTTATAATGATGGGGCATGAACAGACATATCTACACTGGAAAAACGTGGAGGCTACACGTCTTTCCGAGGAGGGACATTCCATGGATCTCAATCGGCTTACCCAGAAATCCCAGGAGGCTTTGAGCCAGGCTCAGAGCCTCGCCATATCCTACGGTCATCAGGAGGTGGATGGAGAACACCTGCTTCTGGCTCTGCTCCAGCAGGAGGGAGGTCTCATTCCCCGGCTTCTGATCCGGATGGAGGTACCTGGGGAAAATCTTCGGGAGGCGGTGGAACGGGAGCTCGCCAAGCGCCCCAAAATCTCCGGAGGCTCTGCGGAGCAGGGAAAAATCTACATTACCCAGAGACTTCAGAAGCTCTTCGTTCAGGCTGAGGCCCAGGCCAAGCGCCTGAAGGACGAATATATCTCGGTGGAGCACCTTTTCGCCGCTCTCCTGGAAGAGGGAGAGAGTACCCGGGGAGGTCGTATTCTCCACAGCTTCGGCATCGACGAAGCCCGATTCCTCAAGGTGTTGCACGAGGTGCGGGGCCGGGTGCGGGTGCAGAGCGACAACCCCGAGGAGACCTACGAGGCCCTGGAGAAATACGGCCGGGATCTCGTCAAGATGGCTCGGGCGGGAAAGCTCGATCCCGTGATCGGCCGGGACGAGGAGATCCGCCGGGTTATCCGCATTCTCAGCCGAAAGACCAAGAACAACCCCGTGCTCATCGGAGAGCCCGGAGTGGGAAAGACCGCCATTGTGGAAGGGCTGGCCCACCGGATCGTCCGGGGAGACGTCCCCGAGGGCTTGAAGGACCGTACCCTGGTGGCTCTCGACATGGGGGCTCTCATCGCGGGAGCCAAGTTCCGGGGAGAGTTCGAGGAACGCCTCCGGGCGGTGCTGAACGAAGTGAAGGAGCAGAACGGCAAGGTGCTCCTCTTTATCGACGAGCTTCACACCATCGTGGGGGCGGGGAAGGCCGAGGGCTCTCTGGATGCGGGAAACATGCTCAAGCCCATGCTTGCCCGGGGTGAGCTGCACTGCATCGGCGCCACCACCCTGGACGAATACCGGGAGCATATCGAAAAGGATGCCGCCCTGGAGCGGCGTTTTCAGCCCGTAGTGGTGGATCAGCCCACGGTGGAGGACACCATCTCCATTCTCCGGGGGCTCAAGGAGCGCTACGAGGTCCATCATGGAGTGCGGATTCAGGATAACGCCCTGGTGGGGGCCGCCACCCTTTCGAACCGATACATTACGGACCGCTTTTTGCCGGATAAGGCCATCGACCTGGTGGATGAAGCCTGCGCCATGGTGCGCACCGAGATCGATTCCATGCCCGCGGAACTGGATGCGGCGTCGAGACGGGTGATGCAGCTTGAAATCGAGGAGGCCGCCCTCTCGAAAGAAACGGACAAGGCGAGCAGAGAGCGCCTTGCCGCACTTCGGAAGGAACTTCAGGAGGTGCGTTCCCAGGCGGAGGTTCTCCGGGCCCAGTACGAAAAGGAAAAGGAGGCCATCCGGGAGGTTCAGGAACTGCGGGAAAAACTTGAATCTCTGCGTCTCGAAGTGGAGAGGGCGGAACGACAGTACGATCTGAACCGGGCTGCGGCAATACGGCACGGGGAGCTTCCCCAGGTGGAGAAAGCCCTGGAGGAGGCCCAGCTGCGAATGGAGGAAAAAAGCGCCCAGAGCCTTCTGCGGGAGGAGGTTACCGAGGAGGAAATTGCCCAGATCGTGAGCCGCTGGACGGGCATTCCCGTGACCCGGCTCGTGGAGGGAGAGCGACAGAAGCTACTGCGCCTGGACGACGTGCTTCACGAGCGGGTGGTGGGGCAGGACGAGGCGGTACGGGCCGTGGCGGATGCGGTGCTCCGGGCCCGGGCGGGAATCAAGGATCCCCGGAGGCCCATCGGCTCCTTTATCTTTCTCGGCCCCACGGGGGTGGGAAAGACCGAGCTCGCCCGAACCCTGGCGGCATCTCTCTTCGACAGCGAGGAGAACATGGTGCGCCTCGACATGTCGGAGTATATGGAAAAACATGCGGTTTCCCGGCTGGTGGGGGCTCCCCCGGGATACGTGGGATACGAGGAGGGAGGACAGCTCACCGAGGCGGTGCGGCGCAAGCCCTACAGCGTGGTGCTCTTCGACGAGATCGAGAAGGCCCATCCCGACGTCTTCAACCTGCTGCTCCAGATTCTGGATGACGGCCGCATCACCGACAGCCACGGCCGGACGGTGAACTTCAAAAATACCGTTCTCATCCTTACCAGCAATATCGGAGCTCCCTATCTCATGGAGGGCATCACCCCCGAGGGGGATATTACGGAGAACGCCCGAAACGGAGTTATGCAGGCTCTTCGGGGAGCCTTCCGCCCCGAATTTCTCAACCGGGTAGACGACGTGGTGCTTTTCAAGCCTCTGCGAATGGCCGAAGTGGCCCGCATTGCGGGGCTTCTTCTGGAAGATCTGGGGCATCGGCTGGAGGATATGGGCATGTCCTTCAAAGCCACTCCGGAGGCTCTGGAGTACATTGCCCGGGAATCCTACGATCCCGCTTACGGAGCCCGGCCCCTGAAGCGGTATATTTCCCGGAACGTGGAGACCCGGCTCGCCCGGGAGCTCGTGGGAGGCGAGATTCCCCAGGGGGCTGCGATTACTCTGGAAACTTCGGGAAGCTCTCTGGAGATTCGCTGGAAAGAGCCCCCCCCGCCGGAGTCTTCCAACGGCGACGTGGTGGAGGGTGAGATCGTGGAGTAATCCCGCCCTCCATGCAGCAGGTTCGACAGCACGAAGCGGCAGAACCCCGGGAAGAGGCGGGGATCTGCCGCTTTTTTGGTGTTTTTGGGAATCGAGGGGGGTCTTTACTGGACGTTTTCCACGGTACGCCGGAAAAGATCCTCCATATCCAGAAAGGTATCCAGTATTACCGGGTCGAACTGGGTGCCCCGGCCTTCCCGAAGAATCTCCACTGCCTTGGAGTGGGGAAAGGCGGGCTTGTAACAGCGTTCCATCCGGAGAGCATCGTATACATCCGCCACCGCCATGATCCGTGCGCTCAGGGGAATGACCTCCCCCGCCAGGCCGTCGGGATAGCCCCCGCCGTCCCATCGTTCGTGGTGGGACCGGGTGATTTCGATGCCCATGCCGATAAAGGCGTTGTTCGGATAGGCTCCCTGTACGGTCTGGAGAGTTCGGGCTCCGATGAGGGTATGGTTTTTAATCTCTCCGTACTCTTCCGGAGAGAGAATTCCCGGTTTCTGGAGAATGCCGTCCTTGATGCCCACCTTGCCGATGTCATGCAGGGCACTGGCGTGGTATATGTTATCCACGAAGGTTTGGTCGATCTCTCCGGAGTAGGGGGAAGATTCCTGAAGGGCCTCCGCCAGGTGGCGGCAGTGGAGGCGGACCCGCTCGATGTGTTTTCCCGTGTCTCCGTCCCGCTCTTCCGCAAGCTTTGCCAGGGCGATGATGGTGGATATCTGGGCTGCGGAAATTTCCCGAACCTGCACGCGGATGCGCTCTTCCAGGTTTCGGTTGTAATGTTCCAGAGTTTTCCGCATCTCCTGGAGCTGGAGGTGGGTCTGCACCCGGGCGAGCACCTCTTCGAACTGGAAGGGCTTGGTTATGTAATCCACTCCTCCCGCCGAAAAGGCTTTGGTTTTGTCTTCCGGTTCGTTCAACGCGCTCAGAAAGAGTACGGGAATCGAAGCGAGGGAGGGTTCTTCCTTGAGCTTTTGACAGACTTCATAACCGTTCATCTCGGGCATATTGATATCCAGGAGGATAAGATCCGGAGGGGTGGCGAGAGCTCCCCGGAGGGCCAGGGCTCCCTTGGGAAAGGCGAGAACCCGGTACCCCTTACGGCGGAGCATGTTCTCCAGAAGTCCCAGATTTGCGGGGGTGTCGTCCACCACCATGATGGTGTATGTGGGGGTATTGTGCGGTTCCATACGGTATCCCTCCTCTCTCTCTGACCTCTCTCGAAGATACCATACTATGGAGAGTATGTTCCCGCAAGAGAGGAAAGATCGTGATTTTTTAAATTTTCTTTTAAAACTCTCCCCGAGAGAAAGAAAATATGAAAAAAACGTGTTCTTCCGGGGATGTTTCTTCTCCGGACTTTCTCGTGTGGTATGGTAGGACTTTCAAAAATCGAAAGAATCGGGGCATTTTTGAGGGTTCCGAGAATACGAGTTCGGGAGAGGGATCATGCATAGGGTGCCGAAAAAAGAAGATTTTTTCGAAAAATCTCGGATAGGAGAGTATTTCTCACGCCTGGGGACTGCCTTTGGAATGGTGCTTTTCGTGAATTCCCAAGGTCGGGTGGAACGCTGGATTGCTTCTTCCCGGAAATGCGGGAAACTTCTCTCTTCCCTGGGAGAGGCTTTTCCGCTGGAGAACCTTCCTCTGGAGGATCCCCTTCTTGGGGAACGACTCCTTGAAAGCCTTCGAAAGGGAGAAGAAAAGTCCTTTCTCTGCTCTCTGCAGTGGAACGAGGAGCCGCTGTATCTTCAGGGATGGCTCTACGATTTTTCCCCCGAAACGAAGGTGCTTGCCTTTCGGGATCGTGCCGAGAGAAATCTGCTGGAGCGAAAAATGCGCCTTCTCGCTCGGCGGATGCAGGATATCGTGGCGGCGGTGCGAAACGCTTCCATGGGATTCTGGGAATGGGATCTTGATGCGGGGGTCTTTTCGGCCTCCCGGAAGTGGCGGGAGATCATGGGGCTTTCCGAGAATCCGGAGAACTGGTTTTCTTCTCTTTCTCCGGAGGAGCGGGAGAAGATTCTCCCCGCCATGATTTCCCTTCTCCCCGAGGAGGCCCCCGCCTTCGAGGGGGAATACGAGATCGGCCACCCCTGGAAAGAGCGGGTCTGGGTAAGTGTCTGGGGCAGCGTGGTGCGCAGAAAATCCTCGGGAAAGCCCGAGAAGGTTATGGGATGTCACCAGGATATAAGCCTCCGCAAGAAGGCCCTGAGAGAACTGGAGGAGGAGAAGATTCGGTTCGAACGCCTTTTCACGGAAAATTCCACCGCCATCTGTGTTCTGGACGAAGAAAAAAGCATTGTTCAGGTCAACCCGGCCTTTGAAAACCTTTTCGGATTTTCCGAGAGGGAGCTTTTAGGAAAGTCCATGACGGAGACCCTTGTTCCTCGGGAGCTCCAGGATCGCTTTCGGAGCTACTATGAAGACGTCTTTCGCGGAAATCCCGGGAGCATGGAAACCCGGCGGAACAAAAAGGATGGTTCTTCGGTGGACGTATGGCTTCGGTCCATTCCCTTCACCATATCTTCACGAAAAATGAACTACGACATGTACCTGGATATCACCCAGCGAAAGCGAGCCTTGGAAAAGCTTGAATATCTGGCTACCACGGATATGCTTACGGGAATCTCCAACCGCCAGCATTTCGACAAGATTGCCCGGAAAATCCTCCGGGAGACCCGGGAGAAGGGAAAAGATCTCTCCTTCATCATTCTGGATGTGGACGATTTTAAAAAGATCAACGACACCTGGGGACATTTGGTGGGAGACATGGTGCTGCAAAGAATTGCCCGGGGAATCCGCGCCTTTCTGGATCCCCAGATACCCTTCGGACGGTGGGGAGGAGAGGAATTCGTGCTTCTCCTTCCTTCGGAGGGAGCCGGTGCGAGAGCTCTGGCGGAAAGGCTCCGCAATGTGGTGGCTTCCGGAGAATATGCTCCGGTGCCCATGGTTACCGCAAGTTTCGGGGTGGCGGCATTGCGGGAGCATCACCAGGGCCTCGGGCCTCTCGAAGCCGAGGCGGATCTGGCGCTTTACCGCGCCAAGGCTCTTGGAAAGAATCGAGTGGTGCTTTTTCACGAGGGACTTCGGGAGGAGCCCCCGGAGATTTCCTGAAAGAAATTTCCCCTTTTCTGAGGGAAGTGCAATGAAGGAGGTTTGTACACGTATGGTTTATGAGGAAACGACAGGGATGTCGGAAAAACCTGTGGTGCTCGTTACGGGGTCTTCCCGGGGAATCGGAGCTTCTCTGGTGCGGCACTTCGCTCTCCAAGGGTGCCCGGTGGTGCTGAACTACCGAAGCTCTCCCGAGGAGGCCCGAAGGGTATGCGAATCCGTGGAAGGGGATTTTCCTCAGGCCCGGATTCTCCCGGTTCAAGGGGATGTGGGAACCGAATCGGGGGTAAAGGGGCTTTTCGATGCCGCCGAAGAGGCCTTCGGCACCGTGGAGGTGCTCGTCAATAACGCGGGGCGCAATATGGACGGTCCCTTTCGGGAAATGTCCGAAGAACAGTGGGATGCGGTGCACCGGGCGGTGCTCAGGAGCGTCTTTCTCTGCTCCCGGGAATACGCCCGGAGATACTCCGGCAACCGGGGATGCATTCTCTCCATGGTTTCGGGAACCGCCTTCGAAGGGCGTAAAAACGGAGCCAACTACTGCAGTGCCAAGGCGGGGGTGGTGAACCTCACCAAGGATATGGCCCTGGAACTGGCTCCGGAAATCCGGGTGAACGCCATCGGCCTGGGAATCATCGACACCGAAGAGGTGATGACCCGCTACCGGCTCCGGGAGGAAGGGCCCCTGCGGAAAATGCTCGAATCCATTCCCCTGGATCGGCTGGGAACCCCGGAGGATGTGGCGGACTGCGCGGACTTTCTCGTTTTCCGGGGGAGTTACATTACGGGGCAAACCATTTTCGTCAACGGTGGATGGTATATGCACTAGAGAAACAGGGCGCCCGGGGGTTGCCAAAAACAAAAGATATAGAAGCAAAAATGTCCGCCCAGGGAGGCATCTGGCGGGACATTTTGTTGTATTCTTGCCATCTTTCGGGTTTTTTCCGTCCTCCGCCGATACGAGAATTTTCCTTTCACATGGATATGGCGGAAGAGAGAGGAGGCTATGGCCCCAATTCGAAGGCTCCCATATCCACGCCGTCGAATTGAGGCCGGGGTATTCCCCGCTGATCTCTTCCGGGGATGGTGAGGATTCTTTCCCCGAGGGTATGTGATCCCACGCTCAATCCCGCATCCAGAGCGGAGCTCCCCGCCTTGAGGGCGCAGGTTGGAGTGGAGCCTCCATTATTCTCCAGAGCTCCAAGCTGGGGATCCTCCGAAGTGTTCCCCTCTCCCCGAAGATTCGTAACGGAGCAGATTATGGTAAGGGGAGTGGGGGCGTAAATCTCTCCTTTGGCGGTTCCGGAATTTCCCCAGAAGATGCTGTTTACCACGAACCCCGCTCCTCGGTAGTTGTCGTGGTGGCAAAGGCTCCTCCCGAGTTTTTCCGCTCCATTGGCGTGGAAGGTGCAGTTTTGCAGAAACAGATCCCCCGTGTCGTAGGGCTGGCTGTAGATGCCTCCACCGAAAGCCCCGGAATTGCCATAGACGGTGCAGTTGGTCATGCGGAGGGTGCTGTCGAAAGCGGCGATCCCTCCGCCGCAGGGGTTGGTGTCGATACCGTTCCAGGCGGTATTATGTGCGATGGTGCAGTTAGTCATTTCCAAGGTATTCCTATCCCGGGCAAAAATCCCTCCTCCGTAGTAGAGGGCGGTGTTTTTTGCGATGGTGCAGTTTTTCATGATGAGAAAGCTGTCTCTGCCGAGATAGATCCCCCCGCCGTTGTGATTGTTTCCATGTCGGATAAGCAGGTTGTTCAGGGTAACCCGGAGGCCTTCCTCGATGGTAAGCACCGAGGTGTCGGGGATGCCTCCCGGAGTTTCCGAGGTCTGGAGAATCCCCTCCCCTTCGGAAGGCCCCTGGAGGGTGAGATTTTTTTCTATGATGTATCCCGAAGCCCGGGTATAGACTCCTTCGGCAAGGAGGATGCTATCCCCCGAAGCGGCTGCATGAAGGGCCTTTTCAAGGGTGGAGTAGTGCCCTTCGTCAGAGCCCACGGCAAGAACCGCCGCCTCCCCCCGAAGGAGGAGCCCTCCCGAAAAGACATTCGGAAAAAAGCTTTGAAAAGGAGCGGGAAAAAGACCCGGAAAACCGGGAAAGCCCGCAAAGCATACCAAGCAGGCAAGCGCCAGAAATCTTGAGGAGGTACAGAACCTGGAAATTCGAACCCGGTGACCTCTTTTCTTCATGAGAATGACCTCCCTTCCTCTTCCGAAGAGAATACCACGAACCGCTCCGGAAAGATCCCGCCCTTTACGAAAACCCCATCGCGTAGGGGTGTAAACTTTTAGAGGCATACTTGTCATAGAGTGCCCCCTCCGCTGCGGTCATTTCCCCCCTTATCACCCTGTCCATAACCATCGCTTTTTTCGCTTCCTGGATGCTCAAGAAAATATCTCTCCTCATTCCACCATTCTGACATGGGGGGTGACATTTTCCCTGTCCCGTTTAGGGGTGACATTATTCCTGTCCCGTCACAATCCCGAAAACCGGGGTTGCGGTTTTTCCGTAACCCCGCTATGCTGAATAGTCGCTTCGCTTTTCTGGAGAAAGCGCCTTTTTTGAGACTTGCGGAAACCTGGGAGATCTCTGGATCTATGGAGGAGAGGACGTACTTAATGTTTAACGAAGGAGCGAGACGAATGGATGTATGGTTGACAGTTCTGGTGGCGATCCTGATCGTGGGAGGATTGACCTTGTGCGGCATGGCCCGGGCCGACGAACTCCGTCCTCCCCGGATCCCCCTGGAGGACTTCTTTCGACTTCCCGAAAAGGCGGGATTTCAGATTTCCTTTGGAGGGAAGCACTACGCCTTTCTCCAGCCCTGGAACGATCGGCTTAACATTTACGTACAGGCCCTGGAAAGTTCGGAGGAGCCCCTGCGGATCACCTCGGTGGAGGAGCGGGATATTCGGAGCTACACCTGGGCCAACGACGAACGGCTTCTCTACATGCAGGACACCGGAGGAGACGAGAACTATCATATCTTCGGAGTGAACCGGGACGGCTCGGATTTCAAGGAACTTACTCCCTTCGAGGGGGTACGCACGGGAATTCTCGATATCCTCAAGGATGATCCGGAACACGTGCTCATGGTAATGAACCAGCGGGATCGGCGCTTTTTCGACGTGTACCGCATGAACGTCTATACCGGAGAGCTCGTCCTGGTGGAGGAGAACCCCGGCACCATCGCGGGATGGGGAACGGACCATGACGGTAAGGTGCGCATAGCCTACGCCAAGGAGGGGCTCGAGCGGAGCGTGCTCTATCGGGATGAGGAATCCCAGCCCTTCGAGACCATCATTACCACGAATTTCACCGACAAGGTTCTTCCCGTGGGATTTACCCCGGACAACCGGGATCTCTACGTTTTTTCCAACCAGGGCCGGGATACCCTGGCGCTTTACACCTTCGACCCCAAGAAGCGGGAACTCGGAGAGATGCTCTACGAACATGCCGAGGTGGATCTGGAGAGCATTCTCTGGTCCGATGCCAGAAAAGAGCTTTTAGGAGTTTCCTATTACAGCGACAAGCGGCACCGGCACTTTTTCGACCCCGAGACGGAGCAGTTTTTCGAAAAGCTGCAAAAACGCTTTCCCGGCTATTCCGTGGGAATTTCCGATACCAGCCTGGACGAGCGGAGGATGATTATCGCCGCAGGGAGCGACCGCATGCCCGGAAGACTCTACTACCACGACCTGGACAAGCCCGAAGAGTTTACCCTTCTGGCGGATCTCTACCCATGGATCAAGGAAGAGCATATGGCGGAGCGGCGCCCCGTAACCTATACCAGCCGGGACGGTCTTACCATTCACGGCTATCTCACCCTTCCCCGGGGAGTGGAACCGAAGAATCTCCCCGTGGTGGTGAATCCTCACGGGGGCCCCGAGGCCCGGGAAACCTGGGGATACGATCCGGAATCCCAGTTTCTCGCCAACCGGGGCGTGGCGGTCTTTCAGATGAATTTCCGTATTTCCACGGGATACGGTAAATCCTTCTGGATGGCGGGATTCAAGGAGTGGGGGAAAAAACAGCAGGACGATATTACCGACGGCACCCGGTGGCTTGTCCAGGAGGGCATAGCGGACCCTGAGCGCATCGCCATCTACGGGGGATCCTACGGAGGGTATGCCACCCTCATGGGGCTTATCCGGGAGCCGGATCTCTATGCCTGCGGCGTGGATTACGTGGGAGTGGCGAATCTCTTTACCCTTCTGGAGTCCATTCCTCCCTATTGGGAGCTGGAACGGCAGAAGATGTACATTACCATCGGCAATCCCGAAACCGAGGCGGAACTTTTCCGGGAGATTTCTCCGGTCTTCCATGCGGAGAAGATCGTGGCCCCTCTCTTTATCGCCCAGGGGGCCAACGATCCCCGGGTGAACAAGGCGGAGTCGGATCAGATGGTGGAGGCCCTGCGGCAGCAGGGTGTGGAGGTTCCCTACATGGTGAAGGACAACGAGGGACACGGTTTCGCCAATCAGGAAAATCGGTTCGATTTCTACCGGGCCATGGAAACCTTTCTGGGAGAGTGCTTGAGCCTGGATATTCCCTCTCCGGAGGAGGAGGGCCGGTAAAATGATTTTTTCCGGAACGACCTTTCGGGTTTCCCGGGAAGAGCGGAAAGGATCGTTCAGATCATGAAGTGGCGTGCCATTCTTGCCCACCCCCGGCTTCGGGGGTGGGTTTTCTACGATGTGGGTAACTCCGCCTTCGCTACCACCATCATGGTAGTGCTCTATCCTCTCTTCTATCAGAACGTGCTGAGTGCGGGCATGGAGCCCGCCCGTTCCGCCGCCTACTGGGGATACGCCTCCGCTCTGGGGCTGCTCGCCGCCGCCTTCGGAGGGCCTTTTGCGGGAGCCCTGGGAGATGCCTGGGGGAGGCGCAAGCTCGGCCTGGGGATCATGACCGCCCTGGGTATCGGTGCCACCGCGGGCATGGCCTTTCTCCGGGAGGGACAGTGGGGGCTGGGACTGTTTCTGCTGGTGCTCGGCTCCGGGGGGTTTGCCCTGGCGAATATCTTCTACGACTCTCTTCTCACCCGCATCGCCGCCCCCTGGCGCATTCCCGCCATCTCCTCCGCGGGATATGCCTTCGGCTATCTCGGCGGGGGGGCTCTTCTGGTGGTCAACGCCCTCATGGTTTTTGCTCTTCCCTCCTGGGGATTTCAGCTCTCCTTTCTCTCGGTGGCCCTCTGGTGGGGGCTTTTTTCCATTCCCACCTTTCGGCACGTGCCGGAACCTCCGGGAGAGGCGGGGGAGCCTTTGGGGGAATCTCTTCGCCGCCCCCTTCAGACACTTCGGCTTATCCGCACCAAACCGGAGATCCTGCGCTTTCTTCTCGCCTTCTGGCTCTACAACGACGGTATCGGCACCATCATGAAGATGGGGGTCATTTTCGGGAGCACCATCGGTGTGCCTCCCCTCTATCTCATAACTGCCCTCATTCTCACCCAGTTCGTGGGAATTCCCAGTACCCTCGTCTGGGGGAGTCTGGCCCGGACCTGGGGATTGAAAAAGAGCCTGGTGGCTACCCTGGCAGCCTATGCGGTGATCGCTCTGGGGGTTTACCTGGTGCGTACCCCCATTCACTTCGCCCTCCTGGCGGTTTCGGTGGGGCTCTTCCAGGGAGGTGCCCAGGCCCTCTCCCGGGCTCTCTTCTCCCGGCTCATCCCTCCGGAAAAGACCTCGGAATTTTTTGGCTTCTACGACATGTCCAGCAAGTTCGCCGGCGTGGCGGGGCCCTTTCTCTTCGGTTTGCTCACCCAGATCACCGGTTCCGTCCGGGCGGGAATTCCCATGCTGTTCTTCTTTTTCATAGGGGGAATCCTCCTGCTCCGCAAGGTGCCGGAGAAAAGGCCCGTTTCTTTGTAAACTTTCCTCGGGGGATTCGGAGGATACGAAAAATCCGCAGATAAGGTGGAGCCGCAGGGATTTTTCTTCTCTCTCCTCATACGTCTCCGCCTTATCTGCGGATTTTATTGGCAGCTTTGAATCGCCGAAGGTCTTTTCTCGCTCTTGCCCTTGTCTCTGCCTTCCACTAGATTCTTACTCCGCTCCCATCTCCCGGATCCTCATTTCCAGCTCCTTGAGAAGGGTTTCCCTTTTTGCCTTGGCCGAAAGATCTTCGGGGAGATCCTCCGGATGCAGAAGGGAGCCGAAGGTTATCCGCAGCTTGGTGGGTTTGGGGAATCTGGTTCCCCGGGGGAGAGCGCGATGGGTTCCCTCCAGGTAGATGGGGAGAATGGGAGCTCCCGTCTTGAGGGCCAGCATGGCCACTCCTCCCTCGAACTCCTTGAGTTTGCCGTCCCAGGATCGGGTGCCCTCGGGAAAAAGAATCACCTGCTTGCCCTCCTGAAGAAGCTTCAGGGAGAGTTTGAGCATTTCCACGGCGCTTCCCGCCTTGTCGTGGGTGATGGGAATGGCCCCGAGATGGCGGATGCAGAAGCCGATAAAGGGAATACGAAAAAGGTAGTCGATGGCCACGAAGGTGAGCGTTCCGGGGTACATGGCTCCCACCATGGGGGGGTCCAGGTGGCTGGCGTGGTTTCCTGCGAGAATGCAGGCCCCTTGGGAGGGACAGTTTTCGAGGCCCCGAACCTCCGCGCGGTTGTAGATAAGAAAGAGGACTTTGAAGAAATTTTTCGTCAACCAGTAGAACATCAGGACTCCCCCTGCTCTCAAGATGATCCTATGGTAATACAAAGAGAGGCTAGTGGCTAGTGCATCATTCCTGCTTGTATTGTGAATTCGGGTGAACTCCAGGAGCCGGAGCTTGTATGTCCCGGCAGCGACCATAGCGGTCGGCGAGCGCAGCTTTGCGTCGATGACGGTACAGGGCGTGTCGGCAAACCGCAGCCGTGCCATGGAGGGCACGGCTGCGGCGACGGGCCGAAGTGGTACAACGAAGAAACGGTTCGACTATGCCGAATGCGGAGCGGCTTCATAAGCCATGTGAACGAAAGCTCTCGCGAGAAACTTCGGAATGGGGTATTTATGAAATTTCTCTAATCCGCCTGTACGGGATCTCTGGGGAAAAGGCTCATGGGAGTGCAGCCATCCTCGGTGACCACCACGATGTTTTCCACCCGGATGCCGATCTTGCCGGGAATGTAGATCCCCGGTTCGATGCTGAAGGCCATCCCCGGCTGGAGAAGCTCCGTATTTCCCCGCATGATGTTCGGGGCCTCGTGAACTGCCATGCCGATGCCGTGTCCCAGGCGGTTGTTGAAATACTCCCCGTATCCCGCATCTTCGATAACCTTTCGGGCTGCCATATCCACGGATTCCGCAGTAACTCCCGGACGCACCGCCTTTTCTCCCACCTCCTGGGAGTGCTGTACGATGCGGTAGAGCTTCAGAGCCTCTTCGGAGGGTTTTCCCACGAAAAGGGTGCGGGTGGTGTCCGAACAGTATCCCTGGTAGCGGCAGCCGTAGTCGATGAGCACCGTGTCCTGCTCCTGGACGACGCCGTCTTCCCGGGTGTAGTGGGCCATGGCGGCGTTTTCCCCCCGGGCCACGATGGGAGTGAAGGAGGTGGCATCCGCTCCCTTTTCTTCCAGCAGGGCCAGAAGTTTTCGCTTGATTTCCCGTTCGGTTTTGCCGGGACGAATGAAGGGCAGCAGGGCTTCCAGGGCGGCATCCGCAATTTCTCCGGCCTTCTTGAGCTTTGCCACTTCGTCGGCGGATTTGATGGAGCGCATGGCATCCATATAATGCCAGCCGTTTATCAGGGTCATCTTCTCTCGCTGCATGATTTCCACCGCATCCACCGCCCGGACTCCGTCGTTCACCGCCAGAGTTTTTCCTTTGAGGCCGTAGGCTTCGAAAGCCTCCGAAAGGGTTCCGTAAAACCAGTCCTTGTCCTGCCAGTCGAAGACGGGAACGCTCTCGGGCATACACTCCCGAAATTCCTGGGTGCTGATGCGGGGGCAGATGCAGAAGGTTCTTCCGTCCCGAAGAACGAAACATCCCTTGAACCGTTCGCAATCCTGCAAATGCAGACCACTGAGATACTCAAGGTCCGACGTGGGGCCCAAAAGCAGGGCTTCCACTTCGTTTTTCTGAAGCAGCTGCGCAATTTGGGCGACTTTCTCTTGCTGTAACATACGCACACCTCCTGGGGGGATAGAGAGCAGAAAAACTCCATGGATGTATCCAGATATATCTAATATATGCCAAATATATTTATAGGCCATAGTTGCCGGGAGGTCAAGGGAAAATTCTGCATTTTCTTGCGAAATGAAAAAACGGATCTCATTAAAGGAGAGATGCGAAAGCACGATAGTGCTATTTGCTGAGAAATTGAGAAAGTTTTCGACAAAGAGCTTTTTCTAGAGTATGCTATATAGAATATAGCGTAGATATTTTTGCTGGTCTACAGAATAGGGGTGGATGCGGTGGTGCCGTTTGATTCTTCCAAGTTGGTCTCCTTGAGGGAAGTGGTCTATAACTATCTGCGGGAAAAAATGAATACCGGCGAGCTGTTGCCCGGGTCGTTCTTTAATCTTAGGGAAATCAGCGAAGCTCTTGGGATCAGCACCACGCCTCTGCGGGAAGCTTTGGTACAGCTGGAAACCGAGGGATTCATCACGATTTTTCATCGCCGGGGGGCCATGGCCAATGCCTTGAGTCCCAAGATAATCCGGAACATCTATACCATTATCGGTGCCCTGGAGTCTGCGGCGCTCATGTCCGCCGCATCCCGAATGAGCTCGGAAGTGGTGGATGCCATGGAGGAGCATACGAATGCCATGGTGCGGTGCCTGGAAGAGGAAAATTTCGACGAGTATCTTTCCCGGAACAATGAATTTCATAAAATGTATATCAATCTTTCGGAGAATGAAGAGCTCATCCATAGGCTGGATATCCTCAAACAGCGGCTTTACGATTTTCCCCGAAACAACGATATCATCTATGCCTGGGAAGAGGCGGGGCTCAAGGAGCACCGGGATCTTGTGCGGATTTTGCGAGCCCGGGATTTTGCGGATGCCGCCCGGTATATTCGGGAGGTGCACTGGAATTACGATGTCCAGGAGGATTTCGTTCGTCAGTTCTATGCCAAGCATCTGGAGGCGGTGGAGCGAAAAAAGGCGAAAATGCGAGGTTGATCGAATTTTCCCGAAGGCCCTTCTTCGGTTTTCACAGCGGTGTTTTTGCGGAAGGAATGTACGTTCTCTCTGAGAAAAGTGCATTTCTTCTTTTTTTGTGTTTTTCCGGCAGAAAATCCCTCCGAATGAAGAAAAAAATCTAGGGATACCTTTTCTTCTGGTTTATACTAGATATGCGGGACCATTCCGGACGATTTTCCCTTTTGCTGAGAGTTTCTCCACGGGGAAAAAAATCCGGAAGAACGATTTGTTTGTATGCGGAAAAGGAGTGAAGCCGATGATGCGGTGGTGGTGGAGGCTTTTTGTTTGTGTGTCCGTCCTCTCCCTTCTGGGAACCGGTATGGCGGGAAAGGCTTCGGAGAATCCCCTTCAAGGTTTTCTCCGCTATCCCGTATCCACGGAAATGACGAACCTGGATCCCCAGGGGGCTACCTCCGCTCTTGTCTTTACGGTGGGAGAACATCTCTGGGAGGGACTTGTGCGGCTTTCCGGGGGAGCTATCGCTCCGGGAGTGGCTCATGAGTGGATTCTTTCGGAGGATGGCACCCGGTACCGGTTTTTTCTGCGTCCTTCCCAGTGGAGCGACGGCACTCCGTTGGAAGCCCTGGATTTCGTACATGCCCTGGAGCGGCTCCTGGATCCGGAAAGAAAAAACCCCTATGCTTTTATCGCCTACGGCGTGAAAAATGCCCGGGCCTACAACCGGGGAAAGGTGGATTTCTCTCAAGTGGGAATCAAGGCTCCGGATCCGCATACCCTGGAGTTTCATCTGGAACGGCGGGATGGCTCCTTTCTTTCCCGGTTGGGGCTCCTCCCCTTCTTTCCCGTGCCTCGGCATTTTCTGAAGACTCTCGAAGAGAACGACTATGCCCAGACCTCTTCTTCAATCCTCTCCAACGGACCTTTTGTCATGGAGAGCTGGATTCCGGAGAAAGAGATGGTGCTCCGTAAAAATCCTCGGTATTGGAATGCTTCCGCCGTACGCCTTCCGGGAGTTCTCGTTAGCACAGTTCAGGATCCCGAAGAGATTCTGGACCGCTTCGAAGCGGAAGAATTCCATTTCTGTCATATCCCGTCATCCAGATATGTTTCCTATGTGCGGCGAGGAAAGGGAGAACTCCTCCTCTCGGGTGCGGTGGATTGGATCCGTTTCAACTGCCGGGAACGCCCCGAAGCCCCCTGGGGAGCCAATCTCAACTTTCGCCGGGCCCTGGGATATGCTCTCGATAGAAGCACCTACGTGGAGAGAGCTACCCGAAGGCTCTACTTTCCCCAGACACGGTATGTGTTCCCTTTGCTTCAGGGCGCTTCTCGCCCTTACGGGGATGAATATCCCCTGATCTTCTACCCCCCCGAAGGAGATCCCGAAAAGGCCCGGGAATATCTTGCCAAGGCCTTGAAAGAGCTTGGCCTGGAAAGCCCCCGGGACGTACTGGTCTCCTTTCTCATTCAGGATAACGAGGAGTGCCGGGCCATAGCGGAGGAGCTTAAACGCCAGATGGAATCGGTGCTGGGCATCTCCTTCACTCCGGTGTACGTGAGCCGGAAAGAGCGAGAGGTGAGGGAATACGAAGGCTCTTTCGATCTCGTTTACGGAGGATGGATTCCGGACTATAACGATCCCATGACATATCTGGAAATCTGGGAGAGCTTCCAACGAAAGAACAGCGGAGGATACTCCAACCCCCGATACGACGCGCTTCTCGAAGAAGCCCGGGAGGAGGGCAATCCTAAAAGACGGATGGATCTTCTCTTCGAAGCGGAGAAGCTTCTTCTGGAGGATGCTCCCATGATCCCTCTCCAGCTTCGCCGGAAGGCCTGGATATGCAGCCCCAAGGTGCATAATATACAGCACTCCTTTATCGGCACGGAGTTTTCGTTTATCTTTACGTGGATAGAACCCTAGATTCTCTCTTGAAACAGACGAAGCCCATATGCCGCGTATGCCCCGAAGCGTACGCAGGGGAAGGGCAAGGACGATGAGGAGGGATGTTCGTTGCATCATGCCGGAATGATAGGCGGCAGAATAGAGCGGAACGATGCCTGGGAAAAGCTTTCGGGAAAGGCGAAGTATGTGGATGATCTTTCCTTTCCTTTCATATGGTACGGAGGAACTTTCCGTTCTCCTCTCTGCCGGGGAAAGATCCGGGAGATCCGCCGCGACCCTGAATTCGACTGGTCCTCGGTAGTGGTGGTAACCTCGGAGGATCTTCCGGGGCCCAACGAGGTGGCCATGGTGGAGATGGATCATCCTATTCTTGCGGAAGGGGAGGCCCGGTTTTTTGGAGAACCCCTGGCCCTGGTGGGAGCCCCAAGCAAGGAACTTCTGAAAAAAGCTCTCGAAGCTCTGACGGTGGAGATGGAAGAGCTTCCACCCCTTCTTGATCCTCGGGAGGCCCTGAAAAATCTGGATATGGTCCGGGGAAAGTCCAACCTTTTCAAGGAGTACGCCTTTTCCAAGGGAGAACCCGAAAAGGCTTTTTCCGAGGCGGAGCATGTGGTGGAGCTGGAGTGTACCACCCCGCATCAGGAACAGATGTACCTGGAACCTCAGGGGATGATCGCCGAGCCCCTGGAGGATGGAGGTGTGGCAATCTGGGGATCCATGCAGTGCCCCTACTACGCTCTGGGGGCTCTCTGCCACGGATTGGGACTTCCCCCGGAAAAGGTGCGGGTGCGCCAGACCGTGACGGGGGGAGGCTTCGGAGGCAAGGAGGACTATCCCTCGGTGCTGGCTCTTCATGCGGCTCTCCTGGCCCGAAAGGCCCAAAGGCCCGTGAAAATGGTTCTTGACAGAGCGGAGGACATCTCCTGCACCACCAAGCGTCATCCCTCCCGGAGCCGCCTTCGGGCGGGTTTTTCCGGAGAGGGGATTCTCCAGGCCCTGGAGGTGGATCTTCTTCTCGACGGAGGTGCCTATACCACCCTCAGTCCGGTGGTGCTTTCTCGGGGAGTGCTGCATGCCACCGGAGCCTATCGGGTGGAGCACGTTCGCATCCGGGGGCGGGTGGTGGCCACCAATTCCCCCCCCAACGGAGCTTTCCGGGGGTTCGGAGCTCCCCAGATGCTTTTCGGAGTGGAACGCATGATGGATGCCGTAGCTCGAGAGCTTTCGCTGGATCCCGCAGAGGTACGGCGGCGCAATATTCTAAGGCCCGGGGATACGCTTCCCTGCGGCCAGCAGCTTCGGCAGCCCGGGGCATCCCTTGTATTGCAGCGGGCTCTGGAGCTTTCCGGATACGAAGAAAAGCGTAGCAAACCCCGGAACGTTTCGAAAAACCGTTTTCGGGGTCTGGGAATTTCCCTCTATCTTCACGGAGGAGGATTTACTGGTTCCGGAGAGGAGGAGATTGGGGGAAAGCTGCGCCTCGAAGCTTCCCGCAAGGGAATTCTCACCATCCGTACCAGCAGCGTGGAGATGGGCCAGGGGGTTTCCACGATTTTCGCCATGATCGTTACGGAGCTTCTCGGAGTCCCCTACGAAAAAGTGCTCTACGGAGTGCCGGATACCCGGGAGGTGCCCGACAGCGGTCCCACCGTAGCATCCCGGACCACCATGATAGTGGGCAAGATCCTCCAGCAGGCCTGTGAAGGCCTTGCGGCGGAGCTTCTCCAAAGAGGACGGACTCTCTTTTCGGAGCCCCGGATACGATGGGAGAACCGACAGTATATCCTTCCGGAGGGAGAACCCCTCTCTTTTCCGGAGATGCTTGAAAGGGTGCTTGCCTCCTCGGAGGAGGATCTTCTCGCCTGGGAGAGCGCCTATACGCCCATTCCGGGAATGGGATGGGATGCCGAGGCCTGCCGGGGAGATGCCTATAAGGATTACTCCTGGGGGGCCAACGTGTTGGAGATCGAAATCGACGGGGATACTCTCGAAATTTCTCCCCTCCGGCTCACGTCGGTGGTGGATGTGGGAACTCCCCTGCATCCTCTTCTCGCGGCGGGGCAGGTGGAGGGAGGAGCCCTCCAGTCTCTGGGCTACGGCTACATGGAAGACATCGGCTATCGGGAGGGGAAGTACACCAAGCACCGCATGGCCACCTACGCCATCCCCACCATTCTGGATACTCCCGTCATGAAGGTTTCCTTCGACGGAATTCCCTTCGAATACGGCCCCTGGGGAGCCAAGGGCCTCGGCGAACTGCCCATGAACGGAGGAGCCCCCGCCATGGCGGGGGCCGTGGAGGACGCTCTCGGCATCGTTCCCAGGGATCTTCCCCTCACGCCTCAGGAACTCTTCCGACTTCTCGCAGAAAAGAGGGAAACCGCATGAAACTTGGATTTTACGTCAATGGGCTTCCGGTAACCGTGGACACTCCCCCTCTCCGGAGCCTTCTGTCCATTCTTCGGGAGGATCTGGGCCTTACGGGAACCAAGGAGGGATGCGGAGAAGGAGAGTGCGGCGCTTGTGCGGTGCACCTGGAGGGAGAACTCGTGAAATCCTGTATGGTTCCGGCCTTCCAGCTTTCGGGACGCTCCGTGGTGACCATCGAGGGAATCAGCGCCCAGGGCCCCACGGGACTTCAGGACGCTTTTCTTCAGGAGGGGGCGGTGCAGTGCGGTTTCTGCACGCCGGGTTTCGTCATGGCTTCGGAGTACCTTCTGCGGAACGACCCCGCTCCGAACGAGGCGGCCATCCGAAAGGGGCTGGCGGGAAATCTCTGCCGCTGTACCGGTTACGGAAGTCTCCTCCGGGGGGTTCAGCGGGCAGTGGCGGAAGGCTATACTCCCCGCATTTTTCCGCCCCTCTCGGGAGAACCCTTTCCGGAAGATTCCGAAATGTCCCGAAAATCCCTTGAGGAAGAGGGAATATTCCTCCCCCGTACTCTGGAAGAGGCCTTGAAAATATTGGAAACTCACGGAGAAGACGTTCTCCCCGTGGCAGGGGGTACGGATATCCTTCCGGATATGGTCAAGGGCGTTCGGGAAACTCCTCGAAAGGTGATGAACCTTCGAGGACTTGCGGAGCTGGAAAAATTGGAATACCGGGAAGAATCCGGAGCTCTGGAGATCGGCGCAGGGGTTACCTTCGCCCGCATCCGGGAACATCCCCTGGGGGCCCGGGATCTTCCCGCCCTTCGGGAAATGGCTGCCGGAGTTGGGGCCGTGGCGATTCAGAACATGGCCACCCTGGGGGGCAATCTCATGACCGCCTCCGCCGCAGGAGATGCGGCGCCCTTGCTTCTCGCTCTGGAGGGAGAGGCGGTCTTTGTCTCTTCCCGGGGAGAGAGGGTGATTCCCATGGAAGATCTCTACCGGGGGTACCGAAAAACCGCCCGGCAGCCTTCGGAGCTGCTCCTCAAGGTGCGGATTCCCTCCCGCGTTTTCGGAAGTTCCCAGAAATTTTTCAAGGTGGGTACCCGGAAAGCCCTTACCATCTCCAGGCTCTCTCTGGGATGTAGCGCCATCGAAAAGGCTCCGGGGATCTTCTCTCGGGTTCGTCTGGGAATAGGGAGTGTCACTCCCTGGCCCATGCTTCTTCCCCGGGCTTCGGAACTGCTGGAAAATCGCCCTCTTTCCATGGAATATGTGAAAGAGGCGGCGGCATTTCTTGCCCGGGATGTGGTACCCCGAAAGGATACCGCCTACCGTCAGGAAATGATCCGAAATCTCATCTGTCGTTTTTTTGCGGAGCTCTTGGAGAAGAGAGTGGTACAATCATAAGATGAGAAAGGGATTTCCCCGGGAAAAGCTAAAAGAGGTGAATTTTACATGAAAGAGTCCTTCCGTGTCATCAAAGGAATCCTGAGTATGGAAGAACAGGAGCCGGAACGCAAGAAGAAAGCCTATCTCTATGTGCTCTATGGAGATCGGGGAGTCTATGCCATGGATTTCCGCTTTCTCGAGGGACGGGATGCACCGGTGGGATTGACCACGGAGTGGGCGGAGTTTGCCTCCTATGTGGCGAGTTCCTGGAAGGAGCCCGAGGCGGAATACGTGCCCCTGGTGAAGGAGAAGTGTGGGCAGTTTTTCGAAACCTCCCGGCTGAAGGACATTTTCGAAGGAAGCCGGGATGGAGAGCGGAGTTTGGAGCAACGGCTCAACGCCGTTCTGGAAAAGGCTCTGGGTTTTCAGGTGTTCTCGTTTCTCAAGGTTCAGAAGTGCAACCCCGCCGTGGTCCGGGATTTCCTCAAGCAGTTCGGGGATCCTTCGGTGCTGGAGCCTCCGGAAGAAGAGGCCGCCGAGGAAAGCGACGAACCCAAGGGAATGCCCCTGGAGTATATCCCCTGCGGCCCCGAAATCGATCCCATCCGGGGGCGGAGCGTGGGCTCCCTCGTGGAGGGGGATCGGATCATGGTGAAACTTCCCCCGGAAACCAAACTTTACAAGGTTCTTACCCGGGCCAGGGAAGGCCATTTCGACGGAGCCGTGCCGGGAACCCTCCTTCGGATGGAAGAAAAGGGACCGGATCGGTATCTTCTGGAAATCGGCATTACCGACCGCATTCGGGGGCTCCTCATCCTTCAGAAGAGCCTGCGTCTTCGTCCCGAGGAATACGAGATTGGAGAAGTTCCCATAAAGACCGCCAAAAACCTCATCACCGGGCCCTGGGCTTCCTGGCTGGTGGGAGGAGCGGTCTTCGTGGGGGTGGGGCTTCTCCTTCTGTGGCTTTACCGCTTTCTTCTCCTGGATCTCTGATCCGAAAAAGACTTGAAATATTTTCGTATAAAAATAAAAACGTTTTCTGCTGAAAGGGGCGAAGGGTTTTATGGATATGGTTTTGCGCAGCATGGATACCTGCGATGTGGTGACCGTTTCGGGGCGTATGGATGCGGTAACGGCTCCGGAGTTCGAGAAACAGTGCCTGAAATGGATGGAGGAGGGGCATAAAAACTTTCTCCTCGATTTCTCGTCTCTGGAATACATCAGCAGTGCGGGGCTTCGCTCCATTCTCGGAGTAGCCAAAAAGGCAAAACCCTTGGGAGGAAAAGTGGTGCTTTCAGGTCTTTCGGGGGTAGTGGCGGAGGTTTTCTCCATCTCCGGATTCGATGCCTTTCTTCCCATCGTGGAGACTCCGGAAGCGGGGAAGGGACTCTTCTGACATGCCCTTCCTGCCCGTGGAGAAACAGCGCACCTTCGAGGCCCGGGTGGATTTGGTGCCTCGGATCGTGGAGTGGATCGAAGGCGTGGCGGAGGAGGCGGGACTGCATCCCCGGCAGCAGCAGCATCTGGCCCTCTCCACGGAGGAAGCGGTGATGAACATCTGTTCCTACGCATATAAGATTCCGCCGGGAGAGGTGACAATTCAGGTTTCTTCCACCCCCGAGCGGTGTCGGGTGATCTTCCGGGATAGAGGAATTCCCTTCGATCCCTTTTCCCTGGAGGAGCCCGATCTCGGTGCGAGCATGGAGGACCGGGAGATCGGCGGTTTGGGCATCCTTCTCATGCGGCGGGTTATGGACGAGGTGCACTATACCCGGGAAGGAGATGAAAATCTTCTCCGCTTTGAGATCTACCCTCGGGAGCGGGAGTCATGATTTCCGGAAAAGGTGCGAAGACGGGCCGTTCCCTCCCCGGAAGGGCCCCGGTTTTTCTCTTGCTGATCCTTCTCCTCTTTCCCGGCGAGGGAGGCGCTTTCTCCTTCACCCAGATCTTCGTGCTTCCTCAATGGTCCCCCCAGTCTCAGTTCGCGGGCATCTACGTGGCCTACGAAAAAGGAATCTATCTCCGCCATATGCTGGACGTCACCATCCTTCAGGGAGGGGCGGATGCGGATCCCTGGGAATATCTCCGCAAGGAAGAGGCGGATGTGGTAACCCAGTTTCTCTCTTCGGGGCTGGAAGCCCGGGATAAGGGACTTCCGGTGGTGCTTCTCGGCCAGATGATGCAGAAATCCTCTCTTCTGCTGGTGGGACGCAAGGATCGGGGAATTCTCACTCTCCGGGATCTTTCCGGGCGGGGAGTATCTCTCTGGGACAGCTCCTTCCGTCTGGGGTTCGACCTTCTTTTCGAGAAGGAAGAACTCGTCCCCCGGATCTATCCCCAATACTATTCGGTGAACCTTTTTCTCCGGGGCGTGGTGGACGCCTGTGCTGCCATGTATTATAACGAATATCACATGCTCTATCAGGCGGGGTTCGACTTCGAAGAGCTTTCGGAGTTTTTCCTGGAGGATTACGGGCTCGGTTTTCCCGAGGATGGCATTTACACCTCCGAAAGTTTTTATCGGGAAAATCCCGAGGCATGCCGTGCCTTTGTGGAGGCTACCCTGGAGGGATGGCAGTACGCCCGGGAACACCCCGAGGAGGCCCTGGATGTGGTGATGCAGTACGTGGGCCGAGCTCACGTACCCACCAACCGGGGACATATGCGGTGGATGCTGGAGGCCATTCTCCCCTGTATCTTCCCGGATTCCGGAGATGTCTGGGAGCCCGGAGTGCTTTCCCGGGAGGACTATCGGAGAACCGCCGAGGCCCTTCTGCAGGGAAAGCTTTTGGGTTCCTTTCCTCCCTACGAGGAGTTCGTAGTTCCCCGGGAGGTGCCTCATGTTCCGTAACCTCTCTCTTGCCTGGCGCATGGCTCTGCTTCTTCTTCTCGGAGGGGGATGCATTCTCGGTGCCGTGGTGGGGTTCAGCTACGTCTCTTCCCGAAATCTCCTGGAACGGGAGCTGGCGGACGAGGCCCGGGAAACCGCCCAGGCCATAGCCTGTCAGGTGGAGTCCGTGGCGAAGGCTCTGGAGCAGACCGCCAAGGGAGCGGCTTACGCCATCCGCCGTTTCGCTCCGGGAACCGAGGGAATTTTCGGCCTTCTCGAGGAGAGCCTGATAAACAATCCCGAGGTCTTCGGCATGGCGGTGGCCCTGGAACATCCTTCCTGGTACGGTGTGCAGGGGGTTCCCTACGTGCAGCGTCAGGAAGAGGAAGTTCTCTTCAAGGATCTCGCCAGGGACGGAGAATCCTTCCGGATTGCCGATTGGTACAGTCTTCCGAAGTTTGCCCGGCGTTCCCTCTGGACGGATCCCTACTTCGATGATCTGGGAGGCCAGGCCCTCATGACCACCTACTCGGTGCCGCTTTTCTCCGGAGAAGGAGAAAACAAGATCTTCGAGGGAGTGGCCACGGCGGACATGTCTCTGGAGTGGTTTTCCCGGATTCTGGAGGATCTCTCCCTGGACGAGGGGGGGTTTGCCTTCATTCTCGCCAGAAACGGACGGTTCATTTCATATCCTGAAGATGCCTGGATTCTTCGGGAGACCATTTTCAGCATCGCCGAGGAGTATGGGCATCCGGAGCTTCGGGAGTTGGGACGCCGGATGATTGCGGGAGAGACGGGATTTGTCTTTTTGAAAGATTCCGTGATGGGTTCCGAGGGGTGGGTGGCCTACGTTTCCATTCCCTCGGTGGAGTGGTCCCTGGGAGTCTTTTTCCCTCGGGAGGTTCTGGTGGCCAAAATTGCAGCCCTCACCCGGTATCAGGGATTTCTGGGGATGCTGGGCTTTGCCTTTCTTCTGGGGCTTATTCTTCTGGTTACCCGGTCCATTACCCGGCCGCTGGTGCAGCTGGAGTATGCCACCAGAAAGCTCGCGGAGGGAGAGCTGGAGACCTCCCTTCCTCACATCCTTGGAGAAGACGAGGTGGCCCGGCTGGCCCAGTCCTTTGAAGTTATGCGGCAGCAGCTTCTCGTGCAGATCGATATTCTCTGCGCCACCACCGCCGCCAAGGAACGCATCGAAAGCGAGCTGCACATCGCCCAATCCATTCAGATGAGCCTTATTCCGAAGACCTTTCCTCCCTTTCCGGAGCACGAGGAGTTCGATCTTTACGCGCTGCTGGAGCCTGCCCGGGAAGTGGGAGGAGATTTTTACGACTTCTTCATGGCCGACGAGCAGCATATCTGTCTTCTCGTGGGAGATGTGTCGGGCAAGGGGGTTCCCGCGGCACTCTTCATGGCGGTGACTCGGACCTTCGCCAAGATTCTTACCAAAAACTCCCTGGATCCCGGAGAAATACTCTTCAAGCTGAATAACGAACTTGCCCAGGATAACGAATCCTGTATGTTCGTTACCATCTTCTGCGCCATCGTGCATCTCCCCTCGGGAGAGTGTCGCTACGCCAGCGGCGGGCATAATCCTCCCTTTTATCTTCCCGCCCAGGGAGTGGTGACCATGCTTCCCCAGGTAAAGGGCCCTCTGGCGGGGGCTTTGGAGAACATGGTCTTCGAGGAAGGAACCTTTACCTTCTCCCCCGGGGATACTCTCTTCATGTACACCGATGGGGTTACCGAGGCCATGAACAATCACGAGGAGCTCTTCGGGGAGGAACGTACCGCCCTGGCCATCAACAAGCTTCGGGGAAAAACGCCGGTGGAGCTTATTCGGGAACTTCGAAAAGTTCTGGGAGATTTTGCGGAAGGGGCGGAACAGTCCGACGACATCACCATGATGGCCTTCACCTACGGGGTGGATCGGAAGGAATAGGGCTTACTGCCGGGGTACGATTGAAAACGGAGAGAGAGAGGAGAACGCGCACCTTCGTATCCAGGCGTTTTTGGAACAGTAAATTTTTGCAAGAGTTTGTAAAAATATAAAGAAACCCTGTCCCCCCGATTCCGATGCCGTGTCCCGGAAAAGGGGGGGATTTTTTAGGGAGCTTTTCGTGTGGGAGGAATTAGATGCCGACTCTGGACATTTTCGAGCGGTAGACCAGGAAAACCCCCACGATGGCAACGGTGCCTCCCGCCAGCGTGAGAAAAGAGGGAATTTCTCCCAGCCAGATCCATGCGATGCCCATGGCGATCACCGGGTTGAGATAGAGAAAGGATGCCACCTTGGAAACGTTCATGTGGGCTATGGCGTAGGACCATGCCACGATGGAAAAGGCGGCGGGAACCAGGCCCAGGTAGATCACCGAAAGCGTGGATTCCAGGGGAGCCTGGGTGAGAGTGGCGAATACCCCGGGAGCGAAGGGAAGCATGCAGAGGGTTCCCGCGGTTACCGCATAGGTGGCGAAACGCAAGGCTCCGTATTTTGCCAGGAGATCCTTTTGCCGAACGAAATAGATGCTTTCGCAGACCGCCGCCAGCAGAATCAGCAGGGCATCCGCATTGAAGGATAGGGCGCGCCCCTCTCCGAAGGCGATAAGGGTGGCTCCGGCGAAGCTGATGGCCATGCCGATCCAGCCCAGGGGGCGAAAGCCCTCCCGGAGAAAGAGCAGGGCGAAGAGAGCCGTAAAGACCGGTGCCGTGGCGATGAGAAGACTTGCGGCTCCTGCGGATACTGTAACCTCTCCGTAGTTGAGAGGTACGTGGTAGAGAGTGATTCCCAGAAAACCCAGAAAGAAAATCCGGGGAACATCCCGCAGATCCGGCAGCCCTATCCGGATGATCATACCGTAGAGAATGAGGGAGCCCGAAGCGATAACAAAGCGTACCAGGGCGAGATGTCCCGGGGGATAGCCTTCCAGGGCCGCCCGGATGGCGGCGAAGGCGGAGGCCCAGGGAAGCAGGGTGCAGAAAAGGGCGAAGGCGAGTTTTTGTTTTTCCGTGAACATGAAGTGTCTCCTTCCGCGATTTATTGCATGCATGACATTCCTCGCATGGTAGCATAGCTTCAGGGGAAATTTTTGGCAATTCTCTGGATGGTACGGCATTTCTTTTTTGGCCCTCTAAGGAATTTTTCGAAAAAGAAAAAGGGGTGGTACACTTCTATACATAAAATATTCGAAGACGGAGGCCTTTCGTATCCGGAATTTTTTGGAGGAATCATGAAAGATATGGAGCGGATTCTTTTTCTCTCTCCCTCTCCCGGAAAGGAGCTTTTGGGCGGTTCCCCCGGGAAGGATATGGCAAGGCGGATAATGAAGGAACTCCCTCCGGGGCAGGAAGAAGAGTTTTTCGAAGCCGCGCTTCTTCAGGGGGATCGGCAGCTTTTGCATAAAGCCCTGGAGGTTCGGGAATTCCGGGATGAAGACTTTCCCCGGGGAGCTCCGGGCCCTCTGATATTGGAAGAACGGCTTCGGAGAAACGCTCCTTTCCTGGAATATCCTCTTCCGTACCGGGAAAGCTTTTCTTCCGGTTCCCTGGGAACCGCGGCCCTGCTGGGAGGGTTTTTCGGATGGATCGCCGCCCTGTTCCTGGGGGGCGAAAGTTCCGGGGCTTCTCTTGCGGGGGGCGCTCTCGGAGCGGCGGGAGCTTTTTTTGTAGTTGAAAAAATCAATTCTTCTCCGGGATTGCGCCGGGCTCTGACGGGGCTTTTCGGAGTGGGAGCCCTGAGCGAGCTTCTGAGGATTCTTCCCTCTTCCGGAGGGTGGTTTGGATTGTTGCGGCGTTCTTCCCGGGGCTTTTCTCCCCTTCGTTTTCTGGGGATGCTTGCGGCTGTTCCCCTGGTACGGGGATGCCTTTCCCGAAAAAAGGTGGACCGGGAGGCCCTGGAGCTGCAGCTCGAAAAGTTGCTGGCCCAGCGATACGCCTTCTATCGCCTCGCCCTCCGGGGAGAGTGCCTTCTCGAATATCACCGGCAGAAGGGATTGGAGCGGCACCCGGATTCCCCGGATCTTTTTGTCCTGGCGGCTCCGCTCTACGCCTTGGCGGGAGCTTCTTCGGAAACCCTTCCCGAGGCGGCGGAGGAGCTGCTTTTCGCGGCCCGGGAGGCGGGATTCGAGAATTTGCCTCTTCGGAAGTCCGGGAAACCTGCTACACCTTCCGAAGATCTTCCCCGGTACTGGAGTGAGGAGCTTTGCGAAAAATACGACACCCTGGGCTACCTGGAGCCGGGGGAGCCCGTGCGGGTGGAGCGCCTCCCCGCCTATCACCGGGGAGTGCTCCGGGAAAAGGGACTCCTGCGGCGGAACAAGAACTCCCAAGAAAGGAAGCTCTCATGAGCCGCCGGGTTCTGGCGGTGGATTTCGGCACCAGCACCTCCCATTTTGCCTTCTGTCCCGGAGACGAACTCCTCCCTTCCTCTCTGGCTTTCGATCCCAACGCCCTGGGAATGGAATCGGCAGTGCTTTTCCGCAGCAATCGGGAACCCCTGGTGGGGCGCATGGCCCTGGATACCTGGGGAGATGCCTTCGAAGCCGAGCGTAAGGAATACGATCTTCGGATGCACTTCAAGCCCGATATAGCTGCCTCCTCCAGGGCCTGGGAGGCGGGTGCCGCCTTTCTGAAGGGGGTGCGTCGGGAGGCGGAGAGAATGCACCTTCCTTTCCGGGAGGTGGATCGGGTGCTCTTCGGCGTGCCCAGCGAGGCGGGGGAAAATTGGCGGGAGGCCCTCCGAACCCTGGCCCGGGAAGCGGGTTTCGGAGATGTGGGGCTGGTGGATGAACCCGTGGGGGCCTTGCTCTATCATCTCTCTCAAAAGGATCTCAAACCCTCGGAATCCCTGGAGGGAACCCTGGTGGTGGATTTCGGAGGCGGCACCTGCGATTTTGCCTGGATGGAGCGGCTCGATGTCAGGGCTTCCTGGGGAGAGATGCTTTTGGGAGGGCGGCTTTTCGACGACCTTTTCTACCAGATGCTCTGCGAGGAAAATCCGGGTATGGAAAAAATGCTGGAAAAGGAGGGCGCGGCGTACTACGTGCACTGGTACGAGTGCCGTCGCATGAAGGAGAGCTTCTCTCTCGCTCTTTCCAGGAACCTCCAGGAGTTCTGGAGCGGCCGAGCGGGAAATTACGGAACTCTTCGTAATCTCTCCTGGGAGGTTTTTCTGGAACGGGCTTCCCGGTATCGTCCCACTCCTTCCTTTGGAGAACACCTCCGCCGGGTGGAGGGACGGAGAGCCTGGGAGAAGCCTCTGGACCTGGTAGGGTGGTTCCGGGATTCTCTCCGGAACGGGGTGGTACGGCACGGCTTGCGCCCCTCGAGTCTTGGCAGGGTTATTCTTTCCGGAGGAAGCAGTCTTTGGCCCTTCGTGGTACAGGTGATCCTGGAGGAGCTTTCTCTTCCGAAGGAAAAAATTCTCCGCAGCAGTCGCCCTGGAGCGGTGATCGCCGAGGGAATATCTCTTCTTCCGGCTTTACGGAAACGGTACGGAGTTCTTCGAAAAAGGCTGGAGGAGGATCTTCCCCGATTTGTACGGCAAGACATGGGGCAGGTGGTGACCCGGCTCCTTCAGGGAGGATCGGAAGATGTGGCTCGCTACTGCGAGGCTTGCCTCTTTCATGGATCTCTTCGGGAGGTAGTGGAAGATTTTCGAGAACGGGGAGGAACCCTGGAGGAGCTTCGGAAGAACCTGGAAAACTGCGTAACCCTTGAAGAGCCTCGGATTGCCGCAGTCTTGGAAGAAGAGATGAGGCGGATCTTCGAAATTCTTCCCCGGGAAATCGCCCGCACTCTGGGGGATTGGCTTTCCGCAAAAGGAATACGCACCCTTCCTCCTCATCTCGAAGGGGGAGATTTTTCCGAAGCTTTCTGGAGGAAGGATGTCATTCCCTTCGCTCCGGAAAGCCTCTATGGAAACCCTCTGCGCCTCTTCGAGGGAACCCTGGCGGCCATGACCTCCGCCGTCTCCGCTTCCATCTGCGGAGGCGCCGGGCTTGCCCTGGTCATGTCCGGTCCTCTGGGGCTCGTGTTGGGGGGCGTAGCGGGGCTTCTCGCCTATGGAGCCCTGCGGAAGGAACTTTACCGGGTACGGTTGCCTTCTCCGGTGACAAAGCGTATGATCTCCCGGAAACGAATGGAGAGAGTGCTTTCCCGGGGAGGCCAGGCCTATCGCGGCATGGTGGAGGAGCTTTTTCAGGAAGCCTGGAAAGAGCGGGAGCCCGAACTGCTGCGGCAGATCGAGGCTCTGGTGGCTTCGGAAGTGGCTTCCCTTTCGGCGCTTCATACCCTGTAGCGACAGAGAAAAGAAAATGGCGGTGATGAAAGGATGAAAAAACGTATGCTGTACGGTGCACTTATCGGTTCCATACTGCTCTGCCCCGGCATGACCGCGGGAGACGTCCAGACCCTTCCGGAACGGCAGGAGATGGATTCCGCCTATCAGTGGCGGCTGGAGAATATCTTTGAAGATGACGCCTCCTGGGAGACGGCGTACAAAGAGGTTCAGGAAATCCTTCCCCGGCTCGGGGAATATCAGGGAACTCTCGGAGAATCCCCGACAAAACTTCTCGAATGCCTGGAACTGGAGGATTCTCTGGGAATCATCCTGGGCAAGGTCTACGCCTATGCCCACATGCGAAGCCACGAAGACACGGAAAACGATCGCTATCAGGGCCTGGCGGACCGGGCCACCACACTGGCGGTGGAGGCCAACGGAGCCGGATCTTTCGTTACCCCGGAAATTCTCGCCATTCCCGAGAAAACCCTCGAAGAGTTTCTGGCTCGGGAACCCCGGCTGGAACTCTACCGTTTCGCTTTGGAGCAGATCACTCGGGTGCGGAATCACGTGCTTCCCGCAGAACAGGAGCTGCTGCTCGCCCGGATGGGCGGCCTGGCGGACGTGCCTCAGAATGCCTTCTCCATGCTCACCAATGCGGATCTCAAGTTCCCGGTCATCCGGGATGAAGAGGGCCGGGAGGTGGAGCTTTCCGAAGAGCGCTACGGGAAATACATCCACTCCCGAAATCGGGAGGTTCGCAAGGCCGCCTTTATGGGGCTCTTCAAAACCTACGAACGATACAAAAACACCCTGGCCGCCACCTACGGAGGCAGCGTGAAGAAGGATGCCTTCTTCAGCCAGGTTCGCAACTACGAATCCTCCCTTCAGGGGGCCCTCTATCCCGATGCCATTCCTCTGGAAGTGTACGACAAGCTCATTCAGGCCATTCACGAAGGCTTGCCGGAGCTGCACCGGTACATGGCTCTCAAAAAAGAAGCCCTGGGGCTGGAGGAGCTGCACATGTACGACCTTTACGCCCCCCTGGTGGAGGAGAGCCGGAAGGACATTTCCTATGCCGAGGCCGTGGAGGATGTGCGCCAGGCCCTGGCACCCCTGGGAGACCGCTACCTGGAGGAGCTGGAAAAGGGGCTCACCGGAGGCTGGATCGACGTCTATGAAAATCGGGGAAAGCGGAGCGGAGCCTACTCCTGGAGCACCTACGGAGCTCATCCCTACGTGCTTCTGAACTACAACGGCACCCTTCGGGACGTCTTTACCCTGGCCCACGAGATGGGGCACGCCCTGCACTCCTCCTTTACCTATGCGGTACAGCCCTACGTCTATTCGGGGCACGATATTTTCACCGCCGAAGTGGCCTCCATCACCAACGAAAATCTCCTGCTGGATCATATGATTTCGAAAGCCGCCAGCCGGGAGGAGAAGCTCTACCTATTGAACTATGCCCTGGAGCAGATTCGCACCACCGTCTTCCGGCAGGTGCTCTTCGGGGAGTTCGAAAAGATAGCCCACGAAAAGACCCGCCGGGGAGAGCCCCTGACACCGGATGTCCTCTGCACTCTCTGGAAAGATCTGAACACGGCCTACTACGGAACGGAAACGGTGATCGACCCGGAGATCCATATCGAGTGGGCCCGGATTCCCCATTTCTACAGTGCCTTCTACGTCTACCAGTACGCCACGGGATATGCCGCGGCGGCCTCCCTGGCGGAACAGATTCTTACCGAAGGGGAACCTGCGGTGGCCCGGTATCTCGCTTTTCTCGAAAGCGGGGATTCTGCCTATCCCATCGATTTGCTCAAAAAAGCCGGAGTGGATATGACCTCTCCCGAGCCTGTGCGGGCGGTGCTGGACCGTTTCTCCCGATGGCTGGACCAGCTTGAGCAGCTTCTCCGGGAGTAGGGGAAAAATTTATGGTTCGGGGAGGATAATTTCATGATGCTGTTACAGAGGATGCGGCTGCGAACCTTCCGGAGCTACCTGTGGGCCAAAACCAACTGGCGGGATCTTTTTCTCATCACTCTGGGAACGGTGATGATAAGCCTGAGCTACGTGCTTCTGATCATTCCCCACACCTTTCCCGCCTCGGGGGTGAACGGTCTGGCGGTGCTTACCACCTATGTCTGGGGAATTTCTCCCGCCTGGGTGATCGGCATCGGCAACGGAGCGCTTCTTTTATGGGCCTGGCGGGAGCTTTCGCCCTCCTTCGTGGTGAAGACCGCCTTTTCCGTGGCCCTCATGACGGTGCTTCTCCGGGCCCTGGTGATACTGCCGGTGCCCGCCATCAAGGACTCTCTCCTGATCGTGGTCTTTGCGGGGATCATCAACGGACTGGGATCGGGGCTCATCTTTCGGGCCGAGGCCTGTACGGGAGGCACCGACGTGGTCGCCATGGTGCTCCGAAAGCGCTACGGCATCGAACTGGGGATCTACAGCTTTCTTCTCAGCTCCTCGGTGCTTCTCCTGGCGGTCTTCGTGGTGGGTATCGAAAAGAGCCTCTATGGAGGGCTGCTCCTTTACATTTCGGGGCTCATGGTGGATAACACTCTGCGCTCCTTCGATCGGCGCAAGCAGATTCTTCTCATTACCCGGTATCCCGACGAGATCTCTTCGTTCATCCTTCATGAGCTGCATCGGGGGGTGACGAGGCTCAACGGAGAGGGAGGATTCAGTAAACAGCCCCGCCCGGTACTCCTTACCTATCTCTCTCCGGGGCAGGTGGTGAGGCTTCGTCGTTTCGTGCTTTCCCTGGATACCAACGCCTTCATGTCGGTTTCCGATGCTTCCGAGGTGCGGGGGCAGGGGTTCAAATCCTGGAAGGGTCTGTAAATACGCGGATTTCTCGGGAAGCAAGATGTTCGCAGATTACCCGGATAAACACAGATTATAAAGCAGAACCTGTGAAATCTGGGTAATCTGCGTATTTTTTCCCCGGTTTTTCCCCGGGGATGCCGCCGTTACCGCCGATGCGGGAAAGGAGCGCTACATCTACATTCCCGGAAGTTCCATACGTTCGTAATCCCCGGGAACCGAGAAAAGGCTATCCGAAAGAGAACCCTGCTGGATGTTGCTCATCTCCAGAGTGGTTTCTCCCATGGGAGTCTGGGTGATCACCTTTATGGGAGTTTCCAGCTCCCGGGAAATCCAGAGAGTGGAGTCTCCCCGAAGGCCGTCCTTATAGGTTACTTTGAAGATCCGGCATGTAACGCCGTTGACGGTTTCCGTTCCCAGATCTTCCGCCGTGGCCATATCCCGGTTGGCTTCCAGAAGCTCCTCCGCGGAATGTACGTTGTACTGCGCCTCCCCCTGACTTTCATCTCCCGTCATATCCGGAATCTCCATATACATCTTCTGAGCATGCATGAGAATGAGGGTAATGCCGGTTTTCTCGTCGATGATAATGGTTTGTTCCTGCCCCTCCATGGTCATATCCTGGCGGAAGAGATTCCCTTTCACGTAGAGTTTTCCCGTGGTGGTTCCCTGGGGCCCCGTGGTGGTCATATCTGCGGTGTACTCCGCACCGAAGGCGGTGCAGGCGAAAAGAACCACCAGGATGAAAATTCCCGAAAAGAGTGCACTTCGTTTCATAGCAAAATCCTCCTTATAAATTCCTTGGTTTCCCCAAGCCGTGTAATGCCGTGAAAATTCATTATACCCGGAGTACTTTCTTTCTTCCAGGACGAAGGGCCCCGTATCGGCGGGGCGGTATGGGCTTTTCCGAAAAAAACGAAATCCGGGGATGGGCAGATATATACCCATCCCCGGAGTACAGTGCGGAAAAGCAAACTGCTTTTGATAGTTCCGTGGAACGCGGTTATTTTTTCAATACCAGGAGGGGCAGCAGGAAGAGGAGTCCCAGAGGAGCGAAGCCCAGGGCACTGCATCCGCCGCCCCCGCCGCCAGATCCCGGCGTGGGGATGGGGGTGGTGGTGGGAGTTACCGTAGGTGTTCCCGTAGGAGTAGGCGTGACGGTGGGGCCCGTATAGGGGCCCGTAAAGGCCTTGAGGGCCACGTTGGTATCTTCCTGCCCTCCAACGGTGGTGATATCCGTCCAGGTGGTGCCGTTGGCGCTGATGTAGCTCTCCCCCGCATGGGCCCGGGCCTTTTCGGAATACCCCACTATAAGGTTCTCTATGGGAATGGGCCAGTTGTATCCCGGTGTGGTGAGTTCTACCACCACGGCGAACTTCTCTCCCGGCACGAGGGGTATCTCCTCATCCAGGATGATGGTGTAGTACCCCGGAGCGGTGAATACGCTCGCCTCGGGGCCGTAGGCCAGGGTTCCCGTGGCGGGGCTTCCCGTAACCCCCGTGTAAACCCAGATATTGTACGAGGAGCCCGGGGTTGCCATATAGAAGCTTACCGCCTTCAGCGCTTCGGTGGCGGCGCTCTTCAGGGGGCCCGAGGCGCTCGATCCCGTGCCGGCGGTAAAGACGTTGGCGAAATATGCCGTGGGGGAGCCGTAGCCGTAGGAGTTCGTCCAGCCCAGGGGATCGTATTGGTAGACGTACTCGAAGGTGGTGGTGTTCCCGAGAAAAACTGCGGGATATCCGATGTTGGCATCGTGGTAGGAAAGGTAGAAATAGCCGCTGTCCCCCCAGCCGGTTCCCCAGGAGTTTTTCACGATCCAGGCGCCGTCTCCATCCAAAGGAACGGTGCTGAAGTTTGCCGCCGGATAGGCGTCATCCCACCCCACGATGGTGACGATATGGCCTCCCGTGGAGGCGGAGCTGGCGGCGTAGTAGCAGTTTTCGGCAGCGTTCCAGTAGGCATCGGTGACATCCATGTCTCCGAGTACGCAGAAGCGAATGGCACAGGCTCCGTAATATGTAAGGGCGTATTTGACATCATCCTGGACGTAGGGGGTGCTGTCGCTTTCTCCGAGAAGAACCACCGAGGTAAGCCATCGGGCGTTGGGTTCGCTTCCTGTGGGAAGTACCGACGCAGGGGGATTCTTATCCGTATCCCAGTAGGGACAATCCGTTTCGTCTACCGCCCCGGTCCATCGGGCGAGAATTGCGGTAGCTTGCGTTACACTTGCTCCCTGATCGAAGATCTCGTTCTCTCCGGGGCTCAGTGTGTCTCTGGTGAAGGAGACCAGCTCGGTATTCTGATCGGTATACGCGAAATAGGCAAGATGCCATTCGGAATAGTCCGGTACCGCCGCGGCAAAGAGCCCCTGTTTATTCCGGAGAGCCGTGGATTCCAGAGATCCCATGGCGCCGAAGGCCCAGCAGGTGCCGAAGGGATTCTGGTTGCGCACCGGAGAGACGTAGCTTACGCCGCTTACGTCGCGAAGATCGTAGGTGCTGGGATAGGCTGCGGTTCGCAATCCGCCGAAAATGGGGCCCCGAATGTGCGAGAGATCCACCGGGGAGGGGCGATATCCGTACAAAGCCTCTTCCCGTCCCTCCGCCGTTTGAAGCCGTTTCTGATACTCCACGAATTCCGGATTGAGCGGGGCTTTCTGCAGCTCCTGGGCACAAGCAAAACCGGAAAAGATCAGGAAAAGAGCGAAAGCCAAAAAACCTAACCTAGGTAAATTTTTCCGTTTCATCACGCACTCTCCTTTCACATCGTCACTTTACTGAAGTCATGCGGCTCTGCCTGAATAGTACGACCATTTAAAAAAGATGTAAAGAGAACTGTCCTGCCCAGGTTGGGAAAAATACAAAAATAAAGGGGAATCCTTGCGCGAGGAACATAAAAAGGGGATGGGCCATCATGACCCATCCCCGAAAGATACTGCGGAGAAACGAATTGCTCTCGATCGTTCCGTGAAATGCCGTTACTTTTTCAACGCCAAGAAGGGCAGCAACAAGAGCAGTCCCAGAGGAGCGAAGCCCAGAGCGCTGCATCCGCCGCCCCCGCCGCCGCCAGATCCCGGCGTGGGAATGGGGGTGGTGGTGGGAGGTGTTGTGGTAGGCGTGGGAGCCGGCTCGTCCGTTTCCACCGTGGCGGTCATGGTGGCCCCGGAGGCGGAAATGTTTGTAATTTTTATGTTGGATGAGGTTCCGCCATAGAAGTTGGAATTCGGGTTGCTCGTAGGAGTGAACGTGCCGTTGCCGATGTAGTTCGGGTTCTCGCTGTACCAAAGCGTATAGGGAGCTCCCCGGTCGGCGTTTCCGTCGGTTTTGGCCATGTTGACGCCGTTTGCTTCCACGGCCATGCATCCCTGGTTTTGTCCCGCCACATACGCGTTAAAATCGTTTCCGTTTTCGAGGCTTCCGGATCCTATGGTTTCATCCACGTGAAGAATAAGGATTCCTGCGCCGGGCCAAATTTCGTCCCGGAAGTTGCTCAATCCTTCCAATCCGGCATCCCATCCCGAAAGGGCGCGTACCTCGGCCAGGAAGAATTCCGTATTTCTATGGGATGAAGAGGCGAGACGCACCGCAGGATGCGTTCCGTTATAGGGCGTACCGAAGGTTACGGTACTGCTGGAAGCTTCCAGGGCGCTTCCGCCACCGGGAGGAGTGAGGGGAGTTTCCCAGCCCAGGTAGTAGCGGCTCCACGCATCCAGATTTACCGGTTTTGATCCGGCCACCGCACCGGCCTCTCGTCCCCAGGATCCTCCCGCCATGAGGGAAAAATGTCCGAGCCCCTCGTTCGCCTTGTTTACGTCGTACAAGTCCGGGAGCTTGCAGAACTGATGTCCCAGTTCATGACAGATTACGCCGAAGGGCATGGCCACGCCGGCATCGTAGAGTTCTCCGTTCATGGCCCAATTGGTAAGGGTCTTTCCGGCAATGGTGACCATGTGAGCCGCTCCGTAGCCCGTCCAGGAAGACCAGGCATGGGCCCAGACCGAAGGAGTGAGAGCCGAGCCGGATTCTTCGTATCCCGCCACGATAAGATAGACCACCAGCTCGTCGGGGGTGATTCTTCCGTCCCCGTTGGTATCGAAGGACGCGAAGTTGACTCCCTGGGCGGCTGCTTTGCTGACCACGCTGGTGACGAAGGCGACTTCGTTCCGGTGATCTGTTACGTTGTCTCCGGTGTCGATAAAACCGTCGGGGTGATTGCCTCCGTTGGCGTCTCCCGCACCGAGGTTCACCGTAAGCACGCTGGCGCCGCCGAGAGCGGACTGAACCTGAAGAGTTCCTTTGGATTGATCCTGATAGTACTTGGCGACGGAGTTTGTGGCTCCGAAAAAGGCGTTTTCCGTGTTGGAAGCCGAGACTTCAAGAGGTCGGTCGAGAAAACCCACTCGAATGGCGAGAATTTTCCGGGTTCCCGAAAGGGGGCGGGGAGTCCAGGTGGAGGCGATCTCCAAATTTTCTGAAGCCCTTTCCTGGCGGAGAGTCGCAATTTTTTCCGGAGAGGGATGGAAGCGGGGAGAAACATTTTCCGGTACCGTCCCTTGGGGACGATAGGGGATACCCGTGGATTCAAGAGTTCCTTCCGAAGCGCGGGCGTACTCCCAAAAGCCCGTGGTTTCGTTTTTGACGAGAGGATATCCTTCGGAGGTCTCCACCCAATTAAAGAATTCGTCTCCCTGGCGGAAAATTTCGATGGCTGTTCCATCGGGTTGTTCCAAAGATATGGGGAAGGGGCTCGCAGGAACTCCCCAGGCGGAGGATGTGAGTACCAGAGACAGCAGAATGAAAAGCGCACATACGGTCTTCTTCATCGAAAATCACCCTTTCTTTAGTGTGTCAGATTGTTTCTTTGGCGGTGTGCCGAAGGCGTCAGTGGCAGTTGGAGGGTTTTTTATGCTTAGCCCAGCTTTCAGGGGGGGTGGTCTGAGGATTATAGATAATTCCTGAAGGAATAAGGGCTATCACCGGTTTCCATGTGGCATATTCCCAGTATCCGGTCTGGTGATTTTGAACGACGGGGAATCCCTTTCGAGTAGTTCTCCAGCGGAGGCCATTTTTTTCCTGCCAAAGGAGGATAATCTTGGTGCCGTCGGGTTGTTCGGCTATTTCGGGTGCCACCTCAAAAGAGGGGGTTTTCAAAAAATTTTCCTTTTCGAGGATCTGAACGGGAGGCTCCTCTCCGGCTTTAACGGTAATTCCCATGGGGAAGAGACCTGGAAGATCCGTTTTTTCCTCTGCATACTCCCAATATCCGGTCTTTTCATTCTTTATGAGGGTATAGCCATCAGGAGTTTCCACCCAATTGCATTTCTCATCTCCTTTCCTGAAAAACTCGATTTTTGTTCCGTCCGGTTGCGACGTTTCGATGGGAAACGGGCTTGCCTGCACTCCCCATGCAGAGGAAACGCCCAGCCATGCAAGAAACACCATTGCCAAAAGACAGTGCTTCATCATTCTCAGCTCCTTTCTCTGTGTTTGCAAGATATTTTTGCGGGGTTTTTCCGCAGGTTCGGTGGAAAATTCTCACATGTCCAGTTCCATGGTACGATTTCCCGCTAGAAAAGTAAAGAATTTCGGGGGATTGGGACGGTGAAAATACGAAAAAAACAGGTTTCCAGTCACTGAAAAAAAGAATTTTATGAAAGAGGATGAAATCCCTTTGCGGGGATTTCATCCTCAGGAATGCTTTTTGCTAAGAGAATCTTCTTATTGTCGGCGTCCTTTCGCAGCTACTTTCTCAACGCCAGGAGGGGCAGTAACAAGAACAGTCCCAGAGGAGCGAAGCCCAGGGCACTGCATCCGCCGCCCCCGTCGGTGCTCCCTCCGGGAGTGGGAGTGGGGGTGGTAGAGGGGGTTACCGTAGGCGTTCCCGTGGGGATAGGCGTGACCGTGGGCCCCGAATAGGTTCCCGTAAAGGCCTTGAGGGCCACGTTGCTGTGGGGGGTTCCCGTAGTGAGGTCCGCCCAGGCGGTGCCGTTGGAGCTTACGTAACTCTCTCCGGCATTGGCGGAAGCCTTGTCGGAATAGCCTATCTCGCGAGATTCCAGAGGTATGGGGAAATTGTATCCCGGAGTGGTGAGCTGCACCGTTACGGCGAATTTCGTTCCCCCCGCAAGGGGTATCTGCTCGCTCAAGGGAATGGTGTGATATCCCGGAGCGGCAATGGTGCCCCCCTGGGAATAGACGAGATTGCCCGTGGAGGGATCGCCGGTGACGCCGGTGCGTACCTGGAGCTGGTAGGTGGAGCCCGGGGAGACCACGTAGAAGCTTACTGCCTTCAAGGTTTCTCCCGAAGAGGTTCTGTCGGAGGTGTTCGAGAGGCTCCGGCCGGTTCCGGCGGTGAAAACGTTGGCGAAATATGCGGTGGGAGAGCCGTAGCCGTAGGAGTTGACCCATCCCAGGGGATCGTACTGGTAAATGTAGTCGTAGGTGCGTGCGGGAGTTCCCACGAAGGCGATATTGCCCTCGATGCCCGTGTCGTAGTAGGAGATGTAGAGATATCCCTTATCTCCCCATCCGGCGCCCCAGGAGTTTTTCACGATCCAGGCGCCGTTTCCCGGAGGCTGCTGGTCCGGATGAAAGTTCGAGGTGCTGTAGTTGTCGTTCCACCCCACCGCGGTGACTCCGTGGTTCGAGCCGGAAGTTCCCGTGTAATAGAGAGCCGAGGTGGCGGTATTCCATTCCATTTCGTTTCTCCCGTAATACATGCTGTCCGGTACGTACATGCCGATGGATACCCCGCCGTAGTGCATGATGGCGTACTTCAGATCCTGGGTGCTGACGGGGGAATAGTCCTGAATGCGGGAGGGGAGGTAGTAGGCATGGGTGAGAATGCGCTGGTTTGCCTCGCTTCCCGTGGGATAGGATCCGTCGTAGGGAGCCGCGCTCTCCTCTACGGCTCCGGTGCCGCGTGCCAGAATGGCGGTGCCCTTCCAATCCTCTCCGCCAAGATCAAAAATATCCGGAAGATCTCCGGCGGTGTAGTTCTCAAATCCCGGCATGGAGGGGCTCTGATCGATGTAGGCGAAGTAGGAGAGATGCCACTCCGAATAGTCCGGGGCGCCGCTGCCTCCGGAAGCCACGAGGGCGTTCGATTCCAGGGATCCCAGAACCGCGAAGGCCCAGCAGGTGCTGTAGGGATTTTGATTCCGTACGGGAGTGACGTAGTTTGCTCCTCCCACGTTGCGCAGGTCATAGGCACTGGGAAAGGCCGCAGCCTGAAGCCCCGAAAAGACGGGGCCCCGGATGTGGGAGAGATCCAGGGGGGAGGGTATTTTCCCTCGGGGCATAGGGTTTTTTCCGGAGCTTTCCTGTGGAGAAAGTTTCTCCCGGTACTCCAGAAAGGCGGGGTTCAGAGGAGCCCCCTGAAGTTCCAGGGCCAGGCCCAGGGATGGGAGAGTCAAAAAAAGGGCCAGAACTGCGAGGCATAACAAGGGGGAACGTTTTCTTTGCATAGCACTCTCTCCTTTCAATTTCTTTCCGTTCGATCGCACGTAAATTCACGTCCATGCCTTTCAAAACAGGCATTCCCATGACGGGGTGATGTGCATCATACGGAATTCCGGGGATGTCGTAAAGAACGAGCACGGGGGAAAGTGTAAAAAATATGTAAAAAAGCCCCTCCATGGAGAGAGGGGCGCGTGAAGAACTTGGTTTGTGTATGGGAGGAGATGAAGTGTAGTTCCTCTTTCTGGAAGGCTTCAGGCTGCTGCGGGGGCGGAGGGAAGATCCTTTTTTCGGTATTCCAGAACCAGGAGAACCATCACCAGGGCCATGCCTCCCAGCTTTACCGGCAGAAAGGGTGTAAAGCAGAGAAGGGCTCCCGCAGCGAGGCCGATGCGTACCCAGGAGGGGAGAATGGAGCGGAAATATCCCTCCATGGCGCAGCCGATGGCAAGGGCCGCCATGGCTCCGCCTATGAGAGCCGCGGTATTTCCCAGGAGTCCCGCCTGGAGTATGATCCCCTGGTCGAAGCAGAAGGCGAAGGGAACGACGAAGGCCAGAACTCCGAGACGCATGGCCTGAAAGCCCGTGGCGTTGGGATGGGCATCGGCGATGGAGCTTGCGGCGTAGGCCGCCAGGGCTACGGGAGGTGTAATGGCGGAGACGATGGCGAAGTAGAAGACGAACAGATGGGCTGCCAGAGGGTCGAAGCCCAGCTTGGTAAGAGCGGGCACTCCCAGGGCGGCGGCGAGGATGTAGGCTCCCGTGGTGGGAAGCCCCATGCCCAGCACCAGAGAGACCAGCATGATCAGCAGGAGTGCCAGAAAGGGAATGTCCCGGGCCAGGGAGAAGACGAGCCCCACGAACTTGAAACCGATTCCCGTAAGGGCTACGGAGCCCACGATAATTCCCGCGGAGGCGCAGGCGATGGCCACCACGGGGATGTTGAGCGCTCCGGAATAGATGGCGTCCAGAATGGTTTTGGGGCCCATGCGGCGTTTCGGATCGAAAAGAGAGACTCCCCAGGCCATGGCGATACCGATCACCGCCGCCAGCATGGGGGTGTATCCCGTGAGGAGCATGTAGATGAGCCCGATGATGGGAATGAGGTTGTAGGAGTGGCGGAGCACTTTCTTCCGGGACGGAAGCTCTTCCTGGGGAAGGCCTTTGAGCCCCAGTTTCACCGCCCTGAGATGCACCATGAGAAACACCGCCCCGTAGTAGAGAATGGCCGGAAAGGCTGCGGCTATGATGACCACTCGGAACTGCACTCCCAAAAGAGAGGCCATGATGAAGGCTCCCGCCCCCATGATGGGGGGCATGATCTGGCCTCCCGAGCTTGCCACGGCTTCCACGGCTCCTGCGAAGGCGTTGGAATACCCCAGCCGTTTCATGAGAGGAATGGTGAAGGTTCCCGTGCCGTAGACGTTGGCCACCGCAGATCCCGAAATGGAACCGAAGAGGCAGGAGCTCACCACGGCGATCTTGGCGGGGCCTCCCGGAGTGGTGCCCGCGAAGGCCTGGGCGAACTCCATGAAATACTCCCCGATGCCGCTCTTTTCGAGGAAGCCTCCGAAAATAAGAAAGACCATGACGAAGGTGGCGGAAACTCCTAGGGGAATGGAGAAAACCCCCTCATCGGTGAGATAGATCTGCTCGATAACTTCGGGAAAGGTGAATTCCAGCCCTCGCATGATCCCCGGCAGATAATGCCCGAAGTACATGTACCCCGCAAAAAAACCCGCGATGATCGCCAGGGGGAGTCCCACCACCCGGCGGGTGGCCTCGATGAGCATTATGGTGAGGATAAATCCCAGAATAAGCTGGGGGGTGGTGACGGGGTCCACCTGAATGATCCGGTAGGTGATCTCCTCGTAGGTAGCCATGGCGTAAAGCCCGGGAAGAACCGAGATTCCCGCCAGGAGGCAATCCCAGAGGGTGGGATGATCTTTGGGGGAGTTTTTCGTGGCGGGATAGAGAAGAAACGCCAGAGGAAAGACCCAGGTAAGGTGGATCATTCTCTGAAGATAGGCTTCGTAGGCTCCGAAAAGGGCGGTGTAAAGATGGAAGATCCCCAGAAGCACCACGTAGACGTACAAGGCTTTCGCAGTGTACCCGGTAAGTTTGCGCATAATGAACCTCCTTGTTAGCGTGTTAAAGCCAGGGGGGCAAAAAGGAGAGCGGCACTTGAAGTGCCGCTCTCAAGAGATTCAAAAAGAGTCTCTTCGTTCAGGCACGCTGCCGGGGAAATCGGGCGTGTTCCTTTCCCCTTGTCCTGCCGTTTGCTACTGGGCGGCTTCGGTCCAGAATTTGGCTGCTCCGGGGTGGGTGACGAGGGCGGGAGAAACCGCTTCTTCCACGGTCATCTCTTGAATGTCCTTCACCGCCTTGGCGAGGTTATCCTTGTTTTCCCAGAGAGCCTTGGCGAGGTCGTACACCAGGGTATCCGGGAGATCCTTGCGGATGACGATGCAGGTATAGTCGCCCACCACGGGGATATCCCCGGTGACGGATTCGTAGGCATCTTTGTCCACCAGGAAGGTGGTGGTGCCGTAGGCTTCCGCCACGGCCTGCCGGGCCTTCTCGTCCACGGGAAGAATGACGATATCCGTCTGGCTTTCGATCTTCATGACGATGGAGGCCACCCGGCCCACCGCGAAGGTGAACATGTCGAGATGGTTGTCCGCCAGAAGGTTGGAGCCGTCGTCATAGGAGGAGAACTCCACGGAACCTCCCCAGCTCTTGATGTCTTCCCAGCCCACGCCCCAGCCCTTTTCGAAGATGGAACGGATGATGAATTCCGAGGCCGTGCCGGGTTTGAGAGTGGCCATCCGGATGGGGAGCTTCTTTTCTATGATATCTCCCAGGGTGGTGATGCCGTGTTTCTCCGCATAGTCCTTCCGCATGATGAAGTAGGTGTACTGCCGGTAGAGGTTGGCGAAGTTCACCGCTCCCTCCACGGGCTTCTTGAACCCCTCTTCCCCCTTCTGGGCGGCTCCCAGAACGGAGGCCACGGAAAGGCCGAAATCTCCCTTGGCGCGGTCCGCATTCACGATGTTGCTCACCCCGCCGCCGGTGCCGCTGGTGGTCTGAAGCACGTTTTTGGTCCACATGTCCGCCAGGGCGCCTCCGAGGGCAAACCAGTTTCCTCCGGGAGGGCCTGCCATAAAGCGAAGATGCTCCGGCCAGTCGGTCTTGTCGTCTGTTGCTCCCGCCACGGACACGAAGCAGAGGGAGAGGAGAAGGGCCACTAAAAAGAGCGAAAATTTGCGCATAATATAACCTCCCAAGATAGAGTGTGAAACTTCTTTCGACGGTTCATTTTAGGAGATCCTTCCATGCTCTGTCAATGGTCCAACCAAGGCGCAACCCTAAAATCATCCGGGAAGCCAGAGTTCATGGGAGCCCGGAGTGTTTTATTGCTTAACGAATTGAAGGCAAATCGTAGGGGGTTACCTGATAGACGCAGTAGTTCACCCAGTTGGAGAAGAAGAGATTGCCGTGGCAGCGCCAGCGCACCAGGATCTCCCGGTCCGGGTCATCGTGGTCATAATAGTTTCGGGGCACCTCGATGGGGCTTCCCTGATTCCGATCCCGGAGATATTCCTCCTCCAGGGTGGTCTTGTCGTACTCGAAATGTCCCATCACGTAGATTTGGCGAAACTCCTGGGATGCCACGATATGGGGGCCCGCCTCGGGGGAGGACGCAAGAATCCGGAGATTTTCCTCCCTGGCGATATCTTCGGGATTCACCGTGGTATGTCGGGAGTGGGGAGCGTAGAACTCGTCGTCGAATCCCCGGAGAAGATTGGTGTACGGCACCTCCACCCGGTGGGGAAAGATGCCGAAGCATTTTTCCGAAAGCTGGCGCTTCTCGATGCCGTAGTGATGGTAGAGCCCCGCCTGGGCGGCCCAGCAGAGAAAGAGAGTGGAGGCGATATGTTTGTCCGCATAATCCATGATTTCTCGAAGCTCTTCCCAGTAGGCCACCTCCTCGAAGGGGCGCTGCTCCACCGGAGCTCCCGTGATGATGAGTCCGTCCAGCCCCTCTCGGGCAACTTCTTCGAAGGTGCGGTAAAAAGTGCTCATGTGATTTGCCGAGGTATTCGAGGGGGTGTAGCTGGCGGTGCGGATGAGCATGAGCTCCACCTGGAGGGGGGAGTTCGAAAGAAGCCGGGTAATCTGGGTTTCCGTGGAGATCTTCTTGGGCATGAGATTCAGGAGCCCTATGCGCAGGGCCCGGATATCCTGATGTACCGCCCGGTACTGGGACATGACGAAAACGTTTTCCTGCTGCAGCACCTCGTAGGCGGGGAGGTTGCGGGGCACGATAATGGGCATGGTTTCTTCTCCTTGAAATAATTTTTACTGAGGCGGAGGTTCAGCGCTCTTCGTGGCTTGAAAGGGCCTGATCCAGGTCTTCCAGAATGTCGTCGATATTTTCCAGTCCCACGGAGAGGCGGATCATCTCCGGACCGATGCCCCCTGCCTTGAGTTGTTCCTCCGAAAGCTGCCGGTGGGTGGTGCTGGCAGGGTGGAGCACCGAGGTGCGGAGATCTCCCACGTGAATCACCAGGGAGGCGAGGCGGAGTTTCCCCGTAAAGGCTTCCGCTGCGGAGCGGCCCCCCTGAATGCCGAAGGAGAGCACCCCTCCGGCGCCTCGGGGGAGAAAACGTGCCGCCCTGGAGTAATCCGGAGCGCTTTTCAAGCCGGGATAGTGAACCCAGGAAATCTTAGGGTGTCCTTCCAGAAAGGCGGCGGCACGAAGGGCGTTCTCGCAATGCCGGTCCATGCGCACGTGGAGGGTCTCCAGAGAATGATGGATCATAAAGGCGTTGAAGGGGCTCAGACAGACTCCGAGATCCCGGAGAAGGTGGGTCCGGGCCTTGGTGATGAAGGCTTTATTGCCGAAGTTTTTCCAGTAGGAAAGCCCATGATAGCTTGGGTCCGGATCCACGAGCTTGGGAAATTTGCCGTTGTTCCAGGGAAAGGAGCCTCCGTCCACCACGCATCCTCCCAGACTCGTGGCGTGACCGTCCATAAACTTGGTGGCCGAGTGGAGAACGATATGGGCTCCCAGCTCGAAGGGGCGGCAGAGGTAGGGAGTGGCCATGGTGTTGTCCACCACGAAGGGTACCTTCAGGGCCTGGGCGATGCGGGCAAATTTTTCGAAATCCAGAAGGTTCATGCCGGGGTTTCCCAGGGTTTCTCCGAAAACGCACCGTACCGATTCGGGAGCCGCTGCGAGAATTTCCTCTTCCGGTGCTTCGGGATCCACGAAACGCACGGAGATGCCGAACTGCCGAAAGGTGGATCCCAGAAGAGTTATGGTTCCTCCGTACATGGAGGAGCAGGCCAGAATGCTGTCTCCCGGACCGCAGAGGTTCAGCATGGCCAGGGTGGTAGCGGCCTGGCCCGAGGAGGTGCAGAGAGCTCCCGCTCCTCCTTCCAGGGTGTTGATTTTCTTCTCCAGAGCTTCCACGGTGGGGTTCGAAATGCGGGAGTACATGTGTCCTTCCTGCTCCAAATCGAAAAGCCCCGCCACGAAAGAGGGGTCGAAATAACGATAGGTGGTGCTTTGGGCAAGAGGAAGCACCTGGGGTTCTCCCTGGGAGGGGGTATATCCTCCGTGAATGCAGCGGCTTTCAATCTTCATTGCATCATCTCCTTGTTCGGCTGAGGTGTACCGTATTTTTGGAAGAAAAGCACCCTTTTCGGGGCCTTTTGAGTGTTGAAGAGCAGAATTATTTTTCCTGTTTCCGAGAGAGAGCACCTCCTTTTCTCCGAAAAACTTCGGGAAACGAAAAAGACCAGGCTCTTCCATAGTGCGAAGGAACCTGGTCTGAAACGGTCTCTTGTAACAATGTCGGATTGTGATATCAGGGGCGCACAACTCCGGGGCGTACCGTTTCAGACGGTACGCCGCACATGACAAAGCAGACTGCGAGGGCCGAAAAAATTTGGTAAAATCCCTCGAACCGCCGTGCCATACAAAAACCCCCTTTGCCGAATGTCGCTTTTTGGAGGAGAAAGCCCCTCCTTTTCTGCGGCATCCTACGCCGAATGAGGAATAATGTCAAGAAGGATTCTACCGTTTGTGACGGGGAAAACATACTGCCGCCCCGGACAGGGAAAAAGTTTTTCCTGAAAAAGCTTCCCCCGGAAGAGTTCTCCTTTTCCGGCAGTTACCGGCGAAAGATATTTTTCTGTCAAGAGACAGGGAAAATGTCACCCCTTTTTGGGGAAAACGGGACAGGGAAAATGTCATCCCTGTCCTTTACCATTTCATCATGCCAAACTTCCACAAAGATCGTTCTCCGTCTCTTTTCCAAAGGGCTCATGCCCAAGATTCGTTTTGTAGCTTTTTCTCCAGGGATGATCCGGAGAAGGTTTGTGGCCTGTAGTTTTCTTTTCCCGTTTCGGGGAAGGGGAGCATGTATTTTTTCCCTGTCCCGTTTAGGGGTGACATTATCACTGTCCCGTCACACGAAAGATATTTTTCTTGACGATCTTTGCATATCGTGATATAACCTTCAAAATTTCGGTATCCAAGGAGGCGGAGAGTATGCGGCATCACGTGGCGAGTTTCGTGTTTTCCGGCAGTTTCATGACCTCTCTGGTCTCCATCATGATTATTAAGCGCCCGGCTCCACCTCGTGGAACTGGCGCTTAACTGCGCTGTTCCGAAAAAACGAGGTCGGGGCCCCGAGAAAAGGGGTCCCGACTTTTTTTGTACCCGAAAATTCGGGAATTCCCGGGAGAAAAGCTCCCGTAAAAAAGTCCCCCAAGGAGGAAAGTACAAATGATGCCCTATCTTCACTGTGAAACCCCCGTGGTAGAATCCGTGCCTCTTCGTGAGTGTTCCGGGAAAAAAGTTTTTTTGAAAATGGAGTGCTTCCAGCATGCGGGATCGTATAAAATCCGGGGAATCGGAAGGCTCTGTCAGGAGAGCGTAGCCTCGGGGGATCGGCATCTTGTGGCTTCCTCCGGAGGAAATGCGGGGTACGCCGTGGCCTATGCGGGGCGGCTTCTCGGAGCCCGGGTGACCGTGGTAGTACCCGAAGCCACTCCGGAAGTGGCGTGTCAGCGCATTCGGGGAGAGGGCGCGGAGGTCATGGTGCACGGAGAGATTTGGGACGATGCCAACGACCTGGCCCTGGAGCTGTCTCGGGAGCCCGGGCGCCGCTATATCCCCCCCTTCGATCACGCCTCCATCTGGAGAGGGCATGCCACGTTGGTGGAAGAGCTGGTACGGCAGATGGAAAAGCCCGATGCGGTGGTGCTTTCCGTGGGGGGCGGAGGGCTTCTTTCGGGAGTGGTGGAGGGCCTTCATTCTCAGGGCTGGGAGGATGTTCCGGTGGTGGCGGTGGAAACCGAGGGAGCCGCTTCCTTTGGGGCTTCGGTTAGGGCGGATAGACTGGTGCGGCTGGAGAAAGTGAATACCATCGCCGCCACTCTGGGAGTTCGTCAGGTGGCCTCCCAGGCCCTCGAATGGTCCCGGAAACATCCCATCTATCCCCACGGAGTGAGCGATGCCGCAGCGGTACGGGCATGCCTGCGCTTTGCGGACGATCATCGGGTTCTGGTGGAACCCGCCTGCGGAGCCTCTCTTTCGGCCATCTATGACGGAACCCCTCTTCTCGATTTTGCAAGGTCCGTCCTCGTGGTGGTCTGCGGGGGCACCGGGGTGAGCAGAGAAACTCTTTCCTGCTGGGAACGCCAGCTGGCGAGCTGAAAGGGAAAGACGCCGAAGCAAGATCCAAAGATCCCCTGCCGGGCATGGTGTGGAGGTATGTGGAATCCTGCGGGCAAATGACGGATTTTTCGCAAGAATATTTCCTTCGGAAAGCCCGGTTCGGTCTTCGGCTAGGAGTCCTCGCCCTTGAGAAAGGGAGTTTCTTCCAGTCCCCGAAGCACTTCCTCCAAGGCATGGCAGAATTTTTCGATAAGCCGCTCCCGGTTTTCGGGATTTTCTTCTCCCTGTCGGAGGTATTTCACCAGGTTCGAGGCGTGCTGAGAGATGCGGAGAGCTCCGATGTTGGCGCTGGCTCCCTTGATGGCGTGAACCAGGTGGAAAAGAGGCGATTCCGTTCCGGCCTTCTCGAAATCCTGCATTCTTTCTATCTGACGGGGAACCTCGGCGAATTCCTCTCGGAAGATCTGCAGAAGGGTCCGGTAGAGCTCCGGATCTTCCTCGGCGATGGCAAGTCCCCGGGAGACGGAAATGCCCGGAAGGGGAGGAACCTTTTCTGAGGGAACCGGAGGGAGAGCCTGATGGGGCGTTTCCGGAAGCGAAGGCCCAGGCCCCTCTTCCCGGAAAATCCAGTGCCTCAGAGTGCGATATAGCTCCGCGGGATTGATGGGTTTGGTGAGATGATCGTTCATTCCCGCCTCCAGGCTCTTTTCGTAATCCGAAGAGAGGGCGTGGGCTGTCATGGCGAGAATCGGAAGAGAGGAAGCTCCCGGCTTCTCCTTCCCTCGAATGATTCGGGTGGCCTGGAGGCCGTCCATGACGGGCATCTGTATATCCATGAGAACCGCGTGGAACCTTTCTTCCTCCACCCGTTTTACCGCCTCTTCTCCGTTGGAAGCCAGAGAAACCGCCACCTGTCGTTTCTCCAGAAGCTCCCGGAGAAGATGTTGATTCATGGGATTGTCCTCCACCACGAGAACCCTGCACCCCCGAAGATCGGGGAGCCCTTCCGGGGTCTTTTTCCGGGAGAGTCCATATTCCTCGAAGAAATTTCCGTATCCCAAGATATTCCCCAGTTTTTCCAAAAGTTCCCCCGGAATCAGAGGCCTTTCCAGGAGGATCAGATTCGTTTTCTTCTCGAGATTTTTTCTGCTCCCCAGATTTTTTCTGCTGTCTATGAAGAGTATGGGCGTTTCCGGAGCATATTCCTCCGCAAGCCCTATGCAGCGGGAGAACCAACCTTCCCGGAATCGCTCTTCCAGGACAATGGCCCCCCAGTTTTTTTCTTCCAGAGCTTTTGCAAGCTTTTTTTCGGTGTCCGCGCTGCACACGTCATATCCCGAAACCTCGAGATATCGGGCAAAACGCCGGCAGCTCCGCATGTCTTCGGAAGCCAGAAGGATTTTCTCGCGGTTTTCCCGGGGAAGCTGGAAGGCTCGGTACAGGGTTTGCCCGGTTTCCTCTCGATTGAAGGGGAGGTCCATGGTAAAGGTGGTTCCCTTGCCGGGGGTGCTGGCGACCTTGATGGATCCTCCCATGAGATGTACCAGTCCTCGGGATATGGTGAGCCCCAGCCCGGTGCCTCCGTACTTGCGGGTAATGGATCCGTCCGCCTGGGCAAAGGCATGGAAGAGTTTCTGCTGGTGCTCCCGGGGAATGCCGATTCCCGTATCCGACACCGCGATCCGGAGAAGGAGGGTCTGCCCCTCTTCCCGCAGGGTCTGGGCGGAAAGGAGGATGTACCCCTCGTGAGTGAACTTCACCGCATTGCTCAGAAGATTGTTCAGAATTTGAAGAAGCCGCATGGGATCTCCCCGAAGGTTTTCGGGAATTCGGGGATCCAGATGCACCTCGATGAAGAGATTTTTTTCCTCCGCCAGTCCGTGGAGCATGGTGGCGGCATTTGACAGGATCTCCTCGATGTTCAGAGGGAGGTCTTCGAGGGCCATCTGCTGCGCCTCGATTTTGGACAAATCCAGGATGTTGTTGATGGTGGTTATGAGGAGCTGCCCCGCCCGATGGATGTTCATCACGTAATCCTTCTGCCTGGAGGATATGTCCGTGTCCAGAAGAAGATGGGCCATGCCGATCATCACGTGCAGGGGTGTGCGTATCTCGTGGCTCATGTTGGCCAGGAATTCGCTTTTTGCCTGGTTTGCCTTTTCCGCGCCGTCCCGGGCTTTTTCGAGCTGTTTCTGCATCTCTTTGAGGGGGGAGATGTCCCGGGACTCTCCCACCAGGGCGTAGGGATATCCTTTCTCGTCCAGAAGAGGGGTTTTCGTGGTGAGGTAGGTATGGAGCGATCCGTCTCCGTGGAGAATGAGATGTTCCAGCTTTATGGATACCAGTTTCGTAAAGGCTTCTTCATCCTCTTCGAGGGCGCAGGGGTTGGGTATGGGTTTCGTCTCCCAGATCTCCTCGTTGGTTCTGCCGATAACCTCCTCCCGGGAGACTCCCAGTTCTCTCTGAAAGCTGCGGTTTGCCTGGAGGTATTTTCCGTTCCTGTTCTTGACGAAGATTACCGTCTCCAGGTTATCGAGAATCGTGAGGAGCCATTCCCGGGAACGCCGGAGCTCTTCCTCCATGTGTACCCGTTCGGAGAGATCCCGGACGATGCCGAGAACGCATTCCCTGCCTCCGTAGGTGAAAAGGTTGATGGATATTTGGGCGGGGAAGGGGGTGCGGTCTTTACGGCAATGTATCCATTCTCCCGAATAGCCTCCCCGGTGGCGTACCCCATGCATCAGCTCCCGGAGAGCCTCCTGAAGAGGCCGGGTATCTTTCTGAAGAGGGGCGGAAAGATGGGCGGGCCCGGTGCGGCGAAGTTCCTCAAAAGACGAGAGTTCGAACATTTCCAGGGCTGCGGGGTTTCCTTCGAGAAAAAGTCCGCTCTCCATATCTGCGATAAGAATGGCATCTCTGGAGGATTCGAAGAGATTCCGGTAGTTTTCCTCCCGCTCCTGAAGATCTATCCGCATCCGCTTCTGGTCCGTTATGTCTTCGAAAACTCCGAGTACCCCCTGGATATTGCCGTCCGCATCCTTCAGAGGCACTTTGGTGATCCATATCCATCTGGGAGAGGACTCATCATCCAGAACGATCTGGCGTTCTCTCGTAATAATGGCGCGTTTCTCTCCGAGAAGAAGGGCGTCTTCCTCTTGAAAGAGAGGGGCGTTCTTTTTCCAGGGCATGGAAAAGTCCGTTTTCCCCAGGAGATTTTTATGAGAGTGGGTTTTCGAAGTCCGGAGAAACGCCGCATTTCCCCCAAGATAACGGGAGTCGATGTCTTTCCAGAAAATGCAGATGGGAACGCTCTCCATCACCGTCCGGAGCATTTGATGAGCCTTCTGGCTCTCCTCCTCCACCTGTTTCCGTTCCGTAATATCCTGGATATATCCGGTAATCCGGGGAATTCCCTCGGGGGAGAGTTCTCGCTTTCCATGGACGATCATCCATCGAAGCCCCTTGTAGGGGTTGAGTATCCGAAACTCTTCCAGCAGAAGGGAGGTATTTCCCCGAAGAACCTCCCGGTAAGCTCGTATCACCCGGTGGGCATCCTTTTCCCAGAGGCGTTCCTTGAAAAGATAGAGAATATTTGCGGGTTTCTCGGGAAATCCCAGGAGAGGATAGACGGAAGAGCTTGCCCGGGGAGGAGAGCCGTCCAGGGAAATCTCGAAAAGTCCCAGGCTGCCTGCACTCGCCGCCAGGGAGAGGGCTTCTTCGCTTCGAGTGAGTTCCGTCTCCGCTCTCTGGCGTCGGAGTATTTCCCGGGAAAGCCGACGGTTCCAGATCAAGGTTCCTCCAAACAGCAGCAGTACGATAAGTCCTCCTCCGCCTATCCAGGGAAGGGATCGTTTCCAGGGAGAAGGACTCTCCACGGGAAGGTTGATCCAACGCTCCAGAATCATTTCCCGAGTGAGGGGAGAGAGGGATTGGAGAAAACGATCGATCAGGGGGAGCAGCGGAGCCAGATCTTTCCGGAGAGCTATGGAGGGCTCTGCGGAGTAGGGAGTTTCGAAGGCCGAGGTGATGTCCGCGTAGCGTTTCATTTTGCGAAAATACTGGTAGGCTCCTCGATTGAGAAATCCGTATGCCACCTCTTTCGTACGGATTCCCTCCAGCACTCCCTGGGGAGAGTCGTAAAGGCGGAAGGAGAGCCCCGGATAGGCTCGGGAGAGAAGCTCCACCGCCCAGGAAGAATCCTGGATGCCCAGAGGCGTGTTCTGGATGTCGTGAAAATCCTTGATGAAGGGACTTTCCACATGCCCCACCACCAAAGTGCTCAGGCTGACATAGGGGAGAGAAAAGAGAAGGTAGCCTTCCCGTTCGGGGCTTCTGTTGGCGGCGGTAAGCATATCCACGCCACCTCTTCGGGCGGCTTCCATGGTTTTTTCCCAACTCGGGAAGTACACCGGTCGGATGTCGATACTCAGTGTTTTTCGAAGAAGGTCTACATAGCTTGCACTTATGCCGTTATGAAGGCCCTGTTTATCCAGGAACTCGATGGGAGGCCAGGCGGGATCCACTCCCAGGGAGAGGGGAGGAAGCTGGGCAAGCCAGGCTTTTTCCTCTTCGGTGAGAAAAAAGCCCGCCGAAGGTTCTGATGGTGCTTCGGGAGGGATGTTTCGAGAATTCTCCGTGCCGGAGATCCCTCGAGAGGCGAGGGGGAGGGCCAAAAGAAACGAGGCAGAACAAAAGGCAAGGAGGAATATCTTTGCGAATCCTCCTGGACTTGGCCCATTTATGAGGAACATGAAGAAGGTTCGGGCGGTTCTTTTCATGGATTCCTCCGCGTAAAGGACGGTGTCTGGTTACAAACGAACAACGGGCTGCAATGAAAAATCAGGCCAAAGGTCTGTTCTCCTCATGGGTTTTTCGTACGTACTATAGTAATCTAAAGTTCCGGTTTTGTCGAAAAACCGTGGAGAAAAAAACAAAAAAAACCTGCAAAACCAAAGAAATTAAAGAATTTTCCCCGTTGCTTTCGGGGACTTTCGGATCCATCCTTATCCGCATGTTTCCGAGGAGGCCAAGAAAAAGGAGCCCCTCTTGAGAGAGGGGCTCCGGATATGCAACGGGTTGTTGTGAAGAAACCCGGAAGGTGCTTAGCTGCTTCGGTTATTTTGCCGAGTAGGCTCCCCAGGCTGCGGGAAGCTCGGTTCCCAGGCGACGGGAAAGGTTGGAAAGAATCCAGCAGAGCTCTGCGGAAACTCCCCGGGGGGGAAGGCTGCGCTTCTGTTCCACCTGTTCTCCCGAAAGAGCGGTGATGGTGCCGTCCCGCTCCATCCAGTTCGCCAGGGGAAGCTGGTATGCCGCATAGTCCTCTCCCGCCTTGGGAGTGATGACCACGCAGAGATCCAGAGCCTTGCAGTCCGCCGGAGTGAGTCCCACCGAGGCGGGATCCAGATTGACCAGCACCAGTCCCTTAAGGGATTTGGATTTCACCGAGGCTACGATGTCCGCCACAGAAGCGGTCACCGCCTTGGCGGCTCCTCCGAGATTGGAGCCTTCGTAGAGAGGAATCAGCCGTTTCTGGTTGATTTGCCCCAGAAGTTTCGCCAAGGTTGCGCTCTTTTCCGGGCACGCTCCTGCAAGGCTTCCCAGAAGGGCCAGAGCCTTTCTGGCACCGCCGAAGGCCTTGGCGGCCTCCTCCAGGCATTCCCGGCTCACTCCGGTGCGCTCCGCCACCGAGGCGGCGGTGTAGCTCTTCAGTTCTTCGGGTACTTCCTTGCCCGCTGCGGCGAGGGTCAGAGCGGCGAAGCCCTTCAGAAGATCCGTCATGGATCCCTCCCGGGGCTGCAGGGAGATGGCCTCTCCCCGTTCGAGCATTCCCGGTTTGCCTCCCAGGAAGATCATCCGGGTTTTCTTGTTCCGCATTCCCCGGCGAAGCAGAGAGACCAGGGCGGGCTGTTTGGCATCCAGGTCCGCCTCCACAAGAAGCACCGCATCCGCTTCCTGAAGATCCCCATAGGTGGCGCCGGTTTCAAGGCTTCCGAAAACTTCCGTCATGGCCTTTCGGGTAGGTGCGAAGGCATCCGTTCCGGCCACCGCGAAGGGAGCTTCGAGGACATCCCCCGCAAAACGTTTCAGGGCGAGATACTCCTCGTTGCTCAGAGCGTCTCCCGCGATAATTCCAGCCTTGCCGGCCTTTCCAAGGGCATCTTTCAGCGAGTCCAGAGCCTTGTTCCAGGGAAGTTCCGCTCCCTTCACCAGGGGGGCCTCCAGGCGGTTTTCCAGGAGAGGGGCAAAGTCGAAGCGTCCCTTGGCGCAGGTTATGCCGCTGGTTACCGAAGCGGGGTTGTCGAGATCCGAGGTGATCCGGACGATCCGGGATTTTGCCGTATCCAGGTTGAGGTCGATCTGGCACCCCACGGAACACTGACCGCATGCGGTGGGAACCACGTTGGGCACCTCCGAATGGGGCCACCGGGGAGCCCGTTTTTCCAGCAGAGCTCCCACGGGGCAGAGCTGGACGCAGAGCCCGCACTGGGTGCATTCCGAAGCCTCGATACCGTTCCAGTAGGGGGTGTCCACGTTGGCCGCAAAGCCCCGCTTGGTAAAGTCGATGGCGTGGAATCCCGCCAGCTCGTTGCACGCCCGGATGCAGCGCCCGCAGAGAATGCACTTGTCCATGTTGCGAACGTAGTATTCGTTGACCTCTTCCACGCCCTTGAGATGTTCTCCCGCCACACGGTCGGGGTTTACCTCGTAGTCGATGGCGTACTTGCGCAGCTTGCACTCGAAGAGATCCGGGCAGCCGCACTCCATGCAGCGCTCGGCATCTTTGAGAGTCTGTTCGTGGGTAAGGCCGTGGTTGTACTCCTCGAAAATCTTCGCCTGCTGCATCCGAACTTCCGGAGCATCGTGATGGGCGAACTGGCGCTCGGTCTTTTCCTTATCCGCAAAATCCTCCGCGGTAAGATCCTTCTGCACCACGTCATACTCGAAGGGTGCCTTGGGAGTTCCCTTGGTGATGTAGTGATGGGCGGATTCCGCAGCCCAGTGGCCCGTGCCGATGGCGGCGATGGCGATATCCGGGCCGGTCTTCTGATCTCCCGCCACGAAAACTCCCGGCAGGGGAGTGGCGTAATGCTCGTCGGAGACCATCCGTTTTCCGTCCAGAACTTCCTTGGGAAGTCCTGCGGGATCAAGCTGCTGCCCGATGGCGGCGATCACCTGGTCTACTTCGAGGACGAAGGTTTCTCCCGTGGCGACGGGGCGGCGCCGTCCCGAAGCATCGGGCTCGCCGAGCTCCATCTTTTCGCAGATCATGCGCTCCACCTTGCCGGAGCCCTCCACAGCCTGGGGAGCCGCCAGGAAGACGAATTCGACACCTTCCTCCATGGCCTCTTCCACTTCGATGGGCTCTGCGGGCATTTCCGCCCGGGTCCGCCGGTAGACCACCGTGACCTTCTCGGCGCCGAGGCGCTTGGCGCAGCGGCAGGCATCCATGGCGGTATTGCCGCCTCCTACCACTGCTACGGATTTGCCCACCGCAACGTCTTCGTGGCGGTTCACCTTGTACAGGAAGTCGATGCCTCCCACCACGCCGGGAAGCTCTTCGCCGGGAGCCCGGAGAGGAGAGGATTTCCAGCAGCCCATGGCGAGAATCACCGCATCGTACTTTTCCCGGAGTTCTTCCATGTGGATATCCTTGCCGAGAGCCGTGTTGGGGAAAGCCTGTATGCCATGATCGAGAACCCAATCGATCTCGTTCTGGAGAATCTGCTGGGGAAGCCGGTAGTCCGGAATGCCGTAACGCATCATGCCGCCGAAGAAGGGCTCTTTGTCGAAGAGATCCACCGCATATCCCTTGAGACGCAGGTAGTAGGCTGCGGAAATTCCCGCGGGACCGCCGCCTACCACAGCCACGGAACGGCCGTTTTCTTCGATGGCGGGAACGGGGCCAAGGTCTCCCTTATCCATGCAGTAATCCCCGATGAAGCGCTTTATTTCCCGGATGGAGACGGGTTCGTCATCCACCAGGTTGCGCCGGCACTTTTCCTGGCAGGGGGCGGGGCAGATCCGGCCGATGCAGGTGGGAAGAGCCATGTTCCTGTGAAGTACGTCCAGGGCTTCTTCGAATTTCCCCTGGGCCGCCAGATTTACGTATCCCTGCACATCTCCCCGGGCGGGGCAGGCGAGGGTACAGGGGGGACGGCAGTCTCCCACGTGGTCCGAAAGGAGCAGCTCCAATCCGAGTTTACGGGTTTTGCGAACCCGGTCGGTGTCGGTCTTTACGATCATGCCGGGATTGATGGTGGTGGCGCAGGCCCGGGCGAGGGCTTTGGCGCCCTGGATCTCCACCAGGCAGATGGAGCATCCTCCGTACATGGAGATGTGGGGATCGTAGCAGAGAGCGGGAATTTCCACACCGCACTCGGCGCAGAGGTCCAGGAGGCGCTGTCCCGGATATCCGTATACCTCCCGGCCGTTAAGCGTGATTTTAATGGTTCGTTCTTTCTGGGCCATTATATACAAGCCTCCTATTCTACGGAAATTGCTTTTACGGGGCAGGCGGCGATACACTGGCCGCAACGGACACAAACGTCATCGTCGATAACGTGGGCTTTCTTGAGTTCCCCGCTGATGGCGCCCACAGGACAGGCCTTGGCGCATTTGGTGCAGCCGATGCACTTCTGGGCATCCACCATGTAGTGAATGAGGGTGGTACAGGCCTTGGCAGGGCATTTCTGCTCCCGGATATGAGCCTCATACTCGTGCCGGAAGTACTTGATAGTGGTCTGTACGGGGTTGGGAGCGGTCTGTCCCAGGCCGCAGAGGGAGCCGTCCTTGATCTGCACGCAGATTTCTTCGAGAAGATCCAGGTCGCTCTCCTTGCCCTTTCCTTCGGTGATCCGGGTAAGGGTCTCCAGCATGCGTTTGGTGCCGATACGGCAGAAGGGGCACTTGCCGCAGGATTCGTTCTGGGTGAAATTGAGGAAGAACTTGGCCACGTCCACGATACAGGTGGTTTCGTCCATGACGATCATACCGCCGGATCCCATGATGGCTCCCGTGGCGTTGATGGACTCGTAATCCACCGGGGTGTCCAGGAGGGACTCGGGGAGACAGCCTCCCGAGGGGCCTCCCATCTGCACCGCCTTGAAGGCCTTGCCTCCGGGGATGCCGCCGCCCACGTCGAAAATGACCTCCCGCAGGGGCATTCCCATGGGAACCTCCACGAGGCCGCCCTTGGTGATCTTGCCCGCCAGGGCGAAGACCTTGGTGCCCCGGCTGCGGCCGATGCCGTATTTGTTGAAGGCTTCGGCTCCGTGGTTGATGATCCAGGCGATATTTGCCAGGGTTTCCACGTTGTTGATATTCGTGGGTTTGCCGAAAACGCCGCTGTTCGCGGGGAAGGGCGGGCGGGGACGGGGCATGCCGCGCTGGCCTTCGATGGAGGCCATGAGGGCGGTTTCCTCGCCGCACACGAAGGCGCCGGCTCCCTCCTTGATGTAGATGTCGAAGGAGAAGTTCGTGCCCAGAATGTTCTTGCCCAGGAAGCCCCGTTCTCTCGCCTGATCCAGAGCGATGTTCAGGTGCTTGATGGCCAGGGGGTATTCCGCCCGGCAGTAGATGACTCCCTGGTCCGCTCCGATGGCGTAGCCGCAGATGGCCATGCCTTCGATAATGCTGTGGGGGTCTCCCTCCAGCACCGAGCGGTCCATGAAGGCTCCGGGGTCGCCCTCGTCGGCGTTGCAGACCACGTACTTATGCTCTCCCTTGGAAGCGGCGGCGAACTTCCACTTGAGTCCCGTGGGGAAGCCCGCTCCGCCGCGGCCTCGAAGGCCGCTATCGAGAACGGTCTTGATAACCTCTTCCCGGGTCATGGAGGTGGTGGCCTTTTTCAGCCCCTCGTATCCGTCATGTTCGATATATTCGTCGATCTTCACGGGGTCGATGATGCCGCAGTTGCGCAGTACGATGCGAACCTGCTTGCCCAGCATGGCGTTCTCCGGGGCATCCCCGATATTGCTGAAAATGATATGGTTTTCGAGGGGAGACTGTTTTCCCAGGTCTTCCTCCACGATCTTCTCGGCTATCTCCGGAGTCACTTCTCCGTAGATGACCCGCTTGCCTTCCCGGTCGATCTCCACGAGAGGCTCGTGGAAACAGAGGCCGATGCAGCCCACTTCGCGAAGCTCCACATCTTTCCGGTCCTTCAGGAGGGTCTGGAGACGTTCCAGTACCGGGCGGGCTCCCGCAGCGATACCGCAGCTCGCCATACCTACCTTAACGATTGTCTTTTGCATGGGCGGCTACCTTCCTTCCTCTTCTTTGCGGTATTTCTCGAGAATGCTGACCGCACTTTCCGGGGTAAGCTTTCCGTGCACCTCGTCTCCCACCATCATGACCGGGGCGAGGCTGCAGCATCCCAGGCAGGCCACGTACTGGAGCGTAAACATACCGTCTTCGGTGGTCTTTCCCTCGGGGATGCCGAGATAACGCTGAATCTGGGCTCCCACCAGGGCGGAACCCTGAACGTGACAGGCGGTACCCCGGCAAAGCCGGATAACGTACTTTCCCTCAGGCTCGAGACGGAACATGGAGTAAAAAGTGGCCACTCCGAAAAGCTCCGCACTCGGCATATCCAAGGCCTTGGCCACGAAATTCAGGGCATCTTCGGGAAGATACCCGAAACTCTTCTGAACCTCTGCCAGAAGAGGAATGGTAGCCCCCTTCTTGCCGCGGTACTTCTCCACCACCGGCGTAAGTCTGGAAGCGAGATCCTGCTCCGCCGTAGCACAACATGTGCACTGTGTCATTTTCCGCAATCCCTCCCACGTTGATATCTACGGAATTTCCCCGGGTTCCACTATGGAATCCGGGAAAGGTTCCTCTCAATATTATAGGTAAAATAGTCCCTTTTTGGCTGACTATTATGCTCTTGATCAAAAAAAAGGTCAACTCGGGGAGGGGCGGTAAAGATTGAGTGGCCATGGAACGGAGGCGGGGGAAAAATAAACAGCCTGAAAAAAAGGTCATTCTTTGGGAAGGAGGATTCTGGGAAAAAAGATCCTCCGTAAAAAGAAAAGTTTTCCTGCTTTCTCTCGAAAAGAAAAGTGAAAACTTCCGTGAGGCCGGAGAAAATGAGGGATAGCACGTGATTTTTCAAATTTTCCTATCAAAACTGTACAAATAAGCACAAATTTTTTTTGAGAAAAGGAGGGGGCGAGTTATTGAAAGCTAACTTCAAAAAATAAACCGTAAAAAGCCTTTAGTTTCTTTTACGCCATAATTTTAGAAAAAAGTTCTTATGGAGTAAAATTTTCGGAACATATAGAATTCTGGTCCTTCCGCAGTTTCAGAGAATTTTCAGACCTCGCCCCAGGTTTTTTCGAAAATATGGATGTAAATCTTCATGAAAAAAGATTTTCTCCACTATCAAGGCGATTTATCGAAAGAACCCCTTCTCAGCAGATAGAGAAGGGGTTCCGAAAAGGGGGAAAGAAAAACCTGTGAGTTATTGCCTGGCGAGAAAGGGGTAGGAAAAATGTCGCGGAGGATCGAAACATTCCTTGATCACCCTCATGGAAACCCATCGCATGAGATGGTGAGATGATCCCACCTTGTCGTTGGTTCCCGAGGCCCGGCTCCCTCCGAAGGGCTGATGAGCCACCATGGAACCCGTAGTTTTGTCGTTCACGTAGAAATTCCCTGCCGCATGGCGCAGAATTTGCAGGGCTTTCTGAACGGCGGTTCTGTCGCTGGCGAAGACCGATCCCGTAAGTCCATAGGGAGAGGTGCTGTCGCAAAGGTGGAGGGTTTCCTCATATTTTTCGGGATCGTAGAGATACACCGTAAGAACCGGGCCGAAGATCTCTTCTTCCATGAGGCGGAATTTGGGGTTTGTCGTAAGGATCACCGTGGGTTCTACGAAAAAGCCTTTGGTGTCGTCGCATGCTCCTCCGAAGACGATGGTGGCCTCGTCGCTTTTCTTCGCATATTCCAGACAAGAGGAGATGTTTTCGAAGGAAGGCCGGTCGATAACGGCGCCCATGAAGTTCTCGAAATTCTCCACATCCCCGACCTTGATGTCTTTCATCTGGTTCGCAAGTTCGTTTCTCAGATCTTCCCATAGCGTGCGGGGAATGTAGGCTCGGGAGGTGGCGGAACATTTTTGTCCCTGGTATTCGAAGGCTCCCCGGATAAGGGCGGTGGCGAGGCTGGGGATATCGGCGGAAGCGTGGGCTACCACGAAATCCTTACCTCCGGTTTCTCCGGCTATCCTGGGGTACGAACGATAGCTTCCGATACGATTGCCGATGGCACTCCAGATGTTGTTGAAGGCCCGATTGGAACCCGTGAAATTGACTCCCCCCAAAGTGGGTTGAGAGAGAACCGCCTCGCCGAGAACCTGAGAATCTCCGGGAACGAAGTTGATCACCCCTTCGGGAAGTCCCGCTTCCATAAAGAGGCGCATTACCTGATAGGCGGAATGTACCGCCGTGGAGGCGGGTTTCCAAAGCACCGTATTTCCCATGAGAGCCGGAGCGGAGGAGAGATTGCCTCCTATGGCGGTGAAATTGAAGGGAGTTACGGCGAAGACGAAGCCTTCCAGGGGGCGATAGTCCATAAAATTCCAGGTGGCATCGGCCTTTTCCGGTTGATCGAGATACATCTGCTGCATGTTGTAAATGTTAAAACGAAGAAAATCCGCCAACTCGCAGACCGCATCGATTTCCGCCTGATGGACGGTCTTGCTCTGACAAAGCATGGTGGATGCGTTCAGCCGAAAACGATCTCTTCGGGAAATTCTCTCCGCCACCTTGAAGAAAATGGAAGCCCGTTGTTCCCATGGCGTGGCGGACCAGCTTTTCCATGCCGCATCTGCGGCTTTCACAGCTTTTTCGATTTCCTTTGGCCCGGCTTTGTGATATCGGGCGATGACTTTCTGGTGGTCGTGAGGAATACGAATCATTCCCAGATTGCCCGTACGGATTTCCTTGCCTCCGATGATGAGAGGAATTTCAACGTCTTCCTGCCGCATGGAGATCAGGTTTTCCCGGAGCTCCTCGCGCTCTTCACTATGGGGGGCGTATTCCAGTACCGGTTCATTGTGCGGCTTGGGAAATGAAAAAACGGAATTCATCATGATACATGCCTCCTTAACTCATTGCTGAAAAGTTATCGGGTTCCGTGGCCCGTATAATATGCAATGCAGTTGCATATTATACATAAAATTCGTATTCTGTCCACTCCCGTTTGTCCATATAAAAAGCCCCTTTCTCCGCAAGATACGAGAGAAAGGGGCTCGGGCATTTCTTTTCACGCAAGGTTTTTAACGATGCGGAAGAGTTCAGTCCATGAGTTTCCGGGCCTCCAGGTAGTAGCGTTTTTCCACGGCCTCGCCGATGGAGAAGGTTTTTCGGGGGTAAACCTGTTCCGCCAAAATTCGGGAGAAGAAAACGCCTTTATCCACCGGAGGAAGAATAAATCCCATGTTGCTGTCCTTCAGGCAGAGTTCGGTGACGGAATCCTCCCCGTGGATGTAGTCGATGGAAACGTCCTGATGCTGTTCCAGATAAAGATCCAGAACTTCCTGAAGCAGTTCCACCGTGAGTTTCGAATCCTCGGAAAAGAACCGCAGTTTGCCGCGCTTGTTCCCCAGGATAAAGCCCAGAGTGTGGGTTCCTTCCCGGAAGGGCTCCGCCTCGGGAGCTCCGTATTCCGCCTCGGTTCCAAGCTGGTTGGCCAGAAATTGAAAGAGATGATCCCCGTCCACGTCGAAGAGCACCCGGTGAATCGGATGGAAGACCACGCCCGGATCGAAGATGTTTTCCACCTCCACCAGAGCATACCTGGCAGGGGAGTTCTCGGGAGCTCCTGCGGCCTTTTTCTCCTCCCAGAGCTGTTTTGCCGCCGCCAGGGAGTGGTTGCCGTCTCCCACCGCGAAGAGCAGATCTTCCTGAATCAGTTTTTCCAGGGCCTCCAGTACCGGAAGAAGCCTTTCTTCCGGTACGTGCCATCCCCGAAGGGTTCCGCCTCCCTGCATGAGCTCGAAGCCATAGACTTCGTCCAGGTTTTCCCGGTTTTCGTAGAGAGGTTCGATAAGGGTTTTGCCGGGATCGTTCACCAGAAAAAGAATGTGGGGGAGATCCAGGCAGGCTCCCCGGCGGATGTCCATCCGGGGAGGAAGCCGGCGGAGAATGGTTCCCTCGGTGGGGCGGATGAGAGCCCGGCTTCCTTCGTTGAAACTGTAGCGTTCCAGATCTACCGCCAGAAGAAGCCCCTTCCGGGAGGCTACGTGGGGGGTGGTGCGTTCCACCAGGATAAACCCCGGAGGAAGGGGAGTGAGGACATCCTTTTCCAGGTATTCCTTCATGGTTCCGTTGATGGCGGCTATGCGCTCTTCCGTATCTCCGTTTTCGAGATAGGCTTCGGGAAGAATGAGCCGGAGTGTGGAGGGGGCATCTCCTACGATTTCTTCTACCTTGTCCCAGTATTCCCGTTCTGAAGAGAATTGGTCACAGGCCACCACGGACCAGACGGGAAACATCTCGTCCTTTTGGGGAAGCAACACCGAGGGTATGGAAATGCCCAGGAAAGAGCACTTTTCCTGAAGATTGCTCATCATGTCCCTCCTTATCCGTTTTTACGGGCAAATTCGTTCATGAATTCCCCCAGGGCCCTGGCTCCTTCCAGAGGCATGGCATTGTAGAGGGATGCCCGGCATCCTCCCACGCTCCGGTGCCCCTTGAGCCCCAGAAATCCTTCTTCCGTAGCCTGGCTGATGAAACGTTTTTCCAGATCCTCCGAGGGGAGCCGGAAGACCAGGTTCATGAGAGAACGGACATCCTTGTCCACGGGGCATCGATAGAATCCTCCGCTGGTGTCGATGGCCTTGTAGACTTCCGCGGCTTTGGCGGCATTATGTTCTTCCATGGCTTTCATGCCTCCCAAGCGTTTCATCCGTTCCAGCACCAGCTGGATAACCCAGATGGCAAAGACCGGAGGGGTGTTGTAGAGGGAGTTCTTATCTGCGTGGGTGCGGTAGTCGAGATAGGCCGTGAGAGTATCCGGGCATCGTCTCAGCATGTCATCCCGGAGGATGGCCACCGTAACGCCTGCGGGGCCGAGATTCTTCTGAGCGCCTCCGTAGATGAGGGCAAACTTTTCCACCGGTACTGCCCGGCTCAGGAGGTCGCTGGACATATCGCAGATAAGGGGTACCGATCCCGTATGGGGCCACTCTTTCCACTGAATTCCTCCGATGGTTTCATTGGAGGTGAGGTGAAGATATGCTGCGTTGGGATCCGTTTCGAGGGAAGAGGCTTTGGGGAGGGTGGAGTAGTTCGTTTCGGCTCCGTCAAAGATCACCCGTACCTTGCCGACTTTCTTGGCATCGTTGTAGGCTTTTTTGGCCCAGGATCCGGAAAGGGTGAAATCACAGGTTTGATCGGGGCCCAGGAAGTTCAGGGGTACCATGGAAAACTGAAGCGTGGCTCCTCCTCCTAGAAAGAGGACGGAATAGTTTTCGGGAATTGCAAAAATTTCTTTGAAAAGTTCCACTGCCCGATTGTGTACGTGATCGTACATGGAGCTGCGGTGGCTCGTTTCGATCATGGAAACTCCCTGACCTTCGAAATCCACGAACTCCCGCTGGACAATTTCGAGAACCTCCAGGGGCAGGGTGGACGGCCCCGCATAAAAGTTATATTTTCTGCTCACAACAATCCCTCCTTGACATGGTTTTCCAGAATGGCCACAATCTCATCTCCGATGCGCAGCATATTCTCCTCGGAACTTGCCCCGATATGAGGCGCCATAAGCACTCGGGGAGCTCCGAGGAGGGGGTAGTCTTCGGGCGGAGGGTCCGTGGGCCATACGTCGGTACAATACCAGCTAATTCTACCCTTTTCCAGAGCGGATAGTACCGCCTGGGGATCTACGATGTCTCCCCGAGCGGTATTTATCAGCACCGCCCCAGGTTTCATCATGGCGATGGTCTCCTCCCGGATCATTCCCCGGGTCTCTTCCGTAAGAGGGAGATGGAGAGAGACGTAGTCCGCCCGGGAAAGAACGTGCCGCATATCCGAAAATACTTCCCCCGCTTCGCTCGGTTTTCCCGATTTTCGATATCCTACCACGGTCATGCCGAAGGCCTTGGCCCGAGACGCCACCTCTTCGGCGATATTGCCCATTCCAAGAAGCCCTAAAGTCTTTCCGTAAAGCTCCGTGCGCCGCAGTTCCTTTTTTGCCCATCTTCCCTCCGACATGGTTTGATGGGCTTCCACAAGACGTGTAGGAACCGCCAGCATAAGGGCGAAAGCCAATTCTGCCACGGCGATGCCAGAAGCCTTGGGAGTATTGAACACTCGAATCTTTCGTTCGTTTGCCGCTTGCAGATCCACGTTATCCAGCCCTACGCCACCCCGGATGATGAGCTTCAGATTCGGAGCTTTTTCCAGAAATTCCCGGGTGCATTTGGTTTTGCTCCGAACGAGAAGAACCTGGGATTTTTCGAGGTCTTCCATATCGGAAGAAACTTCGCCGAAAGCCCGAAGTTTCTCGGTAAGAGCGGAGGAAAAGGAGTCGGCCATCATAATCAACACAGAACGTCACCTCTCTAAAGCAAGATTGAAGCGCTGCAATATACTGCTGATGATTTAAGTATATTACAAGTGATGCGCTATTCGGCACAATGCAAATAATACCATCAGTCTTTCCCTTTTCCAATAAACTTTTAGGGAGAAAAAGTTTGTTTTCAAGAAATCCCGTTTTTTGGAAAATATGCTATAATACGTGGTCTTTCCTTACGGTATGCGTTCTTTGAGAGAGATCTCACGGTGGCTTTTTGAAGAAATTATGAAGTCGATGGAGAAAGACAATGAAACTGGATATCGCGCATGGGTTTCAAAATCGTGGAGTTAAAAAATTTTTGCACTCTTTTTCGGAGGGCCCTGGAAATACCCGAGAGCTTCTTGGTATCGCTCTGCCCATGGTTATTTCCCAAGCCTGCGAAACAGTGATGATGTTTACGGATCGGCTTTTTTTGTCCCGTCTCGGGGGCGTTCACATGAACGCCGCCATGGCGGGGGGGCTGACCTGCTTTCTTTTCATGACGTTTTTTATCGGTATCACCGGTTATTCCAACGCTCTGGTAGCCCAGTATTACGGCGCCGGACGGCGGGAGAAGTGTCCCCTGGTGGTGACTCAGGGGGGCATTCTCGCTCTGGGAGGGGCGGTGCTCCTTCTCGCGGCTCTTCCTCTGGGGCGTTTCCTTTTCGCCCATTCCCGCATTCCCGCGGAACAAGTGGAGCTTCAGGTGATCTACTTCAACATCGTCATGATGGGGGCGGGGCTTGGCCTGCTCCGTAACGTGCTGAGCTGCTTTTTCAGCGGTATCGGGAAGACTTCCATCGTTATGGGGGCATCTCTTTTCTCCATGGTGGTGAACGTGGGAGCCAACTATGTCCTGGTTTTCGGAAAGCTGGGCTTTCCCGCCCTGGGAATTCGGGGGGCTGCTTACGGTACGCTCATCGGTGCCGCCGCGGGGCTTCTGGTGATTCTCGGAGCTTACCTCGGCAAGGAAAACCGGAAAGCCTACGGAGTTTTCCAGGCTCTGCGTTTCGACAAGACCATCATGACCCTGCTTCTGCGCCTGGGCTATCCCGCGGGGCTGGAGCTTTTTCTCAATCTTCTCGCCTTCACCAACATCGTTCTGGCGTTCCATTCCTACGGTCTTGAGGTGGGAGCCGCCGCTACCATCGCTTTCAACTGGGACATGGTTTCGTTCATTCCCCTGGTGGGGGTGAACATTGCCATAACCAGCCTGGTGGGGCGCTACATGGGGGCGGCAAAGCCCGAGGTGGCCCATCGGGTGACCATGACGGGGCTTCGCATGGCTTTTTGTTATTCCGGGGTGCTCCTGCTGATCTTTGCCTTCATGCCGGAAGCCCTGGTGAGGGTGTTTCATCCCCGGGAGGCCAGCCTGGCCTTCGAGTCCATGCTTCCCACCGCCACCTTTATGGTACGTCTCATAAGTTTCTACGTTCTTGCGGATGCGGTGGGCTCCGTTTTCAGCGGCGCTCTCCGGGGGGCGGGGGATACCTTTTGGGCCATGTGCCTCTCCGTAGGTACCCATTGGGTTCTGGCCCTTTCGGTAATCGCCGCGATCCGGATTTTCCACGCTTCTCCCGAAGCGAGCTGGTCCGTGCTGGTTTTCATGGTTTTCCTCATCGGCGGAGCTTTTTACTTCCGGTACCGGGGAGGAGCCTGGCGTACCCTTCGGGTGGTCTCCTGGGAAGGAGAAGCCTGATTTTCTGCCGGTATATCCGTTCTTTTCCGAAAGAGCAATGCTCGACAAAAAGAGGCGGGAACCCCTTCAGGGATTCCCGCCTCTTGTGCTCTGTTCCGGAAGTATTGCGGTCTATACGGGATAGACTCCGTCGGTGTCGGTTTTTTCGAAACCTCCATCGGTGCCGGTTTCCCGGGCGAACTTTTTGGGAAGAAAGTCCTTGGCTACCTGGGGGAAAATGGCATAGCTCAGCACATCCTCAGGCTGGGTGATGTAGGGCTTGATAGCCTCACGAGCGGCTTCGAGCTCCGGCTCCAGCATCTCCCCGGGACGGCAGGTGATGGGTTCCTCGTCGCCGATGGCCTTTTTCGCCGCTTCCGGATCCACCTCTGCGGGAGGACGGCCATAGTATCCCTGGAAGTACATCTTCACTTCCTTGGGAATCATCTTCCAGGGCTGTCCCAGGAGAACGTTCAGAGTGGCCTGGGTTCCCACGATCTGGCTGGTGGGGGTTACCAGGGGAGGATATCCCATGGCCTTACGAACCTTGGGTACTTCCTCCAGCACCGCTTCGAGCTTGTGCAGAGAGTTCTGTTCCTTGAGCTGGCTCTGAAGGTTGGAGTACATGCCTCCGGGAATCTGGTAGATCAGCACGTTCACGTCCACTCCGGTCATGCCCATGATCAGATCCGCATACTTTTCCCGAAGTTCTTTGAAGTAGTTGGATACCGGCAGAAGGTGCGCCAGGTCGATCTTGGTATCCAGTTCGCCCCCCATGAGGGCCGCCACGATGGCTTCCGTGGCGGGCTGGCTGGTGCCCATGGCGAAGGGGGATATGGCGCAGTCCACCACGTCCGCTCCCGCCTCGAGGGCGGCGAAATAAGCCATGGCGGCCATGCCGCTGGTGTAGTGGCAGTGGAACTGCACGGGAAGACCGTCGGTATGTTTCTTGATGGAGGTGACGAGCTTCTTGGCATCCACCGGGCTGATGAGCCCCGCCATGTCCTTCACGCAGATGGAATCCGCCCCCATCTCCTTCATTTCTTTGGCGAGCTTGCCGAAGGCTTCCACGCTGTGCACCGGGGAGATGGTGTAGGAGATGCACATCTGCAGATGGGCCCCTTCTTTCTTGATCTGATCCGCGGCGATTTCAGCGTTCCGCAAATCGTTGAGGGCGTCGAAAACCCGAATGATGTCCAGTCCGTTTCCCACGGCGCGCTTTACGAACTCCCGCACCACATCGTCCGCGTAGTGGCGGTACCCCACCAGATTTTGTCCCCGGAGGAGCATCTGAAGCTTGGTTTTCTTCATGCGTTTCCGGATTTGCCGAAGCCGTTCCCAGGGGCACTGTTCGAGGAAACGCATGGAGGTGTCGAAGGTGGCTCCTCCCCATACTTCCATGGAGTGATATCCCACCTCGTCCATGGTCTCCGCTATGGGAAGCATGTCTTCCGTGCGCAGCCGGGTAGCCATAATCGACTGGTGCGCATCCCGAAAGGCGGTTTCGGTGATTCCTACTTTGCGGTGCTTGGGGGCATCATGGTTCTGCCCTGTATTTCCAGATACCTTCACATTGTTTTTGGTATTGTCTGTAGACAACAGAAAAACCTCCCCGTTTTCCGCATAATGCGGCTCTCTTTGGTGCCCCTTCCGGGGCCTTCTCCGCCAAATTGTGTGTAAAAGCTGCCAACTTTGGGTATTCTACCATGAGTAGCTCAGGCTGCAACAAGTTTATTCCTTTTTTGAAACCGAAAAGTACTCAAGTTCACTGCCGGGAGCCCAGGAGGCAAGAATTCCCTCACAGGCTCTTCTATGGCTTATGGGAATATTTTCGGCCTCCACCAGTACCGCTCGGAGAATTCTGCGATTCTCATGCCCCTCCAGAACCATCAGGGTAACGGCCGATGCCAGAGGTGACATGCTGGGGTTGAAGGCCGCATTTTCCGCGTAGCGTCCTGCCACGATTCCCGCTCCTTCAAGCTCCAGGGCCACCCCCGCAAACCCCCCGGAATAAGGGGCGTAGCTCTTTTCCGCCGCCTTCAGGGCCGCATCTGCCAGGAAATCTCCTGAAGGAAGCCCTTTCCGGGAAAGGAGGGTGGTCTCTTCATCCAGGAGACGTACCGATTTATGAAGATCCCCGGGGCCGAAGGCCCGGGGGAGAAACTCCGAAAGTGTTCGGGGAGCTTCGCCGGGGAGGAGAATTTTCAGGGATTCCGCCCCTTGAAGTTCCATGAGAAATTGCCGGCAGAGCCCGCAGGGGGGGGCGTTCACCGCGAGATGGGTAATCCGGTGTTCTCCCTTGTGCCAGGCATGCATCACCGCAGATTGTTCCGCATGGATGGAAGAGCTCAAAGGTTCTCCGGGGAACTCCATATTTGCTCCCATGTAGAAACCGCCGCTCTCTCCGCGGGCTACGGCTCCCACGCAGAACTTGGAAATGGGAGGTCGGGCAAAAAAAGCCGCCCGGGAGAGCAGGGACGTCATTTGGGTGAATTGAGTGGGATTGTCTTCGTCGTGTCTATCCATAGCTGCAAACCCTCCTTTACAGGGCTTCTTGCAAAATACACCAAAAGATGAAAAAACGTCGTTTTCCGGGAATTTCTCTACCCCGGTCCTGAAAGGGTGAATAGAAATATTCCGCCTCCGAGAACTAAGCTTTTCGGGAAATTTTCCCGACTTTTGCCCGCAATATCCGAAAATTTTCGAAGGCTTAGTTTGTATCCATTCCCCCATATTATCACGGAAGCCCTGGAGGCGCACGAAAAGTATCGACGTAGGGGGATAAAAATTCCATATCGCTTTTGTAGAGAAAAGAGCACACATTTTCGGGAGCGTCTTCCGTAAACTAAAATCATTTTACTATAGAACATCCTAAAAAGCCATCTCTTTTTCGGAGAAAGAGTTTTTTCCGTAATTTCCCTTAGTTTCTTGAAAAACTTGGCATGCCATCCTTGAAAATTTTGTGCTCATTATTTCTGGGTGCTTTTCGCCTCGAGGATTCGGAACTTTTCTTCGGCTTTGAAGCGTGGAGAAAATTCCGAGAAAGATGCTTGTATGTTCTCTCCATGGATCTATTCCTTTCGCAGGAGCCCGAGAAGTTCCTCCATGGAAATTTCGGGGATTTGTTCCCGCCCCTGGAGAATGTCCTCCGCCAGGGTCCGCTTGTGTCCGTGGAGAGCTACGATTTTTTCCTCGATGGTTCCTTCCGCCACCATGCGATAGATGGTTACCGGCCGGGTCTGGCCTATCCGGTGGGCCCGGTCCGAAGCCTGGTCCTCCACGGCGGGATTCCACCATGGATCCAGATGTACCACGTAATCCGCCGCGGTAAGGTTCAGCCCCATGCCTCCCGCCTTCAGGCTGATGAGAAAACAGGTGGCTTCCTCCCGCTGAAAGGTGTCCACCCGTTTTTTCCGCTCCCGCAGAGAGGTGTTTCCATCCAGGTATTGATAGGAGATTCCCCGGCGGTCCAGGAAGGCTCGCACCAGAGAGAGGTGATCCACGAATTGGCTGAATACCAGGGCCCGATGTTGGTTCTCTTCGAGATCCCACAGAATTTTTTCCAAAGCTTTGAGCTTGGAACTTCCGAAGCCGCTCTCGGGGAGAATCAGCCGGGGATGGCAGCACGCCCGGCGGAGCTTCATGATGTGAGCGAGAATGCGAATTCGTCTCTGCCCCTGGGGAAGAGCGGCGTTTTGAGCCTCTGCCAGGGCTTGTCGTCGCAGGGCTTCATAGAGAGAGGCCTCTTCCGGAGAGAGCTGTACCGACAGGAGAATTTCCGTTTTAGGAGGAAGTTCCTCCAGCACCTGGCTTTTCGTTCGCCGCAGGAGAAAGGGCTCCAGAAGCCGTTTCAGCCGCTTTGCCGCATGGGAATCCCTCTCCTTTTCGATGGGAAAGGCAAATCGGGAGTTGAAGCTTTTGAGGGATCCCAGAAGTCCGGGGTTCAGAAAACGAAAGAGGCTCCAGAGTTCTCCCAGATGATTTTCCAGGGGAGTGCCGCTGGTGATGAGCCGAAAATTGCCCCGGAGCTTCATCACGTTTTTCCACCGCTGGGTTCGGGGGTTTTTGATGGCTTGTCCTTCATCCAGAACGATGCAGTTCCAGGAGATTTTTTCCAGGGCCCCCACTTCGTTGTGCAGAAGTCCGTAGCTGCACAGAACCACATGGCAGGGGCCGGGGTTCGCCAGGAGCTCCTCCCGGTTTCCCTCGCCGAGAAAACTCATGGTCAGGGTGGGGGTGAAGCGGCGGGCCTCGCGAAGCCAGTTCATGCACACCGAAGTCGGAGCCAGCACCAGGGAAGGCCCCTTTCCTCCCAGGTAGAGCAGCACCGCCAGAGCCTGAATGGTTTTTCCCAGCCCCATGTCGTCTGCCAGGCAGGCTCCGAGTTCCAGAGAGGCCATCCGGACGAGCCAGCGGAACCCCTCTTCCTGGTAGTTTCGAAGCTTCCCCTGAAAGGATGAAGGAACTTGGGGAATCAGCTTGGAGATGGTTTTGAATCGTTCTATGGTTTCCGTCCATTCCGGAGGGAGATCCTCCGGGGGAGTTTGGAGAAAGAGAGGGTGCAGTTCCGGAGCTGCGGAGGGATGAAAAAGGAGTTCCTTGCCCTTGGGAATGGAGAAGGCTTGCAGATCCTGGAGTCGGCGGCGAAATTCCCGGGTAAGGGCTAGGAATTCTCCGTTTTTCAGGGGGATGAACTGCCCCGGATGTTTTCCCATGTTTTCGAGAAGCTCTTTCAAATCCAGCATGCGGTTCGTGTCGATCCGAAGCGCTCCCGAGAGGGTAAACCACTGTTCGCGAGAGGCTATTTTTACTGAAAGGTCGTCGAATGAGAGGGGCCTGGTAATTTTCAAGGATTCTCCCTTGGGCCACTCCACTCGGATAATTTCCGGGCATTCCCGGATCTGTACGAGAAGCTCCAGGCAATCCTGGGGGTTCGAAAGATGCCATGACCAGGGAGATTCCTGATATCCCCGTTCCAGGGCGCCGCAGCAGGAGAGCGCCCGTTCCGCCGTTTGAGCTTCCTTTTCCAAAGATCGGGCGACCTGCCAGGTTGTGCCCTCCAAAGAGAGAATCAGCAGGCTTCCCCCTTGGCCGGGGCGATAGGCGGGGCCCTTTTCCCCCAGGGGGTATACCCGAAGCTCGCAGTAAAGCCCTTCTCCCTCGGGGAGAAGTCTCACGGAAGGACGGTATTCTCCCTCTCGTTCCGCCGCAGTATCCGCCGGAAGCTCGCCGCCGATTTCGGACAGTATGGAAACCGCCCCCGAAAGGGATTTTAGAGCGCGCAGAAGGTTTTCCCGCCCCGAGGAAGGAATCTCCAGCTTTGGAGAGTCTCCCAGGATTCCCAATATTTTCCGATGCCTCTCGGAGAGAACGAAGAACATGAGGGATCCCGGATGCTCTTCCAGAAGAACGAACCCCTGCTCTCTCTCCTCTTGGGAGGGGAAGGGGCGAAGCTCCAGGGAGAACCCTCGGGCATGCTGGCGTATGTGCAGTTCTGGTTCGGCTCCCCGAAGTTGTAACTGTTCCCGGGGATCCTCCTCCGAAAAGATGCGGTCATGCCCCCGGAGAGCCGAAAGAGCCTGGAGAAACGAGGAATGCCGCAAAGGAGTCTTTCCTCTTCGGGGGGGCTGTTCTTCCAGGGCGTTCAGAATGGTTCTGTCCTGGGGAGAGAGAAGGGAGCATTCCCGATCCTCTTCGAAAAGTTTTTTCAGAGTTATTTCGGCGCCGCTGCTCCAGCCTCCCCGGGAAAGCCGTTTCTGTATCCAGGGGGTGATTTTCTGTACCTTGGGGCGCTGGGAATCCCGGTGTTTCATCTCTATCCGCCAGGTAAGGCGCTCCTCTCGAGGAGAATTTGTGGGGAGATCTTCTCTCAGGTTTTCCAAGGCTTCCAGAACGCGCTGCCACTCTCTCTTCAAGGCCATGAAGGTGCGAAGCGGAGGGTTCCCGAGATTTTCAAGAAAAGAGTCTCCCCACACAGTCATCTCCTCGTATCCCCGGGGCTCGCCGGCATGAAGCAGTCCCGCACATTCCGCCCCCAGGCGGTGGAGTGTGCGCTCCCGGCAGTGGCGGTAAAGGTCTACCAGTTCCTCGCTGCGCCGGGGCAGATGATCCGGAGAGATCCAGAAAAGAGCGAGAAAGAAAAGGGTTCGGGTGAAGGGGTGCTTCCGGGCGAGCCGGGAAGAAGGAAAGAGTCGTTCCATCTGTTCCGCCTCCTGCTGAAAACCCCGGCGGAACGCCAGAAGACGGAGCAGAATGTCCCGATCCTCCGAAGGCTCCCGTTCCACCGAGCGCCAATGCTTGAGATATTCCTGGGCTTTCTCCCAGAGGCGACGGTCCTCCTGAAGCAGAAGAGCGAGCACGTAGAGGGAGCTGTACGGAAAGGGAAGAATTCCCTGGGAGCCCTGGGAAAGCCGCTTTTGCAGAGCCTCCTCCCAAAACAAGAGACTCTCCGGGATATTTCCCGAAAAAAAGGCTTCGCAGGCTCTGTGAACTTCGAAGATCCATTCTTCGGCAAGGGGGGCGAGGCTCTTCAAGATTTCAGTGTCTCCCGAAAAAAGGAAATAGCTGTGGAGCATGGAGAAAAAAGGAGCGTACCAGCTCCGGCGGAGTTTCTCCGGAGCTTCGGGAAACCGCATGAGAATTTTCGTCAGGGTTTGCCACAAGGCATTTCCCAAAGAAAAATCTTCTCCCGTATAGAAACGGGATTCCAGTTGGGCTAGCACCCGGAACACCATGCCTGCGGGAAGGTGTTCGCAAAGCCAGGAGCCGTCGAAGGGAGAGGTGCAGATATCGAAAAGGGGATCCCTCGAAAGTCCTTCGGGAGGAGTGGCGGAGAAGATTTTTTCGTACAGGGAGAGTTCTTTCTCCAGGTCGTTCCAGTTACCTGAATAGAAGGATCTCCGGATGGAGCGGAAGAGCTTCCATCCCTCTTCCTGGGGATAGCCGATGTAGGGGCTGAACCGCTGGAGGGGAAGCAGGGCTTCCCCCGCATCCCGAAGAGGGATATAGCGTTTTTCTTCCAGGGCTTCTCGGGTGGCGAACTCCCGGATTTCCCGGGGAACGTGCCAGAAATCTTCGAAGGGGGGAGGAATGACGAGGAGCTCCAGATGGTGCAGCGTTTCCAGGAGAGAGAGGATTTCCTCCGGGGGATTTTCCGGCAGGAGGGCCATGCATCCCGAGAGAAGCGTTTCCCGGGGAACCGGTTCCGTCAATATTGCCGCAAACCGGAGAAGCCCGCGCTCTTTCGGAGAAAGAGCTTCGTACCGGTGTCGCAGTATTTTATGTGTTTCTTGGGAAAACCCGGGCTCTCTCATGTACTCTCCCTCCCTTTCCCTCAAAAGGGGAGCCTCGGAAGGGCCCCCCTGAATTTCGGGGTAACAACCCATGATACCATGTAAAGGGGTACAAAAACCGAAGGGCAGTGACGTGTATCCGCCACTGCCCTTCGGCTTCAGGTTGTAACCGGGAAAACTGTATCGTACAGCACTTCCAGGCGTCGGAGCCACCCCCCGAGAAAAACCCGGTAGATTTCGGGGGACTTTCGGGCGAGAATTCCGTAAAACCGCATCCGCTCCAGTAAAAGTTCCTGAACCCCCAGGCGGTGCCAGAAAGCCCCGGAGCTCCGTAAAAGGAACACTCGTTCCAAAGTGCGGGGCCCCACCAAGCCATCCGTCTTCAGAGGCTCTTCCTCGGGATAGAGCCGATTCAGGCTCTCCTGCAGCAGCTTTCCGGCCCGATCCACGCCGCAGTGCACGGCTCCGTCGAAATGGGCCAGGCTCAGCGGATAGGGAAGAGCGGAACATCCTCCGGGAAGGTAATAGAAGGCGTAAAAAATTCGGGAAGCCTCCCGGGGAGAAAGATCCCTCAGGTATTCGGGAAGCCCTTTCAATACCTTCCGAGCCTTTTGCAGGCTTTTTTCGGTAATGCCGTACCGGGTGGCTCCTCCGGGATCTTGCGGATGGTGCACGTAGCCTCCCTCCACCTTCAGAATATGGGAGAGAAACGGAGCGGGAAGCTCTTCTCTCTCCTTCTCGGTTTCATGGTGCAACGTGGCGGGAATGTTCGCATGCATAAGCCATACCTCCTTCAGGAAAATTTGTGGCTCCTCGCCGCTTCTGAAGGGAGCATACGGAGTTTTCCCGAGAGCTTCAAAGAACGGCTGGTTCTCCGAAGCGGAGATAGTGGAGATTTTCTGCGGAAAAGAACGTTTCGTAGCGCCCGAGCCTTGATTCTGGTAGACTCGAGGCGTTGCCGTCGTCATTTCCCATAAAGGAGGTTCGGGAATGAAACATCCCATACATGCTCTCATTCTTGCGGGAGGAGGAGGTACCCGCCTCTGGCCCCTTTCTCGGGAGGAAGTGCCCAAGCAGTTCCTCTCCCTCGGAGGAAGCGAAAGTCTTTTGCAGGAAACCCTTCGTCGCCTGAATCGCCTCTGTGGTTCCCGGGTCCGGGTGGTGGGAGGAGAACGTTTCCGTTCCCAGATATTGCACCAGGCCCGGCAGCTCGGACTTGAACATGAAGAAGAAACCTTTCTTCTCCAGGAGCCTCTGGGGCGCAACACCGCTCCCGCCATCGCCCTTGGAGTGGTCACACTCCTTGAAGAGGGGCTGAATCCGGAAACTCCCCTCCTCGTATGTCCCAGCGATCATTCCATGAAGGATGAACAAGCCTTTCGGGAGGCTGTTTTTCAGGGGCTTGACGCTCTCGAAGCGGGGCGTCTGGTCACTTTCGGAGTGGTTCCCACGGCCCCGGAAACGGGATACGGCTACATCAAGACGGGCCGGAACCGAGGAGGGTGGTACGAAGTGGAGGCCTTCGTGGAAAAGCCCGACGCGGAACGTGCCCAGAAATATATCGACTCGGGAGAGTATCTCTGGAATGGGGGAATCTTTCTTTTCCGCCTGGGAGATATGGCAGCGGCCTTCGATGAACATCTTCCAGAGATCGGCCAGCTCCTTCGCCAAGGGAAAAGAGCCCTGGTGGAAGCCTTTGAAAAGCTTCCCTCCCTTTCCATCGACTTCGGCATTATGGAAAAGGCGGAAAATGTGGGCGTGGTGCCCCTCCATGCGGAATGGACCGACCTCGGAAGCTGGGACGCCCTTTACGACTCCGCCCCCCGAGACGATCATGGAAACGTCTTGGAAGGAGATGTCCTGGCGCTGGATTGTCAGAACTGCATGATCAAGGGCAGCGGCAGACTTATCGCCGCTTCGGGAGTGGAGAACATGCTTGTGGTGGATTCCCCGGATGCCCTCTATATCGCTCCTCGGGGAAAATCTCAGGGAGTGCGGCGCATTGTGGAAGCTTTGAAAAACCAGGGGCGCCGGGAGCTCTGGCAGGCTCCGGAAAGCGCCCGGCATTGGGGAGAGTATCGTATTCTCTACGAGGCGGAAGGAATAAAGATTAAACGCCTCCGGGTGTTTCCCGGAAAAAGCCTCAGCCTTCAGTATCACCATCACCGGACCGAACACTGGATTGTCGTTAGCGGTACCGCTCTGGTGCGGCAGGAGGAGAGGGAATACTTTCTTCACGAGGGACAAAGCGCCTTTATTAACAAACACGAGGTTCACCGGCTCTCCAATCCGGGAAAGCTCCCCCTGGAGATCATCGAGGTCCAGAACGGACCCTATCTCGGAGAAGATGACATCGTACGTTACGGTGACGAGAATTTCAGAAAAAACGTTCCCGACTTCCCGGAGAAGGAGCCTTTTCCCGGGTAGCTTTTCCATTTTGGAAAACGACGAAAGGACGCCCCTGAAGGGCGTCCTTTCGTCGTTTTTAACGGGGAGCAACAACTTTTCTCGCATATCGAAAGAGGGAAAAAAAGAAGTCCGAAATGCCGATGTGCCGGTGATATGACGAAAATCTTTTTTCTCGGAGTCCTTTCCGTAGAATCGGAAAAGCCGAAGTTCCCTCTGCGAAAAGCTCCCTAAAGCTTATGCGTGCTTCTCCATTCCGGCCCGAAGCCAGGTATGCAGATCCCGGATGGCCTCTCCCAGAGATTCCAGGCGCTTTTCCATGCGTATAAGCAGGTATGCCGCCACCGCCACGGAAAAACCGCTCTGGAGGGCGCTGTTCAGAAACTCCTCCATGGATGATTCTCCTCTCAATATTTTTTTCATAAAGTATTGTTTGCATTGCATTTCGAGCGCTTTTTTCAAGAATAGAAAAACTCCCCGGAACCGGAAGCCTCCGAATCCGGGGAGAACGCTTCTGCCCTCTCGGGGGTTATGCGGGTTTACTCGATCTCCGTAACGGTGCGATCCACGATATCCGCTCCCTGGAACGAGTTGGGATTCTTCAGGAATACCCCGGCTCCGATGATGGCGTTTGCGGCGGCGGTGGCCTCCGCAAGGGTAATGGTTTCCTTGGGATACCGCACGGAAAGAGTCCAATCAGTACCCGAAGGGGTTCCGAAATGAAGCCTCAAAGTCTTTGCCATGAAATTCACCTCCTCTCTTTATCCTTCTTCTTTCCGGAATTTCCGGAAAAGGCCGATCTCTCCGGTCTGGAAAGATGCGTTAGATCACCATGTCGGTGGCGTTCTTCTGAATCTCCACCAGGGGAACCGAAAGAAGCCCCTCCAGGGCCGCCGCTACGGCGTCGATGTTATCAGCGGTAGCGCTGGCACTCACGCCCCCCCAACTGAGAGAGCTCAGAACCGGATCGCCTTCAGGAGTGGTTCCGGTCTGCACACGCAAAGCCATGCGGGTACTCTTGTTACTGAAAGTCGCCATGTATTTCACCTCCTTCCCGTTGGGTTCTTTCCCCGGGAGTTCTTTGTGTGAGTTCTCCTCCGGGAAAGTGGCTGTTACGGGGATCATGATACCCGCGCATTTAACCATTTTCAAAGAACTGCTGGTTCTACCCTTTTCAAAGGGAAAATCTCTGGAATTATGCCTCGTACACCCACGAAAAAGAGGCCCCGTCTCATAAAGAAAGGGCCTCGGAAAAACGCTCTCCCAGGAGTTGGGCTAGGGAGATTTTTTTCTGAAAAGAAGTACCGATGGAGGAATTTCAAGAGCCTTCGCCAGAAGGAGAAAGACCTCCAGAGAGGGCACGCGACTGCCTCGTTCAATGGCGGAAAGATACTCCTGGGTGATTCCCGCTTTTTCTGCAAGCTCCTTCTGGGTATGACCCCGCTGCATCCGGAGATGACGGATGCGGGTACGGTGCAAAACGTACATGCCAGCCTCCTTGTTATCTGAAATGTGCCCTGGAAGCGAGTCTTTCCAAGGTGTAAAAGGGGGGAAGGGCGGAAAAACGATTTAGAACCTTTCCGATGGGGGAAGAAAGGCTTCTAAAAGTAAAGCAAACTTTACTAAATGCGTCAAGGGGATAGGGTACTTGGGAATGTTTGGGGATATTGCATAGAGGAAAAATTCTTTCAAGAACGGTTTTGTTTTTTGTCCCTCCGGGAATGTCATGAAAATTTGGCTCTCTTTTTCTTTGTTGGCATGTCGCAGAGGAAATTTTAGGAGTATTTGAGAGCCTACGGGATCTTTTCTTTTGAGGCTTTCCTTATAGCGAAAGAGAGTTTATACTTGAAAAAGTGGAATTTTTTCAATAATTAAATTTTTACTTTATTCTTGAAATCAGGTGAAAATTTCATTGAGAAGTGCTTATCCTCGTTTTGAAAGCGTGGTGCCAGGAAATTCGGAGAGATTTGCGGCGGGAAAGGGTGAATTTGTGTGAGAGATTTGGCTCAAGTCATAGCGGTGGATCCAGAAAAATGCGTTAACTGTCATGCCTGTATATCTGTCTGTCCAGCCAAATTCTGTAATGATGCAAGCGGGGACCATGTATCCATGAATCCGAATCTCTGTATTGGCTGTGGTGCCTGCATAAACGCATGCACTCACGGGGCGCGGTACGGGGTGGATGATTTCGATCAGTTTCTTGAGGATTCAAAGAGGAACGTTCCCATGGTGGCCATCGTAGCTCCTGCGGTGGCGGCGAATTTTCCCGGTAACTATCTCCAGCTCAACGGGTGGCTCAAGAGCCTGGGGATAAAAGCGATTTTCGATGTCAGCTTCGGAGCGGAGCTAACCGTAAAGTCTTATCTGGAATATATAAAGCGAAACGACCCTGCCACGGTCATCGCCCAGCCCTGTCCTGCCATCGTTACCTATATTCAGCTCTATCACCCCGAGCTTCTTCCGCATCTTGCTCCGGCGGACAGCCCCATGCTTCATACTATAAAAATGATCAAGCGATACTATCCCCAGTATGATTCCTGCAGAGTGGTTGTTCTTTCTCCCTGCTACGCTAAAAAACGGGAGTTTCAAGAGACGGGGTTGGGGGATTACAATGTCACGTATACTTCTCTGGATACCTGGTTTCGGGAGAATCGGGTGAATCTTCGCCAGTTTCCCGAAACCGATTATGACAATCCTCCGGCAGAGCGGGCGGTGCTTTTCTCTTCCCCTGGGGGATTGCTGCGTACCGCAGCCAGGGAAATTCCCGAACTTTACGAAAGAACCCGTAAAATCGAAGGATCCCATGCCATATATCCCTACCTGGAAAAGCTGAAAGGGAGCATCGACCGTAAAACGGCCCCTCTTCTAGTGGATTGCCTGAACTGCGAAATGGGGTGTAACGGAGGCCCCGCCACACCTAGGCGGAGCGAACCACAGGATGATCTTGAAAGCGCGGTGGAGCGGCGTAATCAGGAGCTCCGGCAGCGCTGGAACAAGAGCAAAAAGAGGGAGGGGCTTCACGCCACCATCGATAACTATTGGTCTCCCGGATTGTATGATCGGCGTTATGAAAATCGTTCTTCTTCCGCATCCATTCCCCGCCCTGGAGACAGAGAGCTCCAGAAAATATACGAGAGTATGCATAAAACGGAGAAAAAGGATTTTTACAACTGTTCCTCCTGTGGTTACGGGAGTTGCGAAGCCATGGCTATTGCCATATCTCAGGGGCTCAACAAGCCGGAAAACTGCCACTACTACAGCTATAAGGAACTGGAGACGAACCAGGAAGAGATGCGCCGTATGGGTGAGGAAGCCCATACGGCGAAGGAGCAGCTGGAGGGGCTGTACCAAAATAACCGTTCCCTTGCAAAGGAGCTCAACCAGAAACTCGAAAGTTTCGGAGCCCACGGCACATCCCTCCAGGAGATGATGGAGGATCTTGCCTGCCGGGTGGAGGAGCAGCGCAAGAGTCTGGGCAATATCCTGGATACCGTGGGAAAAGCCTCGGAGAAGATGAGCCAGTTTGATCCCATTGTGGAGTCCATAGGCTCCATAGCCAAGCAGACGGGGCTTCTGGCGCTGAATGCCGCTATCGAAGCCGCTCGGGCGGGAGAAGCGGGTAAGGGTTTTGCCGTAGTGGCGGAGGAGGTAAAAAAGCTTGCCGAAAAATCCCGTACCGAGGCGGAAAAGATAAGCCCCTATTCGCAAGATGTTCTGGGATCCTTCGGAGTCATTGAAGGGGCCATCGAAAATGCATCCCGATCCTTCTCCGAAGTGGCATCTCTTACGGAACATGTGGCGGAAATTTCCAGCAGCATTGCAGGAACTACCCGGGATCTCTGCCTACAGTCCCAGGAACTTGCGGGAAAAAACGCTGAACACGAATAAAAATTATAGCTTTAGGGTGTCATAAGAGGTCTTTCGAGGGTGTTCCTTCTTCAGGAGAAGTGAAAAAAACCGACGGGGCAAATACGGCGATTTGTCCCGTCGGTTTTTATGTGAGCTTTTATGGCGTGTTCTTATACGTCCAAATTTCGCACGTTCCGGGCGTGTTTTTCGATGAAATCCCGTCTTGGCTCCACCTTGTCTCCCATGAGGATGCTGAAGGCCTCGTCCGCTGCCACGGCATCGTCGATCTCCACCCGTTTGAGAACTCGTCCTGCGGGATCCATGGTGGTTTCCCAGAGTTGTTCAGGGTTCATCTCTCCGAGGCCTTTGTAACGCTGAAGAATATATTTCTTTCCTTCCAGGGATTCCGTGATTTCCCGGAGCTGTTTTTCCGTGTAGCAGTAGTTCACGGATTTTCCCGCCTGGATCCGGTAGAGGGGAGGTTGGGCTACGAAGAGGTGCCCCTGTTCGATGATTTGGGGCATGAACCGGAAAAAGAGGGTCAGCAGGAGGGTGCGGATATGAGCCCCGTCCACGTCTGCGTCGGTCATGATAATGGTGCGGTGGTATCGCAGCCGGGTGATGTCGAACTCGTCTCCCACGCCGCAGCCCAGAGCCTGGATGATGGTACGGATTTCGTTGTTGCTCAGGGCTCGGTCCAGCCGGGCCTTTTCCACGTTGAGAATTTTTCCCCGCAGAGGGAGAATGGCCTGAAAGTTACGGTCCCGGCCCTGTTTGGCGCTCCCTCCGGCGCTGTTTCCCTCCACGATGTAAATTTCCGAGTTTTGAGGATCCTTGCCGGAACAATCCGCCAGCTTTCCCGGAAGGTCGAAGCTGGAAAGGGCGGATTTGCGCCGCACCAGCTCCCGGGCCTTTTTGGCGGCTTCCCGGGCCTGGCGGGCCTTGAGAGCGTTGTTTACGATGGGCTTGAGAGCTTCGGGACGATCCTCCAGGAGGTTGAGGAGAGAGTCGTAGACGATGGAATCCACGATGCCCTTGATTTCGCCGTTGCCGAGCTTGGTTTTGGTCTGTCCCTCGAACTGGGGATCCGGAAGCTTTATCGAGATGACCGCAGTGAGCCCTTCTTTAAGGTCTTCCCCGGTCAGGTTGGGTTCTTTTTCCTTGAGCAGCTTCTCCCGCCGGGCCATTTCGTTGATGCCCCGGGTGAGGGCGGTGCGGAACCCCGATACGTGGGTGCCTCCCTCGATGGTATGGATAAGGTTCGCAAAGGGAAAGAGCCGCTCCATGTAGCTGTCATTGTACTGGATAGCCACGTCCAGGAGCACGCCGTCCTTTTCCCCCGACATGGAAAGAGGAGGGGCGAAGAGGGTTTCCTTACCCCGGTTCAGGTGCTCCACGAAGGATTGGATTCCTCCGTCGTAGGCGAATTGGGTTTCCTTCTCCTGCCGCTGATCCCGAAGAGTGATGGCGATTCCCGGAGTGAGAAAGGCCAGCTCTCGAAGGCGGGAAGAGAGAATGTCCCATGAAAAGTTGATTTCAGGAAAGATGAGGCTGTCCGGAAGAAAGTGAATCTTGGTTCCTCGACGGGTGGTATCCTCTCCAGGAGTGAGGGGGCCCACGGGAAGGCCTCGCTGGTAGGACTGCTTCCATTCCTGGCCGTTTTTCCATATGGTGAGCTGGAGCCACTCCGAGAGGGCGTTTACCACCGAGAGTCCCACTCCGTGAAGTCCTCCCGAAACCTGGTAGGTTTTGTTGTCGAACTTGCCTCCCGCATGGAGTACCGTGAGCACTACTTCTGCGGCGGATTTGCCCATGGTGGGGTGTTCGTCCACGGGGATTCCTCGTCCGTTGTCTTCCACGGAAACGCTGTTATCCGGATGGATAGTGACTTCCACGTTGTCGCATATTCCCGCGAGAGCCTCGTCCAGGGAGTTGTCTACGATTTCGTAAACCAGGTGATGCAACCCCCGGCTTGCGGTGTCTCCGATGTACATTCCCGGGCGTTTGCGTACCGCCTCAAGACCTTCGAGAATCTGTATATTTTCTGCGGTGTACTGCTGGGAGGCAGTGGCAGCGTTCATTCCTCGTGTTCCTCCTTACGTCGTGTTTCCATGCGCACATGGGGCTGTGGTGCCGTTTTTTCGTTGTTGGCTGTTCCTTGTCGGATAAGGGCCGCCAGAAGGGCATCCCGTTTGGCGATGGTTTTTGGGGTTATATGTACGGTGCATACCGAGTGATTTCTCAGGTAGGCCCGGGTGTGTTTTCCTTCCCGGACAAGGGCCACCACTTCGGTGAGGCTGAGGGGCTTTCCCGTTTCCAGAGCTATGATCATGGCTCTTACCTCCTTGCATAAAGGCAGGAGTACAACCTTACAGATTATACCAGAATTCCTTCAAAAACAGACATTTTGAGAAGTCTTTTGGATAGAAAATCTTTTGAGGAACAGCAAGAGAGAAGCGGAAAAAGCAAACACAAAAAGCCTCTCGGGAAAGATGACGCCTTCCCGAAAGAAGGGGTTGAAAAAATACCTTCCCCCTGGAAAGCTCCGGGGGGAAGTGCAGAAAACTGCCCTTTTATTTTATGGAAAAAATCTGATCCAGCCGGGTGAGTTCGAAAGCTTCCTTGACGCTTCCCCGCAGATCGTGAAGAACCACGGTTCCTCCACGTTTGGCACAGCGCTTGTAGAGCGAAATGAGAACTCCCATGCCGGCGCTGTCGATGAACTGAAGTTCTCCCATGTAAATTTCCACATGGGAAACTATCTCGCCCATCTTTTTAATGGCCTCTTCCCGGAACTGGGTAGCATCTTCCACGTACATATACCCCGAAAGGCGAGCTTCCATTCGATTTCCCTGTACATTCAGATTCATTTTCATGGCTGAATTCCCTCCTTAAAATGTTCGCTTGGCCCTTCGTCAAGCCGAAATCTCTCCAGGGCCTTTCTTAAGAATCACAGTCATGCAGATGGTTCCGGGTTCCGGAAAGGAGAGTCGATCACAGCATCCCTCCATAATCATAAAGCCTCTTCCATGCTCCGAAAGAGGATGCGCGTCCTCTTTCGATCGATGCCGCAGAAACATGTCCCGATCCAGGCGGTTTCCCTCGTCCTGAATGAAAACCCGAAGCTCCCTGCCGTGCCGAAGAATACGGAGAAACACCGTTTTTGAGGAGTCGTTTTGATTTCCATGAAAGAGGGCATTGTTCACCGCCTCGTTGATGGCCACGAAAAGAAGATCGCAGCCATGACAACCCTGGGTGGTGAGAAAATGCCGGATCATACGAACGTGCAGCTCGAATTCTTTTCGGGAATGGAAATTCTTTTCCAGGCTTTCCATAGAGTAGCTCCTTTACGGGCAGACGAAGATTATTCCCGAAAAACCCCTTGTAATCTGCCGGGAAGAATTTCTCCTTTAGAACAGATCGAAATAATTGTACCACGTTATTGCTTTTCGGAAAGCCTCAAGAAATCTGCCCGAGCCAGAGGGAGGCCGCTCCGAAGAGAGGCGCTTCCTTTCCCAGGGAGCTTATACGGAGATTCAGTACTTCCCGAAAAGGGAGGGCCAGAAGGGGAAGGATTTTCTCCTCCAGAGCACGGACAAGTCCCGGTGCCTGGCTGATGCCTCCTCCAAGCACCACCACCTCCGGATCCAGAAGGTGCATAACGCTGGTGATGGCTCCTCCCAGGTGTGTGAGAATGGTTTCCCAGGCCTGAAAAGCCCGGGGATCTTTCTCTCGGAGGGCCCAGAAGTTTTTCACGTCTTCCGGAAGGCCAAGGTTCCGAGCGGTTTTCCCGATGCCGTCCGCTCCCGCAAGAGATTCCAGATGTCCCTTGCCGCCGCATCCTCCTGCGCAGAGTCGTTCATGGTTTGTCCAGATATGGCCGGATTCCGCTCCCATGCCGTGAAAGCCCGTAATAAGGTGTCCTCCGCTCACGAGACCTCCTCCTATACCCGTACCCAGGGTGAATACCGCATAATCCGTCATACCTCGGGCTTCTCCCGCAAAGCCCTCTCCCAAGGCGTAGCAGTTGGCGTCGTTTTCCACCAGTACCTCTCGGTGAAGCTCCTTTTGCCAGAATTCTTTAAGAGGTACGCTGCGCCAGGTGGGGAAGTTGGGAGAGCTTCGCAGCACCTCCCGGGGAGAGTCGAGAAAACCCGGAACACCGATTCCCAGGGGAGCTTCCGGGGCCCGGAATCGTTCGAGAATTCCTCGAATTTGCCGGGTTACCGGGGCAAGTTCCCGAGAGGGAACCGTATTCTCTTCGAGAATTTCCCGGATACGTCCTCCTTCCACCAAAGCCGCCGAAATGGTGTGTCCTCCCAGATCGATGGCCAGGGCTGTGGTGTGTTTCATAATCCCCATCCCTCCTCTTCTCGGTTTTTACGGCTGGTTCTTTTCCAGTTTTCATTAAATTTTTTCATGCATTTTCGGGAGATTCATGGTGCAGTTCCGGATGGCTTTCCATGAACTCCAGAAAAATATCCGTATAGGTTGCGTCGAACTGGATTCCCCGATAACGCCGGATTTCCTCGAAAGCCTCTTCCGGAGAGCAGGCTTTCTGGAAGGGGCGATGGTTGATCATGCAGGTGTAGGCATCCACCAGTGCAAAGAGAAGACAGGCTGCGGGGATTTCTTCTCCCTGGATGCCCAGGGGGTACCCCTTGCCATCTGAGCGTTCGTGATGCTTGAGAATCCACTCCGCCACGGGAGCGAGTTCCGGCGAGCTGAGAGCGATGCGGTGCCCGATTTCCGGATGCCGATAGATGATTTCCCATTCCTCACTCGTAAGAGGGCCGGGCTTTCCTGCAATTTCAGGAGGAATGCCGATATAGCCGATGTCGTGAAAGAGGGCGAAGAGTCCTACGTTGGCTTCTTCACTTTCGGGTTTTCCCAGATGCTTCCAAAAGGCAAGCATGATGTCCCGGGCGTGGTGCTGGTGGCCTTTAGCGTTCGGCATGGCGGCATTGCAGAAGTTGGTATGCAGTTTTTCCACGAAGTTTTTCCGTACCCGGGCGCTCTGACGCAGTTTCTGCCGGTACATTTTGGAATCCGCTTCGTTCATTAAAGTTTCCACAGAAATCGGGGCGGCCTCCTCTTTGGAGGTTTCCCGGCAGGTGCTCCCCACGGAGAGGCTGAGGGGAATGGCTCCGGATCCGGCGTTATAGGCCTCCATGTTTTTTTGAAGCCTTTCGAGGATGTGATGCATTTGCTCTTTGGGACACTGAGGAAGAAGTACCGCGAATTCATCTCCCCCGATTCTGGCAATGATGTCGGAACTGCGGAAGGTTTGGCGCAGAATGCAGGCCGTGGCGATAAGAAGCCGATCTCCCGCAGCGTGTCCCATGATGTCGTTTACCAGTTTGAGCCCGTCGAGATCGCACATGACGGCTCCCAGAGGGTCGAAACGCCGGGTTTCCATGCGGTGCATCTCTTCCTCGAAGAAGGCCCGGTTGTAGAGTCCCGTGAGAGAATCGTGCATGCTGAGGAAACGCAGTTTTTCTTCCATGGTCTTTTGAGCCGAAAGATCGATGATGATCCCGAGAACTCCCTCGATTTCTCCCATCTGCCGTACCGGGTTGATGTAAAGCGCCGCAGGAAAGGCCTTGCCTCGGGCCGTACGGGCGTTGAGCTCCGTGGAGATTTCCCGGTCCTCGTCGAAGAGGCGCTTCATACAGCGCCGGGCGGTAATCTTGTGATCTTCTTCGAAAAGATCCAGCCAGGAAAGCTGGCGGTGTTCCAGATCTCGTGGAAGATAGCCGAAACTCGCAAAGCCGTTACGGTTCATAAAACGGACGATTCCCTTGAGGTCCGTTTCGAAAATGGTTTGGGGAAGGCTGTCCGTAAGTTCTTTGTAACGGTTTTTTTCTTCCTGCAGATGCATTTCGGTTTTCTTGAGCTCCGTCATGTCCAGAATGACCCCGTCGATGAACCGCTCTCCCGTGGTTTCATCTCGGGTCACCTGGCCGGAGTCGTGCACCCAGATGTATTCCCCGTCGCTCCGGAGAATGCGGAAGTGAATGGAGAAGGTTTCCTGTTCCTCGATCTGTTTCCAGAAGGTGGTGAGAAGATAGACCCGATCTTCCGGATGGGCGATGTCCGTGATGGTGATGCGGTGATTGCCCAGGATGTCCTTGACTTTGTAGCCCGTGAGGGTTTCGAAATTCTCGCTCACGAAAATCTTGGTGAACTGTCGGTCCACCCGGCTCCGGTAGACCGCTCCGGGAATGTTGTTCGCCAGGGCCAGAAGCTGCTGCTCGTTTTGGCGTTCTTCCCGCCGGATCTCTCCAAGGGTATCCAGAAGGGTGTTGATGCCTTGTTCTACTCTGCTGATTTCATCGGTTCCCTTTGAAACCAGCCGCTGGGGAGATGGAGCGAAACGGCTTTCCTGAACGAGGGTATGGAGAAAGCCGGCAAGCTTATGGAGCCTTTGGATTATCAGCCGATGAAGAACGAAGGCGATGAGGAAGAAGAGGCTTATCCCCAGAATAAAGAGTAAAATCCCATGGAAAATGAGAGTTTGTCTGATTTGAGAGTTCCGGCCCGGAGAGGAGGGGGAGAAGCTCAGAAGAACCTGGGGTTTTCCGTCCCAGCCTCGGAGCAGAAAAGAGCTTCGGCCTTCCTCTCGGGAAAAAAGCTGGAGCAAGGAGCTTCCGGAACCGTCAATTTCGTGTACAATAGCCAGGTCTTTCGGGGAAATCCTTGAAGATTTCTCGGTGAGAAAAAGGCATTGAAAGGCCCAGGGGTTATGAGGGCTTCCTATGGGTTCCGAACAGGGAAGAAGGGTTCGGAGGGTCTTTCCCAGAAAGAGCATGGCCTCGTAACCCTCCTCTTCGGCTTCTTCGGAGGAGGAGGGCGGAGTTCCCGCCAAAAGAAAGGTTTTTTCTCCGGCAGTTGCCAAAAGAAAGGCGTCTTCCGATGCCGGAGGGTTGATCAGGATTTCCAGGGGGGGGAGAACAAGGGATTCCTGCGGGCCCAGCCCTTCTTGCCAGAGGATTTCTCCCCGGGAATCCAGCATGAGGACGAGATCCCCGTGGAGAAGCGCTTTGCTGCGCCGGTGCTGAAGGCGTTCCGCAGAGCACGCGTTCTCCGGATCTTCTCTGAGAGTTGTAAAAAGGCCCCGGGCGGTTTGCCGCAGTGCCGTTTCCTGGGATCGGAGAGAGTTCAGTACCCTCTCCCGAAGAAGAAGGCCTTTATGCCGTTGGGACTCTTCTTCTATCCGAAAAATGGCAACCCCCAGGAACATGCCCAGAATTCCCGTAACCGGGATGAGCACCAGGAGAAGCATGAGAGTTGTCTTTAATCGCAAACTCAAGGGTAACACATCCTTGCGGGGATTTTTCACGATAAAACGAAAAAATTAACGGAAAATACGGAGGCATCTCGAATATCATTATACTATAGAACTCCCGGGTTTCGGGAAAAGGTGTTTTTCCTTCGGAAGCAAGGCGAAGATTGTCGCAAAAACCGAAACTCTTTCGCGTAATCTGTCAAGGAGGCTGAAAACGTATGAAGATAGTGCGATTCGCGGTGCCCGGAGAAGCCTCTCCGGGCTGGGGAATTCTTGAAAATTCTCAAGTTCGGAGAACTTCCCGCATGGGAGGCGAGGAGACCGGAGAAGTGGTTCCTGTGGAAAAGGTGCGTTTTCTCGCTCCCGCAGAACCCTCTAAAATCGTTTGTGTAGGCCGGAACTACCTGGAACATATCCATGAGCTGGGCAACGAGATTCCCGAGAACCTGGGACTTTTTATCAAGACCCCTAATTCTTTGGCGGATCCTGGAGAGACGGTACCCTACCCCTTCTACTCCGAAAACTTTCATTATGAGGGTGAGCTCGCTCTCGTGATGGGGCGCACGGCCCGGCAGGTTTCGAAGGAAGAGGCCCTGGATTACGTATTGGGGTACACCGTGGGGATCGACTTTACCGCTCGGGATGTGCAGCGCAAGGATCTCCAGTGGGTCCGAGCCAAGGCGGCGGACAAGTTCTGTCCCCTGGGGCCCTGGATAGAAACGGAGCTGGATCCCTTTGATCTTCAGGTGAAAACCCTGGTAAACGGCGAGGTGCGCCAGGACGGGCGTACCAGCCTCATGATGTATCCCGTGGATTACATCGTGAGTTACATTTCGGCCTTCATGACCCTGCTTCCGGGGGATGTGATTCTTACGGGCACCCCCAAGGGCGTGGGTTCCCTGGAGCGGGGGGATCGTATCGAGGCCTGGGTGGAGGGAATCGGCACCCTTTCGGCGCAGATTTCCTGATTTCTTCGCATGCCTTCCACAACGGCCCGGAGAAAATCGAAAACCTGATTTCCCTCATGGACCCATTGCCGGAAGGGCTTGGAAAAAGCTCTTCCGGCAGCGCTTTTTTCGGCATATTGTAGTAACATGGGGGGGGGCTTTTCCACGAGCCTGGTTTATGTGTCCTTATTCTCGTGATATGCAAAGGAGTTGAGCTCTATGAAGTGCCATCTGCGAAGGGGAGTCTTCATGCTGTCCGTATGTCTGGGAATCTTCCTGGGGTCTTCCGCTTGGGGAGCCCAGCCGATTTATCCCTATCCCATGGTGACGAATACGGATATTTTCGGGGCCGGGGGAGTTTTCGGAGAGGATCGCCACAATGCCTTCCGGCACGACAGTTTTTCCATGGCCCTGAATGGCGCGTCCTGGAGGGTGGATTTCGGTATCCTTTCCCCGGATGCCCAGGCCCTGGATCTTCTGCTTCTGCGAACGCTCCATCCCCGGGGAAGCTGGATCCTCTCCTTCACCCATGAAGGCCCCTTGCTGGGAGCCCAGGATGTTCTGGAAGTTTCTCTGGAGGGGGATCTTCTGACGGCTCCTCCGGTGCGGCTCGTTTCGGGGGATGTGACTCGGGATATCCCCTTTTCCTGGAATTTCGGCAGCGAAACCCAGGGTATCTCCCGGGCCGTTCTCAAAGGGGCCTACTACACTCTTTCGGGAGATCAGGAGACTCTCCAGAGCGAAGCAGAGATGGCCTTTTCCCTGGCTCTGGTGACGGAGCCCGATACCTTCGTTCTGGGATACGCCGCCGGAGCGGACGATCCTCCTCCTTCGGCGTATCGGTACCTCACTCTCTCTTCTCAGGAGAGCGAAGCCGTGAGTATGCACGTTTTCGCCACCACCACGGATACCCTCTGGCTTCGCTTTCTGAACATGGGGAAGAACGGGGTTCGTTTGAGCGCTCCCGGTTTTGCCAGCCAGGAAATTTCCTTTGCCGGAGGGGGATCCGCTGGAGCGGGAGTGTTTCCGGGATATCTGGAGCTTCTGCGATCGGACCTTATCACGGGAATGACCTTCGATCTTACCGTGGCGGGGGAGGGAGGATATGAATTGCAGCGACGCTATCCCTGTTCGGTGACGGTGGTGCCCTACTATCCCCTGCCTCTTGCGACGGGAGACCCCTTGCAGGATTCTGCGGCAGGGGCGGCGATCGTTCCCGCTCAGATGGAAATGCCCGAAGGCATGTCCTCGGTGGAAGCCGCCCAGATCGGCACGAACAACCGTTTCGGCGAAGCGGATCCTGCGGCCTATGCGGAACTCGTTCCCGGAGCTTTCCGGGCATGCTATTTCGATATCGGAGCGCAGCGCTTCGATCCCGAGGATCTCATCGGGCTTCCCCTGGTGGTGACCTGGAAAATTACCTCCGAAGATTTGGGGCTTTACGGAGGCCTTTCGGGATCCCAAATCGCTTCTTTCTTCGATTCTCTCAAGGCGCCGAAAAATGTGACCGAGAAAATCTTTACCCACCTTCGGCCCTTCAAGCAGTTCGGCCATACGGGAACCGCGGACTTTGCGGATAAAGCGGGAACGTACTGGCCCTTCTTCTTCGAGACCGGTTACAACCCCCAGGAGGAGAGCGTGACCGTGCAATTCCGGATGGTGCTCCTGGATGACGAGCGATCGGGGGTAACCCTTGCCAAAAAAGGGCAGATAGGATTCTTTCCCCTCTTCGACGGTGTCCGGGACGGCGTCTTTCGGGATCCCCTGGCGCTCTCCTACCGGAGTGCGAATCTTTCGGTTCCCGCCGGAGCGGAGGAGCTGGGAGATCTGCCGAACCCCCTTCCCACGGGAACCATCGTTCCCAGCAGCCCCACTCCGGGAGCCTCCGGAAGCGGCGGAGGCAGCGGCTGTAACGGAGGGTTCGGAGGGGCCTTTGTGCTGCTCCTTCCTCTGGCCGTTCTTTTTCGAAAGCTTTAACCATTTTTTCCGGGAGCGAAAAGAGAGCTACATGAGGCTGTCATCTCAGGCCGGGCGGACCTCCGGGTCTGTCCGGCCAAATTACAAACAAGAACTAAAGGAGCGATTTTCATGGGATACATACTCGTGAGCGGAGGAGCGGGGTACGTGGGAAGCGCCGCGGCGCTGGCTCTTCAGGATGCGGGATATTCCGTGGTGGTGCTGGACAACTTCGTGAAGGGCCATCGGGATATGGTTTTCGGCGAGCTGGCGGAGGGAGATCTCCGGGATGAGGCCTTCCTGAAGGAGCTTTTCACACGGTACTCCGTGGAGGGGGTGCTGCATTTTGCCGCCTTCAGTCTGGTAGGAGAGTCCATGAAGGAGCCCGAGAAGTATTATGCCAACAATGTGGAGGGCACTCTCTCGCTCCTCCGGGCCATGCGTGCCGCAGGGGTGAGCCGTTTCGTCCTTTCCTCCACCGCTGCGGTGTACGGAGAGCCCGAAAGAATCCCCATCCAGGAGACGGATCCCCTGGTTCCCACCAACGTCTACGGAGAAACCAAGCTCTTTCTCGAACAGGTTTGCCGCCGTTACGGAGAGGCCTACGGCCTTTCCAGCGTGATGTTACGCTATTTCAACGCCGCCGGGGCGGATCCCCGGGGGCGGGCGGGGGAGGATCACGCTCCGGAGACGCACCTCATTCCCCTGGTTCTGGATACGGTGCTGGGGCGCCGGAAGAACATCACCCTCTTCGGCTCGGACTATCCCACCCCCGACGGAACCTGCATCCGGGATTACGTGCACGTGGCGGATCTCGCTTCGGCCCATCTGGGAGCCCTGGAATCCCTTTTCCGGGGCGAGGGAGAAGGGCGGTGCCGGAAGTACAACCTCGGTAACGGCAAGGGCTATTCCGTGGCGGAGGTGATCGCTGCGGTGGAAAAGGTAACGGGAGCCTCCGTTCCGGTGGAACGGGGAGAACGTCGCTGGGGAGATCCCGCGGTGCTGGTGGCTTCCTCGGAGAAGGCGGAGCGGGAGCTCGGCTGGTGCCGGGAATATTCCTCCCTGGAGAACATGGTGGAAACTGCCTGGGAATGGCATAAGAGGCGGTTCGCATGAGCGGCGGTGCTCTTCGGGGGCTGGCCCTTTTCGATTTCGACAAGACCTTGAGCGATCGGGATACCCTTTTCGATTTTCACTGTTCTCATTTTGGCAAATCCCGGGTCTACGCCTGGGCTCTCGGGCATGGCCCTTCCCTTTTGGGGTGTCCCTTGGGATGGACTCACCGGGGAAGAATCAAGGAGGCTTTTCTTTCCCATTTCTGGAGAGGGATTCCTTACGAAACCTTTGCCCGGGCCGCCCGAACCTACTCTCTGGAGCGAATTCCCGGAATACTGCTTCCTCAGGCCCTGCAAACCCTGGAAGAGCATGTTCGGCGGGGAGACCGGGTATTGGTGATCTCCGCTTCCATTCGGGAATGGCTGGAACCCTGGTGTCTTGGAAGAGGCGTGGACAGGGTGCTCGCCACGGAAATGGAGGTTCGGGAGGGAGTTCTTTCGGGGCGCCTGGCCACTCCGAACTGCCGGGGCCCCGAGAAGATCCGCCGCCTCCGGGAAGTGCTCGATCCGAAGGACTATTCTCCTCTCTACGCCTACGGGGACAGCGACGGGGATCGGGAGATGCTCGCCCTGGCGGATCATCCCGTGTATCGGTGGCGCACCGGCTCATGACCTTCCGGGATCTGGCGGGGCTCTACCGGATTCCCCAGTGGGGGAAAAATCTTTTCGTCCTGGCTCCGGCATTTTTTGCCTTCCGCATGGATGAGCCCCTGGTAGCCATGCGGGCCCTGGGGGCCTTTTTCGCCTTCGGTTTCACCGCCAGCGGGATGTACGTGCTCAACGACCTGGCGGACCTTGAATCCGACCGCAAACATCCGGAAAAGCGCTTTCGTCCCCTCGCTTCGGGGAGAGTCTCTCCCTCTTCGGGCATGGTGGCGGGGGGGCTGGCCCTTTGCGGGGGATTTCTCGCGGGAACCTTCTTCGGGGTAGAAGCCCTGGGACTTCTCGTTCTCTATGGAGGGCTCAACGCCCTCTACTCCTGGAAGCTCAAACATGCGGCTTTACTGGACATCTTCTGCATCGCCCTGGGTTTCGTGCTCCGGGTGCTCTTCGGAGGTCTTGCGGCGGGGGTTCCCCTTTCGCGATGGATCGTGATCATGACCTTTCTCCTGGCTCTCTTTCTCGCCCTGGGAAAGCGCCGGGGGGATCTGGAGATGGAAGAGGAGATTCCCGGCCTGCGCCCCGCCGTGGAGGGGTATTCCCGGATCTTCGTGGATGCCTCCATGATGATGCTTTCCGGAGTTACCCTGGTGGCCTATCTCATGTACTGTCTCTCTCCGGAGGTGATGACGGCCTTCGGAACCACCCGGGTCTACTATTCCTTCGTCTTCGTGCTCTTCGGCATTCTCCGGTATCTGCAGAACGTCATGGTCTTTCACCGCACCTCTCCCACGAAAATTCTCTATGGAGATCCTTGTTTCCAAGCTCTTCTGGCAGGATGGATCGGGTTTTTCCTGCTTCTTTTTCTGCTGCGGTAAAATCAAAGACGAAGACGGAAAGCACAGATCCTTTTCGGATCGTTCTCTGGTTCTGGCTTTTGCCCGTGACGTTGGTTTTTACTTTTCACCGCACGTTTTGCTTCTCACGTTTTCCTTCAAACTTGCCTTTATAAAGGAGTGCCGCCATATGACCGTACACGAAAAGCCCCGGGTTCTCGTTACCGGGGGATCGGGGTTTCTCGGCATCAACCTCATCCGATATCTCCTCGCCCGGGGGTACGGAGTGACGAACATCGATTTCGCCCCCTTCACTTACGGGGACTGTAATCACAAGATCCGCATGGTGGACGGAGATATCCGCAATCCGGAAAGAGTCCGCGCTGCCATGGAGGGAGCGGACATGGTGGTACACTGTGCCGCCGCGCTTCCTCTTTACACGGAGGAGGAAATTTTCTCCACCGACGTGGAGGGAACCCGGAACGTCCTTCTGGCCGCCCGGGAGGCGGGGGTAACCCGGTTCGTGCATATTTCTTCCACCGCAGTCTACGGAGCTCCCGAACGGCATCCCCTTTACGAAACGGATCCCCTGGTGGGGGTGGGGCCTTACGGAGAGGCCAAAATTCTGGCGGAAAAGGTTTGCCGGGAGTCCCGAGACGAGGGGATGGTGCTTTCGGTGCTCCGGCCCAAGTCCTTTATCGGTCCCGAGCGATTGGGAGTCTTCGCCCTCCTCTACGACTGGGCCTATACGGGGCACAACTTTCCGCTTCTCGGAGGAGGAAACAACCTTTACCAGTTTCTGGACGTGGCGGATCTCTGCGAGGTTATCACAAGCTGTCTCACTCTTCCGGAGGAGAGGGTAAATGGGGTGTTCAACATCGGAGCCGAAGTTTTCGGCACCCTGAAGGAGGATTTTCAGGCGGTGCTCGACGAAGCGGGAAGGGGAAAGCGTATCGTCTCCCTTCCCGTGGGGCCCGCCCTGAAGCTGCTGAAGCTTTTGGAGAAATTCGGCCTCTCCCCCCTCTACGAATGGATTTACGATACCGCCTACCGGGAATCCTTCGTCTCCGTGGACAAGGCCCGGGAAATGCTGGATTACGCTCCCCGATACTCCAACCGGGAGGCCCTTCTCAGGAACTATCGGTGGTATGTGGAGCATTTGGAGGATTTTCGGAACGCCTCGGGAATCTCCCACCGGGTTCCCTGGAAGCAGGGGCTTCTGCGAATGGGGAAGTGGTTTTTTTAGATTTTCCTCCCCGCCGAAGAAGAAACGCATTCTCAAAAAGATAGAGTGTCAGCCGCTTCCCCTGAGAGGAGGCGGCTGATTTGTCGTTTTTTCGACAGAACGTGGCGAGGATTCTTTACTGGAGATCCCCCGAAAGAGGGCCGGTTTTTTCGAAAATGTGCACCGTCGGATGGTCATAGACCCGAAAGGATTCCTCCGCCGAAGAGTCGTCGAACTCCACCCTCCAGGGCCCCAGTTCAAGGCGGGGAAAGGAGGTGAAGGTACGTATTTTCCGGAAAGGCAGCTCTCCGGCGAAGAGTTTTTCGTAAAACCGGCTCATCCGGGGATACTGCTCCGGTACCTTGGCAATGCTTTCGTATCCCCGACCGCTGGAGAGCACCAGATAGTCCGCCTGGGCGAGTTTCGATTCCATCTCCTTCCATTTGGAGGGGTTTTTGTCGTTATCGAAAATCGGAAGCCCCAAAAATTCCGGATTCTTCCAGGGCGCTCCGGAAATTCTCAAGGGAAGGGCATCGTCCCAGATTTCGTAGGTGATCTTCGCTTCGGGAGATATGGCTTCCAGGAGCCATCGGGAGGCGGCTACCCGGGAATGTTCCCGGGAGTAGATCTGTACGAAGGCCAGGGGCCAGAGGAGAAGGAGTGCCAGGAGGGTTCCCAGGGCAAGCCGCCGCCCCGGAAGAGTGCGAAGGCGCTCTTCAAGAACCGCCAGGGCATAGCCTCCTCCGAGGGCGAGAAGAGGATAGGCGAAAAGGACATAGCGCATGTACTTGGTGAATTCCAGAGAGTGGTAGGTGAAGAGGGCGATTCCCCAGAGCAGGAGCAGGGGCCCTGCGGCGGCAAAAAGGAAAAAGCCCTCTTTGCGCAGTTTGCCCATCCAGGCTCTGCCGAGAAGAAGGAGTCCCCCCAGAGAGAAAAGTCCCAGCGGAATTCCCAGGCCGTAGCGGATAAGCTGTTCCAGGGGATGCCATGCCGAGGTGCCGTGCCATTGAAGGGATGGGGGAAACCATGCGTGCCCCGAGTGAAAGTGGAGCATGTCCTGAAAGTGTTGCAGAAAGATAGGCGAAAGCCGGAAATCCAGAAAATTCCCCGAGGCGAAGTAGAAGGGGCTTCCCAGGCGTACCCCCGCATAGGCGGTGAGGAGGAAAAGCCACGTCTCTCCCAGGCGTCTTCCCGGAGAAGGGGATTCCGGCCCTGCCGGAAGAAGCAGGAAAAGAACCAAAAGAGGGAACAGAGCTCCTCCGGTGATCTTGCACGCCATGGCAAGACCCATGCACAACCCCCCGCAGAAGATGCCGGGAAGGGCCATATTCGCAAACTTCCGGGAGAGCAGTACCAGTACCAGGGCTCCCCAGGCAAAAGCATTCTGAAAGGTGTCCGCCGCAAAGAAGTGGGAAAGCTGTACCGGCAGGGGAGCCACGGCGTAGAAGAGCATGGCGAAAAGGGTTCCCCGAAGTCTTTGCTTCGGACTGCCCGGAAGGAGCAGAAACCCCAGGATGCCAAGAAGGCCGAGGGCCAGGAGATCCGCCCCGCAGCTGAGAATACGTCCGGGAAGAAGAAGTTTGGAGTATCCCGAATGCCCCGTGAGTTTTCCCGTGAGGTACAGAAGGTTTGGGGGAAAGGTGCCGTAGACGAAGGCGGGATGTCCGATATTGGCGGGATTCATGGGAGAGAGGGTGGGATCCAGGTATTCACGGAGGTTTTCGGGGGTTCTCATATCTCCGGTAACCATTAGAAGGAACCGTTCGTCCGGATGCAGATAATGCCCCTGGTCCCAGAGAAGGCCGTATCCCCGAAGGAGAAGAGCCAGGAGGAGCACCAGAAAAAAGGGAAAAACCGTTCCGAGCTTCGGAAGAAGGCGTTCCCGGAGAAGCACGGCTATACTTCCGTTTCCCCTTCGGCGGGAGTTTGCCGCTCCACGATGTACCGGGGACGGTTTTTGGTCTCCTCGTAGATCCGGGCGATATACTCTCCCAAAACCCCCAGGAGAATCAGAGTGACCCCGTGGAAGAAGAGGCTCATGGTCATGAGGGAGCTCCACCCTTGCACGGTGCGATCCGTAAAGAGCTTTTCCCACACCACGTAGAGAAGCATGAGAAAGCTCATTCCCGAAAGGAAGAATCCCAGGTATCCCGCCAGCCGGAGGGGTTTGTAGGAAAAGGAAGTTATGGCATCCAGAGAGAGATTCACCATTTTCCGGAGAGGGTACTTGGTCTCCCCCGCAAAGCGCCCTTCCCGAACGAAGGTTACCTTGGTCTGCCGGAATCCCACCCAGCTTACGAGGCCCCGAAAGAAAAGGCTATGCTCCCGAAGACCGCAGAGCACGCTGCACACCTGCCGGTCCATAAGGCGGAAATCCCCGGTATCCAGAGGGATGGGGATGTCGCAGAGGGCGTTGAGCACCCGGTAGAAGGCCCGGGAGGTGAATTTCTTGAAAAAGGTTTCCTTTTTACGTTTCTCCCGCTGCCCGTAGACCACGGAATATCCCTGACGCCATTTTTCCGCCATCCGGGGAATCACCTCCGGGGGATCCTGGAGATCCGCATCGATGATCACCATAGCCTTTCCCCGGGCATGCTCCAATCCCGCCATCACCGCCGCCTGCTGGCCGAAATTCCGGGAGAGGGAGATCATCCGGATCCGCCGGTCCCGGTCTGCGGCGGCGTCGATGAGGGCTGCGGAGCCATCGGTGCTGCCGTCGTCGATGAAAAGGAGTTCGAAGGGTTCTCCCATCTCTTCCATGACCTTTATCAAACGCCTGCACGTTTCGGGAAGCACCTCCTCCTCGTTGAGAAAGGGGATGATGATGCTGAAAATCGGGCTCATTCGCGCCGTTCCTCCTTAATCGTTATTCCGCGAGATCTTTCGAAGAATTTCCCGTACCTTTCACCCTTGTGTCGACATATGTATCCCCGCTATCCGTCGATTTTCGTCTGCGGAGGTCTCCGTTCGATGATTCGGGTTTCTCCGGCTTCGAAAACCCTTGTTCCCAGGCTTTCAAGGCCCTCTTCGTCGAGTTTGGGATAGCGCTTTCGCTCCAGGGGACTCAGGATGATGTACCGGATATCGTAGCGATCCCAGAGTTTTTCCGCCTTGCTCCCCCGGGGGGCATTGTAGAGAATGTTTACCTCCTGCCGCCGGGTTTTTGGTATGGAACTGTCGTTTCGCCAGAGCCATTCATGGACGTACCACCCCAGGAGGGTGGGAAGCCCCGTGGCCATGGAGATGCGGCCGTATTCGGAGTAGCTGTCTCCCTCGGCCTCTAGAATGGTCTCCTGGGAGGATGCGTGTTCTCGAAGCCACTGAACCGCCTCATAGTCTCCGGAACTCAGGAAGTCCATGCCTCGGAGATCTCGGGAAGTTCGAGTCAGGGGATAATATCCCGGTACCGCATGGAGAGGATAGCAGAGAGGCGCCGCAAGAACCAGAAGGAAGAGGCCGCAGAAAACGATTCTCCGCAAAAGATCCCGGGTGGCGCTCAGAATCCGGCACATGGCGTATCCCGAGGCGATGCCGAAAAGGATGAAGGCCTGGTATCCCAGTTTGAACATGGTATTGGATCGGTGATAGGTCGTCCCGTAAATGTCTTTCACGTAAACCAGCTCCGGAAGCAGCACAAGACCCAGGGCCCCCAGAAAAAGCCCCGCCGCGAAAAGGTCGCTTTTGGAGAGCCGGCGCCACCATCGGCCAAGGCCTTTGAGAAAGCCTTCTCTCTTGCAGGCTCTGAAGAGAAGCACTCCGAGAAGAAGGGCAAAGCAATAGGCCATGAAAAGTTTGTCTCCCCAGAGAACGAAAAGCTGCCAGAGGGCGGAACGGCTCATTACCGGGTGAACTCCCTGGGAGAAGTTCTGGAAATGCAGCAGAAAGGGAGCGGCGGCTCCCAGGGCGGAGAGGCCTCCGAGAATTCCGAGAAAGGCTCCCTTGAATATCCCCGAAAGGAGGCTCCCTCGTTTCCAGAAGTACCATACCATGGCCCCCCCCCAGAGGGTGAGGTAGATGGGAAAGTCCCAGGCGTTGGTCATGAGGGTTATGCCCAGAAGAAGCCCCGTGAGGAGCAGGTGGAGTATTCCCGGGCCCCGGATAAAGGCGCTCAGGGTAACTCCCAGGGAGGCAAGCACCACGGGAATATTCGAAACGTGTCCGTGAAGATCCGCCACCACGAAGGAGTAGATGGGAAATTCGTGAATGGTTTTATCCTTGGTCTCCGGGTTGTGTCCCACGTACCGGGTGGCATCGGGATACCAGTAACTCGTTTTTACGGTGCTCTCGAAGTAGGTGGTTTTGTGGATCCTCGGAAAAAGCTCCCCGAAGAGAAAGGCATGGAGATTTCCTCCCAGAGTGACCAGGGTGGCTGCAGCGAGCCCCGCCGCCAGGGCTCGAAGGCGTTTTCTGGTAAGTCCCAGATCTCCCCGGGGTGCGGGGATGCGCATGCCCAGGGCCGCCCCCAGGGAAAAGGAGCCCAGTCCTGTAAGAGCGAAGAGTGTGGCGATCATGAGGTTGTAGCCGTACTCCGGAAGCACCCGGCTTCCCGCGATGAGATAGGCGCAGATCACCTGGCCGAAGTAGTAGTAGTTCACCGCTTCTCCGGCGAGCCACATATCCGTGGGAGGCATACTCTCCGCCCGGAGCACCGCGTTGACGAAACCGAAATCCATGAACTTCTCCAGTCCCTGGATATCCGGCTGAAAGCTTCGGATAAAGGCCCAGCCCGTAAGGGCCAGGAGGAAGAAGATTTCTTCCCCCGCGAGAATCTTCCAGGGAAGTTTTTTGGAAAGAAGAGGATGGTTCTTTCGGAAGAAAATCTGTACGGCGATCCCCGAGAGAAGAAGCCCCCCCAGGCTCCAGGGAAAGGTGAAGAGACCGAATTTCAGGGAAGACCCCATCCAGAGCAGCCAGGAGGGGAGGAGGATTCCCAGAATTTTGGCAAAGGCGTAGCCCCGGTCGAAGGCGAAGGGAAAAAGCCTTCGTCCCAGGGGATAGAAGAGGATTCCCGAGAGAAGGAGGTAGCTCCACCATCGAAGAAGAACGAGCATATTCGGAGAGCCCAGGAAGGCGGCAAACTCCCGGGTGAAATGCAGCATAAAGGGAAGGTTCATGGTTTTTCTTCCTCGAGATCCAGAATCTGCGGGGCCCGCCTTCCCATGGCGATGGCATAGTTCTGCCCCCGGTCCTCGGGAAAGATCTGGTCCATGCAGGCCAGATAAAGCCCGGATACCGAGGTCTGATGGGGAGGAATCCGGCGGGGATAGTCCCGGTCCACCACGGGCTGGGTGTCGGTGCAGCGGAAGAGCCGGGCCTGCCGGAGCATGGCGGGTTTCCAGGAAGGAAAGATCCGCGCCAGTCCCTGGAGAAAACGATGCTGCACTTCCTCGTCCGAAGCCTTGAAGAGAGAGTGTTCCGGAGAGAGATATCGGGAAAGGTAGAGAATGTTGCAGCCGTACCGTTCCCGGGGAATCAGGTTGGTATGTTCGATGGCGGCCACGAAGGGAAGCCCCTTGTCGGCGATGGATATCCAGTAGTAATCCGAAAGGGGAGCCTCCAGCTCCAGGAGAAGGCAGAGGTTTGCCATGGACTTGATGCTCCGGTACCGCTTCCGCTCCTCCTCGGAGAGATCCGGGCAGAGGGTTGCAAGCTGTCGGGGAGATCCCGTATACAATACCTTGTCGAAGAGGGCGCTGTGCCCCCGGGAGGTGGTGATGCGTACCCCCTTCCCCTGGGAGCGGATCTCCCCGATCTCCGTACCCAGGCAGGTGATCCCCTCCCGCCGCTGGAGCTCTTCCATGCCTCGTGCATAGAGAGATCCGAAACTCCCCTCAAGATAGCCCAGGAGCTCCTCCTTCTGTCCCTTTCCCCGGGAAGAGCTGCGGAGCTTGACCTTGTTCCAGAGCCAGGTAGCGCTTACCTCGTTTGCGGAGGATCCGAACTTGGATTGGAGCAGAGGTTCCCAGCAGGTGGCGAATATTCGAGGCCCCGTCTCCCTGAGTACCCACTCCCGGGCGGTGAGCTGTTCCAGATCCTTCCAGGAGGAGCGCCGCTGGGTACGGAGCACGAAAAGCCCCATCCGTATCCGGTCGAGAAGGGAGAGCTCGGAAAAACGCAGAAGATCCATGGGGGAGGTAAAGGGATGAAGCTTTCCCCCTGCGTAGAGAGCGTTCTTCGGGGGCATCCAGTGGAGTTTTTCCTCCAGTCCCAGCTCCCGGGCAAGTTCGGGAACCGCGCTGTCGCTGGTAAAGATGTGATGATAGAAGATTTCCAGGGGTTCTTCTCCCACCAGGCAGGTCCGGGCCATGCCTCCCGGAAGGGGATGGGTTTCGAAAAGAGTGATCCCGTGTCCTCTCTTGGCGAGTTCCAGCGCTCCCGTAAGTCCCGTAGCTCCTGCGCCGACAACGGCAATGTTCATGGTACAAGCACCTCCAGTAGGGCTGATTGGTGTATATGGTCCTTCTTGCGGAAGATCCGCACTGTGGGATGGTCGAAGACCCGAAAGGTCTCCTCCGCATTTTCGTCGTTCACGAAAAAACTGCCGAATCCGGGATAGGAGGCGAAGACCGCTGCTTCTTCGTATCCCAGGGATCCGTCAAAAAGAGCTTCGTAGTAGCGGGACATTACCGGATACTTTTCGGGAAGCCGGGAAAGATTTCCCCAGTTTCGCCGGCTTGCGAGAATGATATAATCCCCCTTCTCCAGGAGTGCCGCCAGGGTGGTCGCCTTTTTCGAATCGTCCCGCTCCGGGGCTGGAACGGTATGCCACCGGTAGGATCGGGTTTTTCCCGCAAGGGAGACGGGAAGGCGGTAGTCCCAGGATTCCGTGAGGAGCACGCTTTGGGAGGGAATGTTTTTGTAGATCCACTCGGAAGCCGCGGTACGGGTGCTGGGGCGGAAGTAGAGGGCTCCCACGGCGCTCCCCCAGAGAAGGGTGCTCGAAAGAGCCAGAGCGGCGAGAAGATTTCCCGCCTTGGGAAAGGTTCGGAGAAGGGCCCCCAGAAGCCAGGACGCTCCCAGAATAAGCCCCGGTGCGAGAGGAAGGGTGTAGCGGATGAATTTGGCGTGCCAGTTCCAGATAAGCAGCGCGTAGATTCCCGTAAAAAGCAGAAGAGGAAGAAGCTCGGGGGAGCTTTTTCGGCGGAGCATGCTGAGGATACAGAGAATTCCTCCGGAAATTCCGAGTACCGTGGTGGCAGGCCCCTGGTGCCAGAGAAGGTTTTTAAGCCAGAAGAAAGGGGAGGTGTCGATGAACTGGAGGGTGTAGGGTACCTGCACGGTACCCTTCACGATGCCTCCCTCGTAGCGCATGGTGCGCAGAAAATCCCGAAACTCCAGCAGGGAGTAGGGGCTTACGGCAGCGAAGACAAGGCCTCCGAGAACTCCTCCCAGGAGTATGCCCTTGAGAAGGTCTCCCGGCCGGTCCCCCTTGGAATATCGCAGAAGAACGAGCACCCAGGGGAAGATCGCCATGGCGGCGGCGGTGGTTTTGGTGCCCAGGGCGATGCCTCCGAGAATGCCGAGAAGGGCCCAGGCTTTGAAGGAAACGGGTTTTTCGCTTCGGATCATGGCCCCCGTAAGCAGGGTAAGAAGGAGTATTTCCAGGAGCAGAAGGTTTTCCGTAACTCCGTAGTGAGCGGTCTGGATAAACCCCGGAGAAAAGGCTCCCAGAGCGAGGGCGAAAAAACCTCCTGGGGAGTTTCCTGCCCACGTTCCCAGGCGGTAGAGAAGTATCAGGGAGAGGGAGGAGCAGAGGGCGCCTATCCATCGGGCGAGGTAGGAGATGGACCCCACATCCCGAATCCAGCGGGATTCCCCCGTAAGAGCCGTCATGGCCTCCCCCGCAAGGCGGTGCAGGTAGATGGGAAAGCCGTTGTAGGCGTAGAACTCCGGATTCAGATTCTGGAAAAAATCGATGCGCTGTACCGCCATGCTGAGGTTCATCTCGTCGGGGTGGTAGGAGCGGAGGCCGTCCCAGTCGAGGTGGGAGCAGCGGAGAAAGACTCCTCCTCCGAACACCAAAAAAAGGACTCCCCAAAAGATCATTTTGGTGAGACCCGGAAGAGGATGCGACAAACCGGAAGAATCTACATTTGGCAAAAGGTTTTTTTCGTTCTCCATGATATGCTAAGTATACCGGAAAAATGGCCGGAAAGACCATGGCTTTTTGCGGCGAATCAGAGGAAAACCCCCGCCGCTTTGGCGGCGGGAGCATGTTAAAAGTCTATTCTATAATGTTTGGAGTGGGATCTTTGAGAAAACGGGGACTCATGTTTTTAGGAGCGGCGATTCTTTCCAATGCCGGAGCGAACGTGCTTATCAAGATGGGCATGGCCTCCCGGGGAGAGGCCGTGGGGGAGGGGATGCTCCCGGCGCTACTCGCCATTGCCCTGAATCCTATCGTGGCGGGAGGGTTTTTCTTCTTCGCCCTTACCTTCGTGCTTTACAGCGTAGCCCTTTCCTCTCTGGATCTCTCCTACGCCTATCCCCTTATGACCGGGGGGGCGCTACTCCTTATCTTCGGTCTCTCCACCTTATTCCTGGGGGAGTCGCTCTCCCTCCTTCGTTTCGGGGGGATGCTCCTGATTATGGGAGGTATTACGGTGGTGAGCCTCAAGGGATAGGGGCCGGCGGCTTTGTCTTTACGGAGCTCCGGGAAAGAAGATCACTCGGTCCTCCCTGTTCCGGACCCGGTAGATTTTTCCCTTTTCCCGGTCCCATGCGTAATATCCCAATCCCGAGGCTATACCGCCCTGGCCGTCGAGAAAGGTCATTTTCCGGGCCAGGGCGGCATCCACCGAAATGGAGCCTCGAACGGGCCGAGCCAGGGGAAGAGTGCCCTTTCCCTTCCATCGGGGCCATCCTCCGGGAGGGGCGAGCTGCCGCCGCTCCAGCTCTTCTCGAAGAAAGCCGTATATCTTTGGCCCTTCTCGTAGGGCGACCTGCCGGGCCCGAGGGGAGGAACAGAATTCCCGAAGCATATCATGAGCCAGGATGTCCGCATCGGCACGTTCCATCTCCAGAAGGGCCGCGAGGGTTACAAAGAGCGCATCCAGTCCCGCCAGAGAACGGGGGTGGAGCGAGGGGTGCCAGAACCCCCGGATGGCCTCCCACTCTCCCAGGTTACCTTGGGAGGGGTAGATTTCCCGAAGCAGAGCCAGCCCCAGGGAAGCGCTCCTTCTGGGGGGAAGAGGAGCCCAGAGGTTCTCCCAGAGAGCTTTTTCTTTCAGATCCGGAGCTTCTTCGAGAAGGATTTGTTTTAATTCTTCGGCTTCTTGTCGCTCCTCCGCCGTTATGGAGTATAATAAAAGAGCTGTGATTTCCTCCCCGGGGGCGTAGGAAGTTCCCCAAAGACTTCCGGGAAGCAGCAGCAGAATGAGTGCAAGGGTTACGAAGCGGCTCGCAAAGCTTTTGAAGCTTTTTTTTGCTCGTGAAAACATGGCGATCTCTCCTTGATTTTTTCCGAAAGCTGCGAAAGAACGGATAGGGAAGATTCCGTGAATTTCCGTTTTTGAGGAGGCGGCGTATTCCGCATTTCCCATGATGACGAAAAAAGATTCCTCCCTCGGTAAATTCTATCAGAAAATAACACGTTTCTTCTTACTGAAGAAAAATTCTCCCCTCATGTGGGGTATTTTCCTTCTTGGGGGAGTGGGGCTTGTGCTTTGGTGGATTTCCGCCCCCCGGGATATCGTCATCGGCGTGGTCTACAGTACCAATCCTTCGGAGCAGTTCATGGAGTCTAAAATGCTCAGTGCCGCCAGAGCCTATGCGGATTGGTACAACGAGACCGCCCGGGGCAGAAAGATCCGCCTCGTTACCGCCACCTATCTGGCGGATCCCACGGTGGCCCTGGGAGAACTGAAAGAACAGGGCGCTCTGGCAGTTCTCGGTTTTCCCACCTCCACCTCCGCCCTGGAAGCCCTTCCGGCGGCGGCGCACTACAAGCTTCCTCTGATTTCACCCAGTGCCTCCAGCTCTCTGCTTTCCCAGGAGGACGACTGGTTTTTCCGGGCGCGTTCCAGCACCGCCGAAGATGCCCGGCAAATGATCGCACTCTTTGGAAAAGTGGGCATTACCGAGATCGCGCTGATCTCCTACTCCGGAAATCCCGGCTATGTCATGCCCCTTCTCTGGGATCTCAAAAAGCGCGGAGAGCCCCGTATAGCCCGGGAACTCTTCGATTTGAGCATCATGGATCTCGAACCGTTCGTAGATGAAAACCCCTTCGATGCTCCCCAGGGAGTGCTCGTGGTGGGGCCTCCGATCTATTCTCTCTGGGTGGCCCAGAAGGCTCGCTATCTCTGGCCCTCTTCGGAGATCGTCCTTTCCGCATGGTCCCTGGTAGGGGTGATACCCGAAAAGAGCGGCGATTTCCCCCTGGAATTTTCCATCCTGGGAGGAGACGTCTTTTTTTCCTTTCTGGTGGATCCGGAGCACCCCTTCGTGCGTTACTGGAACAGCCGGTTCGTGCCGGGAGTGGATATCCAGGTGAATAATACCTATCTTGCCTTTACCCTCCTTCTGGAGGCCCTGAAGGAAAGCGATTTTACCGGCGGAGATGCCCTGCGGGAACGCCTGGGGGAGTACCGAAAGCTTTCGGGTCTCGCGGGGGAGGAAGTCGAGATCGACCGTTACGGAGATGCTCATGGTACATATTTCCTCTACCGCTTCGGCCCCGGGGGATATGAAGAGGTGGTGTCGCAATGAAGAAGGTTCTCGGGCTTCCGGAATATCAGCGCCGGACCTTCGGCTTCCTCTTTTTGCTGGCCCTGGGGATCGGTATTTTTCTGACGTTTTTTTCCATGCATGTGGTCTTGGAGGATTCCCGAAGTGATGCCCGAAGAGCTTCGGATCTTCTGAGGCATGAGGTGCGCTCCCTTCTGGATTCCCGGCGGGATGCCCTGGATCTTTTCGAAACTTCTGAAAATTCCGGAAGAGAACAGGAGAGCTTTTTTCTTCAGTTTTTCGGCTTTCTCGGAGAAACTTCCCGGGAGCGCCGAGTGCGGCAGGTTTACGCCGGGCCGAACCTCAAGGGAGTTTCTCTTGCTTCGGAACTGCTGGATGGCATGTGGCATCTTTCCCCTCTCTTTTCCTCCACCGGATCCCTTGGTCTCGTGGCGGCTTCTCCCCGAAGCGGGGGGTACGTGGTGGGAGCTCTTCCGGTTCCGGAGATCCTGCTGATGGGAGCCGGAGAAGATGTCCGGGGTTTCTGGGGAATCGTGGCGAGCACCGCCGGGGTGGTTTTCAGCGCCCAGAACGACCGGGGGTTTTTCCCTCCGGGAAGCGTGGTCCCCCGGGATCTCCTGGATTTCGAAGACTATACCAGAACCCGTGTCGCAGGGTGGCCCGTGGAGATCCTTGCCCGGGATATCGCTCCGGGACTGGTGCATATTACCGGTATCTGGGTAGACCGGGCATACCGTACGAGCCTCCTTCTCGGAGTGGGGGCGGGTTCCGTCTTTCTCGGGGCGGTGCTGCTCATCCTCTTCTTCGCCCGTCGTCTCTTTCGAAAAACATCGGAGGATTTTTCCGATCTTGCCAGGGTTTTCTCTCACCTGGACCGATCCATTCAGGAAGCTCCCTCTCCTCTCGATGCCATAGCGGAGATTCGCTATCGGTATCAGCGGGAGTTCGCCCAGGAATTCGGCTATTTCAAGGAGAGCCAGTCTCTCGTTCGGGCCTTTTCAGGGATGATGGAGAGCGTGGCGAGCCAGGGACAAGAGCTGGCGGCGCTCTATGAGGAAACCTCGGCGCTCCAGCAGGAGCTCATGTATTCCAATACGGAACTTCGCCAGGCTCTGGAACGCTTGGAAGAGCTGGCACACTTTTCCCAGGCCGCCGTGGAGGCCCGAACGCCCAAGGAGGCCGCCACCACGCTTATCAAGACCATGACCTCCTTCAGCAAGGCCAAGGCGGGAGGAGTGGTACTCGTGGAGGATCAGCACCCCATGGTTCTGGCTTTCGAGGGGGATCCCCGGGTTCGCCGGGATCTGGAAACGTTCCTGGGGCGTCATCCCCTTCGGGGATATGCGGAGGTGGTGCACACTCCCGAGGAGGTGTGGCACGCCTTTCCCATCACCTATCTCGGTTCCCTTCTCGGGGCGGTGCTTCTGGCGGAGGAGACCGAACGAACCAATGAACTCCGCAAGGAGCTTCACAACGTCATGTCCCACTTCGTTCCTCACCTGGGGGGTATCCTCCGCTCCCGCATTCTCGTGGACGAGGTGCATCGATCTTTCCATTACATGGCGGTGCGGCTTCAGATGATCTCCTCGGCCTATCACGACGAAACGGGAGAGCATCTGGCGAGAATCCGTTCCTATACCCATTTTGTGGGAGAAAAACTGGGCCTCCATGGAGATCAGCTCGAAGATCTGGGAACCTACAGCATGCTTCATGACATCGGCAAGCTCAAGGTGCCCCTGCATATTCTCGCCAAGCCCGGAAGCCTTTCGCCGGAAGAGTTCGGAGTGGTGAAGAACCATGCCCGGTACGGTGTGGAAATCCTCGGGGATTCGAACTGGCTTTCCCTGGCTCGGGAAATCTGCTTCTGCCATCATGAGAAGTGGGACGGCACGGGATATCCCCGGGGGCTGGAAAAGAAGGAGATTCCCCTCTCTGCCCGGATTGTGGGGCTTGTGGACGTGTACGACTCTCTCCGTTCCCGCCGCTCTTACAAAGAACCCTTCAGCCACGAACGCAGCTGCCGGATTATTCTCGAGGGAGACGGGCGGGTGCAGCCCGGACATTTCGATCCCGCCATTCTTGCCCTTTTCCGGGAATATGCGGCAGATTTCGATCATATCTTCACCTCCTGCTCCCGGGAAGAAGAACGGATCTGAGCAGAAGGGACGGACCGATACCGAAAGAGGGTTCTTTCCATATACAAACATTCCCCCCGGGAGGATCTCTCTCCGGGGGGAATGTCTTTTATTGCTCTTCTTGGCGGGCTGTCTCTTTACCAGGGGATGGAGAGGAGAAAGTCTGTTCCCAAAGGGCCCGGAGAAGGGCCTTTTCTTTTTCCGAGAGGATTTCCCGGCGCTGCAGGGCGGTTTTTTCGAGAATTTCCCGGGCTTCTTCAAGATTGTGACTTTCCACCAGGGTTTCGCAGTATTCTAAAAGAGAGGTCGTGGAAGGGCCCAGAGGAGAGAGGGCAAGCCATTCCCGATAGTAGGGAAGGGCTTTTTCCGGGTTACCCTCTCTTCGAAGCCCTCGTCCCTTCTGGAGAGCGAGCCTTCGGTATCCCGGAAGCAGTTCTTCCCGAGAAGGAAGGTCCGGAGAAATGGCGGATATGGAGAGGTTCCCCGGAGGAAGAAGGAGAAGGTGCCAGGGCATGTTCTCGAAAAAACCGTTTCGTTTCCAGGCTCCCGGGGCGCTTTCCATACGCAGGAACAACTCTCCCCGGAGATGCAGCAGGGCGGTCACTCCCAGGGAGGGGTAGTGAAGATCCCGGAAGAGTTCGTGTTCCTCCAGCATGTCCTGAAGGGCTCTTCGGAAAGATTCTTCTTCCGCCCGGCGTAGCGCTGCGGGCGGATTGGGAAGAGAGTCTTTTTCTTCGGGAAGCAGGGAAAAATAGGCCTGCCATCCCCGGTAGGCGGCGGCGTAGCTTCCCTGGGGATCTGAGAGAGGGATCTGCTCCTGAAGAAGGTTCAGCAGAGCTGCGGGAGCTCCCGTGCCCTCTCCGAGAGGAATAAGTGAGAGATGGGATGCCCCGGAGCAGATGGGGATTCCGAAAATCATGAAGATGGACAGGAAGATGCCAAAGAGATCTCTGCGGTATGTTTCCATGGCTTTTTCCTCCGAAAAGATGAAGAGCAGGAGCGAGGTTTTCCCCGCCCCTGCCTCTGATAGCTTATCCCGAGGAGAAGATCCCGGGTCTCTCGAAATATTGGTTTACGGAGTTTGGCTTTTGCGAATCGAACCCCGCCGGACTGGCCTCCCGTCGTTACAGGGAGCTGTCGTCCTGAATCTGTCCCGAAGGCCCCTTGCCGGGGTCGAAGGGCTCTTCCGGCACCTTGGGCATGTCCGGAGTTTCCGGAACGGTGATGCCGAGCTCCCGGGCGGCCTGTTTCGCCGCGGCGGTGGCGCTGGGGAGATAGACATTGGCTACGAAGGCCCATCCGCCGTCGGTGCTGATCCAGGTCTTGCTGTTGACTCCCGGAGGCAGTGTGCCTTGAATGACTCCCTTGTAATGCTCTCCGTCCCTGGTCTGGGCTAGGAAGCTGTTCTTGATCTCCGCGAGTTTCTGCCGTTCCTCCACGGTGTTGCCGTAGGGATCCTGTTTGAGAATGGTCTCGAAGTTGGCGGAGCTTTCCTCCTGGGTTCGGAACATGCCGCTCTCCCAGAGGAAGTCCTCTCCCGTGAGGATGCCCACCAGAGCCTGGTCGGCATCCGCTTTGGCCCGGTTGCTGGCGATGCGCTGTTCCCTGGATTCCGAGCCTCCCTCGTAATCCAGAATGATGGAACTTCCGAAGGAGACCACCGCTACCTCTCCGGTTTCGGGAATCGAGACGATCCGTCCGCCCACGGGGGGCACCACGCCTCCCTCGATCTCCCGGAAAACCCGCTGAAGTCCCGCCGCCACGCTTCCCGCTTCGAGAATGGCGCTGTTTCTCGCAAGAGCGGCCTGGCGGATTTTGGGAGAGGTGACGATGCTTACGTATACTACCTGTTTTTCCGTATCATCCACCACCTTGTAGGCGGTGAACCCCCGGATCATGCCGCTGGTAAAGCGCTGAATCTCCTGGGCGTAGGATTCCGAACGGCTTGCCAGGGTATCCTTGTGATCCACGAAGTCCTGGGCGTTGGAGAAAAGTTCCTGCCCCGCCTGGAGAGAGAGTCCCCGAAGATAGGTGAGAAGCTCTCTCTTGGCGTTCATCATGGCGATGACGTAGGCCTGGCGCTTGGACATGCGGCTGGCATTGGGATTGGGATAGAGCCGGTAGTCTCCGATGCCCGTGGCCACGAAGGCCATGCCGCTTCCCGCTTTGATGGCCCGGACTCCGGTGCCCATCTCCGCCGCCACGATCTGAAGCCCCTCTTCGAGGGTTTGCGCTTCCACCGTATCCACCTTGAGCGTGCTGTCATATCCCTTGGTAACGGGGATTTGAGCCGCCGCCTCCCGAACGTCCGCCGCCGAGGCCTCTACGGGGGTTCGCTGAAGTATGGCGTCAATGTCGAACTGGGGATTTGCCGCTACCGTCTGAAGAGGCGGCAGGGGAGGGAGTTCCTCTCCCTGAGCCAGAGCCGGAAGAGCTCCTCCCGCAAGCATGACGTTCCAGAGCAATGCGATTGCCACCGCAAGAATACCTCGTTTTGTACCTGTGCAGTCTTTTTTGTTCATGATAATCCCTCCCTGTAAAGTCTGTTGGTTTTTCCCGAATGATTTATTTTCCCCGATTCACGAATCCTTTGAGAAGGGAGTCGATCTCCTTGAGGGACATGCTCCCCTTTACCGAAAACACCTGGCCGTCCCAGGACTCTTCCCGGATGACGATGCGTTTCATGTATCCCTCCACGGCGGAATTCACTTCGTCGCTGGTTACCATGAGATCCTCCATGAGGGTCTCCGCATCCACCTGGGCACCCTTGATGAACTCCAGAAAGTTCCGCTGCAGATCCAGGTAGGCCCCCCGCCGGGCGAGAAGTTTTCCCTGGCCGGTGTTTTCCTTGCCTTCGGGAGCGACGGCTTCTCCCACGACTTCCACCATTCCTTCTTCGTAGTTAATATGAGTGTTCAGAGTTTCCTTGACAGGAATGGGTTCGTGTTTCGGTCCGGGTTTGGTGGGCTTTTCCGGAGGAGTTCCGGGTTCCATCTCCGGAACGTAGGCGGTAATGCCCATATCCTTGGCCGCCGCCTCCGCCTGGGCTCCCGAGGAGGGTGTGTAGACGTTGGCCACGTAGCACCAGCCGTCCTGAGAATACCAGGTTTTGCTGTTGGTTCCCTGGGGCACCACGCCCCGTACCGCACTCTCGGCGGCTTCGCTGTCCCGGATTACGTTGAGAAAGGTCTCTCTGCGCTCCTCCAGAAGCTTTTTGGTTCCTTCCTGGGAGGGGCCGAAGAGGTCTGTGTCCGTCACCACCTCTTCGAAGTTGGTGGAGGTGCTCTCCTGCTCCCGATAGTAGCCGTATTCCCACATGAAGGCATCTCCCGTCATGAGGGCCACCAGAGCCTTGTCCGCCTGGGCTTTGGCCCGGCGTCCCGCGGTGAGCTTGTCCTGCCCGGTACTCTGCCCGGCGGCATCCTGGTGCACCAGAGCACTCCCGAAGGAGACCAGAGCGGTTTCTCCCGTTTCGGGAACCGTGATGATCCGGCCCCCTACGGGGGGGAGAAGCCCCGATTCGAGCTCTCGGGAGATGGTTTTCATGCCGGCTCCCAAAGAGGCGGCATCCAGGAGGCCTTCGGAAACCGCCCGGGTGGCGTGACGGATCTTGGGGGTGGTGACGACGCTTACGTAGACGAGCCCTTCTCCGTCATCGTAGACCGAATAGGTTACGAACCCCCGGAGAGTGGCCTCCACCGCCTGGACGATCTGCTCTTCGTACCGGGAGGATCGGGAGTCGAAGGAATCCTGGGCGCTCTCCTCGTTGAAGGCCTCTTCCGCAAGGCGTTCCCGGGCTTCCAGAGGAAGCCCGCGCAGGGCCTGGGCGAGGTTCTTCTTTGCCCGCATGTGGGCCGCCACATAGGCCTGACGATGGGCCTCCCGGGCGGCGTTGCGGTTGGAGAGGTTCTTGGGATAGCTTCCGTCCCCGGTGGCCACGAAGCCCATGCCGCTCCCGGTCTGGATCATCCATACTCCCGGAGAGTGCTGGGCCGCCGCCTTGGCCGCCGCCTTCTCGAAAGAAGGAGATTCGAAACGTTGCATACCGAAAAGAGAATCCTTCGAAGGGGGGCCTACGTCTTCGAAGGAAGCCCGCAGATCCGAGGGAGATGTGTCCAGCAGGCTTTCGAGGTTTACTCCCCGGGCATCTGCGATCCCCGGAAGAAAGTACAGAAGCGCCGTGACGAGAAGTGCCGCCGTTGCTGTGAGTAATGGATTTTTTTTCATGGCTACCGCCTCCTTGCCGTTCTCTAATGGAAAACCGAAAAAAATATGTCAAAAATGTATTTTATCAGCTAAAGTAATGATATCATTTGCGGAGGCCCGGTTCAATCGGGAAGAATAAAATGCTATACTTTTTCCGGAAATAATCGGCGTTTTTGGGGTGCTTGATCTGAACGCAGCGGCTGTCTGGGTTTCAACGTGGAAAGGAGCGATGGAAAATGCGAAAAATATCTGTTTTTGCGGGGGCTCTCGGGGCATTGCTGTTCTTTCTTTGTCCCGTTCAGGAGGCTCTGGGAAGGCTTCAGACCTTGGGTGACGTGCTGGAGCAGGGAGAAAATGCCCGAATTAACTGGACCGAAGGGTATATCGAGGCTACGGGGCAGGCGGTGGCTCCCTCGGACAAGGAAAACACTCCCCAGGGGAAACTTCTCGCTCGGCGGGGAGCGGTGGTGGATCTTCAGCGGAATCTTCTGGAGTTCGTCAAGGGAGTTCGGGTGGACGCCAAGACGAGCATGCAGGATTTCATGGTGAACGATTACGTGAGCACCCAGGTGCAGGGCACCATCAAGCGGGTGGAGATTACCGACGCCACTTGGGATGGCGAGATTTACAGCGTCACCGGGCGTATCAAGCTCGAAGACATGCGCAAGGCGGTAACTCCCGCCCTTCCGGAACAGCCGGAATCCAGGCCCGTAACGCCTCAGCCCAAGGGAACCAAGATTACCGGGCTGGTCATCGACGCCCGGCACCTTCCTCTGATTCCCGCCATGACCTTCCGGGTGCTGGACGAATCGGGCAAAGAGGTCTACGGACTCTCCTTCGTGGATAAGGAGCGCTTCCTCTCTTCGGGACTCTGCGACTATCACACGAACATGGATTATGCTAAAAACGCTCCCCGGGTGGCGGACAGCCCCCTGGTGGTAAAGGCTGTAAAGGTTGTGGGGCCTCAAAACGTGGATATCGTCATTCCCAACAGCGCGGCAAGCAAGATTCGCAGCAGCACCTGGGATTTCCGGACCACCTGCCGGGTTACGGTGGTGAAACGCTAGACTTGGGAGGTGCTTATGCGACATTCCTGGAAAATTTTCGCTCTTCTCCTCTGCCTGGGGCTTTTCCTCTTCCCCCTGACGGGATACGGAACTCAGGACATTTCGGTGGAGGCCGAGGGACAGGCTCCGATTATCAACGGCGACAAGGCCAGAGCCCGGGACGAGGCGAAGCGCCAAGCCTATAGGGATGCCCTGGAAAAGGGAATAGGAGCCTACGTGGAAGGCATCACGGAAATGAAGGACTTCCAGGTGGTGCGGGACAAAGTTTTTTCCCAATCCCAGGGGCTCGTGACGGATTTCAAAGTAACCTCGGAAACCGTGGAAGATGGAGACACCTTTATTCTCAAGGCCACCTGCAAGGTGTCGGTGAAAAAACTCGACGGCGTTCTCGGTCCGGTGGTGATCGATGCCCTGGGCAATCCCCGGGTGATGGTGGTGGTGGACGAGAACGTGGATGGAGAACGGCCCTTTCTCTCCACCGTGGAGGGAGAGACCCTGCGGCTCTTCGAGAAGGCGGGGTACCTCCTGGTGGATCCGGAGCAGGCCAAACGTCTCAATCAGCGGGAGTACGAGCTTGCCCGGGATACGGGAGATCTGGGACGGCTCCAGGAGCTGGCGAAACAATTCGATGCGGACGTGCTGATCTACGGTCGGGCTCAGGCCATTCCCTATGCCAATCAAAAGGTGGAGGGCGTTCGGATTTACGGGGTTCGCTCCCAGCTTCAGCTCAAGGCGGTGCTCACCCAAACCGCCTACGTGGTCGGAACCGAGCAGTTCGAGCACAAGGATAAGGGCACCTCCGCCCAGGATGCGGCGGTGAAGGGGCTCACCACCTGTGCGCATGAGGCTACCCTTGGTTTGGTGCACAAGGTGGCCTATTCCCTGGTGAGCGGTTCCGCAGGAGGTATTCCCGGACGTACGGTGAAACTACGGATTTCCGAGGTCTCCTTTGGAGACGCTCGGAGCATCAAGGGGGCTCTCGAGGAAACCCGAGGGGTTACCGGGGTTTATCAGAGAGGCTTCAGCAACCGGAAGCTTGAGCTGGATGTGAATACCGAAGGCAGTGCGGAGGATCTCGCGGTTCGCCTCGAAGAATTGGGGATCGAGGTTACGGGGCTTACGGCGAATACCGTGGAGGGGGTTTTTGCAAAGGAGTAGAAAACCATGAGAGAGGCTGCGAAAAAAAACATGCTCTTCCGGGTGTTGCTTATTCTGGGAATTTTGGGGGCTTTTGGAATGTGGTCCTGCTGCGGAGAGGCTTCGCCCCTATCGGAACGGGAAATGCGGAAGATATGGGTGAACAACGGAGCCGTGGAGGGAGAGCAGGTCTTTCACTTCGGGGTGGTGGATTGGATCAGCAATACCGTTTTCGTGGAAGGCTCCTCTCCTCTCATGGGTACCACCCCTCAGGAAAAACTCCTGGCGGGGCGCCGGGCGGTGGTGCAGGCCCAGAAAAATCTTCTCTACCTGCTTTACGAGCTGCGGTACGGCTTGCCCCGGAGAATCGCCTCCATCGAGGTGGAGGGCGAGGTCGTGATGGGGCATGTGGATCGTCGGGGAGTGCGAAACGGCGCCTACGTGGTGGAAGTGGCTCTTCCTCTGCGCCGCCTTCTTGAGGAGTGTGTGCTCTGGAAAGCCACGGTACACTAGAAGGAGCTTCAGAAGGATTGCATTGCAGTGGTGTGGGATGTGAAAACCGGGAAAGTGGGTGGTTTTGTTCATGAATGTACGTAATATACGATGGAGCGTTCTTTTTCTTCTGATGACAGTTTTCTTCGTCACCGGGGCCTGGGGGGAGACCCGGGTGGCGGTGGTGGATTTTCGCAATAACGCCGAGGGTGTTACGGATGCGGTGCGCCTTGCCCTGACGGATATGCTTACCACCGAACTTGGACGGACTCCCGGGGTTTCCGTTCTCGAACGGAGCCGCCTTGAAGCTATCGCCAAGGAACAGCGTCTCGCCGCATCGGGACTGGTGGAGGAGAGCACGGCGGTTCAGGTGGGACGCCTTGCGGGGGTTCAGATGATCATTACCGGAGCCATCACGGAGTTTTCCAGCACCAAAAGCGGCGGCATACTCCCCCTTCCCATCGGAAGCTTCGGGGGCATTGCGGTGGGTCAGGAAAAGGCCTTTGTCACCCTGGACGTACGTACCATCGATGCGGAAACGGGCAGAGTGGTCCGCACCTTCCGCCAACGGGGCGAGGCGGACCGTGATATGGGAGGTATCGTCACCTCCTACGGCGGTTTCGGCCAGTACGAGGGTGGAGGACTTCTCGGTTCCGCCGCCTACGACTGCGTGATGAAGGTGGTGGCCCAGATCCGGCAGGATCTCCAGATGATGGGTCTCGGCAGCTCTCATCATGTGGTGGACGTAAAGGGCAAGGATGCGGTCATTATCGATGCGGGGGCCATGAATGCCAACGTGAACCCGAATACGCTCTTCGAGGTCTACGGCCAGGGAGAGCCCATCGTGGGAATCGGCGGAGAAATTCTGGGAGTGGATAAATACAGCTATGCCCTCCTCCAGTGTTTCGACGTGAAGGCCCAGTATTCGGTATGCCGTATCGTCAAGGGAAGCAGCAGCAATATCCAGAGGGGAGATATGGTGGAGCCTTTCTACGGCAATGCCGAGGCTGTGAAAATTTCCAGCCGTGCCCTCGGAGAGATCGGTTCTTCTCAGCCTGCCCCCCAGCCTTTGGGGCCCGCTCCCCAGCCTGTGGGGCCTCAACCCCAACCCGTGGCTCCCGCTCCGGTGACGGCTCCGGCGCCCCAGCCTCAGCCCGTGGCCCCGGCCCCTCAACCTCAGCCGCAACCCGTAGCTCCGGCTCCCCTCCCTGCAGCGGGGGGAATTGCCAACACCTCGGAATCCATGGATATTATCGACCTCTACCCCATCGACATGGGATTGAAAAACCAGATCAAAATCGCCCATCGAGGGGGATACCACAACTACGCGAACAAACAGTACGCCAAGGCTTTCCAGGCTTTCGTGCAGGCCTACGAGCTCTACCAGGGAAACTACCTCGACGCTTACTGGGCGGCTCGGGCGGCTCACAAGAGAGGGCAGATAAAGGAGATGAAAAAGTGGCTGGATATAACCTTGAGCATCAACCCCGCCTACCAGCCAGCCATGGAGTACAAGGCGAAGTATGCCAAGTAGTGAAGAGGCGGAGCCTTACGAGAGGAGGGAGATCATGAAGCGAAAGCTGTTGAAGACGTTCTTTTTCGGGGGAATTTTGCTCAGTGCCGTGCTCCTTGCGGGGATCCCCGGATGGGCGGAAAAACTTCCCAAGGGGAAGAATATCGCCATGGTAATCTACGAGAATGCCGGGGGATATCAGGCCACCGCAGCGACGGGAAGTGCCGAGGCCATTATCAGGCAGGCCCTTATCAATAACGGCTATCCCGTGGTGAACGAGGCGCAGCTTGCAAAGATTCGTCAGAGCAAGGCCGCCATGCTTGCCCTGGACGGAAACGTGGATGCCATTCTCTCTCTGGGAAAAACCTACGGCATACGAATCTTTCTTTCCGGAAAGGCTACCATGCAGAGAGCCCAGCAGAACGAATTCGGTCTCTATACCAGCACGGCGGTGCTGGCGGTACAGGCCTATTCCGCCACCAACGGCAAATATATCTTCTCGCACACCACCAACGCCAAGGAGGTGGGATACACCCAGGACGAAGCTTCCCGGAAGGCTCTCGACAAGGCGGCGGCGAGCATGGCTCAGGATATCATCCAGGGAGAGGGCTCCGCTGCGGCTTCTCAGGGGGCCGTGAACACCCTCTTCGTGGTGGTGAACGGGGTGAGCAATTTTAATGTAGCCAATACGGTACTTGCCTCTTGTAAAACCCTTTCCAAGACCAAGGAGGCCAAGATTACCGGATTTACCGGAGGTACCGCCACCATCCAGGTGCTTTATGCGGGTACGGTGGATCAGCTTCAGGATGCCCTTTCCCGTCGGGGGCTTCCGGTGAACTTCACGGGAAAGAGCAGCAACGCCGTCTATGCTCAATCCTTCTGATGCGAAAGGAGTGAAAAAAATGAAGAAGTGGCGTTACGTTTTTATGGGGGTGCTTCTTTGCTCCCTCTTCGCGGGAAGCCTGGCGTGGGGAGAGGTGCAGCTTTTCGTGGACAAGCAGACCGTGCGGGTGCACGATCCGGAGCTGGGAAAGCAATCCATTCTCAACAACTTTCAACCCAAGGGATGGCGGACGCACAACTACTTTGCCCTGGTCTGGAACGATCAGGAAGGGACGGTCTACGATATCCGCACCCATCAGTGGATTCCCCTGAAAAACTTCGCTCCCCTCTCGGGGTTTCTTTCGGATAACTTTGCCCTGGTATGGGAGCCCAATCGGGCAGCCATCTTCAACGCCGCCGGAAGAAGCTGGATCGTCACCGATTTTCCCATGGATACCATCACCAATCCGCTCCTTTCCCGGGGCATGGGAGCTCTCACCACCCGAAAGGAGTTCGTGGTCTACGATCCCGTGCTTCGCTCCTGGGAAGTCTACGACGACGTCTACCCCAAACAGGCCGCCCTGGGAGACAATCTCGCCATCTGCTGGAACGAGAAGGATGCCTTCATCTACGATACCACCACGCACGAGTGGATCGAAAAACGAGACATCGCTCCCCAGGCCTGCATCGTGGAAGATTACAAGATCACTATCTTTACGGTGGATTCCATTCTTACCTACGATGCCATGACCCACCGCTGGAAGACCGAAGAGCGGTAGCCAAGGGTTTCTTTTCCGCGGCGTAGCCGCACAATCGATAAAGAGGAGATGCGTTCCTTCGAGGGGCGCATCTCCTCTTTTGCACAATCTCCGGAGCTCGTATTTTCAAAGGGGGTGTACGCTTCGTTAAAGCTCTTTTTTGGGGCGATTCTTCCAAGGATAGGTTGCCATGTGATAGGACTTGATTACTGCCTTTTCCGCGAGACTGTGGATGCCCACGAGAGGATTGACCAGACGCAGGGACTGACGGTTATAGATCCTTCCACCGGCCCTTCCGGGGGTAATTTTTTCCTCCTGATCCTCGATAATCCTCGCCAGAATGGCGAAGAGGTTTTCCTTTTCCAGCACCCTTCGCCGGGCCTCCCGGATGTAGGGAAGCCGATCTTCGTACTCGTTGTTCCTGATGTGGCTTTTGATGATGTCTCTGCTCCGGGGGTAATTGAGAATGTCTATGGGGATAAAGCTCTCCCTGGGAAAATACTCCGCCGCATTCGGAGCTCCGTGGTAAAAGGGGAGGGTGTATCCCAGAAAGGCATCGGGAAGCTTTTCCGTAAGATGGTGGGGATAGATGTGATTTTCTACGGTAATGTGATACTTGTAGGGATCCAGAGCTTCCGCCTTGTCCACCATGTTTTTTACCCCGTGGCCGAAAACATCCATTTCGGGGATATCTTTGTGGAGCCTTCGGGTAAACCGTACCCGGGCACTATGAAGGGTGGGTTTTCCCACTCGCTGGGAGCATACGGTGGCTATGGTCTTCGTCTTCTCCGGAGGGGAAGACGCTGCCAGGGCATCCCATCCCAGGGGGGGAGTTCCGTCGAAGGGGAGTCCGTAATGCCAGTGTAACCCGGCGTGATGGTAGATGACGTTCGGATGTCCCCGCATGGCCCAGGGTTCCTGAGAGGTAAGGACGCAACCGAACTGCCGCAGATATTCCCTGCCGAAAACGGTAATGGACGAGGGTTCCCCCGTAAGGAGAAGGGTTCTCTCCCGGGGGCAGCGCAGTTCCTCGTAACTGAGCCAATGATCCTTTCCCTTGTGAGGGAGGTCGTGGTAGATCACCAGCCAGTCGTAATCGTCGCACTCCATATCGAAAAAGAACCGGCAATTTCCCCACTCCGGCGCCTTGTCCGGAAGCTGCCGACGGAGTCCGTTCCGTGAGATGGCCGCAAAGGAGCCCCGGCTTAAAACCTTGACGTGCCGCATGATGTTCCCCTGGCTTCCTTGGTATGGGTTTGTTTCATGGTGTGTATATGCCTCCTGATAATGCGTTGCGATTTTTTACGATCATAAATCATACTATCCGAGCCTGAGAAGTCAAAGGAAAAAACGCCGGAGCCTTGGGGAATCTTTCTTGACACTCGAAGAATCTGCACGGAAAATGGAAGGGTATTTATACACTTCGTATTCGATGGGGAGGTTTTTATGCGAAACCAGGGCTGGAAGATGGGGTCTGCGCTTTTGGGAATACTGCTGTTTTTTACCGTAATTGCCGGTGCTTCGGGAGAAACCCGGGTTGCCGTGGCGGATTTCCAAAACAATGCCGAGGGAGTGACCGACGGGGCCCGGCGGGCCATTACGGATATGCTTACCACGGAGCTGGGCAAAATGGCGGGAATTTCGGTTATCGAACGCTCCCGTTTGGAGGCCCTTGCCAAGGAGCACCGTCTTGCCGCATCGGGATTGGTGGAAGGGAGCACGGCGGTACAGATCGGAAGGCTTGCGGGAGTGCAGATGATCATCACCGGTTCCATTACGGAGTTTGGCAGCAGTACCAGCGGCGGCGTCATTCCCATCGGGGGATTCAACATTGCCGTGGGAAGCAACGAGGCCCGGGTCGCTCTGGACGTGCGCACCATCGATGCGGAGACCGGCAGAGTGCTCCGCACCTTTCGGGAGATCGGAGAGGCCGCCAAGGATATCGGAGGCTTCGTTTCCAGGTACGGAGGATTTGCGGAGGTGGAGGGAGGAGATATCCTTGCCGCCGCCACGTATAACTGTGTTCAGAAAGTGGTAGGTCAAATCCGAAAGGATCTCCAGATGATGGGTATCTCCCCTACCTTTCACGTGGTGGAGGTTCGGGGAAAGAAGAAAATTTTCGTGGATGCGGGAGCCATGAACGCCAATGCCGCACCGGGGCAGATCTTTGCGGTTTTCGCCGAGGGGGCTGCCATTACGGGAATGGGAGGCGAAATTCTGGGAGTGGAGAAATACCATCTCGCCCTTCTGCGCTGTGTGGACGTGAAGGCCCAGTACTCCATTTGTGAACTTCTGGATGGAAGCAGTGCGGAGCTCCGCAAGGGAGATCTTCTGGAACCCTACTTCGACGATCCCAAGGACTTCAAGCCTAAAAGCCGGGCGCTGGCGGAACTCCAGAGCGGAAGTCCCTCCTATTCGGATAGCATTCTCGAAAACCCCCAGACCCTTCCGGGGCCGGCACTTTCGCAGTCCTTACCGGTTGTTTCTGAATATCCTCAGCCGGTGCAGCCCCTTCAGCCTCAACCCGGACAGCCGGTCCTCCCTCCACAACCCGCGCCTCAGTTGGCGCCGCCTGCGGCATCTCTTCCCCAGGCGGCTCATACGTCGGAATCCATGGAAGTGGTGGACTACTATCCTCTGGACAATGCCCGAAAGACCCAGATCAAGGCCCTTCACAAGAGCGGTTATATGCACTATGCGGATAAACGCTTTTCCCAGGCGTATAAGGATTTCGTAGAGGCTGTAGGAGTTTATGCGGGAAACTACCTGGATGCCTACTGGGCAGCCCGGGCGGCTCATCGGGCAGGGCAGGAGGAAAATATGATCTATTGGCTTCAGAAGGCCCTGGATGCCAACCCCCGATACCTCCCCGCCCTGGAGTACGCCAAGGCCCACGCTTCGGGAAAGGTGGAACCCGGAAAATCTTCGGCTTCGAACGTCGTCTCTCCGGCCCAACCTCTTCCCACGGCGGCTCCCCTTCCCTTTCTGCCTCCCGTCCAGGAGACTTCTCCGCCGACGGTGCAGGAGCAGCCCCTTTTTCTTCCTGCGCCGGCTTCCGAAGTTCTTCAGGAAGATTCTCCCTCCCCGGAGGAATTCCCCAAGGGAAAGGATATCCGAAACACCTCGGATAAGGTGGATGTGGTGGATACGTACTCCGTCAGTGAAAAAGTCAAACAGGATATCCGGAATTCCCATAACATGGGACTCCGTCTTTACGAGAGCGGGGATTACGCTCGGGCCGCGGTGGCCTTCAAATACGCCCAGGGAGAATATTCTTCCGGGGATTATCTCGATGCTTACTGGGCCGCACGCACCTATCACAAAATGAAAAAACGGAATGAATCCCGATTCTGGCTTGAGAGGGCTCTCTCCATCAATCCGGATTATGAGCCGGCGAAGAAATTTCAGCGTATGTATTTTTAGCATCACTTGAAATATCGTTCCATGTTCTTCCGGAAGATCAGCCGGGCAAGAGGGGCGTTTTTCAGGAAAAAACGGGACTACCGAGAGGCTTGCCACCAAAATGTCCCGGTTTTTTGGATCTTTCGGGAGAATATGGCTTTGTGGAAATTTTTGAAACTCCGCTGATGAATTAGAAAAGGTGGTGCCCTTTTGTGAAACCCCTTGATAGCAACTTCTTCCGCCGGAATGCCCGAGTTTTCCGTCTCGTTTTTCTTCTTTGCCTTCTGGCTCTCTTCCTCGGAGAAGCGGGTTTTGTGCGGCCTGCCCTGGGAGAGGAAGCTCCTCCCTCCAAGAAGGTGCTTCTGCTCTTTTCATATCATCAGGGGTACGAATGGACCGATTCCATCCAGCGAGGGCTTCTCGAGGAGCTTCGCGGCGGTTCGTTCAAGCTGGATATCTTTACAGAGTATCTGGATATGTTGCGTCACCCCGAAGAGACCCATGGGCTGGCCATGTATCGGCTTCTGCAATATCGATACTCTTCGGAGAAAGAGCCCTTTGACGTTATTATCTGCGTGAACGACGGAGCCCTCCGGTTTGCCCTCCAATACCGCAAGGATCTTTTCGGAGAAACCCCTCTCGTCTTTTGCGGTGTCGACGATTTTTCGCCGGAACACATGGGATCCCTCGTAAATATCACGGGAGTGAACGAAGCCATATCCCTGAGAGAGACCATGGAGCTGGCCCTCATGCTTTGCCCGGAAGCGGAAAAGCTTGCGGTGATTTCCGGATCCCGTTTCAACGAGCGGGCCAATGCTGCCAAGGCTCGGGATCTGGATCCTCTTTTTCGGAACAGGGTTTCTCTGATGCATCTCGGCGAATTGGAACCTTGGGAACTTCAGAGGGAACTTCACACCCTCTCCTCTCGGGATGCGGTGCTTTACCTTACCTATTTCCACTCTCCTTCGGGAGAGATTTTTTCTCTGGAAGAGAGCGTGAAAATGGTGCGGGAAGCTACCGAGGCTCCTCTCTTTACATGCTGGGATTTCGTGCTTCTCGTTCCGGGGGTTCTCGGAGGAAAGGTGGTGCACGGAGAGAGCCAAGGGAAAGTTGCGGCGGATCTGGCTCTTCGGATTCTCGAAGGAGAATCTCCTTCCCGGGTTCCGGTGGTTTTCGAAAGCCCCAACCAGTACCTTTTCTCTTCCTCCGAGCTCAACCGCCGCATGCTCTCCCGGAATCTTCTGCCTCCGGGATCCCTTTTCCTCTTCGATGATGCCCGAAGCCTGATGGAAGAGTGGCAGAGCGTAGCCTCGGAGAGCTTTTTCGGATACGAGCTTTTTGCAAAAAACGGTCTTCCCATGCTTCTCATCAATCCCGAAACAGGTCTTATTCTGGATGCAAACGCCGCAGCCTACGGATTTTACGGCTACCCGGATCTTATCGGAAGAAACATCAAAGATATCAATCTCCTTTCTCCCGAGGAAGTGGCCCGGGAGATGGAACTGGCCCGGAAACGGCGCTTCAACGCCTTCGATTTTCGCCATCGTCTCTACGACGGATCGGAACGAAACGTGCGGGTCTATTCCTATCCCATCACTATCGGGGGAAGTCCCGTGCTGTTTTCCGTGGTTACCGATCAAACCGACAAAATCCTTGCGGAAAAGCTGGTGGAGCAGCGGAATCGCTGGATTTTTCTTATTCTCTCTCTCACCTCGGCGCTTCAGTTCGGGGGTCTCTTTTTTCTTGTACGGACCATGGCCCGCCGTAAAGAGGTGCAGAAAAAACTGGATGCCCAGCTCGATTTTATGCGGAGCCTTCTCGAAACCATTCCAAACCCCGTCTTTTACAAGGATGCCCATGGGCGTTATCTGGGATGCAACGAGGCTTTCCGGGAATATACGGGACTTCCGGAAGAAAAAATTCTCGGCAAAACTGCCTTTGACATGGGGCCTCGGGAAATTGCGGAGGAGTACGGGAGAAGAGATGAGGAGCTCCTGGCAGCTCCGGGGTACCAGAATTACGAGTGGGTGGTTTGCCGGGGAGGAGAAGAGCGAAGAGTGCTCTTCAATAAAGCCACCTTTTCCGATGCCTCGGGAGGCGTAGGCGGTGTCGTGGGGGTTATTACGGATATTACCGATCGGGTTAGAATGGAGGAAGAACTTCGGAGGGCTCTCGAAAAAGCTCAAAAGCTTCAGGAAGAGGCGGAGAGCGCCAGCCGGGCCAAGAGCGCCTTTATCGCCAATATGAGTCACGAAATACGGACTCCTCTGAATGGGATTCTCGGGCTTCTCGATCTTCTGAAAGACACCTCCCTGGACGAGGAACAGGAGGAGTGCGTGCGGGAAGCGTTTCTTTCCGGAAGAGCTCTTCTGGAAATTCTTACGGATATTCTCGATATTTCCAGGATCGGAGCGGAAAAGCTGGAGATTCTTCCGGTACGAACCGATCTTTCCGAGCTTCTGGAAAGCGTTCTTTCCTTTGTCTCTTCCGGAGCGGTTCGCAAGAACCTCTCTCTTTCACTCGAAGAAGGAGAAGGGCTCCCGCGTTACGTCCACGTGGACTCTCCCCGGCTCAAGCAGGTGCTTATCAATCTTCTCAGCAATGCGGTGAAGTTTACCCATAAGGGTTTCGTGACCCTTGAGGCCTCCTTTGCCGCCGGAGAGGGGGAGCAGGAGGGGTTCCTCAGGCTTTCCGTTCGCGATACGGGCATAGGAATACCCTTGGAAGAGCAGGGACACATCTTCGAGCCCTTTTATCAGGTGGATAGTTCGAGCACGAGAAAATACGAAGGGACGGGGCTAGGGCTCAGTATCTGCAAGGGGATTCTCGAAAAAATGGGGAGTATCCTCGAGGTGGAAAGCCTTCCTTCCCGGGGAAGCCGTTTTTCCTTTACCCTCCGGGTCCGTTACGAAAAATAGCAGAACCGAAAAATTCCAAAAGAAGGCCCCGGAAGATCTCCGGGGCCTTCTTGAATGTCCTTCAATCTGTGGAAGCTGTGGGAGCGTGTTTTTTACTCCGCGGAGAGCTTGAGATATTCGTAGCTTGCCTTGCAGGAATGATGGCCTCCGGTGGTTCCCGTCACGATGGCCGCTTGGGTAATGGAGGCGAGGGGTGTGAGGGCGGTGCCGGAAATGGATATTTTGCGGAATCCGTCGTGCCAGCCCTCCAGGGTTTTATCCTGGGCGTTGTACACCATTTTGAGGGTGCAGGGCGGGCGCAGGGGATCCATGGATTCCCGGGCGATGACCGTAGTGGTTCCCCCGGAAAGCATGCTCAGCTCGAAGATCCCCCGGGGGTGGAAGTAGGTGAAGAGGAGCTTCACCGAATCGTTCCCCAGGCACAGCCCCGTAAGGGGCCAGTCGAAGGTCTCTCCCACCCGGGTTTCCAGAACGAAGCGGTTCCGGAAGGTGGCGTTTTTGGGAAGGCTGAGCCGGGTGAACCAGAGCGTGTCGGGCTTGCGGAGCTCCACATAGATCCCCTGGGGAATCAGCTCTTGGAGTACCGTGGGGTTGTCGAGGCGCTGAAAGCTCGTAAAATCCGCCTCCACATCCAGGGTTTGCCGGGCTCCGTAGGAAGGAAGGGCCCCAAGGATCAGGAACAGGGCAAGGCAGAAAACTTTGATCCGTCCCATGCGTATCATCTCCTTGCATTCATCTTGGGAAAGATTCCTTCTCAGTAGCTTGTGAGAAGGACGATTTCCGTCTCGAAATTACGGTTCTCACTCTCGAAGTCCTGCACGAAGACGTGGGAGGAAAGAGGATTGATCTTTTCGAAGCAGAACATCATGGTCTTGGTGACCTTGCCGTTCATATCCTTCACGGAAAGATTAAAGCAGGCTCCCTGGTAGTATTCCTCGGTCTCGTTGACTATGGTGCCGGTACATCGGAAGATGTTGCTCGTAAGCGGGATAATCTTGATGTCGTGATAGCTGAACATCTCCTCTCCCCATCCTGCGGAGCCCAAAAGCCCCAGCAGGGCCGCCAGGGCAAGAATGCCGCATACTCCTCTCTTTTTCCACTGCATTCCAGCGCACCCCCTTCTCAATTTTTCGAAAAACCTGAAGCATTAGAGCATAACTTTACCACAAAACTTCGGGATAGGAGAACCTCTCTTTTCCTGCTTCGAGCCTTGGGGTAGAATAACCTTGTCTTTAAAGGCGGTTCCCAAAAGGCATGTTTCCCCATTCCCGATAAAGACGTGCACATATTCGAGTCAAAGGAGTGTATGCGTACATGAAGCGAGCTATTTTAGTTGTTTTTCTGCTTTTCCTCGTCACTCTCGGATTTCCTCTTGCTCCGGGCTTCGGCTGAGGATGCGGCAGTGACAGCTCCGGTGGAGCTGATTCCGGCGAGGGAAAGGGCGGCGAGCGTCAGGTCTTTACTCTCCAGGCGGAGAAGGTGCTCTCTCTCCTGGAGGGGGGCAACTTCGGCGACTGTCAAAAGGAGCTCGATCTCCTCGAAAAATCCCTGACCTCCGAAGGAGAAACCGCCCAGGTTCTCTACCTTCAGGGACTTCTTGCCTTGGAAGAAGGGAGCTACGAAAAGGGGCGGGATCTCATCTGGCAGGTCATCGGGGAATATTATGATTTCCGCTTGTTTGCCTTCGGAGAGAGCACCAGACTTCGGGTGCTCGGGGCGGAACGGGTGGCGGTTTTGGCGGGAGACCTGGGACATCCCGAGGATATCCTCTGGCTCGAGGATATGCTGGGTGGAGATGCCCGGCTGGACTGGTACCTTCTCCGGGACGCTTCGGGAAACAATTTGGAGAAGACCAAACTTTCGGATCTCCTGGAGTTTCAGAAGATCCGGGCCTATTTCACCCAAGGGGACCGGGAAAAGGCCCGAGAGGCCCTGGGGCGGGCGTTCCTGCTCCGGGGAAAGGCCCGAACCTCCGAGGGGGTAGTGGATATCTCCGAGAAGGTGAAGGACTTTGAACGCCTCCTTGAAAAACCGTAAAAACCTTTGGTGGACGTCACTCTTTAGGAATTGCAGTTTTTGTTCCGATAACGGCCCGGCGGATCGGTTCCGGAAAGAGAATTTTTTTCCTTTTTCCGGAACCTCGGGTACGAAGAAGCCTCGGACCTGCTCCGCAGAGATGACTTTTTTGGGAGCCCTCTCGAAGGGGCTCCCGGGAAAAGGGCTTTTCTTTTGCTGTGTTCTGGGGGCTCTTCTGTTTTTCGGAACCTTTCCGGGAGAGGCCTGGGAAAGAGTCCTCCTTATTGGAACTTCCCCGGAGGGCGACCCTTTTGCGGAGTGCTTGGAAAAAGCCCTGGAAGAATCTTTTCCCGAAATTTCTCGAATGGAAATCCGTCCCTTTCTCGAAGGAGCTTCTCCCCTGGAAGTCTTACGATCTCAGAATTCTTCGGAAGACCTCGTTCTGGGAATTCTCTCTCTTCAGGAACTCGGCCTTCTTCTTCCCGAGGCCCTCTCCCTGGGAACCCCGTTTCTTTTTCATTCTTCCCGGGGAGTGGAGCTTTTTTTCGAAGAATCCCGATACTGGGAGCTGCTTCGGGAACTCTTTCGGGAGAGGACTTCGGATTTTCTCGGATGTCCCGTGGAAGGGGGCGGGTTTGTAAGCGTGCTGGACGGCGGGAGAACGGAAACGGACCCTCTCGAAATGGAAGGGCATACATACGCGGCTTCCTGGGAGGCCGAAGCGGCGGTGCTCTACGCCTTTGGAGCCACTCCGACGCTCTTTCCCCGCCGGGATGGAGTGCTCGCCTTTCTCCGGGGAGATGTGAAAGGGTGCATGCTTCCCCTGGGAGATCTTTTTTTCCCTGCTTGGCAGGACAAAGCCCCCTCTCTCCTGCTCTCTTCCGGTCTGTACGATCTTCGTTTTTTCGTGCTTTCCCGGGAGCTTCGGGAGTGCCTGGGAGAGAAAGAGCTCCATCTTCTCCAAGAGGCTCTGGAAAAGGCGAACCGCAAGGTTCGGGAGGACAGAGAAGAAGGCCGTTCTCGAATCCTCAACAATTTTGAAGAGAAAGGTGCCCGGGTGCGGGAACTCTCCCTGGAGGAAGAGGCTTCCTTTGCGGCGGTGGCCCGGAATGCCTATCTCCGGTGGCTCGAAACGAAAATATCCCGAAGCTGGATAGACCTCCCCCTTCAGGAGGCTCAGGATGCGAACAGCATGGTGGCGGGGCAGTAGTTTTTGCCCTCTTTTTCGTTCTCATATCCTTTCTAATGTTTCTCTTCTTGAGGTATACTATGCTTCAGTAAATGTTCGCCTGAAAATGGCCTGGCATACAGGCATTTTCAGGGAGTAAGGAGGAATACCATGGCGGTGCCCCAAGCGTTGCGTTGCGTTCTCTGCGGCAAAGAGTATTCTCCCGGAGAGGTGCAGTACACCTGCCCCTCCTGCGGTCTGGATGGAACTCTCGACGTTCTCTACGACATGGAAAAGCTCCGGAAAAAAATTTCCCGAAACTCCTTTCTCTCTGGGCCTCCCAACCTGTGGCGGTATCGGGAAATTCTTCCCGTGGAAAGGGAGAGCTCCTATCTTCCCCTGGCGGCGGGAAACACCCCCCTCTATGCCGTGCCTTCCCTTGCGTCGGAGCTGGGAATCAAGGATCTCTGGATCAAGGACGACGGGCGAAACCCCACGGCCTCTCTCAAGGATCGGGCCAGCGCGGTGGGGGTGGCCAAAGCTCTTGATTTCCGGCAATCCGCCATAGCCTGTGCCTCCACGGGAAATGCCGCGAGCTCCCTCGCGGGATTTGCCGCCGTGGCGGGGCTCCCCGCCTACATCTTCGTGCCCCGGAGAGCCCCCGCAGCCAAGGTGGCCCAGCTTCTGGTCTACGGAGCCCAGGTGGTACTGGTGGAGGGAAACTACGAAGCCGCTTTCCATCTCGCCACGGAGGCCATGGATCACTATGGCTGGTATAACCGCAACTGTGCCATCAACCCGTATCTGGTGGAGGGCAAGAAAACCTGCGGTCTGGAGATCGCCGAAGAGCTTTCCTGGGAAGTGCCGGATCGGGTGGTTATCTCCGTGGGAGATGGATGCTGCATCAGCGGTATCTACAAGGCCTTCCGGGATCTTCTGGATCTGGGTCTTACGGAGAGAATGCCCAAAATTACGGGGGTTCAGGCAGCGAACTGCGCTCCCCTGGCGAAGGCCATCGAAGAGAACGCTTCCCGGGTAGCCTTCGTCGAAGGAGGTACCGTGGCGGACAGCATCGACGTGGGAGCCCCCCGGAACTGGGCCAAGGCCCTCCGGGCGGTACGGGAAAGCCGGGGTTCCATGATTACCGTTTCGGACGAGGCCATTCTTCAGGCCATTCCCACCCTGGCGCGCAGAAGCGGAGTCTTTGCGGAACCTGCCGGTTCCGCCGCTTTCGCGGGACTTCTCGAAATGGCAGAGCGCGGATTGCTCGGGTCTTCGGAGCGGATAGCGGTGGTAATCACCGGAAACGGTCTCAAGGACATCGAGAGTGCCCGAAAATCCGTAGGCGAGCCCCTTCGGGTGGACCCGGATTTGAAGGATCTGCAACGAAAGCTTCGGGAGATTCCTTCCTGAAAAAAGAGGGTTCCAGAGTTTTTCAAAAGAGATGTGTGCAAGCACAAATTCAAGGAGGAAGATGATGATCGATCTCACGGTTCATGAAGAAGCCCTGGCCCGAACGGTGCAGCGGGCAAAAGAGCGGGACATCCTGCTCCCCACCTTTGCGGAGATGAAGCACCCCGAAACGCTTCCGGAAAAGGTCCGGGAGCGGCTCGCCGAGGCGGGATTGTGGGATATCAATCCGATAAACCTCTTTCGGGTTACTTGGAAGAACGAACCCGCTTCTTCGGGAGGACTTTTCGGGGATGTGAACGCCCTGGAAATTCCTTCGGAACTTACCGGGGTGCCCGCCCGCATCGTGGGGCTGGTGGGAAAATGGTTCCCCACGGGGGCCCACAAGGTAGGAGCCTCCTACGCCTGCCTGGTTCCCAGGCTCGTGACGGGGCAGTTCGATCCCACCACCCATAAGGCGGTATGGCCCTCCACGGGAAACTACTGCCGGGGAGGAGCCTATGACGCCCACCTGCTGGGATGCGAATCCGTGGCGATTCTTCCCGAAGGAATGAGCCGGGAGCGCTTCGACTGGCTTGCCACCGTGGCGGGAGAGGTTATTCCCACCCCGGGAAGCGAAAGCAACGTCAAGGAAATCTTCGATAAAACCTGGGAGCTTCGCCGGGAGCGGAATGACGTGGTGGTGTTCAACCAGTTCGAGGAGTTCGGAAACCACCTCTGGCATTACGAAGTGACGGGCTCCGCCATGGAGGAAGTCTTTCAGTCCCTTCGCGGCCCGAAGGACCGCTTTGCCGGAGTGGTGCTCACCTCGGGCTCTGGAGGAACCCTGGGCTCCGGAGATTACATTAAAGAAAGATATCCAGGGGCGAAGCTTGCAGTGGGCGAGGCCCTTCAGTGTCCCACGCTCCTCTCCAACGGCTACGGCGCCCACCGTATCGAAGGAATCGGGGATAAACACGTACCCTGGATTCACAACGTGCGGAACACGGATATGGTCATCGCCATCGATGACGACGACTGCATGCGGCTCCTGCGGCTTTTCAACGAGCCCCAGGGCCGGGGGTACCTCAAAAAACAGGGGATTTCCCCCGCCCTGGTAGACCGGCTCGATCTTCTGGGAATCTCCGGTATAGGCAACCTCATCGGAGCTATCAAGTTCGCCAAGTACTACCAGCTCACCGAACGAGACGTGGTTTTCACAGTCTTTACGGATTCCATGGAGCTCTACAGCTCCCGGATCGAAGAACTTAGGGAAGAACATGGAGCCTATACCGAAGTCCAGAGTGCCGTAGATTTTCGCGGATCTCTCCAGAAACTCACCCTGGACTGGATGGAGGAGCTTCGATTCTACGACAGAAAGCGAATTCACGATCTCAAATACTACACCTGGATAGAGCAGCAGGGGCGCACCATCGAAGAACTTAACGCCCAGTGGTACGATTGGGAGAGCTACTGGGGAGAAATTCACCGCATGACCCCGAAGATCGACGCCCTCATCCGGGAATTCAACCGGCAGGTTCAGGCCGAGGCATAGGGGATCTTCAACGGTGTTTTTTCGAGGGTTTTTCCATGTAAGGGAGGGACAGAGCCATGCAATCTGCAGAATCCGCACGTATTCTTGAAAAGGCCCGGGAATGTCTTCCCGACATGACCCGGTTTCTTCGGGACATGATCGCCATTAAAAGCGAAAGCTGTGAAGAGGAGCGGGTAATCCGCCGCATCGAAAAGGAAATGCATGCGGTAGGATTTGACGAAGTAACCATAGATCCCATGGGAAATATCCTCGGATGGATCGGTTCGGGAGAGAAGGTTATCGCCTTCGATGCTCACATCGATACCGTGGGAGTGGGAAATCGGGACAATTGGGATTTCGATCCCTACGAGGGGTTCGAAGATGAGGAATGCATCGGTGGCCGTGGAGCTTCGGATCAGGAGGGAGGCATGGCCTCCATGGTCTACGCCGCCAAAATCATGAAGGAGCTGGACCTTATCCCCCGGGGAACCCGGATACTCTTTACCGGTACGGTTCAGGAGGAGGATTGCGACGGCCTCTGCTGGCAGTATATCGTCAAGGAGATGGGCATTCGTCCGGAATTTGTGGTAAGTACCGAGCCTACCTCCTGCAACATCTACCGGGGGCAGCGGGGACGCATGGAAATCAAGGTTTCCGTGTCGGGAGTATCCTGCCATGGCTCCGCGCCGGAACGGGGAGACAACGCCATCTACAAGATGGCTCCCATTCTGATGGACCTTCAGAAACTTCATGAAAGGCTGAAGGATCATGAATTTCTCGGCAAAGGAAGCCTTACGGTATCTGAAATCTTCTTCACCTCCCCCTCACGCTGCGCCGTGGCGGATGGATGCAGCATATCCATCGATCGGCGCCTTACTCTGGGAGAGACCGCCGAGACCGCCCTGGAAGAGATCCGAAACCTTCCCTCGGTGCAGGCGGCAAAAGCCGAAGTAGCCATGTACGATTATGCGCGTCCCTCCTGGCGGGGATTGGTCTATCCTACCGAAGCCTACTTTCCCACCTGGCTTATCGAGGAAGATCATCCGGTAACCCGGGCTCTTGCCCAGGCTTATACGGATCTCTTTCAGGAGCAACCCCTGGTGGACAAGTGGACCTTTTCCACCAACGGAGTCTCCATCATGGGACGTTTCGGAATTCCCTGCATCGGCTTCGGTCCGGGACATGAAGATCAGGCCCACGCTCCCAACGAGAAAACCTGGAAAAAAGAGCTTCTCCGGTGCGCCGCCCTCTATGCGGCGGTACCTCGGATGTACTGTAAAGGCAAAGAGTAGTCGTTCCGCATCGAGCATGGAGAACGGCACGAGAGTTCATCATAAAAGTGCGACACCACATGGCATAGGCATATCAGATAAGGGAGAGTGAACTATTATGCAGTCTCAGTTTCGAGGAAAGCATTTCATAACGCTTCAGGAGTGGAGTAACGAGGAAATCGAAACACTTCTCGACGTATCCTGGGATCTCAAGCGGCGTTTCGCCATGGATGAACCCACCCCGCTGCTTCCTTACAAAACGGTATTTCTCATGTTCTTCGAGCAGTCCACCCGAACCAGAAACTCCATGGAAGCCGGAATTACCCAGCTGGGAGGACACGCACACTATCTTGACACCAGCACCATGCAGATCTCCCACGGAGAGGTAGCCAAGGACACCGCGGTTATCCTCTCCCGGTTCGGGCATGCCATCGCTTGCCGCAACTGCTTCTGGAAGCAGGGAAACGCCTATCTTCGGAGCATGGCGGAGCACTCCCGGGCTCCCATTATCAGTATGCAGGACGATCTCTATCATCCTCTTCAGGCCATAGCGGATCTTATGACCATCCGGGAAAAACGGGGAAGCAACCTGAAAAACCTCAAGGTGTCGGTAATCTGGGCCTACGCCACGTCCCATAAAAAGCCCATCTCGGTTCCTCTGAGCCAGGCGCTGCTCTTTCCCCGGTTCGGCATGGACGTTACCCTGGCCTATCCCGAGGGATGGGATCTCCCGGACTGGGTTATCGAGCAGGCCCGTAAGAGCGCCGAAGCCTCGGGGGGAACCTTCACCATCACCCACGACCAGGAAGAGGCCTACCGAAATGCGGATGTGGTGATTCCCAAAAATTGGGGAAGCTGGGTCCGAAACGAGAGCACCCAGGTGGTGGACAACGCCCTGGAGGCTGCCAGGGACTGGAAGTGCACCGAAAAGAGAATGACCCTGGCGGATCCTCGCTGCATCTACATGCACGCTCTTCCCGCAGACCGGGGAAACGAGGTGGAGGATGCGGTGATCGACGGCCCTCAGTCCGTTATCTTCGACGAAGCGGAAAACCGTCTCCACACTGCCAAAGCGGTGATGGCCCTCACCATGGGAGGACGCTAGGGGGCCTGTGGCTGGTGTCGTGTGAAAAACAAAATCGAAATCAATGCCTGGGCAAGGAGCCAAGACGATGCTGCGAAGTGAAGGGGGGATGTCTGGTGGAGTGGTTTTTCCCGAAAACCGTAGATGAGGTGATAGAGCTTCTCGGCAAGGAGGATGCGGTGCTTCACGGAGGAGGCACCATGCTTCTCCGGGGTGGGCTCCGGCCTTCCGGAAAGATGGTGGATCTTTCCGGAGTGGAATCGTTGCGACAGATAGTTATGGAGGGAGGCGTCACCTCCCTGGGTGGCGGCGTGACCTACGCCGAGGCGGCTCGTCGCCTCGGCGAGAGCGATCCTGATCATATTCTCGTTCAATCTCTGGGCAAGGCGGCCGCCACGCCTCTGCGGAATCGCATCACCCTGGGAGGAAGTGTCATGGCCCAGCCTCTCTGGTCGGATCTCCTGGGGCCCCTCACGGCTCTGGGGGCGGAACTCAGACTGGAGGGAAAGAACTCCGGATTTTTTGAAATGGCTGAATTTCTGCGGTCCCCCGAACTTCGTTCGGGAAACCTTATACATTCTCTCCGTTTTCCTTCGGTCTCCTGGAGAACGTGGTATCACCGGGAAACCCGAACGAGCTTCGACTATCCCGCCTTCACCCTCTCTCTGCTCTGCCGCCAGGAGGGGGGAAGAGTGAAGGAGCTTCGAGTAGTGCTTACGGGAACGTCCAAAAAGGTGGAGCGACTTCTGGGGGTGGAGGAACGTTTTCAGGGAAGGGATGCGGAGGAGCGGAATTTCCGGAATCTGGAAGAATTTTTGCCGGAAACCTTTGTAGACCGTCCTCACGGATCCGCATCCTATCTCCGTTCGGTGGCTGCGGTGGCCCTGGAACGGGGATTGCGCAAACTCATGGGAGGTGATGCCGCATGAGAGGATCCTTTGTCGTAAACGGCTCTGTCCGGGAGTGGGAGTTCCCTGAAGACATGCGTCTTCTCGATCTTCTGCGGCGGGAAGGCTACGGGGAAGTCAAGTGCGGCTGCCGGGAGGGAATGTGCGGTTCCTGCTGCGTTCTTCTGGAAGAAAAAATCGTGAACTCCTGCCAGGTTCTGGCGGCCTCCGCCACGAACAAGCAGATTCGTACCGTGGAGGCCCTTTCGGAAGGGGAAGAACCCCATCCCCTGGTGACGGCCTTTGCGGAGGCCGGAGCGGTGCAGTGTGGTTTCTGTACTCCCGGTATGATTCTCGCCGCCTACTGCCTTCTTCGGGATAATCCTGATCCCTCGGAAGAGGAAATCAAGCGGGCTCTCGATGGCAACTATTGTCGCTGCACGGGGTATGTCAAGATTTTCGATGCGGTTCAGCGAGGGGCCCGGAAGATGCGGGAAAAGGAGGTGCAGGAATGAAAGATCTCCGACAGGTAGGGCGTTCGGTCGTCAAAACGGATGCCCAGGGGCTTGCCTTGGGGCGAGCCAAGTTTACCGATGATCTCCTGGAGGGGGACGAACTCTACTGCCGTATCCTCGAATCTCCCCACGCCCATGCGGAAATCCTTTCTTTGGATGCCTCCGAGGCGGAGGCTCTTCCCGGGGTGGCGGCGATCTTTCACGGGGGCAACGTCCCCCGGATTCCCTACACCAGCGCGGGACAGGGAAATCCTGAACCCTCGCCCTACGACATGGTGCTTTTCGATACCCGGGTTCGTTTCGTAGGAGATCGGGTAGCCATGGTGGTGGCGGAGAGCGAGGAGATTGCCCGGGAGGCCCTCTCGAAGATCCGGGTGGAGTACCGGCAGCTGCCGGCAAACTTTGAGGCTGAACGAGCCCGGAATCCGCAAACGCCTAAACTTCACGGACCCGAGGCCTTCATGCCCATCGAAGAGCTTTCCTATCGGCCCGAAGAAAACGTGGCCTCCGAAGTGCTTCTTACCATAGGCAATCCCGACGGCGCTTTCGAGGAATCCGATTTTGTGGTGGAGCACACCTATTCGGTACACTATGCCTCCCATGCGGCTCTGGAACCTCACACAGCCCATGCCCGGCTGGATCCTCAGGGACGCCTGGTGATCCATACCTCTACCCAGGTTCCCTTTCATGCCCGGCGCATTACTGCGAAACTTCTGGAAATCTCTCCGGGGAAGGTCCGGGTCATCAAGCCCCGCATCGGCGGAGGTTTTGGGGGTAAACAGGAGGTTCTTCTGGAGCCCCTGGTAGGGCTCGCCGCATGGAAGACCCGACGTCCCTGCCGGCTCACCCTGAGTCGAAAAGAAGTGTTTACCTCCGCCCGCACACGGCATCCCATGAGAGTACGCCTGAAGACGGGATTTCTCAAAGACGGCACCATCAAAGCCATGGAGATGGAAAATCTCATGACTGCCGGAGCCTACGGTCCCCATGCCATGACGGTGCTCACCGTGTCCGCCTGGAAGTGCCTTCCCCTTTACAACAAGGTGGAGCACCTGCGTTTTACGGGGCACACGGTCTATACCAACACTCCCGTGGGAGGAGCCTACCGGGGATACGGAGCCACTCAGTCGCACTTCGCCACCAATCAGCAGCTCGATATCGTCGCCCGGACCTGCGGCATGGATGTGCTGGAGCTTGCCAAATCCCTTCACATTAAAGAAGGGGAAACCTCTCCGGTTTTCGAGGCCCTGGGAGAGGGAAAGGGCGGCATAAGCCAGACCATCACCTCCTGTAAGCTCAGCGAATGCATCGACCGGGGAGCCAAGGCTCTCGGATGGTACGAAAAGAGGGATAAAAAGCTTCGCCAGGGAAGCTGGGTCCGGGGAGTGGGAATGGCCATCTGTATGCAGGGGACGGGACTCCCCCAGATCGACCTCGGTTCGGCCACCATGAAAATGAACGAAGGGGGTTCTTTCAATCTTCTTGTGGGGGCCACGGATCTCGGCACCGGGTCGGACACCATTCTTGCCCAGATTGCTGCGGAAGTTCTCGGCATTTCCACGGAGGACATTATCGTCACCTCTTCGGATACCGACGTAACTCCTTTCGATGTGGGGGCCTACGCTTCTTCCACCACCTACGTTTCTGGAGGGGCGGTAAAGCGTTGTGCCGAAGCGGTGCGGGAACAAATCTGCCATGCCGCGGGAGAGATTTTGGGCGTTCCCCGGGAAGAGCTGATCTTCGGCTCCGGCGGAGAAATCCGCCATCCCGGAAGGGGCGAGACGGTCACCTTCGCCCAGGTAGCCCAGCATACCCTCTACGGAGGAACCCTGCGCCAGATCGGAGCTACCGGAAGCTTTACCGGAGAGGTTTCGCCTCCTCCCTTTACGGCGCAGTTCGCGGACATCTCCGTGGATTGTGATACCGGAAGAATCAAGGTGCATCATCTGGTGACCGCCATCGACTGTGGTCAGCCCATCAACCCCGCCTTGGCGGAAGGCCAGGTGGAAGGAGCGGTGTTGAATGCCCTGGGATACGCTCTTTACGAAGAATACCGATTCGATGAAAAGGGCCGGGTAACCAATGCCTCTTTCTGGGATTACAAAGTTCCCGGCTCTGAAGATACTCCGAAGATAACCACCATTCTGGTGGATTCCTGCGAAGAAACCGGCCCCTACGGGGCGAAATCCGTTTCCGAGGTTCCCATGAACGGGCCCGCTCCGGCCATCGCTAACGCTCTGTACGATGCTGCGGGGGTGCGGATCTATCATCTGCCCCTGACGCCGGAAAAAGTGCTGGAGGCTCTCAAAAAAGAGAAGTGGGGAACCCCATGATTCTCCGGGGAGGAATGCTGGCCCTCCCCGGAGAAAACGTTCCCTTTCGGGGGGATCTTCGGATTACGGGGGAGAAAATAGCGGAAATCGGGGAACATCTGGACTATCCGGGCGAAGAGATCCTTTCGGCGGAGGGGCTTCTGCTCCTCCCCGGGGGAATAGACCCTCACGTGCATTTCGATGATCCCGGCTACACCTCCCGAGAGGATTTTTACAGCGGCTCCGCTGCGGCTCTCTCCGGAGGCATTACTACGGTGATCGACATGCCCTGCACCTCCCGTCCTCCGGTGACGGAAAAGCATAACCTCCGAGAAAAGCTCGGGGTGATTGAAAAAAAATCCCTGGTGGATTTCGGCCTTTTCGGAGGTGTCTGCGCCCAATCCTTCGACCTCGCTCTCAGTACCTCCCTGGAAGATCTCGCTCCCCATGTCTGCGGATTCAAGGTTTACTTTATCTCCGGCATGAAGAGTTTCGAACGGCTCAATCTCTGGCAGTACCGTATGCTCCTCGAAAAGACCCGCCTTTTGGAACGTCCCGTGCTGGTGCATGCGGAGGATTACGAATATACCAGAATTGCCACGGCCATCGCCGGCCGCAGCGGAGATTCACCTCATCATTACTACGCCTCCCGGCCGGAGGAGGCGGAAATTCTCGGGGTGGCCCCCGCCATCGCCCTGGCGGAGATGGCGGAGGCTCCCGCCCACGTGGTGCATATCGGCACCGCCCGGGCCGCCACGTACCTTTCCTATCTGGGTACTCCCGGAAGAATAACCGGAGAGACCGCCCCGCATTATCTTGCCTTCGATCTTCGGGATTTCGAGCGCCTAGGCTCTTCCCTCAAGGTAACCCCCCCCGTAAAGTCTCCGGGAAACCGGGAAGACCTCTGGAAGCTCCTGGCGGGAGGCACCATCGCCTTCGTGGCCTCGGATCACGCTCCCTGCACGGAGAAGGAAAAGAAAACCGGCTCCATCTGGACGGATTACTCGGGGATTCCCGGCACGGGAACCCTGCTCCCCTTTATGATCTCCGAGGGGTACCTCGAGGGGCGTCTCTCCCTGCGGCGTCTGGTGGAAGTAACTTCTTCCCGGGCTGCCTCCCGCTACGACCTTCCTGCCAAGGGCGCTCTGGCATCCGGAAAGGATGCGGACATCGCCTTTGTGGATCTGCGGCGTACCTGGACCGTGAAGGGCAAGGAGTTTCTCTCCCGGGGAAAGATTACTCCCTTCGAAGGAATGACCTTCCAGGGCCGGATCGTGCGTACCATGCTGCGGGGACGGGTGGTTTACGACGAAGCGAGGGGAATCTGCGCAGAACCGGGGTATGGTCGTTTTCTCCGCCCCGGAGGAGCCTGATCGGCATAAGAAAATCTTCGAAGTGCCCGGATTTTTATGGCCCATAGATTCTTGATTTGTCAAATCAAGTGCAACGCTCTTGGCCATCCCGGTGAAGTATGTCTGAAAAAGCTTCCAGAGGAGTTTTCCAGCCAAGACACTTTCGCGGTCTATCATTAAGGAGGCGGACAGCTGT